>JMSU01000005.1_pt1 | contig 205317 bp, 202 predicted proteins | sample 179011 | NCBI WGS metagenome assembly JMSU01 (sample SAMN02769580, study PRJNA246767) | bioreactor metagenome | isolation source: Culture-1 Bioreactor ArsB derived from microbial biomass from the upper 2 cm... | place: Germany: Bremen | collected day 87 after inoculation
AAAGCATCTATATACCACTTCCAATTATGTATATTAAAAAATTACATATTTCATACCTCATCCTATCATTACTACCATCAAATTCTATACATATTTTACTCTCTTTTACATCATCTATTCGTATATTTATATATTCTTTATATGCTTCAATAGTTTTTTGTATCGAATCTAATGAATATATTCGTGAATCTAAATCAAACTTCATTTTTTTGCACATCCTTACAGTATTTATCCTGCCAACTCATCGCAATAACATTACTATCTTCAATATATCCTAAGTCATTCTCATCTTTTATTTCTTCACATTTATCTACATCACACTCATCTAGTACTGTACCATACAGAGCCCTCGCTAATATTATTTCTCTTATATTTTTAGTATCACTTGATATAGTTTGCCTTATACTTTGATGTAGCAGTTCATTAACAAATTCTCCTACTAATACTTTAAAATTAATATTATTTGACTGATATTTTTTTCTAAATATAATTTTTATATTATAAGCATCTTCGTATTGTAACAATATATATATATCATCAATAAACTTATATGCAGTTTTCATTAAACTACCTATAGAATATATTCTGTTATCTATAATAAACTCACATTTATTCTTAAGAATCTGATACCTTATATTTTCTATCATTCTTTTTCTCCTTATTGATTAGTTAATGTTGGTTGTGGAATATTAGGCGTCTGTAAGTTATGTATAATATCTTGTGTTGGTTGTGGTGTCGGTGAAGAGGAGCTATGCGAATTGTGTATTGGTGTCGAAGAATTATGTGACCCATGTGTGGAGGATGTATGGGATGTATGGGATTGATGCGATTGATGAGAATAATGTCCAGAATAGTGACTAGACGAATGTGATCTATGTGATGAATGCGATCTATGTGACGAATGTGACCTATGACCAGCAAATACATCGTCATACATAATCAGTGAAGCTAGAATAATTAGTGACCCTATATATAGTACCTTACTTCTTTTTATATTCCCTTCTTCTTCATAAAGATAATTTGATATAGATTTTTGTATCTTAGGAAATAGTTGTTTGTTTTCCATTTTTATCACCCCTTAAATTCATTATCTTTCCATTGACCTTTAATTGTTGTACCATCTTTTTTAAGATATTCACCATACCCATTAAATAATCCATTTTCAAAATTCCCAAAGTACTTCTCACCATCATTAAAATGGTATATCCCTTGACCATCCATTTTATCATTTGCCCATAATCCTTCATACTTATCACTATCGTTCCATAAATATATTCCTCGACCATTCTTTTTATCGTTCCTAAACATACCATCATATTTATCGCCATCGCTATATGAGAATATTCCTTCCCCCTCTTTTATATCATTCTTAAACTCTCCGTCATAAACGTTACCATTACTATATTCGTAAATTCCTTTACCATTTTTTTTATCATTAATCCAGTTTCCACAATAACTATCTCCATTTTTATACTTATATACACCTATACCACTTTTCTTTCCACTTCTAAAATTACCAGCATAGATACCTTTATTTGGATATATGGCTACACCCTTACCAAGATATACACCATAGTTCCAGTATCCTGAATATACAATATCATTTTTATTATTATAAGAAGTACCAAAACCATTTGGGGTGTTTTTTTCTGTATTTCCGACATATTTGTGTCCATTATCATAATTAATAACCTCATCTGTTTGTTCACTATTACTTATAGAAAATATTATTACGGTATTGCTTTTATTTTCCCATAATACTCTACACCCAATAGTTTCAGCTATAAACCTTGCTGGTACTAACGTCCTACCATTTATAATACTTGCTGGCACGTCTAATTCTATATGAACTCCATTCTTAACCGCGTATTTCCTTCCAATTTTAAGTTCTATCGTATCTTTCTTCTTTTTTCCTAATACCGTTTGTGTTTCATTATTCCAAACAACATCCAATCCTAATGCTTCAAATGTGCTTCTTAATGGTACAAGAATCCTACCATCTACATTTATTGGAGGTACTTCAAAACGCATAAATTGACCATTTATTACTATATTGATTTCTTGATTAGATGCTAAAACAGGTGAAATAAATGATATAGATAAAGATAAAGTTATAATTAAAATAATGTAATTTTTACTATTTAACCGCATTAAATCAACCCCTAACATTATAATTCTTTTGTTTTCATTAAATACATACTTATTATGCTTACCATCTAACTATTATAACATATTATTATATTTTATATTGTATTTTTAAAATACATATTACTTATTTGTGTATTAATTTATATTTTTTTATTATGGTTCATCATATATATTGCTTAATATTTAGCCATAACTAATAAATGACAAAGTGTATTCACTATTTCCTCAAAAATTTATTTTGTATAATCATTAAATAAATTTTACTATGAGGCTGTCTCAATAAATCTGAAGCTCCTTTAATATTGCATTATGTTAAAAAACGAGTCCACAAAAGAACTCATTTTGGTATAATAAATATATATATATATGAAAGAAGCTGATAACTATGGACAAACTCGTCTATCTGAATCAAATAATAAGGTACATAGAAACTCACTTGAACACCCCCATAACCACTGACCAAATTTCTCAAGTGGGTTTTGTTTCTTTGATGCAACTCTACAGAGACTTTTATGCTTATACTGGGCATTCTTTGAAAGAATATATCCGTAAGCGTAGGCTCTCTAACGCCCTTGCACTGATAAAATCTTCGAATATGACCCTTGCCGATATCGCCTATTGCTGTGGTTACAGTTCACAACAAGCCTTTCATAAACAGGTAAAAACAGCAACTGGATTGACACCGCTTCAATACAAAAATGGTGACCACTATTACTACTATCCCCCCTTTAATGGCAACTTCAAGACTTATATCAACGTTACAAAAGAAAGTATACCTACCACCATTCTCTTGAAATTTTATCATAGCCAGCTTAAAGGAATAGAAAACAGAGCCATGGAGCATCTTTTCTTATTGCTACCTCAATTCAAGGGAAGATTATTTGGTCGTAATGGTACACAATCTGGAAATAAACGTTGCTATGAACTCTATCTTGAATTAAACGAAACTACTCATGATTTGATAAATCGAAATCTATTAGACGGAAACTTCATCTGTTCTGGTGAATCATATAGCGCCCACTGTCATACATATGCAACGACCACCGTTAAGAATCATGAAGAAGATATCACTAAGGCTTGGGATTATCTCTACACAGACTGGCTACAACCAAGTATGTTTGAACAAGCTGATCGTCCCTATTTTGAAGAATACATTTTTAAAAATGGAAAACCGGTAAAGTTAAAGCTTTACTTTCCAGTAAGAAAGAAAGACAGCCATTGCGAGATACAAATTATCCATGCCGATAAAATGACTTTTTTAGCAGCTCAACATGGTGGTATAGGTGGGGAAGAAATAGCTTCTGAACAGATTGTTCATTATATGGGGATTTACTATCCAGAGCTTCTAAAAAATGCTCAAGACTTCATCGTATCAAAAGAAAAGGATACATATATATGTGGTATTCAGATAGACAAGGACCAACTTGATCTACCCTTACATGCAAATATTCAGAACTTAACATTTGCTGAAGGGTACTATGCCGTTTTAGAAGGAAATTGCAGTGGTAATAGTTCTATATATGAGCAAAAGCTTATGTCTTGGCTAAATGATAATGGTCAATATATGCGTCACGCAACGCCTTTTACTCTTTATCATTCACCACCTACCAAAAATAAGCCTGTGACCATGTCTATCTACTGTAAAGTAAATATGTTATAAACGGATAATACAGAAATTTAATTCTGCTGTAAAATAGTCCATGACTAATAATGCATCTGATAGACCTAATGTATTAGTTAATAAATATACAAAAGAAAGGTGGTAATAAATATGAGTACCGCAAAGAAACAAACTCCTGAGCATATGCCTGAGGGATATAGCCCTAAGGATACTCCCACTATTTTAAACATGGTGAAAGACATCAATAACATGCAAGATTTAAAGGAAGTGTTTGTTGAACAAGTCAATGAGCATACCAGTATTGTCGATAGGGCAGAAACCAAAGTTGTGGGTATCAAAATTATCTTCTCTGCTGAAAGTAGAGGTTGGCCCATGAGTTTAGGTACCAATACAGACAAAGCCATGGCAGAGAAATACATTAGCAACGGTACGATTAAGCTCTTATCAAATATCTTAAAGACTAAAAACCCTGAAATCATAGGTGTACGCACACATATTGAAGGTGCTGGAGCCTACCATTTTATTATCGGTATCATTGTTGAGAACTTCGATCATCTACCTGAACATTTACCAGAAAACACGGTTACTTTTGTTTGCCCGCCATGTCGATATGCCAAATTCAACATCAATGAACGAAACATTAAAGGAAGAACAGGCTATGGTGAACGTATGATGGCTGACGAATATTTTGTTAATGGATTTAGAAATGATACAAACTATGTATACAATAAAGAAAGGTTTCCATTCAACGTCTATGACGACGTTGGTAATGTCTTAACCAAATATGAACCCATAAAGATCCCTAATAATCATGCTGAAAGATTTGATAGTACTATATTTAAGGTTGTAAGTGTACCTGATATACTCTGTGCTTGCAGTATGAACCCACCTGATTCAGAGGAAGATGTCATCTTCAAATATTTTAGTGTACAAGATCAAGTTTTTAAGCTGGACTGTTCTAAAATGTACAACGACGACTACTATGGTTTCGGGGCGGAGTCACCTATTAAGGGTAAGTATAATAGCTATTTTGGCAGTCGTGTCAGCAGCTTTGATGGTCTGCCAGATACAGTAGAAAAAATAACCATATCCGGTGGTATCTATCTCCATATCAGTCAGTTAGAGTTTAATGGTGATAACCCTGCCATCCCTTATAACATTGCATTTAATCACATCAAAGAACTCTTTTTAGATAAAAACCCTCACTATGAGCAAGATAAAAGCAAATATATCTTCGCTCGCTTTCGACAGGCAAATGCGGCTTCCATATTTGTACCATTAAGATGTAATAAGGAAATGTAAATTCATAACCCTTCTACTTGCAGAATATATGATGAAGCATCTCATAAAGTAGAAGGGCTATGAATCACTATTATCCTAGTTGCTAACTATTTCCTTCTCCAATAACCCTATCCTCATACAACCAACAGTCATTTTCACATAGACTCCCCTTCGTAAACGCTTGATATATATCCCCTTCCCATAGTTTATCAAAGGTTTCATTATAGATATTGCCAGCAGATTGTCCACAATTGACTCCTCGACAACAGGGAAAAACATCACCATCAATGTTAATAAAAGGTATAATACTATCGATATAAATACACTTAGCTGCTGAGAATGAATCCGTATATGCCACACCACCTGCTTTTACAATACTTTTTGCTTCTTCTAAATAAGGTTGCACTAACTTATGAACATCTTTTTCCTTGTCTTCATTCAAGTATGCCATTGTAAAACTAATAGCGACAAGTTTATGTTTTACAGCGAAACGTGCAATTTCGGGTAAAATCTTATAATTATGCTCTCCTACAGTACAATTTATAATCTTAATTATAGGTCGTGTAGGTTTCAAGTTATTGATAAGGTTCTCCCAATTGTATCGTGTAGCTATGTTTTTCATTTCTTCCTCATTAGCTGCATCCACTGAAAAGCTAATCATTTTTACATTCCTATATTTGTTCAACTTCGCAAAGTCAATAAGGATTGTACCACTTGTGATAATCACTATTTGTTTATCTCTCAAGGCATGAACAACATCATAAATCCTGCTATAAAACATCGGCTCTCCCATGCCACATAAAGTGATTGTATTAAAATTTTGTACTTTTTCTTCCATAAGCAAAAAATCTTCCCATGATAATTCCCTATCCTTATTTTCATTTAACTCTCTTGAGCAGTAGGTACAATTCAATGGGCAATAAGTGGTTAACTCTATTCCTATAACATCAGGTTTTTTTCCAATTAATGCGCCTATTTTGGTTTTAAAATCCTTAGTAGCAATACTCATTTAACTACCTTCTTTCAGCGATATAAAATTGTACATATAACAAGTTTGACACAATGTTCCGCTCTTGAATTGTCGATACTTTTTATTATCCCATAAGCTATCAAAGTCGTTTTCTAATAGATTCCCTACTATGTAACCTTCATGCAATCCATACCCACAAGGATACACATCCCCATTAATTCCAATATATGCAGTAACCCTATTCTCATTCATGCAGCAAAAAGACTTAAATGGATCTTCAATATATAACCCACTTCGTAGCCCTTTGGTTATAGCTTTATTAAAAGATTCAACTAATAATCCTGCATTGTCTTTAATAAAGTCATCTTGCCCCCATGGAAGAGAAAAGTGTAACGCTGAGAAGTTGTACTTATGGGCAAAATCAACCATGTCCTCTATAGAATACATATTTTTGTCATTAATTGTGCAATTCATAACTGTTAAGAGTTTTCTATTCTCTTTATTTTTAGTACGTTTGGAATACTTACTAAGTTGTTCGAGGTTATACAATAGGTGTTTGTAATTATAGTTTTTACCGCAGATTTCTTGTATTCCCTTTTCCTCTATAGCATCCACAGATACGATGAATAGATCCACATTTCTCTCTTTTAATAAAGACTCAATATCAATTTTAATGGTTCCACTGGTAATTAAACTAACTTTATAATCCTTTAACGTATCTATTATGTCATATAACCCTTTATGTAAAAATGTTTCACCTATACCACAGAATAAAACTCTTTTTACACTATCCACACAATCAATTTGTTCTTTTAATATTTGAAAATCATGAATTGGAATATCTTTGGTTAATTCATCTCCTTTATGACAATAAACACAATTTAAGGGACATCTTTTAGTAATCTCAACTGAAAAACAGTTGGGTTTCTTATCAACTACTGTCAACGGGTGCATACATAACCATCCTTTCTTAAATTAGAACAAAAATCCCCAAATGCTCAACGCGTGTGCTCCCTTAAATAATCAAAATCGTTACAATGCTCACAGAATACTCCACTGGTAAATTTTTTATACCTTTTTGTCAAAAGTAATTCATCATAATTCTTATTTTTAAGGTTTCCCACAAAAGGGACATAATGAGTATGGCAACAACAGGTTCTTACATCTCCTTCACTACTGATGTAGGGAATAACTGAGTCTTCATAGTCACACTGCTTCCTACCAACTTCTCCATACAGGATACCTATTTCTCTAAATGTCTCTTTCAATCGTTTATTTATCGTTAATACTTTGCTACTATTTTCCATAATCCATTCTTTGTCCGTAGAAGGTATTAACATATTAAATCCTTGAATGCTATGCTTTTGACAAAAATCAACCATCTCTAGTGTTGTATCAATATTATTATGATTGATAAGATAATTAATACTAACATTTATATTGTCCATGTTTGAAAGCTGTTCCAAGTTATAAATTAAATTATCAAATAAATATCCTGAGCAATTTTTACGAATGGTTTCTTCATTATGACCATCAACGGAAAAGGAAATGTTTTGTATATGATCATAGGTCCTTAGTTTATCAAAATCTATTTTAATGGTCCCATTAGATATAATAATAATGTTCTTATCATGTAATGCCTCGATAATGTCATAGATATGAGGGTGTATAAATTGCTCTCCCATACCACATAGACATACATTTCTTATATCCTTAATGTGTTCTTTTATTTTAGAAAAGGTATTCCACGTTAGATCCATAGACTCTATGGTAGATTTGCTTTTCTGGCAGTAAACGCATTTCAAATTACACTTTCTCGTTAACTCAAGCATAATTAATTTAGGATAATTTTCATAATACACTAGCCCTTTTCCTCCTTAGATCACTATCATAAATACCTGCTACCCTATTTTTAAAAGTAGTCTATAGACTGCACTTACTTCACTGAACTCTTTTTTCTGCAATTTATTCAATTGGTGAATCTTTCTCTTGTTATCCCTTAGTATTTGCTCATAAGAGCGTCCACCTTTTTCGTTATAACCAAAAAGCTTAGCATTATGTGTTAGTGAAGGTTGTCCTTTTTTAAAAAAGTATTGATTTTCACTAAGTAGTTGCCTATAGGTTTTATTATCTTTTATTAATTCTATACCATATCTTTCAGGATATTTGCCAATAAGGCTATTGGGAACGACAAAGTATTCATTTACCCAAAAATAATTGATAAACTCGTAATTCCTTTTAATGTATTCATAGGTATCTTGGAACTCTTCATCTCCCTCTTGGGGCATACCAAAAATAACTTCTAAATCTGCCATAATGCCTAAGTCATAACACCATCTTAAAACTTGCTCACTATGTGCTATATCTAATCGCTTATCAATTAATTTTAACATTTTAAAATTGGCTGTATCTAAGCCAAAGGTTAGCTTTACACAACCTGCTTCTTTCATTAGTTTTAATCTTTCATAGGTAAGATTGGTAAACCGTCCACAATCTGACCAAATGATTGAAAAATCTTCTTCTATGATTTTTTTACATAATTCATCTACAAATCTACCAGAAGCATTAAATGCATTATTAATAAATTGAAAATACTTTGTTTTGTATTTTGCTTTTAGATTTTTCAAATCATTAATGATGTGCTCTACATCACCTAAGATAATGGAACCTCTATCCCTATCCTTATCACTCTGTGTGCAAAAAGCACAACTATAAGGACAATTATAATTGAAAATATAGGGGATCATTAATGTTGGGTTAATTCTCTCAACTTTTTTCTTATTAAATTGATTAACGAGCTGTCCTGGGCTACCACAAAATCCTCCAGGGAATTTGTAATAGTTTGTAATATTCTCTTTTTCATCTTCAGCCATATATCTTTTATAAGCACCTAAATCTAAAGTATCCCAGCAAGGCTGAATTACCTTAGGTTGATTTTCCTTATTGGATACAGGGCGTCCATCAACCTTTCTAATAAGTCCATTAATCTTCATCAAATCTTCCATTGGCGTGCCTTGGTTTATTTGGCTAATTAATTGAGCAAGGGTTTCTTCACCTGGTCCATTTATGATAAATGGCAAACTTTCCATTGCAACATTCCATAATTCTCTAAACACATCTGGGAATATATAGATAAATGAAATATTATTGCCACCTATAAAAATTTCTTTTTTATAGTATTTTTTAATGTAGTGTCCTAAAACCAAACCAGCATGAACCTGCATCAAAGAATAATCTGCACCCACTGAGATACCAAAGCTATCGATTTCTCCTATATCCACTTCACTAAGGAGTTTTTCACAACAGGTATCGAATACATTATTTAATCCTCTTAAATAGTCATGAACTAAATCCGCATTATAGAAATTCACAAAAAGTGAAGACTTAGCATCAAATTTTGATGACACTTCACTATTTAGATCATGCAAGTAGGTTTTTATACCCTTCTCATTAAGATACCCGGATAAATTACCTAGTGCTAAACTTAGATGTAACATAGAAACTTTGTCTGGATATAGAAATCCTTCTTCAGATGGTGCTAATAATAATCCTATACTATTAATCATTAAATCCGCACCTTTCTTTTTAATCTATCTAATGCCATGGTTTGGATAGTAAATTCTTCACTTAGTAGATACCTAGGATAGTACAGAGGAATACTATTACAATGTTCCAATAATTGTATCCAAAGATGGAAACTTGAGTCGCCTACAAAATCATTGACAATAATCCTAACGCCACTTTCTTTCGTCGCTTCTCTTATAACTTCTTTAACTTCCTCTATATCCTGACTATCCTTATAATCCACCTCCACAGTTTTATCCACAAGACCTCTATCAACTCTATACCTGTCAATAACACGCTTATTATTTCTACCAATATAGTTAATAATATCAAGTCCATATATATTCATAATCTGTCTAAAACTCAGTCCTTCTAACGCTTCAGGATGTTTATCAATGAAAATATTAAAGTTTTTTTCCTCTTTATTATTTGCACTTATATAATGAGGTATATGAAGACCTTCCATTTTCATATTAAGCACCATGGGGACATTTTCCTTTTGCAATCGATAACCAAGCTCAAGGTCTTCCCAACCCCAGTGGATAAAAGCCTCGCAAAATCCATCGATCTTTTCTAACATCGATTTGGAAACAGCCATGTTGCAGCTAAAAGTCATGAACCAAGGGAACCGATGTGCTCTAAGATTATACGATAGACCAGTAAAGGATGCATGCCTTGTTTCTAGCAAATTAATCTGATTCTGTTTATAGGCCAAATCTATTACATGATCATACGCATAATTATTGTCCTTTACTGCACCTAAGTCCATCCTTGTTCCAATAACAATTAATTCCTTCCTCTTCTGAAAATAGCTATCTACTTCTTTAAGATAATGTTTTGGAACCAAGATATCATCATCTATAAAAATAACAATTTCTCCCTCTGTACTTCTCCAACCAATATTTCTAGTCCTTGGTCGACATGAATCCTCCGTTCTTTCAATATAGATATATTTCATATTGTAATTCTTATTAACACCTTTAATGAAAGAGGATGTATCACACGTTGACCCATCATCAACAACAATCACTTCATAATCTTGTGGTCCATAACCCGTTTGATTATTCAAACAGTCCAATACTTGATAAAGTGATTCTTTTTTTTCATATGTAGGTATTACAAAACTAAATTTTTTCATATAACTCACCCAATATTTCCTCTGGTTTTTTTAGATTCAACAATTTTTTATTATAATTATCTAGATTCGTTTTTAACTTTTGTCTTATATTCTTATCTTCTAATATGGACTTAATTGTATTAACTGTTCCCACCTCGTCAAACAATTCAACCTCTGTAACTAAATTCCTATAAGGATTATCCTGTAATGTAGGTTCTAGAAAAGTATGCCATCCTACTGGAAACATTTGATAAGGGTAACATAATTCTAATTCTTTTAGTCGCTCTTCAATTCTTTTAGTAAGTGGAAAAGGCGCCTTCATACTTTTACCTTGAGAAATCCTTAGAGAGTTCTTAATCATTACCGTGGGTATTCCCGACAAACTCACTTTAGCTAAAGTGGTCGATGTAATGTTTCTACTAACAAATACATCGCAAGCTTGCACATATCGCTCAAACTGGTCTGGTGATAATTGATTTAGCATTCTAACATTAGCTGGTATTTCTTTACTCCCTAAAAAAGTTTCAGGACCTACGTAAAGGATAAGTGTATCCTTGGCAATCTTTCGAAAAATATCTTGAAATACTTGATTAGCCGTAGCTACAAATTGACTTACATGAGGATATAACTTATGTGTTTCTTGCCACACAGCGGCTGTAAGTAATACTATCGGTTGGTTTATGGGTAGGTTAAACTCTTCACGCCTCTTTTTCTTTATGTCATCATTATATGCATATCTTTCATCCGATAGAGGATAGTAAAACTTATTATACTCCTCTGGGTCTTCTAGTAATGGATTGGCAATGGGACATGGTGCTAATTGAAAACCAAAATCATTAATATCTACCTCTGATACAGTTTTGGATGAGAATCCGTAGGTATCCATTTTTCTTTTGGTTAAGTTCCAATCAAAATTATCAAACGTCCCCAATCTTCCCTTGAAAATTTCCAAATCTTTTGTGGTTAAACCGTAATGTTTTTCACAAAAATTATAATTGAGAAAATCAGATAAAATGATAAAGTCTGGATTGTAATTATTATTGTAGTCTTCTAATAAAACTCTATTAATATTCCCTAGCTTAGGAAGTAGAACACTATAAGGTATATTGGTTTCATCAAGTATTTTTTTATGAGAAGAGGGTATGAAGAAATATGGCTCAAACCCATGTTTTTGAATCCTTTTTGCAAACTGTAATGCAATTAATAACTCTCCATAAGCCCAAAAGCTAGTAACAATAAATAAAACATTCACATTTATGCCCCTTCCTCTTGTTCCTCTATGGGATTAATCTCATGCCACCCATAGATCATCGCATACTCTTTGTATAGTCCACCACAATTTTCCTCATGGATACAAGACCTACAAGGTTTCCCCTTCTTTCTCGTTACATTATCCATAAACGTGCTGTAATTATCCACCACAATATCTCTAAATAATAATTTATAATTATTTTCATCCCAGTCAATACTATATTTGCTATAATCTCCTAACACACATGGTACATAACCTTCTAGGGTGATATCCCGTCCTTTCTTTACCACAGCATCGACTGCCTCTTTTACATAATCGATTACATCGAATAATTTTGGTACTACTTCATGAAAATTCTCATACGCCTTTTTGGTTGTATGTAGATTCGAAATATTAATATGATCGACACCTAATTCCATAGCTTTTTCAACGATGTCTACCATTTGATCATAGTTCTGCTTGCAAACACAGGTATTGGTTCTCACCTTTTTATTAAAACTTTTGACTACTTTAATGCCTTCTATTGCTTCATCAAAACTTCCTTCTGTTTGAGTAAAAAAATCATGCATTTTAGCATCTTTGCCATGAAGGGATATAACAAAAACATCCACATTTCTTTCAATGAGAGACTTCGTAAATGTATAATCTCGAAGTTTTCTACCATTTGTTTGTATGGATATAGATGCGTATCCTAAGTCATTAATCATATCTAGTATTTCGATTAATTCAGGAACTATGGTTGGCTCTCCCCCGTGCAAATTAACCGTTTCATATCCTTTATTAGCATTAGCTTTTAAAAATTCTTTAATTAATCTTAAGTTAACTTGTTCTTTACTCTCCCTATGAGAATTAACGACACAGAATTTACATGAATTATTGCATGTATCCGTTAAATGTATACTAATACTCTTCATTATTAACCTCCTCCACTATTAATTCATACTAACTTTCTTTACTGCAGTTTCTAATTCAAATCTCGTCTCCATAAATTTATTAAGGTCGCCCATATCATAATAGGCACCTTCTTGAAAATATATGCCTTGTACCTTCAGACCTTTTTTTATTGCTAATGTAAATACATCACTTAGTAATAGTTCTTGTTTGTTCCCTGATTCTATTAACGCTGCTTCTGCAACATAAGTATGTAATAGATGCGTGAACCTAGGTGACCATACTGCAGATGTCCACGTATTATAAATATCTGTTATCTTAGGCTTGTCATAGATTTTCTTAATTTCTCCATCGGTATCTAATTCTACAGGTGCTAATTTCTCAGGATGATTTGTAGGCATAATGCCTAAAACCAAATCTGCTTGTTTATCTGTAAATTCCTGCACTAACTTAGAAAAAGAATAATTAGGTTCAATAATAGTATCTGGCATTCCCATAAGTACAACCTTGTTTTTAATCCATTCATACGTGGTATCAATGGCAATTGGCATCCCCGTTACTAAAGAATGTATGTTTTGACAAGTATAACCTATGTTAATATCATATAAACTACCATCTCCAAAGAAACGGAACACTTCGTATTTCTGATCATTAAGAACGATCATAAAATTCTTAGCGCCTGCATGTATCATATTTTCCAAAGTATATTCTGCAATAACCTTTGGAAGTACAATAGACTGACCTTTTCTCTGAATACGTCGATAGCCAACATTAATAAGTTCCTTCCAGACTTTGAAGGGTAACATTCTTGTTCCAAGTCCACCTGCTGGTATTAATCCTACCATCTCGTTCTTAATTAGTTTCACCCACTCATCCCCTTACACATTTTCACTCTTCTTCTAATGTTAACGCTAACTTTTTTATTCCCATCCGTTTGAATGGCAATTACATTTTCTAGCATAGTAGCAATGATAGGTAATGATGTTTCAATATCTATATAGATATATCCCGAGTAATATGAATTACCTGATTTCTGCCTTGAGCTGTCCTTCCTATCATCGTGTACGGATACTTTAGAACCATCACTATAATACTCCACAACAGCACAATAATGCCCCTGACACTTAATATAACCATGGAAAATTCCATAAACCTTAGCATTTTCAAAATAAGAATTATCTTCTGAGTAAAATCCCATACCAATATAACTTTTTGAGTGGGACAAGGAATCGATCTCAACAACTTCACCTGGCGAATCAAATATTGCCTTGTTATGACAAATATTAGATGTAATGTGTTCTAATCCAATAATATCATAAGCTTGCATAATCATAAGGTAAACACTTGGCAATTTAGGAAGATGGCTAAAGGCTTCGTCAAATTGTTTTTGACGTTTGTGAATAATCTGGGATTCTACCAAAAAAGAGTTATCTTCTTCTGGCGATTTAGCTTTGTTGCTAATCTTTTCTAGATCCTCCGACGATTGGAAACCAAACATAAAATGTGGTAATATAAGATTTTGTACAAATTTCCAAGGGATTAATTTTTGAGTATTGGATGAAAAGCTCACGGATTGTAATAGATATTCTAAAAACAAAACAGATTCATGGGGTTGCTCTGTTACCGTTCTCAAGTACTGTGATTCCAAATGCTGTGACTTATAAACATTGCCCTTTTTATTTAGAAATTGATTATCCATGGATATCTTATATTGATGGCTCATTGGTATATCCATCTGAAATTTTGGATAAATGCTCTGACTAAATAATGAATCGAGTGTTTCCCTTATCATGTTCAAAACCCTCCTTCTTTTCATCCTCTATAATTTCATCCATAATTTGTTCTGGTTTTGGCAACTTCAATATCTCCTCCACATATGCATGTTGGGCTTGGCATAATGTATGAATTTTCTTTTGATTATTCAAATAATCATTAAATGTATCAACAACCTTCTTCATATTAAAAAATGGCACTTCTACAAAGGTAGTTGTATAAAGGTTATTGGTTAACACAGGCTCAATAAACTTGTACCACCCAAAGGTACTGGCTCTAAAAGGATAAACTCGTTTTACTTCTTTTGCCATTGCCTGATACCATAAGGGCAATTGCCTAAGTCTTTTTTCTAAGTGACTAAAATCAATAATTTTATAATTCTGTAGAACAACACTAGGAATACCTGCATAGATAGCTTTCGTTAAAGTAACAGATACAATATTAAATGTAATAAACATATCCGATAGAAGTAAATAATTTTCAAAATCACTAGGCAGTAATGTTTCAAAATGTAAGTACTTAATGTTAGGGTTTTCTATTTTGCCCCACGGATTATGTCCAACATGAATGACTGTAATCTTTTGATCTAATTGATATAAATAGTGCTTTAGCATATTAGGGATATGTCTAATTAATGCATTAAGAGAAGTTAGTTTATGCATATTTAATAATTCCCATGAAGATGTGGTAAAAAAGATAACTTTCTCACCTTCCGTCAGACCTAATGCTTCTTTCATCCTTGTTTTAGTTTCCTGATTCATTTTAGGTATTCTATCATATAAGCTAAAATGTTTAATTTTATGATCGGTTACTCTAGGGGCATTAATAGGGCAGTCTCTGATTACATAATCACACGCATCAACAAGGGGTGGCAATTTTTCAAAAAACAAACCATAATAATCAATACTATAGTTCGTAGATTGAAATTCATATTCATCCACTCCTATGATGGGTGCTAACCCTTTTATATCACAAAACTTTAACCCGGACCATAATGCAGCATAGCCCATAGTAAAAACATCTGAAACGATAAAATAATTGGGACTAAAACGTTGGATAAAGGACATCGCTTTTTCTTTATTCTTCTCTGGTGTTGATTTTTCATCTAATGTTATAAACGCAATGTTCTTGCTTGACAGATACGCAGCAAATTTCTGAGGAATAATATAGTGAACACTAAATTTTTCTGAAGGTAATCTTTGTATAAATTCATAGGAAATGGTCAATTCTCCCGCAGATATCGTACTTAATACAATAACTATAATTCTTGTCATAAGATCTCCTACCTATTTAGCCCACTTGTTGTGGAAATAATATTTTGCCTATCTCTAGGACTTCATCTGCTATATGGTTCTGCCCAGATACACGAAGCTTACTTTCTAACCCTATGATTTGCCGATGCAATAAGTCTGGCAGATAGACTATTTCTTTTTGATTCATATTTTTTGCTTCTTCAATGTACTTCAGTGCTTTCTCAATCTCTCCAATACATAGATATAACTCAGCACATTGTAAATAAGGTAAGATAAAATAAGGCTCATACATACTTTCTGATTGTAGTTCTATTAGTTCATTAAGTTGCATAAGTATATCCTCATCATCTCTATACATATCTGCAAACAAAGATGGTACTCTGGTCTTATAATATCTACCTAGCCAGCTATAAGGATCATTCGTAACCATATCATCAAAGAGATCGATTGCTTCGTTAATAGCATCAATCTTCCCGATAATGTCCTCACCCTTGTGTGGCATTATAAGAAATATTGCATATGCTAGTAATGCATTCATATCCTCTGGTTGTTTCTTATATGTATCTTTTAACCTTAATTTCATATCTTCGTAATCATTCTTTAGCTTGGACATAAAGACAACGGTATAATAAATATCATTTTGTGCTTTGGTGATACTGTTTAACTTTCTCTCCTTCATAATCACTAAATATCGTCCTCCTCTGCAATATCCGTTTCCATTTCAGCTTCCATATCAGGCGTATACACAGCTGAATCTGCAGAAAATAATTCTTCTAAATTATCTGCAACTAATGTCTCTAAATCTTCAGGACGTAGGCTTTTGATTAACATTTTCTGTACATCTGTTAGCTCGTAATCTTCCATCGCCTTATCAGGATTAATAATCAATAATTGTTTGTAATCCTCATCATCAATGGCTCTCATAATTAAATCCTTAATTTCAATATTTGCTCCCTCTTGCTGATTCATTTTTTTTTCTTCACTCATTACTATTTCCTCCTTTATTTTTATGAGTCTTTGGAAAGAAAAAATAAATCGATCTAATCTATTAGCAAATTACTTAGCTTACTTGTGTTTTACCAAAAAAGATAAACCATTATTTTTATCATTCCTAAGACTAATGAATAACTATTAATCAGGATAATTGAAATAAATCAACTATTAAATTCTCTCAATCATATACTTAATTAAATCTTTAACCAACATCTTATTTTGATTAAAAACTCTCAGCACTTCTTCGTAGGTTACAGGTTTAATATCATCTCGTCCTTCTAATCCTGCATCATAATCTGTGATAAGAGCAATGTTGACATAAGGAATACCTAGTTCTAAAGCCAGATACCCTTCTGGATATTGTGTCATATTCACCACATCCCATCCCATACTACTAAATAATCGACTTTCAGGTTTTGTAGAAAACCTAGGTCCTTGTATGACGACTATGGTGCCGCTTTTATGTATCTTAATACCTAATGCTTCTCCTGATTCTATGGCTACCTGTCTTAAATGTTCATCATAAGCATTCGTTGATGTTATGTGCTTAATATCTGGTCCTTCAAAAAATGTATCTTTTCTCCCTTTCGTCCAATCTACGAATTCATTCGTTACAACAAAATCCCCTGGTTTAATATCTGGTTTCAAACTCCCACAAGAACAAGGACCAATAATAGCTTTGACCCCAAGAAGTTTCATGCAATAGAGATTAGCTCTATAGGGTATTAAATGTGGTGGATGCTGATGGTCTTTCCCATGTCTAGGTATAAAAGCCACTCGCTTCCCTTCAATTGTTGCAATTGAGATTTCATCACTTGGTTTACCATATGGGGTATCCATATCTACAGTTTCTATATCATCTGCAAGTGTATAAAAACCTGATCCTCCAAAAACTCCTATATCAGCTTTCCTTTCCATTATTCTTCCTTCCTTCTCTTAATTTTAATTGTATAATACCGTTCTTTTAAATTCTATCAATCCCACCTTATTCTTGTGGCTATACCTGTACTTATAATCATAATAACAAATAGAAAGATAAAATCTGTTAAATACCCATAATAACTACCTGTATTCGTTATAACAGCAGACAGCGCATCGGATAAATAGGCAACAGGATTACAATGAATGACACCTTGAACGGCTTTGGGCAAAATAGTAATAGGGATAAATACTCCTGACAAAAACATCATGCCCATTTGAACGATCTGTATGACACCGTTGGTGGCCTCAAAGGAGTGGAAAAGGGCTACAAACATATAACCAAGTGAAATAAACGTAGCACCACCTAATAATATCCAGAGAATGATTAAGTGTGTATTTCCAAAGTATACATTTAAATCAAATATTAAAGCCCCGAGTCCTATTACAATTAATCCTTGAATTAAGCATACGAATAATTTAACGAAAAGTTCACTTATAATAATGGTTCGCTTGGTTACAGGTGTAACGCCATAAGCTCTTAGGGTTTTATTTTCTTTTAACTTAGCAAGATTAAGAGCTCCAAATAATCCTAATTGCATGAGTGTAATCGCTAACACCCCTGGAAGTATTTGATCAATTGCCTTTGCATCAGTCTCCCCTGAAATATTCGTATAGTCAATATCTAACTTAGGAATTTCCAATTGATTATAATACATGGTATCCATCATCAATTGAATCAAAGTAAGATTGTTTTTATCTCTATAATAAATAGCCATCTTTTCATCTTTCTGAGTTTTCGTACCGTCAATAATAAAGTCTAGTTTTTTGTTCTCCAATAAATCTAAGTGATTTTCTAATGATCCATAAGTAATATTAAAAGCATCTTGACTCTGCTGGCTACTAAAAGCCTCAATAACAGCTACTTCATCCTCTGCTTCTACAATACCTACACTAAAAGACTGATTCTCCTGTGAAAAAGCCATACCAAACAAGAATACAAATATAATAGGAAATCCTATATATACGATGATGATAATAGGCTCTCTTATGATCTGTAGGAAGTTACAATAAATCATTCTAAGATATGCTTTCATTACTAATATACCTCCCAGTCAATTTCAAAAAGACGTCTTCTAAAGTAGCTTGTCTTATATTGATATTGGATACTTTGCAATTTATCTCAGGACTACTAAATAGTTGATCCAAAACATGAGTCACTTGATTCGAATAAAGAATATAATTACCCATATGTTCTTCTACCTTGGCAAGCCCTTCTATACGATCAAACGATTCTTTTATAAGTTCGTCACCCTGAATCTCTATAGCTTTTTCCTTGAAATAACCATCTATTAGATTCTGTGGTGTATCTAAGGCTATTATTTGTCCTTTATCAATAATTCCAACACGCTCGCATAAAGACTCCGCCTCATCCATAAAGTGAGTTGTCAGAAATACTGTCTTGTTTTGATTCTTCAACGCCCTAATTATATTCCATAATTCATGTCTTGATTGAGGATCCAAACCCGTAGTTGGCTCATCTAGAAAAATGATATCTCCGTTACTTACAAGTGCAATAGCAACTGCAACCCTTTGCTGTTGACCCCCTGATAAATTACTCGTTCTACTATTTATTTTTGGTCTAAGCCCAACTTGATCTATGACTTCATTTACCGATAACGGGTTTTCGTAAAAAGAAGCGTAAAGAGCTATGATTTCTTTAACCGTTAAATAACTTGTTAAACTAGATGATTGAAGCTGTACTCCAACCTTTGCTTTCACTTTCCGTGGCTGTTTACCTGGGTCTATTCCTAAGACATTAACTTCCCCACCATCTCTCTTCCTCAAACCAATAAGCATCTCAATTGTTGTTGATTTCCCTGCACCATTAGGACCAAGAAGACCGAAAATTTCACCTGAATTCACTTGAAAAGTTAAACCATCCACAGCTTTTAACCTTTGATACTGTTTCACTAGCTGATGTACCTGTACACTATAGTCATTAGACATTTCTATTTCTCCTTTTACAAATTGAGTTTATTCTTACATATCCATCTATCATGTAATACGTTAATCATGAAAAGCGTAATGTTACAAAAAAACATACGCTTCCCAATTATTCGATAAATCAAATTATATTATTATATTTATTGGTTATTTATTTTTTTATTATATTATGTTATAATTTTTTTTATATTATATTTTTACTGTGTATCTCATTATTTGCATCTAATATTATTATAAATACTCCTACTAATATCTGTAAACAGAACAATTGTTATACAAGGGGATGATTTTATGACTAATTACAATGAATCATTGGGGATTATAATAAAGAATCTGAGAACTAAGAAGGGTTTAACCCAGAAAACTCTAGCAGAGGGGATTTGTAGTAAAGAATATATTTATCTATTGGAAAAAGGAAAACGTATTCCTTCTGCTTATATTCTTGAATTATTATCTCTAAAATTAAATGAAAATCTTACAAGTTATCTGATGAACACAAAAGATCCTGTTTTTGTAAAGAACTGTTATTCAAAAATTAATACTTTACGTGAAAAAAGAGATTATGAAGAGCTTCAACGGCTATTATGGAGTATTGAACAACTCAATGATTTTCAAGATTCCATTCATAAGCAATTCTTGTTATGGAATAAAGGTATTTGCAGTTATGCCCTTGAGAAGAATTATTCAAAATCATTGTCCTTACTAGAAAAGGCCTTATCCATAACACGTACTTATAATACTATGTTAGAGCTTCTAGACCATTTTCTAACAAAACAAGAACTACATATTATCAATTCTATCTCAAATTTGTATTTTAAAAATAAAGAAATCCATCCAGCTATAACGATTAATAAAAGGATTATTGAAAATATAACCTCCTATTATGATGATCTATTGACTGACCACTTATATTCTATTGCCCTCTATAATTTAGCTAAATATCTTATTACAGATTTGGCATATTCTCAAGCCCTTAACACAATAGAAATACTAATAACCTTTTGTACAGACAATAATTCTTTATATCTATTAGGTGAAGCCTTATATTATAAAGGCATAATATTATACGGTTTAGAAAAATATATCCAGTCAAAACAAAGCATTGAATCTGCTCAAAACCTCTTTAACATTACTGGAAAATTAAGTAGCCTGAACTTAATTAATCGTTCTATAAAAGACACTTTTTCTAAAATTGGGTATATTTAACCCATATTTGTACTTTAAAATATAAAGGCATTTAATAATCCCCTTCTACCTTCCAACATGTATGACATGTCTCTTAAGGTAAAAGGGTTCTATATCTATCTTTTTAACATAAAATATATGACTATCACTGCCCCTAATATAATCCTATAATACCCAAATACCTTAAAATCGTGTTTCTTAATGTACTGCATGAGGAACTTAATAGCTACGATGGATACAACAAATGCTGTTACCACACCAATGAGTAATGTAATCATTTCAGAACCTGTATAGTCTACTCCTAATTTCATGACTTTAAATAAACTTGCACCAAACATAACAGGTATAGCTAGGAAGAACGTAAATTCTGCTGCTACATAGCGTGATGTACCGATAAGCATAGCACCAATGATGGTAGCTCCTGAACGTGATGTACCTGGAATGAGTGCTAGTACTTGGAATAAGCCAATAAGAAAAGCTACTCTGTAGGTGAGTTGATTAAGTTCTGTTATTTTATATGTTTTATTTTTATGCCTATTTTCAATCAAAATAAATAAAACACCATAGAGAATCAGCATGACTGCTACGGTTTGATAGTTATAGAACATAGCATCCAGTTTATCATCAAATAGGACACCGATAACTCCAGCAGGTATACAGGCTATTATAACTTTGAACCATAGTAGGTAAGTGTCCTTCCTTTCCTTCTGTGTTTTCTTAAGAGAAAATGGATTGAGTTTATGGAAGAAAATGCATACAACTGCCATGATGGCGCCTAACTGAATCACCACAAAAAACATCTCTTTAAAAGTGTCCGATACATTAAGTTGCATAAATTCATCAACTAGAATCATATGCCCTGTACTACTAATTGGTAACCATTCTGTAACCCCTTCTATAATACCTAATATAATGACTTTAATAATCTCTATAAATTCCACTTCGCTGCTCCTTTCAATTATTGTACATCTGTTTTCTTAAAATAATATAAGCTTATTTAATTCTACACTTCGCCATTGTTATAGTTATCAACCTATTCACCTAAAACAACCGATATATGCTATAGCCTATATAAAAAAATACTTCCCTTGCTAAAAAAGGCAATTTACTTTTCATGGATGTATACCGTGAGGTTGGTGTAGGTGATGTATATGCCTTAAGGTCATAGTCTCTTGCCATTATCATGGCTCGCTTCATATGCAAAGGGTCACTGACGATTATAACGGTAGATAGTTGATGGTCTTTTGTGAGCTTTGCTGCATGAGCTATATTTTCTTGGGTTATGGATGATGCTTCTTCTATATAGATAGCTTCTGGTAATACGCCTTTTTCTATGGCATAATTCCTAGCTATTCTCGCTTCTGAATAACGCTTACCTTCCCCCTTACCACCTGTGAAAATTAAGGTCTTCACATAATCATTCTTGTATAGCCATACGCCATGTTTAATTCTCTCTTCAAAGACTGGTGAAGGCTTGTCTCCCCATGTTGCAGCTCCCAGTACAATGGCTGTATCACACTTTTTCTTCTCATCTACATTGCCATACATATAGATTGAATATGATGTGAAAATAACATATAGGATCAGCATGAGTAGTATGCCTACAAGACATCTTTTCTTTGTCATCTTACCTTTCATTTTTTCTTCTATCTCATTTCCTTCCTTATAACATTTTTCTTCAATTGCTGCCCTTTGCAAAACCATGGATGAATTAATATGGTCACGGTGCTATCTTCTGCAATTACATGGCGTATTAGATTCTATTTTATCATATAATTACCAAATTATCCTAGTGCTAATTAAATTCTAATCTTTTGGTCTATATGCAGATAAGTATCTATAGCTTTGAATGGATATAGGTTCTATGGGAAGGTATACCTTATATATGTATTTAATAGGGGATATTTATCCGAGAACAACAAAAGTGACTTCATCACGTAAAAGATTTTAAGGAAAATAGAAAGTAGAACTTTCTTTTGCTATAAAAAAAGAGCTCATTTCTAGCAAGAAATAAACCCTTTTATCTATATGACGATTAAATAAGATATAGGATGCTATGATTATGCATATTATTTATAGTCGTTTAGCAATCTTATTATCCGCGTCTAGTAGAATCAGCTTAGGTACTAACGATTTAGCCTCTTCTCTATCTACTAACCCATAGGCAATAATGATAACCACATCATCTGGTTGAACCATTCTTGCTGCTGCACCGTTGAGACAGATGGTGCCACTACCACGTTCACCTTTTATGACATAAGTTTCAAAACGAGCACCGTTGTTATTGTTCACAATCTGAACCTTTTGTCCAGGTAATATGTCTGTGGCTTCCATCAATGCTTCATCAATGGTAATACTACCTTCATAGTTAAGATTAGCATCAGTCACTCTTGCCTTGTGTAATTTACCTGTCATCATTTCAATTAACATATGATCCAACCTCCATCTGTAGATTATCAATTAATCGTGTCTTGCCTACCTTAACAGCTAACGCCAATAAAATCTTATCTTCAAGGGTTTCAATATCTTCAAGGGTATCTGCACTAACTATACTCACATAATTAATCTCTGTTGTAGACTTCTCATGAATCATCTGTCTGATCATTGCTTTCACTGTTTCTGACGACCTTTCCCCTGAATCAATGAGCGCCTTTGCTTTTTGTAATGATTGATAGAGTATCGGTGCTTGCTCTCTTTCTTCTGTACTTAAATACGTATTACGAGAACTCATAGCTAAACCATCTGCTTCTCGAACAATTGGGCAAACAACAATGTTAATTGGCATATTGAGATCCTTAACCATGCGTTTAATCACAATGGCTTGTTGGGCATCTTTTTGTCCAAAATAGGCATGGTCTGGTTGTACAATATTGAATAATTTCGTAACAATGGTGGTTACACCTTGAAAATGCGTGGGTCTTGAGTGACCACATAACTGATTCGTCAAACCATTCACTTGGACATAAGTGGCATGGTTATCCTTGTACATGATGTGCTGGTCCGGAATAAAAATAACATCTGCTCCCACCTCTTCTGCTAGCTTCTTATCATTTTCTAAGTCACTGGGATACTGATCCAAATCTTCACCAGGTCCAAATTGAGTCGGGTTAACATAGATACTAAGTACTGTTATATCATTTTCCTTGGCAGATGCTTGAATGAGTGATAAATGCCCTTGATGTAGATATCCCATCGTAGGTACGAAACCAATTTTCTTACCTTCTTTTCTCATACCATCTAAAAAAAGTCGTAATGCCTCTATTTTTTTAAAAATCTTCATCTTGATAACCTCCCCCATATATTTTCTCTATGACCTCATCACGAAGGTGAAAACTATGTTCTTCTGCTGGAAAGCTTCTTTCCTTTACCTCTTTAATATAGTCCTTGGTAGCCCCCATCATATGATGTCTTATATCCGTGAATCCTTTGACGAATTTTGGTGTAATCCGTGAATACAAACCGAACGCATCATGACTGACTAATACCTGCCCATCACAATATGCTCCTGCCCCAATGCCAATGGTTGGAATATGAATCTCATGTGTAATAAGCTTAGCTAATTCCATGGGTACACATTCAAGAACTATAGCAAAAGCACCTGCTTCTTCTAAGGCTTTTGCTTCCTTTAACAATCGCATAGCATCTGCTTCCGTTTTTCCCTGAATATAATAACCGCCTAATTGATTAATGGACTGTGGTGTAAGCCCTATATGTCCCATAACAGGTATCCCTGCACATATAATAGCTTTTACTTGTTCGATTACATCCTTGCCACCTTCTAATTTAACGGCATGTGCTCTTCCTTCTTGTATCAACCGCCCAGCATTTCTAACAGCTTCGTGAACACCTAGGTGATAAGACAGAAAAGGCAAATCAGCCACAATAAGGGATCGCTTACTACCTCTGCTAACTGCTTTGGTATGGTGAATCATATCTTCCATAGTCACTCGCGTGGTATCTTCATAACCCAAAACAACCATACCTAATGAATCACCAACGAGAAGGATATCCATACCCGCCTCATCTAAAATCTCTGCAGTAGGATAATCATAGGCTGTGATCATGGTAATGATCTCATTTTTCTTCTTCATACTTCTTATTGTTTGCGTCGATATTTTCTTCATATTGTAATACCTCCTTAAGGCAATCTAGAGTGTATCCATCTAACTGATTTTGTTGTGCAACAATTTTTAACGTTTTCAACCCTAATAGACGATAAATAGCTTCTAGTTGTTTATCCTCATTTGATAGAGCCTGAATATGGGCTGTTATGGTTCCTAAGTCACCTCGTGTCAATGGACCCGTAAGTGCTTTCTCTGAACCATACTTAAAATAATTTTGCAGAGTAGCTGTTGCAAGTGGTTCAATTAGCTGGTTAGCTGAATGAGCGTCAAAGCCAGCATGTATCAAGCTATAGGCGCCTATATCCATTAACGTTACGAGATAATTGGATACCATACAGGCTGCTGCATGATAGAGCGCTTTTTGCTCTGTTTTAATGGTGCAGACATCTAGGTGAACGTCTTGAAGCATCTTCTTCAAGTCATTCAATAGATTGCCATTTCCTTCTAGTGTAAGTGGTGTTTGATATAATGCTTCAAGAGCATCATCCATATTGGCGAAAGATAACATGGGATGCAGTGAGGCTACTGTAGCCCCTAGGTCCTCCAAAGGTTGTAATAATGTAGATGGATGAACGCCACTGGTATGGCAAATAACTTTTGTATGCCACCTACATCTACATTGGATTAATGCATGTGCTACCTTCTGAATAACATCGTCTGGTGTTGTCACCATTATATAATCCGCAGATTCTACCAGTTCTTCTATCTTGTTAAAAGCTCTGCTATTTGTCATGGCAGCACCCTTTTTAGCGGACGCAATTGAGCGGCTGTAATAACCTGTAATAGCTATCCCCTGCTTTACAAAATATCTTCCAAGGGTTATACCTACCTTCCCTGCACCTATAAATCCAATCATCTTGACACCTCCAAATTCTCCATATAAGAGCAAAAGATACTTGTCACGAAAAAGATCTCACGGAAAATAAAAAGTAAAGCTTTCCTATACTAAAAACCCTCCTTAGACAGACAGCGTCCAAGAAGGGTATATTTCACCAATTTATCTTGATAGGCTGTCTTTGTCCAATGGATCAAAGCAGATTTACATGATTAACCTTTTAACTCTATTATATTTTCAAGTATGATATGTGCAAGCTCAATTTTTGACATAACAGGCAAACTTTGTTGAGCACCATGTCTACTTACAAGGGTTACTTTATTGGTATCCGATTGAAAACCTGCGTCAGCCCGAGTGATATCGTTAATAATCATTAAATCCGTTCCTTTTGCTTTTAACTTTTTTATGCCATTCTCCATAATATCATTGGTTTCAGCTGCAAATCCCACAATCAGTTGGTGGTCTTTTTTATGCATGCCTACCCATTTTAGTATATCTGGGTTACGGTTTAGTTTAAGCATCAAATCGTCATCGGATTTCTTAATCTTTTGGTGATGATATATGGCTGGTCTATAATCGGCTACTGCTGCTGACTTAATAATGATATCTTGCTTTGCAACATGAGCTTTAACCGCTTGAAACATATCCTCTGCTGTTTTCACTTGGATCAAGGTCTTTAAGCCTCTTGGTTCTTGTAGGTTAACAGGACCAGATATTAATGTTACCTCTGCCCCTTTTTGAATAGCTGCTTCTGCAATGGCATATCCCATCTTTCCAGATGAATGGTTCGTTAAATAACGTACAGGATCTAAGGATTCTCGTGTAGGTCCAGCCGTAATAAGCACTTTTTGACCTTTCATGATTGTATCCTCTACCAGTTTCCTTTTGATTATTTCCATGATACGCTCCGCATGGGCTAGCTTACCTTGTCCTATATCACCACAGGCTAAGCGTCCTGAATCAGGTTCAATAAAACCATAGCCATACCCTTTTAATCGCTTAATATTACTTTGAACAATAGGGTTCTGGTACATATTGGTATTCATAGCAGGTGCTACAAGAACAGGTGCTTTTGTAGCCATAACGGTAGTCGATAACATATCATCTGCAATACCATTAGCCATTTTACCGATTATATTAGCTGTCGCTGGAGCCATGAGAAACAGGTCTGCCGCTTTAGCTAAGGCAATATGCTCAATATCCCATTTTTCTATTTTTTCAAACATATCAACCACTACGGGTTGTTGACTAAGAGACATAAAGGTTAATGGTGCAACAAATTCTGTCGCAGACTTTGTCATGATCACGTGAACCGTTGCATTTAACTTTTTTAACTGACTGACAATGTCACATACTTTATAAACAGCAATTCCACCACTTACACCGATTACGATGGTTTTTCCTTTTAACATCTTGGAATCTCCTTTCGGTGTTAATGCCTATAATATAACATATCACTGGGTATAAATCAATATGAACCCCTAAAGCAATTCTATCTGTATATCTGAAAAATATTTGTCAACCTTTCTTTCCGTTATCTTCTCACCCCCACTAATCTGACCAAATAACAATGGTGAAGTAGGATCATGAGCCTCATAATTGTTTAGTTACCCTAACTTAACCCAATCTCTAATCGTTTTCTTTAATAATATTAAGAGAAAATTAAGAGAATTTTTATATTTATATAAGTTTTATGCAGTAAAATAATAGAAAACATCATATTTTATTAAACATATTAATGGACTTGAGGTGCAACTATGAATATTGGAATTTTCACCGATTGCTACTACCCTCAAATAAATGGAGTCGTAACATCTATTATGATTCTACAAGAGGAGTTAGTAATGCGAGGTCATAATGTAACCATTATTACCGTTAAAATACCAGATTTTACACAGGATACAGATAGCGTAATACGAATTAGGTCGATACCTTTTTCAAAATGTAAAGAATTTCGTTTAGGCATTACATTATCCAGCTACCCCTATAAGACAATCAACGCTATTAGAGCTCTTAATTTAGATATTATACATACCCATACAGAGTTTTCTATAGGGTTCCTTGGGCGATATATGTCTAAGCTCCTTAATATACCAATGTTACATACATACCATACAATGTATGAAGACTATACCCACTATATTTATAATTTTAAATATGGTAAAAGTATTGTAAAAAAAATAATTACCCAATATATAAAAATGTATTTAAAAAAACATAATGCTATCATCGCGCCAACTCATAAAACAAAGAATACTTTACTCCGCTATGGCGTTGTTAAAGATATTTATGTAGTGCCTACTGGTATCAATATCAACTCCTTTATTAGGCATGATAAGAATCATCCCATGTTAAAAAAAATAAGAAAAAAACTAAACCTGAATCATGAGGATAAAATCATCTTAACCCTTGGCAGAATCTCAAAAGAAAAAGATGTTGACATGACTATCCTCCAGATGTTACACCTAAAATCAGTTCAACCTAATGCTAAGCTTATCATTGTAGGAGATGGTCCATACAAGGGCAAACTTGAAAAATTAGTCAATCAACATCACTTAAATGAGTATGTTCGATTTGTAGGACGTGTTCCTTTTGAACATGTGTCCTATTATTACAGTCTTGCTCATGTATTTGTAAGTGCCTCCAAAAGCGAAACACAGGGGCTCACAATTATTGAAGCCATGGCTTCAAAGCTAGCAGTTATCGTATATGATGATGAGAATATAACAGATATTATCGTTAATGAATACTCTGGTAGGTTATTTAAAACGGAAGATGAGTTTGCAGCTTGCATAGATGATGCATTTAATTTTCCATTGAAAACGAAACAAATGGTTAATAATGCATATGAAGTTGTGCATAACCTTTCTAAAGAAGTTTTCGGTGAAAATGCTGAAAGGGTATATACCAATATAGTAGAGTCAAGAAATCAACATGTGAGAAAGGGTTAGAAGAATGATAAAAGTATTATTATATTCTGAGGGACTAAGGTATATAGAAAAATCAGGGATCGGAAAAGCAATAAAACATCAGATGAAAGCATTAGAAGCTAATGATGTGCCTTATACACTTAATAAAAAGGATGATTATTCCATTGTTCATATTAATACATATGGCATTGCCTCCTACTTTTTAGCTAGGAGGTCTAAAAAAAGGGTAAAAAAGTAATTATTCACGCTCACTCTACTGAAGAGGATTTTAGAGATTCCTTTTTATTCTCTAATTGGATCTCTCCACTTTTTAAAAAGTGGTTAGTTTTTGTATACAGACAGGCAGATCAGATCATTACACCTACTCCTTATTCTAAAAAGATTCTTGAATCTTATTCTTTAGATGTACCCATTGAAGCCGTCTCTAACGGTATCGATTTGAATGGATTTATGACATCCAAAAAACTTAGAAGCGAATTTCGGGAAACTTATTCTTTTTCGAAAGACGATAAGCTTATTATGTGTGTTGGTTTACATATTAAAAGAAAGGGGATTTTCGATTTTATTGAATTAGCTAAAAAAATGCCAGAGTATACATTTGTATGGTGTGGTTATACAAACCCCTCACTCATTCCAAAAAAGGTACGAGCACTTATAAAATCGCCACCTCCCAATGTTCATTTCTTAGGTTATGTTAATGATATGAGAATGGCTTATTCTGGAACAGACCTATTTCTCATGCTTTCTTATGAGGAGACAGAAGGTATTGTGGTATTAGAATCACTATCTGCTAAACAACCCGTTATTGTAAAGGATATTGGTGTTTATGAGACCTGGTTGGAGGACAAAGTTCATTGCTACAAGGCAACAAATAGTGAAGAATTTGAAACTTTAATTAGAAAATATTTCAATAAGCACTTAGACAGTCTTGTTGATAATGGGTATACCGTGGTTAAAGAGCGTTCTTTAGAAAAAATTGGTAGCATTCTAAAATCCATTTATATGAGAACTATGAGTACCATCGATTAGTAACTTATAATGAAAAACCTGAGGTGTAGAAATCCATTTATTTAGAAAGGAATGCTCATTTTTATATGATGAAATATGCTTTTAATAAAAGAAATTTATATATTACCATGCTCCTTACTTCTGCAATTCTTTTCTTCTTTTTAAGAAAGGAATTCAATAAGATTATTTCCGTTATTCTTCAAGCCAATTGTTGGTGGCTACTAGTAGGGATTATTTGCATTGTCATGTATTGGTTAATTGAAGCTAGAACTCTTCATATAATGATTCAAGTATATGACCCGTATTTTCCATATTTTAGTGTAGTCCAACTGATTATAACCACACAATTTTTTAATGGTATTACACCTTTCTCTACTGGTGGACAACCCTTTCAAATATATGTGCTGAGTAAAAAAAGCAAGCTAACGTTAAGTAATATAACAAGTGCTTCATTACAAAATTTTATCATATATCAAACGGTGTTAGTGGTGCTAGGACTTATTGCAATATTAACCAGGACCTTCTTTACTATTACTTCCAATAATGTGGGAAATATAAATTTGCTTATTTTAATAGGCTTTGGGATTAATGTAATTGTTATTATAGTCTTACTTCTCTTATCCTTTTCACAATCCTTTACGCATTTTGTATCCCGTACTGTATTGTCTTTATTAGGAAAAACACCCCTAATAAAAGATGTAGAAGCCTCACGCCACAAATTATTAATGACCATTGAACAATTTCATTCAGATATTAGTATGTTGTGGAAAGATAAAAAACTCATCCTTCATGCAAGTATCCTAAACTGCCTTAAGCTACTTGCCTACTATGCTATAGCATACTTTGTCATAAGATCTGTAGGCCTTCATAACATCAATTTATTACAAGCTATGATTGCATGTGCTTATGTTATGCTCCTCACTTCTGTTGTACCTATTCCTGGTGCTAGTGGCGGAGCTGAATTTGGATTTCTAATGTTTTTCAGCTCCTTTATAATAGGTCCCAGCGCTACAGCAATTATGTTATTATGGAGGTTTATTACCTATTACATAGGGCTAATTACTGGCTTTTTTATGTTTGTATTTGCCTATTCAAAATAGCTTCATACAATGGGAATTCCAGCCATATTAATTGTTTCGATATCTCTCTGAATGGTTCGTTCGGATACCTCATATCGATGGGCTAGCTCTTTACCTGTTACGATCTGTCGATTCAGTAGATATGTAGTAATAGCAAGTAATCGATCAAATATATATCGTGTGTCCTGTTCTGATAACTTGCTATCCAATTATCGACAATTATACAATACTTATCGATAATTGGATATTTTATTCCTATATTCATCCATCGAGGCATAGCTTTAGCTTACTTTATCAATTATAAAATAACAAAATGATAGGATAGAACTCACTATATAGTACATTTTTGCTGCTTTCATTCTTAATTATGTCCCTTCTTCATCGGTGAAATTCTATCACCTATAGGCATATCTCGCCCTTCTTCTACGCGAATACCCCCATTTGGCATTACTGGTCCTTCTTCACTTTCAAAATATAATGGTAATCCTTCTGACAAGAGAATGTGTGTTGTTAATGGATTTTCTCTCTGGTGATGAATATGTAGATGAGGTTCTGAAGAGTTGCCTGAGTTACCTACCTTGCCAATGACCGTACCTTTATCAATATACTGTCCTTCTTCAACAAGTACTGAGTTCTTCTTAAGATGCGCTAGAACAAGGTATGTCCCAGTCTCTTCTAATTGTATAAAAATATGGTTTCCAAGCATGGTCTCTGCTTCATTAGGACTACCAGGTGTTATATCTTGTTCACTATTCTTCACGCCTATGATAGTTCCGGATGCAGGTGCAATAACTTCCTTACCATAAATACCATAATCCTCAAGATGTTTACTTCCCATTCCGGCTGGCTCAATCAATAAATCATATGCCCAACGCTCCATTGGAACCATAACATGATAATTATTCTCTAGTTTATCGCCACCCCACCCAACGATGGTTGTTTCTTGCATCGGTAGTGATATGGTTACTGACGGCTCCACTAAGTTAACATTTGTAGGGTAAGCCACCTGAGCAAAACCAAAAAACCAACCTGCTGGCCAAGCGACAACAATAGCCACTATAAGCGTAATACCCTTTGATAACCTTAATTTTTTATGTTGATAGATATCTTTTATCATTAAGATGCATAATGTAACCACTGAAATAACACCTAATATACTTATAATCTGAACAAACCACCAAGCTATAATCTTAGGTTTTCCACTAAACAAGAAAACAGTTCCCCATCCCCCTAATGCCATTATTGTCAGCATTACTAATAATATCCATCGCTTTGACTTTACTTTAATTTTATTCATTATATACGCCCTCTTATCTTATGTGATCTGCGTTCTTGTATCCATTTTTCTCTATTCATCTACTACATTTTGAAGCCTATTCTTAGGGTATCGGTACTCAACCCATAGGATATTATTCTATCTCTATTACTCCCTTCTTAAAAATTTCGTTAGTACCTCTTAAAAAATCATAAATTATTTCTTGAGTTGTTTTATCCATGTGATCTAATTTTTCTACTAATGGATTCAAATAAATTTCATGATTTTTTTCATGATATTTATATGCCGTTTCACCATCATCTGTTAATCCTAAGATGAGTCGTGATTTGTTTGTTGGATCTTGATCTTTTTTTACAGTTCCTTTTTTGTATAATCGATTAACGATTTGAGAGACTGCTCCTTTTGTAATATCTAGCTCTTTCGCTAATCCTGTAATACTAATGCCCTCATTTTCTTTAATAGCAACAATAGTATGAATCTCAGCATTATGCAGTGGCTCTCTAAGCCCATAACACATACTCTTCTTATCAAGATCCTTTATGTTTTGAACCAGCTGAAAGAAAATAGACATAATCTCGTTAGTGCTTACATTTTTATTATTCATACCAAAAGTGTATAGTACCTAAACACTTTCGTCAACCTTTTCTTTTTATATTGAAATACCGATGGAGAACAACAAAAAAATAACCTTCTTAGCTAAATCTTATAGATTTACTTAGAAGGTTACTTATTTGTTCTATTCTATTGTTTTATTAACATAATTTAAATCCGTAACCATTAATACATTATATCTGGTTTTTTTGTGTAGAAGTATTGCATTATGTAGTATCAAAATTAATCACATTTTATAAAACTGATTTATGACTATTCCTTACACTTAATTCATAAACAACTTTAAGTAATTTGTTAAGTGTCTCCAATTGAGACGTATCAAATAGTTCTAAAATACTTACTAATTCCTCTGATAACTCCTGATGATTATTACCTGTCAGAATATACTCTGTTGTAACACTTAATCCTTTCGCTATACGGTATAAAGTATCAGCTGAAAATCCTTTTTGACCTGTTTCAATTTCATAAAGAAATTTTGGAGAAATATCTGCTATCTCTGAAAATGTTTCTCGTGTCATATGATTTATTTCTCTAAGTTCCCTAATTCTCAATCCTGCCTTCTCATAAATACTATTCATCATAACCACTCTCCCATTAATATCTTAAATGTTTTGAACTCATAACAAAAGGTTCTATAGTGCCAAAATTGTCAACTTATAGCGGTAATAGGCTATATATGTTTTATTATATCAATTTTAAATAGTTTTATTAGAACTTATACACTATTGCTTAATGAAAGCGTGATTTGTTGATTTACAATACTGAATTTAGATTTTTAAGAGACTTCATTAACATTTTTTAACAAATTTATTGTCGTAATTTTTTATATATTCTTCAATTAATGTCAACTCATATGACTAACTCCCTATTAAAAACTGTTTGGCTAGTTTATTTAAAATGCTATACATACAGTCAAAGTCAAGTTGATTGTCAAGTATCAAAGATTGAATATGTGCAACATCACTCATAAGTGTTATGAATACCCCAAAAGCAACTAATTCATTATATGGTATCTGCTGACATCCAATATCCCGTACTATATGTGTAAACTCTGCAACATAAAAGTTATAGATTGTTTTCAGACGTAACTTAATGTACTCATCCTGTTGATCTTTTACAATTTTCCACAAATCAATATAAGTTGATAGTAACTGGGGATACTTCTTAGTCCCCATTGTATAACCATAAAGAAGAGCATCCACTTTATGATCTATATCCATCATTTCCATTATGCTAGCTTTAATCTGATCTACCCATCTCATGCCAGCATATTCAATAACATCCATCATAAGTTCTTTGTCACCATATTGGAAAAATCTATTTAGTTTATCTTCTTTCAACCCTATTTTTTGTGCCATATTTTTTATTGTTATTTGTTCAACACCGTTATTGAGCATTTCATTTAATGCCATCATAATTATTTTTTGCTTTACCATCATTCACCAACCATCTTTCAAAAAATTGAATAACATATTCATCATACTCTTTGCCGAGTATTATTCTGTTCGTCAAATGATGTGCTTTTTGTACTGGAATGAGTTTTGAATTCTTAGAGTTCAATATAGGATAGACGTACTCAGCGTTTTTATATGTAATGACATGATCTCTCTTACTGTGTATCATTAGGATTGGTAATTCATTCATTCTTCTCAGTCGTTTCTTCATCTTTCTGCTCATTCTATAGAAGCCTATCACATATAGATAATAAATTAAAAAGACCATTCTCATTATTGGATTATTAACTTTTTTACTTCTAAATACATGATTAAAATACTCTTTCACAAATATAAGTGGACCACTATCAACCACGACAGCAGCTATCTCAGAGGATATATCAATAGCGCTAATTGCCATGGTAGCCCCCAGTGAAAATCCCATTGTGCCATATGGGCCCTGTATCTCTAGTTCCTTTAACCTTTGAAAAAATCGTCTCATATCATTTTCTAATGTATACTTATTGCCCCTTCTAGATTCACTTTCGCCATGATTAATATAGTCAAAACTTACAACCGTATAATTTGCTTTTAATAATGGTTCAATGTATGAGTATATGGAAGTCTTGGACCCGCCTAGATAATGACAAGCAATGATCGTTCCCTTAGGCTTTTGATATGGTATATATTCAATAGCTGAGATCTTTAAATTATCTTGTGATTGGAACGAGAATTTTCTATATCTGTAGGGAATGTTGTCTATATTAATTGAATGGCTCTTTTTCGGATGGCTACCTTCATAGACTAAGCGATAACCTTTTATCATATTATGTATCATATAAATGATTACAACTACCAAACTTATTCGTAACATATTACATCACATTCTCTTTCAATTGTCATACTTAACTTTCTTATGGCCTTATTTCCATAATCTGCATAGCGTTCACTTATTGCAATAGAAGCTAACAATAAAACACAGTCTTGTAGTAGCCTCCTTAGAATAAATGCTTTTTAAAACATATTCGAATCCCTCTTCTAGCTCTTCTTTGGTCATATTCTTAGGCTCTACCACTACATTCCATAAGGTATAACTTCCCCAGTGCTAGGTTCTACCCTTCTACTTGTCCCTTCATTTTAAAATATTCCTGTATCTGGTCTACTTTATTAATTCTTTCCCAGGCAACATCTATATCTGTTCTACCAAAATGACCATATGCTGATAGCTGTTTGTATATAGGGCTTCTCATGGAAAATTGTTCAATCAGAGCAGCTGGTCTAAGATCAAAAATCTCATTTATCATTTGAACAATATCTTGATCAGGTATTTTAGCCGTATTAAAAGTATTCACATAAACAGATACTGGATTGGAAACACCAATGGCATAGGAAATCTGAACCTCACATTTATCTGCAATTTTTGATGCAATAATATTTTTTGCAACATATCTTGCAGCGTAAGCACCTGTTCTGTCTACCTTTGTTGGATCTTTACCAGAAAAGGCTCCCCCGCCATGCCTTCCCATACCGCCATAAGTATCCACAATAATCTTTCGCCCTGTAAGTCCTGTATCGGCACAAGGACCCCCTTGTACAAACCTTCCAGTGGGATTAACAAGAATTTTCGTTTCACTATCTATATAGTTTTGGGGTATAATCGGATTTATGACATATTTTATAACGTCTTGATGAATCTTTTCCTGTTCAATCTTTGATAAGTGTTGTGTGGATATGATAATCGTATCAATTCTCGTTGGTTTACCATTATTATATTCAAATGTAATCATGGATTTACCATCAGGTCCCAAATAGTCAAGAAGTTTGTTTTTCCGTACCTTACTTAGTTGTTGACTTAATAGATTAGCATAGTATATAGGTGCTGGCATAAAAACGACTGTTTCATTACAAGCAAAACCGAACATCATACCTTGATCACCTGCGCCTAATGACTCTTTATATTCGTTACAATCAGCTTGTTCCTTTTTCCTTGCTTCCAAAGAAAAACTTACACCTAAATCAATATCCTCTGATTGTTTATCTATCATGGAAATAATCGCACAGTTCTGTGCATTAAAACCAAAATCTTCCCTCTCATACCCTATCTCTCTAACCGTTTCTCTAACAATCTTTGTAATATCTACTGTTGCATTTGATGTAATCTCACCCATTACAGATATAACTCCTGTAGTCGCTGTCACTTCACAAGCTACCCTAGAATTTGAATCTTTTTCAAAATAAGCATCCAAAATAGAATCTGAGATCATATCGCACATCTTATCTGGATGTCCTTCTGTAACAGATTCTGATGTAAATAAAAAATTATTATTCATATTCATGTCTTTTCATTTCCTTTCATTTTATAAGGTAAAACTATCCAAAATCATTGGATTGTCACAACCTTTCTATAAATCAGTTGCTTTTGCAGATATGACTTCACCTCCTTAAAAAGCTAATTATAAGGTTTACCTTAACTTTAATTAACATTCTTTTACATGAACAAAAGAGGTTACGCCTGTTCCGCAAAGCCGATTTGTCGTTAGGAAAGTTTCATTAGCGTATATGGAAATGCTTCTGTTCATATGCTTAGAAAGTAGAGCTTTCTTATAAGATAAAAAAACGCTTTGCAAGCTGCAAATCGTATTTTTCTATTTTTTCAATATCTATACCAATTCTATACTTACTAGTAGCTATAACAGCATAATCTCCCCAATGTGATATGTTACATTTAAAGTGTTTAATATTATCTATGTAAGGTTTTCCATAAGCTTCTCTAAGTATAACTCTCTATCTAACACTTTGACTGCTAATACTTTCATCATATTTTCACCATCTATTGTAAATACTTAATTAATCAGATTAAGATTACTCATAAAATTATCAAACTCTAAAAAACTCATCTGCTGCTTTGCATCTGATAGTGCTTGGGAAGGATTTTGATGCACTTCAACCATTATGCCATCCGAGCCACATGCAAGGGCTGCTTTTGCCATTTCTATTGCAATATCTTTTCTACCAAGAGAATGACTCAAATCAACAATAATTGGTAAGTTAGTCTCTTTTTTTATAATAGCCACACACGATAAATCTAATGTATTGCGTACACAGGTTTCAAATGTTCTGATCCCTCTTTCACAAAGCATGACGTTTTCATTACCTCCACATAAGATATATTCAGCAGCATTAACAAATTCATTGATTGTTGAACACATACCTCTCTTTAATAAAACAGGTACTACGGTTTTACCTATTTTTTTTAGTAGTTCAAAATTTTGCATATTTCTCGAACCTACTTGAAAAATATCAACATAATCTTTCAAAATATCTATATGGCTAGTATCAACAACTTCTGTGATAATCTTAATATTATATTTACGTCTTAGTTTGTCTAAGATCTTAAGACCATTTATTCCAATGCCTTGATAATCATAAGGAGAGGTTCTTGGCTTAAAGATACCAGCTCTAATAATTCCAATGCCTTTATCAACTAAATACTTAGTAATCTTATCGATCATTTCATCATTTTCTAAAGCACATGGACCAGCTATAAAAATAGGTTTTGATATATTGGAAAAGTAATTATTAAATTCATTATTAATACAGTATGATGCTATGTGTTTACCCATTCTTTTTCCTTTCTTATATGTTGTTCCCCTTACTTTTTTCATGCTTTTGTAGTACCTTTATTCCTAAATCAATTAAGTGCTCATTATGTCCCATTTTAAACAGAACTTTAGCTCTACCTTTTCGCTTATCTATTTTTTTTATAGTACCCATATATCCATAAAGTGGTCCACTGATCACTTGAATTTTGTCGTTGATTATAAACGCTTCTGATATACCAATTAGCCCATTTTTATCAACCATACGTAGTATTTGTTGGATGTCATCATGCTTCACTTCATGAAAATAATCATCACTTCTTAGAATATTACTAATTCTTGGTAATCTTTTCATCCTATAATAAAAATCTAGTATATTATTCGTCTCTAATAAAATATAACCAGGAAACATTTTTCTAATAACTTGATGAGTAACCCCTTGACGCCTTTCATATATCTTTCTTTTTGGAATTAGTAAACTATAATTAATATCAGTAAAAATGATATCATTAACTTTGTTAATCAGTATACATATATCATCTTCATAGCCTGTTTGGGTTGACATCACATACCAACTCATACTTCACCTCTTCAAAATGTTAATATGAACTTTTTTAAACTTTTCATTATCTTTACTAGTCGAAACATAGTAAAAACTATAGTTAAATTATATATATTTTATCTCATCTCCTAAACCCATTACTGTACTAAATAAATGAACATATTGCAGTATTTCAGCTCTAACAATATTATTAATCTCTGTAAAATGTAGAATTTTTCCCATTCTGAAACACCTCCAAGGATTATAAAAAAATAACCCTCCAAGCAAAATTCTATAGATTTGCTAAGAAGGTTCCTTTTTTGTTCTATTTTATTACGTTTCATTTACATTTTCAATTCCTTATCATCTTACACACAGCTTATCGCATCAAACTTACAAACTGTTTCACACACACCACAATTGATACATGTATTCGAATCAATCTTATAGCTTTCTTTTAACTTCCCTGAGATAGCGTTCACTGGACATTTTTTTGAACAAATTGAACATCCTATACACTTATCTTCATCAACTATGTATGACATAAGTGATTTACATTGATGAGCCGTACACTTTTTGTGAACAATATGATCAATATACTCATTTCTAAAGTGCTTTAAACTCGAAATAACCGGATTGGGTGCAGATTCTCCCAATCCACATAATGCAGTATCTTTTATCACTCTGCACAACCGTTCAAGTTCATTAATATGCTCCATTGTCCCTTCACCTTCACAGATCATTTCAAGTAACTCTAACATACGTTTTGTTCCAATTCGACATGGTGTACATTTTCCACAACTTTCTTCTTGTGTGAAACCGAGATAAAATTTCGCCATCGCCGGCATACAATCCTCTTCATCCATAACAATCATTGCTCCGGATCCCATCATACAATCCTTATCTCTTAAACTCTCATAGTCAATTGATGTATCTAGATCATTGACAGTTAAAAATCCTCCTGATGGTCCTCCTGTCTGAATTGCTTTGAATGCTTTCCCATCTTTGATCCCGCCACCAATATCATAGATGATCTCTCGAAGGGTTGTTCCCATAGGAACCTCTATTAAACCAACATTATTGATGTTGCCAGCCAAAGCAAATACCTTGGTGCCTTTTGACTTTTCAGTACCAATACTGCTATACCACTCAGCCCCTTTGTTGAGTATCACTGGTATATTGGCATACGTTTCAACATTATTGACATTAGTTGGTTTCCCAAAATAACCACTTGTTGAAGGGTATGGAGGCTTTACCCGTGGCTCACCTCGATTACCTTCCATAGAATTTAGTAGTGCAGTTTCTTCACCACATACAAATGCACCTGCGCCAATGGCGATATTTATATCAAAATCAAAACCTGATCCTAAAATATCTTTACCTAATAATCCATATTCTCTCGCATCTGATATTGCCTTTTCTATTCTCTCAATGGCTAATGGATATTCCGCACGTGTATATATTTTCCCGCTAGTTGCACCAACTACATATCCACATATAATCATCGCTTCAATAACGCTATGAGGATCACCTTCTAAAATAGATCGATCCATAAAAGCACCCGGATCGCCTTCATCCGCATTACAAACAACATATTTGATATTGCCTTCTGCTCTTTTAGTACCTTCCCATTTCAAACCAGTGGGAAAACCAGCACCTCCTCTTCCTCTCAAGCCTGAGGCTTTGATTTCTTTGATTACACTATCCTTGTCAGCTTTTTCCAGTACATTACCTAAAGCCATATAGCCATTGCATCCAATATATTCTAAAATATTCATCGGATCAATTTTCCCACAATTTCTGGTAGCTATACGAAGTTGTTTTTTATAAAAGTCCATATCACTATGATACTCAATTCTTTGATCATTTGAGGGATCAACATACAATAAACGTTCAACTTTTCTCCCTTTAATAATATGCTCTTCTACAATTACACTAATATCTTCAACCTTCACCTGAACATAAAATGTATTATCTGGTAGTATTTTAACAATTGGTCCTTTTTCACAAAATCCAAAGCAACCAGTTTTAACAACATTAACATTACTAATATTATGACTAACTAATAAGTTTTTGAATGTCTCATATATCTCACCTGAATCAGAAGACAGACATCCTGTTCCACCACATATCAAAATATTCATTCTTTCCATAATCATCTTCCTTATTCACCTTATACCAGCTGTTTATAGTTTCGTTATATTTTTAACATATTTTAACTATGTTAATTGTAAGGCAATAATTATTTTTTGTCAAGTTTTTCTTCTACACGGGAGCTTATAGTGATAGTAATTCACAAGCTAGAGATTTCTGGGCAGTAACTGAACTTTACAAAACTACAAAGCAAGAAGAATTTTTCACATACATAAATAATAATAAGCTTACCAAAGCTGTATTCAATTAGGTTGACATGGTTCTTACGCATTAAAAAATTCTTATCTACTGATTTTAGTAGATAAGAATAGTAAATTGTATAAAAACATAAAACAACGCTTCATTAATGATGTTTAAAACATAATGGCGGTTTGGGAAAAAGATGGATATAGAGTAGCAATAGTACATCGTTATTTACATAAGTAATTAATTTGAGCTTTCACTCTTTTGATAATTTCTTCTTGAGTTATTACGGGTATACTACCATAATACATAGCTAGATAACCATATACTGATGACATTAACATATCAGATACCATTATCACTTCACTCTCTTTTGCTCCTCTTCTTTTCACTACATCACCAACAACTTTATATACAATGCGATTAACATTAGGCGAAACCATCTGCTTTAAAATCTCTTCAGGAGGTATATCAATCTTTTGGTCCAAAAAGAGTTTGAAAATATTTGGTTTTTCAAAATGAAATTGAATATAATCGATAAAAAGTGTTTTAATATCCTCTATTGTAAAGTCATCACTCTTTTCATATGCATAGTACAATTCAGCCATATCCTCATTCAAACTTAATCCTACATGCCATACAAGTGAATCTAGCTTTTCAAAATAGCTATATACCGTTGCATAAGAATATCCTGTTTCTTTTCCAACTCTTCTTGCAGTAACAGCTCCAATTCCTTCTTCAAACACTAATTTTTTGGCAGCCTCAATAAACTCATTTCTAATATGTTCTTTCAATTTATTACTCATAGTATTTCCACCTTCTTATTTTATCCTCTTCCTTATTCTAACAATTTCAAACGTATAATTCCACTAAAATATTCATTCACATTACTCCGCCCCTAACAGGGTATAGTCTGTCCCTCCAAGATCGATTTCGATCAGCCGACTTTAAACAGATTGATTTGTATCTTACCATCAATTTAAAAAACCTTCCAAGTGAAATCCTATAGATTTACTTAGAAGGTTATTTATTTGTTCTATTTTATTAAGTTCTATTATCTTTAATAAACGTAATTTAAAGGATTCAGTGAATCACCATAGCGACGAATTTCAAAATGAACATGTGGTCCTGTACTATTACCAGTACTACCCGATGCCGCAATCACATCACTTTTATTCACTTTTTCTCCTACTTTTACATAGAGTTTGCTATTATGTGCATAATAGGTTTCAAACCCATCTGCATGTTTAATTTTAACCAAGTAGCCGTATCCGCCACCCCAGCCAGCAAATGTTACTGTGCCAGTTTCAGAAGCCCTAACGCTGGTTCCAGTTGATGCTTTTAAGTCAACACCCGTATGTGTTGATCCCCATCTTGCGCCAAAACCTGATGTGAGCCTACCGTTAACAGGTAACCTAAAACTTGGTAATTGTCTTGTTCCTTTAACAACAATTGACTTAATAGGTTCTTTTATTGTTTCCTCAGTTATGAGTTCTCTACCTGTTTCCAAACCATTGGTCTTGATTACATTAGCTGTTATTTTTTTTATTCCAGGTTGACCTTCTTGAATGGTTTTTTTATAATCTTTGTACTCATTATTATCTTCTTGATATTCAACAGGTGCATCAATTTCTTCTTCATATGTGACCTTTTCCTTCACAACTACAGATAAGGTAGGTTTTGGTATCATCAGATTTAATTCCTGACCTATTTGTAATAATGAAGCCGTTGTGACTTCTGGGTTAATCTTTAATAATTCTGATAATCCCATATCGTTATTATTAGCCACTTCTGATAATGTGTCTCCTGATTGAATGTTGTATGTAATTTTCTCCTCAGTTGTCGATTGCAGTTGTTGTACTGCTTCTGCTTTTTCTACAATACGTTCGCTACTCACATAAACTTCGCTAGCTTCAACAGATTCAACAAATGATACATCTTGAATATTCTCAACATTAGCTGGTGTAATGTAAGCACTCTTGACTTCTGCTAAAACAGATTCAACTGTTTTCTCGTCTTTTACAATAATTTCAGTACTATCATCAATGGATAAAGCCTTAGCTTTAATCCAAAAATCATCTTTATTATAGAGTAATATTGTGAATAATTGATCGGCTAATTCCGTTTCATTAAGCAATTTCTCTTTATCTAACTCAACGGGTTGTGTCACTACCATTTCATCAATTAACACGACTCTATCTAATTGTTCCTCTAAACGTGATGAGGCTACTTTTAACGCTTCATCAATCATATCTATGTCTTCAATATAGCCAACCTCACTATTTTTGAAACTTGCTTTATAAACAATCTTTTGTCTCTCATGTGCTTGTGCATGAATTAAAAATGTTGTTGTAAGTATAGAAAAAAGTAACATACTAATAATCGCAAACTTTTTTCTATTAATTTTTATATTTAAGGGTCTCATGTTATTTCCTCCATAATTTTACGTATTGCCATCACAACACCCTGTCCCATCCTCAACGATTTACTAAACCTATTCTCTATTGTCTACCCTCCTTCATTTATAATATCAGTTATGTTCGTTCATTTTTTATGTGTAATCTGGGGCTGTATATCTGAACGTCCATTCAATTGTTACATAATTGTAACATCTTTCTAAGAAAATGTCAAACTTCTGTAACATATTTTCCTGACATTTTTTCCCAATTAATCTATCTCTAGTTTCATTACTATAAAAGTCATTTCAGTATTTCTATTTTTTCTTACAAATGAGCTTATTTCAAAGCTCTACTCAGTACCTCATTGTCCTTATTGAAACAACCGCATTCGGTAAGCTTGTACAGCCGTTTTACTTAATTTATTGATGAGCTTTGTATTCACATAAGCACCTACTACAGCACCAACTCCTGGTATCATCTGAAGTAGCTTAGCCAAATCAATATAATCTCTATACTCTTGTTGAAACGTTCGCCAATCAAAGTCATTGATATCCTCTGGTAATGTGGCTATATACACTTGAAAGTTCTCCATCTTAGCAAATACTTCATTGGTATGGCGCTTACTAGAAAAAGCCAGTTGGAAGATACCTAAAATGTAGATTCTTTCACGATAATCATGCACATCATATCCGTAAGCAGCCGCTATGTCATAGAGCATCTTGATTTTAATACTCAGCAGTAGTGGCAAATCAGCAAGACCTAAGAGGATGCCTCCTGCTCCTGTCCCTGCTCCTTCTACCAAAGCTGTTGTTCTATAACGCTTTGTGACTTCTGCCACTAGTGTTTCTCTCTCATGCAACCCTATACCCATATAAGGCGTTTTAGTAATATATTTAGAGCCAACTAAAACCATCTTGGTCATGTTTTTTATAGCTCCCGTTACCATCTCATGATATTTTTCTGGCAGTATACTGTTTAATTTATTTTGCATACCTTTTGAAGCTTTTTCAGCTATGGATGGTTTCTTTCTCATCTGTTTCTTCCATTTATTTAATTCTTTTAATGCCATCTCTTCATAATAATCCATATGGGGCCCTCTACTTATTTCTATAATGAAATTCTTTCTTACTTTCTATTATCTAATCTACTGTCAAAAACTAATCTATCCATGATACCTCTAACCTTATCTATTATACACGATAGGATGACCCATTGTCATCTACATAATTTGGAAGACATTCTTTCTTGATTATCTATTTATGGCAGCATTAAAATAACGGCTTAATGCAACAAACCACAAGAACACTTGTGGTTTGTTTTCAAATAGCGCTATTCCTACCTAAATAGAATCAGTACTTTTGAGATAGTTATGATTAATTTATTAATTATTTCGAATGAGCTCTGTTACAGCTTCTCTTTCAAGACGACGAATACAAAATGTAATAATGCCACGCATTAGTACGTAAAATGCAACAAAAATGCTAAGGGACCATATTGGAAAGATAAACGGTATACCTTCGTTACCAGGATAGCTTATAAAATTAAGATGTCCATAATAAGGTATGGCATAACCTATTGGTAGACCAATGACCGTCGTAAGTATAATAACTACATTCCCCTCTAAATGAAGACTTTTACGGAATTGCATAGATGTCATACCGATAGCTCGTAGCATGCCTATTTCTCTTCTTCGTGTAACAATGGATGTATAGGTGCTATTAAAAATCATAAGAAAGCTAATGAGTGCTATCATGCCAATGAATATATAAACCATAAGACTCCTTTGTTGTATTTGTTTTTTTCTTTTTGCTCTTAACTCATCAATGTAGTTGATATAAGTAGCATTGACAATATTATCTTTAATGGCTGTTTTTACTGTTTGATAATTCTCTTTATCAATATCAAGGGAAACCCGAATATCACTCAACTCGTTATAATGATTATATATATGTTGTTCAGGCACAACAATAATTGGTGCTATCCATTCATTCCACATGCTACTAATTCTTTCGAATTTGCCTACAATGATTAACTCAATACCATCTACCGTTAATTTATCACCTATTTTATAGCGAACACCATGGTCTCTATCCAAAACAAAGCACCAATTCTTCATCTTTTTAAGTTCATCTAAAGTATAGTCGGACTCCCCATATTTATTGTAATAACGGGTTAGAACGAGATCATTGAATCCTCTAATTTTGATATGGGCATCTTCGTTATTGGTCTTATAAGTATTTAACCGCTTAAGATCATCTGTATAAGTATCACCAATAATCAACTGATTTGTAGGTATTTTTCCAAGCACAGTCACCTCAATAGCTTTTTTCTCCACGCCTTCTAATTCGTTAATAAAAGTAAGTTTAGATTGAGGTAAACCCATTATTTGAATATCACCTGAAATCCCACGTCGTATCATCTTTTCAGAAGACGACATACTTGTAAAATAACTAAAATACAAGAAGAGTATAGCGCTTATACTGATAGTTAGTATAGTCAATAACTGTTTAATGGGATTACTTAACATATTCGTGAGGGTTATACGTATAACAGGACTCTTCACCTTCTTTGTTAGCTTCTTTAATCTTTTCCATTTTATTGTGCCTGAATAATCAATGGATTCTATGATGGAGATTTTTTTTATTTTTCTTGAAGGAATTTTAATGGATACCCATACACCAAAAGCCTCTAGGAATATTATGATACCAAGTGCAACAATGTAATAATGTTGTTGAACTGCTATCTGGATAGATAAACCTATATAGGTCCATAATGAGAAAGTTGTTGGTTGTAAGTATGTTGTATTACCATAACTCATAATTAATAGAATAACATGTATAATACTTCCCACAATTATGCCTATAATCAGACCTCGGATTAAATAATACAATCCTTCTTTTTGTAGGAGTTTACGTATTTGTTTATTGGTCATGCCAATAGCTTTTAGTAACCCTAGATTATTGACACGTTCAATGATGGCATATGAAAAGATGCTACTAATAGCAATTATACTTAATACCATAACAAGAGCCATAATCAATGCAAATTCAGGTGAAATCTCCGTTTTAGTTTTGGATCGTGCCCTTGAACCAAGTATGCCTGCCTCCTCTGCAATGGCATCGACCATCTCTTCTTTCTCACTACCCTCTACCTTAACAAAAAAGTGATATTCTGAATGTTCCGCTTGCCTAGCATAATTCTCGGCTATAAAAGCTATGGATTTTTGTTGATCTAATAATCTGTCTTCAAATATTCCTGTTATACGAAATGTGGGAGGATTGTTCTCCTCTTTACCCTCCGTGTGCCTAAGAACATCAATCACAATCTCGTCACCTATTTTAGCTGATGGATTGAACCTGGAAAGAGCATGACGGGTTAAAGCTACTTCATTATCCTCTAGAGGATATCTTCCTTCAGATAATTTGTAGTCAAAACTCTTTAGCAAATTTTCATCTGCATACTGCATTTTCATAGCCGTTTTGTCTTGTAATTGCACATATGGTAACTGATGCAGGGTTCCATAATCCAAAACGCAGGAATCCGCAATAACTTTCTCCCTTTGACCTTCTGATGTCTCTAGGTAGTAACCATCAAATTCGCCATATTGATGAGTATATCGCATTTTTTTATCAACCAGTCGACCATGAATAAACATACTGTATATAGCAATAAGTAGTATGGTTGATAGACTAACTGCTAGTACAATCAAACGACTTCGTGCCTTTGAACTTTTTAAATAAGCTTGAGATAAATTCCGAATACACCTCATGTCAGATCCCTCGCTTCAATTATTTTTCCATCTCTTAATCGAATAATACGGTCTGCTTCCTGAGCGATTCTTTCTTCATGTGTAATAAGTAGAAGGGTTTGACTATATTGTTTAATGGTTTTTTTAAGCAAGTGAATCACTTCTTCACTATTCTTGGAATCAAGATTCCCTGTTGGTTCATCTGCAAGAATAATAGCTGGATTCGATGCAAGTGCTCGCGCTATTGCCACACGTTGTTGCTGCCCTCCTGATAACTCCCCAGGTAGATGACTCATGCGATCTTCTAGTTTAAGGGTATGTACAATGCCTTCTACATACTTCTTGTCCACCTTTCGACCATCCAATTCAATAGGTAGCACAATATTATCCCAAGCATCAATTACATTCACTAGATTATAATTCTGAAAGATGAATCCTATGTTGCGTCTTCTGAAGATGGTACGATCAGTTTCCTTAAGTTGATAGATTTCTGTTTGATTCAGATGTATTTTTCCCTCTGTTGGGTATTCCAGTCCACCAATTAAATTTAATAATGTGGTTTTCCCTGAACCTGAAGCACCAACAATGGCTATGAACTCACCTTTTTTAACAGATAGATCGATAGCATCAACTGCTTTTACTGTTTGTTGTTTACCCTCATAATATTTCTTTAATTTCTCAATACGTAATATGTCCATATTTACCTCCTTTAATAACCTCATCAGCATCTATGCTTATTGATAGTATAACGAGATTACCTTACAACTCTATGACAACTATCATGACAAAGTTGTCATAAAGTAAAAAAGAGTATTTCAAATCTTGTACCAACACCTAGCTCTGAATATACCTTAATGGTACCATTTTGATTTTTCATGATTTCTTTCGCAAGATAGAGACCTATCCCAATACCCTCATGAACCCCAGTATGCTTTCCTTTGTAGAAGCGATTAAAAATAAAGGGCATATCTCCTTGACTAATCCCCATACCTGTATCCGAAATACATATTTTATTAAACATAACATGATGCACCATATGAATGGTCACTCTACTTCCAGGTGCAGAATACTTAATCGCATTATCCAAGATATTAACAATAGCTTCTTTTGTCCACTTCTCATCATATGAACAGGTAGGTCTATCACCGTCAACAAGAGTTATCTCAATACCTTTTGACTCTGCGTCAAGATACACCGTATTCACTGCTTCAATGAGTAAATGGTCAATAGGTTGTTCCTTTATATGGAGCTGTATCAAGCCTGTTTCAAGTTTGGATAAGTCCGATAGCTTACCTGTAAGCCATTCTATACGTTCCACTTCCCCACTGAGTTTTATCATCATTGTTTTCTTTTCTTCCTCTGATATGCTATCATCTGTTAACAAAGCGTAAAAAAGCTTGATAGCCGCTACAGGTGTTTTTAATTGATGTGCTACTTCTGTTACGAGGCTGTTAAGCCTCTTTCTTTCTTCGTTAAATTGATCCTGATTCGTGTATAGCTTATTAACTAGCGTTGTTATCTGATAATCTAAACTGTAAAGGGGCCCTTCCTTATATTTAACAGGAACATGATCTTCTACCTTAAAATTGTTATTCATAGCACGTGCAATATGACCTGATGTCTTACTTAATCGATTATTCATATATGCCATTAAATGGAACCCTATCATGAATGTGGCTACTAGTGCCATAAATAATACAATTAACATGCTATTCATTTGAAATGATTTACTAATAGGATAGATTTTAAAATACCTAACACCAAATAACCCGCAACAAAAAAGGGCTACTGTAAAATAGCCAATAAATAATCCGTCTATACAACGCTTAATCTTTTCATCACTGTATAACCCTGTCAAAGTTAGTCACACCTTCCATATCATATATCTATTGTTTTCTTTTGCTACCCTGTCTCTAATAATTACTTCTGAAATTTGTTTCGTTTCAATAAGTATAGCTGTAGTGCTATGAGTCCTGTGGAATACGCACTCACATGTACAATGGCTCGTGACATATTACTCAACTCAAAATAGTCTTGATCGCGAAAACATACCATAACATCATATAATGGTGGAAAAACCCACATAACTAATCGTGTAACAGGCACGTCTTGTATAAACGAACCTTTTACAATACCCATTAATGCAAGAGCAAAAGTTAAAATAACTGCCATTCTTCTCTCTTTCATAATTCTAGGATGTAGGATAATACCTACCAAAGCCCCTAGCAATGCTAAGAGTATATGTAAAACTAAGGCACTCAATACGTCCCCTGTTGTTATGGGTCTAGTAAATAATTGATACTTTGTCAAGACATTCTGTATGAGAGGAAATACAACACCAATTAAGCTAAATACGATGCCCACTAACCCAAGAAATATAATTTTGCTTGTATTGTATAGGTGTACACTTCTAACTTTTAATATCAACAATTGTTCTGATACAGGATCTTCTAATTCTGTATATGTTCTGCCAACCCATACCATTATAAAAAATAAGAATCCCATGGATACCACAAAACCGGATACCACAAATACAGGCAATATAGTATAAAACACCAGCATACATATAATCCATAAAACAATGGGCATAACAAATTTACTTGATCCTAGATAGACGTCTGCATGGTATTTTAATAGTACCTTTAATTTATTCACTATACATCCCCCTTAATAAATAACCTTCTTCAATCATCTTAGCTATGACCCTATTGCTTTTATTTCGTTGAACAACTATTTTCAATTTATCATTGTTACGGTCTATTTTATCGATGATACCTTCTATTTCAGTACTTATTTTTATGCTCTTGGCTGGTACTGCAAATATTAAGATATCATACTCACCCTTATAGGCTTCAATCAATTCTACTGGATTTAATTGCTTATCTTTTATTTCATAAGCCATATTGGATATTTTTTGAATTAAAAATCGCTCATGGCATGACATAATAATTGTAACGCCCTGCTTATGTAATTGATGTATATATCTTATAAATACATTTTGGGACTCCACATCTTGTCCAGATAATGGCTCGTCCAAGAGTAGTACATCAGGCTTTGACATGATAGCCTGAATAACCCCAACTTTTTGTAATGTTCCCTTTGATAAATGTTTCATAGGCGTATCTATCATCGATTCCATAAAAAAAGCCTTGAAAAATTCTTGGCTTTTTTCCTTAATCGCTTTAGACGACAAACCTTCTATTAACCCCATATGTTTTATATATTGCTTTACTGTCAGATGCATCTTAGGAAAATGCTCAGGAATATAATTAAATTTTAGATCTGAGCTGTATCGGACCTCTCCAGAACTAATCCTAGTCAAACCGCCTATCATTTTCAGTAATGTACTCTTTCCACTTCCGTTATGACCAAGCAAAGCTATGGATTGCCCCTTCTTGATATCTAAATCGATATGATCTATAATCCTATGCTTTCCATAATCTTTCGTCACATCCCTTAACATAATTAATGTATCTGTCATATTATGCATATTCCCCTTTCTTGCTTAGTAAATAATTGGGTACATTATAACAATGACTTTACTGCTTGTACTTTTATTTGTCAAGTATAGTTATTGGACTATTATTTCATCCTTCATTGTAACACTAAAATATTTAGTAAATACAATCACAGTTGTTGCTTGTAGTATCATTAAAAATAACCCTATTCTGAATAATAATAGGGTTAAACTCTTTCGGATATATAACTAACTTCTATAATAAGTAAACCTTCCTAAAATATTTAGAAAGGTTTTACTATGATATAACTCTAGGTAGTTATGATAATACTTATCTAGATTCATTTTTATAACATACAACCTAACTTCTTAATTAACTAATTTTTTTAGATTCTCAATCCGTTCACCATTATCACCTTGCTCCTTATCATAAGCAAAAGCCTTTAGGTTATCACATGCAAAGTCAGAACATAAGCCACAATGATCTAATGCTTTATCTGTTGAACATTTTGATATACTACACTCTCCCCAGAACATTGTTCCTTTACTTTCTCTACACCCCTTACATTCTATGTACTCACACTTTGAACAGTTAATACCGCATTTTGAATATGTATCCAATACTATCACTCCTTATACTGTTATTACTTTAATTATTATACCTATTTTGTTTCTTTAACCTATATAATTCAAAATGTTACTTAGGTGATTCAGAGATCTGCAACCAACAATCAAATGGATGCAGAATCTCCCAATCATCCGTTATCAATTGCATTATAATTGTCTAACCTACCAAACTTTTTAATCATAAGTAAATTGTCGATAATTATACTGGATTTTCACCAATATCTGATCCTTCATTAGCAAAAGCAATGATGAAGCCTGCTAAACCAGCTGTTGGATTATATCCCCATTCCTCTAATAATTTATCTTGCGTTACATAATGCCACCATGGTGCATATCCTCCTTATGCCTAATCATAAATACATCATAGGGATTTATTTACTTTAACATAACGCCATTCATTTGTATTGCAAAAAATCGTCATCTTTTATTTATTCTTCTCATAAATGGTATCTAAATTTTTTCTTTTTTTATCCCTTATTTCTTGGTTCTTAGGATAGCCCACAGCAATGACTAATGCAACCCGTTCATTATTTGCAATAGATAAGTGCTTTTTAATCTTCTTCTCATTAAACCAACCGAGTATACATGTACCAAGACCTTCTTCGGCTGCTTGTAGGCAAAAATGTTCAGCTGCTATACCCACATCAATGAGATAATAAGGTAATCCTGTCATCATTTGACCAAACTTGGATGTGCCATTTCCTTTGTTAGCTGCCACGACAACCAGTGTTGGTGCATGTAATGTGAACTTATTAAACTTAACTATCGGACTAAATGTAGACTGAGCAATCTTCTCCCGAAGCTCTGGTTCATCAACAACAATAAATCTCCAAGGTTGCGAATTAGTGGCTGATGGTGCTAATCTTGCCGCTTCTAGACATTTTAAAATCGTCTTGTCTTCAACGCTGTCATCTGTATAAGCCCGTACACTCTGTCTTTTCTTAACCAAATCCATAAATTCCATGTGTAAACCTCCTTGTATATATTATCTTTTAGCCTCATAGGTAAATGATACGTTTATATCCTTATTTTGCTAACCCTCTTAGATATTCTCCTAGACTTCTATACCAATTGCTTTTTTCTTGAGTTGTTAAGTACCCAATAATATCAATATGATCTGTCGAATCTAATGTGCCTAAGAAATTCCATTGACCTTTTTTTGGAGTACCTATAACTGCATCTATATATTCAATGCTAACATCCGTTCCAAGTGTTGGACCTTTTGCTGACCGAATACTAACAAGTCCATCATTAGGAAACCATGATTCATCAATAACTACATGGTTAACAACACCTTCAAATGACCCAATGTAATAAGCGGAAGGTACAAATAAAGGGTTCATTCCAGGTTCGGGTAATTCGTGATTTGTAATCCAAGAATTATACGTTTCTTCTGTTGCAAAAGAAAAATAATACACATCTTCATGAGTCAATACCCATTCATTAAGTGCCTGAGAACCTTCTATACTCAAATCCCATATACTATAATCTTTTGACTCATACCACAGATTACTATTCCATACTCGGTCACTATAGCTCTTATAGGTCTCATGAGGTTCTCGCTGCAATCCCCATTGGTCTAACTTAAAATCATAGATATTATTGTCATTGGATAAACCAGCTAAACCACTAATCATCACAATAAGCTTTCGTGCAAGTGGTATGATTGGTTTAGTACCATAGGCTAGAGCTGTTCCATCATGAGGTGTTGCAATAGAAGTGTTACTATGTACCCAATCATGTCCCCCTATGAATAGTTGCGATAATTCACCATTTAATACAGATAGTGATATTTCGTCTTCCGAAGCACCCTCCCCCAAAACCGCTTCTATCTCTTCTCTACAAGGAACTTTAAGAAGTTGTGTTAGGGTTCTAATTGTTTGTCCACCCATGCTATGTCCTATGAAATGTATTTTATTGAAATTTCCATCTGCCCTAAGCTCTCCCCACTCTGAATAGATGCCTTGGTATGTTCGTCCATACCTTTCATGACCATATTTTTCACTATGTGCTTTTCCATAATCCACTGTACCGCCCTTTATATAAGCGTAGAGTTCACATGCTCTATCCCAATTACTAGAGAATGGTCCGACTGCTGCTGTATAAGTCTCTATTCCTGCGTTATTAAGTACAGTTTCATAGTCTTCATTGGTACTTCCCCAATATAAAAGCCCAACTCCTTCATCAGGACCCCAACCAGCTAAACCGTGTACTAATACAATTGGATAGTCATTACCTTCTGTGGCAATCTCAGCTTGTACACTTATTATCCGTAGCATGAACACCAATACCAGCACTAAACCTAATACCTTCTTTTTACTCATAAAACTCCTCCTAAATATATAAATATTCTCATTTTCATGAGATACTTGCAATATATTCAACAGTAGTCCATATTATGTATATTGTTTACGTTATATGATTCAACACAATATTCCCTTTTTAAATAACTTTTAGATCTTTTAATAATTGTATCCCATCTATTATGCCTTGTCGATACAAATCATACTGAATTAAACCTTGTATATAGTTGCGGGTGCTCAAATACGAATCAAGTACCTCTCGCTTTCTCTCATCCAAGGTAAGCATAATATCATCAAACTGCTTATCGATGCCTCTTAATAAACCCCGTTGTTCTATGACATCTTTATTAGTTGCTTCACACTCTCTAACTTTCTCATCTAAAATATCCCAAATAATGTTATCCATAATTTTTTTATACTGTTGGATCATATTGCACCTCCTAAATATTATAATCTACATTATTATATAATAATGTGATGGTGTACAATTCATTTTATGGGAAAATCCCATAGAAAAAGTCTTACCCAATAGAATTATTAAATAAAGCTCTTCTTCAATACATCAGTGGTAGTGTTATTTTCCCCTAGTTTAGATAACAAAAGAGAGATTCAAAAAAATATTGACAATAATTCAATAAACCTATATACTTGTTTTAAACACGTTTAAAACAAATTTAAATTTAAAGTCTTAGGAGGTTTATCCTTGAAAGAAACTATGAATGCAAAAGAAAGAATTTTTGAGACTACACTTAGATTGTTATCCAATAATAAATCTGCTAATCAGCTTACTGTACGAGAAATTGCATCAGAAGCATGTGTGAATGTTGCTCTTATTAATTACCATTATCAGTCTAAAGATAATTTACTTCAATTGGTGGTTAGACATAAAATGTCAGATCTCATCAATGAGTTATACACTGATTCTGTAAAAGAGATTCTTCCGTGCAATCGACTCAAAAAACTTCTGATCAAGACCGCTGATTTGGGATTTGAAAATTATGAAATCAACAAAATAGCTGTTGAAGGAGAATTAAGAAATGGATGTATCAATTCTTGTAACATGATTATTCCCTTATTGGAAAAAATCTTTGAAGATGAGGACAAAGAAAGAAATAAGATTCGTGCAATACAATTAATGGTGCCATTTCACAACATCATGTTGTACCCGAAAATTTATAATGCTTATCTGAATACTGATTTTTTTGATAATAAAAAAAGAGCATCTACCATAGTGAAGATGGTTGATTCTTTTCTAGAAGGAGTCGAAAATGAATAAGAATTGTGAGTTTACGTTGAATAAATCTATAGTATCCGTGGTTTCAGCTATTGGTGTAATTTTTGGATTTGGAGGTATGTCTCATGGATTTTTCGAAACACTCCAAGGTAACACACGTACTAGCGGTTTCATTATTAATGCTATTGGTCCAACACATCAAATGTGGGAACATGGCAATGAACCGGCATTTACAATAATTCCAAATTTTCTTGTCACTGGGCTACTCGCTATGATTATTGGTTTAATCATTATAGTGTTTTCGCTGAAATTTTTGCATACGCGTTATGCATCATCTATATTCTTGTTTCTTTTTGTAATGCTTTTTCTAGTTGGAGGCGGTATAGGACAAATCATATTTTTTACTTACGGTTGGATTCTTGCTACTAGAATTCGCAAACCTCTACACTTTTCAAGAAAAATTTTACCAATTGCCTTTCGACGAATCGTACGATACATATGGAAGTTTAGCCTTATTATAAGTACATTGTGTATTATTTTTTCTTTAGAAATTGCAAGTTTTGGGTTTGTTCCAGGCATCAATGATCCAGAACTTCTATCGAATATTATGTTGATTAGTCTTGGCATTGGCTTTTTCGCACTTATCCTTTCTTCGTTGGGTGCTATCGCTAATGATATTCAAATTCGAATGGAGGGCACTAGTAAATGAAAAACTCTATACTTATAACATATGCATCAAAAAAAGGAGCAACAAAAGAAAATTACTCAAACCATATGTTCAAGGATATGAATCATGAAGCTGATATCACTCATTACACTCGAACTCCCACTCCCTATGCTTTGCTCAAGCTTCTTAAAAACTGAAAAGCCAGCTTATAAGTTATATTTTCAGTTTTAGGCTCCCACCGTTAGCTTCTTTTGTGTTATATTGCCAACATTATTTAATGTATAATCAATCTTACCTTTTACATCATCCCAGCTACTTAGTTGATTAAAATTATCATACTTAGCAATCCAGGTACGACTTTCCACAACATCATTTATGTTGTTGATTGTAAATACTAAAAAGGTAGCGTCTTTTAATTTCTCAATATTTCTAGCCCAAAATAATAGGCTTTATTTTCTCATGAATGAGTTCATTAACGCCTTTTCAATTAATTTTTTTGGTAATCACAATTCCTTTTGGATTGTTCCAATCAAGACTATTGATAAAAACGTCTATGGCTTCTTTAGCATCATCAATTCTGTATTTATTGTGTATTATCTCTTCATCATATATTTTGATAACGCAAACTGTTTCAAGTAAGTTATAGAGTTCTTTTAAAAATGCTATCACATCACTTTCATACACACCTTTCTTTTTTAAATTTATTGCATCTTCTAACTCTAAAAGGCTCTCTCCTTCCAAAGTAAGTGCTATAAAATCATTAATGTTAATATCAATTTGAATGATATCAGTATAATAACTCATCTTAGTATGTTCATGAAAGACCAATTTAGAGTTGTATTCATATTTTTTTGGTTCATTCGAAAATTTTTCACCACCCCATTCATTAAATAATTCTACTAAGTTCAATTTCCTAAAATCCTTTTTTCGTATTAATATATCAAGAATATCCATATTTACCTCGCTTAATAATTTTCTCTTACTTCTATAAAAATGGTGTTGGTCCTCCTCGTTTCCAGGAACCATTAGTCCAATCATAATCAAATATATGTTGGTGTACATCAGCATGATCGCCACGGCCATGATCATACCAATGGACTTCACTCCAGGGTACATTTTGACCATTAGCTGGAGGAAATGCACCTTCTCCGAATCTAGCAGATTGTCGATATGCTTTACCAGTTTTACTTGTCTTACCTCCCAAGGTAGTGTGTGGTCCACTTGCCTTAGGGTCAGGCAATGGTATATCTTGTGTACCTACTTTATGTCTTGCCAAAGATTTTGGATTCCCATCAGCAACTCTTGGAATATATTTTGATGAGTTAGCCCCTATATCATCAACTGCTTTACTCGTCCTCTTAACAACCTTCTTACTATCCAATAAATTATCAGATTTTCCAGCTAATTTCCCTACTTTTGCTACATATGACCCAAGAACTAAAGGTACAAATGTTGCTCCAGCATCCCATGCTAAGAAACCAAAATTCCCCCAAGTGGGTTCTGTAATAAAATCATAAAAGTAGAACCTAGCTCAAGTACATCTAATACTGTTTCCCAAGCATTGGATCATCTTGCATAACATATTCTGATGCCCAATCTGAGACTTCTTCTTTTGTCAATTTACCTTCAATCACTAAAGATAGTTTATTAATTATCATATCAACTGATACTTCGTCCATGTTATCACCATCTTCCTTGTTTAATCCTCCAAAAACATCATGTACTTTTTTACCACCGTAAATTTGGACTTGTCTTATATTTCAAAGATGGCCTACAGTTTCATGCCATGTTCTTGACTTATCAGTACTTGGGTCTTTGACTAATCTACGGTCTACCATTTCCCCTTTACTAACAGTTTGGTATTAACTCTATTTTTTATACAAATAAACGATCTAATCGTATTTGATTAGACCACTTATTTTAATATCGGCAAATTTTTAATAGCTTCTTAAATTTTCCTAAGAAGATTTGTTTCCAGATGGCAGAAGCTCTTGCCACGGAAGAAAAAAGATTGCCATATTTTCAGGAGTAGGTACCTTTTTACGCACACAGTAGTACTAGGAAAGTAACGATACAATTAGATGTAATCTTTTATGAGACGGATACTTAATTTGCTTTTCTATTATTAAATGAAATGGCTAATTTTTCTAATCGGGAAATAATTAAATATATTACTACTGTGTTTAGAAAAAAGCTAATAAGTCAACCTTATAATACTCAAATTATTATAGATATATTAAAATGAAAAACTAATGTCTTTTGGATAATAAAACTCCAAACCACGCCACAAGAAACCCACCAGAATATGTATTCATCATGAGGGTTAGGTTTTGTGGCTATAGACAAGCCTTTTCTACTTGTCTTGAAGGATAGATGTTGTTCATGTAACCATAGGTCACAATCTTAAGAAGTTGAGTCGGTATTACTTGATTTTCCTTATTCTGGAATAAGTCGCATATAGTTCTGATAATCTAATCCCTCCACGAATTGACTTAGCAATCGAAGCGAATCATCTTCTGGTATTAAAACCTCAATATTTAGTGGGAGTTTTAGTTGATAAAACTTCCTATTCGTTGTATAATTTTTTTGTAAGAGTTTATTACTTATCATAATTAAATTTTACCCTAAATCCAGTTTTTTTGTAGCTGAGATTTTTTTATTTGCACAAAAAAGAAGCTGTACACTAATTTCTTAGTGCAACAGCCCTCTATAATATATTTTTATATTTTTTTAGCTATTTTATACCAAATCTTCTCAAACTCATCTTTTGTTATTTGTTTTGGTTTAAATTGTCCATCTGAAGCAATTTCATCTATTGTTGGTAAGGGTTCTAATGATAACATTGCACCACCAAATTCAATCGCATCATTTGCATATCCATAACTACCATCCTTGTATATTTCAATTTTCCTTATTTCATTATTATCAGCATCTAATTCAGAATAAAGTGTTATAGGTTCATCACAAAACTCATGTATCCACTCTACTTTTATATACATTATTGATTTCTCCATTCTTAATATTTAATAACTGGACCATAATTTATTATTCTATTGGACAAATCTAAAGGTCCAAAATTAGGAATAACAAACACTCCATCTCTACCTTTAATTACTTCCAAACCAGTTACATCTATTTCTAAATAGTGGTTATATTTGCTGCCTTGATATGGACCCTAGCAAGAAAATATGCAACTTAATGATTCATGGGATGTTCACTAACAATCTGGTTACAGCAAGCATATGGTAGCGATACCGTATAAACTTAGAGTCAATGCCTTATCAAAATATAGACTTGACATCAAAAAATAAGTCTTTAAATATACAAGAACGAAACCTTTCTTCTAATTTAATGATCGTATGTATTACTATTTCTTTCTTATCAAAATACCAATAATGAATTTCTTTCTTCCTAGGATCAACTAATAAATATTCTTTTACTCCCTGTTGCCAATAGAGGTTTAATTTAATGATAGAATCTTTTGATTTTGAACTAGGCGACATTACTTCGATAATCATAGAAGGTATTCCATAATATTTATCATCATTCCCTATATTCTCTTCATCACAAATTACCAATAAATCCGGTTGCACACAAGCTTTGTTCTCTAATTTATCAAAATGCACATCAAATGGCGAAGTAAAAAATTGACATGATTTGTCTTTGAAATAATGATATAGGATATTGGATAGCTCTCGAATAATTTTTTGATGGCTAACACTGGGTGCGCTTAAATTATAAACTTTCCCATCAATGTATTCTATCCTTTCTTCTGAATGACTGTATTGTTCTATAAACTCCTCATAAGCTACATCATAGGGTCGATATTCATATGCGTTGCCATTTTCTTGGATTAAATCATTATTAGTTATTTCTGTATACGCTACAACTCTACCTACCGGCTTGCCATTTCTTAAAATAATTAGATCTTCTTCTCTAAGTCTATCTAGATATTTACCCATATTGGTTTTAAAATCAGTAGTATGCACAATCATTAATATAGCCTCCTTTGTTATTAATCAAAATATTGATTAATATATCAATCAATTCTATTATAACAATAGTCATCTCTTAATGCAACTTATCATCGTTATTATTTATGCATAGGAAAGAAAAAAGCTGTCCCAATATTCTGAGATAGCTTTTAGCCTTAAATGCTATGGAACAAGTATATATTGAAGGTTAAGATGGCTGTAAGTATTCATTTAGCGAACCCTTTATAAATGCTCTGCTCTCTCATAGATCCTCTTAATCTCGTCCTTAGGTATAATCCTAGCAAGAAAATACGCAATAATAATGATTCCTGGTATATCCACTAATAATCTAGTTACAGCAAATTTTGTTCCAAGGGAGGACAGTTCAAATAGAAACATGGGGATTTTGGTGGTGGACCAAGCACCGATGAAAATAAGGACATTGCTGAATTTAACACCTTTTTTCATAAATACTGCTGCTATTGGAAATGCACCATACAGTGGCCCCGCTGCCGCAGAACCTAAGATAAACGCTAGGATAATGCCTTTTAACCCTGAGCCTTCACCCATGAATCGCATCATGGTTTCTCTAGGTACCCATACATCCAATAAACCTAATAAAATAAAAATAGGTGGAATAATAAGTGCCATCTCTTTCAAGGAATATCCAGTCACATGAACGGCTTGGAAACCGTATTGCTTATTGATGATAAATAGTACACCTAACATGATTAAGGTTACTATAAAAAACCGATACCGTTTGACTATAGCCATGTGCCTGTCACCACCTTTCCAATAATGATTGCTACAATAAATGAAAATATAAATGCAATGATGTTACGGATAATACTTAGTCGTTTTCCAAAATATTTTATTTCAACTGGCAATGTCATAAGACCCACCATCATTAATGTTGAGACAAATGCTCCAATCTGAATATATCCTGCTCCATTATCTAATAAAAGTGCCGCAGTTGGAAAAGCAACAAACCCTGGTATTAATGTTATAGCACCAATGATACCAGCTATTAATGTACCATACCACCCAGACTCTGCACCGATAATCTTAGAAATCATTTCCGCATTAAAGATGGCAAGCATAATGCCAACCAGAACAATAACACCTAATAATTGGGGTAATAAGTTCTCAAATGCCTTCCAAGCTTTTTTTAAGGCTTTCTTGGTCTTTTGTTTGTTTTTATAATAAGATAATCCTAGGCACAGAATAGCAATGCCGTATAAACTTAGATTCAATGCTTTAACCTCCTCATAATATTATCCTTACTGCTCTGCTTAGTATATCTCTCCATTTTCAACTTGTCAATTATCGAGATATGAACTTCTTACATGCGTGTAGCCTCTATTCTTAGTAATTAAAAAACTAGAAAATGATATACTTAGCCACTTTCTAGTTTCTTTATAACTTCTTATATGCTATTACTTGATTTGTCTTACAGGCTTTGCATGTAGCCTTCTTCAATTACTTACTCAATGTATATACATGTGCTAAAACCTTTTCTTTATCATAATAACAAACAGGGTACTTAAGCTTTGGTCGATCAATAACAATCAATTCTATGCCTGCCTGCTTGACTGCTTCTATTTTCATAGACGTACCACCTTCATGACCACTATCTTTGGTAACAAGGTACCCAATATTATATTTTCTTATGTGCTTTAGATTATCTTCTAATGTATACGGTGGATGAAGAGCTATAATCTGATCTTCTTGTAAGCCGCAATCATAGGCTTTTTGTATCGATGTATCTACAGGTAATATACGCACAACCATACGTTGTTTATCTAATAGCTTTACCAGTTCATCAATGTGATTAACACCTGTTGAGAACAATATATTATCTGCATAGTTATTCAGATACCCACATGCTTCTGCATAGGTATCAAAATGTTTTCCTGTATCTTTTCCAATACTTGATCTTCTCTCATACCTGATCATCGGTCTACCTATTTCTTGGGTGCTCTTTATAATATGTCGTGATATATCCATAGCATAGGGATGAGTAGCATCAATCACTGCATCTATATGATGTTCTATTATATACTGTTCTATATCTTCTTGGTTCATCTTACCATAGATACCCTTGATATGTTTATGCTCTGGAACAAGACTGTTACCATGAGCACTCATAGAAGAAACCGTAACGCCATAGCCCTTATTAGCTAATTCTACAGCTAATGTTCTTCCATTACTAGTCCCTGCAAAAATAAGTATTTGCATACGCTATCACCTTACCTTCTATATCCTCTTGGTGTAATCATCTTCCCCTTCGCAACATATGTATCACCATTACCTACAATCACCATACTGGACATATCAATAGGTACATCACACATACCTTTTAATGTTGTTATGTAAACTTCTTGATTATCTCGACGGGCATTTTTCACAATGCCTACAGGTGTTTGACTATCTTTATAATCCAGCAAAATATCTCTAGCCATTTCTATATAGTGAGGACGTCCTTTACTCTTTGGATTATAGATACATGTGATAAAATCGCCCATACCTGCTGCGTGTAGTCGCTTCCTAATAACTTCAATATCCGTAAGAAGATCACTAAGACTAATAGTCACCGAGTCATGCACGATAGGAGCTCCTAAAACTGCCGCAGCTGCATGAGCTGATGTAATCCCTGGGTAACATCTGACTTCTAGATCTGCTTGGTCTTCCAATATAATCTCTTGCATAATGCCGCCTATACCATAGATACCGGCATCGCCACCACTGACCATGGCTACTGTTTTCCCTGCCTTTGCATACTCTAAGGCTTTTTTACACCTGTCTACCTCTTTTTTCATACCGTTGTAATAGACTTCTTGCTGATCCATAAGAGGGGCAAGAAGTTCTATATATTTCTTATAGCCAACAATCACATCTGAATGTTTTATGGCTTCTACAGCTTCATAGCTCATACACTCTTGATGTCCTGGACCTGTACTGACAATATTAATCATATACGACCTTCCTTTCTTCCCAAATGCTGATGGTTATACCGTTATCTATCATTTTCTTAGCGATGCATGTACCCTTATTGGATGCCAAGTAACCACTAGGCATGGATACTGCGCCAACCCCTGTGATTTTTTCCACAAAAGAAGATTGATCAAATCCATGGACTACCTGACGGAGTTCCTCGGCTGTATAGACGACATATTCTACATCTAATTGATCCACCAGTTCTAATATCCCTGTCTCGTCTTTTTTTAAATCAATGGAAGCTATGCGTCCTATTGCCTTTCTTGCAACATGATGTTTCCTTAAACACTCATTTAAAAATTTATTTATATCTTTGTAAGATGTATGGCGTTTAGCACCTATTCCTATGACAATGTTTCTAGGTATCAAGGTGGCTGTTGGTATAGGATATTTCTCATTGGTTCGGTTTGTAATGCGAATAACACCTTGTGTTGTTTCGGTAATTTCAGATGTTATGTCAACCCCTTTAAGAGGAATAGCAGATATAATATCGACTTGATCATCATTAATAATCATGGCTGTTAATAGCTTAGCGTCTCCATAATGATCAATGGCTAAATGATGGGCTTTGGCTAATAGATCCACAGCAGTCTTATGCATCAAATCTGAAGCCGTTGTGATAACCGGTTTTGCATCTATTCTGCTTGATAGAAAGGTTGCTATCTTATTGGCTCCACCAAGATGCCCGGATAATACGGGAATAAGGTAAGCACCGTCTGGTGATAAACATAGGACAGCAGGATCAACACTTTTATGTCTCAGATAAGGCGCTATATCCCTAACGACGATACCCATTGCCATCATATAGATGATTACTTTATATTCTCCAAATAGAACCTGATTAAAAGCTTTCAGTCCACCTTCAATGGCTTCCACATGCTCCACCTGATATTTGGGTAAGGTATAGATGTGAATATCTGCTAGGTCTGCACACTTTTTTCGCATATCCACGGCATAAGCAACTGTTTGCTTATTGAGTGCTACCATTGCCCACTTCATACATCTACTGCCTTTCGATACTCATGGGTAAAATGTTGATCATATAACTTAGATAACTCATAATCACAATCAATAAAATCACCCACTAAAATCTGGGCTGTCTTGGTTATGCCCGCTGCTTCTACTTGATCTGCAATGGTCTCAAGGGTTCCTATCAGTATCTTCTCATCTTCCCAAGTGGCTCGTTGAATGACTGCGATAGGTGTAGTCATGGGGTAATGTTTCCCTAATTCACCAACTACTTTATGCATCATACCTACCGATAGGAAAATAGCCATACTGGCTCCATGACTGGCTAGAGACCCTAAGGATTCTTTTTCTGGTACGGGTGTTCTACCTTCTATTCTTGTTAGAATAACGGTTTGGGACACATTCGGAAGGGTAAATTCTTTCTTAATGGCTGCTGCGGCTCCACAAAAAGAACTCACACCTGGGATCACTTCAAAAGCTATGTGTTTTGCTTCTAGTGCATCCATCTGTTCTTTTATAGCACCATAGATCGATGGGTCACCTGTATGTACCCTTACAACATGTTTGTTATCTTCTATACCCTTAACCATCACGTCAAGGACTTGGTGAAGATGCATGCCTGCGCTGTTATAGATCTTGGCACTTTCTTTACACCCTTCTAATACTTTCTCATTGACCAATGACCCTGCATAGATAATGATATCTGCTTCATCAATGGCTTTTTTCCCTTTTATGGTGATAAGTTCTGGGTCTCCTGGTCCTGCTCCTACAAATATAACCTTATTCAATATGCCTACCTCCTTGTTCCATTATACTGTCTTATCTTGTTTTTTATATGAAATAACTTCTATGTTTCTTACTAACCTGTTATATTTAACTGTTTCCAACTACTTAGAAATCCGATTTACTTATACCTTTGATCTTCTCTTTCTTATTGCTTTCTAGCAGATAATATGGTGATGGGATTCTCAGCTAACATCATATGGCTGTTACCCACAACCTTACTTCTGCTGATACCCATCTGTACGACTTCAATATGGTCGTATGAACCTTCTTTTAATAGGGATAATATTTTCCCTGTGTTCTCTACAGTGATGGTATTGGCTACTAGTATGCCACCTGTCACCAAATGTGAATGAAGATACTGAAATATATGGTCTAGCTGACCACCACTACCACCGATGAAAACCCTGTCATAGGATGTATCCGGCAAATTGTCAGGTGCTAGACCCTTAATGACTTTTACATGATTTAGACCAAAAGCTTCAGCATTAGCTTGTATAAGTTGAATACCTTCTGCATGGCGTTCAACAGCTGTAACATCTGTAGCTATCCTGGCACATTCTATGGTCACAGACCCTGTACCCGCTCCAATGTCGAGGACCTTACTTTCTCGTGTTAATCGTAATTTACTCATGGTCACAGCTCGTACTTCACTCTTCGTCATGGGTACATTACCTCTTATGAATCGCTCATCGTCAATACCTGATACGTTATAAGACCATCTATCTGTCATATTCAATCACCACCACACTTAAGGGATTGGCTTCATAAGCCATTGCCTCTTCTATTGTCATCTTATGAATACACTCATCTTCATAAGATAAATTTTCACCGATGTAGATGACCCTATTATTAATATTATGGGTAGATAATTCTCTGGCTATATAAGCTGGGCTATGGTGTCGATCCGTTAAGATACCCACACTCTTATGGTTCGTAATTTCTTCTATTACATCCACTTCTCGCCCATGATAACTGATCCACTTTGCTGATTCATAACCTCTTTTTAATTTGGCATACATATATTGTAAAGAACTAATACCGGGGATAACCTCTATCCACTTATGGTCTACTGTTCGTTTTACAAAATTTAGCATACTATAGAACAAAGCATCACCTGATACAGCAATAGCTATCTCTTCCTCTTGGTGGTTCTTCAGATATTCACCGATATAGTCAAACCCTTTAGCATAATCCAGAGTCTCTTGGCAATAACCTTTCACAGCGTCTATATGCCTCGTTGTCCCTATGACCATCTTAGCTTTTTCTATAGCTTTTATGGCTACTGGTAATATATAATCTGGATTTCCTGGTCCAATGCCTATTACCCTAATCATTTTCTTAGCTCCTTCTACTTAATTGCCTCTGTCATCAGAGTCATGTATAACCATTCTCATACATGATTGCATAAAAATGTTAAACATACTGTTTTATACTCACTTAGGAGACGTTGAAATATTACTTCATATAATATATTTACAAAAGTCCTTAAAACACTGGACATTTTGAAAACTGAACATGTACTAATATTTAAGCCGTTCCTTAGTAAATATATTGGCTGGTGCTATGCCTCATTTACAAAGTAGCCTAATATCTTCTCTACCCCTACACTTCTTCCTAATGTGCCGTGAATGGTTGAGAAGATGATACATTCGACTTGCACCTTATCTTGACACATGTGTTCACAGACTTGTTGACATTTCTTTGCCATATACTGAAATACGTCATCTGCTTTTCCATGTTTTTTTAGATATTCGACAGCTTCATCTGTGGTATTACAGCCGTGAATTTTCTCAATTACAGCATCGTCTACTTGACAGGCTTCCCCACAGGTTGCGATGGATGCCATACGTCCGTCACCATATTTACTATGGGTATTCTTAATTCCTGCGGCTACTTTCACCATCTTACCCACATGACCGATGAAGAGTATCTTTTTGAAACCTTGTTTACAGGCTTCTTCCATCATAAAAGCTACAAAGTTGCTGATTTTCTGAATATAGTTATCTTCTATTTTATGGGTTACAGCATAGTCCCGTCCAAAGTTGCCAAAGACATAAACAAGTCGATCACCATGATTGGCTTTTTTAATCCCTAACTCTACTTTTAGGGTATCCATTAGAGCATCTTCTGACATGGGTTCTACAATACCTGATGTGCCAATGATGGATATACCACCTATAATACCAAGATTAGCATTGAAGGTTTTCTTAGCAATGGCTTCACCTTCTGGCGCATAGATAGTGACTTCTACACCTTGACCGAATGGCAGTACCTGCCTTACTTCTTTTTCAATGGTCATTAAGGGGGTTGGATTGATAGCTGCTTCACCCACAGGGATACGCAACCCTTTTTTGGTGACTGTTCCTATACCCACGCCCCCTCGAATACGTATCGCCTTATTATCTGTCTTCTTTACGGTTGCATAGATGCGCATACCATGGGTTACATCAGGGTCATCACCAGCATCTTTTATGACATAACAAGTCGCATGGTCTGCTTTTACCTCAACAGGATAGACATGAATATTAAGATCCCAACCTTTTGGTGTATCGATCATAACAGTATGAGGTCTTATGGGACTAATTAACATCATGGCTGCTGCCTTAGCTGCGGCTGTTGCACAACTGCCAGTGGTGTACCCGTATCTCAGTTTCTTCCCCTCTTTTTCTATGAATCGTTCCATGCATTCACCAACATTTCTTCTGCTTTTTGATAAATCCCAGGCTGACGGTCATGACTGAATAAACGATGCCGCATACCTGCCTTCTGAAAATCATGAGGTTGATGGTCCACGATCATCATATGGTCATCTATCGATCCATAAGAGCATAATACATCTCCCATGTCATCATAACCAAGCACACCTCCACCTTTTTCACCAAAAATTAAATTGGTAGCAAGAACGGACACCCGATTATCATAGGCTCTGGCTATCATGTATTTTTCCCACATCTGTATCCTCTTCATTGGGTCATTGGGTGAAGCAGATGGTGCAAATATCACCTTAGCTCCCATTCTAGCCATGATGGATGCAAGTTCGGGAAAATGAGTATCATAGCATAACATAATCCCAAAGGTAAGTAATTTGGATTGAAATACATGTACCTTATCTCCACTTGCCACATATTGCCCTTCTTTCTTACCGATATGAATTTTCCTATAACTTTCTATGGTTGTATGCAGGACAAACTGTGTAATATAGCGTTTCGTTCCATCTCTTTCGATGCCACCTACCAGTATGGTCATATGTAATCGTTCTGCTAATGTTCTTAGCTCTTTTAGATAATCATCTTGTCTATCTAAATCCTCATTGGACTTGGAAAGATCATAGCCTGTTAAGGTAAGTTCAGGAAAACATATCATGTCGACCCCTTGGTCATATGCCCTCATCACATAGTCTACAATCCGTTTATAATTAGACGCCATATGCTGTGTACTGGCACATAGTTGTACCATGGCTATCTTCATCTTTTTATCTGTGCCACTGTAAAATAAGGTACATTCCCCTCTAAGAATGCCATATCACAGGTAATCAACTCATTCTCTAATCCCATATTCGATAGAAAAGTTACTGAGCGATTATCTTGCAAGATGAGTTCCAAAAGTAACTTAGGGTTGGCACTTACTTTCATGACAACCAAATTATCATGGAGTTCAAAAGCCTTTCTGATGGTATCTTCATCATCTGTCATATTGATAATGGCTAAAGACTCTTTTCCTAGACATAATGGCTGTCCAATATGTGCAGCGCCTTGGAGAAAAGAAGCAATACCAGGCACATAGATGACCTCCTCTATATATTCTGCTATATAAGTAAAGGTACAATAAACAGATGGGTCACCTAGCGTAAGGTAGACCACTTTCTTTCCTTCTCTTAGGTCATCATTAATGATACTGGCGTTATGTCGAAATATTTTTTGTATTTCCTCGTCTTCTTTATTAAAGGCAACCATAGGAAAATAAAGATACGTTACTTTAGACATATCTTCAATATAAGGCTCTGCTATCTTAAGGGCTGTGCTTACTGTAGAACCTTGTTTCTTAACTGGAACTACAATCACATCTGCTTCTTTAATTAACCGAACTGCTTTTACAGTTAATAATTCTGGGTCTCCTGGTCCTACACCAATACATGTTAAAGTCATATTATCTTTCCTTTCCTATCTTCATGATCGCATTCATGATCGCTACCGCTACTGGACTTCCACCTTTTCTACCTTTTATGGTAATATAGGGTATATCCATGTCCATAAGAGCCTCTTTGGATTCCTTCGCCCCAACAAAACCAACAGGAACACCTACAATCAATCCATCAAAATGATCTTCCCCATCTATAAGCTCAAGAAGCTTAATAAGGGCTGTTGGTGCATTCCCTATGAGATAGATTCCAATTTCTTTATCATAGAATGCTTTTTCCATTGCTACCATGGACCTAGTGATACCTTTTTCTATAGCCCTTGCTTTCACATCCTCATCATGGACATAGTTCACCATCTCACAACCATATTCTTGTAGTAGAACACGGTTAACACCTACAGCAATCATGTTGGTATCGCTATAGATTTTGCATCCCTTTTTAATATGTTGCATACCCACTTGGGTAGGATCTCCCGAAAACCTAATGAGGGATTCATACTCAAAATCAGCCGTTGTATGAATAACCCGCTTGATCACCTGTAATTCATCAAAAGTAAAATCCTCTGGTCGTGACATCTCTGATTCAATGATTGTCATACTGCCTTCTTCAATAGCTCTTGGATTTTTAATATATTCCATTCTAATACCCTCCTTCCTTATACTGTCTACATGTCGCTACAAAATGCTTGGCGAAATTAAGATTACTATAGTAATGTAGATGTGCATATGCAGCCACACCGTTCTTTTTTCTATAACCACATGTCCAATGACGTATTGTTTTTCCTTGTCTCGTTTTTTTAAGTGCATAGATCTGTTCTTCTTCTATATAGGCCTTTGACCGATGGAATTCATGGACGTTGATCCCCTCCCCTGATTCACCATAGATGCATGTTTCTTTGAGGGTAAGATTGGCATAGCCAAAACGTTGTAGCCTTTTTTCCATGGTTGTATAGCCTCTTAACCATCCCACCATCTTATAGGGTTTACTTTCCAAATCCCTGAGTTCTTCACAGAGGTACATCAAACCACCACATTCAGCTACATAAGGTAACCCATGATCTAAAGCTTGATATACAGACCTTAACATAGCTGTATTCTTAGATAGTTCCGTGGCAAACATCTCAGGAAAACCACCTCCCAGTATCAAGCCCTGAATAGCTTCTGGCAACTGTTTATCTTCAAGAGGGCTAAAAGGTATTAGTTCAACGCCCAGTTTATCCGTTAAGTAATCCAAACTATCTTGATAATAGAAATGAAAAGCTTTATCTTTGGCAATAGCCACTCGGACCTTCTGTACGTCATAGAATGGCGGCTGATAACTACTGGTTACATCCCCATCAGTCTTCGATGCTATCTCAAGAATCTCATCCAAATCAATGGTTGCTTCTATGGTATTCGCTAACTGATGGTACACCTCATCTAACCCACCGATCTCTAGATGAGGTACTAATCCTAGATGTCGTTCCGGCAAAGTAACATCTGCATTTTTAGTCAAATAACCACAAGGTATCACATCTGTATGATGGGTTATGGCTTCCTTCAGTAAGGTATAATGGGCTTCACTACCTACATTATTTAATATAACGCCAGCTATAGGTAAGTTGTCATCAAATGTTGCAAAACCCTTAACGGTTGCAGCTATGGATGTTGCTACCTTACTACCATCCACAACTAAGATAACTGGTGCTTGAACCAATTTGGCAATGGAGGCGCTAGTGCCTGTTTCTGAACCTACTTCTTTTCCATCAAAAAGCCCCATAACCCCTTCAATAACAGCTATATCTGCATCTTGACAATTTTGCTGAAAGAGATACTTAATCACCTCTTTCTCTAGCATAAAAGAATCTAAGTTACGACAGAATCGACCTGTTATCTGCGTATGAAAGGCTGGATCAATATAATCGGGCCCAACTTTATAAGGTTGGACAACCATCCGTTTAGATAGAGCCGCTAGAATCCCCATGGTGATGGTGGTTTTACCAACACCGCTTTTGGTACCTGCTATCATTATTTTTTTCATGCCTAATACCTCTTTCATGCTCTGCGCTTGCTTTCTAACGGAATAAAATGCGGGTACTGGCTATCTTTGACGAAATCGCCTTTTAGACTAAATACCCCTTCCATAGTTTCTTCATTAATAATTCTTGAAGGTGGTCCTTGTTTCACCAAAGCACCTTGTTTCATGACAACAATATCATGGGAATACCGAGCAGCATGGTTAATATCATGCAACACCATGACGATGGTCATACCCGTTTTCTGCTGAATATTCTTAATCAATTCCAACACTTCAAATTGATGGGCAATATCCAAATAGGTGGTTGGTTCATCTAATAATAGAATTTTAGGTTCTTGAGCCAGTGCCATAGCAATCCAAGCCCGTTGACGCTCCCCCCCTGATAGGGTAGATACCATTCTTCCTTTCATAGAGGTCATATCCGTCTTATGAAGAGCCCATTCCATCATTTCATAGTCTTTTGTCTTCATACGACTACCAAAACGCATAAAAGGGTATCGACCAAAACTGACCAACTCATGGACAGTGAAATCCGAAGGTATCATAGGATTCTGTGGTAATATAGCTAAGGCTTTAGCCAGCTTCTTAGGCGAGTAGGTGTTTAGGTTCTTACCTCCCACCTCAATCATCCCCTTCTGATATTTAAGATTCTTACTCATGGCCTTAAGTAACGTACTTTTACCACATCCATTGGGTCCAATAATGGTGGTTATTTTCTTTTCTTCTATATGAAAAGATACGTCTCTTAGTGCAACATGTTTATCATACTGTACATGTAAATCGCTAACGTTAATCATGAGCAATCCTCCCTCTTAATAGATATAGGAAAAATGGAACACCTAATATAGCCATGTTAATACCAACAGGAATCTCCATAGGAGCAGCTATCACTCGAGCAATAGTATCACAGAATATCACAATACCACCACCAAAAAAAGCTACACCCACATACACATAACGATAATTGGAACCAATTAATAGCTTTACGATATGGGGTACAATCAGTCCTACAAAACCTAAAAGACCAACCACACTGATACTACTTGCCGCTAGTAATGAGGCTAGTGCAATAAAGAAGAATCTACTTCTCTCCACATGTACCCCAAGGGATGTAGCTATTTCATCCCCTAACATCAACACATTAATCTTCTTAGCATTCAGTATGCATAATATAAAACCAATGATGGTATAAGGGATTAACCTATAGAAATCTGACCATAATGCAAGGTTCAGGCTTCCAATGGTAAAACTTAAGGTATCCGATACACGATCCGGGAAAAAAATAAGGATCAGGTTAATTAAAGCATTCACCAGTGAAGAAATAGCCACACCTGCTAAGACCATCCTTAGAGGTCTCACACCGTTTTTATAAGATAACGAATAGATAATCATGGTCGTTATAAAAGCTCCCATAAAAGCAGCAATAGGTGTGAAGTTAACATAAGCAGGGAAGAGAACAATACAGATAGTTGCTGCTAGTCCTGCTCCGCTTGATACACCGATAATATTAGGTGAGGCAAGGGAATTACGCATAATTCCCTGTAAAATAGCCCCCGAGAGGGATAAGCTTATCCCTACTAACATCCCTACCAATGTTCTAGGCATACGGATGTTCATGATAATGTGATAAGTTAATCCTTCCTTCTCCACAAATAATGCGTGAAATGCCTTCTTGATTGGTATATGGGTAGCTCCAAGAGTTATACTAAGGATTATACTTAATAATAAAAAGCCAAATAATATCCCTAATATACTGAGCTTATATAATCTATTTTTTTTAAGATCCTGTTGGGCACCAGAAGTCACTGTTTTCATCTTTATTCACCAAATACTTCTGGGTATAGAAGGTTAGCCACATAGCCAAATGCTTCTGCATATTTCTCGTTGGGTTTATATACTGAATATTCTTTTGGTAAGTAATAAACACGGTTGTTTTTAACGGCTTCAACTTCATTCCATACTGGATTCTCAGCAATCATTTTATTGACATTTTCTTTAACTTCATCTACTTTTCCCATAGTCGATATCATGATAATGTCTGGATTCTGAGCGATAAGTGCCTCTATACTAAAAGCCACTCTTGACTCGCCTTCCGCTTTTATATCCGTAGCATTCAAGATATTATCACCACCTAGTAAATGAATCATTTCTCCCGTTAATGCCACATCTGAATCTAAACTCATACTCTTAGATGACGCAAAAATAGCTGCTACTTTTGATTTTGTTTTCACTGTATGAGCTTTATTAATCATGGCATCAATATCTGTTATAATGCTATTTACCTTCGTGTCATAAGCCTCATCTGTACCATTAATCTTACTAAAGAGATAAGCGTTTTCCTTAAAACGTTCATACGAATTAATGGATGTATCTATGATCATGCTTTCTATACCGCTTTCCTTTAATATAGGTGCTAAGGCTACTTGGTTTTCTACATTGGCAGCTAGAATAACTAAGTCTGGTTCTAAGGCAATGATGGCTTCTAGGCTGACACTTCTTGTACTCCCAAGATCCATAATATCACTCGCTTCTTCCGGTACATTAATGGAACCTTTCACTTTGGTTAGTGATGTACCTCCTGTGTAATACCATAAGCCAAGTATGGAGTTATAGGCGATAACCACTTTCTTAGGTTTTTTTGTAACTGTGGTTTCTGTGCCGAATTTATCCACGTAGGTAATGTTGGTCTCTGTTTCCTCTTGTATAAAGTCTGGATATAGATTATCAAAACTAGTCGCTTTAGCTGTTTCATTTGAGGCTTCTTTTGTTTCTTCTGCATTATCTTTCGTCGTTTTATTGTTTTGCTTTGTTGCATCCACATCTTGTTTTGTATCTGTTGCTTTACTACAACCTATTACATTCACAGTGATCATCATGAACATGATTAAACATATTATTTTTTTCATTTTTTTTCTCCTTATAGGGCTTTTTATTTGGGTATCTGCATAAGCATCTCCCATAGTGTCCCTTCTCTTTCCTGTCATTTTTGAGTCCTTTATTTTGAACGTTTTTCATCCTTAATTCTTGTTATTATATATGTACATGCCTTAGGTGGCGATCTTCAAACAAATCCTATAAGACATGGTTAAGAAAATAATAAAATATACAAGGACACCTAGAATATTGGATAGATAATAAGTGTCGTAAGTAGCAATTGCTCTAAGCATGGTAGACATATGGGTTAAGGGCAATAGATAAATAATCTTCCTAATAAAATCAGGTAGGTACTCTGTAGAAAAGAATGTCCCACATAGAAAAGTCATAGGCAATATAACATAACTGCCAAAACGATTCATATCTGCATGGGACTTGGCTATCAGCGCTCCTAACATCCCCAGTGACGCAAAGGTCAAACCATTCAAGAACATTAACCCTAGAAAGCTCCCTGTAATATTCAATGAAATACCAAATATGGCTGCTATACTAAGAACTAACATGCCCGCATACATACCTCTCAAAGCACCAGCTATGGCTTTGCCTAAACATAGGTTAAAAATAGATATGGGTGCAATCAAGTATTGTTCAAAGGTTTGGTCATATACACGGTTGGTAATTAATTTTACTGAAATTGCTTTATAACTGGCATTCATGGTGGTGAGTGCCACAATACCAGGAATCAGAAATTTCATATAGGTTACTCCTGATAGGGAGTAACCACCGCCTATACCCAAGCCAAATGCTATCATATAGAGCAAGGGACTAATAATCGCACTTATGGTTATCTTGATAAAATTTCTTCTAAAAATAACCCATTCATCCCATATAATCGGATATAACTCCTTTAGAACCCTCATGGTGCATCCACCTTTTCTTTCGTATATTTCACATAGACATCTTCTAGATTAGATCTTCTTATGAGCACATCGTCTTCTTGCTTCTTTGTATACCCTGTGGCTTCTTCTCGAGAATGGAAATAGGCATACTGGGTTTTCTGACCATCAAACACCTCAACGACATAGGGTTGTACGTCTTTTAGAAGTTCTTCAGGTGTGTTTTCTTTTACAATCTTGCCATGAGTCATCATACCGATACGGTCACATAACACTCTTGCTTCTTCTATGTAATGGGTGGTTAAGATAATGGTTAACCCCTCGCTTTTTAGATATTTTAGTAAATCCCATATACTTCTACGGATAGCAGCATCCAGCCCTACAGTAGGCTCATCTAAAAATAATAACTTGGGGTGATGCATAACAGCCCTTATAATCATCAGTTTTCTTTTGTTCCCTCCTGATAATTTGGACACTAATTTATGGGCATCTTGATCCAATTTGGCAAAGACTAATAGTTCTTTTATTCGCACTTTCATATCTCTTCTATTCATCTTCTGGAGCATGCCATGATGTATGAGTGTTTCTCTTACTGTTAATTCTCGTTGCAAACTATAATGTTGTGGCACTACCCCTAACTGAGCTTGTATATGTTTCTGACCTCTTTTAATCGTTTCATTCATGATGCTTATGTCTCCTGAGGTAGGTGGTAATAGGGTCGATAGCATCTTAATGGTCGTGGTCTTTCCAGCACCATTAGGTCCTAGTAAACCATAAAAGGTTCCAGCTTCAATATCTAAGTTCAGCCCATTAACAGCTGGCTTTTTATCATATCGTTTAATTAAGTCTCTTGTGTGAATCATAGCTGTCCCCTTCTTAGGCACGAGAAAAAAATAAACTATCCACTTTACTTGTTCTTTTGATTATTTTTTCTCGTGCCGTATATTTATTTTCAACATACCTTAAAACTCTTGATAATTTTCAAACAGAACATGAACTAATCTTTAAGCCGTTCCTTATCTAATAATGAATAGAGACCTTCAACACTATAAGGAGCATCCGGTAGAAAATAGTCGTCTATAAGGGTCATATAACCACTGGCTATTACTTTTCTAATGACACGCTCATGGCTATGCCCCTGTATATCTTTTATGTCTTCCTGTGCTTTAACCTCTGCTAGGTCTTTGATAAGATAGATAAAGTTGGCTATTTCTGCTCGCGTGACAAGGTCTTTTCTTCCAAAGGTTTCATTCCCCATCTTATCTCGTTTTGGTAAGAGATAACCTCGCATGGTAATGGTCTCTATCCGATCGAAATCGCTCTGAGAGTAAGTAACATCTCCAAACCGTCCATAGGTGTGTAAATACTTCTTCACATCATAATAATCACTTTCAGTAATGGTGAACATCTGAAGCCTCAATTGATCATATACAATCTGGCTAAATACTTCTCGTGTTAGAGCTACATGGTCAGTGATGATGGTTTCCTCTATTAATTGGTCTGGATAGAGCATCCTTGCCATATCCCAAACGCCTTTTACATAACGAAAGGTATATTGGTTAACCAAAGGACTTAGTAGTTCGTAGACTTCGCCTTCTCTCATGGCTTTTATGTTTCGAAATTTGTCTTGTTGTGCAATAGATACAATACTTCCGCCACCATTTCGAACACCTTGAAGGGTAAAATACACATCAATGGCGTCTTGGTTGTTATTAATCTTAGAAAAACCATATCTTACTTGTGACTTGTTCTTGATATGAGGTTTTGCATCTTTTACAATATTAATGCCTCCAGCCATCTGGATAGCTTGGTAGAGCAACGAACCTTCTGCTGCTGTCCAAAATCCTTTTTGTGATGTTTCCACGAAGACAGTTTTCTTATCCTTTATCTTGGCTGTTTTTTCCCTTATCTTATCTAATTCCTCATGGTAATCCTTTAACATCTGATCAGCTTGTTCTCTCTTGTCTGTCAACATAGCGAGCTTTCGTATATAATAATCAAAGTGCTGTACAGACTGGGGCATAAGGGATACAACCCATAAGCCGGAGCTCTCTAACTTGGATACCACCCGAGGATACTGCCTATTAATGTCAGGTGTGATAAGGACTAGATCTGGTTGATCATGAATTAACTTGTCCATATCTGCATCACTGGTTAATGCATACCTTGGTAAATCAGCAGCCTTAGCTGGATAATTTGAGCCTTTGTCCACACCGATTACACCTTCGGATGCATGGAGTGTATATAAGTTTTCTGTGTGAACAGCGGATAAACTTATGATACGACTAGGTGTCTTCTGTATGACAATTTTATTGCCTACATCATCAATAAATACGCTGTCATTGATTATTTTACTGGAATCCTTCGTACCTTTAATGGGTATATGACGCCCAAGGACAAGTCCTATGATGATTACTATACTTCCTATGATGGTTATCCATTTTTTCATGAACCTGCTTCCATTCCTTTCAACAAGTAATTAATGGCTTCTGTTTGGGTTACCTGTTTCTGTGGATGAAAATACCCATCTTGTTCTAATGGCATGATATGGTTATCCACAATTTTCTGGACGATTTTCGTATCTGTACACAGGGAAAGATCCGGTATATGTGTTTTTTCTTTAGCTGTTTTGATATCTAATAGGATATACAACGTATAGGCGATATCTTCTTTCGTTACATAACCTTCTGGATTAAAATATTCTGTGCCATCCTCCCGTCGATAACCTTTTATATAACTACTTAGTACAGCAGTCTCCACGTGGTCAAAAGCCTCGTCTTGCCATGATATATCTGTAAATAATCCATAGCTGTGTACCTTATGTTTTTTTTCATAGTAATGTGAAGATGAGGGTACAAATATGGGTGTATGGGTAGCCATAACAGTCATGGCTGCATAATCTTTCCGCGAAAGTAACGCCTCCCCACCATAGAGGCTCATATCGTCCATTAAATCGGGGTATAACTTACGGGCAATTTCCCGGATACCTTTATCATATCTGAAGGTTGGTGATGATATGAGTTTCTCATTGATCTCAAGTATCTCGCCATTTCTTACAGCTTTGATGGCCATAAATCCTTCTCTTTGAGGAATGGAAATCATACTACCACCTGCATTCATAGCACCTCTTTGGGAAATATAAACATCTATATCCTCTGCATGCATCATCAATTTTTCAATACCAAACTCTGCTATGGTACTACCAGGTGTAATGGGTTCTACATCTGATGCAATATTGATGCCACCTGCATAGGCTATAGCTCTTGCTGGATTAGCATCAGTGGTAATGGTTCGATAAGCTGTTTTTGTGGATTCAAAAAACACCTTTCGCTTCTTATCTTCTGGAATAAGAGCTGTTATATTTTGTATAGCTGCCATACGTTCTTTTAATTGTTTGAGTGCCTCTCTTGAGGACTGCTCTTGTCCTGTTAAGATACCAAGTATGGCTGTATAGGTTTCAAATTCTTCCCAATTACTTGGATACAGGGATACAACGGTTATACCTGCTTTTTCTAATGCCTTCACATAATCTGGGTAGTTACGATTAATAAAAGGTCTTATGATAACCAGATCAGGGCTGGCTGCTATGACCGGTTCAGGATCTGATCGATAATCATATCGTGGTAACTGTCGTGTCTCTGGGGGATAGATAGATGTTCTACCTACCCCAATGATACTCTGACTTGCTCCAATGACATATAGATTTTCTGTATGTGCTGAATAGAGGCTAATAATCTTTTCATAGGGCTCTTTAACCGTTACAGTCGTCCCCATGTTATCCACAAACGTATCTTCATCCACAATGTTGCACGGTTGATCTTGTTTAATGGATGTACATCCTTGAACCTGCAACACCATGCTGAACACAAGACTACTTATCCCTATGTACTTCAATAGGCGAAAGATAGCTATTCTACTTTTCATCTTCAACCAAAGCTTCCCTGGCATGTTGTACAAAAAGTTGTCTAATGGATTGAAGTTCTCCTAATCCCTTTAGTACATAGTCCACATCATAACCTTTTGCCTTAAACATGACTTTCCAACTGTCTTCTTCGTCACCTGCCATATCATTATGGGCATGATCTCCAGCTACAATCATAAGTGGCATCAGTAGCACTTTCTCGTAACCACTTTCTTCCATATCTTTTACCACATCATCATAGGATGGTGACCCTTCTACTGTTCCTACAAAAACCTGAGGATATCCTGCATGTTTAAAACTATAGTCTAGGGCTGGATAAGCACTATTGGCATCATGATGTGTACCATGTCCCATAAGTACAACTGCCGTTTTCTCATCCACATCTGGCACTTCTTTCATGATTGCTTCTATAACCTGTGAATAATCCTCTACACTTGATAATAAAGGACGACTCACATTAAAGATTTCGAATTTATCCTTAAATGGCTCAAGGGCTTCATTCATCTGGTCATATTCTTCACCATTAATGACATGAGTGGGTACGACAAGTACTTCCCCATAACCTTTTTTGTAGATGTTCTCGATTTGTTCTGCTACATTCTTGTATGTCACTTGATCACGATCCTTATAGATATCAATAATAATCTGTGACGTAAAAGCATTAAATGGATCATACTCAGAAAATGCTGAACCTAATTCTTCTTCTATGGCATCAATACTCGCTGCTCTATTCTCTATGAAACTTGACCCAAAACTAACAACTAATAGAGCTTTTTTATCTGTTTTACGGTTAATACCTTGACATCCTGTTAAAGCTAAAATTATCACAAGGCATAATGCTATTACTATTGTTTTATTCATCCTTTTATTCTCCTCTTATATATTGACGTGAAAATGTGCAGGACTTCCTTGGCTAAACGTCACTTGATAGATAGCACTCAAAGACTCTCTATCCATGATATTACTAGGTAAGCCGGTACTGACATGCCCCCCTTGATCCATTAAAATAACTTGGTCACTTACATCATAGACCATATTCAAATCATGCATAATGGACACAACCATCATCTTACCTGATCTGGTATATTCTTTTAGTAACCTGATCATCTTCGTTTTATGATGAATATCAAGAGCTGAGAAACCTTCATCTATGAAAATAATCTTAGGTTCTTGGGCTAAAGCCGTGGCAAGTATGACCCGCTGTTGCTCCCCACCTGATAACTCTGTAATCAGCTGGTCCTTATACGTTAATGTATCCGTATTCTTCATGACATCAATAATGACGTGATAGTCTTCTTGACATAAGTACTTGGTTTTAGATTTCGCATATCTACCATGACTAATCATCTCCATACAAGTGTATGGAAAAGAAAAATGAGGTTGTTGATGTATCGTGGTAAATAGCCCGGCTTTCGTTAAACTGTTTAATTGATGAACATCCTGTTTATGTATCAATACCTGCCCTGCTCTGGGCTTATAGAGACCGTTTAGAGTTTTAATCAATGTGGATTTGCCTGCGCCATTAGGTCCAATGACAGATACAAATCCATGGTCTAGGGTAAAATTAACCTCTTGAAATACTGCATGATCATCGTATGCAAATGCTAAATCATTGACCACTATATTAGACACCGATAGAACCCCCTTTCCTTTTCTTTCGTGTAAATAGATAAATGAAGAAAGGTCCCCCTATTAAGGTGGTCAAGACACCTACGGGTATTTCCATAACGAAAACACTTCTAATCAGGTTATCCGCTATGAGTAACATCATCCCACCAAATAGACCTGATAGAGGAATTAGGTACTTATAGTCGGCTGAAATGGCATGTCTTAACATGTGGGGTATAACAAGTCCTACAAATCCAATAATACCACTTACAGAAACGCACCCAGCAGTCATGAGTGATGCACATATTAGAAGGCGTCTCCTCACCTTTTTAACATCGACTCCATAGGTCTGTGCATGTTCGTCACCCGTACATATGATATTCAATTCTCTCCCATAATGGTAGCAAACATAGCCTCCAATCAATGTTATCGGTACAATAACCAATACATGTTGCCATGTTCTAGAAGCCAAAGACCCCATGAGCCAAAACACTATGAGGCTTACTTCGTCCCCAGCCATGCTTTTGATAAAGCTAATGGCGGCTGATCCAATAGACGATACAATGATACCTGCAATAATAAGACTTCCTGATGATAGCCCTTGCTGATCAGCAATCTTCATTACAATGATTAATGTCAAAAGTGCACCACCAAAAGCAGCAGGTAGAATAGCAATAGCCACTATCTGTAAGATAGCAGATACATAGATTGCGATGACAGCTCCAAGAGCAGCTCCCGTTGAGATACCTATGGTATAGGGGTCTGCAAGGGGATTCATAAGCAATCCTTGAAAGACCGCACCGGATATTGCTAACCCTCCACCAACAAAAACACCGCTTATAATCCTAGGTAACCGAATCTCCCATATAATGGATAGAATACCTTTTGGTATCGAACTCAACCACTGAGGTTGATGGAACAGTTTTCCAAAAACAACTTGTACAATATTTTCTATTGAAATCCTTGCTTCTCCCATCATGGTTGCTATGCTTATACTTACAACCATTAGTATGACCATTAATACAATTAACTTTTTGTTACGTCTATTTCTTTCTAGTAATGTATGTACCTCTATGGGTATATCTTTATACATTGTTCACCCACCTTATCTTGGTTGATTGAAGCCGTTTCTATACTAAAAAACCACCTATCCGTAGATAAGTGGTTCAAGCATTCAATCATGAAAACAACGTTATTGTACCTAATATAAGCTTGTTAATAAATATAATCGTCGTTTTTCTAATTTTGCCCCTATTACCCGTAGAGTTTTTGCAAATTTCTGAGCAGGCAGGTCTTCTGACTTAAGCTTCAACGTATACCCATCCCTTCCCATCCATTATGGACAGTGGTTATGATGGTTACTCAGCTATTACAGCGGCGGGACCGTGCAGGACTTAAACCTGCTTCCCTATTATCCGTATATTATTACGGCACCTGTTCATCTAATTATTCAGTTAAGTATTATACTACAATGGACAAGGAAGAAAGTCAATATGCTTTTGGTAATATATTTATGGTTTTTAGGTAATCACATCATTGTTAATATCTCTTCTATACCTTCACGCGCCTGTAAGTCATAGTTCTTCGCTTGATGGATTAGTGTTACAATCTTTTTTCTAACCTCTGGATTACTAAACATCCTAGTCGTTTCTTCATCCTGCCCGAATCCACCTTTTGGTTCATTCATACCAAAGGCACATTGAGCCTCATCTCGAAATAACTTTGCAATCCGATTACACTTTTCCTCTAGTTCCTTATATTGTTTACCTATATTTGTAACAAAACATGCTGCGTAGGAACGCCCTTCTCCAATCATCACTTGAGCATCATTTTGACACATAACGCGTTCAATAAGCATGGGTAATATTATATCTTCTGAAAACTCCCCATCATTAGCTATGGCATTAACCCATGCATCATATGCTTCTTGTCCTCCAGCATATGTATTTCCCTCTTTACAGGTCATGGTACCCTGATAACTTATTTCTTTTTTTGTCATAATGTGGATACCATTTTCTAAGATATCTTTTATGCTAATTGGTTCTACCTGTTGTTCTCCTATGGACATAACAGCTTTTGTTTCTTTATTCTCCCACCAATTGTTACAGATAAAATAACCCGATTGATCAAGGGTTACGTCTTTAGTAAACTCCGTATTTTCTTGAAAACAATTCCACCCTAGTAATGTCTCTCCATGATCTCGATATCCTGTTATGACACATGCTTCTGGAGGTCCTATTATTCCTAGGGCAATCACTGGTCGTCCATCATCGATCTCTTCTTTTATAAAGGCTATAAAAGCTTCTTTACTTGCCTCTTCTCTCTTTAATATTTTATAAGAGCGGCCTGCTGCTTGAAACCCTTTTATAAACGCTTCATAAGGATCTTCATATATATTCATGATATCTATGTTACCGCCATCCCAATAATTAAGGTTCCACCTTAGTCGAAAAGCAGCACCAGTTGCTGCCATCAAATAGGCATAATCCATTGATTGTCCCATATAGTTAAGACATGCTTTTAAAGCCGTTGGAAAAGGTGTGCACTCTTCAAAGGTATAAGCTACCTTAGGTACACCATATAATACACATCCTCTGCTATCTCTTTCAATACTTTTCATATTTTCCTCTACCTCCAGAATAGGCTTGCTAAAAAATGATGTATCCTCATCTTGGAATATAACAGGTCCATAGATACCCATTAATAACCTTCTTCTACCAACTGGATAAGCTTTTTGCTGAAAATCTGTTGGTGTCATACCAGCAATACGCTTAAAGGCTCTTGTAAAAGAATCATAACTATCAAACATATATTCAGATGCAATTTCTGTAAGTGTTTTATGGGTATGTATCATATCAAATGCTGCACATGAGATTCTTCTTATACGTATGTACTTGGATAAAGATATACCTGTGGTGTCTTTGAAAACTTCGCGTATATGTCGATAAGAAAACCCCACCGTTTTTTCAAGTTCTTCATAGTTTATTTCTTCTTTTACTCTGGCTTCAACAAAACTTGCCACCGACCATATGGTTAGAGAATAATCCATCTTTAACACACCCTTCTTATTTTTCTTCCGGAAGTACATTCATTATAGCATTAAATGGTGATGGCGTACTCGACATTTTTGACCTTTATGTCATTGCTTTTGTTACTTTAAAAAGCGAACTTTATTAAAACCTTCCTACATGACTTTACTAAATAACAAAAAATCACAACTAAGTATTGCTTTCTCATTAGCATTATGTTATTCTGTACTAATGTCATTTAATAAATGGCTACAATTACGGAGGAAGAATTATGATATTAGACAGTCACAAGTTGTTTTTGGAAAAAATCTCCCAACGGTTAAAAAAAGATGAGAGGATTCTAGGTGTTGGTGTTGGAGGTTCATATATTACACAAGATATGGACGAATTTTCTGACCTTGACCTAGTAATAGCTATACACCCTGATCACTATAATGATATTATGGATAGCAGAGTGGATATAGCTAATAGTATGGGTAATATGTTATCTGCATTTACTGGTGAACATGTTGGTGAACCACGAGTTATAATATCGTTATACGATGAACGTGGATTTCTTATTCATGTAGACTATAAGTTTGTATCACTGGATGATATTTCAAACAGAGTAGAAGACCCTATTATTTTATGGCAACGAGATGAATGTATCACAAAGCAATTTAGTAAAAGTGAAGCGCACTTTCCTATGCCATCAATGCAGTGGATAGAAGATAGGTTTTGGGTTTGGGTTCACTATGGAACTTTAAAAATAGGACGTGGAGAATTATTTGAAACCATTGAATTTATATCATTCCTTAGACAAAATGTCATAGGTCCTATGTTACTGATAAAAAATAATAAACTACCAAAAGGTGTAAGAAAAATTGAGACAGATGCACCGGATCACATAAATGAACTTACAGAAACAATAGCTACACACAACCTACAAAGCTGTATCGTTTCTCTAGAAAATATTATTAAACTTTATATTAAACTTAGAGAAAATTTATTTAGCGACGATATAGTGATTAAAACAATGGCACAAGCTAAAACATTGCTATACTTTGAAGAAATAAAGGCAAAAGTAATATAATAACATGTGAAATTTACTATGTGAAAAAGCAAGAAAAGCGAATTGAAAAACCTTTAAAATAGAACTATGTCAATTCAACATAGTTCTATTTTATGCTTTTACGATATTATCTGCTAAGCATATCTCTTAATAAATGATACTATCCTTATCTGTGTTTATCATTATATAGCCTCCATATAATCTTTACGTTTTATCTTCAATTTACCATCACCACCCAGTAAACGCACAGCAGTTCATTTATTACGTTCTCTCCTATTCTTTGCACCCATATAATTCTTAAAGTTATAGCAATCTCATCGGTATTACTTGTGATTGCTTTATCATTTATAAATATCTAAGAATAAATATCTTTCTCTCCTTTTAAATAACACAGAAATATGATAAACTAACCAAAAGCAAAAAGGAGATTATACAATGGATTATAATTATCAAAAAGATTATTGGAACAAAATGGCTGACAATAAAAACTTTACCACACCCTTTCAATTTGACATTTTTTCGAATTATATCCAAAAGAACCAATCTATTTTAGATATCGGATGTGGTTATGGTAGAACATTACATGAACTCTCCGAAAGAGGTTTTACCGAATTATATGGTATTGATTTTTCCCAAAATATGATCACACGTGGAAAAAAACAATTCCCCCATCTTAATCTTACCTGTACAGATAGTAAGACTTTACCTTATCAAGATGACTCTTTTGATGCTGTTATCATACTCGCTGTTTTAACCAGTATTATTAGTGATGATGATCAACTTGAATTAATCTCTGAGATCAAACGCATTTTAAAGCCTCATGGCATTTTATATGTGAATGACTTTTTATTGAATACGGACGAAAGAAATGTGTCGCGATATAATGCTTTTAAAGATAAGTTTAATATATATGGTGTTTTCCAATTACCTGAAGGTGCTATTATGAGACATCATACCATTGAATGGATTAATGAGCTTACAAGCCCTTTTAAACCCCTTGCTTTTAAAGAAATGTCTTATACGACTATGAATGGCAATACATCCAGAGGATTTTATTATTTAGGTGAGAATCTAGAGTAAGATAAACGCAGTGGCTATCATACATGAAATTTACTACTCCCACTTGAAGAAGTGGGAGTCTTGGAACTAAAATAAAAACACGGAGCTATTCGCTATTCAATATTCTCTTTTTTTAATGCAACGCCACTAAGTCAATTAATAGTCGTTTACTGTATGGATTAGATATCCAACGACCTGTTTCATAATGTCTCGTTAACTAGTAAAAACATATAGATTCTATCCATTGCTTTTACTAGACTTATTCAAATGAATTAGGATTCCATACCCCTTTATCTGGTGGTCCTGTTGGTCCATTTTCAAGTCTATATTGTCCAAAATAGCTGGTTCCCATTTGTTCATTTCCCCAACGATATATTGGACCATTGGCAGGATTACTTGGATCTCCTGTGCCTGGATTGGTGTAATCTGTACTCATCCAAGATGGCCACTGTGTTGTACCAATTCCTCTTTTCTCATTATAAAAATATTTCTCTGTATTATGCCATGTATCCCAAGCCAAACCTTGATTGCAGACATCTACTAATTGGAAGATCACATAATCTCCATATACGTGATTTCCTGGATCTTTCCAGAACCCATGTGATCCCCAAGCTGTATATACTACTGGGTGAGTCGTTTGCTCTTTTGTTATATCCGTCCAATCATATGTGCCTCCAAAGTTATGTGCAGATAAATATGTTTGGATAGGAACAACATATGTGACTCCATTGTTTTCTGCTTTAGTTAACCTCACAGTAATATGCTCCCAATCACCTACGTGGTTACCAAAATAGGTGTTTGCTATTATTTTACCTCGATTATATGGATAATACACGAAATAGACGATATCGATCATATTATTATTTTTTTCTACGATGTATGAATATACAGGTGCAGAGGCAAGATTTCCTTGGAAGAAGTCAAGTATAGTGGATGGGGATTCCAGAGTTTCTTTTGTTTTCAACCAGTAGGTACCATCGTTATTTAGATAGCGCGTAAGGTATGGAAAAGCCCATTCAACGGAGGATGGGTTGTAAAATTCTAACTCGTTGGTACCTGCATTCCTAGCGAACCATATACGAGGTGCATAGGTATCAATTAACTGAGATTTACCAGCATCCGTGTTATACTGATCCATCGTCATCCCACCAGCAGTAGATATAGACTCAACAATAATACTACTTGTTTCGTCATTCCATTGATCACCTACATTGGGGCAATCCATATAATCTACCCTCTTATCTCCTGCCCAATCCGAATGTTGGTATAATGTAACTTTTAAACCTGATGAAATCTTTAATGACGTTAACTCATCATTACCAATTGTTAAATCACCGACGTTATATATTCCTGGTGTAAGCACTTGTGAGTTTCCTCCATAGTTAGAATGTTCGTAAATTGTCACAGCTGGCGTGCTGGCCTTAGCAATATTCACTCCTACAAATGAGAATAAACTAAAAAAAACAAATAACAACACACATAAAACAAATGGAAAACTTCGCTTATTTTTACGCATAATGAACCTCCAAAACAGATTATTTTTAACACCCTTTTACTCAGCAACATTGCATTAAAAAAAAGAAATATTACTTAGAAATAGCTGGTTCTATGTATTTGATAAATGAGTGGAAATAGTAAGTTTTGTTTTGGAAAACAAATTCATTGGATTATAGAATGGAATGATTGAAGAAAATCGGTACTATTACCTATAAGTAAGTTTACTTAGTAATTTGCATATATATTTTACTAGCTATAACCACATCACACATATTATATCACAAATCACCTTATAAACACTACTATTTTATTGTATATTTGCACAAAAGTACTTAATTTCACTTTTTATTGCAACCCAAACAATTCTAGAAACATATTCTCATAACGACTTTGAAGAATAATTGACCAAGGGTAATCATGTTCTTCAAGGAGCATCCCTTTATATAAGTCTTGAACTTCCTCTATATCGATTACTTTTCCTTCTTTATAGAATTGATAGATTCTTGCTAATTTCATCATATCTACATCTATGTCCTCTATGTTAATGCGCATCTTACCTCGTAAGGACTCAATGGGAATTTTCACATTAGACTTCTTCGCTTGGCACCGTATATAATACAGTGTTGTATAGAGGTTATTCATGCCTTTTTTACTATCAAGCTCCGACCATAGGCTATTAATGATTTTATCTTTTGAAACAAAATTGCCTTCTTCACATAATAAAAAGGCTATAAGCTCATCTGCTTTTTTGGTTCGCCAATTCAGATTAATAATTTCATCACCATAATACATGGATAATCTTTTAAAACATACAATACGTAACTTCTTATTTTTTTCACTGTCATCCTCATGTTGAACCGTTCTATAGTAATGCACCACCCGATCAATAGATATCTGTAATCTTTCTAGTCGAAAAGGCTTAAGCAAATAGTCTATTGCATTAAGTTCAAAAGCTTTGATTGCGTATTGGTCATATGCTGTGGTAAAAATAACAGGTATATATGTTTGTATTTCCATAATACGCCCAAATACCTCTAATCCATGCATAGGCATTTCTACATCTAGAAAAATAAGATCTTGCTTATGATGCGTTAAATAACCAAGAGCTTCTAATGGGTCATCAAAGGCAACAATCTCTGTAATAGCAGATATCTGTTCTAAGAGTTTAATAAGCCTAGTTATAGCATGTTTCTCATCATCAATAATTATTGCTTTCATATTAACCTATGTCTCCTTCATGTAGTATTAGGTATTTTCATGGTTACCTTACAACCTTTATTTGGTTCACTTTCAATATGTAGCCCTATGCCATAATAATGTTTGAGCCGCTTATTGATATTCCTAAGTCCTACGCTTTTGCTGTTTTGACTCTGTAATATCATGCGATTTACATGATCCTTGTCCATACCAATGCCATCATCTTCTACTGAAAGAATGGTGTAACCAGCTTGATTCCCAATACGGATATCAATCTGACCTTTACCAAACTTCTTACCAATACCATGTTTGACCGCATTCTCAACCAATGGTTGTAATATGAGTGGTGGTATCATAAGCCCCATATGCATATCATCTATATGATAGTTACAGGATATTTTATCTTCAAATCTGGCTTGTTCAATTTTCAAATATGACCTAATGTATTCTAGTTCACTATCCAACGGCACCAATTGCTCTGTATTCGTAAAATCAAAGCTCTTCCTGAGATACAGGCTAAACTCCACAAGTAAATCACTTGCTCGACTAGGATCTGTATCACACAAGGATACCATTGTATTAATAGCATTATATATAAAATGTGGTTTAATCTGAGCCTGTAAAAATGCAGCTTCATTGGTAATGGCTTCAAGAGCTGAGTTTTTCATATTAATCAAAGTTCTCACTCTAGCTTTTAACTCTTCACTACTAAAAGGTTTCGTTAAAAAATCATTGGTTCCTGCTCTAAATCCATGAATTAGTGCATCTCTATTGACTTGGGCTGTAAGTAATAACACTGGCATCTGGAACAACGTATACTTTTCACGTATATGCTTACATAACTCAAGTCCAGTCATGTCATCCATCATAACATCTAATATTGCCATGTCTATGTTGTGATGGTCAATAACATGCATCGCTTCATAGCAATTAGAGGTCACAAAAAGTTTGTAATCAACAACGGATAAAATATTAGTTAATGAATATAAGTTGGTAAAATCATCATCTACGATAAGAATGGAATTTTTTTTATCTTTTTGATAAACTTTGAGTTTATTAAAATAGCCATAGTGCATCATCTTCTGTTCTGTTTTTTCATCCTGAAATTTATACGGACCATATGGACCATAGGCAGTGCTCTTACCTCTAAGTACAGTAAAATAGAATTTGGACCCTTTACCCATTGTAGATTCTGCCCAAATCTTACCTCCATGAAGTTCAACAAGATTTTTAGATATATTCAAACCTAACCCTGTACCCAATGTAGCATGATTTTCTTCAAGTTGTTGATAGGCTTCAAATATCGTTTGGAGTTTATTATTCGGTATACCAACACCTGTATCTTCCACACATATCTCCACATAGTCACCAATTACTTTACCATGAATTTGAATATGTCCTGACGTAGTAAATTTAATAGCATTGCTGATAAGATTCGTTAGAATCTGAATAAATCGATTTTCATCCACATGAACCCTAATGGCTAGGTCAATCTCTTGATACAGATAGATATCATCATTGGAAAGAAGGTATTTTTGGGTATCTATGATATATTGAGCAGCACTAGCCAAAGACACATCCTTAAGTTCAATCTTTAAATCATCATTCTTAAGTTTTGCGTAGTCCAATATGTCATTAACAAGACTTGCTAAGCGTCTACCACTCTGTATAGCATAGGTAATATTTTCTCTTTGCTTATAGTTAAGATTATCACCTGTATTCTCTAGATGCTCCATTAAACTGATCATACCATTAAGAGGTGTTCTAATCTCATGAGATGTATTGGCTAGGAATTCGTCTTTGATTTTATCCTGCTTAATGAGATTTTTTGATAAACGACTTACTTCTTTATAAGACTCTTCATGTTGTTTTGCAATAATAAACATATGTAATACGATAATAATAAACACAGAATAAGGTGTCATACCCCCATCCATGAGATAAATAACTTGATTAAAATATAAAGCGTCTATAATACATGTAAAGACCACGAATCCATGCCCAATAAGGCATAAACTTGCAAAATTTCTATTCTTTTGGATGGATTTATGATTACACCAAATAAGATATATAAAGATCATGATATAGAGTACTTCATAAAACAGTAGAAATTGGCTGAAGATATTGATAGAAAAAAATGTAATGGTTAACGTATTGAAGATTGCTATAGCCACAATCCATCGAATACTACGACGTGAAATCTCTTTAGAAAATAACTGATAGTTAAACAACGTAATGACCACTGGCGCCCAGATAATTGTAAAATATTCGAACCATACAATAGTAGGTACCTGAATAAACGTTATGATATCCATTATAAAATATTCGCCTGTACATACTAACCGTATCATCATAAATACAAGACTAATAATAAGCATGATATTTGTTTTTTTACTATATCGATGTAAAAAATAGATTCCAATTTGGTATAGCAACATAAAAAGTATACCACCTAGTAAAAACATGGTTCGTTTTATGGATTCCTCTCTCAAGCGTAATACCTGCTCATGTTCACCAATAATAATACTATGCCAGATTCCAATACGATTATAGGTGTAATTAGCCACTTGAACAATAATATCAAAGGTATTCTCTTCTGGTTCAAATATAACAACTTGTGGTTTATATTCACTTTCATAAGCATCTTTTGATGTGGCTACTTGTCCATTGGTAGCTATTACTGCGTCATCAACCGCCAGTGAATAAGATGTTGACATCGTTAATAATTTGAGTGCAAGTATTTTCTCTCGTGTATTGGTTTTGACTCTCAAACGATAAGTTCCATACCCAAAACCGTATTCACCCTTTTTGTGATTATCTATAGTAAAGGTACCAGGTACTCTTTGTAGCTGTCTATTTACATGTTGATCCTTAGCAAAATCTTCACTGGTGAGCAATTGGTTTTTATATAATTCCCATTCACCATTTAATTTTACGGGACCATTATTTTTAAAACTATATTGGGATAAATCTAAGAAACCATTCTTTGCTTCCATGCTGACATCTTTATAATTATAATGCCATATAACTAAGAAGCTTAAAGAAAGTATAACAAAAATGGCTATGCCGATTAATAGATACTTTTTAGTCCATTTCATATCTTATTCCCAACATCCTTTCATTCAAATTTACTAGCTAACGTGTTAGACTGCTCCTCACTCTTTGTATACAATTATACCATATATACCATAGGAGACCTATCACTAATTATGTTAACTTTAAGGCATAACTTTTTAATGAATCAATTTACGAAGTTCTTTTATTCCGTTCATTTTTTCTTGTCTAGACTAGAAAAAAGCTCTCGATATTGCGCGAGAGCTAATTGGTTCACTTTTCTAAGTTATTTTATACAATAACCTTTTCTAATATGATTTTTTATAAACTGTTAGGCACGAGAAAAAATAAACGAACCACTTTACTTGTTCTTTTAACTATTTTCGTGCCTTATCCCAAATATATGTACATTTATAGTATAACATAACAAATCTCAACAAAATCTCAACAAGGCTAACTACTTTTATGCTGGTAATATTATAGGCTCATCCTCATGAGCTTCTACCATCCTCTTTTTCAATCGATTAGCAAGTTCTTTTCTCACCTTAACATAAGCTGGGTCTTTCACAAGGTTGTTCTTTTCATGTGGATCTTTTTCTAAGTCATATAAGAATTCTTCAACATAATGATCACTTTTAGCATCTAGACCACCATCTTTATGAGGTGCAGAAACACTGTATTTCCATTTGTGGGTTCGAATAGCTCTTCCTACTTGACTCTCGCTAATTTGAAGAAATATGTCTTCTGGCCAATCACGCTTATTCCCTTGAACAAGCTTTTGCAATGGCGCACCCTGCATATCTTCTGGCTGCTCTATGCCTGCTGCATATAAAATTGTTGCAGGTAAATCGATTAAACTAATCATATCATCTAGAACTTTTCCACCTTTGAAACCTGGACCGTTAATAATCATTGGAATATGAATAGCACTCTCATGACAAGTACGTTTGTATTCACTGTTTCTCGTTTTAAAATGAGAACCATGGTCGCTAGTGTATATAATGATGGTATTATCTGCTATCCCCATCTCTTGCAGTTTTCTACGAATACGTCCTAGATTAGCATCTAGACTCGCACAACAGCCTAAATAGTCTGGATAATTAGCTTCCCAATCACCTTCACTTTGGTATGCCTTCAAATCTTCTGGTGGTATGTACCCTTGATATTTTTCTTTGGAACCATCTGGTCCTTCATAGCATTGATGATCGTTCTGATGGTGGGGTTCTAAGTATGATGTAAATAGGAAAAATGGTTTTTCACCATTATATTGATCAAGATAGTCAAGAACGTAATCTGTTTGAGCATCAACACGATAACCCGTAAATTCTATCTTTTCCATATCCTTATACATGTAACCATCATAACCATGTGACGTATATTCTAATACATCTGCTGCTACCCAGTAATCCTTAAAGCCTCCTCTTCTCTCTAGCGGAATGGCTATTGTTTCATACTCGCATGCTTCACCAATATCTTCGTTAGATTCTCCATGTGTAGAGGCAAGATGCCATTTTCCAATGTAGCCCACTTCATAGCCAACTTCTGATAGATACATTGGAACAGTTTTCACATCCAAAGGTAAAGCAATGGCATTACGGTAACAACCTACCTCTGAGGCATATTTCCCTGTTTGTAAACATGACCTTGCTGGACCACATACAGGTTGACAAGTAAAAGCATTCTTCATTCGTATACCCTCACTTGCCATTTGATCCAAGTTAGGGGTGATATCCAGTGGTTGACCATAACAACCTACTGTATCCCAACGTTGTTGGTCTGAAAAAACAAATAAAATGTTTGGTTTCTTATTCATTATGCGCCTCCTTAGTTACGTATTTGTAACTATTAATACTGTATTTGTAATTAATTATACATGCCACTATTTCTTTTGTCAACAAATCAACAAGCACAAAAAAACTGCTACGCAGGAGGTAACGTAACAGCTTTCATATCTATATTCTATTCTTCTATGATGTCCATGTCTTCTTATTTCTAAGGAGGATCTTGTATCAAGTCCTCTTCATTATCCTCTAAGTCATCCATTAAGATTCTACCTTCAGCGTCATATCTAAGGTTTAATTGTCTGTCCAGTCGTTTCAAGTTAAGTATATATTGATCATAGACTGGGCTAATAATACGCATATTATCCACAAACTTTTGATAATACCCACTTTCTTCTAAGTTCCTTCGAAATGCTTGATTCTGTTCTCTAAATTCTTTAAAGTACTCACCAAAACCTTCCACATCTGATGATCCCATATAACCTTTAAGATCTGTTTCCAATTTCTCTTTTGCTTCTTTTGCATTCATCTGTGCTAATTGTAGTAGATTTTCATTTAATTGCGTATAATGCTTAATCAACTCTCCTGTATCTACCTCTTCTAGGTACACTTTCATCTCTTCCGGTAATACAATAGGTGCAGCCTCATCTAGATAAGCAACCATGGCTTCAAAAGCTTCTTGTTTCTCTTTTGTATCCAAAGGCACATTAAGAAATGATCCAAAATGAATCACAATGTATTTACCAAAAACACCTGGAAATAGATGTGCCAATTGCTTGAGTACGTAGTCGGAACTGTTTTGCTGATGATTCATTAACTGGTTATTTAATGTGGTATAATCTTGGTTTTCATTACCCATGAGCTTATAAATCATGTCTTTTACAATATCCAATTGGTTCATCTGTTGTTGAATATGTCCTAAATGTTTACTTAATATCTCTCCACGGTTATCTGGCGAAACAAGATATTCCTTAATGGTCATAACAGGCATATCCATATTTCTTAAAAATGCAATAACTTTTAGATCTTCTACATTTCCCTCTGAATACAGCTTGTATCCATTCTCTTCGTTAACCTCTACATGAATGAGCTCTTTTTCTTCGTAATACCGTATTGCCTTTTTGGTAAGACTTGTCATTTTTGCTACTTCATTAATTTTCATACATATCACCTCACTTGCTATGCTACACTATTCCCCAAGGTTACAGTCAAGAATTAATTTAAATTTTTTAAAATTCTAATTCTCCTACTGCTTTTTTCATGTCTAAAAGCATAGCTTCAATAGGCAAATTCTCTAAATGTTCACCATTTGAACCTGTACATAACGCCCCTATTAATTTACCATTGGGCATACAAATGGGCACTGCGAATCTTCTACCAGAGAAAAACAGAGCTCTATCATCAACATGTCCCTTATTCAAAGCTTCATGTATCAACATAGCCATTTCCTCCCTAGATATGGTACGCATATTACCAACATTATGTTCGTGAGAGTACCTCATAATCTCTTCCTGTTTATCTGCATGGAGATTAGCCATATATAAGATTCCCCATGGAAAATATGATAAATCTTTACGAACAGTCCCAACTTCTAACATCCCTAGATTAGACGACTCTAAAATTTTGTAAATCACCGTAGCTTGATCCTGCTCCATAGCCACCAACAATACCGACATACCATATGTCTCATTAATCCTCTTCATTGGCCCCTGTAATTTCTCAATGGTCCTTTTCCAGAATGTCTCTTGATTAGACAGATTAAATAAACTGAGCCCTAAAGTATATCGATTATTATAGTCTTTCCTTAGATATTCTTTTTCTACTAAAACCTTCAACAATCGGTTTAATGTGGTGGCATGTAATCCCATCTGTTCCTTTAACTCTGTAAAACCTATAGCCTTCTCCTTGGCAATAATCTCCAAAACAGTTAATCCTCTCGCCAACGCTGGAGCTCCACTCTTTTCTTCCATATCAACACCTCAATCTATTGTTAATAAATCATCCAAAGCACCCGTTAATGACCTCTTTTGTTGTTTTCAATGTAACCATTCCTGCTCCTAGTACATCAAGGTGATGCTGAATAATCTGTTCAGCAGATAGTACCTGACTATCAAAGGTGCTCTGAGCATCACTTATGAGTATGGTATGATAGTCTTTACTATTTGCACTTCTACAGGTCGTGTCTACACAGTAATCGGTCTGTAATCCAGTAATATATAATGTGTCTATGCCTTGTTCCTGTAGCACTTCATGTAAAGACGTTTTATAGAATGCATCACATATGGTTTTCTGTATAACGGCTTCTCCATCTCTAGGTGCAATCTGAGGATGAATCTGCCAAGTAGGCGCACCTGCCGCGAATTCATGTTTAGGATCACTTTTAGTGTGCTGAATATATATAATAGGTATCTTTAACTCTCGCGCTTTTTCTACTAGAGCCTCTATATTATTAAGTAATTCTTCTCCGTGATAGATGCTCCCACCTTCATATGTGAACATGGCTACTTGTACATCTATTATCAATAATGCTTTATTATGTTTCATATTCTGTTCCTCCAGACTAATTTTATTCACTCTATACCTACTTCTCGTCTTTTGACAGATACCTATATTGTATTATCCTATTATACCATAGAGAATTATTGGGTGTAATTGTAAAAAGGATATTCAGAATTAAGATGGTAGCCATTATGCTTCTTTTTCCTCTTCTTTTGAACGTCGCTTATAATACACACAGATAATACCTACACTAACAAATACTAAGGCTATGAGCGTTTTATAATCTAACTTATCGCCAAGGAATACTACCGATAATAAGGTACCTGCCACAGGGGTAACAAATTTAAAGACACTGATCTCTGCGGCTTTATTATACTTAAGGAGGATATTCCAAATGGTGTAAGCCACTGCCGATACTGCAGATAAGTAAACTAGAATTAAGGCTAATTGCGGTGTATAGGTTATGCTATTAAAATCGAATCCAAAAAGCCCAATGATAATCAGTATAGTCGAGCCAATTAACATCTGCCATACGGTTAATACCACAGGATGGTAGTCTCTTGAAAAGTTCTTAACAAAAATACTGGCAATTGCACTACATAGTTGATAACCAATAATCAAACCTTCACCTAGTAGTGCAAATTCTAAGGTAAATCCACCTGACTTACCTAAACTAGCAATAACAATACCAAAAAAGCCCACCAAGAGACCTGTCACCTTATTAGGCGTTAATTTATCATCTTTATAAATAAAATGAGCAATAATCGCAATAAAGAAAACACCTGTTGATATTAAAATAGAACTTTTTGCTGCTGTTGTATAAGACACACCAATGTACATAAGGGAATATTGAAATGTGGTTTGCATAAGTCCCAGTGCAGTCACTTTAGACAACATTTTAGTGTTCTTAATACGCACATCAAGCTTCAAGCCAAATATGGCAAATACGAATAAAGCAATAGATGCAACAAAAAATCTTATACCTGCAAAAAGCATTTTTCCATATGTATCAGCTGTGCTCATTTCCATGATCTTATAGCCCATCTTTACTATAGGTACAGCACTTCCCCATAAAGCCGCACATAATATTGCTAATAAAATTGCATACATTGGATTTCCAAATATTTTTTTCATAGTTTCTTATCCTTTTTACTCATATTTATATGTACTCACTTGCCTATATAGACTTTATTATAGCACCCTTATAGCTAAAAAAGCTATTCCTTATCATGAATAGGTCAGTCCAAAGGTCCATTAGGTTGCGTTACCTAATAAATCTCATCCTCACTAAACTCGATTAAGAAATAGCTTTATAAGTACTTATGAAGTATTTTATTAACCCTATAGCATATTCTCACCTGGTGCCCAATCTACAGGGCATAAGCCACCAGCTTGTAATGCTTGCAGTACACGTAATGTTTCATCCACTGAACGTCCAACATTCAGGTCATGGTTAACGGAATATCGAATGACCCCTTCAGGATCAATAATGAATAATCCTCTAAGTGCTATCCCTTCTTCTTCAAGTAATACACCATAATTGTCCGAAACTGATTTGGTCATATCCGATGCTATTGGAAATGCAATCTTGCCTAGAGCACCATTAATCCATGCTTGATGTGAATATTGACTATCTACACTGACAGCTAATACATCTGCACCTAGTTTTGTGAAACTCTCATATTTTTTGCTGTAACCTGTAATTTCTGTTGGGCAAACAAATGTAAAATCTAGTGGATAGAAAAATAGAACAAGCCATTTCCCCTTGTAGTCATTTAATGTCACACTTCCGAAATCTGTCCCATCTCCAAGTGCTGTAGCCATTTTAAAATCTGGTGCTTTTTTCCCTACGATTCTTTCCATGTGTAAATCCTCCTTGTATATGTTTTATAAAAAGTATTAACGATTAATCATAAATTATTCTCGCTTTTACGCATATATGACTTTTACTAAAAATAGTATAACATACAAATAATAACTTGTAAATAATAATTATTATTATTTAATACTTTTTATAAGAATCACTATTATCTACTTTATTACTATTACAAGCATCTTTAACCTGGAAAGACTTTCTTTATTTATCCAATCGTTTTTGTAGACTTTCGCCCATTGCCTCTTCTATATAAGGCTTGATCTTCCAAAATGTCTTAAAAGCTTTATATTCTGCGACAGCTTCTTTATTGTACTTATTCTTTCTAAAGGCACGAATCAAAATATTTTTAGGTGTGTGTTCCATATCGATAAACTCTAGCATCTGAACACTATACCCCATGATTTCTAGTATATTACCTCGGACGCTATCTGTAATGAGACTGGATAACTTTTCTTTGATAATACCGTGCTTCTCCATAGGTTTCATCATTGGATTATGGATTTGGTTTAATAACTCATGCTGACAGCAAGGTACCGACAGAATAACTTTGGCTTCCCACCCCACAGCTTTGACTAATGCTGCATCAGTGGCTGTATCACATGCATGAAGGGTTACTACCATATCCACTTTTTCTTTACCTTGGAAACCTTTGATATCACCATGAATGAATGTGAGACCTTCATAATCTAATTCCCTAGCCATCTTGTTGCAAAACTGTATCACATCTTCTTTTAAGTCTAGACCTGTAATCTGTACATCTAATCCTTGTTGTTTCACGAGATAATGATACAATGCAAATGTAAGATAAGATTTACCACAACCAAAATCAACTATATGCAGGGTTCTATCTTTTGGTATGTAATCCATACAATCTGCTACCATTTCTAAAAATCGATTGAGTTGCTTGAATTTATCATAACGTTGGGCTAATACTTTCCCCTCTTTATTCATGACACCTAATTTAATTAAAAAATCATAAGGGGTATGCTCTGACAACAGATATTGCTTGGTGCGATTATGGTTCGTATCAATGTCTTGCTTTGTAGGCGTCTTTTTCTGTAGATGCACTTTTCCCTTCTTACTGATCATGGCTTGATAATCGGCTTCCGTAGTAAAGATATTAACGTGTTGGAAATAATCTTGGATAAGCTCCATACAAGCTTCCACCGCTTTATGTTTTTCCATGTTAACATGGGAAATCTTCTTAGGATACTGATAGCCAAATTGATAAACGACTCGCCCCTTTATACTTACAGGCTTTATAACAACTTTATGAAATGCTTTATCATCCTTTTTTTTCACCTTACTTAGTATGATCTGATGAACCTTATGCTGTTTAATCGATTCATCAACAATATGCAAAAGTTTTTCCATTGTTTATACCAATCCTTTCTCTATTATTATAACCAATTCATCTATCAGCTGCTAGCACTATTTTTAACCCAAATAATCCTAAGCAACACTTGACTTATTTCTAAAGATTTCTTTCATCAAAAAAACACCTTACATAGAAGGTGCTGATTCTCCTTAGGAGATTATTACGAAATAAGTCTATTAATCCCAAGGTACACCTAGAGAATAATAGACTTATATTATACTTTGTGTATAAATGTTTGATGTCTAATAACTGTATATGAGGTCATAAAAACCTATCAGTGAAGTTATCTACAGTTGTTCATGTCTTCATTATCTTGCATATTGTCTTGCATGCTAGGCTTCATATTATCCTTCATGTTATTCTCATGATTATCGGATAACTCTTTGCTAAATTCTGTATTGCTACTGTGGTTATTTTGCATACTATTACTATTGTTTGACTTGTTTTTTCTTGACTTAGCCATTAAAAGTTCCTCCTTTATTAAATTTTACAGTAGTATTATGTGTCAATCTAAATTTTTTATACATATCAATTCATTATTTACATTTCTTATGCTATTCCACCGCCCAAATTAAAAAAATTGTCATAATTTGTTTATTTTCAATATATTTTTTGGTATAATATGGGTATAGAATTCACATTGAAAGAGGTTTTTAATATGAATTATACGAGAAAAAGGATCAGTATCCATAATATTCAATCAGGTATGGAGTTAGCTAGTGATGTGATTACTACCAATGGTCTCCTCTTAATTACTGCTCATACAGTAATCACCCAGAATCACATTTTCAAACTTAATCTTTACCAAATACTCAGTGTGGATATCAAAGAGTATCAGGATGAGTCTATTCTTAGTTATGAGTCTGCTGACAAAGAATCTCAGATTTTCAATAAAAAACTGAACCGATTTAAAAAACGTTATGATATGAGTAAACAAGAAGTTGCATCTCAACTTGACCATATCGGAAATGGTGGTTCTGTTAACATAAATGCATTATTTAGTTTGAGTAATAATTTACTAAAAGAATTAAAAACAAAAAGCGAATTATTCAATTATCTCAATCATTTAAGGAGTATGGATGAGTACACTTATTCTCATAGCCTTAATGTCTCCATGCTATGTAATATTTTTGGACAATGGCTCAGATTTAGTGATAAGAAAATCAAAGATTTAACCATAGCTGGTCTTCTGCACGATATAGGTAAGTTATCCATCGACCAAGAGATTATCAATAAACCCGGTAAACTAACTGATCTAGAATTCTCAATTATAAAAAAGCACCCAGAGTTAGGTTATCATATCATTAAAAATCTTCCCTTATCAAAAGGCGTTAAACTGGGCATGCTCATGCATCACGAAAAAAGTGATGGCTCAGGATACCCACTTGGCTTTCAAAATAAGCAAATTCACCCATACGCGAAAATTATTGCTATTGCAGATATCTATGATGCTATGACATCTGTTCGCTCTTATCATCAAAAAACATCACCTTTCAAAGTAATTAGACTTTTTGAGCAAGAATCCTATGGGCTATTAGACACAAAATATCTCTTTGTTTTTCTAGAACATATAGCCTATAACTATCTTCATCGAAAAGTGCGTTTAACCAATGGTGAAGAAGGTACTATTATTTTTATTCACCCTTCAACCCCCTCAAAACCCATTGTAGATCTAGGTGTTACCATTATTGACATGCAAAATGAGCTTAATCTGGAAATTGAAGAGATTATGTAAAATGGCTGAAAGCCCCATGTTTTAAAGGTTTCGTCCTCAAAAATTAATTATTTTATCATTTTTTTAATAAAAATTTAATTTTTTTGTTGAAATCCTATAAAAAATATACTATAATGTGAGTATATGATTGTGTTGTTTACCCTTCTTTTTATGTAGCAATGCATATCATATACACTATATAACCCCTTATTAATTATTTATACTCCCCTCATCAAAATAACCACATGGTGACATGTGGTTATTTTACTGTCCATTTTTAAGTTTAAGTTTTACTCTTCCCAGTTCATAGCTCTTGATACAGCTTTTTGCCATCCCTTATATTTTTTCTCTCGTAATGATACTTCCATTGTGGGTTCAAATGATCTTTCCACTTGCCCATTTTGTTTTAATTCATTAATATGATAAAAACCAACTGCTAATCCTGCCAAATAAGCGGCTCCTAGAGCTGTCGTTTCAATAACTTTTGGTCGTTCTACCGTCACACCTAATATATCCGCCTGAAACTGTAATAAAAAGCTATTAGCAGAAGCTCCACCATCTACCCTTAACCGATTTAACTCAATATCCGCATCCTCTACCATAGCTTCTATAACATCTCTTGATTGATAGGCTATGGATTCTAAAGTGGCCCGAATAATATGATTCCGATTAGTACCTCTTGTAAGACCTAATATGGCACCTCTAGCATACATATCCCAGTAAGGAGCACCTAAGCCCGAAAAAGCAGGTACCACATATACCCCATCAGAATCTTTTACCTTATTTGCAAAGTACTCACTCTCATCAGATGAATAAATCATACGCATTTCATCTCTAAGCCATTGAATCGAAGCACCGGCAATAAAGATACTACCTTCTAAAGCATACGTTACTTTATCATCTATACCCCAAGCAATGGTAGTTAATAAACCCTTTTTCGACTCAATACCTTTATTACCTGTATTCATTAAAATAAAACTACCAGTACCATATGTATTTTTAACCATACCAGGCTCAAAACATCCTTGACCAAATAATGCAGCCTGTTGGTCACCTGCCGCTCCTGCAATGGGTATATTCGCACCACCTAATGTTTTCTCATGGGTATAGCCATAAATATGACTTGAAGGTTTAACCTGTGGCATCATCGATAATGGTATACCTAGTTCCTCTAACAAATGATGATCCCATTCTAATGTATGAATGTTATATAACATGGTTCTTGCTGCATTGGAATAATCCGTTACATGAACTGCACCCCTTGTCATATTCCAGATAAGCCATGTATCCATGGTACCAAATAATAAATCCCCATTACTTGCTTTCTCTCTAGCACCTTCTACCTGATCTAAAATCCATTTAATCTTCGTTCCTGAAAAATATGCATCTATAACAAGTCCTGTATGCTTGCGAATATAGCTCTCTAATCCTTTTTCCTTTAATTGCTCACATATATCTGCTGTTTGTCTTGACTGCCACACAATGGCATTATAGATAGGTTTTCCTGTGTGTTTGTCCCATACAACGGTAGTCTCTCTTTGATTGGTTATACCAATAGAAGCCACTTCACCCACATAAATGCCTGCCTTTTCTATTACTTCTCGCATAACACCACTCTGGGTTCCCCAAATCTCCATGGCATCGTGTTCAACCCAGCCTGGCTTTGGATAGATCTGTCTGAACTCTTTTTGAGCCACATCGACCATTTCGCCATCTTTATTAAATAAGATCGCCCTACAGCTGGTCGTTCCCTGATCCAATGCCATCACATATTTTTTTTCCATGGTCATCCTCCTCTTTATTCGTACGTTACCTCCATATAACGCTGATGTCTATTCTCTATAAATGCATGATATAATGTTTATCCCTTAAAACCATAACATGATAAATGATATGAATATTACCCCCTTCTCTCATCTAATTATAGAATAATATAATCCTACCATGTTAGCAACATTTTTCATGATTTACCTTGATATATCTTAACAGGTGTTATATGATTATCACTAAGGAATTGAAAGGTTATTAATTACATGAATAGGTGGTGTCCATATAATGAACGTAAATGAAAAATCACTTGCCCTCCATGAAAAATGGCAAGGCAAATTAGAAATTGTTGCAAAATCAAAAGTCGATAATAAAGAGGATCTCTCCATTGCTTATACCCCAGGTGTAGCAGAACCTTGCCGAAAGATACATCAAAATAAAGATGACGTGTATAAGTACACGATTAAAGGTAATACCGTGGCGGTAATTTCTGATGGTACTGCTGTTTTAGGACTTGGTAATATTGGGCCAGAAGCTGCTTTACCTGTCATGGAGGGAAAAGCTGTTTTATTTAAAGAATTTGCCGGTGTCAATGCAATCCCCATATGTCTTGACACAACAGATACAGAAGAAATCATTAAGACAGTAACTTATCTCGCACCCACTTTTGGTGGTATTAATCTAGAGGATATTGCAGCACCTCGATGTTTCGAAATTGAAAAGCGCTTAAAGGAAGCTTTAGACATACCTGTTTTTCATGATGACCAACATGGGACAGCTATTGTTATACTTGCAGGCATCATCAATGCATTAAAGCTTGTTAATAAAAAAGCAGCAGATTGTAAAGTGGTTATTAACGGTGCTGGTTCAGCAGGTATTGCTACGTGCAAGTTACTCCTTGAAGAAGGCTTTAAGCATGTGCTTATGTGTGATAAGATAGGTATTTTATATCAAGGTGCTCCTGATATGAATTGGGCTCAAGAAGAAATTGCCATGATGACCAATTCATCTCATATAAAAGGATCATTAGCTGACGCACTAATTGGTGCTGATATATTTATTGGTGTATCTGCTCCAAATATCGTGACAGAATCTATGGTTCGTGCTATGAACCCTGATGCTATTGTATTTGCTATGGCTAATCCTATTCCAGAGATTATGCCTGACCTAGCCAAGGCAGCAGGCGTTCGGGTTATGGGTACAGGACGTTCAGATTTCCCTAACCAAGTGAATAATGTATTAGCATTTCCAGGTATCTTCAAAGGTGCTCTTGGGTGTCGTGCTAAGCAAATTACAGAAGAAATGAAGCGAGCCGCTGCCTATGCCATTGCTTCCATGGTGTCTGATGATGCCATTACAGATGAAAATATTTTACCTAAGCCTTTTGATGAAGGTGTCTCTGATCGAGTGGCAGAAGCCATTATGAGGACAAACAAATAAAATCAGATAAAAATAATCATAACTGTGTCTATTGTCATGCTTAATTTATCTTCTATAGTTGACATTCAAGGTACGTTGTATTATATTTAAGATAGTATATTTAGATATATGTCTAAATACAAAAAATTATAATAGCTTGCATCCTTCCATACTATAATCTGCTATTAAATAAGAGCTATAGGACACAGGAGTGATAGAATGAATGACGTTTTCAAAGCTTTATCTGATCCAACCCGTAGAAGGATCTTAGAATTATTATATGAGAGAGATATGACTGCTGGCGATATAGCTGATGCGTTTAATATAAGCAAGCCATCTATCAGCCACCATTTGAATATATTAAAAAACTCCAAATTGGTTTTCACGGAACGAAAGGGACAGAATATTATCTATTCCCTCAATACGACATCGTTTCAATCCATTATAAAATGGTTCTATGATTTTACTGGAAAGGATGAGTCCAATGAAAAAAAATAATATGGTAATTATCCTATCACTTTTATCACTAATAGGTACGTTTATCATCTATAATCAGTTACCAGAGCAAATTCCTATGCATTGGAATATTCGTGGTGAGGTTGACCGCTATGACCCCAAATATATGGTTCTCATCATTGGCGCACTACCACTGGCACTTGCTATATTAAAAAAAGTTTTACCTCATATCGACCCTCGGAAAGATAATTATAAAAAACATGGGCCTGCTTATTCCAAAATAGTCTTTTTTACAACTTTGTTTCTTATTTTAGTCAACTGGTCTGTCATTGCTATTTCATTAGGAGTAGCTGTTAATATCAGTCTTATCGTTCCATTAGGTGTTGGTGTATTATTTATCATTATGGGTAATTATATGCCTCAATTTCGACATAATTACTTTGTCGGTATAAAAACGCCATGGACCCTAGCTGACGAGGATAATTGGAAGAAAACCCATTATGTAGGTGGTTATATCTTCATGATCGATGGTTTACTCTTTATTATAAGCGGCTTAATCAAGAGCCAGATTGCCATTACAGCTCTCTTAGTTATCACGCTTATAAGTACTGGCTTTTTGTATGTTTACTCCTACATGATTTATGCCAAAAGCCAAAAGTTAAAATAAAATTGCAGTCACATAGCATGTATCTTATAAAAAGATTCATGCTTTTTTATATTCTCACTTGTATTTTTTGTAAAAAATCCACTAAAACTCTTTACTACTTATTGATTGTCCATCAAAAGCATTTTCATGATTTCTATTTAACAATTCGAAATTTAACTCAAAGAATTATTTCCAAAAGTATAATGAAGCCATATTTTCTTTTTTATTTCAAAAATTTAATAGAAGTGGTTTTTTTTGTTTGTTTATTTCATCTTTCCTAGCATATATTATCTATATAGACAAAATTAAAAGGGTGAAATATATGACAGACATCATAAGCGAAATCGAACTAGAAAATAAACTCAATCAATTCAGGGATGTACTCATTAATTACGATTACTCAGACATTGATAACGTTATTTTTTTGATATACAATCACTTAATCATTATATTGAACATTATAAAGGAAATCCTTTTGAAAAACAGTATGATGCCATTGAAAAGATTCTAGATAGTATTTATTCTTACTTGCCTGGTAGCTTACCAGATGATACAATTAATGTCATATCCAAGATTCTCAATGTTAAATATGGTGATGAGACCATTGTTAAGCAAAATGTTTTATTTAATATAAAACTCGAGTTTATTGAAATGGTTAAAAATATATCAACGGATGCAGAATGGCGACAATTAGTAGCCTTGTGTAAAAAAATTCGTTCTACGAAAGAAAATCAGACATCAGAAAGGAATGGAACACCTTATGAATTACTGGGGAGATAAACCCTATCATTCTTTTAATCATTATTTAAAAGAGTTGTATGGGGAGAAAATCTATAAGATCGCAATTAACGGCGGCTTCACATGCCCTAATCGTGATGGAAAACTTGATACAAAAGGCTGTATATTCTGCAGTGAGGGTGGGTCTGGTGATTTTGCATCATCCCCATCCTTATCTATATATGATCAGATAGAAGAAGGCAAGAAACGGTTGACCGCTAAGAAAACTGGCCATAAGTTTATTGCCTACTTTCAGGCTTATACCAATACTTATGGACCCCTTCCCCTTCTAGAAAAAACTTATTCAGAAGCACTGTCACATCCTGATATTGTTGGCATATCCATCGCAACAAGACCAGATTGCCTAACAGATGACATTATAGAACTGTTACAACGTATGCATGCCAAGAAAAAAGTCTGGATAGAATTAGGACTTCAAACCATGCACCCTGAATCGGCCAAGTTTATACGCCGTGGTTATGAGCTTACATGTTTTGAAGAGGCTGTTAGGAAGTTAAATCTCACAGATATTGATGTGGTGGTACATCTTATATTAGGACTACCTCATGAAACGAATCAACATATACTAGAGACCATTGATTATATATCTAAGCAACCTATACAAGGTTTAAAATTACAATTACTTCATGTCCTTAAGCATACAGACTTAGCAGACTATTATCTGAAGAATGGTTTTAAGCTCTTTACACAAGATGAATACATTGAACTACTCATCGATTGTATAGAAAGAATACCTTCTAACATTGTTATTCATCGCATAACCGGTGATGGACCTAAACCTTTATTAATTGCACCTAAGTGGAGTGCCAATAAGCGTATGGTCCTAAATGAGACCTTAAAAGCTTTTCAAAAACGTCATGCTTATCAAGGTCGATTTTGTCAATCATAGCAAATGGTTAAAGTTACCATACACCTTAAAATATATATCATAACAAAAGTTATCGTAATTAGCTCTTGTTTATTTTCTATTTTTCATATAGAATAGGTGTAACGAAACCATATAAAGTGTGCAAAAGAATAGTTACCACAATATATTGTGGTTTAATACACACCTTTTCTTACATATACAGCCCATATAATGGGGTTACACATGCTGTAAAAAGTGGTTTATAGGAGGATTTTATGAAGGGGTCAAATCACGAACTAAGTGTTAATAAGCTAATCATTTTATATATGATTAACCAATTAGATATTCCAATGTCTTACACACAGATATCTGAGTTTATTTTAGCCCATGAATATACCAATTATTTTTCTTTACAACAATACTTCTCAGAACTTGTGGAAACAGATCTATTAGCGACAAAAGTGATTCATCACTCTACCCGTTATTCCGTAACAGATAGTGGCAAACAAACTCTCGAATACTTTGAAAATCGTATTCCTGAAAGCATACGAGAGGAAATTATTCACTTTTTAAAAGATAAGAAATTAGAACTTAGAAATGATTTTGAAATCACCGTTGAGTATTATCCAAAAAAGAATGGAGACTACACCGTTAATTGTGTCGCCAAAGAAAAAAAAGATCTTCTAATGGATCTAAAAATTAATGTAGTATCCAAAGAACATGCTCTAAAAATCAGTGAAAACTGGAAAAATAATTCACATGAAATTTATAGTAAAATTTTAAATGAATTATTAAAATAATGGTGATATAATAGGGGTTCATCTCAATTATTATGAGATGAACCCTTTATTACATTCAAGTTACCGCAGTAACTATTCTTCTATAAGTGCATCAAGCACTTCCCATATTTTATCTTTCCCTTGTTTTGTTGTTGCTGAAAAAGGAATAATATTATTGATATTTTCTACACCCAATGCTTTTTTGATGATACTGACATGTTTTTGTATCTGACTTCTCTTGATTTTGTCTAGTTTTGTTGCTATAACCAACGGTTCAAACCCATTATAAACGATCCAATCATAGAGCATTTGATCATTTTTATTTGGTTCATGACGTATATCCACTAACAATATGATGCCTTTTAATTGCTGGCGTTTATGGAGGTATTCCTCAATAAACTTCCCCCAGCGCTCTCTTTCTTTTTTAGATACCTTTGCATAACCATAACCTGGTAAATCAACAAAATAAAGTTTTTCCTCTACATTGTAAAAATTAATGGTCTGAGTCTTACCAGGCTGACCGGATGTTCTTGCCAGAGCCTTTCGATTGATCAATGCATTAATGAGCGAAGATTTCCCAACATTGGATTTACCTGCAAAGGCTACTTCCATCATACCACTATCAGGAAACTGGGAGGTATTACCCGATACTACTTCTAGATTAACATGATTAACATTCATAATTCGTACCTACCTCTCTTTTACTACTTTGACAAAACAATTATTCTAAACTTATCAACAGAATTTAGTCCTATTGTCTTAATTATCAACAACTACGGCTTCTTCCAATACCTCTTCCATATGACTCACAAAGACAATCTCAAGTCCACGTGTAATTTCTTTATCGACTTCAGACATATTTTTTTTATTATCGATTGGAAGTAATACTTTCGTGATACCAGCTCGTTTGGCTGCTAATAATTTTTCTTTTAGCCCGCCAATGGGAAGAACCCGTCCTCTTAAGGTAATTTCTCCTGTCATGCCAACATCATTTTTTATGGGCTTATTTGTCAATGCAGAAATCATAGCTGTTGCCATGGTTATACCTGCTGATGGACCATCCTTAGGTACAGCACCTTCTGGTATATGAATGTGGATATCTAGGTTTTTATAGAATTCTTCATCAATTCCAAGCTCTTTTCCTTTAGAACGTATATAACTGATACCTGCTTTTGCAGATTCTTTCATAACATCGCCTAATTGACCTGTTAATTCGAATTTACCTGTACCCTTCATGGTATTGACTTCAATAGACAATGTATCACCACCAACAGCGGTCCAAGCAAGTCCTCTTACCACACCAATTTGTGATTCTTCTGCTATGCGATCAAAGGTATACATGGGTATACCTAAATATTTTTCCAAGTTTTGCTCCGTAATTTTAATAGTAGATTTTATATTTGTTAAGACTTCCTTAGCAGCTTTTCTACAAATTTCACCGATTTTTCTTTCTAAGCTACGTACACCTGCTTCTTTCGTATAGGCATTAATTATTTTCTTAAGAGCATTTTTGCTAAAGGTAAATTGCTTTTGATTTAACCCATGTTTTTCTATTTGCTTGTCAATAAGATGTTCTGCAGCTATATGAAGTTTTTCATTTTCTGTGTAGCTTGTAACAGGTATAAGTTCTAATCGATCTAATAATGGTCTTGGAATCGTTTGTATTGAATTGGCTGTTGCTATAAATAATACATCGGATAGATCAACGGATAATTCAATGTAATGGTCTCGAAATTTATTGTTCTGTTCAGCATCAAGTACTTCTAATAATGCTGAAGATGGGTCACCTCTAAAATCTGTGCTCATTTTATCAATTTCATCAAATAGCATTAGAGGGTTACTTGAACCAGCTTGTTTCAAACCATTAACAATACGACCAGGCATGGCTCCAATATAAGTACGTCGATGACCTCTAATCTCTGCTTCATCCCGCACACCACCTAAGGATATCCGAACATACTTACGATTAAGAGCTGTAGCAATGGACCTTGCTATAGATGTTTTACCTGTTCCTGGCGGTCCAACTAAACAAAGTATAGGGCTATTGGTTTTACTGGATAGTTTTCTAACAGCTAGATGTTCCAGAATTCTTTCTTTTACCTTCTTAAGACCATAATGATCTTGTTCAAGAATTTCCTCTGCTTTAATCATATCTTTGGATTCTTTTGTTGTTTTATTCCAAGGTAATTCTAAAAGACACTCAATGTAATTTCTTACAACGACACCTTCCGAAGAACCATTTGGTATTTTTTTAATGCGACCAATTTCTTTTTCTATCTTATCTTTCACCTTTTTTGGGGCTTTTAGCTTAGCTAACTTGTCCATGTATCCTGCTATTTCTTCGCCTATACCATGTTTGTCCCCTAATTCATCTTGTATAACTTTTAATTGCTCTCTTAAGAAATATTCCTTTTGATTTTTATCAATCTTCTGTTTTACTTGTACCTGGATATCTTTCTCAATACGGCTAAGTTCTGTTTCATTTTTGAGTATAGCTATGGTTAACTTTAATCGTTCTACTTGGTTCACTTCACCTAAAATCATCTGTTTACTTTCAAGAGGAATATTAATATTGGAAGCGATACTGTCCGCTAACTTTCCTATATTCTTAATAGCTAACATGTTTTTGATGGTCTCAGTAGAATATTGAGGATTAACCTTAGAATAATCTTCTAAACATTTAAATGTAACGCGTAGTAGCGCTTTCTCTTCATCTTCACTACCACCTATAGCTTTATGACTTAATTTTTCAACTTCTGCTAGTATAAATGGTTTTTCAGTGATGAAGCTTTGTATTTCACCCCGCTCCATACCTTCAACCAATACCCTGATAATATTACCTGGTAGTTTAATAAGTTGCTTAATCTTTGAAATGGTACCCACTGTATATAAATCATCAGTGACTATTTTTTCTTCTTTTGGGTCCTTTTGAGCCACAAGAAATACGAGTTGCTCATTAGTCATAGCTTCTTCTAAAGCATTAATGGATTTTTTTCGTTTTACGTCAAAATGAATGATTGTGTTAGGTAGTACATTAATACCTCGTAGAGCTAATAAAGGAATGTGCATTATTGTATTATCCATAATTATGTAATCTCTCCTTTATTCATGGTTTATTGCAAACAAGAAAAGTATGCTTGCATACGTTTCAGGGGGTATAGTAAAGTATGGTAACCTTGCAAGCAAAATGCAGTACTTTCCTATACCATAATAAAGAATTCCCCCTACAAAGCAGGGGGAATTAATAAGGACATCTTATGCCTAAGCTGTTTCATCTTCATTTTTGCGTTTCGTCCGCTTTTTTGCTACTGGCTTTTTTAATGACTGAATATTTTCATTAAGAACAAGTTTAGGCTTTTCATGGTGCTCAACAGCTTGTTTTGTAATAATACATTTCTCTATCTTCTCATTTGAAGGAATTTCGAACATCACTTCTGTCATAATCTCTTCTAATATTGCTCTGAGTCCCCTTGCCCCTGTTTTACGAGCAAGTGATTTCTTCGCAATAGATATAAGAGCATCTTCTTCAAATTCTAATTCAACTTGATCCATATCAAATAAAGTCTTATATTGTTTTACTAAAGAATTCTTTGGTTTAATAAGAATATCAACCAATGCATCTTCTGATAAATTGTTAAGAGTCACATTAACAGGTATACGTCCAACAAATTCTGGAATAAGACCAAAACGAATAAGATCCTGTGGAAGCATCTCTTTAAGAGTATCTCCAACTTGTTGCTCTTTCTTACTCACAACTTTTGCACCAAATCCCATAGATTTATCACCTACACGTTGCCCAATAATCTTTTCAAGACCATCAAAAGCTCCTGCGCAGACAAATAAAATATTGGTGGTATCAATCTGTATAAACTCCTGATGTGGATGCTTTCTTCCACCCTGTGGTGGTACAGATGCTACAGTACCCTCTAATATTTTTAGTAATGCTTGCTGAACACCTTCACCACTAACATCTCTTGTAATGGAAGGGTTATCAGACTTTCTAGCTATTTTATCAATTTCATCAATATAGATGATGCCTTGTTCTGCTTTTTCAATATCAAAATCTGCAGCTTGAATCAAACGTAATAATATATTTTCAACATCTTCGCCAACATAACCAGCTTCTGTTAAAGATGTGGCATCTGCTATAGCAAAAGGTACACCTAACATCTTAGCTAATGTTTGAGCCATGTATGTCTTTCCTGAACCCGTTGGTCCAACCATGAGAATATTACTTTTTTGAAGTTCGATATCTTCTGCTTTAAAATCACTTCGTATACGTTTATAGTGGTTGTATACTGCTACTGCCAATGTCTTCTTAGCATCTTCTTGTCCAATGACATACTCATCTAAGAACGCTTTGATTTCTATAGGCTTAGGTACATTCTCAAGCTCCCCAACTTCTTTGTAGTCTTGGAATTCTTCTTCTATTATCTCTGCACATAATTCAATACATTCATCACAGATGTATACATTAGGTCCAGCAATTAATTTTCTAACTTGATCTTGAGTCTTATGACAAAATGAGCATCGTAATTGTTTTTTATCATCATATTTATTAGCCATGGTTTCACCTACTTTCGGCTATCTTTTTTCAAATACTTTATCGATTAGACCATATTTCATTGCAGCCTCTGCTGTCATGAAGTTATCACGGTCTGTGTCTCTTTCAATTACTTCTAATGGCTGACCTGTGTTTTCACTTAACATATGATTAAGTTTTTTTCTAGATTCAATAATACGGTCAGCATGAATACGAATATCAGATGCCTGGCCTTGTGCTCCACCAAGAGGTTGATGGATCATAATCTCGGCGTTAGGTAAAGCAAATCTTTTTCCTTTTTCTCCTCCTGAGAGTAAGAATGCACCCATACTTGCAGCCATACCAATACATATTGTCGATACATCTGGTTTAATGTATTGCATTGTATCATATATAGCCATACCTGCTGTAATAGATCCACCTGGACTATTAATATAGAGATGAATGTCTTTGTCTGGATCATCGGCTTCTAAAAATAGTAATTGGGCAACAACAACACTCGCTGTTGCGTCTGTCACTTCTTCTCCTAAGAATATAATCCTATCTTTTAATAATCTAGAGAATATATCGTAGGATCTTTCCCCTCTACTGGTTTGTTCAATTATATATGGCACCAAACTCATTCTATTTACCTCCTCTATCTTTTATCTTACGCATTAGGTTTACTTATTATTACACTTCTTTGGACTGTTCTACAATGAAGTCAAGAGCTTTTTGGTTCTTGATATCATCACGGATAGAATCCCTATACTCATCGTTCATTTTTTCTGTTAATGCTTCGTATTCCATGTTGTACATTTTAGCCATTTTTTCTAATTCTTCTTTTAGTTCATCATCAGAAACGTCAATGGCTTCTGCCCCTACAATAGCTTCAAGTACTAATCTAGACTTAATTCTCTTCTCAGCTTCTACTTTCATGCTATCTTTTAATGTCGCCATGTTTTGCCCTGTAAACTGGAAGTATTGCTCAAGTGTCAAGCCTTGTTGCTGCATACGCTGAGCAAAGTCCTGAGTCATGTTCTCAGTTTGCATATCAATCATAGGATCTGCAATTTCCATTGTTGCATTTTCAATGGCTTTGTCAAGAACTGCTTCTTGTTTTTGCGTCTTAGCTGTCTTTTCTTTCTGCTCTAAAAGTTTTGCCTTAATATCAGCCTTATATTCATCAAGTGTATCAAATTCAGAAACATCTTTTGCAAATTCATCATCTACTTCTGGAAGTTCTTTGAATTTAATTTCATTAATCTTAACTTTGAACATTGCTGGCTTACCTTGTAAATCTTCACTTTGGTACTCTTCTGGGAATGTAACATTTACTTCTACTTCTTCATCAATATTTTTTCCAATTAATTGCTCTTCAAAATTATCAATGAAAGAGTGTGATCCAATAGTTAATGAGTGACCTTCAGCTTTTCCACCTTCAAAAGCTACGCCATCCACAAATCCTTCAAAATCAATGGTAACTTGGTCTTGATCTTCTACTGCTCTATCTGTAACAGACACAAGTCTTGAATTTTGCTCTCTAACTTTATCAATATCAGCTTGGATATCTTCATCTGTTACTTCTACTTCGATTTTTTCAACTTCTAAACCTTTGTATTCACCTAGTGTTACTTCTGGCTTAACAGCAACTTCAGCTGTGAAAATCATAGGTTTACCTTTTTCTACTTGTTGAACATCAACATCTGGTCTTGATACAACTTGAAGGTCGTTATCTTCAACCGCTTGATCATATGCCACTGGGATTATGTAATTTGCAGCATCTTCATAGAAAATCTCTGATCCATAAGTCTTTTCAATTAACTGACGAGGTACTTTACCTTTTCTGAAACCTGGTACTGTAATCTTACCTTTGTTCTTGTTATATGCATGCTTCATGCCTTCTTCAAAGCGATCAGCATCAACTTCAATCGTTAATTTCACCATGCTTTTCTCAAGCGTTTCTACTTTTACGTTCATAATATAATGTTCCTCCTTAAAAATTAGTCGAAAGCCATGCTTTCGGATTCATTGATATTTTTAGCGACCTAAGCCACTTTTTTTAATCATAATGGTGGTTATATATATAAAAGGGCATAACTATCCCTATTTAACCATTTGTATATTATACCATAGAGGTTATAAGAAATCTACATCTTTTTTACCTATTCTTTTATACTATTTGCACTACCATTTTCCTTTGATTTGAATTGACTTTTTGCTATGGATTATTATGTAATTTCTTTATTTGTTAAGCTCTATTAAGATGAAATCTCAATAAATAAGTGATTAGTTATAGTGATTCACTTGAACAATTTGTAAAATCTAATTAGAGTATGTATAGGATATATAGTTTTTATACATAGTATGCAAGCATTTTCTAAAAATTACCAATCTAGTTTGTACATTAAATTTATAACTTAATACGAAAAAAATCCCAGAAAAGCTTCTAGGATTTTAAACTTAATACTTGTAATAATTAATAAGAACCACCAGACATTGTTTGCTCTTGTCTCTCGATCATTCTCTTAACCATTTCTCCACCTACGGAACCTGCTTGTGCTGAAGTTAATTCACCATTATAACCTTGTTTAAGATTAACACCTATTTCACTAGCGATTTCATACTTGAATTTGTCAAGAGCTTCTTTAGCTTGCTTGTTGTATGCCATTTATATCACCTCCGTAATGATAGTATTAGTAATAATCAAAAAAATACTATGGTAGTTGTAACCAATTTTTCAACCATTTATTACATATGATTTTGTGGCTAAAATACGCTATAATTTAGTTTAGTAGATAACGTAGATATACATTAAGAATTACTCATTTATATCTGCGAATTTCTTCAAATCAAATATGTTTTACATATACAGCCAGTTGTATAACATATATAACCTCATCACCAAGGTTTATTGTTAATACGCAAACTGTTCTATATATGTAGCCATATTGCAATATGGGTATTCCACAAAAAATAAGAATGACTTAATTTGCTATAAGATATTGTATGTAAAAAAATATGGACAGTAATATCGTATAACAAAAGTCATACTAAACGTCTTGTGGATTAACCGTAATATTAATTATGTGTATTATGTTATATAAACACTGCTCATTTATATGACTAATATGAATAGACTTTTTGTGTTAAACATTCACCAAGGTAACCGATTATATTTGGTTGCTGAATCAAATATGCTTTATACCGTATTTGATTCCTATGAATTCATTATTATATTAAGTTATTCTGATTCCTATAGGTTTTGGTTTAACTTAATATAATGATGAATAATCATATAACTATTATTACACCTATTTGCTAATATTATTTCAGGAGGTTATGCATGAGTACCTATTTAGACTACTTTAATACCTATCTATCGCCTAAACTCCAAGAGATAGATTTGTTTTTAAAGACACATGAAAAAAACGACATTAATCCAGCTGAAGTTGTAAGCTTGCTCGATATAACACAATCAGAGATTAATAACATCATGCATCTTCATGAGCTTGACCATATCTCGAAACATAGCTTTTTTATTATTATGTATAATGGTAGCAGTGATATATGCCAACTTTTTTCAAGAGAAATTAGTAGGAAAATGCCTAATGCCTACAGCCCTTTAGATATCTCTTATATCTACCAGATACCATATGATCATGTAATAGAAGCAGCTGAGAAAGCTTGTATAGATGCTATTACGACAGATAATCTTAATGAGTTATTTTCTTACATCTATGTATAGATAAAATTTATATAAGCACCATAAGGAACTTACATATAATTAGCTCAGGAACTATATCTACAGGTTTCCTTACATACTAAAAACGCATGCATAACATGCGTTTTTTTATATACATAACATTTATAAAACAATCATAACAAGAGGCAATATAGTTTGACTATATTGCCTCTTCATAATTATCTATATAAGGCGTCCCATTTCTCTGCCTCTTTTTCTGTTGCATAAAGGAAATGACCTGGGTCAACTTCCAACCATTGTGGTTGATTATTTGAGTAATCATGCTCATTCTGAGGAATATATGCATGACGTCTTCTTGTACGTTCAGTAATAGGGTCAGGTAATGGAATAGCAGATAATAATGAACGTGTATAAGGATGTAATGGCTTCTCAAATAATTGTTTACTTGTTGTTAGTTCCATTATCTTTCCTTTGTACATAACTGCGATTCGGTCACTGATGTATTTTACCATTGAGAGGTCATGAGCTATAAACAAGTACGTTAATCCTCTTTTTTCTTTAAGTTCATTCATAAGGTTAACAACCTGAGCCTGAATGGATACGTCAAGTGCTGAAATAGGTTCATCAGCGATGATGAACTTAGGTTCAACAGCCATAGCTCTTCCTATACCGATTCTTTGTCGTTGTCCACCAGAGAACTCATGAGGATAACGATCAGCATGTTGCTCGTTAAGGCCAACAAGATTAAGCATCTCAATTATCTTTTGCTTTCTATCTTCTTTACTCGATGAAAGATTATGGATATCAATACCTTCAGCAATAATATCTTCAACCTTCATACGAGGGTTTAGACAGGCCATGGGATCTTGAAAAATCATTTGCATATTACGGTTTACGTTAGCTACTGCATGTTTAGATACTTTTTTACCATCAATGCGTTCGCCTTCCATATATACTTTACCGCCTGTGGGATTATATAAACGAATCATTGTTCTACCTGTGGTTGATTTACCAGAACCTGATTCACCAACAAGCCCGAATGTTTCGCCTTTGTATATTTTAAAGGATATATCATCAACTGCTTTAACAACACCTTTTCTTCCCATTCTAAAGTATTGTTTTAGATTCTGTACTTCAACTAACACTTCACGTTCACTCATTAGCTCTTCACCTCTTTCATACGCTGTCTACGTTTAACGATAACAGCCGGTGGTGTCACTTCAGGTGCGTTCTCATGCAATAACCAAGTAGCTGCTTTATGTGTTTCAGTTATATCAAACATAGGTGGTGCTTCCTCAAAATCAATATCCATAGCGAATTCACTTCTAAGAGAAAAAGCATCACCTTTTGGAGGCTTAATTAAGTTAGGTGGTGTACCTGGAATTGCATACAAGTCGCCTTCTGTATCAAGATCTGGCATAGAACCAAGTAACCCCCATGTATAGGGATGTTTTGGATCGTAAAAAATTTCATCACTTGTTCCAACTTCAACCATTCTACCTGCGTACATAACGGCTACACGATCAGCAACGTTAGCAACAACACCAAGGTCGTGGGTAATAAAGATTACAGAGGCACCTATCTTTTTCTGCAAATCTTTCATTAAGTCTAATATCTGTGCTTGAATTGTAACATCAAGAGCAGTCGTAGGCTCATCTGCAATAAGAATTGTTGGTTCACATGCCAGTGCTATAGCAATAACGATTCTCTGTCTCATACCACCTGAAAATTGGTGAGGATATTGTTTCATCCTGGCTCTAGGCTTAGGTATCCCAACTAAATCAATAAGCTTAACAGCTTTTTCAAAAGCTTCTTGCCTGGATACCTTCTGATGAAGAAGTATAACTTCCATAATCTGTTTTCCAATTGTCATTGTAGGGTCTAAAGATGTCATTGGATCTTGAAAAATCATGGCCATCTTATTTCCTCTAACAGAATGGAGTTGTGCTTCTTTCATTTTTGTAATATCATGATCTTCAAATAAAATACTACCATTTTTATAATAACCATTATCCGCTAAGAGTCCCATAACTGCTTTTACAGTAACGGATTTACCTGATCCTGACTCTCCTACGATAGCTAGGGTTTCACCTTTATATAAGTTGAAATCCACACCTCTAACAGCCTGCACATCACCATTATGAGTTCTGAAAGAGACTTCTAAATCTTTAACTTCTAATACTTTTTCTTTATTCATCTTCTTTCTCCTTTCTATCTCATACGTGGGTCAAGAGCATCACGAAGACCGTTAGCTAATAGATTAATAGATAACATTAAAAGTGACATCACTGTTGCAGGTATCAATAACATCGTTGGTATAGTTTGAAAAGCTTGATAACCGTCATTAACCAATACACCAAGAGAAGACATCGGTATAGGCAATCCAATACCTATAAAGGTTAAGAATGCTTCATAGAATATCGCTCCTGGAATTGAAAAAGTAGCCATGACAACGATCTGTCCAATAATATTAGGGAATAAATGCTTTGCCATTAATCTTACCTTAGAAGCTCCTAAAGTCCTCGATGCTAATACAAATTCTTGATCTCTTAACTTTAGAATCTGAGACCGAACAACTCTAGCTACACCAATCCAACCCGTTAAACTAATCGCTAGTATTAATATAATAAGTCGTTCATCTGCTAAGGTCTGGTTACCAGGTAATATATTTTGAATAATTGAACCTATTTTATCATCAATACTTATAAACAATACCATAAGTACTAAAGCGGGAATACTTCCTAGTATTTCAGTAATACGCATCATAACAGTATCCACCTTAGTTCCTCCATAGAAACCTGCAATGGTACCATAAAGAATCCCAATGGTGAAATCGAGAACAAGAGATGCTAATGCAATAATTAATGATACACGGACACCAATCCATAATCTGGTCCAGTTATCCAGTGCAAGTTTGTCTGTTCCAAACCAGAAATAACGGCTTTTTATATTCTGCATTGCATAATAATCGGCATCAACTTCTAACATTTCTACCCCATACTTATCAATGCTAGAACTTAATAGCCTAAAGGTTCCAGGTTTATATCTGGAGTATTCACTTATTAATTCCTCGTAAGGTAGTTCTACCATTTCATCGGTAGCTGTTACTTTAATTTTAGCCATCCAAACTCCATTATCATTCTCATAAATACTGTCGATATTAATCTCGAATGGATGATAAGGAATATCTAATTTTTCAATTAAATCTTTACGCTTTAATGGTTTCTTTAATTCATCAAACTCAGATGTCTTAGGAAGCATTCCAACAATTAAATCAAAAGTACTCATTTCTATATTGGAATGACCATCTAAAATACCTAATTTTTCTATTATTGGTATCCTTGGTGGGACATAGGCAATATCTTTCTTGGGTATCTCTACACCATTATCATCCAGTACACGAGGTGCTGAATCATATCTAAATATTGTACCATCGGCATTCTTTTGATTAATTGGACCAATCGGACCAAAAATAGCCAAGACTATTAGTATAATAATCGCATAAAATCCTACCATAGCAGCTTTATTTTTTTTAAGTCTTCGTCTTGCATCCTTCCAGAAAGAACTGCTTTCTGTGCTGATATGATCTACATTTGAAAAATCATGTTCAACTAATTTGAATTTTTCTTTAGATAAAGCCATCTTATACCCCACCTCCTTTAAGTCTAATTCTCGGATCAATAACACCATATAATAAATCAATGACTAGAATAACTGCAACGAATAAGAAACTCCAAAATAAGTTAACACCTAATATTAAGAAATAGTCATTAGTGAATACAGCATTAACCATTAAGCGTCCTACCCCAGGAACACCGAAAAATTGCTCAACAACAACTCCACCAGTCATTATCCCAACAGTCATAGGACCAATGATAGTTATTACTGGAATTAGCGCATTTCTTAAGGCATGTCTTGTTATTACTTTTGGCTTACTAAGGCCTTTAGCTCTTGCTAGTAAGATGTAATCACTATTAAGTACTTCCACTAGTTCAGAACGCATGTATCTCATTACTGATGAGATAACAATTACGCATAAGGAAAGTGCTGGTAATATGGATGAATAGAAAGAGTCCCATGCAGAAATATTACGTGTAGGATCCGCCGGTTGGTAAAGATATGGGAACCATCCTAGTTTAGCACATAAGAAATACTGTAAAAATGCTGCAAGTACAAAACCTGGTATGGAAACACCAATAACCCCTAATATGGTTACCAAGTGATCCAGTGCAGAGTTTTTATATATTGCAGCTAAAGCACCCAGAAAAATTCCAACAATAACACCAACGATTAGAGCTATTGTTCCAATTTTTACAGTATGCGGTAATTTACCTTTTATTAATTTTGTGACAGGTTGATCTTGAAGTTTAAAAGAAGCTCCTAAATCACCTCTTACAACACCTTTTATATATCTAAGATATTGAACAAAAGCTGGATCATTGAGTCCATATTTGTTTTTCATCATTTCTTGTTGCGCTGGCGTAATCTTTGGGTTATCAAAAGGTGTACCCGACATTAGCCGTAGTAAGAAAAAGTTAATTGTTAAAACAATAAATAGTGTTAGAACAATTAAAACTATTCTTTGCATCGTATAACGAATCATTAGTTAACCTCCAATCAATTAATACTGTATCTAATCAATTAATACTGTATCTAATTAAAATATTAAACAAGACAAGTTTTGGCAGGAATCCCCTGCCAAAACTTAGTACTTCTATGAAGTTAGTCATTACATAAATTATTCTGCAATTTTAACCCACTTGTAGATATAATCTGAACCAAATGGTTGTAATACCATGTTTTTAATCTTAGGATTACTAAGAACTAAACGAGTACGTTGATATAATGGAACGATTACTTGATCATCTTCAAGTAATATTTTCTCTAATTCAACTAATTTCTCAAAACGTTCTTTAGCTTTCTCTGGATCAGTTAACTCACCTGCTTTAGTTAACTCAATACCTTCATCGTATACTGGGTTTGAATATTTACCTCTGTTATAAGAGCTACCAGTTACCCACATATCCATGAATGTCATAGCATCTGGATAATCAGGTCCCCATCCGCCCCAGTTCATGGAGAAATCACCATTATTAGTTCTTGTTAATTTTTCTGAGAAAGGAAGTACTAATAATTCTACTGAAACACCAGGTAAATTTTTCTCTAATTCATCTTTAATATGCGTTCCAACTTTTTTAGCATCATCACCTGAGTAAATGATACACTCGATATCAACGTCCTTAACACCTACTTCATCTAATACTGCTGTCCATAATTCTGTAGCTTTTGCTGGATCATGTTTGTTATAACCTTCACCACCACCGTATAATTCTTCTGCTACTTCACGGAATCCTTTACCATCATGAGCTGCACTACTTAAGAAATCTTTAGGTAAGAAGAAATCAATAGGAACAGATCCATTTTTGAAAATAACATCTGTGATATATGACTTATCAATAGCCATGTTAATCGCTTTTCTTGCTCTAGGATCTCTCATTACTTTCTTAGTTGGTGTTAATTTACCATTGTTAAGGTTAAGGCTAAGATAGAATACAGTTGGCTCTCCCATTGCAAGTGCATCTGGTCTATTAGCATGTTTATCTACGTTTTCACCTGCTAAGTTAGATCTATCAATTTCACCATCAAGGTACATTTGAACTCTTGTATCGTTGCTACCACCCTCGATTACACGGTAATCAAAAGCGTCTACGTCTACATTAGCAGCATCCCAATATTCTGGGTTCTTAACTAAATAATGTCTTTCAGAAATTTTCCACTCTTTGAAAATATATGCTCCATTATAAAGGAAATTTTCTACTGTCTTACCATAATTATCTGCCCCAACTTCATTAAAGAATTTTTCGTTTACTGGGAAGAATGAAGCAAAACTCATTAAATCAAGGAAATATGGTACTGGATTAGCTAATTCAACTTTAAGAGTATAATCATCTTCAGCTGTAACTGCTAAAGTATCAATTAATTCTTGAAGTTTTACTTTTGCTTCGTCAACTGAACCATAATTCTTTTCTATGGAACCTTTTTGCTCTGCAATTTTCTCTTCTAATTCTTTCTTTGCAGCATCATGTTGTTGTTGAGCAGTAGCTTCTTCAGTAGCTTCAAAATCATCAACACTTAATTGTTCCATATCTTTTAATGTTTGAGAATGTGTTACAAGCTCAAGATTTAAATCTACGGCTTCTGCACCATTCTTAATAGCAGCTGTCTTAATCATAAATGCATATTGAGCAGCTTCTTTAGGATCTAATAGTTTTTTCCAACCAAAAACAAAGTCGTGAGCTGTTACGTCACCATATGGCTGACCATCTACAGTAACCCATTTAACACCTTGACGTAATTTGAATGTATAAGTAAGTCCATCAGGTGATATATCTGCTGATTCAACTAATTCTTCTTGAGGTGTTGAATCTGCACCTAAAATGTATAATCCACTAACGATATTGGCTAACGTCTTAAATGATACAGCATCTGTAGCTAACCAAGTAATTAATGATGGTATGTTTTCACCTTCAACTAAATTAAGAACCTTAGGTTCTTGTGCTGTATCTGGTTCCTTATCTCCGTCAGTATCTGGTTCCTTATCTCCATCAGTTACAGGATCTGTGTCGCTTCCAGTAGCCGGCTTGTCTGTCTTGCTACCACAAGCAGCTAATGATAGTGTCATTGTTAACACTAGTAGTAAAGCTAATAATTTTTTCATAAAAATCCTCCTTTTATAATTTGTATCCCACCCTAGATATTATTTATTTATGTATCTTATAAGTCGGGCTTTTAGCTCATTTCCTAGTACTCTGTGACCAGTACACAAAAATGATATTAATTATTATATAACAATCTGGGCCCTTTGTAAAGGTTTTGGTAATAGGTTAACTCGGTAAAGCATTGCCCTATTATAGTGCTTTTGCAGTAAAATACGCTTGATATTTTAAGGCTTTTTGTCATTATATGTAACACCTTGTATGTAAGCAGAGTTTATTGACGGTACAATCGACACTTTTTTGACAACATTTGTAATCCAAAAAAGTATTTCTTAGCTATTATACTTAATTATTGCAAACAATAAATTACCATATATGATTTATAAGCCACGTATGATATAATAGTCCCAGTACATTAAGAACTAATTCATTTTATTGAGTGGGAGGTCGTCTAATGAAGTGGATAAAAAAACTCATTATCTTTTTAATTACTGTAGGTTCTATAAGTTTTTTATTAACACTTATTGGTAAATCATCTAGTACTATGAACTTGACAACTTTATTTTTAGATCGATTATTTACCGTTAATCTAATTGTCTTTATTATTTGCGGCATTGCCTTTATTGATAACTTTGGAACCTTTAATGTGTTTAAGTACTCTGTCAAACATTTTCATGTAACACTCTCAAAAAAATACAAATATCAAATGTTTGCAGAGAATGAAGAGCTTAAAACAGATAGTGATATCAAATCATATCTTCAAAAGAAATACCTATTTGCCAAAACAAAACATAATGCAGCGAATGTTTATTTCGCTTTTAGCGCAGTTATACTCATTTCATTTCTAGTTGTTACTTTTATTGCTATCTAATATGAATGTCCAACATTAAGGGGTTGTCTCTATCTATTGTTATGGTAAAGGAGACAATCCTTTAATCTTATTCTTTTGTATTAAAGCTTTATAACTTCATTATATATATGTAGTGATAGACAACTGTGCTAATAAAATATGTTAAATAATAAACCTACTTTGCGAATAAAAATACATTTAGAAAGGATTATATACATGGAGATAGAAAAGAAATTTCTTATTGACCAATCAATGATTCAATTAGAAACGTATCCCTTTGTAACCATTGAACAAGGCTATATCTGTACCGATCCAGTCATTCGTATACGAAAAAAAGACAAGCGTTACTTCATTACTTATAAATCCTCAGGTTTGATGGTTCGTCAGGAGTTTGAAGAGATGATATCAGAAGAACAATATAAAGATCTTATGAAAAAGATAGATTTTAATCTTATCAGAAAACGCCGATACCTTGTCCCCATCTCTAATGACTTAACTGCAGAGGTGGATGTTTTTGATCATCATCTAGAAGGACTTGTCATGGCTGAAGTTGAGTTTTCCTCAGAGGAAATGGCGAACACTTTTACACCACCCCTTTGGTTTAGCCAAGAAGTCACATTCAATCCTACATTCCATAATAGCCATTTATGTCAGGAAAGCAGCACCCAATTCCTTAATCAACTATAATCACGACGTTATGGAAACTTTACTTTATTAGGATCTACTTTATATAGAAGTAACAAAGTGCTTCGTCACATAAAGATTTTAAGAAAAACAGAAAGTAGAACCTTCTTATAAGACAAGAAAAAACACTTGATTAAAAATCAAGTGTTTTTCTTAGTGCGGATGAAGGGAGTCGAACCCCCACGCCGCTAGGCGCTAGATCCTAAGTCTAGTGCGTCTGCCAATTCCGCCACATCCGCTTATATGTTTTCCTCAACCATAATAATATATTTCAAACATTATGTCAAGTACTTTTTTGACTTACTAAAATTAGTAAGTAATGAGCCACCCGAGACTCGAACTCGGGACACCTGGATTAAAAGTCCAGTGCTCTAGCCGACTGAGCTAGTGGCCCAAAACTGGGTAGGCAGGATTCGAACCTACGCATACTAGAGTCAAAGTCTAGTGCCTTACCGCTTGGCGACTACCCATTAATATATGAGGGTGAGTAATGGGATTCGAACCCACGGCCTCAAGAGCCACAATCTTGCGCTCTAACCAACTGAGCTATACCCACCATATATTTTTTATGTTGATAGTAAAACTATCAGCGTGCCTGCAGGGACTCGAACCCCGGACACGTGGCTTAGAAGGCCACTGCTCTATCCTGCTGAGCTACAGGCACATTAACAAGAACATAGCCTTGCCAGTAATGAAATAATCTCATTACAAGCGGGTGATGGGAATCGAACCCACGTATCCAGCTTGGAAGGCTGGTGTTCTACCATTGAACTACACCCGCAGATGAATCGGGGTGACAGGATTCGAACCTGCGACCTCTTGAACCCAAATCAAGCGCTCTAGCCAAGCTGAGCCACACCCCGGTATTCATTCTTTTGCGTCGCTTTTTCAAGCGCAAAAGTAATTATACACACGCTTTTACCATATGTCAATACTTTTTCGCAAATTTTTTATGGTTAAATGAAATCTTCCATCTTCTTCTATCTCTAAAACCCCATAACTAGGGCCTTTACCGTCTCTAGGCAAAGTTATACTTCCTGGATTAAAAAGTGTTATACCTCGTACGTTTTTCTCCATTCCCACATGGGTATGCCCAAATAAAATAATATTGACACCTTTTTTTCTTCCTTCTTTTATAATGGTATCCATACTCCATTTCACATTATAATAATGTCCATGGGTTATTAATAGTCTAACCCCATAAAAAGTTAACACTTTTTCTCTAGGGGCTTCCGAGCAATAATCACAATTTCCTGGTACATAATCCACAGGTATTTTACAAATATAATCTAATTCTTCAGCATCTTTTTCTAAATCACCTAAATGTATAATTCTATTTAAATCTGTTATTTGCTTAACAATTTTTATTGTATTTGCTATATGACCATGGGTGTCACTAATTATAAGTATTTTCATAATTCCTCCATAATATACGATGTCTGATTATTTACTAATCATAAGCAAACTTTTAGAGTATTACTGTCTGCGTTCCTCTAATTGTTCTTTCATATTTTTTAATGCTTTTCCTCGGTGGCTAATACGATTTTTTACTATTCTGTCCATTTCTGCTGTTGTACAATCATATTCAGCCACATAAAAAATAGGGTCATATCCAAATCCATTACAACCTCTTTCTTCATCTATAATATGACCTTCTATGGTTCCTCGGCTAGTCAATATATCTCCATTAGGAAAAACAGCCGCTATGACACAAACAAAGCGTGCTGATCGTTTATCTTCAGCAACACCTCTTAATTTATCTATGATCATCTTATTTTTAATCGAATATGGTGTATCTTCTCCACCAAAGCGTGCAGAGTAAATTCCTGGTGCTTTATCTAGATAATCCACTTCAAGCCCCGAGTCATCAGCTAACACAATGCAATGTGCGATTTCACTTACTTTTTTAGCCTTTATAATGGCATTTTCTTCAAAGCTTGTCCCATCTTCAATAATCGTAACATGTATACCTGCTTCTTCCATTGAAATAACCTCATAGGGGCTATCTGCCATGATTTCATTAATTTCTTTTATTTTACCAGCATTTTTTGTTGCAAATATAATTTTTTCTTTTACTGTCATATGCATGTCTCCCTTCCAGTAGCCTTTTATGCGTCTACTACAGCCTTTTGAAGCTCTATGAGCTCTTTTATGCCTTTACCTGCACTATTTAACAAGTCATCCAGTTGTGCCCTTGTAAATGGTGCTTGTTCCCCTGTTCCTTGCACTTCGATATATTCTCCATACTCTGTCATAATCACATTCATATCAACTGTTGCATGACTGTCTTCCTCATAACATAAGTCTAATAACACCTGGCCGTTTACCACACCAACACTGATTGCAGCTACATATGCAGATAAAGGCATCTTTTCAATTAATCCATCTTTCATCAATTTTTTACAGGCTAATACCAGAGCAACATATGCTCCTGTTATAGACGCTGTTCTTGTCCCACCATCAGCTTGTATTACATCACAATCAAGGGTTATTGTACGTTCTCCCAAAGTTTTAAAATCCACAACAGCACGAATAGCTCTACCAATCAAGCGCTGGATTTCTACGGAACGATTATTCTTCTTTAATCGTTGTATATCCCTATTGTTACGGTCCATAGTAGCTCTTGGTAACATAGCATACTCAGCAGTCACCCATCCCTCACCAGAATCTTTTTTAAAGGGTGGGACTCGTTCTTCTACACTAGCGTTACATATGACTTTGGTTTCACCCATTTCAATTAATACAGATCCCTCAGGATATTTTATATAGTCTTTCGTAATCTTCACTACTCTTGTGTCATTATTTTTTCTTCCATCTATTCTTGGCAATTTCATTCAATCCTTTCTTCCCATTCATCTCTAGTATAACCGTTTATTTCTGTACCTTCAACCAATAGTTTTCCATTTTCTTCTATTAATAATGTAAATGTTTCTACCTTATCATATGCAAATACCGTAGCAAGTATTTGATTAACCATTGCTATCTCACGTGCGGTCCCCCCATAGTTCATGATGTCCTTTGAGACTTCTACATCTAACGACCCATTGATGTATAAAATATTTGTAATGTTTACACCTTCTGGGACAGCAGAATAGAGATTGCTATGGTTATCAAATAATCGTTGAAGGATATACTCCATGTTGGCTTCAACATTCCCCTGATACTCAAATTCAATGACATCTTCAATAAAACTTTCTTGTCCACTTTCATCAAATTCATAGTAAAATAAACTTGTCTCCACTGTTGTCATCTGCATGATTTGTAACATAAGCATTGCTGACAAAATAATTGCACTCTTCATATCATTACCTTCCCCTCTACATAATTGTAAATAATTGGTAATTATATTGTATACCTTATTAGCGTCAGCTACAACAGTGTTTTTTTGTTATTTTCTGTCCAATTATAGACATATCACTATAATTAATAGGACAATCCTCATTATCAACGTCCCGTTGGAAAGGATTTGAATGTTCCTACAATAGCATTATAAACGGCTAGTCCAACTTTTTTCTTGAAAGCATCCGTTTTTACCTTTTTAGCATCCTGTTCATTGGATAAAAAAGCCACCTCTAAAAGTACACCTGGCATATCTGTTTCACGGAGAACCTTGAAATTACTTTGTTTGGTTCCTCTATCTCGGGTGTCTAATTGCTTCATAAGAGAACCTTGAAATATATCCGCAAGCTCATATGAGTTTAATCCCTGGGTCTCCAAGTAACTAAAGTAATGGGTCTCCGTACCATTTGCTTGTGCACCAAATGCGTTATTATGTACACTGACAAAGAAGTCAGCCTCAACATCATTTGCTAAATTTATACGTTCATCGAATGTTGGATATGTATCATCTAATCGGGTGTAATAAACTTTTATTTGGTCATTTTTATCAAGATACTCTTTTGCATATAATACCATATCTAGATTAGGATTTTTTTCATATATTTCGTTACCGATAGTACCTGGATCTTTCCCACCATGTCCTGCATCTATGACGACAATTTGAGAATAGAGTTCTTTGGGTCTAAATGCTTTTAAGTATAGATTATGTTCATCCTCCATTATACGGAACTCGTATATACGGTTGGATTTAATATGTAGCTGTGTTTTTCCATTATCATTATTAATCGTGATAGACTCAATAATACCATCATTGACATTCATATTTCCCCTACCAAAAAGTTTACGATAGTCTCCTGGTAAGGATATTACATATTCTTTTTTAAGATAGTTATCTAGATATGCAACCTTCTCTAGATCCATATTCGTTCCATTTTTTTCTAATACAAACGTAGGATTATCCAGATTCGTATATTTAATGTTTGTATAAGACGGTTCTAATATCTGAATAATGGTTGAACCTTGTTTCGTTTGTGTAATATCGAAATCAGCTTGTCCATCTGTTTCAATAACAACTCTTGTGGTTTCTTCATTAAATTGAGCTGTTCTAATAGCCTTAACGTACTGTCCCATAACTTCTTGTGTTGTTAATGTACTTAATAAAGTTGTTGTATTAGGGAAATCAAAAACAATACGATCTGGATCCTTTAAACGAACAGCCTTCACATCTGGTGATTTTACACCTAATACTTTTATAAAGTCTCCTTTAGTATTCTGTCCTAGGTGTACCCCATAAATGGTATTACTCAAAACAGCAATGTCGATACTTTGACGATCTTCAGATAGAGCCACGTCAAACTTATATCCTTCACCCTTTAAATCAAAAACAACACGTGTTATATCCGGTTTGAATGACATTTGACTAGACCTTACACCTGTAATGATTGGGTTATTATCAAATACTTGTTCAAAGCTTTCCATATCCCATATAGCATTTTCTATATCAATAATGAGTTTATTCTCCCAATAGCTTTTTTTTGCATGGGTAATAGCTGATGAAGCTTTAATGGTAAATCGCTTACGAAAATTTTCTTCTTTATATGCGACGGTTTTTATTTTTGTTGTTGGATGAAGTACCTTTGTAATGATAGATTCTATATAGTTGTCTCCAACTTCCTTTAATTCTTCATCTGTAGCCATCCAAATAATGGGTTGATCTTTTAAAGCTGTTGGCAAAGGTTTCTTAGCATTAGAAGATGCCAAGATATCTAAGCTATCACCTGTGTTGTTACCTATTGTTGTGCTACTATCCCCATCTACGTTATTGTCTATATTGCTATCTGTGCTCTTATCGATACTGTCCTCTGTATTACTATCTGTACTATTATCTATACTGTCATCTGTGTTATTATCTGTACTATCATCTATACTGTTATCTGTGTTACTATCTGTACTATTATCTATACTATCACCTGTGTTTTCATCTAATAGTGGTTTGGTCATCATAGCAGTACTTGTCTTATTGTCCCACTTGATATCATAGCCAAATGTTTCAACAACAAAACGAAGAGGTACCATGGCTTTCCCATATTTCTTACTTACATTTTGAATAATTTTTGCTGGTACATCCAGCATAACTTCTTCATTATTAACACTGGCTTTTTTATCATCTATTTTGAGTACAATAAATTTATCTTCGTAAGATATATAGATTTCTTGTTTTTTTTCATTCCATTCAACCACTGCACCTAACTGAGTTGATTCACATACTTCTCGCACCGGCACTAACGTTCTGGCATAGTTTTTACCTTCAATCTCTTCGGTAATAATAATAGCTGGCATATCCCCTGTTTTAATTTTTTCACCATCTATTATTAACTTAACAAAAGGTCCTTTGTACCGATGAATTACATTATCATATTGAATATAAAATTTGCCCGTCTCTGCTTGCACCCCTACCGAGAGTATATTCACAAAAAAAACGATTATCAATACCCTTATTATCATTTTGCGCTTCATATTTTTCCCCCTATATCCATTGCGTTCTCATGATAGCTGTTGCCAGACTAATCACCTCATCATGTCTAATTTAGTAACAATATGTTCTATAGCATTAAAAAACTGTCCCATCAACACATATCACTACGTTTGATAGGACAGTCCTCGTTATCTCCTAGCGTCCAGTTGGAAAGCTCTTGAATGTTTCTACAATACCATTATATACTGCTAATCCAGCTTTTTTCTTGAAGGCATCACTTTTTAATTTTTTAGCATCCTCTGTATTCGATACGAAAGCGACCTCTAAGAGTACAGCAGGCATCTCTGTTTCACGAAGAACAAAGAAATTACTTTGTTTCGTTCCTCGGTCATAAGTGTTTAATTGCTTCATAAGAGAACCTTGGAATATATCCGCAAGCTCATATGCATTTAAACCTTGTGTATCCGAATAACTTAAGTAATGTGTCTCCGTACCGTTTGCTTTTGTTCCAAAGGAATTATTATGTACACTGACAAAGAAGTCAGCCTCAACATCATTAGCTAATTTTGAACGCTCAGATAATGTTGGATATGTATCATCTAATCTCGTATAATAGACTTTTATTTGATCATTTTTATCAAGGTGTTCTTTTGCATATAATACCATATCAAGATTAAGATCTTTTTCATATAATCCATTACAGTTAGCACCTACGTCATCATCACCATGCCCAGCATCTAGTACAATAATTTGAGGATACAGTTCCTTAGGTCTAAATGCTTTTAAGTATAAGTTATTTTCATCTTCTACTATACGGAATTCGTATATACGGTTAGCTTTAATATGCAGCTGTGTTTTTCCATTATCACTATGAATATTAATAGATTCAATAATACCGTCATTGACTTTGATATTTCCTCTACCAAAGAGTTTACTATAATCTCCTGGTAAGGATATTATATTTTCTTTTTGAAGATAATTATCTAAATATGCAATCTTATCTAAATCCATGGCCGTACCATTTTTCTCTAGTACAATGGTTGGATTATCAAGGTTGGTATACTTAATGTTCGTATAGGAAGGTTCTAATATCTGAATAATGGTTGAACCTTGTCCTGTTTGTGCAATATCGAAATCAGCTTGTCCATCTGTTTCAATAACAACTCTTGTGGTTTCTTCATTAAATTGAGCCGTTCTAATGGTCCTTACATACTGTCCCATAGCTTCTGATGTCAATGTACTTAATAAAGATGTTGTGTTTGGTAAATCAAAAACAATACGATCTGGATGACTCAAACGGAAAGCTTTCACATCTGGTGATTTTACACCAAAGACTTTGATGAAGTCTCCTTGATCATTCTGTCCTAAATGTACCCCGTAAATGGTATTACTCAAGACAGCAATTTCGATACTTTGTCGATCCTCCGATAAAGCCACATCAAACTTATAACCTTCACCTTTGAGATCAAAAACAACACGCATTATATCAGGCTTTAGTGAGAATTGACTCGATCTTACACCTGTAATAATTGGGTTATTGTCAAATACTTGTTCATAGGTTGTCATATCCCATTTCGCATTTTCTATATCAATAATGAGTTTATTATTCCAATAGATTTTTTTTGCATTGGTAATAGCGGATGACGCTTTTATGGTAAATCGCTTTTCCAGTTTATCTTCTTTGTATGCCACAGATTTTACTTCTGTTGTTGGATGAAGCTCCTTCTTAATGATAGATTCTGTATAATTGTCTCCAACTTCCTTTAATTCTTCATCCGTAGCCATCCAAGTAACTGGCTGGTCCTTTAGAGCTGTTGGTAAAGGTTTCTTAGCAGTAGAAGATGCTAAGCCATCTAAGCTTTCACCTGGTTTGACACCTTCATTATTATCATTGTTTGAATTATTATCCGTATTGCTATCTGGGTTATTATCTGTGTTATTACCTGAATGATCATTTCCATCCGTTATAGGTTTCGTCATCGTTGCAGTGCTTGTCTCACCGTCCCACTTGACTTCATAACCAAATGTTTCGATAACAAATCGAAGGGGTACCATGGCTTTCCCATGCTTCTTACTTACATCTTGTATGATTTTTGCTGGTACATCTAACACGACTTCCTCATTGTTAACAATTGCTTTTTTATCATTTATTTTAAGTACAATAAACTTATCTTCGTAAGATATGTAGACTTCTTGTTTTTCGCCATTCCATTCAACACCTGCACCTAACTGAGTTGATTCACATACTTCTCGAACAGGTACTAACGTTCTGGCATAATTTTTTCCTTCAATCTCTTCGGTAACGATAATAGCTGGCATATCCCCTGTTTTAATTTCTTCGCCATCCATTATTAACTTAACAAAAGGTCCCTTGTACCGATGGATTGCACCATCATATTGAATATAAAACTTGTCCGTTTCCGCTTGCACACCTACCGAGAGTACATTCACGAAAAAAACGATTGCCAATGCCATTGTTACCATTTTGCGCTTCATAACTTTCCCCCTTATGTCCATATCGTTCTCATTATAACTGTTACCAAACTAAGTACCTCATCATGCCTAAATTTAGCAGCAATTATTATGTACTCTAGTTCTATCAAATTATATCAAAAAAAAACGCTTTAAAAAAGATGTTAAAGCATTATGTAATACAAGCGTAATAATTGGCATTTTTTGTAACAGTTACTTAACATTTACATTTGCTATGGAACCCTCATCATCTGTTACATATTTTATAAATGACATCATAAAACGGTTAGAACCTTCGATTTTATTAATACTGATTAATACATCTATTGGTCTTTGCAACCGTCCCAGAACTTTAATTCTAATATTCTTATATTGATTACCTCCTTTCATACTATCCATACAACTTTTTATTCTTCCATAATCAACAGTATAAAACAATTCTGTGAGCATTCTATCTTTGATAGATTTCTTTTCATAGCCTGTTAGTCTAAAAAACTCTTCATTAGCCAATGTTACTCTACGCTTTCTATCAATTATCACAGAAGGTCTTCCTGTATTTTCAAAGATATCTTTATAATCTTGTTCAGATTCTCTCAGCTTTAGTTCCATGTAATGACGTTCAATCGCATTACCAATGATCTGAGATGTCACATGCAGTAGGGACATATCTTCTTGATTCCATACCCGTTTCTCAATAATATAATCAATGCCAATAAATCCATTGATTTTAGAGTCTCGATAAGTTGGAAATACCAATAAAGATTTAATCTGCTGGAATTTCAATATATGCTTTTCAACCAAAGAATCTTGTATTTTTTCGATATCATCAATATTAATAACACCTTGCTCTTCTAGAAGGTTTATCCACCATTTATAATCTTTGGTAGGTAATCCCTGTAAGTGCCACATCTCAGAAGCAACCCCGTCAGCACACCACTCAAAAGTATTGTTCATCATACCATCCGTAATGCTAAATATGTATACACGGGATGCACGTGTATAGTCTCCTATACGCTTAAGGGCATCATTAATTGTATGCTTAAAATCAAACACGCCAATAAACTTATTGGATATATCATTAATGAGTCTTTCTAAACTTAACCTCTTTTTTAGCTTGTTTTCCATATTTTTTAGATGGCTGATGTCCAATGCGTATTCTAATCGCACATCTCGCCCATCATCCCACTTGATAATTTTATCCTTAATAAGGAAAAACTTGTCCATAACAGGGTTATAATATTCCCAAGAATAACTCTTATCTGTAGAATTAAGCAGAATAGGATTGGTACAGAATGCACAGGGGGTCGACCTGCCTTGTAATACTTCATAGCATTTATTATGTAATATAGGGCCAGCATCGATGACGTCTTCTAGTTTTTTATTCACATAAAGTATCTCATAAGTCCTAGGATCAGCTACATAGACTAGTTCACATATGTCTTTTAATAAAATATTAGCCATTTTTTTTATGTTGAATAAATCCTTACACAATAAGCCCACCTTCTTTTGAATTGTTGAAATGAGTCATATATCTGCTCTACTATTATATATTATTTACCTAAAATATACAATATTTTTCCATTTTAACAATCATTCCTCATAAGCAATGTGAATTTATCCAAATATTTTATTTTATCTTATATTTATTTTTAGGACGTCCAATTTTCCCATATTCCAGATCCATGATAACAAGATTTTCTTTTTCCAGTAAATCTAAATACCGTCTTGCAGTAATCCTAGACACACCAATATCATCTGCTACTTCCAAAGCCGTATAACTACCATTTTCGTGATTCTGTAGATATTGAAGAACTTTGTCATAGGTATGTTTGCTAAACTGGTTGTCATCAATGGGTGCTTTTTCTTCTGACTCACCTTCAAAAAACACATACTTATCCAGCTGTGATTGCTCCATACTCTTCTCATCATCGAATTTTTGCTTTCTTAATTTATATCGATAAAGGGACTCTTTCAGTCTTTCAAAGGTAAAAGGTTTGATCAGGTAGTCCACAATCCCAAAGCGTAGCAATTCTTCAATGGTTTTTACCGATTTATCTGCTGTAATCATGATCACATCACATAGATATTCCTGGGCTCTAATCCATTTGATTAAGTCTTGCCCTTTTTCTTTGGGAAAAAACAAATCAAGTAATACAAGATCTACTGATGATTTTGTCAGAACATCCATTCCTTCTTTAATGCTGCTTACACTTGCTACTAATTTAAACCCATCTATTTTTTCAAGAAATTTTTCATTAATCTGCCTTACCATAGGGTCATCTTCTACGATTAAAACCTTATACATGTTTTCATCCTCCAAATTACAGATTTTGTGCCATGACTTTGTTTGCTTGTAAGGGCAAAGTCACAACAAAAGTGGAAAAATTTAATCTCACACTTTACTTCATGGGTAACTTTACTTCCCACGTTGTGCCTTTTTCACTTGATGATAGCATAATGGAACCATTTGCTTCTTCTATATAGTTATGAATAATCCATAACCCATATCCTCGCTGACCTTTTTTAGATGAAATACCACGCTCAAATATTTTTTCCTGCTTATCTTCATCTATACCTGAGCCATTATCTTCAACAATGATATGAATACATTCCGCATCTTGCTTCAATTTAATATAAATTTTACTATGGGTTCTACCTGCCAGCTCTTCTATAGCATTCTCTACCAAATTGCCAAGTATTGAACAAAATTTATCCGGTGACATATCTTGAGGGAGCATATCCATGTTGGAATACTTATCTACGACAAAGTCGATCTTAAGCTCTAATGCTTTACTATATTTAGCTAACAATAATCCAGACACATAGACATTCTTAATATTATGGGTTAATATACCAAGAATTTCCTGCCTTTGATGAGATAGCTCAGCAATAAATTTAACTGCTTGCTCTTTTTCATCCAGCTGAATCAACCCCGAGATAATATGCAACTTATTTAAGAACTCATGATTTTGGGCTCTTAAGTTATCTGTTAGGTGTTTCATACCACCTAGTTCTTCCACCATACGCTTTACTTCTGTCTTATTCTGGAATGTTGATACTGCTCCAATAATCTCATTATTATGGTTTTTTAATGGCTTGAAACTACATAGTAGATTTATATTATATTTTGTCTTAACATCCACATGAAGTATGGTCTCATCCTGTTTCATGCTACTCACTAAAAGTTCTGTATAATAGGTATCAAACATGCTAATATCATGCTCCTTAGCATTATCAACACGAAAAATCTTTTTTGCAAGATCATTCATAAGGGTAATTTCTTGGTTAGAATTAATAGCAATAATTCCTGTATCAATACTTTCCAAAATTAATTCTTTTTCACCTAATAAAAGAGAGATTTCTTTGGGTTCTTGTCCAAAGATGGTTTTCTTGATATTTGTAGTCATTACAAATGTAAAGATCACACCCAAAACGAGAGCAATAATTAACGATATCTGAAAGTTCCTTGTATAAGGTTCAATCTCCCGATTGACTGTGTCATTAAGTAGCCCTACTAATACTGCACCTATTTGCTCACCTTCGTAATAGATAGGTACAAAGGCTCTTATGGCTGAGATAAACCTGTTTCTATCAGCTGAAGTGTACGCTTTACCATATTTTAGCACATCTTCTTCGCCACCACTTAGATATTTCTTGCCTATGCTGACTTCATATGGATAAGAATACTTAATACCATCCATATCCATCACGATAATATATTGAAACCTTGTCTTTTCTCGAAAGGTTTCTATCTGCTTTTGAATGGTTTCTGCATCTTTATTGACTAAATTCTTCTGTATATTTTTAAGCGATGCTATGGTAACTGCTAAGTCCATGGCATTATTACCCATCTGAGTTTCAATGGTTTTTTGCAATTGATTATTAGTATTATAACCCGTAATCCCTACAGAAAAAAGCAATATAGCTGAAAAGAGAATAACCATCTTATATTGAAGTTTCATCCTTAACCTCCACCTATTCTTCCCGTAAGGCATCTTCGATTGCATCTTTAACAGCATTTTTAAGTCCTGTGCTTGTGAGCGTGGCTCCGGATATGCCATCAACATCCCAGGTGTTTTGTTTTTTAATCTTAGCTGGTACTTTTTCATAGACAATCTCTTTGAGTCCTGGAATTTCCTGTTCTTCTAGAATGTCAATATCGGATATTACATTTTTATCAATAATAACTTTTACTTTGATGGTGCCATGATGTCCCTCAGCCTGCCCCAAGTACTCTCCATCATCATATTGATATGCATTGGTTGAACACCCTACCAATCCAATCATGATACACCCAAGTATGAAAATATATCTTCCCACTTTTGTTGTGACTCTGTCCTTGCAAGCAAACAAAGTCATGACACAATATATAACTAACTTTTTCAACTTTATCCCACCCCTTCAAAACACGCTCTTCTCAATTAAATATATGATTATTGCCATCTACATAGTCTTCTATTTAAAGTATCTACCACAAGAAATAAAATTAATCCTAGACTACTCATTAATAGTATGCCGCTATACATGGCTACATAATTAATACGCATCCATGAATCCATAATATAATAGCCCAGTCCAAACCCAGTACCAAAATTCTCAGCAAAAAACAAAACAGATAATGCCGTACCAATTCCAATCCTTAAGGTCGTAAATAGACTAGGCAAGATTCCTTTTAATGCTACCCCTACGATAAGACTTTTGGGGCTTACACCACTAGCGATAAAAGGACTAAATATCTCTTTATTCATTTGCTTCATAGCATCTCTTATGTTGACAATCATCGGAAATAGAATGATGATGGTGACCATGACAATCTTCGTTGCTTCACCTATACCAAAGAGTAACATGACAATGGGTAATAAAGCAAACTTAGGCACAGGATAAGCAAAGTATAATAACGGCGAAACAATATGATTGATTTTCTGATAAAAACCTGATAATACGCCTACTGGTACCGCTATAACAATGGCTATCATCATTCCCATAACAATTCTTCCCAAACTATATAATAGATGCCACATCATCTCCACATGGATATGAGAAATGGTGTATCTTAAAATCCTATAAGGCGTAGGCAAAATAGGTGCTTTTACGATCATGGCTATCATCTGCCATATACAAAGGACCCCTAATAACATCCATATATAATGTCTATGTGGCTTAAGCTTATTTAACATGCTACTCCACCTCACCTTCAATGCTTGCTACCCATGTACTTTTCTAGTATTTCTTTATAATCATAGATACCTTTAAGGTTATCTTTTAAGTCTATTTGAACATATGGGTTATCATATATCTTTATCTCGTCTGTACCACTTAATATGGCTATATTGTGCCCTAGATAAATTGCTTCTAATATATCATGCGTTACCATAATGGTGGTTAATTGATGTTGTTCCCATACTTTTAAGAATAATTTTCTAGCTTCATCCCGATGCATATAGTCTAGTGATGCAAACGGTTCATCCATTAATAAAATCTCCGGTTCTTGGTACAACGCGCGTGCAATGGCTACCCTTTGCTTTTGTCCACCACTTATATGGGTTGGATATTTATCAAGTATATCGTCTATACGTAGCTCTTGACACAACATGTCCAATTGATCTAGAGTGACATTTTTCTTCCCACTTTTTAATTTCCTGGGCAATAATATGTTTTTTTTGACATTATACCAAGGTATTAGCCCATAATGTTGTGGTATATAGCCGATATGATGTTGCTTTGGGTTAATGGTAATGCCTTTTATGGAAACTGTACCTTCTTGATAATGTCTAATACCTGCTATTAATTTTAATAATGTGGTTTTGCCTATGCCTGATTTACCTATTAGGGTGCATATCTTGCCTTCCTCCAGGGAAAAACTGATCTTACGAAGTATTTTATTATCTTCATAACTATAACTCATGTCTTTTACTTCAATCATTCTATCCCTCCAAAACTACAAACACAATTATTTAAGTATTATTCACCTTATCTATTATACCTTTTGTCTACTCTTCAACTTATGAATGCCACTCCATATATAACCCATTTGTTATACCTAAGCGTTCTAGTATTCTCCCCACAGTAGATGCCACTATTTGATCAATGCTTTTAGGCTTGCTATAAAATTCTGGGATTGGGGGTACCATCTCTACCCCTAGCTTACTTAATTTAAGCATATTTTCTAGATGGATAGGGCTTAGAGGTGTTTCTCTAGGGACAATAATTAACTTTCTTTTTCTTTTATGCACACATCAGCACTTCTTATTAAAAGACTATCGCTTATACCATTAGCAATTTTTGCTAAACTTCCCATGGAACAAGGTACAATAACCATACCTTCAACTGAAAAGGAACCACTAGCAATTGGTGTAAAAAAATCATCATCATGACATCGTTCAACGAGACAACCTAAGCTTTTTATCCATTCGTCCACCTGTTGATCCAGCTCATAAGCAAAAACTTTTTCTCCTTGCTCTGTAACCACAAGATATACCTGGTGTCCCAGTTTAACTAATTCTTCAACAACCCATTTACCATATATACTGCCGCTTGCACCTGTTATACCCACAATATATTTTCCCAAAACAGCACCACCTAGACGTTTATTTTTTGAACAATATCTTATTAACACTGATTAAATACATCATCGTTTACCATGAGTCCATAAAAAGTCCAAAAGAGTAAATATTAAAATGGACATACTCACAATCTGGTTAAGGTGGTAAGATGCTATATTCATCTTTGACCGATTTGCTGGATCTACCATATAGTGTTCAATGGTCAGTAATACTAAACTAATGCAAAGACCGATAAGGTATAACACACTCATTCCACGATAAAAATACAAACCCAATAAAACCATGAGCATAAGCAAGTGAAATCCACGAGCAATATAAAGAGCTCCTTTCAGCCCAAATCGTGCTGGAATAGAAAACAACTTATGTTCACGATCAAAATCAATATCTTGGGTACCATAAATAATATCGAATCCTGCTACCCACAATAACACAACAGCTCCTAACGCGAGAGGCACAATATCAAATCGTCCAGTTACAGCTAACCAAGCCCCTACTGGTGCACCTGCACAGGTGAAGCCTAATACCAAATGACAAGCCCAAGTAAACCGCTTCGTGTATGAATATAGCGTAAACAAAGCAAGGGCTATAGGTGACAAAGCAAAACAAAGAGTATTAATCTGATAAGCAGCAAAGACAAATACAATGTAACAAATAGCCGTCAGCCCAAGGACTTCACTGTCTTTCACTTTATTCTGAGGCATATGACGCTGGGCTGTTCTTGGGTTCATCTTATCATAAGATTTATCAACCCAGCGGTTCAAAGCATTCGCACCGTTCCTACCTGAAACTAATGCAACCATTATCCATAGAATTATTCTTCCTTCAGGCAACCCGTCAGCTGCCCAAATCATAGCAATGAGGGCAAAAGGTAATGAAAATAAAGTATGCGAAAACATCACCAATTGACCATATGTTTTTATCCGTTCAACTATTATCATGTTAATCTCGCTTCTTTCGTTTTTTTGCTTCTATAGATGTATACCATAAGATTCCCATTTTTCATCAACCATTTCCTTAACTTCTGCACTCATTTCAATGTCATTGGGCCACTCTCTATGATGCCCCTCACTTTTTAATTTTTTGGTAGCATCAATACCTAATCGATGCCCATATAGAGGTGTATTAGATGAGTGATCTAGAGCATCCAAAGGACCTTCATTAATGACTAAATCCCGTTTAGGATCAATGTTATTGAATACCTTCCATGCCACTGTCGATAAATCATGAGGATCTACATGCTCATCAACGACGACAATCATCTTTGTATACATCATCTGGCCCAACCCCCACATGGCATTCATGACCTTATGGGCATGCTTGGGGTATGACTTCTTAATGGATACAATGACACAATTATGAAATACGCCTTCTAGTGGAAAATTGTAATCCACAATCTCAGGCACCATCAACTTAATAAGTGGTAAGAAAAAGCGTTCAGTAGCTTTGGCGAGATAGCAATCTTCCATAGGGGGTTTTCCTACAATGGTTGTGGAATATACTGGATTTTTACGCCTTGTTATCTTTTCTAAATGAAAAACGGGGTACATATCGGATAATGAATAATAACCTGTATGATCCCCAAAAGGTCCTTCTAAACGTACTTCATCCAAGTCCACATACCCCTCTAGAACAAACTCAGCATTAGCAGGTACATAGATATCATTTGTTATACATTTAACAATGTTCACGGCATCTTTTCTTAGGAATCCTGCAAACATCATTTCATCAATCATTTTAGGCAATGGTGCTGTAGCAGCATACATAATAGCTGGATCACATCCTAATGCTACAGATACAGGCATCTTTTTCATACCCAATTCACGATACTTTTTATAGATTTCTCGACCATCTTTATGCAAATGCCAATGCATACCTGTGGTTTTTTTATCATATACTTGTAAACGATACATGCCCATATTCTGCTGACCGGTTTCAGGATCTTTTGTGATGACCAACGGCAACGTCATATAGCGTCCACCATCTTCTGGCCAACATTTTAAAATAGGAAGACTATCAAGATCCGGTTCTTCTATGACTTCTTGGCACATGGCTCTTTTTACTTTCTTCGGGAACACGTGTAACATACGGGTTAATCTAGGAATGGATTTTATCTGACTCATTATATCCAGATAGTTACCCATATTGACAAGCTCGCTGATTTCATGGGCAATATCATCAAGGTCCTCCACTTCAAATGCCATATGTAAACGTTCATAAGAACCTACAGCATTAATGAGTACAGGATATGGGGAATTTTTTACCTTATTAAAGAGTAGTGCTCTCCCATTTTTCTTAGAAACCCGATCTGCAATTTCTGTAATTTCCAACTCACTATCAACACATGTATCCACTACATCCAATAGTTCTTTTTTCTCTAATGCTTTCATAAATGCTTGTAAATCTTTATAAGCCAAAACGTTCAATCCTTCCTTGCTATATCTCCATGGTTAACATACCATATTATCCATGACCATAGATCACTCATATTTCATTCTATTATCGATATACATTGAATAACTCATTGTTATGAATACAACTTATTAAGCAGATTCATCTTATCTAAAAAAACGATACAAATAGGGTAACAAATAGCCAACTGTCATGCCTATAAGTACACCTGTTATAACACCTGACACAGCTAAGACAGGGAAATATGAGGCTGCGACATTAATACTATTGGTCATGATGGCAATGACTATAAGTTGTCCAATATTATGACTCACTGCTCCTGTTACGCTTACGCCAACGGTACTAATCTTGTCTTTTCCAATTCGCAAAAGGATATACATAACAATAAAGCTCAATAAACCACCTGATAAACTGTACCAAAAAGTTTGAAACCCTATAAAAAAGCAATTCAACGTCACACGAAGAATAACTAGTAATAAAGCTTCGCGAAACGCTAATAGGTATAAACTTGTTAATGTCACAATATTGGCTAATCCTAACTTAATCCCCGGGATAGGTAGTATTACCCCAAAGGATCTCTCAATATAGCTTAGCACAAGTGCAAAGGCAATGAGCATCGCCATAAATACCATTTTCTGAACTTTTGAAAGTTGTTTTAATTTATTCTGATATGGCATCGACTTGCTCCTCCACATCGCCTACAATCTCAACATACACACGATTAGGTAAACACACAATACGATTCCCAACTTGATCAATAAAACCAACCTTTTCGCAAAGATGGTCTGGACAATTAGCTTGTGCTATTTCAGCACCATTATCATGTATTTTAACCACATTTATACCATATTTTGTCTCGATTGTAATTTCTTTTTCTTTATTAATAGGTATCGTTTCATAGATTTCGCCATCGACATATATCTCAGCCACTATACGGTTGGTATCCATCTGACTAATGCGGTATTGATTTAAAAAGTATAAAGCACCAGCAACCATAAGTACACCAACAATTATATATAAGTCATTCCGTTTCATCCAGACATCGAATCCTTTCTTAGCATATATCCTGTAAGCTTAATACCACTATACAATACCACAAAAAGTAATTTAGCATGATTTTCTATACAAGATCTGGTAATTAACTTCTTTGGAATTACCAGATCTTGTATAGAACTTTAGTCATCCTTACTTTTGTGGAATAGTCATGATATATCAAACGTACTAATGTATATTATATAAATAATTTGCTTTATTTACCATCTACACCATTATAACATATCAGCTCTTTATTTTCACAATCAGCACATATTTTGTACCTTGACTTTGTTTGCTTGCAAGGGCAAAGTCACAACAAAGGGGGCTGTACATGAGTTACTTTTCTATTCAGCAAAGAAAGCAAAGGTATAACCTTTACTTTCTATAGTTTATCCAATCTATATACTGCACTTACATTTTAAATAAGATTTTCATGAAAGTCCAATTTTTTTTAGTAGAACCTCTGGTTAATCGAAATAGAGATACGATTTCCGGACGATACCAATCTTCTTCCAACGCTCTTTTAACCAAGGTAAGACATAATAATCAAGCCCAAACATGGAGCCTGAGCCACCAATTAATGCGATTCCACCGAAGAAATACCATAGTATTGACGCATCCGACATACCTGTTAACGTAATACCAACTGTTAAACCTACACTTACGATTGACCAAATGAACGTGAATAATCCAACAACCAGACATGCACCCAGTACAATTTCTGTGAGGACCATAACAGTTTGGAATGCTACAGCATTAGGTGCTACAATGTTATCAATAATCCATTGCATAAACCCTGGTACATTCTTAATTAATGGTTCTCCATATTGGCTTACTTGTTCGCCAACTTCTGTAGCCGCTGATACTGCATCTGTTGCTGTTGCTACGGCTCCACTTGCCGCTGATACAGCGTCTGTTGCTGTTTCCACTGCTCCACTTGCTGCTGATACGGCGTCTGAAGCAATCATCTTAGCCTCTTTTAGCCAGCCTTCATCAATCTTCTTAAAACCTTCTATCATCCACATAATACCTAGATATACTCTAAATGGTAATAAGAAGAAATTAGGTGATGCTTTTGAAAAATGTCCACCAACAAAGCTTCTACGGTCCTTCACATGGAAAAACTCATGTAACATATATGAAAATGTTCGGTTAACACCTGCCACTTTAAATAGATAGACCATGTTAATCATGTGTTTCATTAACATCGCTAGGAAGCCCGACATCGCTATTGGTTTCTTAGCTCCAAGATTAGCTACACCATATCTCGAACCAATAGAAACCATAAAACCACGAATATTGGACTCAAATTTTTCTTTTTCTTTTCCTACAACATCTGCATGGATATTGTGCACTGCCGTTTCTGCTGTTTGGTGAGCTGCCTCAACGATCTGAGGAACTGGACGGTTACCTTCTTCAAAGTATGCGTTATCACCAATAAGGTACACGTTCTTATAATCAATGGATTGCATGTATTCATTAACTTGAACACGACCTTTTTTACCCATTGTAAGACCTAATTTAGCTCCAAATGAACACCCCATGACACCTGCTGTCCAAATAACGGTATGGGTATTAATTTTCTTTCCACCAACAGACGCATAAGTTTTATCAACTTTTTCAATGGCACTATTTAATAGGATATTTACACCCATTTTCTGAAGACGTCTAGTGGCTTTATGAATAAGTTTATCCGGTAGCATAGGTAAGACTTTAGGAAGTACATCAACAATGGACACACTAACTTCTTCAATATTGACATTAAATTGTTTAGCAAGCGTTCTGGTCCATTCAACTAACTCACCAACCATCTCAACACCTGTAAATCCAGCTCCAGCGACAACAAAGTTTAGGAGGCTTTTACGTCTTGCAGGATTTATTTCTTTTTCAGCTTCTCTAAACATGTGAAGAATATGCTCACGTATGCGAAGAGCATCTTCATATGACCATAGAGCAAATGAATTTTCTTTTACACCTTCAATGCCATAGTCACATGGTTCACTACCTGTACCAATGACTAAATAATCATATTTGTATGTGGCACCATGATTGGATTGAAGTTCTTGCTTTGTAAAATCAATAGCCTTAATATCCGCCTGTACAAAGTCTACTTTTCGCTTAGCAAAGATTTTACTAATATCTACTCTAATGGCATCTTCATTTGTACGATGACCTGCAACCTCATGAAGTTCTGTCATAAGGGTGTGATAAGGTTTACGATCAATTAACGTAATCTCTACCGAATCATCTTTTTTAAATTTTTTGTGGAGTAATTTGCCTGCATGTACGCCTGCATAACCAGCTCCTAAGATTACAATACGCTTTTTCACGTCGGGGTTCCTCCTTGAAAGAAATAATGGTATATAATATGTTAAAAAATTAACTGTAATTGATATAAATTAGTTCAAATTCTTGCATCAATGTTAATGGTATCAGTATATCATAAAACATCTGTAAAAAGCCTTTTTGCACATTTTGTAACTTTTGTTAAGAGTTTTGGTTATTGACATCTAGGGCTAAGTAGTATAATTTAATACCATTAGCGCTTATAAGTAAATGCACACTGAAAGGATGTTATCATGAACAAAATAAAAATCTATATACTATCAGTATTAACCATCAGCATCTTGATTATGTTTGCAGGATGTTCAAAAAAAGAACCTGTTACTCTAACCATTGGTGTTTTGCCTAATCTTGATAGTATTCCCATTATACTAGCCAAAGAAAATGGCTATCTAGATGAAGAGATAAAACTGGCCTATTTTAAAAGTGCTTTGGACCGTGACACAGCTTTACAAACAGGCAATATTGATGGCACAGCTTCTGATTTATTATCTGCCATTTTCCTAAAAGATAATAATTTTAATATGCGCGTTACATCAAAAACTCAAGGGTCTTTTGCTATCGTCACGAATCCTAGTCTACAAGCAAACAACGTAGGAAATGATGCTTCTATCGGAATATCCAGTAACACCATTATTGAATATCTTACGGATATCTATGCCACGAGTCATGATATACGCCTAGATAAAGTAGCTATACCTAAGATGCCTACTCGCCTAGAGATGCTTCAAAATAGTAAAATTGATTTGGCCATGTTACCTGAACCTCTAGCAAGTGCTGCTGTCCTTAACGGTGGTTCTTATGTGACAACCAGTTACGCCATCGGTACGAATCCGGCCGTCATGATTTTCAGTCAGTCAGCCATCGATAAAAAAGCTAAACTTATTACTGATTTTTATAAGAGTTATAATCAAGCCGTTGATTACCTTCATACAACAGACCGTGAGACTTATATTGATCTCATTGTGGAAAAAGCCGGGTTTCCACCAACGACAAGAGATCATCTTGTCTTGCCTGAATATGAACATGCCAGCTTACCAGATGAAACTGAACTAGAACTTGTAAATGGGTGGATGTTAGAGAAAGAATTAACAAAGAATACCTATACGTTTGAAGATATAACAATGAATAAGTTTATCAACTAAGACAACATGTAATACTTTTATATACCACAAGAAAGTATGCTTTGCATACCTTTCAGGTGGTATAAGAAAGCATGGTATCTTGCAAGCAAAACGCAGTACTTTCCTATACCAAAATAAAAAGGACAATTAACATATCATTCATGTTGATTGTCCTGTTACATATGTAGATTCAAACTGTTTTTATACCGATTCTATAAATTTTAATATATCCATGTAAACTTCCATGTAATTAGTTTCATTAAGAATCTCATGACGTCCTTCGTTATATAGCTTAACTTGAACACGATAACCGTTTGATATATAATTCTTACTTACCTTGGTTACCCCTTTTCCCATGTTCCCTACAGGGTCCTTCGTACCTGAAATAATAAAAAGAGGTAATGTCTTTGGTGTCTTCTTGATATTTTCTTTATTTGAAATACGCTCTAAACCTTCCAATATATCTGAGTAAAATTTCGCTGTGCATACGAATCCGCATCGGTCATCATTTACATAGCAATCCACCTGTTTTTTATCTCGACTTATCCAATCATATTCTGTTCGATTGGGTGAAAACTTTTTATTAAAATTGCCAAAGCTAAGCTGGGTAAGTAGTGGACTATAGTGACGAGGACCTTTCCTAGAGCATATTGCCTTAGCTATTAGTAGTCCGATCTTTCCTAAGATACCTTTGGTATCACTTGTACCACTTAGAATAGTACCTTTCACCATGTTGCCATATCGTTGAATATAATCCCTTGTAATGAGTGAACCCATACTATGCCCTAGAATAAAAATGTCTTCTTTCGGATGTTGTTCCTTTATATACGATGTGACAAGCTGTACCTCTTCTACAACATAATCCCACCCTCGTTCTTCATGAAAAAAACCAAGGTCTTCTTCTTGGTCGAGACTTTGCCCATGCCCACGATGATCATGAGCATATACACCATAACCGTTATTGGTCAGAAAAGTTGCAAAATCTCTATACCTTAAGCAGTGTTCCGCCATACCATGAACAATCTGAACAACACCTTTTATATCTTCCATGCGATCAGGTAACCAACTAACTACAAAAATTTTATGTGCTTCTAAACCATTAATTTTAAACGTTTCTTCCTTCATCAAACCACCCCAGCCATTATTTTCTTTATTCCCTATTCTTATAAATTAGGGTCTGCTTTCTCTACATAGCTAATCGCTCGATGTCGTATATAGGTATCTAATTGTTTATTGTTAAGAAAATCCATTTTGTCAGTCAACATAAATCCACCAGCCATCTCACCATGACCTCCACCAACACCTTTGTCATCAATAATATAGCGGACTAATGTATTGGCTTTCACTTTACCCATTTCACTACGGATAGAGAATTTCACCCCATCACTTCGTTTAGCATAGGCCACTACCACGAGGACACCTTCTATGGTATTTACCATATCACTAATGGTTCCAAGCAAGGAGTCATTGCAGTTCACAATATGAACAAATCCAAGATATCCATATATTTCTACACTATTTAGTGCTTTTGCATAGGCTATCAAGTCAGATTTTACAATTTGGTTTAGTTTCAGAGATTTAATGAGACTTATATCCGCCTGATTATATAAGAAATAAAACATCTCAATATCTAAGTCACTAACTCGCCTTGTTAAATTATCTGTATCCATCATTATACCATATAATAAAGCTGTAGCAACATTAAGAGGTACTGGGATATCCTCTTCTTGGAAATACTCTGTTATAATAGATGCACATGCACCAACGTGTGGTCTTATATCTTCATAGAGGTAATCGCAAGTATCTTGCATCACTTCATGATGGTCGACAACCAAACGATTTTCATAAAAAAGATTGGTGATATTGGAATTACCAATCTGAGAATCCACTAAAATCACGTAATCTTTTTTATCATATAGAATTTTATCTTGTACCGTCATCTCAATATTAAACAGTTCTACCATCTTTTTTGAATTGGCTTTTTCAATGGTTTCTACATGTATAATCTTGGATTCAATTCCTTGGTATTCTAGTAATGTTTTCAGTCCAAAACTACTGGCAATAGAATCTGGATCCGGTATGTTGTGGGGTTGAATATAGACCTTCCCCGCTTTTTTTAATTGTTTAAGGATCCGACATAAATGTTTCTTCATATCATACCCCCTAAATATATTTTAATTAAAACCTAATAGTTTTTTTGCTTTTTCCCTAACCGCTACACTATCTTTATCTAAATTCTGAACAAGGCTAATTGGCGTTTTTGTATCTTCTACAGGCGTTGTCTTAACTGGTTCTGATTCCCGTTTATTCTGTGTTGGATCACTTAAATCTAAGGGTATATCCTCTTGAGATTGATTCGTTTCTTTTTCTGTAGTCTGTTCATCAACTGGCACATTTAACGGTTCTGTGGGTGCCAAATCATTTGGTCCTACATCACTAGACTTCGTCAATTTGGTAAAAGCTTTCAAGCAGACGTTACTCTCTAATGTTTCCTCCGTATCGTCCCACTTTTTCCCATCATAACTCATAAAACCTTCACCATCTTGAATATCAACTTGATCAATCCACTTAACATCCCTATTGAATTCAGCAGCAATAGGAAATTTACTACCTGGTGTGGTTATTTTAACTACTATAGCAAACTTTTTATTTTTTTCCAATGGAATTGATTTGGTTAATGGTATCGTATAATACCCTTTAAACTCTTTAAATCCTTTATCTACAAAAGTCTTCCGAGAAAAATCGTCTTTACTCTTAAAATCCTCTACGATATACACTTCATATTTCGAATTCATACCTGTTGTATAAAAACTAATAGCGGCTAATTCTTCTTGAGCATCACCAGTAGCATAAACATTGGAAAAGAAAGCTGAATCTGTATTAAATCCAATATTACCTACCAGCCCTAACCAATCGGATTGATATATTTTATCATAATTGTCATTATCTTCAATACCACTATAAACCATCGTCTGAGTACCTACATAAACATCTTCATATGCAATATAAAAATAGCCTTCTTCTCCAAAATCTGTTCCAAAGCTATTCTTGCATATGAATGCACCATTTTTCTTAGGTTGAATCTTAAAGTTTTCCTTAGGATAATTATCATCCCATCCAACAATAACCACATCATGGTTTATGGTTTTAGCACCATTATAATGGTAAGCATATGTATCTTTATTATAATAGGGGCTATTGTTTATATCGTCAGTATAATCCCAATATATAGACGTATGTACCCCTCCATAAGCCTTAATCGTTTTCCTAATCATATCCATATCTTTTGCTGGAAGAAAATAGGCTTCTTGTAGATGTTTCGTACTCTTTGTATGTTCTGGCGACTCACCATCACCATATTCATCATCTCTCTCAAATACAGGACCGGACCACCTGGCAAAATATGCCAAAGCCAACATAAAATCGCCGCCTTCGTCTTGCGTTAAATTATAACCATGACCTAAGCTCATATTATCCTCAGAGAAATCAAAACTTTCCCCTGTTCTTGCCAATAATGTTGACTCCATAGCACCAAGAGCTGCAAAAGCCCAACATGTTCCAAGGTCACCCTGATTTTTTACAGAGGTTACGCCCCCTTCTTCTCTAAGGTCAAAACGTGTATCGCCTGCATCATAGTCCCTTGAAAATATGACCACTTCTCTGTTATACCCATCCCAAATCACTTCACAGCCAAAAGCCTCCATAACCACTCGGATAGGTAGGTATGTCCGTTTATCAATAACAACAGCATTGGTATCGTTAACTATTTTTTTACCATTCCGATAAATATATTTCTCACCAATAGGTACATGAACAGTCACATCACCTTCTGTAATAATGGCTAGGCCTGCTTCACCATCCCAATCCACTTTTGCTCCATATTGCTCCAAGGTCAGTCGTAACGGAACCATGGTTCTATCATTCTCGTCAATATATGGTTTTCCATAATCGTCATTATATTCAATATACACATTATCAATGCTTACAGCTAATTCTTTATTCGTCGCATGCACTGTAGATGGTGTAATGCATACAATGACAATGATACTTACCACTACATTTCTAATATACTGATTAAGTTTCAAACTCCAACCTCTTTTCACTATAGTTTAGTAAAACCCCACATATCCCCCAAATACATTTATGTTCTTCTCGGTGGCTTATCACCAAAATACTGGTACAAGTTAGCTTTCATCATACCTGTATACAGCTTTCTCTTTTTATTAGCTTTTTTTCCAAAGTAACGTTCAAAATCATCAAAAGATGTAATGATATAGTAAGACCAATTATCCAGATGATCAAAGGCCACTTTCATATCCTTATACAATGCCATTACTGATTCTTTATCTTCAAGACGTTCACCATATGGTGGATTGGTTATAACAAAACCATATTTTTTAGGGTGGCTAATCTTGCGCATATCTCTTTCTTGTAAATGAATAGCATGATCAACACCTGCATTCTTGGCATTTTCCCTTGCTAGTTTTAACACTTTAAAATCCACATCATAACCTGATATGGCAAATTTATTTGTTGTGTCCATCACGTCATTTGCTTCATCAACTGCTTTTAACCATAATTTTGGCGGAATAATATTCTTCCATGCTTCAGCTTCATATTCACGATTGAGACCTGGAGCCATGTTCATAGCAATCATAGCTGCTTCTATTGGGATAGTTCCACTTCCACAAAAAGGATCAACCAAAACACGTTCTTTATTCCATGGTGACAATTGGATCATGGCCGCAGCCAATGTTTCACTAATAGGTGCTTTACTAGTAAACGTTCGATAACCTCTACGGTGAAGGGCTTCTCCACTTGCATCCAAACAAATTGTAACCCGATCTTTCTTAATAAATACTCTTAGGGGATAATGTGCACCATCTTCCTTAAACCAATTCACACTGTAGTTTCTCTTTAACCGTTCAACCATCGCCTTTTTTATGATAGATTGAATATCTGACGGACTAAATAATTTTGATTTAATAGAAGCGACTTTCTTAACCCAAAACTTACCATTTTCTGGAATCCATCTTTCCCATGGCAAATCTTTTGTTTTTTCAAAGAGTTCCTCAAAACTAGTTGCCTCAAAATCGCCAACACGTATGAGAACTCTTTCGGCTGTTCTTAGCCAAAGATTAGAACGACATATTCCTAATTCATCAGCTTCATAGGTGATACGTCCATCTTCTACTTCTTTTATTTTATAACCTAAATCCATTATTTCCTTTTTTAATACAGATTCTACACCAAATATACAAGGTGTGGTTAATTCAATATATGACATTCTCAATACTCCTTATATTTAGGTTAAACCACGTTAAGTCGTTTTGTATCGCTTACTTTTGTGGAATACCCCTACTTATCATTTGTCCATGCTTCATTTATCTTTAGTATATTGCGTATACTTATATTTGATACCATTTTCATATATATAAGTTGAACTAAATAATGGATATCCAACCCTCCATTGTTTAAAGCTTAAACTTATTAAAACAAGGTAACTATATTGAACTTATATAAATAGCTGTATCAGATGTTTAAGTTCAATATAAATATATAGTAAACTTTTTACAATTAATGCTACCTTCATTATACGGTAAAATTAGTGTTTACACAATAATGTAGCATTAAATCTTTATTACAAATCAGTTGAAAGACAATTATCCCCAAGGTGACTTGAAGAATAAATAAATTTGTGCTAACATTGTGTCGTATGGGAACACTTCCCAATAAGGGGATCTCTTCATTAGAATATGCTTTAAAACTTTGTGATTCTTTCAGCATATCATGGTGAATAACTATTTAAAAATAAAGGAGATAATATATGGAAAATCAAAAGAACGCAAATATTTTTGTTAAATTTATAAAAAGTTTTACTGATTTTAGTATCTATAGTCAAATACGTAGAGAAAAAACAAGTAAAGCTATCGGGTATCTATTATTGCTATCTTTAGTCTTTGGTATTGTATATGCTGGTGTTTTGGTTAATAGTATCAATACTTCAATTGATCAAACCATTCAATTTCTTGAATCTAACGAAGCACCTGATATTTATATAGAAAATGGTCGTCTTAATATGGATATTGATGAACCTTTTATTCATACTGAAGGCAAAGATTTAATCTTTATCTTAGATATGACTGATACGTATGACTATGGTGAATTAGCTGGATACGATACGGGATATCTTATTACACCAGAGCGTATTATTATCACTCAAGAAGGTAGTCCACCAATACCTTTTGAATTCAATACCATAGAAGACATGCATATCGATAAAGTTAAAGTCATTGATTTCTTACAAACCATGAAAGGGATACTATTTGCTTCCATCTTTGTTGTCATTATTATAGGAACAATTTTATTGAAGTTTCTCGAAAGTTTATTTGCAAGTATCATTGGACTTATTATGAACTCTATCATGAATACACCATTTACCTTTAATGAATTATATAAAGTTGGTATATATGCTTTCACTTTACCATCCCTTCTTATATTACTCATTAATAGTTTCTCTATCCCACTATCTTTTGGTATTAAGATTCTACTATATTATGGATTAATAGCCGTAATTTTCCATGTAGCTTTAAAACATATGGCAGAAGATAATAATGAACCACCAAAGGATTCTATGGATATAATTAATTAATAAAAATAAAGCTGCTTTTTTGATATGCTCCCCTTATGAGAGACAGATACAATAATAGAAATCTGTTCATCATAAGGAGAGCTATTTTTATGTCTATTTTTAATCGGATTTATATTTATTACAACAAATCTGTCAATTAATAGCATATCCTTAATATTTAGGCTTGATTTCTAATTTTATTATTTTTTTAATTATAACTTGTTTTTGATTTCAAAAATATATTATGTGGTTGTTTTAACTTATATATAATATGGGTTTAATTAATATAATATTTGGTTAATTGTTTGAATTTTGGCTAATTTAACACAATTTTGTTGACTTTTATAGAATAATATGTTTTTATATAGTTATATTCAAAACATAAACCACTCAAAAATTAAACATTTATAATTTTCCAAGTATATATTATGGTAAGTATGTTTAAATGTGGTATTTGTGAGGGTTAAGATTTTCTGAACAACTAAAAAAGACTTAAAAAGGAGGCTTGAAATTAAATCGTTTTGTCTGAATAATGACACATCAAAATAAGAATGACTCTAGGAGGTAATTTATGATGAAAAAAACAATATTAGTGTTAAGTTTATCCGTATTACTAGCAACTTCAAGTTTTGCCCCATTTATTGGTTCCAATAATAATATTATTTCTTTTTTACATAGCGCTTATGCTGCAACAAATCCCATGGAGGACATTAAAGAGTTGATACCTGGTGTGGAAGATGGAAAAATAAAATTAAACAGCATCCAAAAGAGCGAATAACAGAAAAAACACTTAAAGGAATATGGAAAGCTGCTAATAGTAAAGTAACTATTACTTTCAAGATAGGCAAACCAGGATCTGTATTGAAAGTTGCAACTAGTATACTTAAAAAATTCTTACCGCTATTATCCAAATGGGCAAATAATTACGAGATTGAACATGGGGGAAAAAGGGAATATAGAAATTTTATTCCACCTAATTTTGATGATGACGCATTTGACATAATAGCTTTTGATCCTTATTCAACAAAGGGTTTAACGATAGGCGATATTGAATCAACGAGTACAGAAGAGATTTATCGTGTTAAAGTATATTCCGAGTTTTCACCTAATGACTCAACTGAATATAAGTTAAAAAATCTTGAAAAAATAACTATACCTTATAATGCAAACATGCAGAACAAAATTATTGAGTTTTATGCTGGTAATGATACGACACCTTTTGAGAAAGTCTATCTTGAACCAAATAAGGATAATTGGAAATATGGCATCTGCTTAACAAAAACAAATTCAACAAATTACATATACTATTTGGCTAACGAAACTGAAAGAAAATATAATAACATCTTGGCATGGGATTTATTGAACGGTGGTGACTGGATATCTACCCATAATATAGATACAATGCTCGAAGCTATGGATCCATCTGATAGATATGCTTATGAAAGTTTGATTGTTCTTAAATCAAAAGTAGTAGATAAATCAGAAGTAACTCGCACAAGTTTGAGTGAAGATACTATTTTAAGTATATGGAGAGATCCACAATATTTATTAAGAGGAAATACAATGCTAATCTTTGGTAATAACTATTATTCAAATTTTACGCAAAACACTGAAAAAATTCTTGTTGATGAAAATGGTGAGGAAGTACCTAATTTAGGATTACATTTTAATGAAAATGGTAAAGCTTCTTATCAAATATATATTCCTAAAACAGGATCTTACAATTTGAGTTATGTCTTCACCCATAGTGATGCCGTTAATTTAAATGTGAAAAATTTAAATGGTGGAGGTACTGTTTATAGTATTGAGGCAGATAGCACAGAAGATGGACAACCTCGTGTTAAAGTAAGTGTTCCTAAAGAAATTGAAATTGAGCAAGGCTTACTTAATATTCAAGTAGAAGGTAGTAATTTAGATTTTAATTGTATGGTGTTGCAGTATATTGGAAATAAAGAAGAGCAAAGAGCAGAATATCTTCAAGCAGCTTATGATTTAATAAACGCAGAGGTAGTCAGTGCTATTGATTTATTTGATAGAAAAAATACAAGTAAAGAAGACATTCAATATGCACTTAACTCCGCTAATTTTGTTAAAGAAAACATCATACAACCTAAAAAACAATCTTTATTAGATTCCGGTTACTCCAGTGCTGATCCTCTTATGAATAATATAGATAATAAGATACAAGAATTAGATAATAGGATAGAACAAGCAACAGTGGAATTAGCGAATTTTAAAGAGGAGATTCTAGTAGTTATTGAAGGAGAAGACCCCTATGAGAATAACACAAGTATGACAGTTGATAGAGCAGGAGGATATGGAGCGTTTACAAGTAGAGATTTTGATAGTGGAAAATGGACTGTTGCAAAATATAAAGTAACAATTCCTAAAGCAGGTTACTATATGCCATATTATTTTATTATCAATTACAACGACAATGCATATATTAACGTTGGAGATGAAAATGGTAGAACTTTTGATAACTTTTACGTGCCAAAAACATGTGAGTACTGGGATTGGAAAACTGAAAAAGTACAGGGATCAAGAGAATATCTTGAAGCAGGAGAAACGTATATCGGAGTTTGTTGTACAATAAATGGTTTTATGTTAGATAAAATACATTTAGTATATGAAGAAGCAGATGATGTTTTAATTGGTGGAAATGGTGATGATATGTTAGTATTTGAATAACTTCACGAATAATTAAAGCTAATTGTGAATATTAATTAAATCTTAGAGCGAGGCTATCACACCAAGTTTTATTAAATGATAGGTCCTAATACCAAAAAAAGTGAAACACCTTTGGTTTTCTAAAAAACCATAGGTGTATCACTTTTTTTACATCCTTATAAGAGATTCATAGAATCTCTTAGTGATATTATATATTTGAAGTGCGTTATCTCCAAGTTTAGTCTGAATTTATTCGTAAAATCAGCAGATTATTATCCATTATTTTTATATGCTATCCTTGGTAGAATTTTGTCTGGTACTTAATTATACTAAATATGAGTTCACCTATGCGGTACTTTTTTATTATCTATCATTATTGTATTTTAATGGACTTTAAGACATGTCCATCAAAATCCTTCACCATGCAAGTATCATTTTCAATGATACCATAACTGTTTGGATTATTCTCTTTTGGTAAAGATATGGAGCCTGGATTAATAATATATTTACCTAGAACCTCTTTTGCTACAGGTATATGCGTATGTCCATGTATTAACATATCACCTTCTTGTAATGGTGGCATATTCCCTTCATTAAATAGATGACCGTGGGTTACAAATATTCTTCTCTTACCATGGAAAACAATGGTATAATCGCTCATCATTGGGAACTCTAATACCATTTGGTCTACTTCGCTATCACAGTTTCCTCTAACAGCTATGATGTTATCTTTATATTGATTAAGCAGCGTAAGCACTTGGCTAGGCTCATATTCTTTTGGTAACGGATTTCTTGGTCCATGATATAACAGATCACCTAATAAGACCATATAATCTGCTTTTTCTTCTTTAAATTTTTCTATGGCTCTTTCAGCATAATAGAGTGAGCCATGAATATCTGAAACCAACATTAATTTCACTAAGATCACCTTCCAATTCTGTAATATGGTTATTATTCCATATAATTCTATTAGCGTCAATATACTTATAAAATATCTTATAAATCTCCGAGTTCTCATTCCTTTATTTAACAATATATGATAAAATAGTATACGATAATTAATCCATAAGGAGGTGTCTAATTGACTCAAACACAAATCATCATTATTTTTATTTTGCTCTTAGGTGTTGGTCTAAGTTTATCAGCTAACAATTTTATACATAGTCTTGTTGTTAATATATGCTTACATAACGACCCTCTGTCCATCATATCGACACGAATCATAGGCTTGGTTTTAATCATGAGTTCTATCTTATTCATTATAGGCATGTATGATATTTGTTTAATCATTCTATCACTAGTCCTTATTGTATTCACCTTTTTAGTCATGCGTGGTAAAACCAAAGCTCAACTGTCAGCACGTAAGAAAAAGCAAGAGCTTATTGATATACATCAAAGTGAGATTCAAGCTCGTATGAATAGAATCCAACAACTGAGGGATAAACTTGATCATAAACACGAAACAAAAACGACTAGACCTATTTCACCTATTTCACGTATGAAACGTGGTAAATGGGATGACGGTCGGCCAACCAATCAAGAAATTATTGATGAATTCAGTAAATAAAAAAGAAAAACCGAAAAGAGAACCTAATGGGTTCTCTTTTCTCTGGGTTATAATGAGAGGGGATTCTCTATTATTTTTTTGTGCGCTCATGCGCAAAGTCACTATATATGTCACTATTTTCTGTCTCTAGTATGTCATATTCAGGTACTATTTGTGTTTTATTTAAGTTATAATCATGTCTTTCGTTATGCCTTCATTTATGTTTACAAGATGTTTTCATGTCAGACATTTGTTGTTTCATGTAGAATTATATAATAGATAGGTGTCCTCCATTTGTATCTGTTATGTACTTTATGTGTCTTTTGACTGAAAACTACATTTTTTTCATTGAGCACAATAAAGTGTGAAAAAAAATTTTTAGTAATACGTTCTTGCACGTATAAAAAAGAGAATCAATTACTTGATTCTCTTTTCTCTGGGTTATAATGAGAGGGGATTCTCTATTATATTTTTGTGCGTTTATACGCGTCTGTCAAATATGATGTCGTTCTCGATGTCATATTATGTCTAATGTTATGTCGTCAATTAGAATTATATAGTTGATAAGTGTAATTCTTTTGTACTTAATTTGTCTTTTATGTGTCTTTTTCTTCCTTTTTTTACAGAAAGAAGCTTTTATTTCTTTTTTTCTCTATCTTTATACCCATTTTTACGTGAATGAGAGCTTTTATTAAAACATTTATTTTACTTATTGCTATTTTGGTCAAAAGTGTTATAATGAGTATATACATATATCAAGTTGAATTGATATAAAAAACTATATTTTATGTGCTAATCATCATATACCTAACCCTTATATGATTTTTGCTCATTGGACTTTAAACCATTTTGGAATAAAGTTTATGGTTTTATATAGATACGACTGGAATTGGGGTGAATTAATATGATTCAAAGTAAAAAAAGAGATAATGTGGTCTATGCTTTCAGAAAAGATTCTTTAATCCTTAGAGACTTACTAGCCACAGACCGAACCTTTTTAGCCAATGAAAGAACACTGTTAGCTTATATCCGAACGGCTCTTAGCCTGATTGTAGCAGGGTCATCATTTGTTAAATTCTCTGATGATTTATTAATCGAGATTATAGGCTATATATTAATTCCTTTTGGCATTGTTATTGGTATTATAGGTTTCTATAAATTTATTACGACCAATAAGGACCTTAAGAAGATTAAAGAAATTGCAAACTACGATATTCACTAGTGCTACATGGCATTCATGAAATCTAAAAAACCATATATTTTCCTTAAAGGGACTATCACTTGTAAGCATTTATACTAATTATCCTAAAGGATAATGCTTTCATGAGAAGTCCCTTTAATTATTGTAATCTATCTCTCAAAAATATATGAGCAGCACCTAAAGCAATGGCATTGTCCTTATATGCTCCTCCACGTACAAAAACGATGGAATGACCATCTTTGAGTACACTTCTTATATAGCGTATAACCATGAGATAAAATATATCCGATAGATTCATCATTGGTCCACTAAGAATAATTTTTTCTGGGTTTACAAGTGTCACATAGTTTACCAATCCAATACCGAGTATGCGTGCTGCAGATGCTAAAACTTTTTGAGCAAGTTCTTCACCATGATCTGCTGCCCGAATAATGTCACCATAGGTTATTTGGCTTATTGGTTTATTAATGTCTGTTTCTTGTCCCAATTTTAGATAACTTCGATACTTTTTTTCTATGGCAAGTATAGAGGCATAACATTCCATACATCCATATTGTCCACAGTAACAGGGCTCCCCATCAAAGTTAACCACCATATGCCCAAAAGCATCGTTAGAATTGTGAATAGTGGATATAATGGTACCACCAGCCATAACACCTGTTCTTATACCAATACCACAGTTCACATACACAATATTATTATATTCAATTAATGATCTTGATAGGTATTCTCCATAAACTGCCGTGTTGGCTCCATTATCAATAACCATCTTAATGCCTAATGCTTCTTCCAACATCCTTTTTATAGGTACGTTAGTCCACCCTTTTGCATAAAAATTACTGGGTTTATAGATGATGCCGTCACTAGGATCTAATGGACCAATGGTTCCAAGTCCACCTCCTAATATAGATTCTTTCTTAAGTCCTAGAGATTGTAATCCTCTAGCATACAACTTTTTAATACAATCTACCGTTTTATCAGGCGTCATATCATGTTTCATTTCGAATTCTTTATCAAATAGAATCTCTCGCTTAAGATTGGTAATAATCAACTTAGAATACGTTCTTGATATATCTATACCAACAAGATAATATGCCATTGAATTCACATCAAAAAGTGCTGGCTTCCTACCACCTGTTGATGCTTGTTCACCTATTTCTACAATCAGTTTTGCATGCATGAGTACTTGAATAGAACGGTTTAATGTGGTTAACTTCATACGGGTATACTCAATGATTTTCTTCTTCGTTAACGGTCCAAATCTTAGAATCTTCACAAAGACTCTCTTATTATCCTCTGTTAATGCTTCGATATTCGCATAATAGTCCATTTCCATTCACATCCTCATGACTATATATATTGAACTTAATTTTATACGTTTAATGCTTTAATAATTGATGGTACTATATTCATTATCCCATTCAACTTGGATATCTCTATTATTTACACTATATTACCATATTTCAACATATTCGTCCATATAATGGCTTAGGACATCTTCAATATGATTTACATAGAGAAACCTTCCACAAAAAAATAAGGCTGCCTTTTGGCAGCCCTAACATTTCATTTACTTTAATGCATCCTCATTGAACTCTACATTATATTTTTCTTTTAATTCATTTACTTTTGCGCTATATACTTCTTGTTGTTTTCCTCTTACTAATGTTTGATTAATTTGTTCTGTTACTTGTTCAAAAGGTTTTACTGCAGATTCTCTCTTCTCTTCAACAAGAATGATGTGATGTCCAAATTGTGTTGTAACGATATCACTTACTGTACCAACTTCTAATTCAAAAGCAGCTTTATCAAACTCTGGTACCATTCTTCCTTTTCCAAAGAATCCTAAGTCGCCACCTTTTTCTTTTGAAGGACAAGTAGAATACTCTTTTGCTGCTTCATCAAATGTTTTAGCACCACTCGTAATCTCTTCCTTAATTTCTTTTGCTTTGTCTTCTTCAGCAACAAGAATATGCTTAGCTCTTACTTCTTCTGAAGCAACGAAGCTTTCTTTGTTTTCTTCGTAGTAAGCTTTCATTTCTTCTTCACTTACTGTAATATTTTCAAGAAGTTTTTGTACAGCGAATCTTTGTAGTAAGCTATGTTTAGCTTCTTCTAGAATTTGCTTGAATTCTTCTTCTTGATCTAATTGTTGCTCTGACGCATTTAGGTAGAATAATTCACTCGAAACAATCTCTTCTAATAATTTTTTTCTTCCTTCTTCGGTACTTACTTCCATCATCTGTTGTTGTGGTAAAGAACGCATGATGTTCATAAGATGTTGTTTTGTAATTTCAATATCTTGTACTTTTGCTAATACATTACTATCCATAATAGTCTCCTCTATTTTATATTATTTTTATGCACTTTGCTTTCAAAGTATATGAATATTATCGTTCATGATGCTGACACATGAAAAGGATATGAACGTTCAACTCTAATAATAGTATAACTGCTATTATTTTGCAATATGTATAGAAGAAATAAATAATTTATAGTATAATCCAAGAAAGGAGTTGAATAGCATGGAAATAAAATCTTCAAGTTTTGGTGTTACAAAAACTGGCGAAGAAGTAACGAAATATACCCTCTATAACAATCATGGTTATAGCGTCAGCATCTTAAATTACGGTGGTATCATCACAGATATTATGGTTCCTGATAAGGATGGACATATAGAAAGTGTTGTTCTAGGTTTTGATTCCATTAGGGAATATGAAGAAAAGTCCCCATATTTCGGTTGTATCGTGGGTCGTATAGCAGGTCGTATATCTGGCACTACCTTTGATATGGATGGTACCACTTATACTCTAGCTGATAATAATAATGGTCATACATTGCATGGTGGGATAAAAGGTTTTGATAAAGTCTTATGGCAGTGTACCGAGATTGTAGATACAGACCACGTCTCTTTATCCCTTAATTACTTAAGTGAAGATGGTGAAGAAGGCTTCCCTGGTAATCTTGATGTACAAGTGACCTATCAATTCAACGATGATAACGCATTAGAAATTTTCTATAAAGCCACTACGGATAAGAAAACCATTATAAACATGACCAATCATTCTTATTTTAATCTAGCTGGTAATGGCAAACGTGATGTGCTTAATCAAGCCTTAATGATTCATGCAGACCAATATGGTCTAGTCGATTCGAATATTATTCCAGCAGGTGTGGCTGATGTAGCGGGTACTGCATTTGATTTTCGTACACCTAAACATGTTGGACAAGATATAGCGAAAAATGAAGAACAACTTAAAAACGTTGGTGGTGGTTACGACCATCCATTTATGTTAAAAGAAGATGAGGATGTAAATGCTTCTTTATATGACCCAGTTAGCGGACGTTATATGGAAGTTCTAACGGATCAAAAGGCTGTAGTTTTCTATGCATGTAATCAAATGGAAGATGGTACACCATTATCCCATGGTGCTAACACAAAACCTCATCTTGCATGTTGTCTAGAAACACAGTACTATCCAGATGCCATTAATCAATCCTGTTTTGAAAGTACGTTCTTAGCACCTGGTGAAACCTACAAAGCCTATACAATGTACCGCTTTTCTGTAAAATAGTTTCATAAAAATATATTTATTATTATATCTACATATTATAAAAGACTGGCTAATCCTTACCCCTTATAGCAACTATCTTCATGTTATAAGCTATATGGATTAGTCAGTCTTTATACTTATCTAGATTATATTTCATCCTGTTCGTGTTTTATCTCATGTCCCCTCTTAGATTCCTTATAGTAACTACTCAACTTTCGCAAATTATAACTCCATAAAAATATAACAAAAGGGATAAAAAACATCAATAACGATTCACTCTTTGACATTAATATATAATTATATATACCGTGTAGCAGAATAGGAATAAAAAGGGATAATCGCATGTAATGTTTTTTTAGACGATCATTGGCTGCGTACTTAGCTAGAGAGATATAATAGCCCATGGTAATAGCAAAAAGCATGTGAGCTGGTACCGAAAAGATGGCTCGCTGAAACCCAATTGTAGGCATGTGAGCAAATCTAAACACAACATAAAGTACATTTTCTACTGTGGCAAATCCCAAAGAAACCATGACAGCATACACAATACCGTCTAGTTTTTCATTAAAAGCTTTATGAGAGTAAGCAAACTTTAATACCACCCATCGCTTCATCCACTCTTCTGTAAAACCAGCTACAATAAAAGATGTATAGATGGCAAATCCATTGCCTGTCCATATATTAAAGTTATCCAGTATTTTTTCAATAAATAACACAGGTAGAATACTAAATGCCCCTATGGCAAATAATCTAACCAAGAGGTACAGAGGTTCTTTATCATATCGATCGGTAAAATAAATGATCAGTGCAAGGGCAATACTCGGTGTTATAGCAATGGCATATAAATCTATTTTCAATGGTCATCCGCCTCCTATGTCCTCAGTGGTTAACTTCTAGTATATGATTGTATTATATCATAAAATATATTATAATATAGCAATAAACATGCTATTACACGACTTTCATAATAATAGTACATCATAGATATATTTCATGCACTACTATTAATATATTAAAATATAGAGTATTCTATACAGAATGCTTATCTGTGAAGGGGAGATTATACATGAATAAACGACTATATCGTTCTAGAAAAAATCACGTCATCGGCGGTGTATGTGGTGGATTAGGTGAATATCTAGATATTGATCCAACCATTGTTAGGATTTTATTTGTTATTGGCTTTTTCACCATGGGGTTTGGTGTACTTGCCTACCTTGTTGCTATGCTAATAATGCCTGAAAGACCCAGAGAAATGACTGATGACTATGTGTACGATGAGCATGACAAACATCAACCAACCCATCATTTTTCATCTGGTAATACACGACTTATTATTGGTATCATCCTTATTATTTTCGGTGGTGTATCCATTGCAGAGAAAATATTTCATTGGTTTGATTTTGATTTACTTTGGCCAGTAGCCCTTATTGGTGTCGGCTTTATTATTCTTACAAGAGATCGTAAATAATGGTTAACGAACAACAGGGCGGTCTCATAAAAGCACATGATTTGCTTTTATGAGATCGCCCCTTCTAAAACAAAAGAAGTATACTTCAATTTTTATTCATTTTTTTCATCATCATATTCTTCATCTTCATACCAATTCATTTTACTTTTTCTCTTCTTAGACTTGGGTTGCACCTTCTTTGATTTTCTTTCAAAATTTTTTTTACTTTTTCTTTTAATAGTTGCATCTCTTGATAAGTCATTTCCTTCTTCATTTGTTTGCTATACGCTCCTTGATAAATTATAAATTTAAGATAATCGATTTTTATAGTCCATATAAGTAAATTCACGTATAATCTTGATACCATCATCATCCATTAATGCAATGGATGGTAGATTCACACCATTGAACATGTTATTCTTAACCATGGTATAGTGTGCCATATCTGTAAAGATGAGTTTGTCCCCAATCTTTAGTCGTTGATCAAAGGAATAATCCGATATAATATCTCCTGCTAGACATGTCATGCCGCCTATCCGATAGGTATAGGGCTTCTCATGTGCCTTACCCGAACCAATAAGAAAAGGGCGATAAGGCATCTCAATAACATCTGGCATATGACATGCAGCTGATGAATCAATAATAGCGATATCCATACCATTATCCACAACGTCTAGTACCTTTGTGACAAGATATCCACAGTTAAGAGCTACAGCTTCCCCTGGCTCTAGATAAATCATCAGATTATATTGATCCATCATACGTTTAATGAGTCCTATGAGGCGCTCTACGTCATAATCATCTCTTGTAATATGATGACCTCCACCAAAGTTAAGCCATTTCATCTTGTGCAAGTATTTGCCAAATTTCTCTTCAACAACTCTTAACGTACGTTCTAAAGTATCTGAATTCTGCTCACACATGGTATGAAAATGAAGCCCATCTATACCTTCTAAATCTTCTTGCTTAATTTTTCCCTCTACAGTACCTAGTCTGGAATGAGGTGCGCATGGGTCATAAATTGCTGTTTCCACCTCGGAGTATTCTGGATTCACTCTTATACCACATTCTATAGGTTTTTCAGCATCTTTCACTCGTTCTTTAAAACGATTATACTGACTGACAGAATTAAACACAATATGATCACAAGTCTTAAGAATACCTTCAAATTCATCATCTCGGTATGCAGGTGCATAGATATGCACTTCTTTTTGCATATACTCTGCCCCCAATTTTGCTTCATACAGAGAACTAGATGTTATCCCTGCTAAGTACTCCCCCACAAGAGGGAATACTGCATGCATGGAAAATCCTTTTAAAGCTAATAAAATCTTACATCCAGTTTGATCTTGTACATATTTTAGGGTTTCAAGATTTTTTATCAATAATCGTTTATCCACAACATATGCTGGCGTTTTTATACTTTTTATCATCTTCATATCTTGTTCATTCATCATTCATCTATCCTTAATCCACTAAAGGTGGGTTAAAATTTTCATGCCAAGGCAATCCTTGCTGATTCAGTTCTTCCATAAATGGATCTGGGTCAAACTCTTCTACATTGTAGACCCCAGGCTTTTTCCATTTGCCTTCCATGAGCAATTTGGCACCAATCATAGCTGGTACACCTGTCGTATAGGAAATAGCTTGTGAACCTACTTCTTTGTAACAGGCTTCATGATCACACATGTTATAAATATAGTAAGTCACTGGCTTGCCATCTTTCACACCTTGGCAAATACAACCGATATTGGTTTTCCCTTTTGTTCTTGGACCTAAAGTGGCTGGATCAGGTAATACAGCCTTTAAGAACTGTAATGGCTGAATCCGTTTCCCTTCATATTCAATAGGTTCAATACTTGTCATACCTACATTTTGAAGTACATTTAAGTGAGTGATATACTTCTGTGAGAAAGTCATAAAGAACCGTATGCGTTTAATTCCTTTTATGTTTACAGCTAATGATTCTAATTCTTCATGATATAAAAGGTATGCATCTTTTTCACCGATACCTTCAAAATCAAATACCCGCTTAATCTCTAAGGGTTCAGTCTCAACCCATTGACCTTGTTCCCAGTATCTACCGTTAGCAGTAATCTCACGAATGTTAATCTCTGGGTTAAAGTTCGTTGCAAATGGATACCCATGATCACCACCGTTTGCATCTAAGATATCAATGTAATGAATCTCATCAAAGTAATGCTTCATAGCATATGCACTAAATATCCCTGTCACACCTGGATCAAATCCACAACCGAGAATAGCTGTAAGACCTGCTTTTTCAAAACGCTCCTTATACGCCCATTGCCACTTATATTCGAACTTAGGTACCTCAGGCGGTTCATAGTTAGCTGTATCTAAGTAATGTACACCAGTAGCTAGACAAGCATCCATGATGGTTAAATCTTGATAAGGTAAAGCTACATTAATGACTATTTCTGGCTTAAATTCCTCAATGAGTGCAATTAATGCCTCTGTATTATCGGCATCAACTTGCGCTGTATGGATCATTGTTTTACCACCATCTAATTTTTCTTTCATGGCATCACACTTAGATTTAGTACGACTTGCAATCATAATTTCTTCGAAAACATCTGGATTCTGACAACACTTATGCACCACTACACTTGATACACCGCCAGCTCCAATAATAAGGGCTTTTCCCATGGTATTACCTCCTAGTATGTGTTTTTATTTGTATACATCCTATATTTCATTCAAGTTGATCTAAGTTAATCCTTTATCTATAAAAAATAAATAAAATGCTCTGTGGTTTATCTATGTTAATACATATGTTGCACATCAAGTTATTTATTATCTCCTAGTACGAGTAATAACTCTCTAAGCACTTTACAAGCTACAATAGTGGATACACCACTTTGGTCATAGCTTGGCGATAATTCCACAATATCACCACCTATTAGGTTGAGCTGCGTTAACTTGCCTATAGCATCCATCAGTTCAGTAAAAGAAGCCCCCCCTGGCTCAGGCGTACCTGTCCCACTAAAAATTGAAGGATCTAATACATCTAAGTCAATGGTGACATAAACAGGACGATTACCAATGGCTTGAATGGCTTGTTCTATTCCTTCTAGATTAAATGCATGCATGTTGGTATGGCTCTTAGCAAATTGAAATTCTTCTTTTGTGCCTGACCGAATACCAAATTGCCATACCTCGCCTGTATCTAATTGTTCATATACCCGTCGCATAACTGTTGCATGAGACAATTTCTCTTCTAAATAATCATCACGCAAATCTGCATGAGCATCAAAATGGATAATATGCATGTCTTTATATTTTTTTAGATGCGCTTTGATAACTGGATAGGATACGAGGTGTTCACCACCTATGGCTAATACCCTTTTATTGTCTTCCAGTAGAATGTCAACCTCTTTCTCAATGAGGTCTAATACTTTCTCTGTATTACCAAAGGGCAATGGTAAATCTCCTAGATCACATAGATTATAATCTACCATATCTTTTTCAAGATAGGGACTATAGGTCTCAAGACCATCTAATTCATTTCTTATCATCTGCGGGCCAAATCGTGCACCTGGTCGATAAGATACTGTACCATCAAAGGGAATCCCAAATACAACTACCTGGCTTTCATCATAGTCACTTAATATGCCTTCATGTATGATGGCTCTTTGATTTTTTAGCATTCTTATTACCTCATTATCTTTCATAATATGTGTAACCGAGCAAGCCATTTTCATAAGACTGCATGATCTCTCGTCGTTCAGACGGCGTTAGCAACCCCTTCTTAACAGCTTCTTCGGCTGTTTTTCGAAACTTCATACGCATAGCTTTTGTATCAAACTCCACATAACTTAGAACATCTTGTACACTGTCACCATATATTTCATTAACTATATCATAGGTCCCATCACCATTAAGCTTAACACTGACGACATTGGTATCCCCAAAAAGGTTATGAAGATCTCCCAGTGTTTCTTGATAGGCACCAACTAGAAAGATACCTATATAGTAGTCTTCATCATCTTTTAAGCTATGGAGTGGTAATGTGTTGTTCACTTCATGTAAATCAATAAATTTATCAATATTACCATCGCAGTCACAGGTAATATCTGCAATAACAGCATTCCTTGTTGGTAATTCCAATAAGCGATGAATAGGCATCACTGGAAACAATTGATCAATTGCCCAACTATCAGGAATGGATTGAAACACGGAAAAATTACAGTAATAAATATCTGCTATAGCTGATTCAAGATCTGTCAGTTCACTTGGAACGAATTTCAACTTGTCTTTTTTCTCCACAATCTGATGAAGGGTGTTCCAGAAAATCTTTTCTGAAACGGCTCGTTCTCTTAAACTGATTCTACCATGATTAAACATATTCCTAATGTTATCGCGATAATAAAGAATATCGTTATAACTTTCTTGCAAATTCTTAAGCGTTAACTTCTGATTTACCTCATGAAGATTATGCACTTCTTCAGGTAATTCAGCGTCAAGTTCAACTGGAATTTCATGTTCCTCAAAGGTCGCTACATCCAAGACATTGAATAGTAATACTGAATAGTATGCCACCAGTGCACGACCAGATTCTGTAATAATGGTTGGGTGTTCAATCTGCGAACTATCCATGACTGTCATAACCGCTTCCACAATATCCGTACAATATTCTTCTACACTGTAATTACTACTGTTGGTATAATTGGTGTTGGAACCATCATAGTCAACAGCAAGTCCTCCACCAAGGTCGATATAACCCATGGGTGCCCCTTCTTTAACTAATTCTGCATATACTCTTGCCGCCTCTTGAACAGCAGTACGTATATCTCGAATATTAGGTATCTGAGAACCTAGATGATAATGCATGAGTTTTAAACAATCTAATTTATTTTCTTTCTTTAAACGATCTACAATAGCAATAATCTGAGACATATTGAGTCCAAAGATACTTCTATCACCGCCTGATTCTGTCCAATGCCCTCCAGCCTTGGAAGATAGTTTTATACGAATACCCATATTAGGGTTAACGCCTAAAGCTTCTGCACGCTTTAGAATCAGGTCTAATTCCCCTGGTATTTCAATAACAAAAAAACATTTGAATCCCATCTTGATGGCATATAGACCAAGATCAATGAATTCCTCATCTTTATACCCGTTACAAATTAGACAAGCTTCTTTGTCTTTCATTTCAGAGAGTGCCGCAATGAGCTCTGGCTTACTGCCAACTTCTAAGCCATGGTGATAACGCTGACCGAATTTCGTTACCTCTTGAATGACTTGTTGTTGTTGATTAACCTTAATAGGATATACACCTTGGTATCTACCTCTATAGTTTAGATTCCTTATGGCATGATTAAAAGAGTCGTTTAAATAAGATATTTGGGCATCTAGAATATTTTCAAAACGTAATAATACTGGCATATCAAGTCCTCTATCCTTGACACCTGTTACAATATCTTTCAAACTGACTGCAGATTCTGCGTCCTTATATGGGTTAATAAGAACTTCACCCTTATCTGATATGGAAAAGTATCTTCTTCCCCAATTCTTAATACCATATAACTCTTCTGATTTTTCTTTGGTCCATCGTCCTAATAATTCTACTCTATTCATATTCTTTTCCTTCCACAACAGACTGAAAATCCTCTATATTTTTGGTCAACAAAACATCACCCAGCATGGTGAACTTTAGTAAGAAATACATCTTATCTATGGTATTTCCAAAAAGCATCTACAACCAATAATCCAAATGATGTCCTATTATCATGTAATCTCTAATATGATTTTATTTGTAATCTGATATTCCCTTTTTTCTTTCATTATATTGTGTTTTCGGTAATAGTCAAGTCTTTTTTTCAATTTTTTTACTGCTTTTTTATGCCATTTTTGAGTTTTTAGCTGAGTACCTATTTAACCACAAAATAGGGATATTATTATACTAATGATTTTTCAAGAAATCATGTAACTTTACTACAGCTGTATGGGCATCTTCTTTTGACACGCCATGATTGGTTACAAATCGCATCATACCATTTTCATGGCTGTTAATGAGAATACCTGCATCAGCAAAATACGTTACAAGAGCATCATAATCTATCTCTTTTTCTATTTTAAAAAATACCATACTAATCTGAATATCATCCATAAAAACAGTTACATCTTCAAGCTCTGCTAACTGCTTACCCATATATAAAGCATTTTCATGATCATTTTTAAGAAATTGGGGCATTTCTTTAAGGGCTATAAGACCTGCAGCTGCTATAACACCGGCTTGTCTCATACCACCGCCCATGAGCTTTCTATTCTTTCTTCCACGTTCTATGAAAGACTTGCTTCCTGCTAGAATAGAACCAACAGGTGCACATAATCCTTTCGATAAACAGAACATGACTGTATCACAATACTTTGTGATTTCTTTTACATCAACCTTAAGATATGTAGCTGCATTAAATAAACGCGCACCATCTAAATGCACAGGCACCTGTCTCTCAAGGGCTATCTCTCTAACAGAGGCCATTGCCTTAAGAGGTATTACCCTACCATTAGAATGTGCATTCTCGAGGCAAATAAGCCCTGTACGAGGATAGTGCAACTCTTCTTCCCTAATCTTACTGCGAATTTCTTCCGGGTTCAAGATGCCTTTCTTACTGATTAAAGTACGAAGCTGTACCCCTGCAATCACTGCTGCTGCACCTACTTCATGCTGCACAATGTGACAATCATCTCCAAGTAATACCTCATCACCTCTCTGGCAATGAGTTAGTAACGCAAGTTGGTTACCAAATGTACCACTAGGTACATATAGCGCCGCTTCCTTACCTACTAATTTGGCTGCATAAGCTTCTAGCTCATTCACTGTTGGGTCATCACCATATACATCATCACCCACCATAGCGTTATACATAGCTTCTCGCATAGCTTTCGTTGGTTTTGTAACTGTATCACTTCTTAAGTCAATCATCTATATCCCCCACTATTCTATTTCATTTTCTCCTGATTATTAAGCATCAGGATTACTTTTTCTAATCTGGTTTGTTTTGTAGTTTCTCTTTTAGCTGAGACTATATGAGTAATATATTTATTCTTCTGGCTATCCATTCATAATATACGCGTTTATAGAATATATCATACCATATCTTTTATGGGGATGACAACCAAGATTATACGAAGTTCTAGAGGTTAGTTGTGCATAAAAAGGACCATTAAAAAGAGCTATCCCATCAATATATTTACCCTACTACAACATGAAGATAGTTAATATCTTATGCATAGGTAAATACATTGACAGAATAGCTCTTATTCTTACTATCTATAGATCAAAATACATCTCGAACTCAATAGGATTAGGAATAATGTTGACCCTAGCCGCATCTCTTCGAATGGCTTTTAATTGATCCTTTATAATGCCTTCGCAGAAGACGCCTCCTTCTAATAAGAAGTCATAATCTTTTTCAAGAGCATCTGCTGCTTCTTCTAAGGATCTAGGCAATCCTTTGATTTTTGCTTTTTCTTCTTCAGGTAATTCAAAAATATTCACATCATAAGGTCCAAATCCTTCTTCTACAGGATCTATTTTATGACGAATACCATCAAGCATAGCCATCATTAACGCAGAGAAAGCTAGATAAGGATTACTTGTAGCATCCGATGGACGGAATTCAAATCGCTTCGTATCTGGTTTCTTAGCATAGCCTGGAATACGGATAACAGAACTTCGATTAGCTGTAGCATAGCAAATACTTACTGGTGCTTCATAGCCTGGTATCAAACGTTTATAGGAGTTGGTACTAGGATTGGTAAATGCCATCAGTGCCGGTGCATGTTTTAAAATACCACCAATTGCATAGAGGGCTGTTTGGCTTAATCCAGAATAACCATCTGCATCATAGAAAATTGGCTCGCCTTCTTTAAACAGTTGAAAATGAACATGCATACCGTTACCAGCTTCACCAAATATAGGCTTGGGCATGAAAGTCACTGTTTTTCCATTACGTATAGCTTCATTTTTTAATATATATTTTGTTAACATGGTGCGGTCTGCCATCTCCAGTAACCCGCCAAAGGATAGTTCAATCTCTAACTGACCAGGTCCTCCCACCTCTGTATGGTGGTATTTAACAGGAACACCGTGATCTTCTAGCATCAAAACCATATTGTTTCTGAGATTAAAATTCACATCATAAGGGATATCCACATGATAACCTTTGTGGCGGCCCACTTTAAAACCTAGATTCTTTCTATCTTTATTGCCCATGTTCCATTCAGCTTGCTCGGAATCTAAGAATACTTCCATATGATTAGGTGATGATTTGTATGAAATATGGTCTAGGATATAGAATTCAAATTCTGGACCAAATTGAGCTTGGTCAGCGATGCCGGATTCTTTCATATATTTCTCCGTTTTTTCGGCTACATATCTTGGGTCACCTTCAAAACGTTCTATCGTATCACCAATAGAATAGATATTACCGATCATCGTTAATAGTGGTACTTCATTAAATGGATCCACAAAGGCGCTACTTAAATCAGGTATAAAGACCATATCTGACTTTTCAACCGTTAAAAAACCATAACTTGAACCATCAAATCCAATACCATCTTCCAAAGTTCTTTCTGTAAAACGTGCTGCTGGAATGGTTAAGTGATGCCACCTTCCAGCTAAATCAATCACTTTAAAATCAATAACTTTAATCTCATTTTCCTTACAATAATCTTTAAGTTCATTTATATTATTAAACATAACCATACCCCAATTCAAAAGTTTTAGTTTTCTTCAAGCTTGTACATCATTGTCTCTTTTAATGTGGATAATGCTAGATATGTATACGTATTTTTAGCAACTTTATTAATTATGTCGATTAGTTTTTCTAACTTCTTGGTATTCTTTACCTTTACTTTAATTAAATAACACATATCCCCAGTTACTTTATGACATTCCATGACTTCAGGCATTCCCGTTAAAAATTCTGCCATCTCTTTAATATCCATATCACCAATGGGGACTGTAATAAATGCGGTAATATCCATACCTACTTTATCACTGTCTAGTATGGCAGCATACCCTTTAATTATACCTTCTTGCTCTAATTTTTTAATTCTTTCAGAGGTGCCTGTTGTTGAGAGTCCTATTTTTCGTCCTAACTCTGCCACACTGATTCTTCCATTTTTTTGAAGCTCCATAAGAATCAGATAATCGTATTTATCCATTTTTCACTTCCTTTCACTAATACATTGCAAAAGTGATTTCCAACCCCTTTAATTGCATTTTAAATCAAATTAACTGCAATTACAACATTAAATAGTTAATATAATTATTTATTCAAATATTCCTTTTTAAATTAACATTTTTATCAAAATACTTTTTAATTCTTACTTCATCCATTAATGATAATTATCAACTCATTTAATAAAGTACATCTATTAAAAAGAAGTTATATTGGTCATTTATTTATAATACAGATATTCAATGACTATGTTATAATTGATACCAAAGAAAATTATCCTACTTTACATCGTATGAGGTGGTCAATAATGAATGAAGCATTGCTTGCTAATGTTAAGGTTAATTTACGTATAATGAGTTATACAAAGGTATCCCAGACTTGGCGTGAAAAGGATACAAAGCCAGAATTTAATCGTTTTTATTATATATGTGACGGCGAAGGATTTGTTGAAATAGAAGGAAAAAGATACTTTCCAAAAGCTGGAGATCTTATCCTCTTACCTGCTGATAAAAACATAGCTTTTGGAACCATTAGCACGAATACTTATCTTAAATATTGGTGTCATTTTGATGCAAAAATTGGTAACAGTCATTTATTTGACTTCATTAAGTTACCTTATGTAAATTCTATAGAAGATTATTCACAGGTGATTCGCTTATTTAAAACCTTACTCAGTTATTATGGTCGTGAGGATTTATCTTCAATGCTAATGGTTAAATCTCTCTTGCTCAAACTTATCTCCATTTATATACAAGAAGGCAATAAGTGTGCTAATCCCTCTAATCCGATTCTATGTTTCAATGAGAAGATTTCTTATATTCTTCATTATATACAAAAAAATCTTTCTAAACCTTTGAACAATCAAATACTGGCAGAAGAACTTAATTTTCATCCTAATCACTTTATTCGGTTTTTTAAAACGTCTTTAGGTATTTCTCCAATGAAATATATTCTGAGATTACGGATGAAAGAAGCTGAATTCCTTCTTATTTCTTCTTATTTAAGTATTTCAGAAATAGGTGAACGAGTAGGCTATACCAATATATATCATTTCTCTAAAGCCTTTAAACAATATATGGGATATTCACCATCCGAATATCGACAACATTTTCAAGATGCTGATAATGACTTATCTTTCTAAGGTAAAGGGACAGAATTAAAATAATAAATTTTAATTCTGTCCCTTTTTGTGATAAATCTACTTAAAAGTTTGCCCTAAATGCAGTTGTGGATAATAGCTTGCTCTATAACAATCTGGAGCTTCCTCAAATTCCAGTTTAAAAACAGGTAAACCTACATTTTGATCTGGATTCTTATCCGATAAATTCTTGAGTACTATACGATGCCCATCTTGTACAAAGTCAATAGATGAACCATCTTTTAATAGTGATACAGCTTTTAATTTAGCATTAAATAACCCCGCAAGATTAAGGGTGTTTTCTTTTGGCCAAATTTTATTCCACACATAATATACTTTATCTTTTTGAGTGACTTTACAAATACCTGATACACATGTTCTACTTTTAACTGTATCTTGCTGACCATATACAGCTTCACTATTTTCATTAAGCCAATTTCCTACTTTTGTTAACGGCTCAATTACCTCTTCTGGAAGTGTACCATCTGGCATTGGTCCAACATTCAATAATAGATTACCACCATTAGATGTTACTTTTTGAATCATATCAAGGATTTGCTGTGGTGTATAGCTATATGGTTTTGCTTGCTCTGAATCAATATATCCCCAACTAATACCATTAAAAGTCATACATGCTTCCCAATCTCTATCACTAGGTGTTAAGTGCTCCTCAGGTGTTCCAAAATCTTCAAGCAGTTGACTTCGATCATTAATAATAATATGAGGTTGTAATTCCCTCACCATTTGATTGAGTTCAAGAGAGTTCCACCCTTCTGGTGACTCCATTGGACGTGACACATCGTACCAGAGAATATCGATCTTGCCATAATTCGTCATGAGCTCCCTGTTTAACTCTTTGATATAATCAGTGAATCGTATTCTTGCTTCACGGTCAAAAGCACACTTCCAACTATCTTCATGATGCCAATCCATTAAAGAGGAATAGAAACCTATTTTAAGATCAAATTCCCGACAAGCTTCTACGAATTCTTTGACTAAATCCCGTTTAGGTCCATAGTTCATAGCATTATAAGGATTAATTTTGGAATCCCATAGGCTAAATCCTTCATGATGTCTTGTTGTCATAACCATGTATTTCATACCTGCTGCTTTGGCGAGTTTTGCCCACTCACGTATGGAACCTTCCTTGTTTTCAAATGTATCTGCTAGTCTTTCATATTCTTTGATATCATAGTTTTCAAGTGCCATAACCCATTCATTTCTACCCAGTTGTGAATAGAGTCCATAATGAATAAACATACCATATCTCGCATCTCTCCACCACTGCATTCTTTCATCTCTTGTTTTGGCTATATTCGCTTCATATTCTGGTCTACTTTTTAACATGGTGTACCCTTCTTTCTTGATTTGATACTGTTATTTTATATAATATAACCTCGTAATTAAATGGCAGAAATGAACATAGATTTATATATTTCTAGCATATTTTATATCATCATCCATCTACTCATGATATGTAACTTTCAATACTTGCCACTACGTGAACAAAAGAGGATATGCCTCGTCTTCCTCAGTAAGTTTTAGTCGTTTCCTATAAGATAAAAAAATAGCCTGCAACCATTTTACATGGACAATTCAGACTATTTTATATTTAGGTTAATCCACAAAAAGTCATACTAACTACTTTTTGTGGACTAACCATATTTAATTTTAAATAACATCTTCCCAGATCATGGGGTCTGGACTTGCTATGACGGAATGACTAACTAATTTATCCCTCTCAGATAGACATTTAATAGCTACCTTTGATGAAGTTTCTACAGCTGCTATTTCTCCTGAGAATAATACAAGTGCCTTACCACCAAGTTCCCTTGCCATCTTGATCTTCAAGATATTGCATCTTGCTGTTTTGACAACCATATCAGCTGCTTCAATTAAGCAAGGTACATTGGATGTTTCAATAATACCTAATGCTTCATTCTTAGCAAGCTGATACTTACCACCAAATGCTTCAAAAATACTCTCATGAGGATTTCCTAGAATAAAATGATCCGCTACAAGCTCGTTGTATTTGAGGCTTATTTCTATAGCTGCCTGTACAGCACTCAACCTACCACGTATAATCACCATATATTTTCCTGGACATGTTATCAAAGATTTTACAATGGTAACCTGAGCTGTTTTGACCATTTGATCCGTTATTGTAATACCCATGGCAATATTTTTAAATTCAACCATGCCTAATGCATATTCCACGTTTTCACCTCATTTATAACATGAACATCGCTGTTCTTATAACCACTTCTAATCTTATGATAGATACTAAAATCATTAACTTAGCTTACTTATAAACACAATATGTTGCACTTAACTTCATATAAAACCTACATCTCAATATCGCTGGGATCATCTATGATACCAACCACTGCGGCATCAATGGATATTTCTTTGTCTCTACTTCCTATTCTAGCTGCACTACCCAATGCTATAAGTACGTAATCACCTATACCTGCACCAACTTGATCAACTGCTACAAGTCTCTTTTCTGTTCCCATCTTAGCTGTACTTTCAATAACAAGAAATTTACTACCTACCAGATTATCTAATTTTCTTGTGGATACAACTGTACTAACTACTTTTCCAACGATCATCCTCTTCACCTACCTTGGTATGTATCTTAAATAAACACTTCTAAGGAAATAACATTGTACACTGCCATTTCCTTAGAAGACACCATCGCCCTACCATTCATCTGCTATCTGTAGAGGATGTGAATGCTGTATTATGATGATGCTATAATTGCTACACTGTCATTACACTTAATACCAAATCCATTGGCTTCATCCGTATCAATATGCATCTCTAGGGTATAGGTATCGTGAACACGAACCAATACATTGGTAAGTATGCCTCCTCGATCACTAGCTGCTTGAACCTTGACAATTTGTTTGTCTCTAACGCTATAGTTTATTGCATCCTTAGGTGACATGTGTATATGCCGCATAGCTATGATACAACCGTCTTCCTTGGTCACAGCTCCTTTTGGTCCCACAATGGTAATCGGAGCTGAACTGGCTAAATCACCAGAAGGTCTAACAGGTGGATTGAGCCCTAATCGAATGGCATCTGTCTTGGCTACTTCAACCTGTGTGGCAGATCGAATGGGTCCTAAGACTCTTACATTTTCAATAGGTCGAAGCTTGGTACCAACAATTGTAACCGTTTCTTTGGCAGCATACTGACCACCCATTAATTCTTTTATAGGGGTTAGCGCATAACCCTTGCCAAATAATTTATCCACGTCTTCTCGACTAAGATGAAGGTGTCTAGCTGATACACCTACAGGAATACCCCTTTTATGTTGACTCTTATTCATGTTTTCTAGTACTTGTTTTGATATTAAATCAACAAGAGCTGCTTGATCCATATCTTCTCATTCCTTTCACTCTCTACCTATGATTATCATAAGCCTTCGCATAGGCTGAAAGTTCCTTAACTGTTCATTACATTCTATCATTCTTGAACAGCCAGATCTTTACTAGGTTGTTACCTGTTGTTTTCTTACTGAATGTTAGGTAAAATCTTGCTAACATCACCATGTGGTCTTGGAATAACGTGAACCGCTACTAATTCACCAAGTCTTGAAGCCGCCTGTGAACCAGTCTCTGTAGCTGCTTTTACTGCACCTACATCACCTCTTACCATTACACTTACTAAACCAGAACCGATTTTCTCTGTACCAATTAATGTCACATTTGCTGCCTTAACCATTGCATCTGCTGCCTCAATTGCTGCTACTAATCCTCTTGTTTCAATCATTCCTAAAGCTTCCATTCTTTTTTCCTCCTTCATAATTGTCTGTTCTTTAATTTCTGTTTTAAGTTCTTCGGTATTTGACTTTTTCTGAGTTGCTTTTGCTTTGTTAGCTTTCTTAGTCTTCGCCTTCTTAGGCATTTCTTCTAAGACAACTTCTTCTTTTTCTTTTACTTCTGGCATCTCTAACACCACCAATTATAGGGTCTATTATCATTATTCCATGGATCTCATGTATCCACAGTAAGGAGGTTTATCACTCCATTAGCTACAGATAATCATATTTCTCAGTACTTGTTTCTATGAGTTTACCTAATTCCTCATGAGGATTAGGGATAACGGCATGGGCTACTAGATTAATGTCTCTCATGTCCTTAGCATAACCTACAGCTGCGGTAACGGAAGACACTGATCCTCTAACAATAATGGTGACTAACCTACCACCTAACTTCTTCTCCCAAGTTACCATTTCCACATCCGCTGTCTTAAGCATACCATCTAATGCACCTATCGCTGGTACTAAGCCTGATATTTCTACTAAGCCTAAAGCCTTCACCATTAATTCTTCCTTTCAAGTCAAGGAAGTTCGTCTCTTATTCTAGAGAACTCCCTGATGCATCCTATTGCTATTTAATACCTGGTAAAATCTTTTCAATATCTGTATGAGGTCTTGGAATAACGTGTACGGCTACTAATTCACCTAATCTAGAAGCTGCATCAGAACCTACTTCTGTAGCTGCCTTAACTGCTCCTACATCGCCTCTTACCATAACACTTACAAGTCCTGAACCAATCTTCTCCGTACCAATAAGTACGACATCTGCTGCTTTAACCATTGCATCTGCTGCCTCAATTGCTGCTACTAATCCTCTCGTTTCTACCATACCTAATGCTTCTTGCATACTAATTCCTCCTTATAATTTCTCAGATATTCTATTTGTCTTTTATTTATAATCATCACATGATCAATCATGTTTTGTACCATGACTTCGTTTGCTTGCAAGGACAATGTTATTGCTCTCTTCTACCCTCCAAGACAATTAAGGTTTAACATCTTCTCTGTCTCCTCAGTGGGTCTTGCGATCATATGTTTACTGTATACACCTGTCAAGTCATTCGCCACCCGCTCTGCTGCCTCAAGTGCTGCCGTTACATCGTCAATACTACCGCGAATCTTCAAGCACACGAGTAATGGAACAGGTAATTTATCTGCATTTAGAGGCTTATTCTTATCAAAAGATTCGATGGTCACATTACCAGCCTTACAAGCCGCATCCGCCGCTACGAAACCAGCAACTAAGCCAAATACCTCTAAAAATCCAACTGCCTGATTCATATCATTAACATTCCCTTCCATGCACACCCTTAGGCGTAGGAATTTTATTTATTCACATATGCAATCTTAATACCCGCTTGCTTCATGTTCGTATCCATGGCTTCATTTAATTGATCTAATGGATATTCATGTGTAATAAGATCTTCAATAGGTAACCCTATACCTTTTGCTCTTCTTAAGAAATCAAGTGTGATAGGGTAATCCGATACTTTGTATACCCATGAACCAACTGCTGTAATCTCTTTATTACAGATATCTTGGTGAGGGTTAATGGAACAATTACCATTATCAACGAAGAATCCTACCTCACATAAGCCTCCACCTCGCTTAACAAAATGCCATATATTCGCCGCAGCTTGCGGGACACCTGTACATTGGAAAGCAAAATCTGCACCTCGTTTTGTTATTTCTTTAATACGAAGTACCAATTGGTCATGATCTTTATAGTGTCTGAAGTTCACTGTATGCTTAGCACCTAAACGCTTTGCCATATCCAAACGGTTTGTATCGCCATCAACTGCAATGATGTTCTCAACACCCATGGTACGAATAACTGCCATTACGAGCAAACCAATAGGTCCACAACCTTGAATAAGTACTGTACTATTAAAAGATAATAACCCTGTTGTTTTGGCACGCTCTACAGCATGAACAGCAACAGCAGCTGGCTCGATGAGTAATCTTGTCTTAAGATCCATATCATTCACTTTGAAGAATGTTGAACCTTTTCTAATGATTAAGTAATCACCAAACCAACCATTGAACTTCTTCTCATCATCTGGGATTAGACCGTAGATACCAGAATTCTCACATAGATTATCCTTATCTGGCATGGTTAAACAACTATCACATACCCCACAAGGAATAGTACTGGTTACAATTTTATCGCCGATACCTAATCCATTACCTATGGTATCTTGTTTAATATTTTTACCAATCTTAACAATTTCACCTGTTCCCTCATGACCAAGTACAACAGGAATTAATCCAAATGGATCTCCCTTATATTCATGAACATCTGTCCCGCATACGCCACAACCTTCAACACGAATGAGCATTTCATCATCATTAATACTTGGAATATCAAAAGCTTTTACTTCTATTTTCTTGGTATCTGTTAACATGGCAACACGGGCTCTCTGGGGTACCGGACCTGTGTTACTCGTCTGTGCTTGTGGATGTGTAGCACCTTGACCCACTACTTCACTCATCACTTGTTTCACAATGGATTCAATATCAATATGATTTAATTCCATTTTATAGCCACTCCTTTCTATAACTTCTAAATCTTGCTTTTTATCTTTTATATACCTCTATGCACCAACCCATTTAACGAATGCAAAGACTCTCTGCCATGACACATCGTCTACTCTTCGTAAATGTGCTACTTGCTGTTAACCCTTCACCTGTACGACTGGCAATAGTAAAGGTACAATACCCTTCTCCACCAAAACCAAGTGCTGCATAGGAAGGAGCATTCTTAACAAAAATAGCTGTATCCAAGCGCTTACCATACTTCGTTAGATTATCTACGTTTTTAGAATGCATATGGGCTGAATGACGATTACCATGCTCAAGCTCTTCTGCAAGGTCGATAGCCTCATCAACAGTCTTCACACGCACCACGCCAAGTATCGGCATCATTAATTCTTCTACAACTAATGGGTGTTTCCCATCTGCTTCAAAGATAATACACTGAATGGTATCATCCACTGTAATACCCATAGCTTTTAAAATAACACTTGCATCTTTACCTACATACTCACGGTTCAATAGCCACTTACCATCTCTATTCATGAGAACAGTCTCTGTCAAGCGCTTGACTTCCTTCTCATTCAACTTATAACTTCCTGCTTCTTCCATGTAGTACATGAGCTCATCTGCAACTTCCTCTACAACAATAACTTCCTTCTCTGCAATACAAGGTAAGTTATTATCAAAAGTAGCACCGTTATAGATATCGAATGCTGCTTTCTTGACATCTGCTGTTTCATCTACAACAACTGGTGGGTTACCTGCTCCTGCACCAATAGCACGTTTACCAGATGACAGAACTGCTGTTACCACACCTGGTCCCCCCGTAGCCACTAATAAATGAATGCTCTTATGTTTGAACATCACATCTGCACTCTCAAGTGTTGGCTTTGTCACAGATGTTGCTATATTATTAGGACCACCAACTTCAACAGATGCTTGATTAATTAAACGCACAGCATAGTTAGAAACGCTAATAGCACCTGGATGAGGATTAAATACCACTGTATTGCCTCCTGCTAACATCCCTATACTATTACAAATCACGGTTTCACTAGGATTGGTTGAAGGTGTAATAGCACCAATGACACCAAAAGGACCTTGCTCCACCAATGTAAGTCCACGATCACCCGTCCATGCTGTTGTCGTAATATTCTCAGTCCCTGGTGTCTTCTCAGCTACTAATTTATGTTTAAGAACCTTATGGCCAACACGACCCATACCTGTTTCTTTCACACCTAATTCAGCCATGGTCTCTGCATTTTGGATGGTTTTTTTCCTAATATTTGCTATGATCTTCTCACGGAATTCCATGGGCAACTGATGCACTTTCTTCTGAGCCTTCATACTAGCCTCTATGGCATCTTCCATCCGTTCAAAAATACCATAAGATAAATCACTACTCTCTGCCTTTCGTTCTGCATGCATATTGGCAATCACCTGCTGAACAATTGACTCTATATCCACATTTTGAACCACACGTATCCTCTCCTTTCCTTATATATTAAACGACATTTTACATACTATTCTTATTAATTCAATATATTCTATTGATCATGTAAGCTGAAGCCCTCTTAATCATTGCTGAGTTCATAGCCATTCCTTACATTCAACTTTTATAGCTAATTTCTTCGAATATATGCAATCCATAATTCGCTAACAGGGTATCCTCTTCAGCATTTCCACCACTCACACCTAATCCACCAACAATCTTGCCCTGAAGGGTTAGAGGTGTTCCGCCACCAAAAATGACAATACGTCCTCCATTGGTATGCTGAATGCCATATAGAGGTCCATCTGGTTTAGCCAAAGTACTCAACTGATCCGTGGTCATTTTCAAACTCACTGATGTATATGCCTTGTTTAGTGCTATGTCATAGCTAGCTATATAAGCATCATCCATCACCTGAACAGCTATTGGGTGCCCTTCTCTACCTGTCACAGCTATTACCACCTTCAACCCCATGGCTTTAGCTTTCTTCTTTACTTCTTCAATAACCTTATCAGCTTTTTCAAGACTCAGATCCTTCTTAGATCCATCACTAGAATGAGTACTTATCTTAGAAGATTTCATAACTGCTAATACTTCCTTTTCAATCACTTGAACAAATTCTACATAGCGTGCAACCACATGAAAATAATCTGATAAACGGTTTATGTATTGAAGATAATGCGCTTCTACATCTAGACGACGACTAATTTTAAATAAACTTCGCTCTGTTCTTCGACATACTGTTCTTGTTACATCTAGTTCCGCGGAGATCTGTGTCTTACCAGGTAAAATAAAAGATCGTTGTGTGGGATAACTGCTTTCATAAGCGATAATCCATTGTTCTAATAGCTGAACCCATCCACTTACATCTTCCCTATTCTGTAATCCTGCCAGATATCCCATCATATGAACTAGCTGTTTCTGAATGACCTCTAACTGTTTTATCAATGCTTCATCATGAGTCATGGCTTTAACGATACCTATATGAGATGTTAATTCATCCATATGACCATTGGTGATAATCACCATGTGATCTTTATCCACAGGTGTACCATCATATAATTTTGTCTGTCCACCATCACCTTGTTTCGTAAACACATGGATCTGATTATTCATCATTTTTCAATCCTTTATTATATATTGAATGGCACTCATCACTATCTATTGAACTTAAACATCTAACCATCCATTTCAATAAGCTCAATATATTTTTCTTGATTTTATAAGTTGAATACGATGAAATCATCGCTGGTCTTATAGCAATTATTTAATTCAACTTATCAATATCCATATCTTTAAAAGGAATACCTTTGATATATCTAGCAGCATTACTGCCAAGGGTTCTAAATATGACTTTATCTTCTGTCTTAATATGCATGAGAGGTTCTTCTTGTCTTAAATCACGCATATGAAGGACAACTTCGTGACCCTTTATGGCAATACCTACACCTAACAAGGAACTTCTTGCTGCTTTGTAAGCACTAAGGGTAGGATCACTTATGCTCTTAGGATAACAGTGGCAATATAGACCTTCTTCTTCGATACCTGCCAATATTTCTTGTCTGTACCTTTTGTCTTCATTGGTGTAGTGAATATGAATCTCTGGTCTAGGTTGTTCCATGTTTTCACCTTCTTAACTTATCCTTTATAAGACATTAGCAAACCTGTTGCAACTGCATTTCTTGGGCCTTCCACACGTCGTATATTTCCTCTTCCTGCTACGATTTTATAAGGTGATAATGCATCCATGATAAGATGTGGTATCTCAAAATCAAGAGCACTACCTCCAACGAGTACAATGTTAGGAATAAGGCGAATATGACCATCTGGTGCTATTTGCTTCAATGCTCTTATAGCATTTCCACCAAAAACTTTATGTTTCATTTTTTTTCTAACTTCCATGATTTTTTCCATGTTGATTGAGGCGTTTATGGGTATCATGCCCTCTTCATCCATAACGACCACTTTACCAAAAAGCTTTGGTGATAAAGGTTCTTCAAAGAACTGTATCGCCTTATTCTCCATACGAATATGAAAGAGACTCTCGACTTTGGCCAAGGGATACCTCTTAATCTTCTCGGCTAGGTGACGATCATGAAGCCCTAATTCTGTATCGATTAACATGGTGATTAATTGTCCTGCTCCAGCTAGGTGAACAGATTTCACACAACCTGTTTCATCCAATATTGCAGCATCTGTGGACCCACCACCTAAGTCCAATATGGCAATGGGAAGTTTGGTTCCCGGGGTGGTTAATGCTCCAAGAGAAGCCATGACCGCTTCAACACCAGCTATTTTTACGTAGATTCCTGTTTCATCTTGTAGCTTCTTTGCAATCTTCTCCATAGGCAAATGCTCTGTCTTCACCATAGCGGCAATACCTACAGCATGTTCCATGGATACTTCTTTTGCTAACGCACCTTTTACATCTACAGGTACTAATGTATCCACTGCCAATATATCTTTTATTTTCACATCCGTATGGCTACTGGATAATGCATCCATATTGCCCTTGATGTGGTCTATCATCCTACCAATGTTCGTACCCTGTTCACCCTTAATATCTATAATAGGTGTGATGTCTTCACATACTGACATGATGGCATCTGCACCTTGGTCAACCTGAACTTTCTTTGTAAGTTTCTCACCTTGTATGGTAAGCTCACCAGCCTTGATGGCCTGTTCTTTCACTGAACCTTTTGGGGTACGAATGAAAATAGCTGAACGGCTGCCTACAAAACTACCAGCAATGGGTACCACATGCTTAGTCTCTTCAGGACTTAACCCAAAGATAGAAGCAATACCATATGGATTGGATAACGTTTCAATGGTATGACCTTCTGGTGCTACTTCTACAGCTGCTTTCATACCAAGAGGAATCTTATCCATATAAATGACTTCATCGACTATAGGTACCTTGTGTTGTAAACGATTATAGATGAGGACTGCCTCATCTCTCTGGGTCACAACTGCTGTTATATCATAGCTTTTCATTAAGCCATTTAGCCATGTTGCAGCGGTTTCATAATGAACGTGCTCTGATATAAGTGCTATGTAACGTCGATCCTTTGGTAAAGTATCTATGGCTGTAATGGGGTATATATAACCTTCACCCAATCCAGCTCCAGCAGGTGTATCCGGGTTGTGACCAATCATGGTCGATTCTGTAATAACGGTTTCGGTAATGGTCTCCATAGCTGTATCACCAATGACTGGAGCCGCTTCATTAATCCGTATAACGGCTAGATCCGTAAGGGTACAATGGATTGTATCTGTGGCTAATTGCAACGCCTCAATAATACCTTTTACATTCTCTAGAGTTCCTTTCGTACCTGTTGTACGAATGGATGAACTGGTGAGAAATTGTAACATACCCCGATCATTAATCTTTCCTATACAGACTTCCGTAGTAGAATTCCCAATATCCACGCCTGCAATGAGTTTCATCTAATCACCTGAATTCTATATCTATTGAATGAACCATATAAATCATGTCATCATGACTTAATGTATCTTCTATAATCTGTTATTTACGAAGAATACCCCTACGCTCATAGACCTTTACTGCATCTCTTATGAAATCAGCACATCCACTTGCATCATATTGATGTTCAAGTGTGTCGGCATATGTAAGAAGTTCTTCTTTTGTTGCACGATGAGGTCTTAATTTGTCATAGATCTCAAGAATGAGCTCATCTTCTACTTTGGTTAGTTCACTGGCACGATCAAAATTTTGCTTAATCTGATTCTTACCTGCATCCCTTGCAACCTCACCTTGTAGATGTAATGTTTCTTTTGATATTTTAATATCATCCGATGCCACGTTGCCCTTAAGGACATCTTCCATCTGAATCTGATCTAATGCTTTACCGGTATAACTCTTCACTTGGTCTTTTGGCAAAGGGTATTTCACCATGATCTATTCCTTCCTTTCCCACTATGCCTGCAGGTGGATATCAACTGAATCTTTTCCAAGAATGACTTGTTCTGTTTCCTTAGTATGCATAAGAGCTGCCTTCACTTGATATTTGGCACGTACTGTAAAATCATTCTGACTCTCAATGGGTTTCACCTGTGCACCTTTTGCATATCTGGCTGCATTTTTCCCAATACGACGATAGGTCTCTAAGGTCAATAGCGGTGCTTGCGGGAATAGTTCCAAATTCGTAAGAGGATATAAGTCTTTTTGATGAATAATAGCTGTTCCCTTGGATTGAAGTCCGATAGATACGCCTGAACCCGATAATCTTGCCGCTTCTTTTCCTATAAAAGCTACATCAGAAGTCTTATTCACACGTATGATACGTGGTATCATACCTTCTTCTTCAATGCCTGCCATCATCTCTCTTATGACCTGTTCATGAGCTAAATCATTAATGGTTTTCTTAATCACACTACCGAAAGCCGGTCCCACGCCGATAACCACTTCTTTACGATTTATCCCTCTGTCTGACACCTGAACATCTCTATAAATAGATGTACTTGTTTCTTGTGTACAATGCTTATTAGAAGGTGTTACTGACTTGTTCAATTCCTTAACAACTAACTGAGTTATCTGTTCTATAAGTTCCTGACTAAGTTCCACTGTCTCACCACCTTTATAAATCATGACGATCAATAATGTGTGGAATATCTTTTATCTCTTCCCATCTATCCTCAGGCATGCGATAACCCGTACCGGGTCCTCTGTAATCATTCTTATGATTCACAGCACTGACCACATTGAAATCTCTGTCTAGTATAGCGGATGTATGTAAATAATCGCCTGATATACGTTGTTTTAGCATGTTTAGCACACTATCTGCCACATCTGGAAAAGATGCTCCATGAAGTGCTTTTACAATATCAAGTCCTGTAATGCCTTGATTCATCATGTCATCAATAGCTGCTAAATCTGCTACAATATCACGATCTGGCATATCATGACTACCATGAGCAAAAGCTGCTGCTTCTACTTCTTCATCAGTGATAACTGGGAGATTTAATTCTCTAAACACACCTTGGAGGGCTTTTGCTGCTTTTCTTCGTACAGCAATCACATCTATTTCTTTAACTGGACGTAATCCACCATCGACCATTAAATCCCGTTGCAACACATTGTAATCATCAAAATCTTCTGCATCGAAGTTAGACCCTGCAAACATGTTATCGTAGTTTGGTGTGCCACTATAGCCTGAAAAAATAAAATCTGTACCTGGTAGAAACTGCATCATGGTTCTAGCTGTTCTTCTCTGATCTGAATGTGTAAAGCTTTGATCATTAGAAGATGCTACTTCAAGATCAAGCATAGCTGCTACTAAGTTCTCAGCTAATACTGCTCGAATACCAGATGGTACGGAAGCCGGTATACCAATACAGCTCACAGAACCATTCTGCAAACCTTGAACACCTGCGCCCTTTGTTACCAAAATACAGCGTGTTTCTAAGTAAAGCATGGACTTGCTCTCTGCATTACCCATGAGAACCTCTGATCCTGTACCGGATGTAAAGCGCATCTTAAGTCCTCTTGAGGCATAAGCTGATGCTAAAAATGCTTTGGAATAAGGTGTATCATCTCCGTCGATAAATACGGATTCTGTACCATAGACAGAAATAGTTTCTGCATAAGTTGTTAACCCTCTGATACCAAGGTCCAGTTCAATGGCTTCTTCTACAGCACATTGGGTGAGAACCCCTGGCCTTCCTACTTGAGCACCAATTAACAGTGCAATAGCATTAAATGGTGCATATCTGGCTACAGCTACGGTTGTCTCTTCTTCTGCAAAGCCTCTTAGTGCTCCTTCTGCGGCATCTGCTGCAATCTGTACAGGGTTATCTTTTAGATTGGTGATATGAGCTTGATTGGCCGGTGATTTTCTTGCTCTCATTTTCTGCATGGCCATCATCATCTCTACCACATTCAAATGCCCAACCACTTCACATATCTTAGCAGGTGTAAGCCCTGATACAATCTTAATGATCTCATCTCGATCTATATGTATATCAACTAATTTTCTGGCTATTTCTAAAGCATCCATAGCCATCATCTCTTTCGCTATGGCCGTATTAATAGCATAATCCGCGATAAATTGATCAATAAAATCAAACGCTCCTCTTGACTTACCATCCATCATGGTAATCTTGCCATTGTTTACTTGTATTGATGATTTAGGATCAAGGGGGCTATTCATGGCTATAAATCCTTTTTCAGGCCATTCGTCAACATATCCATCTTGATTGACTGGTCGCTTATCTAATATCTCAAATCTCTTGGAACGCTTCATTGGTTCATCATTCCTAACTTGTAGAAAGTATTATTGTAATTGCTCAATCACACGTCTTGTTACTTCTGCTACTAATTTGCTCACATCAACATCTGCTGTTGTTTCTGGTGCTGGTGCAGCTTGTGGTGCACAACCATTTGTTTTACATAAGTTAGCTGGATGTTTACCTGTTAAACCATAGCTAGAACGTAAGTTGTATAAGGTTTGCACTTTGTCATCTGATAACTCTTTTGGTCCACCTAATTGCTTTGAAATAAATAATAACTGTGCATAGAATTCTAAGCCTTCCATTTTGTAGTAGGCATTAATAAGTCCATCACCATAGCTTAATGCGCCATGATTCGCAAGCAATACTGCATCGTAGTTTTGTAAATACTTCTCTACTGCATCTGGAATCTCTTCTGTTGATGGTGTACCGTATTCAGCAATGGGTACGCAACCTAGTGAGATAACTGCCTCTGGCATAATAGGTTGTGTTAATGGAATACCAGCAATAGCAAATCCTGTAGCATACATTGGATGTGCATGTACAACTGATTTGACATCTGGTCTTTGTTTGTATACACGAAGATGCATCTTAATTTCTGAAGATGGTTTATACCCTTTGTTCGCTTGTAGCACCTTACCATCAATATCTACTTTACAGATCATGTCTGGTGTCATGAATCCTTTACTTATACCTGTTGGTGTACAGAGAAATTCATTGTCTGATATTTTCACACTGATGTTTCCATCATTAGCTGCCACCATGCCCTTATCGTAAATTCTCTTACCAATTTCACATATTTGCTTTTTAACATCGTATTCGCCTAACATGTTTTGTTCCTCCTTATATATATGGTTTCTTTGTTTATGTTGTTTTTCTTTTATTGTCTTTGTTTTATTTAATATTAACAGAAAAGCAAACATAAGTCAATATAGAAACCATGAAAAAAACAGTGTAATTATAGGAAAAATTACACTGTTTTTGTTTTGTTTCTATTTTATTTTCTGTGTTTCATAGTTTGGAGTGACTCATATATGGATGCTTACTCTATTTATAAACTGTTATTGCTCCACTTTAATCAATTCAACATGGTTATTTTGCAAGGTTTCTATCCATTTATGTGATAAGTCCATATCTGTAACAAGAGTGTTTACTTTATCTATATTATAAGCTTTAATAAATGACTTTTCACCAAATTTACTACTATCTACTGCCAGTATAACTTGCTCACTAGCATGAATCATTTTCTTTTTTACTTCTGTTTCTAATTGATGAGGTTCCATGATGCCATGCTCTAAGTTAATGGCTTTACAACTTATTATAGCTTTGTTTACATAATATTTTTCAATAACGGATTCAGCTAGATGTCCTACGAAGGATAAGGAAGAACTTTTAAGTGTCCCACCTGTTGATATAATTTGAATATCTGTAATACCAGCTAGAATCATGGGAATCTTTAGTGCATTGGTGATAATAGTAACTTTCTTGTCTTTTAGATATTTGGCAGCGTAGAGGGCTGTTGTACTGGAATCCATCATGATTGTATCACCATCTTGAATGAGATCTGCTACAGCTTTTCCTATGCGGCTTTTATCATCTTTATTGGTTGCTTCTCTTATATTAATGGAAATGTCTTCGTTGGTGCTCTTGTTGAGGACTGCTCCACCATAACTCCTTTTGACATGTCCTTCTTTTTCTAGTTTTTCTAAGTCTCTTCGAATTGTTTCAAGTGTAACGCCGAACTGTTCGCTTAGAGCTGGTACTTTAACGCTTTCTTCTTTTTGTATGATTTCTAGTATTTTTTTCTTCGATCGATTGCTAACATAAAACCACCTATTCTCACCTTTTGATATTGTTGTTTTTTCTTGTTTTTATTATATCATGGTTGGGGATAAGTGCAAGGGATTTTTTATTAAACTATAACAAAAATCTCTTTAGCTATTATTAAACTATAGCTAAAGAGATTAGTCAGCTACTTCTACGAAAAAGCAAATTTATACCGTAATCAAAAGCGTTTATTCATATCCTGGAAAAACAGCATTAAATGTATAATCACGACCATAATTATCATCTTCATACGTTACACCATTAACTGTGTAAACAATCTTATATCTGCCTTGAAGAGCATAATAAATGTTTTCACCAGAATCAAAAGACCATAATTCTGTATTATTGTTATAAGATGCTACATAATTAGCATTTATCTCCTGACTAGTATTCCAATTGTCAGTGGTATATATCACTTTAACATCCTTATCATAAGCTAAATTTTTAAGACCAATTGTTCCGTTAATTGAATATTTTAGACGATTGGCTTTTACTAACGTTACAACGCTTTTACCTAGGGCGAAAGGATAATTACTATTCATACTACTGCATTGCATAAAATAATCATTACCATTGTTGTTATCCCAATATGTCTCACCATTTACTTCATATTTAATACAGAATTTGCAAAAATAATTGTATTGATGGTTTGGGGTGTATAACTCTTTAGGTGTTGTGAAAGACCATAATTCTGTTCCATCACTTAATGTTTTTTGGTATTGTGCTGGTTGATCTAACCAATTCGTTCCGTCATATGTATAGTGAACGGTTACTTTTTTTGCAAACCCAAGATTTTTAACTGCAATATTACCTTGTGTGAAGTAACCTTCTATGGTACCTTGGTTGTACGTGTAAGTTGTAACGATTTTTGATTCAAACAGTTGGACATTATCTGTATCAGCAGATACATTGTCTACACCTATTATCATCATGGTCAAACATATTATTAGTGCCAGCATAACATTTAATCTTTTAGTTTTCATATTATTCCTCCTTGTGTTTTCAAACATTGTAAGTTTAAAACATATAAGAGTCAATAGTTTGTAATTGTTTAAATAATTTAAACTCATAATTTTTTGTGTATATTTTTTTAAATAAAGTTATACGAAATAAACCTTTATTTAATGTGGCTTACAATTATGAATTCTTATACTTCTTCACTTGCTTAGATTATCATCTTCTTGACTTCCATTTATAATTGATGTAGTTCTATGATACCTTGCACTGGATTAATGAGATCTTACAACCGATGATTGCTTTGTTATTAACGTCCCCCTGCCTCGCTCCCCCTTGCCACACTAGGGATATTTCTTAATAATATATTGCATAGTTAAATGATGTTGTTTATAATGAATATAATCGTTAGACAGGAGGTAGACATGAAAAAACTATTGGATAAAATTGAATATAATTCACCGGTGGTATTGACATTTTCAATACTAGCAGTATTGATTTTTTTTATTGATCAATTGTTGCCATTACATATTATAAGTAATTTCTTTGCATACAGAGGCCGTTTTTCTTTACTTGGCTTATTTACCTTATTATCATATCCTTTGGGACATGCTTCTATTGATCATTTGCTAGGTAATATTACGCTTATTTTGCTTATAGGTCCCATGCTTGAAGAAAAATATTCTTCTAAGATTATGCTTATATTGATTCTTGTTACGACTGTTGTGACTGGGATTGTACAAGCATTTGTGTTTAATGGTGGCATACTAGGGGCAAGTGGTATTGTGTTTATGATGATTATACTGACCTCTTTCACCAATATGAAAGATAATAAAATCCCTTTGACCTTTATTTTCATAGCTATTTTATTTTTAGCTAAGGAAGTTTATAATGGGCTGTTTGTAGAGAATAATATATCAGAATTAGGGCATATATTAGGGGCTGTTATTGGCATGGGTTATATATACTTTGAACAGAAATTTGCGAAAAACACGAAAGGTCCAGTTACTATAAATGAGTAATTGTATTGCATAAGAGAGAAGGTTTTCAATGAGCACCAAGTATAAATTACAAGGTTTTAATAACCTTACCAAAACACTTAGCATTAATTTTTATCATGTTTATCATATAGGATGCGGGACTGACAGAGAGCACTTTATTCACCACATTAATAGTCGTTACAGTGCCAGTCAATTAGCCGTGTTATTAGAAACTGTAACGGATATGATTGATGCTAATATACTCAATATCGCGAAACAAGATTATGATCCTCATGGAGCAAGTGTTAACCTTCTTATATCAGAAGGCTTAATACCTATTATGGAGGTCGATACATCCTGTAATGGAGGCGTCATTCCCTCCCCACAACATATCGTAGGGCATCTCGATAAAAGTCATATAACTGTTCACACCTACCCTGAAATTCATCCTAATCAGAAAGTAGGTACCGTTAGAATTGATATTGATATTAGTACTTGTGGTGAAATATCTCCATTAAGGGCTCTTAACTATCTTATTACGGAATTTGAAGCAGATATGTTGACTATCGATTATCGTGTAAGAGGATTTACGCGACATATGAATGGGCAAAAACTCTTCATGGATCATAAAATTAATTCCATTCAGGATTTTATTTCAGGTTCAGTCCTTGAACGCTACATAGGTCATGACCATAACATTATAAAAAACAACACTTTTTTTACGAAACTCTATCTGAAAGAAATTTCACTAGAACGCCATCTGATTCATTGTAATGGTGGCCACCTAGCGGAAAATGAAAAAAGAGATATGAAGGATCTATTATATCAAGAAATGATTGATATTATAAACTAAACAAGAAAAGAGGCTACGCCTCGTCTTCTATAGGAAGTTTTAGTCGTTATGGAATTTTCCTTAGCGTATATGCGGATGTTCTAATCACAATGCTAAATTAAGATTTTTATTAAAAAAAAGGATAGTCTCATTATTTTAACGAGACTATCCTCTTATTATACAATTCTATTTACCAAGTTTTGCTTTTAAAGCTGCTAATTCATCCATGACAGCTCCATCCTGATTTTCTAGTTTTTCAAATTGACTATTCAAATCATCATTAGCAATGTATCCGTTAAGCTCTGCTTCGGCATTAGCTTCACTTTCAAGTGTATCAACCTTATCAGTAATCCTTGAGAATGAATCAAATACACTATTGTCATTTAAGCCAGCCATGGTATTTTGAATAGATTTTTGTGCTTCAGCTCTTTTAGCTCTTGCAATCAATAAACCTTTCTTACGTTTGGCTTCTTCTATTTTATTATTGAGTTCTCTCAAACTTGCTTTTAAGTTATCAGATGCTTGTTTTTGTCCTTGCCATTGTGCTGTGTATTGCTCAACTAATTGGTCATATTCTTTTTTTCTGCCTAGAGCTTGTAGGGCTAGATTATCATCTCCACTTGACACTGCTAATTCAGCTTTTCTTCCCCACTCTGCAGCTTTTGCTGCTTGTTCGTCTAAGGATTTTTTCAATCTTTTTTCATCGGCAATTGCCTTTGCAACTGAACCTTTTGCTTTACTATATTGTTCACTCATGTCAATGATCAGTTGGTTTAACATTTTTTCAGGATCTTCTGCTTTTGAAATAATATCATTTACATTTGACTTAAAAACGGTGCTTATACGGTTAAAAATACCCATATCTTATTACCTCCTCTATGTGTATGATTAATTAACAAATTGTACTAATGTATCGTATTGCTGTATAAGTGCTAGACTGATACTATCGATGGTTGATTGAAACTCATTCTTATCAAGATTCTCTGCTTGTAACGTATCAATAATAATAAGATTATCATTTTCTATAGCATATGCACCATGAACTAAGTCATTGGCATTCATTTCTAATACAGCCTTATATAATGCTTCTCTATTCTCATGAGGCAGTGCCATAATTTTAACTCTGAATAGGACAATAGGGTCAACAACTTTTACCACAATATTGTCAATATGTGTTAAGTCATCTTCTATCCTCCATGTACCATCACCTATTTCCTCAAACAATAAGTTCATATCGATCATGAATCCTTCTATCTTTCGTTTAATATCCATTGTGAACCTCCTTCTATTCATATATACAAAATCAACCCTCATTGATTATCTCAGAATCAACTTACCTCTATTATACACGTGATAATCATTAGAATTCAATAGCAATTTTGCTATTTAAACAAGATTATCATAACATAATGTTAGCAATAAAAGCCACTTTTTTATAATAAAAGAACTGTTATATTGTCATAAGTTATGATAATATTAAAAGGATGATGAATGAAGGGAGGGATATTTAATGGGTTTTATAGACAGGATCAAGAAAATATTTAGAGCCAATAAAACAGCTAAAATGGAACATACCGATAATGCTATCACTGTGTTGAATATGCGTATAGGTGATATTGTTTCTATTGAAGATGTTGATTACGAAGTACAAGCCATATTAACATTTAATGACCATGGCTGGAGATGGACTGAGTATAAAATTAAAGATGCACGAAAGACCTATTGGTTAAGTGTAGAGCAAGATGATGACATTGAAATAAGTCTATTCGAAGAAGTCGTTGCTATCACAACTGAAGCACCAAAAGTCTATGAGTATAAGGGGGTCACTTATTATATGCAAGAAGGTAGTGACGCCATTGTGGAACGTGTTCAAGGAAATATCAGTGTTGTTAAAGGCGAAGAAATTGATTACTATGAATATGCTGATGAAGATGGTGAGCACCTGCTATCCATAGAAATATGGAATGGTGAAGTTGAGATGAGTATTGGTAGGGAAATTCAAGATTATAATGTTGAAATCTACCCTAGAGATTAATCCGATTTGACACATATGAAAGGAGGTTATGGTGATGAAAAAAGGATATAAAATTGCATTGGGTATTATCCTAGCCATATGGGTAATTGGCATAATCGGCTCATCTTTTTCTAGTAAATCACTTGCCAAAAAAATAGATAACAATCCAAATTTTGATTATTCAACAAGTTTAACGAGCAACTATGACCGTTCCGATAAGGCCAAAGTTTATTCAACTAAGATGAGCCCTAAAGAAGCAGCAATGTATTTGATTAATGAAGATCGTCCTCTAGAATATACCGATTTAAATAATGATGACGCCATTCAATTAACCTATGATGATTACTATGTCTTAATCTATCAAAATGAAGATGGCGAAACATATATTCAAATTTCTTCTAGAAAATACGTACATAATAATGGCTATCAGGGTCTATATCGTCCATATAGAAGTAATATTGTTACTTTCTATAGTGCTGCATATCTTTCAAGTAGATATTATAGTCGTGATATAAACCGTTATGGAGAAGGTTATGCACGTCCCGTAAAAACCGTGACAAAACCATCCACTACAAATTCGAATACAACAAATACAAAAACAGATTCTAGTAAAATTAAAACAGACAAAAATGCTTCATCAAAGATACGAACAGAAAGTTCAAAAACAGATAGCAACACAACTCAGAAGACCACTAATACAACTACCAAAACTACTACTAAGCCAACAACCAAAACAACTACTAGCAAACCTAGTACATCTAGCACAAAATCTGTTCGAACAGGTAGTGCAGGTACAAAATCAAGAGTTGGCGGCGGTACAAGCTTTGGTAAATAAGTAACTCTATATATTGAACTTAACATTTGACACTTCTATTGATTGAAGTTCAATATATTAATCATGATTTTATAAGTTTAACTTTTTTAAATAATTGAAGGCATTATATCAATTATTTAGTTTTAACTTATCTATAATAAAAAACACTGTACATAGAAGGGAGAACGCTATATGGATTTTTTAAATAATGAATTTGTTGCAACGATTGTATATGCCATTTTAGCATTAGTGTTAATGTTTGTTGGTTATAAAGTTTTCGACTTCATTACACCTTATAATTTTGCAGAAGAAATAAAAGAGAAAAACCCTGCTGTAGGCGCAGTGATTGCTGCCATATTTATTGCAGTAGCTATTATTATTAAAGCTGCCATCGTATAGTATGATATTTTAAATAAAAATACATTAATCAATGAAGGAGGTTATACAATGAATCCTATTCTTTCAAGTATCATCTACTTTGCAATTGGTATGATTTTCTGTGGTATCGGTTATAAGGTTTTTGATATCATTACACCTTTTGATTTAAATAAAGAAATTGATGAACATAATGTTGCCGCAGGATTAGCTGTTGCTGGTATATTTATTGGTGTTGCTATCGTTGTCAGTGCTGCAATTATATAGAAGTTGTGCTTCATCGAATAAACATTTTAATAATTCTATGGCAATAAAACGATTAAATACATAAGGGTATTTTAATTTACCTTTACAGATTATGGGGATTTGATATGACTAAAAATGATAGCATTAATACACGTAACACTGAAGGAAAAATTAATGCTACTCCCCTTCTTTTTGCGGTCTTCATTATTGCAATATGCGGTATCATATATGAACTGATTATTGGAGCAATCAGTTCATATTTATTAGGGGATAGTGTTAAACAATACTCAATAACCATCGGTCTCTTTATGAGTGCTATGGGTATTGGCTCTTATATAACAAGAAGGTTTAAACGCAACTTATTTGATGTCTTTGTGACCATCGAATTATGTATTGGTCTTATTGGTGGAATTTCGGCAGTATTCTTGTTTGCTGCTTACGGCTACTCCAATACATACTACATTGTCATGTATGGTACGATTATCGTTATCGGTATCTTAGTTGGATTAGAGATACCCATATTGACACGTATTATAGAAGAAAATGAAAACAACCTTCGTTTAACCATAGCCAATGTACTTAGTTTTGATTATGTAGGTGCGTTAATTGGCTCCGTTGCATTTCCTTTGATTTTATTACCTCATTTGGGACATATAAAAACATCTTTTTTTGTTGGTTTTATTAACATCATGGTTGCGAATATCATTATTTTTAAATATGCTGGCTATATCAAACGTATCAAGCTTTTAAAGATCTTGGCTTTATTGTTCACCAGCCTTATCTTGTTGGGCTTTTTTACAGCTGATCAAACAGCTAATCGAATAGAAAATAACTTATATCGAGATCAGATTATATATCGTAAACAAACAAATTACCAGAGAATGATTGTAACGAAACACCGTGATGATATGCGCTTATTTCTAAACGGTAATATACAATTTAGCTCACAGGATGAATACAGATATCATGAGGCGCTTATTCATCCTGCCATGTCACTTGCTGATAGCCACAAGAATGTGCTAATTCTTGGTGGTGGTGATGGATTAGCTGCTAGAGAAGTACTAAAATATGGCGATGTAGAGAAAATAACTTTGGTGGATCTCGATCCTGAAGTTATTACTTTTTGTCGTTCTAATCCACTTATTAAAGCGTTAAATGAAGAATCATTAGATAATGAAAAACTTTCTATTATTAATCAAGATGCTTATAAATTTCTTGAGATGACAGATGAACAATACGATGTTATTATTGTGGATCTACCCGATCCTAATAATGAATCTCTAAATAAACTTTACACAAACATATTTTATCGCTTAGTCTATGCAAGGCTTACTGATGGTGGTATGGTCTCTATTCAATCAACGAGTCCTTATTACGCTGAAGAATCCTATTGGTGTATTCGCAAAACTGTTCAATCAGAAGGTTTTTACACCTCGGGTCATCATGTATATGTCCCAGCCTTTGGTGATTGGGGATTCACACTAGCTTCCAAAAATAAATTTAATCAAGAAGATATTGACATAACTGTACCAACGAAATATCTAAATAACGATATCGTGCAAGCTCTTTTTGTATTTGGTAATGATGAGAAGAAGATGCAAGATCTGGTTCAAGTGAATAGTCTAACCAATCCTGTTCTTATCACCTATTATCAAAAAGCTTGGAGTAGTTATTAATCTATATTAAGGGAGAATTCACATGATAACTGTACTCTTAAATGCAATTAAAGTACTTCATATCTCTATGGAAAAAAGTAAAGTGTATAAATTGTTAGGTGTTGGGCTTGCCTCTTTACTTATCTGTTCTGTTATTTTTTATTATGTAGAAGGTCCTATAGATCCTGATTTATCCTTGGCAGATTCCTTTTGGTGGGGATTTGTCACCACCACAACTGTTGGCTATGGAGACTACTTTCCTATAACTCTGGGTGGTCGATTAATCGCCGTCATACTCATGTTAATTGGTATTAGTACTTTTGGTTTCCTAACCGCGGCTGTTGCATCACTGTTCGTTGAAAATAAATTGAAAGAAGGTATGGGACTGGTGGACATAAAATTCAAGAATCACATTGTTATTATTGGCTGGAATAAAAGAAGTGAAACCATGCTAACTGAATTAGCTGGTGATAATCCTGATCGAAAAATAGTTATTGTTTCAGAAATTGAACGTTTAACATTCGAAACAAAAAATACATATTTTGTACATGGTGACCCTACTATAGATGATACCTTAATAAGAGCTAATATCAGTGAAGCGGATATTGTCATGATTGTTGCTGATGACAAATTAATAGAAAATAACAGTATGGCAGATGCCAGATCCGTCCTTATATGTTTAGCAATCGATAAATTGAATCCAACCATTCATATCATTGCAGAAGTTTTAAATGAAGAAAATATCCCTCATTTTGAAAGAGCAAATGTTAACGATATTATTGTTAGTAACCAAATGAGTAGCCGCGTTATGGTAAGAAGTGCTGTCTACAAGAATGTCAGCGTCGTTCTTAAAGAATTATTAACGAATGCTTATGGTAATGAAATCTACGAATGTGCCATAAAATCAGATGATATTGGTCTTACATTCAAGGAACTATCTACTAAATACATCACAAGCTATAATGCTATCATTCTGGGCATTGCTGACGATAAAGTAAGGTTAAATCCGGACAAAGAGCGTAAAGTACAGAAAAATGATGTGATTATTTATATATCTGATAAAAAATTATAAGATAAATCTCCTACCTATTATAGAGATACTCTATGCCAAATATAATTGTTATTTATTTAGGCCACTAAAAATTTGAGTATCAACCTGCTAGGTAAGAGATTTTTTAACGTTTAACTATAACATACTTAAGAATTATTTCTTTTTAATAATTCTTATGAATAGGAACATCCCAATAATGCCTACTAATACAAGACCAAGATTAATACTGATGGTCTTTACATCTATGACTTCTGCCTCCTGCTCCATATTACCTGGCATACCTCCTGGAAACTTATTTTTCATGCCTTGAGGGTTCATGCCTTCTGGTATCTTATCGGGATTCATATCTTCTGGCATATTGCCCTCTTGAATAGCTGGATCATTGGCTTTATCTCCACGATTCTTTCCTCGGTTACCATTAGTATCAACTTGTGGATTTTCTCCTTCTGGCATCTGGTCAATTGGTGGTTTTCCCTGACCTTCCTGCCCCATTGGAGGTTTTCCATTCATTTCGCCTCTGGGTCCATTTTTGCCACCAGCATTACCCTCACCATTATTTGTACTTGGTATGGTACCATCTAATTGCTCTCTAATATTGCTTACCCTCTTATCGATATAATTCAACATACTATAATAATCTGTATTCGTATCGCTAAAAAGTGCTTCTTCAAATTGTTCATAGGTATAAAAAGCTGTTGGATCAGTTTTTACATATTCTTTAATCATCTCATAAATGCTTGTCACCTTACCTGTTATGGTTTGTTCCAATAGATAACCATCTAGTAGCGTGGTTATATAATCATGGTACTGCTCCACATATGCCTCATTTTCAAAGATAGCCTCGATGAGCGGGTAATTTTCCATAGCTCCTGATACAGGTTCGTCAATTAAGAATGCTATGGCTTGTTCATCCGTTCCACCTTTTGGAAAACCATTAAAAGACATATTAAGATCCCATGTAATCCACTCAAAAATACCATTATGATTATAGAGATAATAGTTATGGAACATACCACCTTGGTATGCATCAAGGTGAACGGTTATGGTACTTACTGCAAGATACTTAAGGAAACTATCTACGTTCAATACCGTCTCAAGATGGCCACCCTCTTCAATGACCTTCATGAGATTGATGATATCTTTATCATTAGAATAAGCTCCACTTTCAGGTTCAAGCATATAGTCATCAGGGTCATCGGATATATAGTTGAGATCACTTCCTGCTCCCATTTCTGGCTTATAGAGTTCTCCTGTAGCATCACCATATCTATCTTCTAAAAAACTTTCATCCACTTGTTCAACGGCTAGATATAACCCAAAATACACATCATTAATATAAAGTGCCACATATGTCGTTCTTGAAGCTTCTGCATCTAATGCATCTAACATTTCATAGCTTATATACTCTGCCATCATAGATGGATCACTGTATATATTATTTAAATTAATCTTGCTTATTCCATATAGATTCTGCTCATCCACATAATAGTCAAAATTAACTTTCAGACTAAATCGCTTTGTTTCAGCATTGGAAGATGCTACATCTTTCAAACTGGAATTCCCTTTAGGTCTTATACCAACATCTTGGTACTGATAACCATTATAATCAATGTCTGCAACCACATATTCTTCAGACATTGCATTCTCAATCATCTCTTCATAATCCTCTTCATCAATGGTTATCTTAACATCAATAACACTGTCATGTGGAAATACTTCTTCATCAATAGTATCCGTACTGGTCTCTATTAATTGGCTATTCACTGTGATAGCATCGACTATAAGCAATGCCACAGTCACAGCTATGGCAGATAAAATTATGGGTATTAATCTTCGTCCCTTCATATCGTCACCCCACTCTAACTAGAAAACTCGTTACTACTTACGAGCATCGCACCTGATACCTGTTCAATGGTTAATAAATCATTTACAAAAGATAGCTCATCATCTTTTACTCGTACTTCTATGGTTAATTCCATGCCTGAACTCTGCACTGTTTTTGATCTAACTAAGTATTTATCTGTTCCTGTTTTAATACGATCTAGTACTTGCTTCTCTGCTAGACCATCTGCCATATTGACTAATAACATATAAGGGGTCTCCTGTTTTACTTGGCGAGACATCACATAGATAATAATACCAAGAACCAATGAACCCACAATACCTAACAGATAAAATCCTGCGCCAATAATAATACCTGCTGCAATGGACCAAAACATGAATACAATGTCCATAGGATCTTTTACTGCACTTCGAAAACGTACAATACTGAGTGCACCAACCATACCCAGGGATAATACGACGTTCGATGTTACGGCTAAGATGACGAGAGATGTTACCATGGTCATCATAATTAGCGAGATGTTAAAACTTTTGGTATACACCACACTTTGATAGGTCTTTTTATAGATGTTAAAGATAAAAGCTCCTACAATAAATGCTAACAGTAACGTTAAACCAATGGATAATGCTGAGATGTTGGAACTGCTTTGTAGAAAACTATCTTTTAAAATATCTTGAAATGTTGTCATACAATATACCTCCTCTAATTTCTTTAAAATTGATTGTTATATTTCCTTGCCATAATGTATTTGGATGCAGCTGTTTGAGGTACATGCCCCATCTGTACTAAACCTTGTATAAAATCTGGCATCACATGATTGAATTTTACCTCCACAATGACTTGCTGTGCCTCTATAGCTGGTACATAAAAAGCTTCTTCATCAAACAAATTGGTATGCATATTAGATGTTCTTATATCCCGATCAAAGGTTAATCTAAAATCACCAATAGGATGGGTATAGGCTTTCCTTATATACCGAACAATTACTTTTGGTTTTAATAATCGATGTCGTAGCGCTAGGTAGAACTCTTGGTACAATGACTTCTCCTTCTGTAAGAGAAATGCATAATCATTAGCTAGAATACGCTCTACTTCTATCTTAGTAAGTGGTACGGATTCTTTCATGGTCATTTGATGAATTTTGGATTTCCTCTCGAGTTTGATAAAATGATGATCATTACCATAATACCTAATTCTGTACTTATGTCGTATGGCTTCACCGTTAATCTTTTGCACATAAGCTGTATTAAAAATATCATCATAATATAAGCTGGTTATCTGATAGCCATTCTCAGGACAATGACTATCCCTTTGTAACGTTTTTTTAATACGCTCTGATAATATTTTATAGTCTAAGGGAGATACGGTGTATTTTAGCTCATGTCTTTTACATTGCATATGAATCACCTTCCTTGACACTTACTTTACATAAGTAATGTCACAGTTATATCACAACTTTGTGTTAAAATATGAATAACCGTGATATAATTGTGACAATCCTATGACATAATAAGGTAGTACAAGGTGACTACGTCAAAGATTTCAAGGAAAATAGAACGGAGAACGTTCCTATACTACAAGAAAAAATAACTAGACATGTCTATAATAGGAATAAAAAAGAATTAGAAAAGGTGATTCTGTGGGTAAAAAAATATTGATAGCTGATGATGAACTTAGACTTAGAATATTAATATCAGATTTTCTCATTTTAGAAGGCTATACGGTGCTAGAAGCAAAAGATGGAAGAGAAGCCTTAACAATTTTTAATAAAACACCTGATTTACAGATGGTTATTCTAGATGTAATGATGCCTTATTATGATGGTTGGCAAGTATGTAGAGAAATACGAAAAGCAAGCAATGTGCCCATTATCATGGTCACTGCAAAAGATACAGAACCTGATGAGTTGGTTGGATTTACTGCTGGAGCTGATGAATACATTACCAAACCTTTTAGCCCTACGATTTTTGTAGCAAGGGTCAATGCGCTCTACAATCGTACGTATCCTAATCATAAATCGGATATTATTACGAAAGGTATTATTACCATTGACTTGCAAAAACACACTGTAACTGTAGATGGTACACTTATTAACTTAAGTAGTACTGAATATAAGTTACTTACCTACCTTATTGAAAATGAAGGTCGTGTCATGACAAGAGACAGTCTTCTGGATCATGTATGGGGGTATGATTATGACGGTACTGATCGAACGGTGGATACCCATATGAATCGGTTACGTACCAAATTAATCAGAGGCGGAGATACCATAAAAACAGTTCGTGGCTATGGTTATAGATTTGAGGTGAATGCAGATGAATTCCATTAAGAAAAAGTTATTTTTACAGATTGGCTCTATCATTGTTTTACTTATATGTTTATTAATCTTAGCTAATACATTTTTACTCAAGCCCTTCTATATACAAAAAGAGAAAAAGCAATTATTAAAACACTATGAGGTAATTAACAGCATTGGATCAGCAGATTATACGGAATCCTATGATATGTTAGGCGATATAGAAAATAAATCACATGTGGATATTATTATAAAAGATAATGAAGGAATACCCCTGTATGCTAGTAAATTCAACCTTCTGGATGACATGATGAGTCCTAAACCTGCCCCACCTCCACCCAAACCCAGTCATATAATCCGTGAAGAGCCTATTAACAATCAGATTAACTGGGTATGGTCAGAAGATAATCGCCAAACAAAATTCCTTCAAATTATAGGTACACTTGATAATGGTAGCAGAATTAAAATGAGCATTCCATTAATGTCTATTAACAATAACATTTATCTTGCTAATCAATTTACTCTTATTGTAGGTAGCTTACTGTTTATTATTGGTATGTTCATTGCTTATCTTTTATCCCAGCATTTTACAAAGCCTATATTGAGCATGAATAAAACAACTAATGACCTAAAACATCTACATTTTGGTACAGCTTGTCAAGTGCGATCTAAAGATGAGTTAGGGCAATTAGCACAGAGTATCAATGACATGTCCATAGAACTTAGAGATACCATCCATTCTCTTAATCATAGTAATAAAGAGCTTCAACGAGAAATTAACCATCGTATTAAAATAGACGAAAAGAGAAAACAGCTCTTGAGTAATGTCTCCCACGAACTCAAGACCCCTATTGCTCTATTACAGGGTTATGCTGAGGGTCTAAAGCTAAACGTGGCGAAAAATCATAATCGAATAGATTTCTACTGTGATGTCATTATGGATGAATCGAATAAAATGAATCGATTGGTTCAAACACTACTCAGTGTTAATCAAATTGAATTTGGTGACATCAAAATCCATGAAACTGACTTTGATATCGTTGACTTCGTACAATATATTGTAGACAAATACCATCAACGATTTGAAGAACAAAGCCTGCATGTTCAATTCACACCCCTTCATCAATCAACATATGTTCATTCGGACCAGTTAAAGGTTGAACAGGTCTTAACCAATTATATTAATAATGCTATTCAATATGTGGATGAGCATAAAAACCTTCAGATTCGTATGGAAGATAAAGCAACCCATATACGTATAGAAGTCTATAACTCATGCTCACCTATTCCATTGGAAGAATTAGATAAATTATGGGATAGTTTTTATAAGCTTGATAAAGCGCGGACCAGAGCATCTGGTGGCCATGGGCTTGGGCTATCTATCGTGAAGGCTATTCAAGAGGCAGTTGGAAATGAATATGGTGTAAAATTAGATCAAGATGGTATTCGTTTTTGGTTTGACGTGGCAAAATGCATATAGAGAAAGACTCTTGGGGTTTGTCATGAATAAGTCAGAAATACTAATTGTAAATTCACTAGATTGTCTAATATACTTGTCATATGTAGTTGTTTGTCATAATTTATTGATTAAAGAATAAAGGCGAAAAGGCAACTATTTATATTTCGATAAAACACATATGAAAAGGAGATAATTATGAAAAAGAATCTAATAAAAATTATACTAATAATGGTACTCATGTTAACAGTAATTAATATAAGTATTGCCTCTTCTACCAAAAAAGAGATTCAAGCTATACAAGATTATTCTATCAATATGAGCTTGAATAACGAAAATTTCATAGCAAAAGAAAAGGATGGGACAATTCTAGCACCTATTGTCTATAAGGATAGAACCTATCTACCTGTAAGACAATTAGCTGAGGTAATAGGCGTTTCTGTTGATTGGGATAATAATACGAAAACAGTTATATTGCATAATGAAACAAATACTGGTACCACACGACATAACGTTTTAATCGAAGAAAATAACGCTTTAAAAGAACAGAATGAAAGTTTGAAATATGAGATAAGTCAATTGAATGATGAAATTGAAGCATTAAAAGAACTCACTAAACAAATAGATAGTGGTGATGGCAATCACAATAGTGAAGTAGTTTTATATTGGTCTAATGATAATAAAAGATATAAAGGCAGCATGTTGGATAACCAATATAGCGGCTATGGAAAAGCATATAATTTAGATGGTACGTTACAATATGATGGAGAATGGAAAGACGGGAAATATCATGGTAATGGAAAAAGTTACTATAATGGACATTTAGTATTTGATGGTAATTGGAACAATAACGACATGTGTGGGTATGGCATAAAACATGCCAATCCAGATAAAAAATATGATTGGACATATGAAGGTGAATGGGAAAATAATCAACTTAATGGCTTAGGTAAAAAATACAATAAGGACGGGCAATTATTATACATAGGCAATTGGAAAGACGGTAAACAACATGGATTTGGAGTATCCTATAATAAAGATATCATAATTTATATAGGTTGGTTTAAAGAAAGATCAAGGCATGGATGGGGTCTATTCTTTGATAATGACGGAGATTTTGAATATGAAGCCATGTCCGAAGAAGGGCGTATCATAGAAGTTCTGTCAAAAAATCTAAGACAAGTAAATATACCTTCACAAGTACCAATTGAAGTTATTTCGGGACAAGGTGAAACAGAAATTCAATATCAAACCGATTATATCAAAAATAATAACTGGTATATTGACGGTGAAGGAAATGAAATATATAAAGAAACGCTATAAGTTATTTTTCATTGTTACATCTATAAGAACCTAGGGCGTTTAGTCGATATACACATAGAAAAAGACGTATAATTGTAGTGTAATTAGAGCGGTAGTAGATTAAAACTCCGCCCAGCTCATACATAGCTGGGTGGAGTTTTAAATACTTTTAACTATTCTGCTGGTTGATAATATCTGAGCACCTGATTTCAACGCATTTTTTGTACGTGTACTATCAACAACACCATGGGGAGACTTAGAGAGTCGTTTGAATTGCCTAAGTAACTATCTCCTTGAGAAAAGCTTATACGTCATAGAGACTTAGCCTTTATATTTGACTAAGTCTCTTATTGTATCTAAAGGTTATAGTTGTTTATTCTTCTAACTTATATATCCTATAGGCTTTGTCCATTCCGCCTTTAAAAATTCTCGTAACTAGGATTAATCACTCTTGAACTTATTGCTTCCCCTCTAATGATTATATCTGTCTTTAATTCTTTTTTCCACACGTAATCCTTTTATCATATGGTCAATCGCTTTTTCTTGGAATTCATAAGTAGTTATTACTTCAACATTTCCCTTTTCACTTGTTGAATATACTTCCCACACATTATTCAAGTATCTTATACCAATTAGATTCTCTGAAATATTTTGGCCATCAAAACTATACTTACCAAGTTTTTCATCTCGAATAACTTTAATTGCTTCATCTTTAGTCATTAACTCACCACCTACTTAACTATTTTTAACAATTTCAAGTCCATTAACATATCAATTGGTAAAGGTAATTGATATTGAATACCTCCTCCAATTGACTCAAATCCATCTGCAATCTTCCCCTTATATACAACTAAATCTTTATATTCTATTCCTTTATAATCCATGAATGCTTCAATATCTGCTTTTAACTCCAAATCATTACAATTCTTAACATACATTTCTATATCATTGAAATCACCTGTTACTTTATACTGATGATATTTTGAAACATCTTCAACATAAGGCAAAGCCCTTTGATCATATGCATATGGTTTGCCGTCAATAACTGGTGATGTAAATCTACCATTTGAAGGCCCATATCTATCAATAACCTCACCCATTTTAATATCATACGGCTTCTTATCAACAACATTATCTATTACTGCAAATCCATCATTAGGTACTTGACTCCAATCGATGCTACCATTACTTGTTAGTACACTTGAATCTTTTGGAATCTGAATATCATTTGGCCATTTTCCTGATTCAATAAACTCATCCCCATAATTTGTTCCCAAATATGAATCTGTTTGCTTAAGATAGCTAAATAGTTCATCTGAATCACACGTTGATTGTTTCAGTAAGTCACTTACATTATTCCTCGTCCCTCTTGCACTATTCATTACCGCATCAATAGCATCTTCCCCATCCATCCTATCTGGTATAATATCTCTCTTTAGGTGGGTATCCACTAAACCATCAAACTTACTTCTTTGCATCATATTTAAGTCGTCAAATGGTACATGTATGATCTCATCATCAAGCATGATAAATTCATAACCATTATCAAGTTTTGTCACTTTTTTTACAGCAGTTAGCAATTCATCAGGGGTCATTTTTAGTATTTTCTTAAGTCCTGATCCCATCTTGAGCACTTGCTTAAAGGTCTTTTTGAATCCACCGTTCTTAATAAATTTTGCTAATCCTGCTACACTTTTTACAGCTGCCCCTACTTCAAGGG
>JMSU01000006.1_pt1 | contig 201306 bp, 207 predicted proteins | sample 179011 | NCBI WGS metagenome assembly JMSU01 (sample SAMN02769580, study PRJNA246767) | bioreactor metagenome | isolation source: Culture-1 Bioreactor ArsB derived from microbial biomass from the upper 2 cm... | place: Germany: Bremen | collected day 87 after inoculation
TGAAGCTATAACTAGTATAAAAGCTATAGTTTGCAGATATTCAATCTCAAAAGGTACTAATATTAATTTTTGAACAAAATAAGTCAGTATCCCTGCTAATGTCATAACAAAGGTAACCGCCATTCCCATTCCCATTGCTGTTTCAACTTGTTTGGAAACACCTAGGAAAGGACAGATTCCCAAGAATCTTGATAGAACAAAGTTATTTACTAATATCGAACTAACAAGTAGCACAAAAATACCTGCATTTTCCATATTATTCCCTCCTAATCAATATTATAGAGTTCATATAGTAAAACTTAATTTGTACATATCCAAATACTCGATGATTCTGGGAGTTTTGGATGTGTATAAATTAATAGTTTTACTTGAATCTCTATAAGGGGTTATTTTTTAATGACCCTATGCCGATCTTGACTTTAATACATTATTAATTGCCAGCAATATACCTAGGGCTAAGAATGCACCTGGAGGTAATATCATGATTAAAGCAGGCTTATAAGCCGCACCAAAAATACTAAGACCAAAGATACTTCCAGCACCAAATAATTCTCTAATAGCTCCTAATAATGTTAATGCCCATGTAAAACCAAGTCCCATACCTATACCATCGAATGTAGAACCTACTATACCGTTTTTAGAAGCATATGATTCAGCCCTTGCAAGTATAAGACAGTTAACAACTATAAGTGGTATAAACAATCCAAGTGACTTGTAAAGAGCTTGCATATAACCTTCCATTAACATACCTACCATTGTAACGAAGGTAGCAATTACAACTATAAATATTGGAATCCTAATTTTACTAGGAACAACCTTTCTAAGTAAAGATATAACTACATTGGAACAAATCAAAACTGCTGTTGATGCAAGACCCATACCCAATCCATTTTTAGCAGAAGTAGTAACTGCTAAAGTAGGACACATTCCTAACAATTGAAAAAATATTGGGTTTTCCTTAAAGAGTCCATTCATTAAATTCTTAACTGGATTCAATATATCTCACCTCCACTATTATTTACCTGAGATTTCCTTGAAGGTATCTATCGCTATGTTTACTCCTGAAGTTACAGCATTAGAAGTAATTGTTGCACCTGAAATTGCTTGAATCTGATTTTCCTCTGTTGGCTCAGTTTTAGTAACTACAATTTCAGTATCTGTACTTTTGTTTTCGTATTGTTCATAGAAGAAAGGTAAAGTTGCATTTGCACCAAGCCCCGGTGTCTCTTGATGATTTCCTACTCTAACACCTAAAACCTTTCCATCCATATCTATTCCCGTCATAATCTCTACGGTTCCAGCATAACCTGATGGGAGAGTCTTGAAGGTATAACCTACAATGCTGTCTCCTTTATATCCTGCAAAAACCTCTGCAACCTTATTGTTTTTACTAATTATCTCGTTAAGTTTTCCTTCATCTATAGGCTTAAAAGTTTCTGCACTAGGCAAAATACTCTTTCTTGCTTCCTCATTAGCCAAATTTCTTTGAATTGTGATTTGATCCTTAGTAACTTCATTTGTGATAGCTAAAGCTGCTGCTGCAACTATACAAACAACCAATAAGATTATTCCTAATTTTACTATTTCCTTCATATTACTTCACCTCCCCAAAAACTCTAGGGCTAGTATACTTATCAATAAGTGGTGATGCTACGTTCATTAATAGTATAGAATATGACACACCCTCTGGATATCCACCATAAAGTCTGATTATACTTGTAATTAATCCACAACCTAATGCAAATATTATTTGACCCTTAGGCGTTACAGGAGATGATACATAGTCCGTTGCCATATAAATAGCACCTATCATAAGTCCACCTGCTAGTACCTGATACATCATAAAGTATGGATCCCATCCACCAAGTACAAATGTCATTACCGCAACTGTTGCTATGTATATTACCGGTATACGAGGTGTTATTACTCCTCTGTACACTAAGTAAATACCACCTATTATTAAAGCTAAAGCCGAAGTTTCTCCAATACATCCTCCATGGTTACCAATAAAAAGCTGGAATAATGTAGGCATTTGCTCAGTTGCAGCCGAAGCTCCACTTATCATAGCTAAAGGCGTTGCAGTAGAAACTGCATCGGCACCTGGCTTTACCCAACTAGTCATCTCAACTGGCCATGATGCTAAAAGCATTGCACGGGCTGCTAAAGCTGGATTCATAAAGTTATGTCCAAGACCACCAAACATTTGCTTTACAACTGCAATAGCAAAAATAGACCCTATAACAGGAACCCACCATGGTGCTGATGCAGGTATATTAAAGGCTAAAAGCATACCTGTTAAAATTGCGCTCCAGTCATTTATTGAAACTTCTTGTTTTCTAAGTTTTTGTATTCCTGCTTCAGTTACAACAGCTGCCAATACCGCAATTAATATTACCTTTACAGCTCCTAATCGAAAGTAATATATCCCAGCTAATGTCGCTGGTAATAACGCTATAACTACATCCCTCATCACACTACTTACAGTTTCATTGGATCTTATATGAGGCGATGACGAAGCTATCAACTTATTATTCATCAAATTACCCCCTAACTACTTTGTTTTCTTTTTTTAGCTATTATTTCACGTTTTGCAACACGAATTGATTGTAATAGAGGCCTCTTAGAAGGGCAAATAAATGAACATGACCCGCATTCAATACAATCTAAAGCATTATATTTTTCTGCTGTCTCAAACATGTTGTTTAATGAATATGCACTTATGTATAACGGTTGTAAATATGCGGGACAAATTTCTACACATTTACCGCATTTGATACAGTTTTTAGGCTTTGGAAGCGACGCTTCATCAGGCGTAAATACTAATATACCCGACGTTGTCTTTACAGCTGGTATTTCATCGGTATGCTGAGCATTACCCATCATAGGACCACCCATAATAATTTTTCCTATATTTCCGCTGTATCCGCCACATTGCTCAACTATCTCCTTGAAGCTTGTACCAACCTTGATAAGTAGGTTTTTCGGCTCCTTTATACCCTTTCCAGTTACGGTACAAATTCTTTCGATAAGTGGCATGCCTGTTTTAATAGCATCTGCAATAGCTGCGGCAGTTCCAACATTATTTACAACTACACCGACAGCCATAGGAAGTCCACCAGAAGGAACTTCTCTTTTTGTACATGCATAAATAAGCTGTTTTTCAGCACCTTGAGGATACTTAGTATGTAGATCAACAACCTCAATGTCCTTTTCATTTTTAACAGCTTCTTTCATTGCTGTAATTGCGTCTGGCTTATTATCTTCAATACCAATATAAGCCTTATCAACATTTAAAACCTTCATCATTGCCTTTAGTCCATAAACTATATCCCCAGGGTTCTCAAGCATTAGTCTATGATCGGCTGTAAGATACGGTTCACACTCTGCACCGTTTAAGATTATAGTGTCAATCTTATTTTCCGGTGGTGGTGATAGTTTCACGTGGGTTGGGAATCCTGCTCCACCCATTCCAACAATACCCGCTTCTTTAATGATGTTCTTTATTTCTTCTCCACTCAACGTTTCAATATCTCCCTTTGGAGTAACGTTTTCATGAAGTGTATCTAGTCCATCGGACTCGATGATAACGCATAAAGCTTCCCCACTTGGAGTAAGACTCTTTTTTACTCCCTTAACTTTGCCAGAAACACTACTGTGTATAGGTGCTGAAACAAAGGAAGTTGCTTCGCCAATTTTTTGACCAACCTTTACTTCGTCGCCAGGTTTTACTATAGGTTCACATGGCGCACCAATGTGCTGACTAAGGGGAATGGTTACAATTTTCGGCTGGGCAGCCTTTTCAATCGCATGTCTTGAAGTAGGCTCTTTAAAATGTGGAGGATGTACTCCACCTCTAAATGACAAAAGCCCCATTTTATATCACTCCTCTTAAAGTAATTATAAACAATAAAAATAGTATTTATTAGTCCCCTTTAATAGTATACAGTATACAAAGCCTTTTTTAAAGCTTAAATTTATACTTGGTCGTAAACTATTACTTAAATATGGTACCTCGTATTATTTTTATTGTCAATCTTCGATATTTTTTTAACTTTCAGTATAGTTTTGCTTGGAGATAACAACTTTTAAGTGGTTTTAGTTGGATTCAGTGTATATGTTGTTTATTTAGAGTTTTGTTATAGGGTAGTATATTGCGGGCAATAAAAAAAGCCGCATTGTAAAAGGCTATAATTCCATGGCCTATTTATGCGACTCTCCAATTCACGTGTCTTATATAGTAGTATTAATTTATACCATGAATTATACCATTTAATTATTCAACTGTAAATAAATTACTGTCTATATTTTTAACTCAGCTCTTTGGCCCCTTCAATAATATTACTTTTTATCCATTCTAAAACATCCATACTATTTATAGGAACTTCACCTAAAACCTCTTTAATCTCGTTAGTGCTTAATGTATATTCTTTATCATTTATTATATGTTTATAATTAAAATCAATATTTATATCCGATGAAACTAACACTATCATAGTATCAGGCATATTACCTATTGGCACCCTATCTATATGGCTATGCTTAAATACAGCTTCAACATAGGTTCCTTTACCCTTCGCCGAGGTAATTTTAAAAGCTCCGTCACAGGCCTCGGCCGAAGCCTTAAACATAGGTATTCCCAGTCCAACCTTTCTTGTGGTCCGGCTTGTAAAGAATGGACTTATAACCATATCTACCTCTTCCTCGCTCATCCCTTTGCCATTATCCTCAATAATAATTGTTAAAGTATCTTCTTTTAAGTTCTCATTTATCACAATTTCTATAAATGAAGCTCCAGCAACAATAGAATTTTGTGCAATATCTAGTATATGCATTGATAGTTCTCTCATAAATATTTCCCCTTATATATAGAGTTCACATAGCAAAGCTTAATTTAAACATGTCCAATGACTCGATAATTCTGGGAGTTTTGGATATATATAAATCAATAGTTTTAATTGAGTCTCTATACTGTGTACTCTTTTTTTCACCTAATGACTCTTCACAAATAATAATGATTTCACCTTAACCATTATTCCTTTAGGCTATTTAAGAAAATTGAAAATAGAGTCGATATCCTTTGCTTCAATGTCCATACAATTAACGGGTTCAGAAATATCTCCTAAATAATGTGCGTCCGAATTGACAATTATTTTGTATTTCTCTAAGTACTTATTTTTGCTAATAAAATCTTCCCTATTGCATTTTTTTGAAAATTCAATAGTTCTTATATCTAAATTGAATGGTACAAAACCTAGGTTAGATATAATACTAAAGTTTCTTTTGTCCACATGGGCTGGTATAACTACACCATTCAAATCACTAACCGTTGCAAAAACCTTATCTATATTCATGTTTACCGATGATACTAATAAGCGGCTTTCTTTATCAACATTATTTCCATCTATATCAAAAACTAATTGTTCTCCAAAAAAATCAGGATTATTAGGTACATCTGGTATTAATTTATCTATAATATCACCAAAATCCAAAGCTGACTCTATATCCCTAAAAAGACAAATCAAGTGTACTTCTTCTTTGGTCTGGACCTCCATCCCTGGAATAACTATAATGTCGTTACCCTTGGCAGCGTCTAGACATGGTAAACAGTTTTTCACAGAGTTATGGTCGGTTATAGCAATTACATCTAAACCCTTTATTATAGACATGTTTACAATATTCATTGGTGACATGTCGTTATCCCCGCATGGGGATAACGAACTATGAATATGCAGATCATAGAATAATTTCATTTATCTCATCCCGGCTTCATAGAACTTTGTAAAAATCTTAAAGCTATCAAGATCAGTTGACAGGATAGGTATCCCCTCATCATTAGCCTTTTCAATTGTATCCTCATCTACATCGATTGATTCCGGTACAATGACACAGGCCAAGTTAAGTAGCGAAGCAATGGCTACAATATTCATATGGGTTTGAACAGTAATCCATGCATCACCATCCTTAGCGTGGGACATTACCCAACTAAGCAAGTCGCAACAATATAAACCTTTAATTTCTTTCTCTAAACTATCTTCACCAGCTAAAACCTTAAATTCAAATTTATCTTTTAAGTCCTTTATAAGCATTTTAACTCCCCCCATTATATAGAGTTCATATAGCAAAACTTAATTTATACATGTTCAAATACTCAATGTTTCTAGGAGTTTTGAATGAGTGTAAATTAGTAGTTTTACTCTAATCTCTATTTATCAACTTTTTTCTTCATTTTTATTATACAATCCTCTAGCTTAGCCTTTCCCCTAACAACATCCTCTGCCATTGCGTGGCAGCTCGGGGCTCCACACGAACCACAGTCTATTCCCGGTAGTTCCTTATTAATCATATCTATAAGCTCCATCTTCTCTATTGCCTTTTCAATATCTGAATCAAGCTTCATTATACCTAAAGATTTAATTTCTTCTGTCCAACCTACATCTATGCCCTCAAGAAGTTTAGATGCCTCAGCTTTATCCAATTTATCTTTCTCACAGCCATTAGCTAATTGTCTAATTCTATTCTTGGCTACAAAGGGGTTCTCCACATTAAGCGGTCCTCCAACACATCCAGTGACGCAGGCATAGCCTTCAAAAAAATCAATATTATTAAGCTTTCCAAGTTCAATCTCTTCTAAAACCTTAATAACGTTTTCAATTCCGTCAACGGCTAGAAACTTATCTAAACCTAATGCAAAGCTTTGACCACCAACTCTTGCCCATCCAATTCCTTCACCAGAGGATTTTTGAATCTTATCATTTCTTTCTACGTCGTCGTAAATTTTTAAGAGCTTCGTATAAATTGATTTTATCGGAATTGCGCCGTCAACATAGGACTTTTGTATACCTATTGGCTTTTTGATACTTGTGATTTTGGCAGGACACTGAGTAATATAAAAGGCCCCAACATCGTTAAGATTTAGACAATGTTCTTTAGAGGCTTGTTGCTTTGCTAATCTAGCAGCTATTTCCATAGGTGATTCTAGGTTTATTATATTATCTATTAAAGATGGAAATCTAATTTGTATGAGCCGTGTTATTGCTGGACACAAGGTAGCAATTAGTGGCTTAGTTTTACTGTTCTTTAAAATGTCGCTCTGCATAGATGTAACAAGATTAGCAGCATATGCAACATCATACACCATGTCAAATCCCAACTCATAAAAACAATTAAAAACTTTATTTATATCCATATCTAGTCCAAATTGACCGTATAGAGGTAAGGAAACCAAGGCAATTTTAAACTTGTATTTTTCGATAGACTTCAAATCGTCAGCAAAAGCTTTTTTAGCATGATATGGACAAACTCTAATACATTCCCCACAATCAATACATCTTTCCTTAATAATTTTTGCCTTGCCATCTCTTATCCTAATAGCCTCAGTTGGACATCTTCTTAAACAAATTGTACAACCATTACACTTTTCTTTTTCTAAAGCAACTGAGTGCCAATAACCTTTCATTTACTATCCCCCAATATTGAAAATATTAGAACGCAATATTAATTTTAGATTATAGGTTCATCACCATTTTAACAGTAGTTCCTTTACCAACTTCAGATTCAATATAAAATTCGTCGCTTGATCTCTTAATATTAGGTAATCCCATACCTGCACCAAATCCTAATTCTCTAACTTTATTTGATGCGGTAGAAAAGCCCTTCTGCATAGCAAGATCAATATCCTTAATTCCAGGACCATTGTCTTTAGCAATTATTTCAATTTTATCTGGTTTTATATAAACTGTGATTTCTCCACCCTCAGAATGTATAACAACATTTATCTCTGCTTCGTATGTTGCAATAGCGGTTTTCCTAATAACGCTTGAGTCAATACCAAGCTGCCTTAGTACTTTCTTAATGCTACTGGAGGCTTCACCGGCTCTAGCAAAATCATCCTTTATTATTTCATACTCAAGCTTTATTCCTGTACTTTTTTCATTTAAGTCCATTCTCTTATATTCCTCCAATTGTAATGCCTTTTAATCCATTATTATATAATATTCCACAAGAGGTATATAGAGTATGGTTAGTAGCCAATAGAGCTATTCCCATTTCTTCTGCCATGTCGATTACTTCCTGCGGAGGAGTCTTTCCTCTTACAAAAACTATAGCATTAATATCGAGCATCTCAGCAGTTCTTATCACCTGTGGATTCGTAAGACCAGTTAATAATAAAATTTTATCCTCTACAAAGGCCAAAACATCACTCATCAGATCACAACCAAAGGCGCCAGTTACTACAACCTCCGAATGCTCGTCTCCTGACAAAAACCTTGCATCTAGTAAATGTTTAATTTTTCCCACTAACATTTATGTCGTTTACCTCCTTATATTATACCCTCAAATGAATTCAAGCTTTCCATAAAAATTTCAAATAATTTAGTCCGGTCTGAGAAGTTAGACTTCTTAGCTTCTGTAAGCTTTGTCTTTGCTGCAGTTGCAATGTTAGTAAACTTGCTATTAAAATTATTTAAATCATCAGAAGGGCTAACAGCCGAAATAGATTTTATAATTCCATCTAAACTATTAATCTGACTGTCAACAAATTGTGTTATCTTATTTGATTCCACAGCAGCAATATCATTGTTAGCCAAAAAGCTGGAATAACTTTCGTAATACTTTTTAAGTTCTTTTATTTGCTTTGAAGCAATTTCACTGTACTCTTTTCCCGCATCCCCATAATTTACTTCTCTAGTCGGCAATTGTTTTGGCGAAATGAAAGCATCCGCGTAAAGGTCTTTAATACTATTTTTATATTTTTCAGCGCTTTCTCTTTGAACAAAGGACATAACCATAACTCTATATCTATCGGATTCAACAATAAATCCTCCTAGACCCTTATCCCTTAAATTCTTCACCTGACTTTCCGCATGACTTCTATTGTCAAAGCTTCCAACTTGGATATTGAAAATATTCACAGGTGGTACTTCAAGAGAATATAATTTTTTCTCAGCGGTCTGTTCTTTGCTTTCACTATTATTAGTTGTTTCCTTTGTTTCTTCTGTAACCTTTGAAGCTGGTGCTTTTTCATTGTCAACGCTTTTCTGGGGTTTTACATCAACCTTCTTTTCTGTGGTATTTCCGCTAACACTGGTATCTTGATTAGTAAAATACTTAGGTATGAGAAAATATTTTGTCCCAAAATAACCTATGCTTATTGATAATACACATAATAGTGCTATGACCCCTAGTATTTTTCCAATATTGTTATTATTACTTTTTCTAGTCTTAGTCCTATTTCGTCTCATATAACCCCTCCTAAAATATTTATAGAAATCACAATAAATCTCTTACACTTTGCTTCCTCGAATATCCTTAAAGCCTTGGCTATTCAAAAAATCAAAATGTAGATTTATAACTGCGTTCTATATATAGAAATCGCAATAAATCTTTTACATTTTGCTTCTTTGAATATCCTTAAAGCTTTAGCTATTCAAAAAATCAAAATGTAGATTTATAACTGCGTTCTATATATATTAGAAAACTGCTTGATTTTTTCTCACTATAAAATTGTATTTTTAAATCATGCAATTCTCTTCAAACTACCGATGGTACTTCCTCAATCACATATATTATATCATATTATTGTTTTTTATAGATTAGTCTAAATTCTGTTATTCAAAATAAAAAAATATTGAAAATTCCGATTTTTATCACAACTACACACCCAATCTATTTTGTGATTTCCATGCATTAAAAAAAGCCATGATAATCATGACTTTTTTTGTTGTTAAACTCTATTTTCAAATTTTGTCAAAACCATTTGAACAGCTTCTTCTAGTCTGTTTTTATTATCATTATCCACTTTTTCATAAATGATTTTTAGCTTTTCAAGTAAGTTTAAGTAATCACTTTTTGATGTCATAATAGCTCCCTCACTTTTCAGAATATTCTTTATTTATTATATAATTTTTAGCGTTGTATTTCAACAACTTTTTAACAAATTAATGAGAATTTTTTATAAATATTAACTATTATCAAATATCTAGTGTGCTTAGTCTAAGATTTTGTTAAAGTATCGAGACAACTTTTTCTTCCTAATCTCAGCTAATATTAATATGGTAATAGGTAAAATGGCTCTGTTTAAAAAGCTTATATAAGGCATTACATCTCTATCAAATTCAAAAAAATCTATAGTTCCATCCCATGTCAAATAGGTCAAGTTAATTAGCTGGGCGCCCACGGGGATCACAAAGACTCTATAATCTCTAAATCTAAAAATCTTAGCAATTCCAATACATATTGCTATTTGCTTAATATTATCACCACTTCAACGCTTTCGCTACATCTCCCGGCCTAGCAGAATTGACATGAATCCCCGTCGACGTCTCAAACCCTCCCAGATTGCCCATTTTAGGGGTAATATGTATATGCCATCTGTAGAAATTGGTTTTTTCCGAATTAATAGGATGAGTATGAAAATACATGTTAAATGGAAAATCCCCAAGCATATTGTGCATTTTTTCAAATAGTTTCTTTAATACACCAGAAAGCTCTTCTATCACATTAGTAGATATATCTTCAAATCTATTATCATGCTTATAAATAATTACTACTTCGTTACTGTATATTGATGCATAGGGTGCCATTATCATAAAATTTTCTGTCTCATGAATAGTCCTTTCATCCTTCCTTCTTTCATAGTCAATGATATATTCATGTAGACATACTCCATTTTCATCAAAGTAGATCCTAGCATTAGCAATTTCCTTAGCTATATCAGGAGAAATAATGGATAGGGTAAGAATTTGACTATGAGGATGCTCTAAGGATGCTCCAGCCCTTCTTAAGTAGTTTTTGAAAATACTTATATGCTCCACATTGTCTTTATTTTTAAGCTTATCGTATCTACTTTTTAAAATGCTTAAATAATCGAAGAATTCTTCTTTTTCCATATTAAAAAAATTGCCATTATGCCTGTTTATATCTATTATTACCTCGTGAGATCCTCGCCCCTTAATACAGTCATAAAGTTCATCAATGCACTCGCCCTTATTATCATCATTTAATATTGGGTATTTATTTGGTATAGCCCTTACCTTCCAGAATCCATTTCGTTCTATTCTTTCTATCTCAGCAGGGACTATTTCCTCGTTTCCAGGGCAGAAGGCACAGTCCTCCTCAAACTCCAGGATTTCTTTCTTTTTTTCAAGGCCTTTGAAGTCCGAAGGTCTTTTTGCCCTTCCCTCAGCCATAATTACCATATTATCAGTAAACAAATCTTGTCTTATTTGAGTCAAAATATATCACCTACTATATAGTTTTTGTCCATTCGTCTTAGTTAATACTTCATATTAAATAAAAAAAGACAGGCATACTAACCTGTCTTTATACAGCTAAACTTAACTTAAATTGTTCAAATGGTATAATCCAAAATACCGTACCTCATATTTTGACACCTATCCATCGATAGGTGGGTGTCCTCACAGATGCTTCTATCGCCTTCACAGCCGTAAAAAGGTCTCACGCAATGGTACATATCCACACCTAAATGTTGAACTCCCTTAGTAGTCCTGTAGGTTCAAAATATGAGACTCACAAATATTTCAGATTAATTGGTGCGGATGATGGGATTTGAACCCATACGAGCGTTGCTCACTACCCCCTCAAGGTAGCGCGTCTGCCATTCCGCCACATCCGCATAATCGTTTGGATAAGTTATTTTGTTTAATGACAAAAATTATTATACAATTATTTTGGGTATTTGTCAAGAGGGTTGCTTAATCCAAATTTTTCACAACAAGATAACAGGCTGTTGACAAATACCAAGTTCGAGTTTGCCGTCAGCCTGAATAATTACATATAAATACCTTCTATTATCCTTCTAAAACTCTATATACTTTAATTTGGCATTGTCTACAAGACCAGGTAGTCTACCTCTCTTAGCTACCGGCTTTCCATCTACCTCTTTTATATCCATAGTCATATCAATAGGTGATGCTGCCGAAATATAACTTCCAACACCAAAGGAATCAGCCCCTACATCAGACAAGATTCTTATTCTCTCAGGTGTTAATCCTCCTGAAACAAAAATCTTCACCTGGGTATGACCTGCTATATCCAATTTGCATCTCAATTCTTTAATTAACCCTGGAGTCACTCCACCTCTTTCGCTCGGTGTATCAACTCTTATGGCATACAAATTTTCTCCCAAAAGATCTGCGATCCTTAGTGACTCTTCTACTTCATCCTTAAAGGTATCAATCAATACTGTTCTCTTATGAGACCCAGGCATTACCTTATCATATACCTCTGCTATTCTTGCTGTATCGCCGGCTATAAGCATAGCAGCATGCGGGAGCGTGCCAGAAGGTTCTATATTTAACAGCTTAGCCGCTAAAATACAGCTTGCACCAGTTGCCCCACCAACCACTGCTGACCTTTCCATAACTGGAGCTACTGAAGGATGTACATGTCTAGCTCCAAAGCAAAGAAAATTCTTTTCTCCGCAAGCATCTTTAACTTCCTTTGCCGCTGTAGCCCAACCAGATGAGCTTGCCAGTGCACCTAGGATAACAGTTTCAAAGGCAGCAAACTCTTTGTAAGGTCCCTTTATTCTAATCACCGTATCCTTAGGGTTAAATTCTTCCCCTTCATCTATAGCCCATATCTCAATTTCCTTACCTTTTAGCATATTTTTAACTTCTTCTATACCAGCAAAAACACCGGGTTTTCTAGGAAAAATTTCAGCTGTAACAATTGTATCGTCAAGGCCCATTTCCTTTAATATATCAAGAGTCCTCAAAAAATAAATATCAGTCGTTACACAATTAAGTATTTCCTCATGACTTGCTGAATGAATCATTCTATCTTCGTCTAGTTCAAAGCTTTTTGCATCATCCAGACTCTTCATTTGTTTCATTAAACCAATCCTTTCTCGGTACATTATCTGAGCAAATCTATAATAATCTGGGTTAGGTTGAATTAATATATCTCCCTCAAATATATAGAGTTCATATAGCAGAACTTAATTTATACCTATCAGAATACTCGATGTTTCCAGGAGCTTTTGATGTCTATAAATTAATAGTTCTACTTTAATCTCTATAATGTAATACATTAAAATTCTAATGTACAATATAATCCGGTAACAAAAAAAGAATAATAAAATACTACAGTAAGTTAGATTATGTCAAAATATACTAAAGTAAAATTCAAAACAATTATATCGAAATTTTCAACAATATTCAATAATATTTCTAAATAATTCTATTAATATAAGTTACGGAAATCTATTACATTCCTAAGATTTACCATTCTCTGAAGCGTTGGCTGACAAATCCAGAATGTGAGATGTTTATCGTATTATATATAGAAGTCGCAATAAATCTTTTACATTTTGATCCTTTGAATAGCCTTGAAGCCTTAGCTATTCAAAAAATCAAAATATAGATTTATAAGTGCGTTCTATATAGATACTAGTATTTTAAAAGTATATCTATTAATGCTCTTCATACAGATAGTTGTATATCTTATAATTTCTTTCCACTCTCTCAATATACCTCTTAGTCTCGCCAAAAGGAATCTCTACGAGCTGGGTTCCATCTGGACAGTATTTTTCATTGCGAAGCCATTTACTGACATTACCGCTACCTGCATTATAAGCTGCTAATATATGTACAATATCGTTGTCGAACTCTTTCATCAATTTATTGAGATACCAGCATCCTATTCTAATATTTGCATCAGGATTGAAAAGCAACTCTTCATTATAATCTTCAATGGCTAACTCCTTTGAAGCCCAGTTACCTGTTATACTAGCTATTTGCATAAGTCCCTTGGCGCCCTTTGGGGAAACAGCTTTTGAATCAAATTTACTCTCAGCCCTTATTACCGATGCTACTAAAAGAATATCTAGATCATATTCCTTAGAATATTTTTTTATAATCTCTTCATAGTGCAAAGGATACACAGTTTTCATAGCAGAATTAAAAGCATATACTAAAACTAAAAACAATATACCCATAGCCAAAAGTACAATGACAATGCGATATCTCCTTAAGTCAAAAACCCCCAATTAAGCACCTCCGAAAATATTATTATATACATTCTCTACTTGCTCTTTTAAGAAATCAAAATCCTTAGAATTGTCTAATATGACATCTGCATGTTGTTTTTTTTGATCTAAACACATCTGGGAATTTATTCTCTCAATCGCTTCATTAGAAGACATATTGCCCCTACGCATTAGTCTTTTGATTTGCGCTTTTTTACAGACAGTGACTAACCACACTTCATCCGTTAAAAGATACATTTTCATCTCTATCAACAAAGCCGCGTCAATAAATATCGCCTTTAGGTTGCCTTTATATCCATAATAGTGGATTTTTTCTTCAATTCTTTCAATTATCCTCTTATGGGTAATCTTATTTAGAACCTGAAGTTTATCAGGATCGCTAAAAACTATGGCTCCTAAATATTTTCTATCAAGAGTTCCATCGTCCTTAAGAACATCCTTACCAAAATAGTCTAGGATTTCATTTAAAGCGGGCTGTCCCTTTTCCACTATCTCCCTAGCTACAATATCTGCATCTATAATAACTGCGCCAAGGTCTCTAAGGTAGTCTGAGACTGTACTTTTCCCCGAAGCAATGCCTCCCGTTAAGCCTATTACCTTCATTTTATACTCCCTTTACTTTTACTTAGTATCATACCAATTATCGCCGATATTCATATCAACCTTAAGTGGAACATTTATCTTGATTGCTTCTTCCATGTTTTCCTTTAATAACTTCTGTACCACATCAATTTCATCCTTATGAGCATCAATAATAAGCTCATCGTGAACCTGTAAAATCAATCTAGACTTTAACTTTCTTTCTTTAAGTTCATTAAAGACCTTTATCATAGCTATCTTTATAATATCCGCTGCACTTCCTTGAATAGGAGTATTCATAGCTGTTCTTTCACCAAATGATCTTAAATTAAAGTTCTTTGATTTGAGCTCTGGTATGTATCTTCTTCTATTTAGTATTGTAGTTACATATCCCATTTCCTTACCCTTCTCAACTTCATTATCCATGTACTCTTTAACACCACTATATTTTTTCAAGTACTCATCTATATATATCTTAGCTTCTTTTCTAGTTATGTTTAAATTCGTTGCTAGGCCAAAGTCACTTATTCCATAAACAATTCCAAAATTTACAGCCTTTGCTCTACTTCTTTCCAAAGAAGTAACCTTATCTATATCAACATTAAATACTTGAGATGCAGTAAGAGTATGTATATCTTCATCTTCTTTAAAGGCTTTAACTAGATTTTCATCATCCGACATATGAGCTAAAACCCTTAGCTCTATTTGTGAATAGTCGGCATCTATTAAGCTATGTTCTTTATCTGAAGAAATGAATACCTTACGTATCCTTCTACCCATTTCCATCTTTATTGGAATATTTTGCATATTTGGCTCAGTGCTACTAATTCTACCTGTAACAGTAACAGTCTGATTGAAGCTGGAATGAATTTTGCCCGTAACCGGATTGATCAGATTGAATAAACCATCAATATATGTAGACTTTAACTTAACGAGCTGTCTGTATTCTATCAAAAGAGATATTATTGGATGCCTTTTTAATAGCTTTTCTAAAACATCATGGTTTGTTGAATATCCAGTTTTAGTCTTTTTGATTACAGGAAGTCCAAGCTTTTCAAATAAGATAACGCCCAATTGTTTTGGTGAATTTATATTAAACTCCTCACCAGACAGCCCAAAAATTTGATTTGTTATATCTTCTATTTTACTCGTCAATTCAACATCTAACTTTTCAAGGATGCTCTTATCAGCTTTAAACCCTTCGTATTCAAGATTAGCAAGTACTTCAATAAGCGGAACCTCTACTTGCTCAAATAGGTCAATTAATTCAAGCTCATCTAGTTCTTTCGTCAAAAGTTCTTTAACACGAACCACTACATTACAGCATTCTCCGCCATACTTAGCCAACTCTTCCTTAGTCAAGTCACCAAATTTCTTAGCCTTTTTACCTTTACCAAGAAGTTCTTCCTCACTATTGATTCTAACACCTAAATATTCCGCTGCTAAATCAGAAACATCATAATCACTTCTAGACGGCCTAAGCAAATAAGCTGCAATAAAGGTATCAAACTCTATACCATTTAAGTCAACATCATATCTTAAAAGGGATATTATTTCCTTCTTTAGTCCATGTCCCATTTTATTAACTTCATTATCTTCAAATATATCCTTCAAAAGCATTAAAAGTTCTTCATTTTCCTTCACATTTATATAATAGTTATTATCTGAATCTATGCATATAGAAATACCAACAATATTGTCGGTTCGCAAATTATTTTCTTCTTTGAAAATCTTAAATGCAAAGTTCTTTTTACTTTTTATCACGTCAATAACTTTATTTAACTCCGCAGCATTCTCCACAATCTCTACATCAATTTCCTTTGCATTTTTTATTTCTTCACCTGTTTCTTCATAATTCTCCCCCTGAATGTTTAGGGTCTTAATCAAACTGGTAAATTCATATTTTTTAAACAACTCTATCAACTTGTCATTGTCAGGTGATAGTATTTTAAGCTCTTCTAAGTCGATATCAAGTGGTATATCAATTATAATTGTTGCAAGCCTTTTACTCAGCATTGCAACTTCAGTGTTCTCTTGTATCTTTTCCTTGATTCTTTTACTAGAAATATCATCTACATTCATTATTATTTCTTCTATAGTATCGAACTCATTCAATAGCTTAGTAGCTGTTTTTTCACCAACCCCGGGTACACCAGGTATATTGTCGGATTTATCCCCTACTAGGCCTTTGAAATCAATAATTTGTTCAGGAGTTACCCCGAATTTTTCCTGAACCATCTCTCTATCATAAACTTCTAGATTAGAAATACCCTTTCTAGTAATCATAACTGTTATGTTAGGAGATACAAGTTGTAGAGCATCCTTGTCTCCAGTAACTATTATTACTTCGAAGTCATTTTCTGCCGACAGCTTTGCAATAGTACCTATCAAATCATCGGCTTCAAAGCCCTCTAGCTCTGTTCTATGTATTTTATATGCATCAAGTACCTCTTTTATAATAGGCATTTGCTGAGCTAACTCACTAGGCATTTTCTTTCTATGCCCCTTATATTCCTTATATTCAAGATGTCTAAACGTAGGTGCCTTTAAGTCAAATGCAACACTTAAGTACTCGGGCTTGTATTCTTCCTGTATTTTATTAATCATTTTTATAAAACCAAAAACTCCATTAGTATGTATACCTTCCTTAGTTATCAAATCCGGCAAAGCATAAAAAGCTCTATTTATAAGGCTGTTACCATCAATTATTATCAATCTTTTCTTCAAATCATCATCTCCTCAAGAGTTCCGTATTAATATTTTATCAATAATAGTAAAAATTATGAAGTCTATATAAGTTAAAGTTTTTTTATATATTCGTAATTCTATACTAAAATCCTTCTTTTAGAAAGAACAAAAAAACGAAAGGGCTTGTATACCCTTTCGTTTCCTGCCATATATTAGTAATCTAGGCTTAATATTTATATTCAACTGAAAGTCTTGCAGTTACTTCAAGTTCGCCAGTCTCTACAGGTGTATCAATGGATTCAGCCGCCATACCAGACTTAAACATTGCATTGTCTCTGTAAATAGTTGGTGCTCCATAACTATTTTCATTGATTCTATATGGTTTATCTGCCTTAGCACCAAATGTACTTAGAACAGCTTCTGCCTTCCCCTCAGCATTTTCCATAGCAAGCTTTAAAGCTTCGTTATAGTATTTCTCTTCATCACTTATTCCAAACCTAATATTGCTAATTATATTTGCTCCAGAATCCCCAGCTAAATCCGCAATTTTTCCAACAACTTCAATATCTCTTACTGTAATTTCTACAATATTTCTTGAATAATATCCTTCTATTCTATTTTCTTTTTGACCGAAATTTACAGGCTCATATTTAGTTGATTTATAGATATCATATGAAATAGTCTTGATATCTTCATCCTTGATCCCACTTTTCTTTATGCTACTTACAATCTTATCCATCAACTTCGCATTATCATCCTGTGCCTTCTTAGCATCAGTATCAAACAGTTCTACCCCAACATTTATATGCGCTATATCTGGTTTAACCTTTACAGTACCCATACCATTAACAGTCACAATGTTTCCTTCTACTGCAGATGCTCCACTTGCTGCTGCTTCCCCACTAAAAATATCCATACTATCCATTGCAAACAAGCCAGCAATTAAAACTGGAATCAATAACAAATAAATCATTTTTTTCATAACTGATCGACCTCCCATTATATTTATATAATTTAATTAAGTAAAGTAATTTATTTTATTACCCCTAATTTTGCCCTTTAGTATCCGAATCCACCTCCTCTAAAATAATATCAATCACTGATAGTTCTACTAGATCATCCCAACTGTCAATACTAGATTTTAAATTATTGATTTCTTCCTTAGTCTTAGGTGATTCCTTTTGGATACTTTCATAGTTCTTATCAGCGTTTTCAGTACCTACACCATCTTTTATTTCACTTTCTTGTTGCTCTAGCTGCGCAAGCCTATTGGAAGTCTCATTGTACAAAATAGTAACATCGCCGGCAGTTTCATTTTGATCAATGATCTTTCCTATACCTGCTATTTCTCTGTAGATATGTTCAAAGCTACTTCCAGGGATTCTAACAACTAATTTACTTGCCTTTAGTGATTTGTCAGATTCATCTTCAGCTGCCTTTTTTGCTTTTTCAGAGCTTTCTACATATCCACCGCTAGAAACAGCTAAAGCTTCAATACTCTTATAGGCTGCATCATGCTTATCAACCTCAAGGTGTAGATATCCACTTAGTATTACCTTACTATCTATATTATCAGCTTTGTCAGCTGCAAATTTGCTAAAATTCATTTCAGGATCTGCGTCAGCTACCGGTGCTTCTGAAATTTGATATTGTGATGGCTCCTCGGCAAGCTTTACCGGCTCGTCTTCTACCTCAATGTTTTCCATTGGAGCTCGTTTAGTAGCAAGTTCTTCAGAGTCCATTGCTTTGTCCTTTGCCTCTTCCTTAGCAATCTCAAACTTCATATTCTCTTGTGGAGCCGCCTGTTTCATCTCACTCTTAGCCAAATCTTCCATTCTAAAACCATTATTAATTAATGATGCCGATACTACCGTTAAGAATAGCGCTGCTGCAATACCAGATAGTATCTTCATATTGAATTTCTTCTTCTTAGATTTCTTATTAGTTCTTTCATTAAAATTGATAACCTCTTTATTATCTTCGGCCACATTACTTTCCTGCGAAACACACTCAACAAGCTTTTCATGAAGCTCTGCCTTAAAGTTACTTGGCAATTCAATCTGTGGAGTCTCTGACAGTAATTGCTTTATAGTTAATAGGTCTTCATACTCCCTATTGCATTCTTCACAGTTCTTTAAATGCTTTTCGATTTCTACTCTTTCTTTATCATTTAATTCATTATCTATATAAAGTGATAAAAAATCTCTAACCTCTTCACATCTCATATTATCCCTCCTCTCATTTTATTAGACTTAATTCTCCAAAAAAAGTTCCGTTTCTTTTATTAATATTTCCTTTAGTAATAATCGTCCTCTACTAATCCTTGATTTTACAGTACCTAAAGGCATATTGGTGATTTCTGATATTTCTTCATATGTAAAGCTCTGTATATCCCTTAAAACCAATACATTCCTATATTTTTCAGGTACTCTTTTCAGTGCTGTCTGTACCAGTTCCTTCTTTTCCTTAACCTCATATAATTTATCTGGTAAATATTTATTGTCGGCTATCTCAATACTATAATTCCCATTTTCACTTTCAAATTCTTTATCCAGTGAAACAGTTTTTACCTTTTGCATTTTCCTTATGCCATCAATACACTTGTTTGTCACAATCCTATAAAACCATGTTGAAAAACTAGAGTCTCCTCTAAAGTTCTTTAATGATTTAAAAACCTTTATCAGGGCTTCCTGTGCCATATCGCTTGCATCTTCTTTATTTCCTATCATCCGAAAGGCAATATTAAAGGCTACGACCTGATATTTCTCAATAAGCCTCTCAAAGCTTTCTATATCTCCATTTATACTTTTCTTTATCAAGATTTTTTCTAGATCAGACACTTTCCTCACTCCTTTCCATACATCAAAAATAATCACTTCAATAAATAGTTTTTTGTTTCAAATGCCAAACATTGATTTCTTTAGTTTTGATCCTGTAAAGTCCTGTTGTACACCCTAACACAAAGGTCTCTAAACCTGTATAATTTAAGCGAATATTTATCCCTATCATATTTTAGACGTAGAGATATATAATTTAGTTCCCGAATTTTTAAAAAAATCCTTTAATATTTTTAATTTTTACCAACTAGAATTATTCCATTCACCTTTATGAAGTACATAAAAAAATAGCATATTAAAAATCACCTGTACATCACAGGTGATTTTTAGTTAAATTTCTTCAGTTATTGGAATATATTTATTTACATCATAGGGCTGGAAAAAGGATTCAACAAGATTCAATTCCTTATCATAGACAACCGTAGCATGATGCATAAAATTATTTTTAAGATAGTATCTTAAATCTATGGACTTCAAGATTAAATTACCTTGATCCTCAACCTGTGAAATATGGAATATAGGGGAGAAGTCACTAAAATATCTTCCTACATTTGTGTTATTAAAGAGCTCCACTATTTCTTCCTTTGGTTTCTTAAACTTCTTCCTTACTGAAACCTTGCCGTTGTAAATATTTACCTGTCCAACCAGGTTGTGGCTATTTGTATCAACTACAAAATCCCATTTATGGAATGCTAATAGTGATGGTAAGATATTTACCTTATTAAGCTTATATCCACTATAATAATTCTCCTTCACAATTCTTTCAGCTCTCCTTCTCATCCCATATCTAGCAAGAAGATATGTAATAAAAATCAAGAATATAGTTGTCAAGAATACATTACTAATATGTCTTCTAAATATAAGTGTTAAACAAAGTACCGATATAACTGGATCATACAACATCAGTAAATTGGCTTTAAACTTCTTTGAGGTAAATGGTGCAAGCAGTTTGGCGCCGTAGGAATTAAGCATATCAAAGAATGTGTGGGAAAATGCCCCAATAAAGGTCCAAATAAAAAGATTTAGATAGTTCACATCTCCGAAAAATTTTCCTACCCCAAAGGTAATAATTCCTGCTAAAGCCAGTAACGATGGCAATGAATGAGAAAATCCTCTGTGGTGTCTCAAGTAGTGAAAATCATCCTTGAAAATTCTAACTATTACATCTACATCCGGTGCCATAGCTCCTATGGCACATCCAATGCTGACAGGGTTACTCAAACTAACGGGATCACCGCTAAAGGCAGATATCGCTAGCCCAATCACCCCATGAGTGACTGGATCCATTTTGTCACCACCCTAATCATTATTCATGTCTCAAGTATAACATACATAATATGCCCCTACAACATGGTTCGACACATATTTTTTTCATCATAATCAGCAAAAAAGTCTTGCATAGGCTTAAAGTTTGTGATAAGATATTACTTGTCACTAGCCGAAATGGTGGAACTGGCAGACGCGATGGACTCAAAATCCATTGGTAGCAATACCGTGGGGGTTCGAGTCCCCCTTTCGGCACCAGTTGTGAAAACTAGGTTTTAATAACCTAGTTTTTTTATACCCGTTTTTCTCTATAGCTAACCTTGTTAATTTATCCCATTCTAGTATGTAAAAATTTTTTCTATGTGTATTTCTCAAGTTGAACTTACATATATGCACTTAACTACCCTGTCTCTATACTATCTTTAATACCCAATTTTAATATATTCATTAATTCCCTTGTTATTCATTAACATTCTTTAAATTTAAATGTATTAGTGGTTGGAAATAATATATGCCTCTAGTGCTCTAAAGGTGCTTGTATCTATTCTCTAGTTCAATTGAAATCGATACCAAAAAAAGCAAAATAAAAAAAGATGAAAAACTCACCCCATGGAGCAGCGAAAATATCTTAATAGAAAATTAAGCTTTTATTGATATGACTAACAAGCTTTAGTATAAATAATCACTTCCTAAATTTATTCTATTCTTAAAACTTATTAAATCATCGTTCCAACTTGCATTTTTACTACTTATGTATACGTACATAGCAAACCCTACAAATAAAGATAAATAATAGACTATCTTAAATTTTATAATTACTGTTTTCATAAGAACTATTTAAATAATACTTATTAAAGCTGATAATGCAAATGATAATAATATACACATCCCAGTTTTATATATAGAATTCATTTCTTTGCACTGCAACTTTCTTTCGATTCCTACTGATGACATAAGCGTTACTGGACTTAGTTTCAATACAAGTACTACCGCCATTATTATATATGCATTTATTCCCTTCATACCTACTATTAATTTCAGTACCTCTTCCATCTTTTCACCTCTTTATTGAGAAGATTATTAAATCACTAATCTTTAGGTAAACTATATACAATTTCACCTTTATATCTCTCTAGAACTTTTAGACAAAGCTTAAAATATCCCGTTTCTCTATTTTTTCTTATTGTATACCTAATAAAATTTAATATTATTGTTAATGCAATACCATACACAACAGCATTGTTTATATTGTTCAATTTGGGAAAAAAATCGCTTACCCATAAACTCATTATTACAGCAATTACCGTCAAACAAAATTGAGCATAAATCGAATGAAAAAAGCTATAATCTTCTATTTTATGCTTTAATCTGATTAACTCATATTCATAATCCTTTTCATTGTTAATAATTCTTTTGCAGTTGTCCTTAATTATTTGAATATCTTCAAAAAACACTTCTCTTTCAGCCATTCCCTTATCAAAATGTTCTTTATTCATTTTCTTATAAATGCGACTATATCTAAGATATTTTTTCATAAACCCTGCTCCTAGTAGATGGCAGTTATGGTTCTACTGTAAGCGTCAAAGCGGTTCTTTCCAAGGTTAGTTGGAAAGAACCGCTTTGACGCTTACGTTCTACTAACATCTTTATAATTTTTGACTCAATTTACATATTGTTCCACAAAGTCATTCTTTCCCCTGCAAATTTCTACAAAAACTATAAAAAACTAGGTGAAGTTTATCACCTAATTTCATTGCTTTGCTATTACTCTTGGAGGTGTCGCCGGAACTGTCACCTGCAACAGCCCATTTGTCAATAGTCTGAAAGCTACATAAGGCAGTTTGTATATTATTTATTGTTAGTCTATAGTAACAGTGGCATTACTTGTAATTGTGTCCACATGCGCTGTAAAGGTAAATCTTACTATTGCTCCAAAATAATTTTGAGCATCAACATAACCCTTTACAGCGTAATAATCTCTCAATTTACCCTTTTCAAAAATTCTATGCCTTTCAAATGCTAGATATTCATTTGTTGCATCTGGAAATTTAGCAGTGCTTGGAGATTCCAATTTTTCAAGAACATTTTTTTTAGCATTTTCCCATGCAACTTTCTTTTGATCTTCATTCATGCTGTAGGTTATAAACGTTTCAAACGATTCTATCACTACACTAGTAACATTATCTTGCTCAGGTTTTGACAATTTGTCATCACTCCATTGTCCTGAAAACTTGTTTCCTTCTTTGTCAATGAGTACACCATAACCATTTCTTCTGCCACCTTTCCATTCGCCTTTATATTTTTCGCCGTACGAAATATATGTACCTTGACCATGATGTGAGTGATTTTTCCATTGACCAGAATATGTTATATCATCAACATATTTCATCGTCCCGTACCCTTCGTATTTACCATCTTTCCATTGCCCTGTATAGTTGTTAGTCATACCATAACCATTCTTTTTGCCATCTCTTATTTGGCCTTTATACCCATCTGTATATTCATAATTTTTCAATATAGCTATTTCCCTATCAACTGGGTTCCAGAATACTAGAGCGTCCAAACTTTCAGCAATAAATCTTACAGGGACCATTGTTCTACCTTTAATAATTACAGATGCAACATCTAATTTGACTTCTTCATCATTTCGTTTAGCAATTTTAGCTCCTACAGGTAATTGAATTTTTAGTGCATTTTTTTCTCCTATTAAAGTTTTTGTCTCTTTATCCCATTCAACAGTTAAGCCTAGATTTTCAAAAATAACCCTAACTGGAACCAAAGTCCTTCCTTTAACAATGGTAGGCGGCACATCAAACTCTAACAAATTTCCATCAACAGTTACCCTTAATTGTTCCTCAGCATTTGAAACTAAAACCATAGAGGATAGCATGATTAATGCTGCTAAAATAGAAATTACTTTTTTCATTAACTCGACCTCCTTTAATAATTTATGAAATAATTATACAGGATTAATCATGTGGAAATTTAGTAAATAATGTCGAATCTATAAGTTTTTTATAGTTAACCTAGATTATTCATAGAGACTACAAAATCTTAATGAAGTTATTGATAATCAACAGCTCCAAATGTTTAAGGGTTTCACCCAATGGTTGAAAATCACCAAAGAAGAAAAGAACCCAAATTTGTGTACCAACGGGATGGTTCCAGCTATATATCGCCGGAACCGTCCCCGAGGTATTGGAAGAACAGACAGAAAGGAATTAATATTTGTAGAAGATAGAAAACTTCAAGAAGTCGGAAAAGAATATTTCGAAGTTTATAATAAATTCAAGAAACTAGGACTTACCCCTCAAAGAGTTTTGGAGATTATAACTGCTCTTGGTGATGTTGGGTTAATAAATGAAAAATAGGAGACTACTTGATGTAGTTCCCTATTTTTAGGTGCTAAGAAAGTTTCGAAGACTGTCCGCCCCCTTGATATGATGTTCTCTCAAACCATTGAGTTTTTCTTAATTAGCACTTTACAACGTATAGTTCTCTCTATTAAAAGACAATACTAGCTTATCCCACTCATTAGTTTCTAAGCAAACTGATTTACTATACTTTTCTCTTAGTAAGAAAGAAACATATTCATCCTCTACTTCATAAAAATATTTAAAAATAATGTACATAAATTCATATGGGAATAATATTCCCTCCATAGGAATTCGGAATTCTGAATTCGTCAAGCTCTCTTCTCTAGGATAAATCCCGAAATGCATATGGATATCAGTATGAACAATTTGCTTTTTTCCTGTCCTATCATAATCGATTCTAATATAATTATTGGCACTCTTTGAAATTAGAATTTGATTTTCCATAGATATGTTTTCCTCAAGATATATTTCAAAATCTATCGAAGGAATATAAGACAAATTGTGATGTTTTACCTTTCCATCTTGGTTAAACATATAATAAAACGAAATCATTGATTCATCATTAATTAAAATACTATATTTTTTTCTTCAAGCATTTTTTTATATACTTCAGGATAGTTAATGTGCGTAAATTTGTTTGTTCTCTCTCCTATTTCATCACTTCTTATTCTTGAGACATTAACATCATTTATAATAGGTATTTTTCCTTGGACCATATAAAGATGTTCCATCTGCCTTTTCACAATTTCATATTCGGTGCAACTTACTTTTTTCATTGTTCACTCTCACCAAGGTCTTTTAACATATCAAGTAACAGTTTTCTAGCTAGTTCAGGATTTTCTTTAGAGAGATCACTAATATTATTTACCACATTTTTCATTTTTCGTTCATTAACACTTTCTAGCTCACCATAAGTTTTAATCTTTTCCATTTCTTCTTCAGTAGGGTAAGTAAAATCTAATGCGTAATCTTTATTCTCAACATCTTTAATTTCTTTTTCATATGACTTAATTTGTTTCATTCCCATTAACCAAACAGCATACCGAGCCCTAGTCATTGCTGTAAAAATTTTATTTCGTGATATGCTTTTAACCATCTCAAGAGAATCAGCATTTACAATAAAAACTAGATTTGCTTCATTTCCCTTTGCTCTAAATATTGTAGTATATGGTATTGCATTTTTAACTTTCATCCTAGTAGGATTATCCTTATTAACTAAATTAATAGTCGCCATAGGTCGGCCATTATCGGGGTCAAATAATCCAGCATCTCGTGCATAGTCATTGAAAATTGCTCTAAACTTAGAGTGATTGTTACTAAGTTTATAAGATAAATCAATAATTAATATATCTTCAGGGATGATATCCTCCCTTTTTAATAAATTAATAATAATCTGAGAAAGTTCCTTATACTGTTCAACATCATTTTCATAAGCAGATGTAGTTATTAATTTCTCATTTTCTAGCCTTTTTTCCCTTCTAGATAGAACCACATGCTGACCATAATCTAACCTTCCTTCCAGAACTTGATATCCAATATCAAGCCATACTTCTTTATCTCTTAGAATATTTACAAATGGAATCTCTCCATCGTCAACTTTTCTATATATGCCTAACCCTAGTGCATGAGCTGTAGTAAGAATTTCAACTGGTGCTCTATAACTAGTTGTAAGGTTTATATCAATACATTCTTCTTCCCCAAATATATCTGATTTTGTTGGCATTGCATTATCATCATTTAAAGATTGTAGTTCATCATATGCATATATCAACTTTCCAGAAGAAGTTAAAGATTTCCTTGCCAATCTGAAAAATTCTAAGTTAAAATCTTGTGCCTCATCAACAAAGATATAGTCAAAAAAGTCGGTATGTAGCTGATTACTAGTTATAAATTCTAGCAAGTCTTTACAGACAAATTCAAAAGCATCTTCACCCAAACTTTTTTGTAGTTTTGCTTCATTAAGAGTTTTGGGAACGTAATTGACTTTACTGCATACATCAGAGTAAAATCCTTTCCTACTAATACCACCCCAACCATGTAAAATATCGATTTTATTTAGATTAGGTTCTTTATATCTATCATAATCTTTATAGTATTTCTTAAAAAGATCATAAATATATTGCTTTAAAGAAACTGTATAAAAAACAAACACTAAGTTTTTTTCAGGAAACTTATAGTGCAGATAAGCCATTTTTTTCACTAACAAAATTGTTTTTCCGCTACCAGCTAATCCTCTAATTCTCAGATTATTAGTATCATATGAATGAATCATATTAAACTGCTCTTCATCAAAAGTTCCTATAAAAGTATTCCTATTTTTTATTTTTGCTCCAATAGTATTTGGAGTCGTTATTTTTCTATCATCAGTTTTTGAAAGTCCATAGGCTGTTTGAATTGCCCTATTTGCTTTATCAATAATTTTATTATCAAAAATATCTTTACTTGCTTTGTAAAACTCAATAAAATCTTGTATATTATTTAAATCGAATTCTTTAATATAATTGTTTATTCTTCTAATAGCACTAAATAATTCCATATCTTGTGATACTAATTGCATAACTCTTGATACATAAGCATCTTGTTCTTTTTCATTTTCGTATAAAACAAAAATGCCTTTAGTACTGATAATAATTCCTTTTACGAAATTCTTATTTTGTTTCTCATCAATTACTGGATAACCATAGTAAATATTATATTCAATTTGCTTCTCATCTAATTTTTTTATAATTTCTTGTAAAATTGTTTTGGTTTTAGAGCTAAGATCCGTAAAACTCCCATATTTTTTTGATTTTATTATCGGTTCCAAAATTATCATCCTTTCTTAAGAAGGTGACAGGGGCGGTTCAGTTTAGGTTCCAATTGACACCTTTTGAATTTCACTTTAGTTTACATATTATTCTACAAAATCATTATTTCTCCTTCAATTTTTTACAAAAACTATAAAAAACTAGACCATTTTCCATCTAGTTTCAATACGTTCTTGTTTTTATTTACCCCAAGCTAAATTAAATCTTATTTCTTAGGCTACAGGTGAGTATCACCAAGGAACGGTTTCGCTGATATATCATCAGTACCGTGCCCAAGGTATATACTTAGCAGGAAGAACCGACAGAAAAGAATTAATCTTTATAGAAGATAGAAAGCTTCAAGAAGCCGGAAAAGAATATTTGGAAGTTTATAATAAATTCAAGAAATTAGGGCTTACCTTTCAGAGACTTTTGTAGATTATAACTACTCTTGATTATGTTGGTTTAATCAATAAAAAATAGGAGACTACTTGATGTAGTTTCCTATTTTTAAGGTTCAGTACACTGTCTACCTTTTTGGGTTCACCTCATACCGTCCCCAAGGTATATATATTCTTCAAACTCTTTAGCAGTCATTCTAGTTTCATCACTATTGAATGGATTATACATGAGTTATCTCCTTTCATTATGTTAAGTAAAAAATTTAACCTGACGTTCTCACAGTTCCCGGCGAGCTCTGTCCCAACGGGTGCTGATATTGCCCACCAAAGCTTATCCCTTCTAATCAGCGATATCGATGTCAAAATGGTGTGTTGGGAACTGCTGTGTTATGCGACGTTCATCAAGCAGTCCCACTATCTATTCTAGGTACTATTTCATTCATAGTGTAATGCACAAACTGCTTCCCTAGTTCAGTTAATACGTAGTCTTTCTCATTATCAAAAGCAGATTTTAAAGTGTTAGTATTAGTTCTTCGAGTACGTTGAGTTTGCTTTATAAAATTCCCTTTAGCGTCTGTTGGTCTATACTGCCTTATAACATGTCCAGTACTTAAATCATGTATAACTAATTTGAACAAGTCTGCTTCAGCAGAATCCTCCCTTACAGTATTTCCATATATCTCTTTCCAAATTTTATATCTCGTTATTCTTTGTTTATTGTATATAGTTCCTATAACCTTAAAATGAATTTCATTATACTTTGCTATCCAATCGATAAACAATTTAACTACTTCGTCAGAAGCAATTGTGCATGCACCTGCATTAGTTAATAATTTTCTTAATAAAACCCTTTTTTCCTCACTTTCACCAACTGACCAATCTTTAAAACACTTTTTTATAATTGATGAATATTCTTTACTCTATTTATAATGTTTTCATCTTGTAAATCTAATCTTATTAATACTTCTGATATAGTTAATCCTATTTGCTCAATTTCCTCCTGTTGAAGTTTTAACCAAGCTTTAAATATATTATTAATATTCTCTTGCTCATTTTCAGACCAATAACCACCAATACCAGCAACCGCACCTCCAACAAACGGTATACTGCCCAAAGCTGATAATGCAAAACGTGCATATTTGGGTCCATTTCCTTTACTCAGTGCATCAGTAATTTCATTTTCAATACCTTCCAATCTATCTTCTTGCATAATATACCTCCTTTTGTATGTTGCATAACGTTCATACAGTTCCCGACGCGCTCTGTTCCGACAGGGTTGGAGTCGATATTGCCCATCGCACTACCCCTTAACCAGCAATATTGGTGTCAAAAGGGTGTGTTGGGAAGTGCTGTGTTAGCAGATGTATTTTCCTCTTTTATTTTTTCACTCATTCTATACTCTTTCGCTTCATGCTCATATTGAATTTCAATCTTATTACCACAGTGTTTTCTGGCAATATTAACAATAGTTTCAAGATCCGTGTTAAAAAACTCTTTTCTTTTATTAACTCTATTCATCTTGCAATAAGCTAGTTCTTTATGTAATGTTAATTCTAATTGAGGAGCATTAGAAGAAAATATCATCGAGTGGACATCAAAATTATAAGGAATTGAAGGTCCATTCAGTTCTTTAATTCTTTCATAAGGTTTAATTCTTCTAGACATTCCAATTTTATATACCTTTTCACCAAATGAACCAATATTGCTAATAATATAGACATATCCTGCTTTAGTAATCTGTGCCTGTGATATAGCTCTCATATTCTTCTCGGCTTCTTCTAGCTTTATCTCTAGTTCCCTTATTTTATCTTCAAGTCTTAACTTTTCTTTTTCAGCAGTATCTTTTAATTCATCTCTCGCTTGCTCTAAGGCTTTTTGATATCTCTTAGCTTCTTTTTCTGCTTTTATTAGTTCCTTTTCAAATTCTTTTTGCGCCTTCTCTTCTTCTTTCACTTGCCTCATAATAATACGTTGCTCTTCTTTTTCCTTATAAACCATTTCATTATACTCATATACCAACTTAATTTCTTCTCTCCGTAAATGGTGATATCTATGAGTTATACTACAATCAAGCACTTCATTAATTCTATTGATTATCTCAAAAGACTTATCTAATTTTTTTAGTACTGTAGATATATTTTTATGGTTAACTTTTGCAACTAACGCATCACACTCACCATTGAAAGCTCTTAACATCATTTTTATACTTCGATTTATCATCTTTTTACCTTCTGTCTTACTTGAATCAACGGTCCATGTCTTGTCACATATACATGCCTTTTTATTTCTTATGACTTGTTTCTGATCAAACTTTACTTGTACTAATTTATCCTTATATTCCTGAGAGGTTATAAAACTGTACTCTGGTTTATAAAGACCATAATCCATATCATAAATATCCATTTCTATCTCTTTTATTTCATTTTGCATATCTATCTTTCTATACTCTAATTCTTTAATATATTCATTCTTATCGTTTATTACTTTTTCTAGATCTTTTATTAGTTTTAAATCTGAATCTAGTGCTTTTCTTTCTTCTAATAATTTATGATTATACGCGTTACTAATGCAAACTCTAAACCTTAAAATTAAGTGTTCCTCAATCTCTATAGTTCTTAACTTTTCTCTATACTCTTTCTCAGCCTTATCATACTTTTCTTTTATTTCATTATCTGCATTCTTAACTTTAAAATATTTCTTTCGCTTAAAATAGAAAAATAAACTCATTAAAACTATAGTTAAAGTTAATATTATAATTACTATCTCCATATTAATACTCCTTTGAAAATATTTCTGCTAACTATGGTATTCACGACATATGTTAGGAATACTACACTGAAAATATTAGAACATTATTCTGCTAATCATTTATTATATTAATTATGCAAATTTTGTAAAATTCCTCTATCTATTTCGTCAATATTTCATAAATTTTGCAGAAATACAATTTATCGCAAAAGAAAATTCCTATGAATTATTAATCAGTCTTCATAGGAACATCTATTAAATCAACTATTTGTTTTTTAATACCTTCACCAATATTACAAGGGACGGTTCGAAACTGCTGAAAAACACCTCCTAAAAAATGTTAAAACAATCTTGATAGCAAAAAGGGATTTTACAAGCATATGTCGAAGTAATATAGGGCGACAGGGGACGGTTTATCTGTCACCTATTTATTCGCTTACTTAGCTAATCTTCATTTGATAAGTACTAGACATTTCCTTAACTTTTTCTTTAATATAATTCGGACTATAAGAGTAGCTCGCCTTTACTCTCAATATTGGAAGTCCTGCATCCTCTAAAGCCTTATTTAGAAAATCATCTCTTTCTATTCTACTAGCTCGGTTATGGCTACTATCATCAAGCTCTATCGCCATAACTGGTGTTAAATATTTTTTATTACACAATAAAAAATCTATATGCTTAGACTTTATTTTATTAAAATACTTCTGTCTGTCTTCTTTATCACTTACATATATAATATCTGCAAGCCTTACCATAGGACATATGTATAATCCTTCTCCTTCAATAGCATTCTCCAGTACTCTATAGAAACTATTTTCTGCCTTACTTAAAAGATACTTCTTTTTCTTATATGGCAATTTTTCTTCTTTTTTGAAACTATCATTAGTTTGTTTTGGAGCTTTTACATTACCTTTTTGTTTCATTAATAAAATAACAATAATGACTATCAAAATAATATACATAGTTGAACCATTACCCCTTTCTCGTAAATTTTAACTTGAATTACATATTATTCTACATAATCGCTCTTTTCCCTGCAATATTTTACAAAAACTATAAAAAACTAGATGATTTTCCACCTAGTTTCATGTGAACTGATTTCTATTTATCCCAATCTAAAAAAGGAATACTTCTAATCTTTTTCTATTCACTTATTTACTTTCTATTATTTTTAACTAATTTTAAATAATTTTTCTAATCTATATAGATATTACTATTACTTAGTTTTAAGAGTTTTCAATCTTGTTTAAAACAATTCGCAACCTTCTCAAAATCCGTTGATGGTAACATCGTGGGGGTTCGAGTCCCCCCTTCGGCACCACTTGCTAAAACTAGGTTTTAATAACCTAGTTTTTTTATACCCATTTTTCCCTATAGTTAAGCTTGTTAATTTATACCATTCCAGTATGTCGAAAATTTTTTCATATTGCATTTCTCAAATTGAACTTACATATAACCCTCAACTAGATCAACAAGGGACGGTTCCTCCGATATATCACCAGCACCGTCCCCAAGGTATATTTCTCTATAATTCTTCCTAAGCACCTTTATCTTCCAATTTTAGTATTTTTGACTCAATTAGTTGAGGTGCTTTATAATCTGGAAATAAATTACCGACATCCTCAGGAGCCGTTATTGAATGGTGAATTTCTGCACCATCTTTTATTAATTCTGCAAACGTCTTAATTGAAAAAATCACTCTCTTACGGTATTCTTCATCATCAGTTCTAATTTCGTTGCTATCAATTAAACTCTGGGCTTCAATTTCTAAGTGTTTTTTTATATCATCATCCATTGCATCCTTAAGACTTTTTATGGCATCTACATTAACACTTAATCCTTCCATTTTTTTCTTCATAATTTCACTTTCGTAATATTTCTTTCTAATGACAATTGCGGACCACACCGCTCCACCTACTAAGCTTGTTGCTAGTGTAGTTCCAAGATATATATCAAACCACATCGAACCAGTATCAAACCCAATCAGCTTTACTTCTTCTTTTACTTTATTTACTGAAAGAAGTTGCGATAATGCTGTTTCAATTCTTTCTGCATATTTAGCTACATCACTTAAATATTTAGATTCAGGAATTTTTACACTTATCGAGTTCTCATCAATTTCATTTTGCATAATATCAACTGACTCTAGAACCCCAAATATTTTAGACCTAATTTCAGTAACTGTATCGACGTATAATGTACTTGATTTATAATCTATAATAATTGTTTTCATTTGGCTATAATACACATTATCAATACTCTTAAACTGATTAATACTTGATTTAAATAAATTATTTTCCTCTAATATATATATCGCTTTAACAATTTGATCATGATTGCTTATTTTATATCCAGCATTTGGAACCGAAACACTTTCATACTCAAGCTTCGGCAATACTTCATTTAATAGTAGTTTTGCTATTTCACGTATCCTCATTTCCTCTCTCCTCTAACAGGTTACATTGCAATTCGACTAGAACCTTTTAATTTTTACCTCAATTTACATATTATTCTACACAATCTTTTTTTCTCCTTTAAATTTTTTTCAAAAACTATAAAAAACTAGGTAATTTCTCACCCAGTTCAATGAATTCTTATTTCTATTCATATTAAACTTATTTTAGTCATACTTCTTGCCTTTTTCTTGCCGGTTAAATGCTTATCACTAATTTTCATTAATTTCAGTTAATTTTTAAAATCAATATGTATATTGGCATTACTACATTTTACTAATTACTAAATCTACTCATTACATACCGCAACCTTCTCAAAATCCGTTGATGGCAACATCGTGGGGGTTCGAGTCCCCCCTTCGGCACCACTTGCTAAAACTAGGTTTTAATAACCTAGTTTTTTTATACCCATTTTTCCCTATAGTTAAGCTTGTTAATTTATACCATTCCAGTATGTCGAAAATTTTTTCATATTGCATTTCTCAAATTGAACTTACATATAACCCTCAACTAGAATGTTTAATACTCCATTTTAATATATTCATTAATTCCCTTGTTATTCATTAACATTCTGTAAATTTAACTGTATTAGTGTTCGAAAATAATATATGTTTATAAGCTTCTAAAGGTGCTTGTCATACAGTCTGAAGCCACAGAAAAAGTGACCCTTGTTTTGATTCACTCTGTTGAAGGGTATAATTTCTTACTGCTCATCGTTTGACTCTCTCATACTAGTTCTTAGTATGCTTACTATCTCCGAAGGATCGTGATTTTGATCAGTTGACGCATGTATAGCAAGATCCATTGTGATTAAAATTGATAAATATTTCTTGAACTTCTTTGTCGCTTTATTGTATAAACTCCATCCCAATTTCTCTACCTTAGGCATTATATAATATCTTTCTAAAGTAACCTTAAGTAAAGCGAAGAATATGACAAATAAAACACTCAGAGAGGCGGAAGTAATTAGGTAGTCACCCCTATGACTTATTTCAGAGATTATCAAAATCAGTATCAAAGAAATAATAATATCGATGATTGACACTAAGGACGATATGGTCGAATACATTCTAAATATCCTTTTTATTCGCTTAATTCTTTTTCTATTTATTTTATCTAGCTTTCCGAATTCAGTTAATATCTTATATTTCGTTTCATAAGAATTTAATTCAGCCTTAATTCTCCCTTCAGTCATTTGGACATAAAAGTCATTGATTTTATCCTGTGCCTTGTCAAAAGCCCAATGCATATTGTATCTTTCTCTATTTCTATATACTCCTTCAATTTCATCAAATATCTCATCTGCTTGATTTATATAGTCTATTTCTGTATTTATCAAGTCTTTGCTATAAAATTGTGGAAACACTTCCTTTATTATTGTGTTAACAAGTTTTCGAATATTACATTCATAGTTTAATTTCAACATTTTTTGTTCTCCTTTAATATTTTCCGTTCTTTCTTCTTATTCTTTCATTTTTAGTTGAAAGTTTATACAATTTCCTTATTTTGGGTATAAAAAAATTGCCTTCCACCTGGAAAGACAAAGTATGTTATAGGTTTTATTTTATTATGACTTACTTTATTTATTAAGACAATCGAAATTACAAAATATACTCTTTACCGTTTCCAAACCGTCTATGAAACCCTGTTTATAGATTATTTTGAAATACTCTATATCTGTTTCGTTTATCTTTTCTTCATATTTAAGTATTAATTTTCTATCTTCTTTATGCAATGAATTTAATACCTTATCAAATAAATCATTACATTCTTTTTTGAGATTTTCAACATCCTTATTATTGATTATTACTTGTTCGTCTATGTCCGTTACTCTATCAATGATGAAGTCGTCAAAATAAGTGTCGAGATTTTTTAGCATTGTGTTATCCCCCCTTTTTAGAATTACTTTCTCTTTGTGCATTTAATGCACACATATAAGCAAGAATATATAAGTATATCTCTAAATAATATTATAGTGTGCATTTGATGAAAGTTCAAGAATAATTTTTCTCCATTTGCACATTTTCAAAATTTCTTTCTTTCATATGTTATAATAATGCACAAATATGTATTTTAGTAGGTGTTATAATGTTTCGTGGTGATAGATTAAGAGCTTTAAGAAAAAACAAAGATATGACACAAGCTGAGCTTGGTAAGCTTCTAAATATGTCTCATTCTGCAATAAATAGATATGAAAATGATATCAATTTACCTGACATTAATACTATTAGTAGACTTTCTGAGATCTTTAATGTCTCAACTGACTATTTACTTGATAAGTCAGATTTACGCAACATTCAAAAGGATTCAAAGGATGAAGAAATACTTCAGTTAGCTATGGATATTATTGAAATCTATATCAAGAAGGGCAAAATAAAAAAGGGTGAAAAAATCACCTCAGAGCAAAGAGAAAAAATCTTAAGAGAAATTGAAGCTTTTATTGATATGACTAATAAGCTTGAAGGTAATTAATTATTTTATATTACCTTTGAGCTTATTTTTATTTACTAAGATATCTAAGGAAGGGTTTCATCGACATATCCTCGATGCCTTCACTTGTATGGCTAGGTATAAAGTTACACCTAGTTTATTAGTTGGATTTTATTTTAATATTTTGTATGAATTCGGAATTTACTAGTTGATTATCTTTTTTAGTTCTGACCTCGATCCATTTCTCATTGACTTCAATTATTTCTCCAACTATGCTAATACCAAATGATCCTGTGGATATATGACAGTTCTTTCCTATGTACTTTTTAATCATCTCATTTGTCATAATTATTACACCTTTTCTTTTCCTTATTTTTAAAAGCACTGCATGTCGTAATGTACGTTGCTGCGGCAAAATAACAAATAGTAAAACAAACATCGGCATATATATGGCAATCCAGGTTGCTGCATTCAACCAAATTTCACCCCTTAGTTATAATCTATACAAGTATGTATCACTTATTATTACCATATAGTAGAGCTTTTATAGGCTTCGATAAAACTTTGAAGCAATCTCCCCTTTTGCCAAACTTTCACCTCATAAGACTCTCCACATATCGAGGTGACAGTTTCATCGGTATATCACCAGAACCATCTCCGATATATATATGGAGCATTTTCTAACAAAATTCCAAAAACAAAAAAATAAGCCCAGCATCTTCGGAGCTTATTTTGACTTCCTTTTATTTTTTAAAAAGTCTATGTTTTGGAATAGTGTTGATAATATAATAATTTCTTTGAGGAAAGTTATTTTTGATTCCCTCAATTTATACTTTAGAAAAGTTATGAACTACTTTAAGCTTAAACTATATAATAGTTCACCATCAATAATCTTACCTGTATCTTTAAAGTTAAAACTTTCATAAAGTCTTTTCCCAATTTGATTTTCTGGTTCAAAGGATAAAAAAATTTCATTGCAATCTTTAAAGTTTTTCATTTCTTCAATCACTTTTCCCAGTGCTACCTTACCATATCCTTTTCCTTGAAATTTATGGTCTATCATAATTCTGCATATCTCATAAATGTTATCTTCATAGCAATGCCCATACATTGTAAATCCAATCATGGTATTTTCAGCATATATTGCCTTAGTAATCCAACCCTTTTCAATTTTTGATTGAGCAATAGATACAGCATTTGAAGCAACAAATTCCTCACAAATAAAATGTTTACCATCTTTATTAGTAGTTAAAAAAATACACTCTTCCCAGTTTAATTCATTAATTTCTTTCAAATATATATTCATTTTGCCCCTCCCGTTTATAGCATAGCACTTATGGTTTTCTCATTGCATTGCAAGTATGTACTTAATTACAGATTATCCGCATGCTCATTATAACATAATTTCTATATAATATACTATATAATGGAAGGTAACAGGGGACGATTTGACGTTACTCTAGGATATACTAAAACACAAAACCAGAATAGGCTCTTGATTCCTATTGTGGTTTTTAATCATTTTTATATAGTTCTTTTTGTAGTCTCTCTTCTAACTCTTCCTTATCTATTATGAAAGTCCTCTGTTCTCTAAGCTCAGCCATAACATAAGTGACCCACAGCAAAATTATAAATAGAATGACCATTAATATTTTTTTATTCTATCATCAAACTCTGTCACATTATCCCTCTTTCCTATTCTTTTTACCTATAAAGCAAAACTAAAAAAATCACTATTAATATAAAGTCTAAAATAAGTAGCTTTTTTAAGCTATGTATTTCTTTCCATGATATTAAATACTGGACAACTAGATACACCAGTAACCCCATGCCAACATGACGGTTCCTTGGACGAATCCACTGATATATTATCAGAACTGTCTCTAAGATATATGATTTCAATTCTTGAATTATTCAATAATCCCCAAATCTATTTTCCATAGTAAAATCCTTAACACAGAAGCATCAATCTGTTCAATGGGAATTTCACCATTGTTTACAGCTGAAATGACAGCAGGAATTTGTATTTCAAAGTGTGTAGAGCACAGCATATCATTACCACTCAAGACAGCCATAACAGCCGCTTCGCTTTCTCCAGTAAAATTACGAATACCGTCCATAACAAGGTCATCAGTCATAATGACACCTTTAAACTGTAATTCTTCTCTTATAATGCGATGAACATTTTGAGATAGAGAGGCAGGGTTTTCCTTATCCATACAGGTAACTATATTATGGGATACTAAAATTGCGCCTGCACCTGCTTCAATCCCGGCTTTAAATGGTAAAAAATCAGATGATGTAAATGTTTCATAATCACGCATATCATAGGCAATACGCTTATGGGTGTCTTCGTTATTACCATAACCAGGAAAGTGCTTGAGAACAGATCCTAGTTTCTCTTTTCTCATGGTTTTAGTAACCGCCTGCACATATAGTGAGGTTTCTTTTGCATCCTTGCCAAAGGTACGTTTGTATATAAAATTATTTTCATCTTCCGATACGTCACAAACTGGAGCCATATTCAAATTAATACCTAAGGATTTCAACAATTTAGCCTTTTCCTCCGTATCACTGGTGATCAGTTCTAATCCTCCTTCGCTGTATAAGCTCTGTGGGGCAGAAAAAGGAACACTTCTAAACTGAGGATATTTACTGATTCGATTTACAGTACCCCCTTCTTCATCAACCCCTATTATCATTGGTATCTTAGAGGCCTTCTGATAGCTTTGGGTATTTTTCAAAACCTGTTCTTTTGAGCTAGCTTTGAAGTCTTCAGCAAACAAAATGTATCCACCAAAATTATATTGAGATATTTTCTGGGCTGCCTCTGACTTTGGACAGCGCACAAAAAACATTTGTCCTATTTTATCTTCTAAGGTCATAGAAGATAAAATAGCTCTTGATCGTTCCTCTTTAGAGACAGGTTTTGGGACAGAATCTATTATTAGATAATCTTCATTTTTGTTTTGAGAAATGCTGACATTAGAAATAGAGCTTTCTCTCCCTTCTATAGAACTGTTTTCTTGATTATTCTTGCTTTCACCGACGTATCTTCCAGAGTTTTGTCCCCATGATGCTAAAAGTATAGCTGTCACAACCAGAAAAATAATACCTAAAACCTTGATTTTTGATTTTTTCATATTTATTCTCCCGAAAATGTTTTTTGAAATAGCATAAAGCAGCGGTATATACAAACTACCACAGTTCAATCGGTATATCCCTTAAACCGTACCATAGATATATTGACAGTTTAATCATCTACTGATTTCCTACTTTCTCTGAGAGTATCACTATAACCATACTTATCTACTCTATTTGCTTTAACATTGACTTTGCAATCTTCACTAGCTCATCTTCTAGCCCATCTTCACTTTCATAATGAGATATTTGTACTTGTATTAAATGATTTTTTCGTGCTACCTCAATCTGTAGCTTAATACTATCAAATTGTTTGAATTTTTCTTTGACAATATATCCTTTATAGCCAAGTATAGTAGTTTCCTCTATACTACTTACATATCTACTATCTCTTACATTTGTTATATCCCCTACCTTCTCAGTGATACTTATTAAATTTGGAAATTTGTTTTCTGAATCTGAAGCCTTACTTATATGTATAAACTGCAATAAGTAACGTCTGGACCTACTTCTATAATTTGCCCTCATAAATTCATAACCTTTAGGCTTATATGAGGGAACCACAAAGCCATTATAAGCTATTCTTGAGCTTTCCTTTAAGTGTTCAACACTATCATAGGTTTTGTCATAAGTATCTGTCATTACAGATTTAGTTTTTGTGGCTTTTTTCTGGACTTTTTTAATAATATCTGCTGCAATCTTTTTCATATCTTTTATCTCTAATATTTCATCTTTAGAACCTTCGGTGTTTATTTTAATGACCATTGAGTAATCTGGTAAAGTTATGTCAATAGCTCTAACACGTTTTTCTAACCGTTCACGTTCTTTATATAATTTCATCTCATATCCTAAAAAGGATTCTCTCTTCTCTATTTCTCCAATTTGATAAGTAAGGAAATCGGAATTAAAGTTTGTATAGTTGTAGTAATTTATTTCTATATTTATTTTTGAATCATCCTTTATGTAGAAACTATGATAGTCCGATGGAATATTAGGTCCTTCCTTTGGATTATTTATGAATATACCCTTATTGAATTCATAGTCTTCTGGTATAGAGTTTATTTTAACAATCCTATCATCTATATTATAAACCTTATCATCAAATTCTTTTTCACTATTGAATTCTATAATTTCACTTATGTTTTCAGGTTTTATATTATTTTCAGGAACTTCCTCCTTTATCTTTTTGACAAGCTCATTGGCAACTTTGATTATCTCTTCTTCTACAATACTATTTTCTTTATAGCCTTTATATTCTACTTCGACTTTAGCAGAAGGTGCATTCATAATACAATATAGCTTATACGTTTTGTACCCCTCTTCCGTTCTCTCTTTTACTAATATTGCATCCTCACCATCTATCTTAATAGACTTTGCTTCTGTATTTATATCAGTATAATATTTTGCACTTTGAGAAATTATATTCACGCCGGCATAGATAATTTTAATATTCATATACTCTTTCGTATTTGTATCTATATTATTTCTTTCAAAATAGGTTGTAATACTAAAGGAGCCTGGGTAAGTTTTAAAATATTTTTCATATGAAGCATATTTAAACTCATACCCTGCTGGTAAATATGGTGGTAAACAAGTTTTTTTCTCTACCCTATACACTTTTTCATTTAAATCTTCAATAGAGTGATACGTGTTTTCATCAACCTTTAATTTTTCAGGAGTTTCTTTGCTTAAATCTTTAGTTGTTTCATTATCTCTGTTCTCTACTTTGATAATAAGCCCGGGTTTTCTTATAGTAAAGCTCTTTGCCCAGTCATTTACATGGGCCAAAACAGTTTTCCCATTAATGGGAATAGTTGTAAGCATTCCAAACAATATTACGGCACATATAGCAAACTTACTGTATAACCTCTTTTTCTTTTGCTTTTTCCCTTCATTTTCAATCTTTTTTAAAACTGCTGCTTTTATTTTCTTACTATTGCATTCTTCAGACTCAAATAGCTGCTCTATTTTATCATCTAGCTCCAAGGATTGTTGAAAATATGTATTACATTCTTTACATTCATCAATATGTTTAAAAAGCTTCTTTTCTGTCTCTACTTCTAGTTCTTTATCAATATGTATACTCATCCAATATCTAGCGGTCTTACACTCCATATATATTCCACCTTCTTTCCTCTTTTTCATTATCTTCAAAGGCTTTAATTATTTTCTTTCTTGCTTCATACAATCTCCACTTTACCTTATTGATAGGTATATCTAACCTTTTACTTATTTCACAATAACTTAATTCCTCAAAATACTTTAACACTATAAGCTCTTTATATTTGCTTGGCAAAGAATTAACCATTCTATCAAGTATCTCACGATTCTCTTTTTTCTCAATTATCTCTACTGGATTTTGTGAGGTATTATTTATCCTATTAGAATCCAACCCTTCATTTAATGCATATGTATATTGGCTGTTTGAACTCTTAAAATAATCTATCGTTGTATTCCTTGCAATAGTAAATAACCATACGCTAAAACTCAAGTTCTTATCAAACCTATTTAAATTTCTATAGATCTTTAAAAAAACTTCTTGAGTTAGCTCTTCAGCTATATGCTTATCTCCCACCGACTTAGCTATATATCCAAATACTTTTTTATTGTATTTGTTTATCAATATTTCAAAGGCGTTTATATCTCCTTTTAAAATCTCCTCTATAATCTCTACATCTTCAGTTACTCTCAAAGTTCCACCTCCACTAGTTAGAATTCTAAGTTCTAAAGGCTTTATATTAATCTATATTAGCGATTACTTTTAAAGTCCTTTATAAAGAGTATACGATACAATATGAAAATTGTTGGAAAAAATATAAAAAAAGAATCCAAAAACGGATTCTCTTTCTAAACTATAAAAGCAAATTCACTTAATTTCCTATTTGGTCTGGAATATCATCAAATTTTAAAGTACTTCGTATACTACTAGCATCATTGGTAATAATTATTGCGTAGTCCCACCATTTATTTGTTGCATCATTTATGTCTTCTGTTCTATATATGGCCGAGACGGTTCCATCGATATATCATCTGAATCGTATCCCAAAATATATCAGGCAGTGTATTTATCAATTTTACCTATTAGCATATTTATTTCAAAGTTGCTTGAAAGCATAATGTACCATTACTAAGACCCTTGATAAGGTTTCCTTCACATTTTATATAGACTGGAGTACCTCCATAAACAGGATGAGTATATTTTACTTCTATTTCATTTGTTTGAGTCGTATCACAAAGTTCTTTCAAGATAAACAGCCCTTGTACAACAGGCTTTTCCGTAAGATGAATAGAATTTGTATCTCCTGTTAGATGACTAAAATCTGCAATTTCTTCTTTTGAAAAATTACGCCATAAAGTCCCATTATCTTTAAAAGTTTCTGTTTGGATAGATTCTTTAACTGTTGCATTCATCATTAAATAAACTGTTAATGTTTCCACAATTTCATTATTAACATATCCATTACAGTTAATTACACAAAGTCGTCTATTGCTTTTTATTATCTCATTTTTATAAGTTTGTTTATCTGATTTTGCTTGAAAGCGTTGATATTTTGCTTTGGCAATAAATGCACCATCATAAAAAAAATCTTCTTTTGTAGTAAATGCCCTAAATAAATCTATCATTTTATCCCCCTTATATTGATTTCTCAAGTTCTTCTTGAACTGAATAATGTACAGCCATTTGCATTAATGCTACTATTGATTGTTTTATTTCAGCTGCTAAGGTATCTTATATAATTTGTCAATGGCTCTTCTCCTACATATCTCTCCGGTACGGTTTCGATATATCAGCAAACCATCCCCTCGATATATTCACAGTTTATTTAAATAATTTACTTTCCATTATAATTAAAAGTAGCATTATAACAAGTATAACGGAAGATATTATTTTTTCTCTAAGAGCAAAATATGTTATAAGCACACCTAAAGAGCTTATGACAATAGATATCTGTAATACAGTATTATTTTTTTCATAATAGATAGTAGTCCCCTTTCTTATTTCAAAGGCAAAAGTCTTAGAGAACATACTAGAAATACTTTACAGGGTTATCTATAATCTCTTGAATTGTATTAAAGTATTGTCCAACGTGTATGCCATCAACAAGAGAGTGATGGGCCTGGACAGATAGTGGTAACTTTATTCTCCCATTTTCCTCAAAGTATTTCCCCCACGCTATTCTTGGAATACTGTCTACCGGATTCATTTGAATCGGATGAGTTACGCTTGTAAATGAAACCCAAGGAAGGCTTGTCATATATATATAATCATCACGGCCCGGTTCATCTTCTAAGCTTATATTATTCTTTGTTTTTTCTATTTCTTTTGAAGTACTAATCTTAAATTCATTAAATTCATCGATGAATTTTACTGCGCAAAAACTAAATACTTCATTTTCAGCCATTACCGTGAAAGAAGGAGTTACCGTTTCATGTTCAACTACCTTATCATCTCTTATTCTATATCGAAATTCTTTTATGCTATTTGCTGTTTTTGTAGCTGTATACAGAATTGATATAAAAAACGGGTGTTCTTTTTCCTTGATATATCTATACAATTTTGTAATATCAAGATTTCCACAAACATTGAAATGCGGATAATCAAGTTGTCTAAAATGGTTATAATGATTCTTTCTCTTCCAGCTTTCCATATCTACAAATTTCACCTTTATATCACTCTCCACAGAAACTTTAATATCAAACTAGGTATATCTACGGGATGATTCTTTCGATTCATTACATTATTTACCTCATACTTTTTCTACACTTTCTTCCATTCTCCTGCATCTATTTCCAAGAACTAACCATTATGTCACTGGAACTGCATATGTCAATAGGTCTGGATTATTGACACAGTCTAATATAATCACAATTTAGAGAACTAACTTTTCGGTAGAAGAAAATCAGATTTTCTTAATATCATAGGTGTAACCGAATCACCATAAAAATCTACTGGCTTACAGATAATTTTTCCGCCCATTTGCTGAATTATTCTTACCGTTACATCCCTTGCCTCAAGGTGTATTTCTTCTCCGCCTTTTTCAAAAATTTCTTCAATTGAATTAAGTATCAACTTTTTTCCTATTCCCATTTTCCGAAATTCTTTATCGACTGCAATCCTTCCAAGATGGTAATCACCATTTTCAATCCAACTTGCTACCGCTCCATAGTAGGAGAAAGTCCAACCTAAAAAACTTGGTTGGACTTTCATTTTTGTTCTAACATCTTTCTGGACATACTTAGAACTAAATTGATAGCAGCTAAATAAGCATCTCGCTCTGCTCCAGAAAGCTTATTAAGCTGAGTATGAATATATTCAGTATGATCTTTTTCAAATCTATCTGTGAAAGTATCTCCCATTTCAGTTAATTTCAATAAGCTCTTGCGTCTATCTTCAGTTGATTGCACCTTCTCAATATAACCTAATTTAATGAGCTTATTTGCAACTGGAGTAAAAGACCCTTTTTCAAGTTCTATTTTACGACTAATTTCACTCATAGTAGAACTTCCATCAAATTTAAGAGTCATAAGTGTTTTTGTATGTGTGCTATTAAGATTCTTTAATATGTCTGATGATCTTCGAAAATTTTCAAAAAAGATTTCTGTCATCATAGGAAAAAGACTAAGGATACTTTGAAGTATTTTATCCTTCTGTATCATCTTTAATCACCTCTTCTTATATACCTTAATAACTTAACTTTCCCACCTCAATACTAGCTGAAACGATATAAAGCAAAAGTTTGGTTATATTAATAACATTATAACAATGAATGATAAAAATGTCAATTAGTTAGAAATCTAAATTTTTGACATCTGAAAATCAGTATGTTATTATATCAAAGGTAATAAATCTAATCATTTTAGTGGGGTGACAATATGAATAATACATCTAAGTTAGGACAAGAATCTATAACCAAACTTTTAGCTCAGTATTCTATACCGGCAGTTATAGCTAATATGGTTAATGCCATTTATAATATAGTGGATAGAATTTATATTGGGAAGTTTGCAGGAGAAAATGCATTAGCAGGCCTTACGGTTTCATTTCCCATAATGATATTAATCTTTGCATTTGCTAGTTTAGTTGGTATAGGTGGTACTGCTTTGATTTCGATTAAACTTGGAGAAAGCAATGAAAAAAGTGCAAATCATATTTTTGGTAATATGCTGAGCATGGCAGCAATTATAGGATTGCTGGTAACTCTTGGAGGTTATTTAAATCTAGAAGGTCTACTAACACTACTTGGTGCAGATAGGAATATTCTTCCTTATTCAACAGACTATATGAATATTGTTTTGATTGGTGTTGTATTTCAACTTATTTCCTTTGCTCTTGCTAGTGCTGTTAGAACAGAAGGTCGCCCTAGGTTGGCGATGGTAGCGATGGTAGTATCAGCCGTAACCAATATAGTTTTAGACTATATCTTTATTGGTATTTTAGGATGGGGTGTTAAAGGCGCCGCTATAGCAACTATTATTGGCCAATTCTCTGGTTTTTTAATTTTAGGAATCTATTATTTACAAGGTAAAAGTGTTCTTAAAATTCTAGCGAAAGACTTAATACCAGACGTTAAACTAGTTGGTGACATAGTAAGTATAGGTGCTGCCTCATTTATTACGCCAATCGGTTCTAGTATTGCTATGATACTCCTTAACGTATCATTAGGAAAATACGGTGGAAATGCTGCAATTACAGCTATGGGAGGGGTTAATAGTCTCTATAGCATGTTTATTATGCCTGTTATGGGGATTCAGCAAGGTATGCAGCCTATCATTGGTTATAATCATGGCGCCAATTTAAAGGATAGAGTTAAAAAAACACTAATCATTGGTATAACTATTGCATTTGTATTTTCAATAGTTGTATTTGTATTATTAGAAGCATTTCCAGCTATATTTATGCAACTATTTATAGATCCAAATTCATCAACTATGTCTATAGCAGTTAACGGAGTTCGATTATTTAACCTTATGTTACCCTTATTAAGTATTAACTTACTTGGAACAGCCTACTTCCAATCTGTGGCCCAAGTTAAAAAAGCGTTATTCCTTAGCGCTGCAAGACAATTTATTTTCTTGATACCCATTGTGCTTTTACTACCAAGAGTATTAGGGTTGACTGGAGTATGGCTTTCAACACCGATAGCTGACGGTTCAGCAGTGCTTGTTACCATTATCATGTTAATTCCAGTATTGAAAAATCCTAAGGATACACAGTAGATATTTTAGCTAGTGACTAATTCGATACACCCCTTAAATCTTTCTTAATTATGTTTAGCATCATTATATTCCTCTTGATTTTTTTGAAATATTTGATATTATTTCCTTAAAAGGTATTTTTTTCAATTATTCTGCAAATAAGGAGATGATATTATGAAATTTGGAGATAAGCTAAAAAAACTAAGGGAAGAAAAGAGGTTAACTCAAACTGAGCTAGGTGAGATGTTTTCTGTTAGTGAGGCCGCTATATATTTTTGTGAAATTAATAAAAGACCTCCTACTTATTCGCTGTTAAATAAATTTGCTAGTTACTTTAAGGTAACTCCACAATATCTATTAGGATATAATGACATTGATAGAACTATTTTGGGCAATCGATTAAAGGACTTAAGAGAAGATCTTTTTTTGACTCAACATGACCTCGGAGGAATAATAAACATTCCACAAAATACTATTTCCAATTATGAAAAGGGAAAGAACTTTCCAAGTGCTGAAACCCTTTATTTGATAGCTGATTATTTCAATATATCAATTGACTACCTAGTTGGTAGAACAGACAGAAAGGAATTAGTATTCATAGAAGATACAAAAAATCAAGAAGTTGGAAAAGAATATTTTGAAGTAAATACAGAATTCGAGAAGCTGGGTCTTACTCCTAATAGAGTTATGGAAATCATAAAGGCTCTTAATAATGCTGGTTTAATCACTAAAAAATAGGAGACTACTTAATGTAGTTTCCTATTATTCAGTTTTAAGGTATGTCAATGGTCCGGAGTTGTTGGCACTCTATTATTAATTGATAGTAAAAATATGATGTTAATACACAAAGTATTTAAATGTACAATTAATAATTGTCTTATATATATTAGATCATTAGTAATTAATCTTTTTTTTGAAACAATATCATATGAGGAAATTGAATAATTCTAACTTGGCACAATTGCATATGCGAATATCATGCTTAATTTAATAATTTAAAATAGAACATATTTTGGTGGTATAGCTATAGGGTTTTTAAGACTATACTATAGTAGTAAGTTTTTGAGGTTGGTAATTATGCAATTTGCTCATATAAGTAAACCATAGTATAGGAGGTCTTTTCTTGGGATGGCTTGTTTTTTCTCTTATTGCTTATATTCTACTATTCATATTAGTTCCATCAAGTGAATATAAAGCTTTCTTTCCTTTTGGGCTAGTCTCAATGATTATACTCTATTTAATAGATAGTACTCTAATAAAACTTGGAGCATTTTCATATAGCTTTGGAAGCATAAAGTTATCGGGATTACCTGCACTATACTTAATAAGCGGCTGTGCAGGAGGCATACTTTTTATATATTTTTTACCATCAAGAGATACATGGCAACTTTCTTATATACTTTTAGTCTCAGCAATTTTTCTTATTCTAGAACTCATAATGTATTGGCTTAAATATTTTCACTATCATAATTGGAGCCCTTTCAACTCTTATTTCCTTAATATTTTTGGTTTTTCTGTAGTTTTATGCTTCTCAAGGTTTTTAGGTTACCCAAGAAAATGAGTTTCCTCTGTTGTTTTAAGTAAGGACCCCTAGATAAACAAAGGTTTATCTAGGGGTCCTTATTCTGAAAACTCTACTTGTCACCTATTCTTCTGTCTTTATAGGTTTTTCTATTTCAAGAGGCTTACCTACTTCCTCAAATTCTATCTTGCTTTCTGATTGGAAATCCATTTGGATTATTTTATAAGTACCTTTAATTAAATACTTGATTTCCTTAGTCTTCATATTACCATCTTCATCAACCAAATAATTTATTTCTAGATTTTTCAGTTCACAATTATCCTTTGAAAATTCATAAGGAACAATAGTATTTCTATCATAAATAAATCTCTTAAGTGCAGCCTTATTCTCATGGGTAGAATCTATTTTTATTGTAAATTTAGTTCCATTTTCATCCTTTTCCTCTATAATATCATTACTGAATAGGCTTATTTCTGTAGATAGAGGTTGAAAATATTTATCGTCATTTTCCAAATCAAATGACTTCCAAGAAGCTTTGTCGCCTGCATAGGTCTCTATTTTATGATATAGTTTTTTGTTCATAACCACCATGTCAGATTTATATACGTCTAATTTATTAGCAGTAGTATCTTCATAGCGCGATTTTCTGATTCTGTTCTTATGATCTATTTCATCATAAGCATGTCCTTGAAAATCATATGATGCTAAATAATCTACCTTTGACTGTATTACGTAGGATTCGTCTCTCTCTATGTCAGTTCTATTATCCACCTTAATATTATAAACTTTATCGATAAAGTTTATATTTTGTTTATAGGGTTCTTTTTTTAACTTCTCTAGTGCATGATAAAGTTTCGAATATTTCCTTTCAAATTCTTTCTGTTCCTCTTCTAAATCCTTTTTTACAGCTTCTACCGTCAATATGTTTATCTCAGATTTTTCAGAGTCAATAATTGCCACTCCTCCTAGCTCTGTTACAACAAAGGAGAGAGGTATATAGTTTACTCCATCCCTTTCTTGGCTGTGCAATGGCATAGCCTTCTCAAATCCATTTGCTGAAGCAAAATCCCTATCCTTTCTTATTATAATATAGTTATTATCCTTTTCAATTTTTATCTCTCCAGTAACCTTATCAACAGAAACCTTAGCTTCTAAAAGTTCAACCACCTTTTGTACAGGAACTAATATTTTTTCACCTACAATGATTGCTTCTAGATCCAAGGATATATCCTTTCCATCTTTTTTTAACAATAAAAACCTTAAATCTATTGGTTTTTTTGACTCTTCTTCACCACGGCCAGGTATGTTAATTTCCAGTGGTTTTCCAATGTTTTTATATTCACCTTTAAGTGTTACTAAGATCTCTATGGTAAGATCTTCATCAGAAACTTCTAGGGTTACTGATAAGTCATTCCTCTTCAGATTCCCTTTATTGTCAATTATATATTCAAATTCGAAATCCTTTATTTGCAAATTATTTCTTTCATTTAACTCCTTTAATTGTGCAAACGTTGCGTTTTCTTCACCTAAAATATCTACTAAATCATCAAATCGAATATCATCATCAAATTCAATAGCATATATAGTATCTGTTTTTGTCTTACTTTTTTTAATATTGTCCTTAAATTTCACCAATTGTTTCATTATTCTGTCGCTATTAGAAAAATATTTATCTTCTTGTAATTCTGTTTTTGTCCAAACCATGCCCTCCATCTTATTTTCCTTTGCCTTTGTATAAACAACCCCATCTAGCACTATGGTCTTAAGTCCATTCTCCTTTTTATATCTTAATTCCTTCATGCTAAAAGAAGTATCGGACTCTAATTTTTTCTTTAAATAGTCTATTTTAGAATCACTTTTTATATCGATTCCAAAACCTTTTATATTTTTAATAAGCTCCTCAGTGTTTTCATTACCTTCGTCATCTGCAGTCTTCCAGTTAGCTATCTTCATATTTATGTAGATACTCTGTTCAAAGGGTTCCTTCATTATTTTTTCTATCGCTTTATATAATCTAGGATATTTTCTATATAGAGATCTTTCCTCTGTATCATATTCCCTTTCTAATTGTTTTTCAGATTTTACGTGTAGCTTATTGTCCATTTCTATTTCTACATTCATTGACTTCGTTATGACTTCCAAAGACACAAACACTCTACCATCAATAAGCTTAATTCCTTCATCTAAATCGACTATGCTACCATTCAATGTCATATAATTAGAAAAGGTATTAATCTTAACCTCTTTATCATCCTTTATAGCTGTAAATTCTCCTGCGAATTTATTCCATTCTACTTTCGCACCTAGCGCTTCAAACATTTCCCTTGCAGGAATCAATGTAATTCCTCCATCAATACTTGATACCTTGCCATCTACATCTACTGTTAAAGAACTATCTGCAAAACTAGAACTCGAACAAAGAATTAGAATCAAAAGTATACTTATTATCTTTTTCATTTTATCCACCCCTTTAATTTGTATTTAGAACCTATTGGCTTGTTTTATGTTTCCATCTATACCACTGCAAAATCCAGCTATAAGTTCCATATCTAGAAATCTTTTCTTAAAAGCATTATACACCTCGTACATTAATATTTCAATCATCGCATTGTCCTAATATTACCTCATTTCTTTTTATTAAATCCATAATCTCTTCATCTCCATAAATCACATGTACCACTACAGCCTGTATGCGCACTAATAATTTTAAAAATGTTTTATAATGATAAGTACAAATATATTTTAACGAAAAGGAATTAGTAATAATGAATATTAAAAAGACTTTATCAATTGAAGATTTTATCTATATGGAGGATTTAGAGAAAAGATATTATGGTGATGAACATATAACTTCTTTTGAAGATTCATATAACTGGTATAAAAATTTTCCAAGTTCTATAATGGTAGTAGAAAAACAAAGAAAGATTATTGGGTTTGTGAATCTATTCCCCATAAAAAGAACTGTATTTGAAAAGATTAAGAGTTGAGGAACTAGCAAAATAATTCTTTTCCTAGTTATCTTCCTTTTGACATTAAAAAGACGGTAGCCTTATAGAATAGAATCAGTATTGGTTACTAAACTTATTAATTTAAGATTTATGGAGGTAGATACAATGAAAAAGAAGGTTTTTTACACTAAAAAGGCCATTGCTCCAACAGCTAGCTATTCCCAGGCTGTCATTCATAATGGAATTGCATATATTTCTGGACAGCTAAGCCTTGATATCGATGGTAATGTGATACATGGTTCTGTTGCTGAGCAGACTCATATTATTTTAAAAAATGTAAAAATATTAGTTGAAGAAATGGGCGCTACACTTGATGATGTCTTAATAACACAATTCTATTTGGCATCGGATGAGGTTTTTCCTGAAATGGATGCAGTATATAGAGAGTACTTTCCTAAAAATCCTCCTGCAAGGGTCTCTACAATAAGTAAAAAGATATATCAGGATTTAGCACTAGAAATGTGTGCTACGGTAGCTATTGATGAAGAGAAGATACCTGCTGAGAATATTATAGGGTAGAGATTTCAAGGAATAATTTAGTTGAATATTCTAAGTAAAAGAGTCAGGGTAGAAAAGTTGAGTATGTCATGCTAATTCAACTTTTCTGCTCTGTTTTTTGTTAAGGTGTCCCAAGAGAAGGTTTCAGTGGAAGGTCATGTAACCTCTTATTACTTTTTCTTATAGAAATTCACTAACCTTTATTGGATTGTTTTGTACTAAGGACTTTCCCTTGAGCTTGATGGCATTGTTTGGACAGTAGTTTGCACATCTCATACAGCTTATACAGTTATTGCTGTTTTTAGGATAACTGTCATTATTCATTTTAATGCTCTCCATTGGACAGATTTTCTGGCAAAGTCCACATTTAACACAGGCATAATGTTCACTCATCCTTTGCCATAGAGACTCACTTGCAGAAATCTGACGCATCAGGTCTGAAGCCAAAGGTATTCTTGGCCAGCTTGAGGTTTCATTAATTAAGCTTTCAACAAATTTTTCTGCTTTGACTATACTTTTTCCAATAATTAATTCAAAGCTCTCATCTGGCTTTTCTTTTGTTCTCATATTTGATGGCATCTTAAATTCCATTGCTCCGATACAATTATAGCCCTTTGCAGACAATTTTTTCTTCAGTGGCCCAACTACGCCTCCCGAGAACATCTGCATAGTATCAAGCATAAAGATCTTTGTCCCTACTGTTTTAGGCATTTTCTCTACAAAGTCCCAAACTAGGGGAAAGGTTGATTGTACAGCCACAGGGAAGGCTAATCCGATAGTTCCGTCAATCTTAACTTCCCTAGGGTCTATATTTGTCAAAGGTATTAGTTCGGCTTCATAATTTCTAGCATTAAAGATTCTACAGATTTCTTTGCATATGGTATAGGTATTGCCCGTACCTGAAAAGTAATAGATGCTGATTTTTTTCTTTTCTAACATAATTATCCTCCTTTTATTTATAGATTAGCCTCTCAATCGATTTATAGGAGTTTTTCAACTAACTCATCCCAGAGCTCCATTAGTAAATCAGTATCATCGGTAAATTGAGCTTGGGATAAGAATCCAACAACTAAAATGTCAAAAAAGTTTATGAACCTTTCATTTAGCACGTTTTTTTTACTGTCACCCATGTTAGATATTTCCATCTCAAAAGCTTCTTTTCTAAGCGTATTGACTCTGGCTTTTAACTTTGAATCTGTAAAAATTTTACTTATGAATAGAAAGAATATCGATGCCATACTTTTATTATCATTGGAACTGTTGATTATTTTCTTACCTATATACTTAAGTTCATACTTGGTTATATCCTCAGGATTTAATGCGAAGTCTTCAAAGAAGAACTGTATCACTTCCATAAGAATGGCGTCCATTAGACTGTCAAAATTGTCAAAATGGTAGTAGAATCCACCTTTACTAACCTTTGCGTTTTCTAATATTTTATTTATGCTTGCATTTTCAATTCCTACTTTATTAATAGTTTCAATAGCAGAATAGACTATATGTTGTTTGGTTATACGAGATTTTTTGTACTTCATTTATTCAACTCCCTACAAAAGACTGTTTAGTCTAATTTCATTTTAGACCAAACAGTCTTTTTTGTCAATTTTATACTGACAATAATAGTACAGTTTGAAACCACTTAAAAAAACTTATTTTCTTTAACTATTCATATTTAATCAGCATAACATAGCCCAATAAAAAATTCCCATGCGTTTAAATTTGTTCCTCTTATTTCGTCATAACCTTCAAGGGCAAACCACCCTCTTTTACCATCCTTAGTTTCAACCAAACACCATTCTTTATTATCGGTGCCCGCTAAGTTCACCACTGTTCCTTCCTTAAGCATAAAAGAATCGGATTTACTATCTCTACTCACATATAGTTTTAATGGTTTCTTTACAAAAACAGAATAGTTAGCGTCAAATACGTCTTGCTCTATTTCAACGATCTTATGATGTGAATTTAATTTATACAATCTGTCAAACCACCAAGTGTGTAATATGTCTGCCCTAGATATTGCACTGAACTCTCCAAGACCTCCTATTTTTATACCAAAATCATATAACCCTTCTATAGTACCTATCTCCAGCGTCTTTTTACCGTCGTAATAGAAGAATTCGGAGATATAATCACTACTCGGACCTTCATCACTAATAACTATTTCCTTTATTTTGTCTCTTTTGTCTATATCGACTATAGCAAAGGAATTTAAAAAACTACTTCCCTCTAGCCTTATTTCTTGTCCATTAACTAAAAGTTCACAAGCGTTACCATAGGAGAAATCTTCACCATTAGTCTTATATAGTATCTTCTCCTCTATCCCATCACCATTAAGGTCTACATATACCTCTTTGTTCCTATCGTATATCTCTATATTCTTTATTTTTTCAGATACAGTTATTTTATTCTCTACTTCTTCGTAGGTTTTATTCAAACTTTCAAAATAAAATATTAATTTTATATTATACATTTCTACAGGAGTTAGTTCAGCTGTTTTAAAGTCCTCTCTTGGACTATACCATCCTTTTTTCCCAAAGTAGTTTGAAAACCTTTCAGATTTAAATACATAGCCCCTTCGAGCATAGATTTCATTTCTAGCTAATTCTAGGTCTTTGGATTCAATATTATACATATCATCTTGAGTTAGCTTTACTTTATCACTTTGAGGAAAAAAAAAGTCATTTGTGTACTCAGTGCTAGTGCCTTCGGGTATTGCTTCCTTTTCTTTTGCTTCGATATTACCTTTCTCTGATTTCTTAGTATTTTCCATATTGACTTCTGTTTTGTTATTAGTATTATTCGATTTATTTCCCAAGCTTTTTTCATCTGTACTGCATCCAGTAAACGCTACTACTATTAGCACTAAAATTAAAAGTAACCTTTGCATCATAAACCCTCCATTTTTAGCCATATATATATTATTTAATTCATTCTCTTGGTTTTATAATTTTTCCCTCGAATCACATATTATTCTATATAATTTCTTTTTCTCCTTCAATATTTTACAAAAACAGATGTAATTCATCACAAACCTTCCACAATATGTCTAATTATGTTATAATGTTCAAGTCTCAATTTTTTTAGAAAGGTGGTGTATTGTTAAACTATCAATTTTACTATAAACCATATCCGTAACATTGACCTGTGGTGAATATGGGATTAATAATCGAAGAGCGACAATCAGCCATATGTAATACTGCCACGATTTCGGAAAATCTTTTTTTGTTATGGGCTTAATAGCAAATAAAATAATTGCTATTATACTGCCAGAAACAGACATGGAGATTAGTAATGTTAAGATATCATCCATCAAGCCTGCCTCCTTCTTTACCCCAAAATGATTTTAATTCCTCAATATCATCGGTAGATAAATGATCATCACTGAACAGGCTTGCTACAAGATTTTTTGCATTTCCTCTATATATCGTTTTTATAAATTCTCTTGTTTTTTCTTTCATATATTCATCTTCGCTAATAAAAGGCACATAGTAATATACTTCCCTTCGACATTTTTCTTTCTTTTCTTTAATCAAAAATCCTTTTTGAGTGAGTCTGCGAATAAGGGTCCTCACAGTTGAATCTTCCCAGCCAATTTTTTGATTCAAGTCTTCAAAAATCTCAATGGCTACCATTGAATCCTTCCTATCCCATAAAACCTTAATGACTTCCAGTTCCGCCTCAGAAATTTTATTCTTATTATTCAAAATGAGCACCTTCATTGATTCGTTACAGATGTAACTTGCAATGCAATGTTACACCTGTAACGAATTAAAGTCAATAATTAAATTTGCAAAATAAAAAAGTCACTTTATTAAAATGACTTTCTCATTACACGCTGAAGGCAATTTCTATTCATTATTATTCCTCTTATCTTCCCTTTCATCTTCATCAAATAATTTGTCATCTCTACATTTACCCCAATAATCACTTAATTCTTCTCTTTCCCACTCATATTTTGTCCTAGAGATAATAATCACCGCCATAAAAAGAAAAATAACCACTACTGTAAAAATGACCACAATTTTATCAACTAAACCAAATCCCTCTAACATTCGAAGCTTCCTTTCTATTACTCAAGTGTAGTAAGATTTTCCTAAATTAACCGTTGCTCTCTCCTTTATTAAACATTAGCAATGTTATTATAGTATATCCTCTATTATTTCTAGTGGTAATCTCTTTTCATTTCTTACGTCTTCGATAATTCTTCTTACAAATTGAGGGTTTCGTAATTTACTGTCATTTAGATTCTCTATTTCATCTAGAGTAAACCACTTTGCATCAATTATTTCAGTTCCGTCATATAGGAGGTCTCCACCTATTATCTCTCCAATAAAATTTACTACCACAACTTGTCTTCTAAACTCACTAATAAAATTATATATCCCAGTTAAATCTGTAATATTAACATTGTAACCGGTTTCTTCTTTTGCTTCCCTTATGGCTCCATCTACTATCTTTTCGCCCATTTCTAATCTACCAGAAGGTATATTCCACTTTCCATAAATTTCTTCTTTTCCCTCTTGAATCATTATTATTTTATCTTCATTTATTAATACTGTGCTAACTACTAGTACAACCAAGAAAATTCCTCCAAACTTTTCACTATTCCAAACAAATCTTTATACAAATCTTATAAGAAAATTGCAGTATCGACAGTCTAAACTTATCATTCCCAAAAGGTTCTTTCATAATTAGTTCCTTTCTTCCATCTCATCCCTATTTTTCAATCGTTTTTTTACTGCATTTATTCTTTGCTTCACCTTTTTATAATCTATTTTACTCCAGGCCTCTAGAACTGGTCTATATTGAATTCTGTCCGAAGCTTCAATTTTATCTAATAGTAACATTATTATTTCCCGGTTTCTGTCTTTAAGCTCTAAGACAAAGTCATAATTTCTTGTAAAACATACTTCATTAATCTTTTGAAGTAGCTCATCGGAATAGATATCCTTTTCGATTGCCCAGCCCTTTTCCGTATAAACAAGGACAGGAAGTCTATAGTTATATTCTATATTTAAATAGTTATTCTCAATACACCAATCGACTCTTGCAAGTATATCCTCAACCTTCAATTTATAAAAGTATCCATATACAGGACTCTCATTCAACCTTAATTCTAACACTCTTTTTTCCTTTGACCCCTTCAATATTTTAGCGAGGATTGACCTTCCACCACTCATAATTAAGTCGTCTGCGCCTCTAATTATTGCCTTTATATCTTCTATAGGTAATTTCTTTATTCCTTTAGAATCAAGAGTAAATTTAACTCGATTTATCTTTCTGCCCATAGATTTCACCTCTACTTATATATCAATATATTTGTTCCTATAACTATTATACTCTAATTGGCTTTATATGTTAGATATACCACTAATTTCTTACTTCAACCCGGATTATTCATAGAAAATTCAAAACTCTGCTGCGTCCTTTTGATTCTAAGACATCCATCAAATTCTCGACGTACCGTTTGGGTATGCCTTCGAACTTGATGAAAGCCTTAGAATTCAAAATTACTTGCACCCTTTCAAACTTTCTATGAATAATTCGGGTTCAAACTTATTTTCATAAGCAATGGTAGTTTAGGCTATGTTGACATATTTGATAAAGGCTTATACTGCAATAATTAAATCGAGGTGTCTCAGAAATTCGTCATTCTGAGACACCCCTCTTTATAGTAACAATCTTGTTATTTATTGTCTTTTTCAATTAGCTCTGTAACACTATCAGTTTCTATTTCCAGCTCTATTTGGATTTCCATGGCCGTAATATCTGTTATTCCATCTTCAACATATTCAGCTCTAACAGAAATCTCCTGACCTACTTTTAATTTATCTATGGTTGCAGATACATAGATTGTGTCTTTATTTAATGTCACTTTATACTCTGTATTCTCATCTTTTAGAATTAGCATTGATTTTGATGCATCTATTTCCTTTATAACACCGCTTTTAAAGATACCATGTTTTTGGGGATCATACTTATCACTGTCCGCTACCATTTTAGCTACGTTAACGCAAACGGCACTGGCTGTAGCCTGCATCGGATATGATTCAGCTATCTCTCCGGTTGAAATGATTTCTACATGGTTACCGACTTCAAAATCACGACTTACATCACGGTAGCCTATAGCAATATCTTCTGACATACCCTCAAAGAAATTTGTTTCATCGGTAATACCAACCCAAACCTTACCTTTAACCATATTTGTTTGGGAATCTATTAAAATATATTTACCATCTTCTTTTACTTCCAGCACTGTTCCTGTTACATCAGCTTCTTTAATCTTGGCACTGCTTATTATTGCGTCATCCTTAACATGACTGCTTATATCTGTTGAATCTGTAGCGGCACAGCCTACCATTGCTGTCATTGACATTGCTATAATTAAACCTGAAACTAAAAACCTTTTCATTTAGAGCACCTCTTTCATATAATTTAAAATCTCTATGTTTATATCAACCTTACATATACTTAGACGGCGCTTCAACGAAAAAGTTCCATAGCTTCATTTCTATTTTTCTATTTCTTCTTTTTCACTTATTACTATATAGTCTGAAAGCTTTCTTTGATTCGTCTTTTTCGGATTAAAATTTTTCCATTTAAAGATCTTATCCAATATATAACCACCACAGAAAGTTACTATTACTGTACCAACTCCAATGGTTCCACCAAGTAAAAATCCTATTACTAGAACTGTTACTTCAATTGCAGGCTTTACATACCGAACACTTACTCCAGTGATTTTTATAACACCAACCATGAGTCCATCTCTAGGACCCGCACCTAGCTCAAATCTCAAATAGGCATAGATTCCATAGCTAAAAACCATAAGACCGAAGAACAATGCTACGATCTTTAAAATACTATTTTCAGGAACTATGGTCATCCTATATCTATCAATAAGATCAACGAACAAACCAATAAAATACATATTTAGTATTGTTCCAATTCCAGGATAAATCTTTAGCGATAATGAAAAAAGGATTATTCCAAGTCCTACTAATTGTGAAGCCTTCCCATAGTCTATTCCGGTCCTAAATGCAATTCCTAAATTCAGGGTCGCCCAAGAACTCATTCCTATGCCTATATTTTTCATTTGGGCTATTCCATAGGCACAGATAACAAAAGATAATAATAGTCCAGGTATTTTTTTTATATCTTCGAGAAGAAGACCTTTATTTATAGTCATTTTCACACCTCTTTTCAATTTTTATGCGTAATCTTTGAGTATATATAAATATATCATAGTTATTTGAGTTAAGTCTATAAATATTTTAGGAGTCAAAAGGAACTCTTCCTTTGACCCCAACATCTAAATCTAGTCATTTGTATTTGCTGATTAAAACCTTTCCAATCTGTTCTGTATGCTTTGAATTGGTGATGATTTTATTTCCAACAGCGTTTCTATAGGATTTTGTATATTATCATGCTTTAATAGACTTATTTCAAAATCTATTTCCTCAAGTATATCTAATTGATTAACTACTTCATTTAATGCTTTTTCTTCTAATACCTTAACTTTTTCTAGTTTACTTTTCGTTTCGTCTTCTATTTCATACAATTCTCTTAGGGTATTTTCAGCATCTCTAATTTTTATTAACTGCTTTAATCTCTTTACCTCTAATAGTACTAATTTAAAATCTTCTTGTTTATGTGACAATTTGTTACCTCCTAGATTTTTATATATCATAGAGTGTAGCCATTAGAGATACTAAGTATTCTATATATAGTGTATTTGTATATCTAGAGTTTTATAAGCTAGGGTCAACTGTTACAGGTTTAAGCCCGTATTATTCATGAAAAATCTGGGTTTAATGTTGTAACTACACAGGATAAATGATATACTTTGTCTTTATATAGGTTACTTTACAGGAGGTCGTATGAAGTATATTGTTGCAAAGTTTTTTGAAAAAGATAGAGTTTATATTTTAAAAAGGATTTCATCTTTAGCCATTCCTTCCATGATAGAAATGCTCCTAACTACTTTAGTTGGTATAGCCGATACAGTGATGATTGGAAGATATCTGGAAGCCGCTGGTATCTCAGCCATGTCTCTTGCCAATCAAATAATCTTTCCAATAATATTTATATTTTCTGCCTTCAATTCTGGAACCACAGCCATAGTTGCTAGGCATATAGGTGCAAAGGAATATAATGAAGCAAGTGAGGGCGCAGGACAATCCCTATTACTAAATACTTTTGTTGGAATCTTCTTAGTTACACTAATGGTTATTTTCCATGAGAAATTCATAAGATTGTTCCCAGCAAATAACAATGTAATAAACCTCGGAATTGATTATTTAAAGATCGTTATATATAGTCAATTTTTTATGCTTATTACATTTGCTATATCAAGCGCATTAAGAGGCTCAGGCGATACTAAAACTCCCATGTATGTTAATGGTGCTGTGAACCTCCTTAACATATTAGGTAACTGGCTTCTTATTTATGGTGTAGGGATATTTCCTGAAATGGGTATAGCAGGTGCAGCATTATCAACTACATTGTCTAGAGCTTTAGGTGCAATTTTTCTATTGATAATAACCTTTAGTGGTAATAGAAAAATAAGACTAAGGATTCATGATTTAAGGTTTAAGGCTAATATGGTTAATCGAATTGTAAAGATAGGCTGGTCTGCTGCTGTAGAGCAGTTCTTTATGCAAACTTCCTTTGTGGTCCTGAACTTTATTATAATTTCCTTAGGAGAAGTAAGTCATGCGATATTTAACATGATAATAAGAATAGAGTCTATATCCTTCATGCCTGCCTTTGGTATTTCTATAGCAGCCACTACACTAGTTGGTCAAAATTTGGGAGCCATGGAAGAGGAAATGGCTGTTAAGAGTGGAAATATGGCCGCATTATTAGGAGCCCTAATGGGACTACTTCTAGGAATAATATTCTTTACATTTCCGGAAGAATTAGTTGGTCTATTTGTTACTGATATTAGTACCATAAATACAGCTATTATTCCAATGAGGATAGCTGCCTTACAAGAATGTGTATTAGCTGCTATGATTATTTATTCCGCCGCCTTAAGAGGTGCTGGTGATACAAAGACGGTAATGTATATAACCATTTTTAGAGTCTGGGGAATATTCGTGCCTCTAACATATCTTCTTGTTAAATTCACTAGTTTTGGAATAATCGGTGTATTTATTGCTTCAAATCTGGCATTCTTGATTCCAGCAATATTATTTTATTATAGATTTAAATCAAGAAAGTGGATTAACATTGAAGTCTAATTCATAACAGAAAATCTAAAGAGTCAATGGGTTTAGTTCCCTTTGACTCTTTAGATTTATATATAGGGGAGAATTTATATACAATGAAGCTTTATTAAAAACATGTTAGAATAATTTTTCACACACGTTTGCGGCTCTCTTTATGTATTATTACTAATATTATTCTACTTCACATGTGGTAAATATATTAATTAGATCTCTATTCAATCCAATAAGCCTAAGAGCTTTTGCTTGTAAAGGCATCGAATCTGATGATGAAGGCTTATGATTCTTAGCATCAAAAACCAAAGTATATTTCCCAAGATCAATTTTTTCAATATCTTTTTGAAGGTTATCAAGAAGTTCTGCTGCATCTCCACTTTTGAATGTACCTGAAATAGTTACTTTCAACTCCATCTTCTCCGAATCAATATCAATTTTATACATTTTCGTACCTCCATTTTTAGTTTTTTGAAAGTCAAAGCTCTATAAACAAGATATTACACGCCTTCCCGGAAACCATTTTATCAACATAGATATTAATAGGGTTAGATATTCAATATTGCTTTTTAAAAAATAGTATCCTATTGGCAAAAGCTCCTTGACAATTCACAGCTTTTCCAATTATGCCCTATTAAAAAAAGCAACTACATTAGAATGTAGTTGCCTATATCTTACGAATAAAATCTTTAGGCAACCTGGCAATCGTAGGAGTTATCCTTCCCTTAGACCCATAGCTTTGCGACCTTGCCTTTCGACAAGTGTGCCGTTTGCTAAATTTTGTATTTTATACTATTTCATGTTATATTATATCATGTCCTGTAGTTATATGCAATTGCAAGGGTTAATTTCTTTTTATTTTAAATAATATGTAAAATTTTAGAGTCGGGCATCATATGTATGGTATTTCGTTCAGTGCCTTATTACTTTGAAGGTTTTTCATACATTTTACCTTTTTATATCCTCTTCAACAAATCTCAACTTACTACATGTATTTTATCAAAAACATAAAAATAGTAGAGCTCAGGAGCTCCACTATTCCTCTTTTAGTTTTAGTTATTCCAATAATCATCTAATATCTTTTGTACCTCTTCAACTGCTATATCAAGCGATTCATTAGGATCCATTCCTTCGAGTAAAACTCTATCTATTGCATCGATAAGTGCTTTTCTATCAGCGCTTTCATCTACATAGAAGTATGCTGTTGAATTAGGTAGTTGTTTAATAAATGGTGCTATATTTTTATTTGATAATAGTTCTTCATTCTTTGCAAACTCTACCCTAGCTCCTATTTCCCCAATCTCTTCTGTCCATCTCTTCATTACTTCTGTTGAACTTAGGTACTGAATGAATTTAACAGATGCCTCTATTTTTTTATCCGTAGCATTTTTGGTAATTCCATTCGTCCAGAATGAACCAGCAGTTAACTGCTTGCCATTAAGTGAAGGTATTTCGGTAACTCCCCAGTTTAAGCCTTCCGCTTTTTTAGCTAACGTACCAAGCCTGTAGGAACCATCGATATGGAATGCTGCCTTTCCACTTAAAAATGCTGTAACATCATCTGTCATAAAGTCAGGTTCTCCAACTTTTCTTTTAGTAGCCATGTCCATCAAGTATTTGAATGCTTTATAACCATTTTCAGAACCATTCCATTGAACTTTTCTGTTATCCTGTGAAAGTGGTGATTGCCCAAATAATTCAAGTAACAATGGTCTAAATACATGATGCAGCTGACCTTCTGGATGGAAAGTCAGTCCCTCTTGAACATACTCACCGTTTTCTCTTACAGTTAATTTTTCTGCCATATCTAAAAGCTCATCAAAATCAGTTGGTATATTTTCTGGATCAAAGCCTCCCTTAGCTACTAAATCCTTATTCCAGAACAATGCAAGGGTTCTTACTGCTGTAGGTATTGTATAATACCTATTATCTATTTTGTTAATACTTACCATTTTTGCAAACTCACCCTCAATCATATCATGAGAAAATACATTCTTAGGTAATTCTTGAAGAACACCAGCCTTTACGTATTTAGGAACCCAACCATAATAGAGATTGATAATATCTGGACCTGTGTTTGTTGCAATAGCTGCTGCTACCTTTTGTTGGTAAGAGTCATATGGGAAGTGCTTATGAACAACCTTTATACCTGGATTCTTCGATTCAAAATCTGCGATTAATTCATCCATTAGCTTTACCTTTGTCTCATAGAAATATTGCCAGTATTCAATCTCTACAACTTCTTTTTCATTCTCTTTCTCATTAGCTTTTACTTCATTGCTAGCCTTTTGCTCATTAGCGCTTTTATCTCCACATCCTACAAATAAACTACATACCATCATTAAAACTAGAAATAATGAAATTATTTTTTTAGACATTTTTGTTTCTCCCCCTCATTCTCTTTATAATAATGTGCTGCCTATCGCCCCACCATATTGGCCGGTTTTACTGATTTCAATAATTTTAGGATAAGGACATATTTTCTCTACCCTATCCTTAAGAGCATTTGTTAATAGGCTTCCAACTTTAGACATCCCACCTCCTATTATAATTTTCTCCGGTGACAATAAGCAGATGATATTATTTATGCCTAGGCCAATATAGTCAAAGGCATTTTCAACAATTACTTTAGATCCTTCATCTCCTCTTGCATAAAGCTCCATTATCTCTTTAGCCGTCTTTTTCTCCCCAAAATCCTTATAATATCTATTCTCTATACCTAATGGAGAAGCTATTTTTTCAAAATAGCCAAATTGCAAGTTGGAGTTTTCTTCATTATAGGCTTTCTTATCGAGGGTAAAGTAACCAATTTCACCGGCAAGATTTTGATATCCTCTGTATATTTTTCGAAATATTATAACAGATGATCCGATCCCAGTGCCTAAGGTAATCATTACAAAATTATCATTGTCCTTACATGCCCCTATTTCTAGTTCTGCAAGGGCCCAACAGTTCACATCATTATCTAACTCAACACTGGCATCATAACGACAATTAATTATCTCTTTAATATTAACGTTGCTACAGTTTAATGCTGGTGAGTCGATAATGACTCCTTTGTTATGATCTACAGTTCCAGGTATACCAATGCCTATTTTATTTATATTATTATTCGTCTTTTGTAGACATAGATCTATTATTTCAAATATATTATCCACATAGTTATTGGTTTTTATTAAGTCACTATGAATAAGTTCTCTTCTACTATCCATCAGAACATATTTTATATTTGTGCCGCCAATATCAATTCCTAACGAATATTCCATTGTATCCCCCCATCAAAAAGAATATATGTTAATCTGTATAGAACACATTTATAAATCTACATTTTGATTATCTGAATAGCCGATGTTTCAAGGCGATTCATGGAAGCAAAACGTCAAAGATTTATTGCAATTTCTATATATACTTATCAACATTGTCTTCTAGAATATCCTTTATAGATTTAAGTTTTTTACAATAGTCCTTATGTGCTGTTAAATCTTCTTGAAATACTTCTACTCTTTTCTCATACATTCTTTTTGTTTCCTTTGGTGCAGGGCCACCTGTTTTATCCCTTATCTTAACAAAATTAACTGGATCTAATGCGGTTTTTATGGTCTCCTTATCAATGTCAATGTCTCGTCCCACGATCTCATTTCCTATTTCTTTAACGATACTCTCGTCAATATCTTCAATAGATAGGTTATTCTCATAAATGTATTTTACAATCTTCTTTGTTATATGGTGACTTTGTCTAAAGGATAGTCCTTTTTCTCTAACTAAAGTATCTGCAAGTTCTGTAGAAGTAATGAATCTTTCATGGGATCTTTTAAAAAGTACATCCTTATTGACCCGCAATGTAACTAGGACACGACTCATTATCTTCAGCACTTTTCTCAAAATGTCAATTGAGTTATATATATGGGGCTGAAGCTCCTCCTCGGAATCAACTATATCTCCATATGGTGTGTTATATAGTATGTCAAAGGCTGCCTTTGCCTCGGTTATCGCTCTACCAACCATTGGTCTGCAATGCTCAAGGGATGATGGGTTTCTCTTTTGCGGCATTATACTACTAGTCTGAACATATGGATCACTTAGGTAAAAAACATTAAACTCAGCTGTACAGAAGTCTAATAAATCCTTTAAAAATTTAGACAAAGTTGTAGCGAAAACCATTATTCCACCTGCGAGTTCTAGGATATAATCAATCCCAGCAATACTATCATATGAGTTTTCCACAAGTCCATCAAAACCAAGGAGCTCACATACTCTTTCCCTTGAAATGTTGAAGCCCGTTGTTGTTATTGCCGCCGCCCCAAGAGGAGATCTATTTATTGTATCTATGCTTCTTCTTATTCTTTCATAATCTCTTTTTACATTGTCGTAGTAGGATAGAAGATAATGTGCTAAAGTTGTAGGTTGTGCTGGTTGTGTGTGGGTATAAGCTGGCATAATTGTATCGAAGTGATCATTTATTAGATACAATAATGATTCTCTGAAATTCAAGGTTGAATCTAGAAGCTCTATTGCTCTATTTCTAAGGGCTAGTCTAAATTCAGCTAAATATATATCGTTTCTACTCCTAGCAATATGTATCTTGCCTGCTATATCCTTTCCTAAAAACTCTTCCAGCTTACTCTCAAGCATAAAGAACAGATCTTCAAAGCCTTCATTATATTCGGCTTTACTATAATCAATTTCCTCGAGTCTTCTTATTCCCTTTAGTATTTTTGTTACTTCGTCCTTACTTATTATCTTTTGTTCAAAAAGCATTACAACATGAGCTTTAGTTATATCAATAAATATTCTATAATAGTAATCACGTTGGATATTGAAAATTGGCTTTAGAACACCCTCAGTAAAGCTTCGCCCAGGAAAATCAATCCCATCTGCAAGCTGTACTTCTTTTTTAAATTCATATGAGCTCTTCCTTCCTCACTTAGATTAACCTTATATCAAATAATGCCGATAGAGCATTTAATATTGATCCATATAACCACCCATTAGGAAGCTCCGAAGCTTCTATATTGCAATACAGAGGTGTTAGTCTCCCTACGCTATCCCTTAATGGAGCTAAAATATGGTCCTTTAAATTAAGTATTGACCCAGATAATATTATGACTTCAGGATTTAGTAAGCTAGTTATATTTGCAATTCCTATACTTAGATAATCAATAATTTTTTCGACTTCAGTAATTACTTCTGCATCTGACCTTTCAAGCTTTTCCTTAATTCCCTTGATATCCTTTAACTCTAGTTTTTCTAATAAAGCTGACATAGAGGTCTTGCCTTCGAAGTATCCAAATTTGTCTAGTGAGCTATATTCATTATTAATGGCTTTTTTAGATAGAACCATATATCCAATTTCACCGGCAAAGCCTTTGCTGCCTCTATATATCTTGTCATTAAGTATCATGCTGCAGCCTACACCTGAACCAACCATTATTAGGGCAAAATCTTTGTAGTTACGACCTTTTCCCTTCCATTTTTCACCTATGATTGTCATATTAACGTCATTCTCTACATATACATCACATTCTATATTGGTGTTTTCACTAAAGTAGTCCCTTATATTGAAATTAGTCAGCCTTATCTCTGGAGAAAAAAGAACACTTCCTTTTTTAGCATCAACATTTCCCGGTATAGACATACTAATGGCAATAATATCTAGCTCACTGTTTTTGCTTATCAAGCCTTTGCATTTATTAGCTATCCTTTCAACTAACTCATATCCGTAGCAGTCACAATTCTCTATACTGTGTTCTGTTAGAACTTCACCAAACAAGTTGGATATGATATATGTGCTTATGTTCTTCTTAATCTTTACAGATAAGACATAGCCATAATAAGGGTTAATCTTAAGTTTTCTGGGCTTTCTTCCACCCTTTTTTGTGGAATTACCTTCCCCAACCTCTTTGATTAAACTCGCTGAAATAAGTTCTTCAATTATCAGGGATACTGTGGATTTACTTAAATTAGCTTGTTTTGACAGTTCTATCCGTGATATCCCATTATACTCTTCGTATTCTAATATCTTAGAAAGCAAAATGCTTCTATTCATCTCTTTTAATATACTATTTGTCCTTTTTTTCAATTTCTTCACCTATATTTCCTATTTTGTATTTATTATTTTATATGTAATATCTTTAAATATCTCTACATCTTGACATTTTCTAATATTCTTACGATATTTTCACTGAATATCATTCTTATTTCAGATTCGGTAAAGCCCAGATATACGCAATCCCTATATTGATCCTCTGCATATCTATGTACGAATCCCCTTGGGAACCATGAACCATCGGTACCGAAGATTATTCTATGGGGACCGATTGTTTCGTAGTATTTTTTGAATAAATCCTTAACGGTCAAATCATAGGGCATCCATCTAACCCATTGATTACTTCCTGTTGTATCAATATAAATGTTTGGACAAGCCCAGGCTAACTGTAGCGCATCCTTTACCTGCCCACATCCAAAGTGAGGTATGATAAAGGGTATATCGGGATAGGCCTTCGCAACATCATGTAGTATAATTGGAGATATATTTGGATGATATGCTATTCCCCCAGCCCCTCCTAGTATCCCGAAATGGATTAAAACAGGTATTCTATATTTTTCAGCTACCTTCCATAGTGGATCTAGCTTCGGATCATCGATTCTTCCTTTTAAATCCGGTGCTAAGATTTTAAAACCCTTTAATCCTTTTTCCACTATAGCCTTTTCAAGCATCTCCGATGCATCACTAGAAAAAGGATCATGATATGCATATCCAATAAATTTATCTGGACACATCTTAACTATTTTTTCCATGTTATCGTTACTCTTTTCATAATTACCTGCAGTTGCAAATACGATTTTCTCTACATTCTTTTTTTCTAAATCATCTTTCCACTGTAAAACGGTCTCTTTAATACTATCCTTTGGTAGTTCTACATCTGGAAATCCCCATGCTCTTCTCCATTGATCCCTTTGAAATTCATTCATACTTTGAAGCCTATCCCATTTTTCTTTACCAAAGCTATCAATATATTCATCTCTATAGCATCCTATACCCATTTCCTTTACTAGGAAGTGTGCATGTGAATCTATGATTTTAAGATCAGTCGGCAACATAATATCCCTCCCTCAATTAACCCTTTAATCCAGCTAATTGTATTCCTTCAATTATTCTCTTTTGGAATATTAAAAACACAATAATAACCGGTATTGTTGCTATTGATGCACCAGTCATAATTAAATCCCATTCATTCAATACCTCACTGGAAAATAAGGCTAATCCTACAGGTAGTGTATACATATTAGGATCATCGATTGCAATAACAGGCCATAGGAATGCATTCCAGCTTGCTAAGAAGGTAAAAATAGCTAAAGCCGATAAAGCTGGCCTCACTAGAGGCAGTGCAACATGCCAATACACTCCAAATTCCGATAGCCCATCAATACGCCCCGCATCTAGTAGATCATCAGGTATACCTGTAAAGAATTGTTTCATTAGAAAAATACCAAATGCTGAAACTAGTCCTGGAAACAATATTGACCAATATGAATTAACCCATCCAAACTTATTTATCATCAAGAACCATGGGATAATCAACATTTCTGTAGGAACCATTAAGGTTGATAATATGGCAATAAACAGTGGTTTTCTACCTCGAAACCTTAGCTTTGCGAATGTATATCCTACAAGAGAATCAAAAAATAGTACACTAATAACTGTAATCATCGACACTATAAAGCTATTGAAAAACCATTTAGGAAACTTTGAATTATTCCAAACTTCTATGTAGTTTTTAATTGTTGGATTCTCTGGAATAAGGGATATATTGTACACATCGGTGCCTGTTTTAAAGGACGTAGCTATCATCCATAAAAAAGGAAAAACCATTATTGCGCATACAATTGTAATAATTACATATAATATCAGTTGCTCGATTCTTTTCTTTTTCTCCATAATGTACTCCTTTCTTCTTAATTTTCTCTATTTAGAACCTTCATTTGAAATAAGGTTATACCTAAAATAATGATAAACAAAATTACTGTCATGGCACTTGCCCTACCCATTTTATAACTCATGAATGCAGTCTTATATATTTCAACTACTATACTGTTTGTTGAGTTCAATGGTCCTCCTTCTGGACCCGCAATATTAAATATCTGAGTAAATACCTGTAGTGTAGATATGGTATTAATAACTGCTAAATATACAACCGTAGGATTTAAGAGTGGTAAGGTTATATTTTCAAACTGCTGTAATGGAGAAGCACCATCTATCTCGGCAGCTTCATAATAGGTTCTAGAAATCTGCATCAATCCTGCAATGAATATAATTGTATTAAAACCAATCTGTTTCCATACAATATTAGAAATTATTACATATATGGCTTGAGTAGTGCTGTTTAAAAATGGTTGAGCCTTCAAACCAATAGCTATTAATATAGTGTTTATTACACCTCCATTTTTCATGAACATCCATTTCCATACCCAAGATATTGCCACAGTAGATGTTATATAGGGAATAAAAATTAACATTCTAAATAGCCCTTTTCCCTTTGCAATACAATTCAGTACCAATGCAATTCCTAAGCTTAACACTAGACAAATAGGAACGGCAACTATAAGATACTTTAAAGTGTTGACTATGGCTGTTCTAAAAACAGGGTCTTTTACTATGTCTTTGAAATTTTCAAGTCCACTAAATGGTTTGTTAGGTGACAGTAGATCCCATTTAGTAAGACTTAAATAAAAAGAAAATAGTGTTGGAAACATTCTAAATATGAAAAAATAAAGTAACGGACCTATAATAAATAGATATGCCCATTTTTCTATCTTTCTTTCTATAGAAACTTCCTTTTTCTTTGTCCTTTGAAAATCATCAGTCATTAAATGATTATCCCCCTTTCTCGTTACGTTAGTTCGTATCAAGAACCAACTAATTAAATATTATCAGAATTTTTCTAATTTTTCAAGTATTTCAATATGATTATATTAAACAAAAAGAGTGTCTCAGAATGACAAACTTCTGAAACACCCCTGAGCTTGACCCATTAGATACTTTTATGAGACAGTCCCTTCATTTTAAACTGTATGTATAAATTTTTCTTATTCTTTATAATTCAATCGGATAATATCTCTAAACTAGAGATTTAATACCTTAACCTCATGTACTACAACCTGCTTGGATAGGCATATGGCCTTTTAACCAACCATTCATCATGCCGCCCATTAGCGAGCATGCATCATATCCAAGGACTTTAAGGATTGAAACAATTTGCCCAGAGGTTTGTCCCGTATAGCAAATAACAATTACTTTTTCATCTTTTCTAAATACACCTTCCTTGACAAAGTCCTCTACTTCTGGCCATTCTGCATGAAATGAACCTTCTATATGCCCCATATCATAATCTACTTTATTGCGGATATCAAGTAGAAATAGTTTTTCACCTGCTACAATTCTTTCTTTTAATTGCTGACTGTCAATAAGATTATTACAACCTCTTCTTAATTCTGAAAAATAATTTTCAACACCTGAATGAATAGCTTCCATATTTGTCCCCTCCTGTTATAGCTGTGTAACTTTTTTATATTTAATGGCATATGCTATTAAACTATATAAATTATACTTTATATATAAATTTAAGTAAATAGCAGTTGTGTATTTTTCTATTACTATTGAATTATTTTAACAGTTCCCCGTTAAAGGTTTCTCTTTCTTTAACCTCAAGCCCTCTTTCTCTAGCCATTTTATCAAAATAGCCTCTGTTGTGAATGTAGCCACCCTGTAGTCTAATACTCTCTAGTTCACCTAGGTCAAATATTCTGCTAATGTCATTAACATTCATTTCATATAAATCAATTTCTTTTAAACATGGAAACTTTTCCATCCCATCAAATGTCGTTAACTTTCCATCACCGATATCTAATCTTTCTAGATTCTTTGGACCTTGTAAACCTTTTAAATTATTAAAATCCATACCTTGCACTTCAAATCGCTTCAAATTCAGAAAATTCTCTAGAGTATCTATCTTTCCACCCTCAGGATAAACTATATCAATCCTCTCCAAGGATTCCATTTTAGATATTTCTTCAAGCTTATCAACATTTATGAACCATACCGTTAGATCCTCTAGTTTAGGCAAAGCAGCTAAAGATCTAAGATCCTTTATTGTGCTTCCATCAGATATGTATATACTCCTTACATCTTGAAAACATCTGATTCCTTCTATACTATTAACATTAAATACAGCAACATATCCATTGCTAATTATTCGTCATACTATTTAAATCCCCTTCAATTTTTAAACCAATCCCCTAAGTCTTTATCTTCTCTGCTCTTTTTTGTTTTATATACGCAACAACTAAAACCAAAATAGGTACAAAGATCTCAAACACGATAGCATATTTTGTCCAAATTTTGCCATTATAATTAAGAAAAGACATTCTGTTTTCAAATAAGAAGTATGCTAAATTAATCATCAATAATGCTATTGGTATTACAATAACCCTATATTCTGTGAGGTTAAAAATCTTTGTAATCCCCTTGGACATAGCCATCATAAGTATACTGATTTTCAAAAATGCTCCCCCGGCACTTATAAGGACTGCTATTACTTCAAGCCTTTGTATAAAGTTCCCAACGTTAATTACTCTAGCAACCGTATGAACAGGAAAATATGAGGTTGTCGCAAAGTCTATTCCTAAGATTAAAACCGTAGTCGATGCAATAGTAAGGGCTATAACCCCCGATATTGCTAAGCCACTCAAATAAACCCTATAGGTCGTTTTTTTATCTTTAAAGCTAAATACCAATGAAAGAAATACTAACTCACCAAAGGGAAATGTGAAGGCCGATAAAGTTCCTTCATAAAGCGGACTTGCTCCATTATACAATATAGGTTCAAAATTATTTGTATCCATTTTCGGAATTAGTAGAATTACTACAATAAATATAACAGATATAAATGCAATAATTACAAACTTTGACCATTTACCAATAACTCCAATTCCCTCCTTTGCTGCCCATGCACATAGAAAAACAAGAGGAAAGATAGTTATAATTCTAGGTGTTTCTTCAAGAGTGGTTTCAGTAATAAATTGCTTTGCATTTATTAAAGTCATTGAGCCCTCTTCAAATACAAAGAGTATATATAGAATACACACTAGTCCTCCTAATACTTTGCCAAAGCTAGACTCACACATCTCGTAATAATTCTTTTTTGGATAAATGCCATATAATTGAGCAAACACAAGTGCCATTAACGAGGCCATTAAAACCGATAAAATAATAGCCAACCAGAAATCGCCTTCAGCTGACAAAGCAACCATTAAAACTGTCGAAGTAGAGGACATAAAAAGTATCAAAATAGATACTGCTTGCATATCTGAAATAGTATCCTTGTTCACTACATAGACCTCCAAAGTTCAATTAATATTTTATATTATCTCCTTCCTAAGACAAATCTATTATATATTGTGAGAACTTTATTTTGATTCAAAACTTATTAATGATTCAATGAAGTGAATAGCTGTTTCTATAGGATCTATCATGAAAGTCATCATCGGAAGCCCCTCAAAACATTTTTGTAGAATATCGTCTAAATTTGCGATAAAAAGAGGAAGGAAGTTATCAAGTTTTATAGTATAAGTTAAAGAGACATATTTTGATAAGAATATATAAAATCCCAGATTATCCATAGAAAATTCATAATCACTTGCACATTTCCGAATTTTCTACGAATAACATGGGGTAATTTGGCAAAGGTGGCGGATTTTGTGGATCGTGAAGTACACAAGGGAAAACAAGATAGTGATAATATCATAGAAGAATATGAAGTATTAGTAAGAAATAAAGAAGTATTAAACACAATATTAGACTCGATACATGATGGAGTATTAGTTGTTGATAATGATAAAAAAATTATCCATACAAATGAACGTTTTAAAGAAATGTGGAGAATCCCCGATGACATTTTTAATAGTAATAACAATAGTGGAATCTTCTTGAATTATGTACTTGATCAATTAACAAACCCTGAGGAATTTCTGGCAAAGGTGGAGTTGCTGTATCAATCTGATTATGAGAGCTTAGATGATATACCGTTTAAGGATGGTAGAATATTTCACAGATTTACTAGACCCTTATTAATTGATAATACTGTTAAAGGCAGGGTTTGGAGCTTCAAGGACATAACCCTCTTTAAGGAAAACGAAAAAAAATTGAAGGATAAAATAGCATTTCAACACAAATTTATAAATACAATTCCTAATCCAGCATTCATTAAGAACATAGATGGAAAATATATAGACTGTAATATAGCCTATGAAAAATTTCTTGGAAAAGGGAAAGATGATATTCTTAACAAAGGATTATATGAAGTATTTCCTGAGGAGTTAGCCGATGAATATTGGAAAAAAGATAATGAATTGTTTACAAGACGTGGCGTTCAGGTATATGAGCATACTATGTCCCATGCAGATGGTACCATGCATGATATCCTATTTAATAAAGCTTCCTTTACAGATGCCGATGGGACTATTGCTGGACTGGTCGGTGTTTTTACAGACATTACCGAAAAAAAAAGGATCGAAAAAGCTCTTTATAGAAGTGAAGAACGATACCGTAATCTTTTCGAATATTCACCCAATGCAATAGTTGTCCATAGTGAAGGCAACGTCGTTTTTGCTAATCAGGCTGCAGCAAATCTCTCAGGCGTTTCACATATAAATAAATTAATAGGTAGAAGCATTTATGATTTTATTCATATTGATTTTCATGAAATAGCAAAACAGAGAGTTGATGAAATTAAGAAATACAGAAAAAGCGTTCCTCCACATGAGCAAAAACTACTTCAATATGATGGCACAATAATTGATGTAGAAGTAACATCCTCTTATTTCATTCATGAAGATAAAATTGCCTGTCAAACTATTCTAAGGGATATTACTAAACGTAAGAGGGAAGAAAAACTTAGAAAAGAAACAGAAAATAAGTTGAATGAAGCTATTGAACACAATAAATTGACCACTGAATTCTTTGCAAATATTTCCCATGAGTTTAAAACCCCTCTAAACATAATGTTAGGAACGTTCCAATTATTGATCATGACTCTGAAGACAGAAGAAAGAGAAAATCAAACTACAAATTCCTATAAGAAAATTAAAATTATGCAACAGAACTGTTATAGACTACTAAGGCTAGTTAACAACTTGATTGACATCACTAAGATTGATTCAGGATATTTCAAGTTCAATGCAACCAATCTCAACATCATTAGTCTTATAGAAAATATAACCTTATCCGTTGCAGAGTATATACAAGATAAGGATATAAAACTTATATTCGATACCAATATCGAAGAAGAGTTAATGGCTGTAGATCCAGATGCAATTGAGAGAATCATACTTAATCTGCTCTCTAATGCAGTAAAGTTTACAAATCCAGGTGGAAGCATAAATGTAACTGTTGAATCAAAAAATCATATTTTAAAAATTTCTGTCACGGATAGTGGCATTGGAATACCATCGGATAAAAAAGACATTATCTTCGATAGATTCAGGCAAGTAGATAAATTACTGACTAGAAAACATGAAGGGAGCGGCATAGGCCTCTCTTTAGTTAAGTCCCTTGTTGAAATGCATGACGGTGAAATATCCGTGAAAAGTTCTCCAAGAATTGGTACTGAATTTATTTTAGAGTTTCCCATCAAAGTCTTAAAATATGCCAATAATGTTGGTAAGTCTGATCTCAAGTTCCAGCAGGAATATGTTGAAAGGATAAATATAGAGTTCTCAGATATATACTCTTAGTATCAAAGTTATTAATTATCTTACACCATTGTTTTCTATAAAATTCATCTCTATTAGGCCAAATAAAATATAAGACAATAAACCTGATTAGTTCATTGTCTTATATTTTATTTATGAAGTCTATAGATAACTCTATTCAAAATTATGGCGTAACTCTCCGTTCCATAGATACTTTTTCAAGTCAACACTTCCACTTTCCATAACTATAATCCCCTCTTCTTCAAGAAGACTCTTTTGCAGCTCAAATCCTTGACCTCTTCCTAGAGAAATTGTTCCTTTGGAGTTAATGATTCTATGCCAAGGTAAATTATATTTGTCGGAGTAAACCCTTAGAGCCCAGGAAACCTGCCTGGCTGCCCTTGGATTTCCAGCAATTACAGCCACTCTGCCGTATGTTGTTACTTTTCCATATGGGATGTTAGTCATAATTTCCAAAAGTTTTGAAGTAAATTCTGTCATTACTTCACCTACCTCTATTTTTTTCCAAGGCTTGCAATGTATGCTGCAAATTCATCTTTACCATCTAGGCCTAAAATATCATTAATAGCATCGTCATCGTATGCTGCTATGGCACAGACACCACTATTTATGGCTTCTGCAGCTAGATATAGATTTTGACAGACATGGCCTGCATCTAAAAGCAAATACCTATATGCCCTTTCTTGATAACGCCATTTCATCCTATATACGTCGGCAACCCATATAAATGTTACAGCACTTTTTTTCACCATAATCTGATTAAGACATGCAGCTGTTATGTTTTCATCAATATTGCTATCTAGATTAATTTCTATAAGTTTATGATCTATGGCTAAAAATTTGTACAAACCCGGTTTCAAACCTTCAACATTGTTTATTAGTAAATATGTCTCAAAAGCGTGTCGTGCACCAGCTGAAGGTACATTTCTAAGTGTTGCTGGCCTTGAAACAACTTGCTTTACTCCTTGAGTACACCATAATAAATATGAAAGTTCTTCTAGTGTTAAGGCCTTATCTGAATATTTCCTTAAACTTGTTCTTTTTTCTATAGCTTCTACTAGATTTATATTTCCTAGTTTTATTTCTTTAGGATCCGGCAAGTCGATCACATCTTGATTCGTATCATACTCTTGCTCTAGTAGCGGTTGCTTGATACCCTTATCCTGATCTGATACGTCTAAATATTGGTATTTCGTCTTCTCTAAAAATTCCTGTCCAATCCCATTATTCATAATATAATTCCTCCCATATAGTTAATTTACAATTGATTGTACATGTATTACTTATCTTTTTATACTAACTTAATAACTACTCTTGTATTATTTTATAGCTCTCTTATCTCAGGAATTTTCAACATCCATATTCCTAGTGCTATGATTATTGTACCTGCTGTAAAGTACATTATTGTTGGGTCTATCCTATCGGACAACATACCAAATACAAAAGCTCCTACAGGTATCGAACCCTGGGCTGCTGTCTCAAATATTGCAAAAAATCTACCTCTATATTCATCTGGAACCAGCTTATGAAAAGAGCTTATTAAAGGTATATTCATTAGCCCAATAACTCCACCTAATACTATTGCTAGTGCAGAATAGATACCTGCAACATGAACACTTGATATATATGATTTCATATAAAATGCCAGTGGAATACCTAATAGCATGATCACTATACCTTCAATAATGACTCCTCTAATAATCCATTTACTATTATTCCCCTTTAGATTTTTTAAAGATAATACGAGCATTATAATAACTGAACCAATAGGAATAAATGATTGTAATATACCATACATCTTTGCGCTCATATTTAAACTGAATTTTATTGTTTTAGGAAATATTATCTCAAAAACAGGATAGTATATAACGTTAATGCATAGTGCAAAGCCTACTAATATCAAAAGAGTTTTTTGACCTTTTAAAAATATCAGTCCCTCTTTAAAGTCATTAAATATATCTTTCCTAATTCTATTTATATTTAAATCATATTGTGAATTTTTAGATTTAGGCATATCAATGAACATTTCTGAAATTCCTGACAATATAAAAGAAATACCATTAATCAAAAGTACTCCTGATATCCCAAAGTAATGAAATAGAAATCCTGAAACTGAGATACCAATTAATGAGCTCAACTTCCAGCTCATGCTGTTTAATGAATTAGCCTTAGTTAGGTTTTCTTTGCTAACTAGATTTGGAACTGAAGCAATTACAGAAGGATTAAAAAAGGTTTCAAAGAAAGCACATATAAATGTAATAGTAAATAAAACTCCTAAAGACATTAATTTGAAATAATTTAATGATGCCAGTGTAAGCATTAACATTCCTCTAATTAAATCTGTTCCTATAATAATTTTCTTTCTATCAAATTTATCAGCAATTACGCCAGAAAAAGGCCCAAAGACAAGAGTAGGAACAAGAAGGCATGACATAAATATTGCAATGTAAAATCCAGAATTTTTACTTGATAATAAACTCATAAGATACCACGCTATTGATGTCTTAAAGACATAGTTACCTATATTTGAAACAATTTGCCCTGTAACTAGGAGCATCAGATTCTTGTTCCTATAAATACTTGCATTACTATTTACTTTTGACTCCATATATTTTCCTCCAATCAAATTCTATGGCTATTTATTATCTATTACAAAGTCATTTATTTGATTGATATAGCAACCTTATCCCTCCTTATTGATTTAACCCAGATTATTCATAGAAAAATCAAACTACTTACACTTTTTTAAATTTTCCATGGATAATCAATAGCTTTAAGAATAATCTTAATAATTCTACAATAATTCCTATTTTCCTTTTGAATAAATAAATTATTTGAATTTTTTTTATATTTTAAAATAATTTAATGGATAAATAAATTTATGCAATGCAACCGATGATTTTAGTAAGCTTATAAGTTCCTATGTATCGTAAAAAATTTGGACTTTAAAACCACGAATAAATAGCAATGGATATGAAAAAAATAATTTTGAATGGAGGTGCCAGTGTGAAGAATAGAAGACATACAAAAAATGATTTAGACAAGGGCTTTATTTCTAAAATAGGTACTGATAAAAGCAAGTCTAGAAAAAAGAGTGAAGAAATAAGTGAATGTTACAAAATGAAATTGGAACGTTCGGAAGAACTTAATCCCGATGATTTTGAATAGAATAAAATTCCCATTATATACTTGAAAAAACTAATCCCTCTCAGTTGGAAGTTAGCTTATATGCTTCTATATATAATACGATAAACATCTTACATTGTGGAGATTTGACAGCCAACGCTTTTAGGGATGTTAAATCTCCACAATGTAAGGATTTTTCGTAACTTATATAGATCACTCGCTTATATTATTTTTACCAGGCAGTACTATTTTAAATAAATTGTTTTTCCTAAAGTTCGAAAACCTAACCTTTCCAGTTTCATTGAATGCATCCTTAATCTTTTGAATACCTAATCCACTCTTCATAAATCTTTTTTTGTCATCCATAACTAGCAGAGCATGGTAAAGCCAATTATTTCTCCTAAAGGGGTTTCTCTCTCTAGAAATATTAGTTATTGTATCACTTTTCGAAATACTTCCTGGATTACTTATTTCAACCTTATCGTCACCAATGTAAACTAGAATTTCCCTTGAAATATCAAAATAGTCTCGATGGGCTATTGCATTTGCTATAGCTTCCTCAATAGGCTCTAAAGGGTATTTTGTTCCTTCTAAGTGTTCTCTAATAAATGCAGTCAGCTTATCTAATAGTGTTAAAAGATTTCCCGAAAAATATTTTGAGCTCTTCTCTTTACCATCAAAATAGATTAACTTAATTCCTGTATGTGGCAGATATAATTGGGGATTGTCTCCGAATACCAATAACCCACCAATAGTTGTATAAAATTGTTCACTATCCTTATCATAGTGGATTATTCCTAGATTGTTTAATAGTACCTTATCACCTTCAAACTCACCAATATTAGTTCTCTTCAAGTACTTTTTTATCAGATCATCATTTAATGCATCTAAACCTATGTTAAAGATTGGAATCTGCTCATTGTTGATAATCCCACCGTTTTGAAGCATGCTTGCAATTTCATCTCTTCTTGCAAAATCTGTTGTTGAACCTCTTCTTATGTAAAAGGCTCCTGTTTGTCTCATTTGGTGGGGTTTTCTATGGCTTCTAAAAATTGTAATTACACCAACGGTTTTACTTTCAAAATCAATGTATTCTACCCTAACATTAATAGGTGGATCACATCTATTACTTATTATCTGTTGTATTCTTTCTTCATTTATGCTTGAAGGGTCAATCCCTATCACTTCTCTAGTTTTATCTCTTACTCCAATTACTAAGTGCCCTCTTCCACCTTGACTATTAGCAATGGCTATAACATCCTTAGTCAACTCTTTTTTTCCGGATTCTACACTAATATCAATTTTTTCTTTATAGTCTAGTTTTGGCCCTTCTCCCTGCTTTAATAAGGATTTAAGTTTTTGCCAATCCATCCTTTTCCCTCCCACATCTCTACCTATATATAATACGATTGACATCTCATATTCTAGAGATTTGACATTCAACGCTTCTGAATATAGTAAATTTTGGAATATGATAGATTTTTCGTAACTTATATATAAAATTATTATACTCCAAAACTAGAGATTTTCCTTCAAAAATCTCTATCAAATCCAAGGAATTTTCCTACAGTTCCATGATTTGTTGGGTGAGGAAATTTCATAATTCTAACTTGGCACAATTGAATATGCGAATATTATCCTTAATTTAAATATATAAAATAGAGCATATTTTGATGGTATAGCTTTAGGGTTTTTAAGACTATATATAGTAGTAAGTTTTTTAAGATGGTAATTATGCACTTTGCTCAGATAATTACATTTCATTAATCATGATTATCTTCATTTGAAAAACATATACTTTAATGTTAATATTAGTTTAGTATAATTAAATCGAGGTGTTATCTATGGACTTTAGACAGTTAGAAACTTTTGTTTCAGTAGTAAAACTTAAAAGTTTTTCAAAGGCTGCTGAGAGCTTATATCTAACCCAGCCTACTGTAAGCAATCACATTTCCAATTTAGAAAAAGAGCTGGATACTATTTTAGTAAATAGAACCAATAAAAATATCACTTTAACAACAGCTGGAAATTTACTTTATAAGTATGCAATAGAAATTATCAACAAACGTGATAATGCAATTTTTTCTTTAAATCAGTTTGAAGGAAAGATTGAAGGTATATTAGAAATTTCATCAAGTACTATACCTGAACAATATTTTCTTCCGCAGCTTTTAAAAGAGTTTAATAAGATTTATCCCGATGTAAAATATGATTTAAAGAAGCATGATACGGGCCAAGTCATAGCTAATATTTTAGCTGGAAAAATCGACTTTGGCATTGTAGGGGCTAAGAAGAAATCAAAGCAACTAGAATATATTGAAATTATGGATGATAGCATTGTTCTTGCTGCTCCAAATAAGGACAAGTATGTAAATATCGATTCCATAACCATAGATCAATTGTTAGATTATCCCCTTATTTTAAGAGAAAAGGGATCAGGAACAAGAAATGTTGTTGAGGATGCTCTTAATAATCATAATTATCGTATTGATAATCTGAATGTAATAGCATATATAGAAAACACTGAGACTATCAAACAATGTGTGAAAAATGGACTAGGAATTACTTTCATATCATCTAAGGCCATCACTCCTGATGTTGAAAACAATTCTATCAAGACTATTCCAATAGAAGGTTTTGATTTCAGCAGAAAGTTTTGCTTTGTATATCATAAAAATAGAGCTCTATCTCCATTGGCTGAAACCTTTAAGAAGTTTGTGCTGAAAAAGGGGCTGAACTCATAAAGTTCTCTTATGAGTTCAGCCCCGGGGTGTTTCAGAATGAATGAAGTTCAAGGTTTTGAAATTCAGGCGGTTTGGCTAGTACTGACGTACGTGCCAAGTCGGTGAACATTTCAAATAACGCAGAAATTCGCCATTCTGAGACCCCCCCTATGCATCCTTTAAAAATGCTGTATACCCCTTATATGTCATATAAAGGTCAATTTTACTAATCAACTCATAGGGAGCATGCATGCTGAGTACTGGCACTCCACAGTCTATAACTTCAGCACCATAGTTCGCTAATAGGAACGCAATAGTTCCTCCTCCGCCTTGGTCAACCTTTCCTAATTCTCCTACTTGCCAGACTATATTATTGATATTAAATATCTTTCTTACCTCAGATATGAATTCAGCATTTGCATCGTTGCAACCACTTTTGCCCTTCGATCCAGTATATTTAACAATGGTTATTCCCTTTCCAATAAATGCTGCATTTCTCTTATCTAATACATCAGGAAAATTAGGATCAAATCCCGCTGCAACATCCCCTGATAAAACCTTACTAGCTGAAAGTGATCTTCTTAAAAGTAATCCATTATAGCTTTTATTTTGCAGAGTAATTAGTTCAGCAACCATATTCTCAAAAAACATTGATTGCATTCCTGTATTACCTTGGCTTCCAACTTCTTCTTTATCAGCAAAAAATGCTGCACAGGTCTTCTTCGGTTTTTCAATTTTCAAGATTGCCTTTAGGGCAGCAAAGGAGCAAACCCTGTCATCATGTCCATAGCCGGCTATTAGACTTCTATCAAATCCTACATCTCTTGCCTTGCCCGCTGGTACAGCTTGAATTTCTGCTGTGGTGAAATCATCTTCTTCAATACCATACTTATCATTCAATATTTTCATAATATTGAATTTTACTCTTTCATCTATATCTTTTTCTCCCAATGGTATACTGCCTACAATTATGTTTAAACCTTCGCCTGTTATTCCATCCTTAAGCTTCTTTTCCATTTGATCCTTAGCCAAGTGGATAAGCAAATCGGATATAAAAAATACAGGTTCGGTACTATCTTCACCCATTGCAATGTTAACTCTTTCTCCGTTCTTCTTAAATATTATTCCGTGTAATGCCATTGGAATTGAAGCCCATTGATATTTCTTTACACCACCATAATAATGGGTCTTAAGTAATCCCAAACCACCATCTTCGTATAAAGGAAATGGTTTCAGATCAAGTCTAGGCGAATCAATATGAGTTCCCAGTACATTCATTCCACCCTCAATTCTATCCTCACCAACTACTAATAGCAATGCAGCTTTCCCTTTATTATTTGCATATATCTTCATACCAGGCTCTATTTCTTCATTTTTATTAATTATTTCTTCAATATTCCTATAACCCTTTAGTTTAGCAATCCTTAGTATTACGTCTACACATTCTCTTTCCGTCTTACCTTTATCTAAAAACTCCTTGTATTCATCAGAAAAAGTAAACACCGATTTCTTCTCAGTTCCTGAGATATTGTCCCATGCATTATCAAACTTATAGGTTACTCTATCATGGATTTCTTTTAATTCTTTCCCCATAAACATCCTCCATCTTAATATTTTTTTATCTATATATAATACGATAAAAATCTCACATTGTGGAGATTTGACATCCAACGATTCTGAGGATAACAAACCTTCGGAATGTAATAGATTTTTCGTAACTTATATAGCTTAATATTATTTTTTTTGCATATTTTTGTCAATAGCCAAAAAATATATTTCTAAATAAAAGAAAAAAAGGAGCTCTCGAAAAAGCCCCTTTTATTTTGTCCAAATTATATAGTTAAACCAAAGTAAAATCAAGTACTATAAGTAAATTTGAAGCTATGGCCAGTGAAATTTTAGATTGATCTTTTTTTCCTTAAGACCATAAGAGAATAATCCTGATACTTAATCTCAATCTATACTTATAAGACTAACCCAAAACGGAATCTTAATCTAACAATGCATCGTAAGACGCCGTTGTTACTACCTTCCAGAAAAATACTTTAAGAATCTATTATTTTTGTCTATAAATATAACCGTATTCTCGTCAATAGTTTTTTCATATGAATCAAGTGTTTTCCAAAATTCATAGAATTCTGGATCTCTGCTAAAGCCATTAGCATAAATTTCTAAAGCTGTAGCATCAGCTTCTCCACGAATTCTTTCAGCTTCTTCAATTGATTGAGCAATAGTTTGAGCAACTTCCTTATCAGTTTCTGCAACAGTCTTTTGATAAAGCTCCTGTCCTTCAGAACGCATTTGTTGAGCAATAGCTTCCCTTTCTGCTATCATTTTCCTGTAGGTTGATTCAATATTAGCGACAGGTAGTAGTGTCCTGTAAATCTCAATATCCTTAACCATTATACCATTCTCTGCAACTTTTTCGTTGAGCTGCTTCAATCCCTCATCTAAGGTTGAATATAATTTTTCTTTATCAGTTAAGAAGATATTACTATTCAATTGATTGATTCTCTGAATAACAACCGGATATATCTGATCATCTAGAAAACCACTCGCGTTATTTGTTGATTTAAGAGTCATTTGAAACAATCCTGGATGAGTTATCTCCCACTGAGCAAACATAGTTATTTGATATTTAATTTTATCCCTAGTGTTTATTTCCTCAGGCTGTGATATATAAGTCAGCAGCTTACTTGTATTCTTTTGGACATTTGTAATAAAAGGTATCTTAAAAAATAAGCCTTTATCATATATTACTTTAACTGTTTCAAGTTCAGGCTTAAGTTTATGCTGATCTTCAGTCCCTATACTGTCCTTATCAACTATAATTTTAGTTATCTTACCAAATTCTCTTACAACTGCTACTTCATCTTCCCTTACTGTATATACGAATGAATTTGCAGTAGATAATAAAACGATTAATATCATTATAAATATAAATAATTTGCCAAATCTACGAAAGTCGCCTACAAGTTTCTTAGAATTTTGTTTAATATTTTCCGATACATTATTCTTCATATCATCAAAAGAATTATTTTCGTTGTTCTTATTGTTGTTAAAAATCGGGCTCATATTACTGACCCTCCTTTGCTGGAACTATGGAATTTGGATTGATTGGCAGATATTTCACTATGCTGTCACTATTTGAATCTATAATATACTTATTTTCAACTCTTGTAAGAACTTTTTCCATGGTTTCAAGGTAGAGTCTAGTCCTTGTAATATCCTTAGCAACCTTATATTTCTCGTAAACTTGAACGAAGTTCTCAACATCACCCTTTGCTTGTGATACTTTTTCCGCTTTATAGCCCTCTGCATCTTGAATCAGCTTATAGGCTTCAGCCCTAGCGTTTGGAAGCTTTTCGTTTTTATATCTATTAGCCTTATCTAAAAGCTCTCTTTTCTGATTAATTGCGTTATTTACATCATCATAGGCTGATTTTACATTATTAGGAACAGTAATATTTTGTATTTTTAAGGATTTTATTTCTATACCTAAACCGTAACTTTTTATCTTCTTAGATAGTTCAGGTAAAACCTCAGATGAAATGGTCTCTTTATTTAATAATGCATCATCTAAATCCTTATTCTGAACATTTCTTCTTAGCACACTTTCAAAGGCAAGCTTAATAGTATCTCCTTGATCTTCAACATTGTATAAATAGTCTGCGGCATCTAATATTCTATACTGTATCATAGCCTCCACATTTATTAAATAGCTACCCTTTGTAAGAATTATTGCCTCTTCAGTTACGTCCTCATAGGAAGCTGTCTTTTTAGTAGTTGGCTTCTCAGAAGCTCTATACCCATACTGAATAGTACGAAGTTCTTCCGTTCGAACCTTTATGATTCTGTCGATTAGAGGTATCTTAAATTTAAAACCTGCATCTTTTATTACATTGACCTTTTCCCCAAATCTTTCTATAACTACCTGATCACCGGATTCCACAGTGTAAAAGGAGCCGGTAACTGCTACAAAAGCAAGAACGATAAGTAGAGCTCCTAAAACAATTTTAAGTATCTTTCTTTCCATACGTAAACCTCCTTAAAGTTAGTCAATATAATACAATTCTATATTTTTTTAAAAAATCCTTTTGAAATCAAGAAATATTAATAAACTTTAAATATATAATTTGCTCTGTTTATAAAAATTTTGATTTATTTTCATAATAATAGGAAATAATTATATATACCATAATATTTATGTGTATGGAGCACAATTAGCCTACTTATTTCTATTATTACTTTTTCCATTTCCAATTTTTCTCATAGCAATTTTGGGATGGATATCTATATAAATTAGCTTTTCATATTTTGTAAATAACTTTAGGAACTATACATTATTTCATGGTAGCTTGGGAGCAATTATAGTTTTGATGATATGGTTGTACCTTAGCGGGGTTATTTTGATTATGGGAGGAGAAATCAACTCACTTTATAGCATTTATATAGATTTAAACAGAAGAAAGAAATTAAAATTATAAAAACTATTTATTAATAGGAAGGGAGATTGAAATATGAAAAAGATAGTAGTGTGGGTTTTTGTCATATTAATAGCTGCATCCTTTATAACAGGTTGTAGTGGAAGTAAAAATGAACCAGAAGCAGACAATGGAAATAAAACAAACAATGACAGTGAAACAGTAGGAGGAATAGATGAGGAGAGGATTTCCGAAACTGGTATTTATGTGGGGCAGATAGATAATAGTTCTATTGAAATCAAAGTAAATGGTAAACCTATGGCCTTTAGACTGACCGACGAAACAAGGAAGGTTATTGAAGAACTTGATGAAAATGATGAAGTCGATTTGACTTATTATAGAAATGATAAAAATCAAAATGTTCTGGTTAGTCTTATAAAAAAAGATATGTCTGAAGAAGACATGAAAACCGGTACAGGTGTCTATCAAGGATAATTAGATGATTTTTCAATTAAAGTGGAGATTAATGGTGAATTTAAAGCCTTCGTAAACTATGAAATGGAACAATTGCTAAGTGGGATAGAAAAAGATGATAGGGTAGAAGTGAAGTATTCTGAAAATAAACAGGATCAATTAAATCTAAGGAGCATAAAAAAAGTTGAATAGAGATTAAAAAAGGATGTCTCAGAATGACGAATTTCAGCGTTATTTAAAATTTCACCGACTTGGCACGTGCATTAGCACTAGCCAAACCGGTGAAATTTCAAAACCTTGAACTTCATTCATTCTGAAACACCCCGGGGCTGGACTCATAAGATACTTTTATAAGATCGCCAATTTTGAGGCTGTTAACTTTGTTAACAAGATGAAAAGATTTAGCAAAAACTAAATCTTTTTTATATTATGCTTAAATGCATAGATAGCAGCTTGTGTTCTATCGTTTACATCAATTTTCTTAAATATGTTTGATACGTGGTTTTTAACTGTTTTTTCACTGATAAATAGATTTTCAGCTATCTCTCTATTATTAAGTCCTTCTGCAATTAGTGTTAGAACTTCATACTCTCTTCTTGTTAGTTTATTCTTGCTGTGTTCCTTATCAGAAGTTTTTCCTCGACTCTTATACTCTCTTACAAATTCTGAAGCTAAGCTAGGATGTATGTATGATTCACCAAAGTATACGTTTCTTATTGCTCTTATCAAGCTACTTGATTCAGCATCCTTTAAGACATAACCTTCTGCTCCAATATTGACAGTTTCAAATAAATATTCTCTATCATCATGAATCGTAAGCATAATAACCTTTGTATCTATACCCATATCTTTAATTCTTCTGAGTGCTTGAATTCCATTCATATTTGGCATATTAATATCCATAAGGATTACATCAGGTCTTAGTTTAAAGCATTGCTCCAAAGCATCTTCACCATCTACAGCTAGGCCTACCACCTCTATATCCTCTTCTATCTCTAATATCTGTTTCAAACCTTGTCTCATAAGGGAATGATCATCTACTATCAGAATCCTTATATTATTCTCCTCCATTGTACTCCTCCTCTTCACATACTGGAATGGCAACCTTTATTTTAGTACCTTTCCCCTGTTCGCTTTCAATACTGATCTTACCCTTAAGGAGATCTACCCTCTCTCTTATACTGTAAAGTCCAAAGCCATTTTTATCATCTATTGAATTGACCTTCTCCTCTACATCGAATCCTATCCCATCATCTACTATTCTTATGTAAATATTTTCGGAACCTATATCAAGTTTAATGGAAACTCTACGGGCCTGCGCATGCTTTTTAATATTGTTAAGAGCCTCTTGGGTTATTCTAAAGATTGTAAGCAACAAGATTGACTCTTTGATCTCACTATTTTCATTAACAACAAAATCAACAGAAGCTTCAGTGTCCTTCTCAAAATTTAGAACTAATCTTTGCATTGTTGGAATTAACCCTAAATCATTTAATGACATTGGCATAAGATCGTATATAATCCTTCTTATATCCTTTAAGCTATCCCTAACAATTTCCTTTAATAGTTGCAGCTCTATTTTTGCCTTCTCTTTATCTAGATCGATTAGTCTATCACACAATTCTGCTTTAAGAACAACATTTGCCATGGTTTGAGCAGGTCCATCATGAATTTCTCTTGAAACTCGTTGTCTTTCAAATTCTTGAGCTTTTATTATTTTAATCCCCATAAATTGCCTTTGTTGTATATCTTCTAGTTGTTCAAATACTCCTTGAAGATTTCCACTTAAATATCCTAAAGCAACACCTACCTTCGACGTCAAAGATTCAGCTTTTTCAACAACATCTTTAGCCCTTTTCAATCTCATTTCAAGATTTCTTCTTTGCTTAATGAACTCCTTCTCTTCATGCCTCTTCAAAGTAAGCTTCACTTGAAGATCATTAGCAACTTCATAGGCTTCTTTGATATCTTCTTCATTAAATTTTTTGAAATTCCTACTGACAATTATCAATCTTTTCCTGCTGTTTTTTTCCAGAGATTCCAATTGGTCTACCTGTGTAATTATTTCTGAAACCTTACTCTTGAGTTCTTTCAGTTCATTTTCGGCATCTTTGCATTCGCTTCTAGCTTTTTCAGAAATCTCAAATATCTCTTTTTTACCTGATTCTATGGCCGTAATGGTCTTTTCGATTACTTCATTAAGAATTTTGACTTCTACATTAATAGACATTATAACACCTCAAATGTTTGTTGAAAAATATCGATTATTATACTATTATATCGAAACTTCTCGATATATTAAATAGGTTTATGCATCTAATTTTTAAAAATTAAACTTTTCATAAAAAAGTAACAAAAAAAAATGTGAATACGATATCCACATTTTTAAAGCTCTATAACTTTGTAGTCATATATTTTCCATTTATCATCAGCTTTTATTAGTTTCATACTGTAGTCTACTTGTTCTTTATAGTTTTTCTCAAATCCTTCCATGAGCCATTCGACTTCTATATCGGCAGTTATCTCATTCTCACCTAATGCAACATTTTTTACCTTTAATACATGAACCTTTAATATTTTCTCCATGCCAGTATTTTGCGTCTTTATCTGGTTAAATGCTTCGATATCATATGTAAGTAAAGGGTCGTCAACTATTTCCTTTAGTTCATCAATTATTTCCTCTAGTTCCTTTTCTTCTGAAAATAATTCATTCCATAAATTGGCTCTTTTATTTAGCAGATTATTTATATCTTTTTTTATCTGCAGAGCCTGTGTTTCATCTAGACTACTATCATTATCCTCAACTGCAAAAATCATACTCCTATTAATCACTAATGTAATTAATAATAAAAAAAACAACAGTACCTTCTTCATCCTTCGCACCTCGCCATATATTGTATTGTTGCTTTGATTATACCCTATATGTTGTACGAATCATGACTTATACTGTTGTCAAAGTAATTTTTTTTCTCAACATTTAATGCTAAATTATTCCATTTCTTTTAGTTGAACCTTTTCTTCATCCGTTAGGATTTTTTCTAAATCTAATAGTATTATGATCTTGTCCTCAACTTTTCCTACACCATTTATGTATTGTCTCTCTACACCCGCTATTATCTCAGGCGCAGGATCAATATCGTCATTATTTATTCTTAATACCTGCGATGCTTCATCAACAACAAATCCTACATTTCTCCTATTTAAACTAATTACTATTATTCTAGTGTCAGAGTCTATTTCATCATTATCAATACCGAATCTCTTTTTTAGGTTGACTATTGGAATTATCTCGCCTCTTAGGTTAATTATTCCATCTACAAAGTATGGTGCACTGGGAACCTTAGTACTTTCTCTAAATTCACTAATTTCTTTTACATTCATAATGTCTACACCATATTGCTCGTTCCCTAAATTAAATATTACATATTGTTTCTCAGACACTAATATTCCCCCTTTTTTTCTTTTAACCGAGATTACTCATTAGCACAGTTCAAAATCTCCAATGAATAATCTTTGTTTTATTATTAATCTTCAATTTTAATACGATCTAATTGACCTCTAAAGTTTTTTCTAAAAGTCTTTAGGTATTCCTCCCTAAGCTTTTTCTGCTCCTGTTTTTCTAATGCAGTTAGACCTTCAGTCTTAGCTTTTTTTGCAAGATGATTTATTCTGTCAATTCTCTCTTTAGATAGCATCAACTTCCACTCCATTTAGTATATTTTGTCTATATCTTACCATTTAAAAGATTTATGTGTCAATCTTTTTACGAAGAAATAGCATTATAAATCGACAAATTTGAATGAATTGCCTTTATAAAATTATTTTTACCAGAATCTGTAAAGGCATGCTAATAGTTTAACCCAGACTATCCATAAAAAATCAAAATGTAGATTTATAAATATATTCTTACAAATCTTAAGACTTTCTATAAATAATCTGGGCTTAATGTTTTCCCTATTTCATATTTCTATTTATTAGTTTAACTTACCAATTTTATTTTCTACCTCATCAACTATTGTATGCTTTTTAATTAAGTCCGCACATTTATTTATATCGAAATACATTACTCTATCTTCATGAAGAGTAGTAACTTCTTTTCTAATAATCTCATATGCTATTTTAGTTCCATTTCCTAATTCCTTATTTTCATGGAAGTCTATTGCTTGAGCAGCAGATAATATTTCAATCGCTAAAACATTTATAGCATTTCCTAAAATTTCTCTTGCTTTCCTTGCCGCTATTGTTCCCATACTAACATGATCTTCTTGATTTGCAGATGAAGGTATGGAATCAACACTTGCTGGATGAGCTAAAACTTTATTTTCTGATACTAGAGATGCAGCAGAATATTGGGCAATCATAAAACCTGAGTTAAGCCCGCCCTTTTCTGTTAAGAAAGCTGGCAGTCCGCTTAATTGAGGGTTTACAAGTCTCTCTATTCTTCTTTCAGATACATTCGCTAGTTCAGCTATCGCTATACCTAGAAAATCAAAGGCTAAAGCCATTGGCTGACCATGGAAATTACCTCCTGATATAACGTCCTTTTCATTAACAAAGATTATTGGATTATCTGTAACAGAATTAATTTCAATATTTACTTTGTTCAGTACATACTCAATTGCATCTCTACTTCCTCCGTGAATCTGAGGAGTACATCTTAATGAGTATGCATCTTGAACTCTTATTTCACCTTGTCTTGTAGTCATTTTACTCTCTTCAGTTATCTTTAACAAGTTCTTTGCACAGTCATTTTGACCTTTATGTGGTCTTACAGCGTGTATTCTACTATCAAAGGCATCAGTTATACCGTTTAATGCTTCTAAAGTCATACATGCACTTATATCTGCCATTTTCATAACTTTTATTGCATCATAAACAGTTAACGCTCCAACTGCTGTCATAACCTGTGTTCCATTAATAAGTGCCAAACCTTCTTTAGATGTTAATTGGATTGGCTCGATTCCAGCCTTTTCCATTGCTTCCTTACCAGATAATCTTTCTCCTTTATAGTTTGCCTCGCCCATTCCAAGCATTACTAGAACCATATGTGATAGTGGCGCTAAGTCTCCGCTGGCACCTAATGAACCTTTTTCAGGTATAATTGGATGAACTCCTTTATTAACCATATCCATTAAAACCTTTAAAGCTGATAATCTTATTCCAGAAAAACCCTTTGCTAAAGCATTTACTCTAAGGAGCATAACCGCTCTAACTATCTCATCATCTAAAGGATTTCCAACTCCGCATGCATGACTCATTATAAGATTTGTCTGCAAGTCTTTAGCTTCTTCCTTTGATATAGCTATATCACTGAATTTTCCAAAACCAGTAGTTATACCATACACAACCTTCTCGTTGTCAACAAACTCATCAACTACTTTTCTTGCTTTCTTAATCCTCTCAACCGCTTTCTCTGTAAGTTCTATCTTGTGGTCTTGCCTTGCAACCTTTACAACATCTTCAATAGTTAAGCTTTCACCATCAATATGAATAATAGACATAATTTTCTCTCTCCTTATAAAGTATTATTGTTTAAGTGCTTTTCTTTTATGTTTTCAAATCATCAATATAGGGTTTACATAGTAAAACTTAATTTATACATGTACAAATACTCAGGATTTTTGGGAGTTTTGGAGATTTATAAATTAAAATCTTTATTTAAATCCCTATACTTCCATAATATTTGGAACTTAAAACGAAAATTTTTTTACCGTATGGAATTACTATGTGTATCTATTCTTTATTATAAACGATTTCCCTTCACAGTTTTACAATTTTTTTGTAAATTATCAAAATTTGTTAGCAAACTAGTGTTTTATCGCAATAAAGCGCTATCTAGCTAAATCAAGACTCGTGGACATCGAACCCTTCGTTTTAATCAGATTTTTCTCCGAGAAATGCTCTCAAAAAACTAAATCCTTCAGGAAATTTACTAATCTCCTGAAGGATTGTATAATCTAAATTATTCTAAAGTCTGACTTTTTTTGCTGATAGGATATTATCTATTGTTTTAACTTTATTCAATGTATCGCTTGAAACATTGTTATCAACGTTTAATAACATTAATGCCTCTTCTCCCATATTTATTCTACCTACCTGCATCGAAGCAATATTTACATTTTCATTGCCTAGAAGAGTCCCTATATGTCCTATAACACCTGGGATATCCTTGTTTCGTATAATTAACATATGCTCCGTAGGCATAACATCTACTTCGTATCCAAGTATTTCAACTAGTCTACCTTCGTTTTTAGTAGACAGGTTCCCTGAAAGGGTGAAGACATAGTCTTTACTTCTGATTTTAACTTTTACTAAATCTGTATATCCATTATAGTTATCACTATATTTACTTTCATTAACGACTATTCCTCGTTTTTTTGCAATTAGTCTTGCATTTACATAGTTAACACGTTCTTTTATAACGGGCTCTAACAACCCCTTAATAAATGCCACTGTAATCATCTCTACATCTTGATTAGAAATGCTTCCGTGATAACTTATGTCCACCATATCTATTGGTGAAGAGTAAAGTTGATAATACATTTTCCCTAGTTTTTCCATAAGATTCAAATATGGCTTTATTGCTTTGAGCTCATCTCTATTAAGGGTTGGTAAATTAATTGCATTTGGAACTACTTCGCCTTCTAGAGCACACAAAACTTGCTTAGCTATTGATACCCCTACATTTTCTTGAGCTTCGTTAGTACTTGCTCCAATATGAGGTGTAACAACTGTCTCATCTAGTTCAAAAAGTGGATTATTATATGAAGGTTCTTTTTCATGAACGTCTATACCAGACCCTACTACTTTTCCACTTTTTATCCCTTCTAAAAGCGCTCTTTCATCGACTATACCACCCCTTGCAACATTTACTACCCTTACCCCTTCCTTCATTTTCTTTATTTGCTCATCACTTATCATAGCAATTGTTTCAGGAGTCTTAGGAGTGTGAATCGTTACAAAATCTGACTCTGCCAATAACTCATCCAAAGTTTCTTTCTTGGTTACACCATACCGTTCAAATCTTTCATCAGGTATATATGGATCATAGGCAATAACATTCATATCAAAGGCTTTCATTCTAGTTGCAACCAATCCACCTATTCTACCAAGCCCTATAACACCTAAAGTTTTATTATAAAGTTCAGTACCAATAAAGAGCTTTCTATCCCATTTTCCTGATTTAAGATAGCTGTTTGCGTTAGTTATATTTCTAGATGATGCTAATAAAAGTCCAATAGTTAGTTCACAGGCTGATATACTGTTGCTGTCCGGCGTATTAGCTACAACTACGCCATGTTTTGTCGCCTCTTCTATATCAATATTGTCTATACCATTTCCTGCTCTGCCAACAACTTTAAGCTTTTTAGCATTCTCGAATAATTCTTTATTTACTTTCGTACTACTTCTAACTATGAGTCCATCATAATTTTCAATCTCTTTTAATAATTCTTCTCTCTCAAGATCAAGTTTCACATCTACTTCTACTTCGGTTTCTAATACTTTTTTTATTGCTTCGATATTTACCCTCTCAGCAATCAGCACTTTTCTTTCTTCATTCATGTTACCCTCTCCCCTTTTAACACATTTTTTATATTTTCAATGTTTCCCTTTGCATAATATAAACTTCAGGATATTTATCCTTAAATTTAAAAACCCCGTCCTTGACATATGTCAAGGACGGGGAATATTAATCCACGTGGTACCACCTTGTTTTACTGGAAATAATCACAGCCTTATTATTTAACGGTAACTACCGGTATAGGTTTATTACCCCTATACAGCTCAGAATCGGATTCAATAACTCTCTATATCGGTTTACACCACCCACCGACTCTCTATAATAGAAGCATTATTTACTGCTATCCTTCATAGCTATTAAGTAAATATATTAAACTTTTGACTTTAATATTGAAAAGTTAAAACCATATATCAATAAATATAAACGACTTTAAGATTTATCCATATATAATACGATAAAAATCTTCGGAATGTAAAAGGTTTTTCGCAACTTATATATATTTGGTTTTCATATAATTGTAATAGCATAAGAGATTAAAGTCAATATTAGAAGTTAATTTTTATGTATAAATTTGTTTATATATACATTCGTTAATAACCTCTATATATTTTCAACCTTTAGTATGCTTGCAACTCTCTCTACATATTCATATTCGCTAACTTCTTCTAAAGCTTTATCTAGCATTTCCTTTTCTATATCATGGGCAATAAACACTAATGGAACGGTCTCTTCTCCCCTACCTTTTTGAACCACCGACTCTAAGCTTATTCCATATTTACCAAATGTCATAGCAATATTACCTAATACTCCTGGTTTATCGATTACCTGCAGGCGAACATAGTATTGACTTTTACCTATACCCTTTATTTCCATATCATTTTCAGTATCGCAGGCTTCTACATTATTCTCTATATCATTTTTTATTGACTTCGCTATAGACAAGATATCCGCTAGAACGGCACTCCCTGTAGGAAGTGATCCAGCTCCCTTACCACATAGTAAAAGTTCTCCTACCGCATTTCCTTTTACAAATAGTGCATTAAATTCATTATTAATGGCTGCTAATGGATGCTCATTTGGAATTAAAGCTGGGTGTACATAAATTTCAATGGAGTCTTCATGCTTTTTTGAAACTGCTAAAAGCTTAATCTTGTAGCCCAGTTCAGATGCATATTCAATATCGCTCTTTTGTATTTTTGTAATACCCTCTCTATCAATCATCTTTGCTGGTACATTTAAACCATATGCTATGGATGTCAAAATGGATATTTTAAAGGCGGCATCTTCACCTTCTATATCTGAAGTAGGGTTTGCTTCTGCATAGCCACTGTCTTGAGCTAACTTTAGAGCGTCTTCGAAGCTAAGATTTTCACTTGTCATCTGAGTTAAAATATAGTTTGTTGTACCATTGATGATTCCTATAATTTCTTCAATTTTATTCGCTGCTAAACTTTCCATAAGTGTATTTATGATCGGTATCCCACCGCCAACACTGGCTTCGTATTTTATAAATACACCATTCTCATTTGCTAAAGCTTCAAGTTCCTTACCATGTGTAGCCATTATAGCCTTGTTAGCTGTAACTATATGTTTACCATGACTAATAGCCTTTTTAATATGTTCAAAGGCTGGGTCTAGTCCTCCCATTAGTTCAATTACAATCTTGATTTCTTCATCTTTTAAAATATCATCAAAATCATTTGTCAGTATTCCATCATTTATAGGAAGCTTTCGCTCTTTATTCATTGTCCTCACTAATATCTTTGAAACTTCAATATTGCTTCCCAAATATTTAAATATTTCCTTCGAGTTTTCTTGTATTATTTGATATACGCCAGTTCCTACGTTTCCCATTCCTAATATTGCAATTTTCATTACTGCTCTCCCCCTATCCCATAGCTACTAGATTTGTCATTATAACTCCTGGTGCGCTTTTTATTTCATCCATTAATGCATCAAGATCAATTTCTAAGCTTGAAATATCAAAGGTTATGCTGACATTGGCTATTTTATTAATTGGTATATTCTGATTTATTGTTAGTATATTACCTTTCTTCCCTGCAATTAGATTTAACAGGTCTGATAATATCCCTGTCTCGTGCTCCAAAAGAAGGGAGATAGTAACCTTTTTTCCTAAGTTTCCTTCTGATAATGCAAAAACATAGTCCTTGTATTTATAAAAAGTGCTCCTACTAATACCAACATTTTTAACCGCCTCAGTTATTCCTTTAACCTTGCCGCTTCTTATTAATTCCTTAGACTTTAGTACCTTTTCAAAAACATCTGGCAATATTTTTTTATCAATTACTAGATATTTATTTTTCATAATAGCCTCCTATGTATTTCGTGCGCAGACATTTGTGTCTGAAATGTGGACTTAGGAAATATTATAACACACTCTGCATACTAATACAATATTATTTTGTAATAATTACATTTTGCTATGTGAATCCTATATAGGGATTTGAGTAAAGACTTTATAGTTAAAAAGGGGCTGTCTCATAAAGTTTTCTTATGAGTTCAGCCCCAGGGTGTTTCAGAATGAGTGAAGTTCAAGGTTTTGAAATTTCAACGGTTTGGCTAGTACTGACGTACGTGCCAAGTCGGTGAACATTTCGAATAACGCAGAAATTTGCCATTCTGAGATACCCCCTTTTTCATCCTATCGTCTCTTCGATTGTCGCCCTTTTGTTCTCTTACTTTTGAAACTCCTATTACCATTATTATTTTTTTTCTTAGTATTAGGGTTTTCTTTGTTTTTTGGTCTTATTAAACATTTTGGTCCAAAACCAATCAAATCTTCTCTCCCTGCAAGTATCAACGCCCTGGTCACTAAGTCATGATTTTTAGGGCTTCTATACTGTAATAAAGCTCTTTGCATAGCTTTTTCCAACTTATTTTTAGGAGCATATACAGGCTTCATATCCATTGGATTTAATTCAGTATGATACATACAGGTTGATAATGTTCCTGGAGTCGGATAAAAATCCTGCACCTGTTCAGGGTAATAACCAATATCCCTTAAATATTCTGCTAATTCTACAGCCGACTTTAGTGTACTTCCAGGATGACTAGACATTAGATAGGGTACAATAAATTGTTTTTTACCTATCTCTTTATTAATAGTATAGAATCTATCTACGAACTTTTCATATACATCTCTACCTGGTTTACCCATAAGCTTCAACACTTCATCGGATATGTGCTCTGGAGCAACCTTTAGCTGTCCGCTCACATGATGGGTACAAAACTCCCTAAAAAACTCCTCATCCTTGTCAGCAACAATATAATCATATCTAAGCCCTGATCTTACGAAAACCTTTTTTACATTTGGAAGCTCTCTAAGTTTTCTTAGCAACTCTAGATAGTCTTTATGATCAATTTTAAGATTTTTACATGGGTTTGGGAATAGACACTGCTTATTCTTACAGGACCCCTTCTTCAATTGTTTATCGCAGGCAGCATGTCTAAAGTTCGCTGTAGGTCCTCCAACATCATGTATGTATCCTTTAAAATCTTTATCATGGGTTATTTTTTCAGCTTCTTCTATTATAGATTCATGGCTTCTGCTTCTAATAATCCTACCTTGATGAAATGCCAATGAACAGAAAGAGCAGTTACCAAAACAACCTCGTTCACTAATTATACTATGTTTTACCTCTGTAATCGCTGGAACTCCCCCAACCCTTTCATAGGATGGATGATAATTTCTCTGATATTGCAGAGAATATACTTTATCCAATTCTACTTCACTCAAAGGTAAGGTTGGTGGATTTTGAACTAGATATTTATTTCTATGCTTCTGCACCAATACCTTTCCTGTTACGGGATCTTGTTCTTCGTATTGAATTCTAAAGGCTCTAGCGAAGCTCTTTCTATTGTCTTCTATTTCTTCAAAGGAAGGAATTGCCCTATAATCATATAGATTCTCAAGGTCGTCAGTTATGAAACAAGTTCCTGATATATGTCTTACATACTGAATTTCAAGACCATCATTAAGATTAGTTGCTATTTCTCTTATTTGATTTTCTCCCATACCATAGACTAATAAATCCGCGGTACTATCAATAAGGATAGATTTTCTAACCTTATCACTCCAATAATCGTAGTGAGAAAACCTTCTTAGACTTGCTTCGACACCACCAATAATAATTGGCATTTTTTTATAGGCTTGTCTTATTAAATTACAATATACTATTGTAGCTCTATCAGGCCTTAATCCAGCCTTACCACCGGGTGAATATGAGTCCTTTGTTCTCAGCCTCTTACTTACTGTATAATGATTAACCATAGAATCAAGGTTTCCAGCTGTCACTAGAAAACCCAATCTAGGCCTTCCCAGTTTTTTTATGTCCTTGGTATCTTTCCAATCAGGTTGAGCTATTATTCCCACTTTAAACCCAATGTTTTCTAAGGTCCTAGAAATTATTGCCGCACCAAAGCTGGGATGGTCAACATAAGCATCCCCAGTAACTATAATGAAGTCTAATCTCTCCCAATCCCTTTTCTCCATATCTTCTTTACTTATAGGTAAAAAATCATTTATAGTCATACAACCACCTGTCTAATTATTTATTTTAAAGCAATAACCTGGATTTAACGATATGACTATACTATCAAAGTTTCAATGTAAACTCAAGGGAAACAGATACAATGTCGAATTTTATACAAGATTTATATAGTATTAAGACCTCCAAGAAAAAATGGAGGTCTGATTGTTGTGGTCATTTCTCGAAGAGAAATCTGACCACAACGAAGGGGTTCGATTCCCCTGAGTTTCTATTTTTCTTTATAAAGTCCTTTGAAGTTCCTTATGTACATCCTCAGGCGTTAATCCCTTAGCATATACAACTGTTCCATTTGTAGAAGTATCATGCATACCTAAAAAGTTGCTATTTTGACCTGTTACTACAATGGCATCAAAGGAATTAATTTTGTCTTTATTGTTTTCTAGACTTTCAACATCATATCCTTGTTCCTTTAAGTAATCTTTTACATTGCTCAAAGATTTTTCTACAGCTACTCTTTTCAAAATATCACCTCCTGCTAAGTGTTATTATTTGTCAGCAGAAGTGAAAATATTCTTGATCCGGGGTAATAGAGATTATATTTTATTTAATATTTCTACAACTATCTCTTTCAACTAATTCATGGGGTAGGGTAAAAACATTTTCATCGGTTTGTTCACCCTTGATTTTCTTAATTATAACTCTTATTGCAACAGCTCCAATATCATATATTGGCTGTCTTATAGTAGTTAATTTTGGTCTATAGATTGATGCCAGTTTGATATCATTAAATCCTACTACCGAAACATCTTCTGGAACCTTAAAATTGTTATCAATAAGACAATTTATAGCTCCAAAGGCCATAGAATCTGTTGTAGCAAATATTGCTGTCGGTAAAATATTGTCGTCTATCATTTCCCCAACAGCATCATAGGCCATTTCTAATTTGTACTGACAATCCTTAATTAATTTTTCATCTATCTCAAGATTATGTTCTTTCATAGCCTTTGCATACCCTTTATATTGGTCTATGCCAAAGACATAATTTTCTTTCCATCCCCTTATAAGAGCTATTTTTTTATGCCCTTTTTCAATAAGATATTTTGTCATATCATAGGATGCTTGATGATGGTCAATACACACCGAAGTAACATTAACGTCAGAAGTCTCTCTATTTATCATTACTATCGGTATATCTTCTTTACTAAAGAATTCTTTGTGCTCTTCTCTTAGCTCCCAGGTCATAAATATTATTCCTTCAACCTGCTTTGATTTCAGTAGATTTAGATACCTCAACTCCTGATTAAGCTCACCATAGGTATTACAAAGAAGGATATCATAACCATACATTTTTCCAATCTCTTCTATACCATTCAATACTTCTCCAATGAAGAAATTCGAAATATTAGGAACGATAATACCTATAAGTTGACTCTTTTTCATTACAAGACTTCTTGCAACTGGATTAGGAGTATATCCAGTTTCTTCTATAATCTTTAATACTCTTTGTTTTATCTCATCGCTAACAGGCTTTGAATCATTAATTACCCTTGAAACAGTGGAAATTGATACATTTGCTTGTTTTGCAACATCTTTAATTGTAACTGTCATATCACTCACCTCTTTTATCTTGAATTCTTTTCTTTTAAATCATTGAACCTATAATACCGCTTAAGGAATTGACTAAATTAAATACTTTAAAATCGAACTCTTTTTCACTGATTGGTACAGACAAAAGTAAAATTCCTTTTTGCACATCCTCATTAATCAGAGGAACTATTATAAATGAATTCCAATTCGGAACACCTGTAAAATTGTCAACCTTAGAAATATCATTCCAATCTATGAAAAAATCACCCTGTTTTTTATCTATAAAGTCAATTATTAGTTCATTATTAAACTTAAACCCCTCTACCCATTTTCCATTTGCTCTTTCTCTTACATGGGTGTCATTTATTATACCATCTTTTACTTCAAAAATGGCTGCAAATTCTGTTTCAGTAATTTCTATGAGATATCCAAGGACTTCAAATACTTTATCGGTTTTGGCATTGGATTTTTTTAATAATTCAATTACATCTAATATAAAGTTTACATTTCGATGGTCTGTAGAAATATTACCTGTTATTATACCAGCTAATTTATCATATCGATGCTTATCATAACCGATATTTTCATTCCATATGGTTGTTTTATTTCTACCACTTTTTTTTGATTTATACAGAGCTTGATCTGCCTTCTCAATCAGTTCCTCTTCACTTTTACCATTACCAGGAAAAGATGAAATTCCAAAGCTCATAGTTAACTCAGTGTTGTTACCTAATAATTTGCTCTCCTCAACAACTGTTCTGAGTTTTTCACAAACAATATAGGCATCATCTAAATCTGTCTCTGGAAGAATAATTATAAATTCTTCTCCTCCATACCTACCTATTAGATCGGTTTTCCTTAAGCTATTTTTTAGTATCTTACCTATCTTTGCAAGTACTTCATCACCTTTTCTATGGCCATAAAAATCATTTACATTTTTAAACTTATCAATATCACACATAACCACTGATAATTTCAATTCATTCTTGTGGGCAAGCATCATTTCTTTTTTAAATAAATCTTCTACATGTTTTCTTAGGTAAACATTAGTTAATTTATCAATGCTTGATACCTTCTTCAAATCATAGTTTTGTATCATAACATATAGTAGGTTCATTAGAGAACAACATTTTTCATAGGTTTCCTTAGTAAAATTATTAAATACACGCTTAGTATCTAGATACATATACCCGGCTATCTCGTTTGAATATATCCTATTTTCAAACTTTCTTCGATGATTTTCACTGGAATCAACGAGATTTTCTTGATCAAAATTTTTAATCGGTATACAAATCAAAGATTTAATTTCATTATGTTTAAAGCCATTGCTGTCAAATTGATTCTGATTTGTAACTATTATGTCATTGCCTTGATTGTTTACGGTCTTAAGAACATCTTTAATTTCTTGCGTTATATCATTATTCCCAATATTTATGACTTCCTGTATTTCACTAAGCTCATTGGTTATAAATACAAAACCTCTTTCAGCAAGACATAGTCTGGCACAATATTTCAATATTAACCTAATATTAAAAAGTTCATCCTTTTTTAAGCTTTGTATAAGATCTTTTATATCTGCAATCTGTGCCGTCAGATCTTCTCTTGATTCTTTGTAAACGGACTTCATAAATTTCTTATTATTAAAAAAGGTGTTTAAGTCTGAGAAATCAAAAAAATCTTCTATAGATTCCCTAGCTATAATGCTTTCGATCTTACAGTTTTCATTTTTTTCCTTACCAAGAATCTTTGTCTTTAAATCTTCTATCCTCTGTTTTACTATACAATTTATTTCATATCCAAATATATAATTTTTTCTCAGACCTTCAGGAATTCTATATGTTAGACTTTTCAATATATCTAATGAAGTTATATAATTACTTAAGGCATTAAAGTAGTCGTCTCTTTTATAATACTCATCACCTAGAATCTTAAATATTCTCCATTCATACTCATACAATTCTTTGTTTTCTAGCTTGGTTAGCAATTCCTTAAAAAACTCAATTTTATTATCACTTAATAGCCCTAACGCAAAGCTCTTTTTAAAATCTAGTATATGTGTATTAAATTCATCCTTTAGATTCGTATCAAAATCAATAAAGTACTTTACATGGTTCATTTGATCTTTTACCATTAGAATATATATTAAGTTAATTAAAAAATTTCTTACTGGCTTCAAGCGAATTTTATCGATATTCTCTAATAAAAAATGTTTTATTTCATCTACGTCTATAGATTTATCTGGATGAAAACTAGCTTGGAACTTAAACATTCTAATCTCTAATAATTTTAGTTGTAAGTCAAAATCAACTTTTCTATCTTTTATTGCCTCAAAGAATTCATCATACCATTTATCTGCTAAATCGTAGTTATGAATTTGAGTATAGAAATTAATATGTATCAGATAATAATCATAAAAATATATATCGTGCCTACCATATTGCTCAAACTCAGATTGTAGCTTTTGTAAATAGAAATATGCTTTATCGTATTGATATAGATTTAGGTAGGTATGACACAAGTGAATATACGAAGCAAACAAAATGCTTATATTACCTATTTCGATGCTTATATCGACTGCTTTATCAAAATAATTTATAGCATCACTGTACATGTCATCGTAGAAATATGTCTCTCCTATATTCATAAGATAGATATTCTTATCCGTTATATAGTTGTATTTCTCAAACAAACTTAATGCTCTATTATAATATTCTCTAGCTTTAGTTATATTCTTATATGCTTCTAGATAAAGTACACCTATATTATTTAAAGGACTTGTTGTCCCTATATTATTGTTAGATTTTTCAAAGAAAAAAATACTTTGTTCAAAACAATATCGTGCTCTAGGCATTTCACCTTCTTCATAACAGAGCTTACCCTTTTCATTAAAGAACTGAGCCGTATATGAATACTGGGAGTTTTTCAGACTCATATTTATATATTTATCTAATAGGATTTTTAGGTTAGGATGAGTTTTTGTAAAGGCTAACAGTCTACATTGCTGCAATGCCCCTGCAAGCTCACCTTCTACGTACTCAATCCTCCTAGCTAGCATAATTGACTCTTCAAGCATGCCTTCAGCAATGTCTATTTCGTTTCTATAAAAATTTATATAAGCTAGTTTATTTTGAGAATCTATAAGTGGCCTTTGTAATCCACTCTTTTTTGATACTTCAACTACCCTAGTAAATTTTTCGAAGGCATTCCCAAGCTCACCTGTAAGTATATAAATATATCCCATTTTCATCAAAACATCCACTAATGCTTTGAGGTCACTACAATCTTTTAAAAGCTCTATAGCCCTATTATAGAAAATAATTGCTTGATTATAAATATGTAGTTGTTCCATTTTTTCTGCAGCCTTTATACAATACTTGGTAGCTTTATTAAATGACCCGCAATTAGTATAGTGATATACGAGTTCAACGGTATAGTCTCTACCTTCACTAATGTAGAACTCTTCCAAAACATTTGCAACCTCAGAGTGGTAGATCCTTTTCTCTTCCTCACCAATATTATTGTATATGAATTTCTTTATATGCTTATCATAATAGTCATATGAATATCCCCAGTCTTCAAATTTTTCATTAATGATTCTTAGAGATACTAATCTTACTAAAATCTTGATAGTTGTATTTTGGTCTGCATCTATAATCTTGCAAATGGTTTCTATGGATACAGGCGTATGAAAAACAGATATGATATCTAATACATTTCTTGTATCAGAGTCAAGAGATCCTATGGATTTTAATATGGCATCATCAATGCTTGAAGGTAGCTTTAAATTATATATATCATCTATATCTGCCATCCATACTCTCGATTCATTAACGAGTATTTCTTTATCCACAAATAAACTCTTCACTATTTCTTCTACATATCTTGGGTTGCCATTAGTTTCTTCCATTATTTTTGTAGTTAATTTCATGGGCCTATGGCTCATGCCTAAAATACTTTTAAGTATAATAGCGGTTTCTTCAAAACTCATTCTCCTAAGCCCTATGAACTTTGTATTTATCTCTTTTTTAAATCGATTCAAAAATTCACTAATATCATAACTTTCTTCATCGGTATAGGTACAAATAAAAATTAAAGAGCTATCCTTCGTATTTCTTACTAAATACTCAAGTATGTTCAAATCGTTTTTATGGGCGTAATTAATATTGTCTATAATGATTACTAAAGGATTCTTAACTGTAAATTCATTAATAAAATTGTAGATACGATTATTTGATCTGAGTATTTCCTTATCCGCTGCTAAGGTTTCACTAGGCTTTATATTCCACATCGATGCAAGATCCGGTAATATTTTTACTAGCTCACTTCCATATTTATCCACTAACTCATTATCTATTTTGTTTCGTTTAACGATAAATCTTATAATCCTTTTATAAATATGAAAAATTTCATTATTTTCCTGACTAAGTTCAATGGAACAAACTCCTATCTTATTCATTGTAATCTGAAAATTTAGTTCCTTAACAAACCTACTTTTCCCTACACCAGCTTCTCCATGTACAAATATAAAATTGTTTTTCGACTTCCCTAATAGTTTGCCATTAACAGCTTCTAAAGTCGTATTCTTTTCTTTTGCTCTATTTACCAATGGTGTATTAAAGTTTAATTTTTCATAACAATCCTTATCAAAGAAATCACAATTTATATCTAAATATCCTTCAATATCTTTTATAATCTCTAAAATACTTTTATATCTACTGCTCGAATCAGGTGCGGTCATCTTTTCAATTATTTTATATAAGTCATTATTGTTATTTTTTTTGAAAACTTCACTAAAATTATTTCTTTTATAATCTAAGCCGCTAATAAGATAAAAGTAGATGACACCAAGTGAATAAATATCAGAGGATCTATCTCCATTTTTCCCTAATCTTATTTCGGGAGCAATAAATTGAACATTATATTTACTAATAGATTTCATATTTTTATAAAGTTGTCTTATTGTTACCAAGTCTTTTAGCTTATAATCTATATCATTTCCATTATTAACAATCATTATATTTTTAAAGTTTAAAAACTTGTAGTTTATTCCTCTAAATTGTAGATAATTTAAAGCGTAGCATAACTTAATAAATAAATCAGTTATTTCTTGTTTAGACAAAGTTTTGTAATTGCCAAGGTCTTCATTAATATATTCAGCAGTATAAAAATACTGAAAGTCATCAAACTTCTTATTATCAATTGTATTTATTACACTAAAACTATTACATTTTTGCATGTACATGTGTTTAACTGAAGATATCCAAATAAAATTATTTATAAGATAATCAATAAATTTTTTATCCCTATTCTTAATATCAATCAGTTTCAATAATATTTTTGTGTTTTTATTTGATAAATCTGTCGCAATATAGGTAGTGCCATAGACATCCCTTTGAAGAATATCTAATATCTTGTATCTGTTGTTTACAAGCTTCATCACTTGTGCCCCCTTGGCAAAATTTCAGGCAGTTATATGTAATATATAAAAACTTTAAAACAATAGTCTAAAGGCTCTGATTTTTCATAAATATTATTTGTAAATTCTTTTTAATCATCAACTATAATAAATTCTACTATTTATTTGAAATTCCTTTATTTAACCCGGATTATTCATAGAAAATTCAAAACTCTACTGTACCCTTTCAAAGTTTTCATAAATAATCTAGTTTTAAGTTATTTTTATATAAATATAACTCGTCAGCTTTTTATCTATATTTTAAAGAGGATTTTGACTTTTTTTGTTGAATTATAGTTATAGTAATTTTTCTGTAACATTTTATTCATAAAATTGTAATATTTGCAATCAGTATCGAATGGGTTTATAGGTTAAATATAATAAGTTACGAAAAATCTATTACATTCCGAAGATTTATTGTTATTTTATACTTGGAGGCTATAATCTATGGATATTTTTAAGAAGTTCAAAAATATGTTTAAAGAAAATTTCACCTTTGTTATAATACCCCATGATGGCAAAAAAACCAAACAGTTCAAATTCTACAAACCAACAATTTACTTTTCTATAGCTATTTTCTTAGTCACTTCTTTATTCTTTGTATCATCAGCAATTTATCTTTTCAGTAATAATAATTTATTATCCGATGATTTAACTAAAAAGGTAGATAAAATTAATCGGCTTAACGATATTGTAGAACGTCAGCATGATGAAATCGAAGATTTGAAAAATACTTCCAATCTCGTTATAGACAAACTATCTGAATTATACGACCTTGAGAATAAAATAAGAAACATGGTTGGGTTAAGTTCAAAGGAGAATAATGAAGCCTCTACTACATCTAGATCCTTGGGGATTTTTTCAGAAGCAATGGAGATCCTAGATGATCAAGAACTTGAAGGTATATCCGATATCACTGATACCGACTCTATAGATGCTATTACAAGCTTAATAAGCTCGCAAAAAGAAAATTATGATACACTCATCACTGATGTTGAAAAACAATTAAAATATTTGGACTCTAGACCAGATATTTGGCCTGTAAGTGGAAAAATAACTTCACCATTTGGCTATAGAAAGCATCCTATTTCTAAAAGGCGTCATTTCCATAAAGGAATCGATATCGCTAACAAAACAGGTACAAAAATTGTTTCAGCAGGTAGCGGTCTTGTTACATATTCTGGTTGGAATGGTGGCTATGGAAAGGTAATTATCATTTCCCACGGCTACGGATATAAAAGCGTATATGCCCATAATAATAAAAATCTTGTGGGGGTGGGAGACAGAGTCACAAAGGGACAAGAAATTGCTGAGCTTGGTAATACTGGAAGAAGCACTGGTCCTCACCTGCATTTTGAAGTTCGCTATAATGGTCAGCATATTGACCCTTTAAATCTGCTTGAGGGCAAGTAATATTTTAACAATACAATATTCTTTATAGCAAATAACTGCCTTTGTCACAAATAACCTTTAGATTGCATACATATTGATTATTCTAGATTCATACATAAATTATTTAATAGGAGGATTTAATATGTTTAAAAAAACAAATAACGTTTCACCCCATGGATTTGACACCTTAATAGGTAGTAATGCAACCTTTGATGGTTCTTTAAAAACAAGTGGGCTTCTAAGAATTGATGGTGTTTTTAATGGAGATATTGAAGTGACTGGAGACATAGTAGTTGGGCAGGAAGGTAGAATAATTGGCAATGTAAAGACTAGCAATATTGAGATTTCTGGATCAGTTGAAGGAAATATTGTTGCCACTGATCAGCTTAAAATATCTAGTACAGGAAGGCTCTTCGGTGATATAGAAGTGAGTAGTTTTATTGTAGAAGAAAAAGCTATATTTGATGGTAAGTGTAAGATGAAGAAGGATATTGTTAAGGGAATGGAAGTCATTAAAGGAAATAAGGATACTCAAAAAGCACAATAAATAGGATGTCTTAGAATACTGTGGCTGAACTCATGGGATATATTTATGAGACAGCCACTTTTTTTATAAACTTATAATATTGGTCTGTATGTACTCTTCTTTTTAGTCTTAATATTCTTTTTGTCATAGCATTTAGCTATAGCTTGACTGAGTCTTTGAATTCCAACTTTTATATCATCGGGGTATACGCCTGCTATACTTAGTCTTAAAAAATTACTATCCACTTCATCAGGGTAGAAAATTCCTCCGGGAACAAAGGCTATATTCTTATTTATACTTTGAGAGTATAACTCTTTAGAGGAAAAACCGCCATCCAATCCAACCCAGAAGTTTATCCCTCCCAATGGTTTAGAAAAGGTAGTACCTACTGGAAGGTACTTTTCTAGGCTTTCATCCATAATATCAAATCTTTCCTTATATATCTTATTCATATATGTAATATGCTTTCTCCATATTCCCTTTCTCAAATATAAATCAAAAGATCTTTGAATAAGACCCGAAGTAGAAATATCCGAGGTTTGTTTTGCAATTAAAATTTCATTGTTTAGTGGTATAGGAACTATAAGAAATCCTAGTCTTAAACCGGGCATAAATATTTTAGAGAAGCTCTTAATATAGATTACATTTTCATATTTATCCATACTTTTCAATGTAGCATTTTCATTTGTATAGAAATTCAAATCCGTTGAAAAATCATCTTCAATTATAATCAGACCCTTTTTATTTGCTAATTCCAATAGTTCCTTTTTAGTTTTCATACTATATGAGTAGCCCGTCGGATTTTGAAAGTTCGGCATTGTATACATAAGTTTTGGTTTATACTTATCAATATATGTTTCCAGAAGATTAAGATCAATGCCATTCTTTTGAATTGGCAGCTGAAGCATTTTAGCTCCCCTAGACTGAAAAGTAGCTATTGCACCTGTATAAGTTGGTGATTCAACTATAACAGTATCACCATGCTTTAACAATGCTTTCGATATTATATCAATCCCCTGCTGAGCCCCTGATATTATTTGAATGTTCTCAATCAAAGTATCTATCCTATAAAAATCTAAGTACTCGACTATGTATTCTCTTAGGGGAAAATATCCCTTGCTTTCTTGATATCCAAAGGCCATACCCTTATCTCTGTCTAAAACCTCATTTAAAACCTGTTTGAAATCATCTACAGGAAACAGCTCAGGTGTTGGAGTTGCACTAGCGAAATTGATCATATTTTCTCTTACTTCTATTTGACCCCTATCCATCAGTCTAATATCTTCATAGGCCTCATCGTCTATTCTATCAAAATCTCTTACATAAGTATTCTCTGCAATGGGTGATACAAAGGTGCCGCTTCCTACCTTTTTATAAACATAATTCTTACTTTCAAGTAGATTATATGCCTTTACAACAGTTATATTATTTACATCTAATAAGCCTGCAAGCTTTCTAATTGGAGGCAGTTTTTCATGCGGTTTCATATCCTTGTTAATTATCAAGTCCTTTATAGAGTTATACAGCTGAGTATATAAATGTTCATCTAAATCGCGATTGAGGCTAATTTTTTTTAACTTGTCCATAATAAACCATCCTTATATTATACTTATCCTGGATTGTTCATAGAAAGTTTGAAAAAGTTCAGGTTGTTTTGAATTCTAAGACGTTCATCAAGTTCGAAGGCATACCCATGCGGTATATCAAGAATTTGATGGATGTCTTAGAATCAAAAGAACGCAGCAGAGTTTTAAATTTTCTATGAATAATCCGGGATTATATCTCTTCCTAATGAATAATCTGGGTTATAATATATTTTATCCATATAGGTTTATTATAAACGAATACAGAATCATTTGAAATAAAAAAAACTAATAGAGCGTGGAAACCCCACACTCTATTCATATTGATAATAACGCTAACAAGATGTAGGATTTAATAAACGTTCAAGTTCCAGGCACGCTGAAATCGAGTAGCGGAGCTTGCTTGACCTGCAATCAAGTAGCAGAGACCTCAGCAGTAACGCAGAATTTTGGCGTTTGTTAACAACAAAAAAAAGAGTGTGGACATTCCACACTCTACTTGCTATCGTATTTATCCATAAATTTTTGTAATTCTCTTGCTTGCATGCCTGTTTCTTCAGCAAATTTCTTAAACGTACTGCTTACTTCGCTGTCCTTTACCTTCTTTGCAAACATTTCATAGTCACGTACATTTTCCTGGGCATCAAGTAATTTCTTCATAACTGTATCTCTAGTATTTAGTTCCATTTATATAACACCTCCTATCATTTATCAATATTATTTTCTCTTTTAAGTCTAATTTTATGTATTAAAAATCAATTATTTTATAATCCAACCTTTCGCATTAATTAGCCCTACTGAAAAATTTTATCAATGGTAATGCGTTTATCATCATTACAGTTTGCACAAGAAAATAGATGTACGCATTTGTCATATGGAACTCCATCTATTTTCTCAGTTATACTCATGTCAAGATAAGAACTATAATCATCATAGTACTCAGCTATTCTACCCCTATCATGCATCTTTCCATTGCAATTTTTACACTCAATATCATATTCTTGCAATCCATTGCACAATGGACAAATTAGTTCCATGCTTTCATCTCCTTTGTATTATTATTCTTTTCTCTAACAAAAAAAAAATTCAGCAATTCTCTGAAATTTTTCACTTAGGAATATTTGATTTCACTTCAGAATACTTATTAAAGAGTTGTTTTTAGGATATACAGAAGGAAGGGAAGGTAATACATTGAGAAAAAATTCGTTTATATATAGTACTATTGTTTTAATAATCTCCAATTTTTTAGTACGCTTTCTTGGATTTGTCTATAAAATTTTATTATCACGTTATTTAGGCTCTGAGGGGATCGGTCTATACCATTTAGTATTTCATGCCTTTTTAGTAATTATAACTATTACTTCCTCTGGTATTCCCGTTGCCGTATCTAAGATTACGGCTCAGAAAATGATACAGAAAGATTACAAGGGATGTAAAAAGACTCTATTTGTGAGTATACTATTAGGTTTATCTTTATCCGTTGTGCTATGTATGCTTATATATAACAATATGGATCTTTTAATAAAATATCTTATCAAAAACAGTAAGTTAAAGAACAGCTTATTAGTATTGATTCCTGCTATCCCTATTGTTACTTTATCATCTATTATTAGAAGTTATTTTTATGGTATAAAAAATGTTATGCCTTCAGCAAATGCTCAGATAGTAGAGCAATTTGTCAGAATCGTTTTTGTACTTAGCATCCTATATTATTTTGAACCACAGGATCTAAGGATCTCTGTGATGATTGCAACTCTAGGAATAGCAATTGGAGAAATCGGAGGACTTCTTATTCTTCTTTTTAAATTGAGGTCATCTAATTTAGGTGGTTCTCCAATTATAAAAAGAGGGATTAATCTTACTAGCTCAACTCATATTCTATGGAAAATCATTGTTATTTCAATGCCAATAACATTATCTAGGTTAGTTTCTGTATTAATGCAATCTGCTAACATGTTTCTTGTTCCACATCGTTTACAGGTTGCTGGTTTTACTATGGATCAATCAGTAACGACCTTTGGTGAGGTTGTAGGAATGACCATGCCTTTATTATTTCTTCCATTCATTGTTACCTCTGCCTTCGTTGTAAATCTGGTTCCAAATATATCGGCGGAAAATACTTTAATGAGGTCCACAAATATTGAATTGAAATCAATGCTTGCTATAAGGGTAGCATTAATAATTGCTATTCCTATCGCTTTTATATTCTTCTTTTTTTCTACACCAATCTGCTCCTTTCTTTATAGTAAACCAAGTGTAGGAAATTATCTTAGATATTTGTCAGTGACAGTAATTTTCCTAAGCCTTCATCATATTATTGTAGGAATACTACATGGTTTAGGCAAACAAGTCTTAACAACTATTAACTATCTCATAGGTATGTCTATACATTTCGTTTGTATATATTATTTAGTCGCAATGCCTAGCTTCGGAATTAATGGCTTTATTATAGGGTTTATACTTTCTTCATTCTTGATTCTTTTATTGAATTTTATCTCCCTTAAGTATTTTTTAACTATACGAATTAAATTCCTTAAGCATATTCTAAACCCTATTATCTCTTCTATATTTATGACAATAATTATAGTTCTAGGTAATAACTTTTGTATGAATCTGGGATTATCACTCCAACTAAGTATTCTATTACCTACCCTTGCCGGTGGTCTAGCATATTGGATATGCATTATAATGATGGGTAGTATTAAGATTGAGACAATAGAATATATTTTTTCTATGAATAAATAAAAGGGGCTGTCTCATAAAGGTATCTCATGAGTTCAGCCCCGGGGTGTTTCAGAATGAATAAAGTTCAAGGTTTTGAAATTTCAACGGTTTGGCTAGTACTAATGTACGTGCCAAGTCGGTGAACATTTCAAATAACGCAGAAATTCGTCATTCTGAGACACCCCCTCTGATCAGATTTTTCTCTGAAACACAACCTAAATAAAAGCCTTCATTCAATAGAATGAAGGCATCCCAAGATGTCGTCACCTTGTAAATTCACACCCTTTTCACAAAGGTGGGTGCTCTATTTTATGCTTCTGGTGTCCATAATATTAATGCATCCCATAGACATAAAAACCTGAACTCCCGGATATTTATTGGTGGTTGAATTTTAAGGACTATACGAACACCCCAGGCTCATGTTGTTATCTAAGAAACTTACATAATTAACATATTTAATTTCAAAATACAAAATGTATATAGCTTACGTGAATTTCTCTACTACGTTTTGCATTTTGAAATTACTTACATGTATTATGTAATTTCCTCATCTTTATTATAACTCATAAATATACAAATTAAAAGCATCTGACAAGATATTTGTATGATATTTTTGAATATTCTCACTATATTCAGTTAGTAATTCCAATAAATAAAAAATAATTTGAAAAAGTAAGCAATTTCATCCGAAATATATTATATAGAAACATGCTATATCTTATATAGGGATTAAAATAAAGACTTAATATATAGTTTTGTAGTATAATTAAATTATGTAATTATTGCTTTAACTCAAATTATTCATGAAAACTTCAAAACTCTGCTGCGTCCTTTTGATTCTAAGATCTCCATCAAATTCTCGACGTACCGTCTGGGTATGCCTTCGAACTTGCTGAAAACCTTAGAATTCAAAATTACTTGCACCCTTTTAAACTTTTCATGAATAATCCGAGTTTATATTTTCTTCTTAAAAAAACGAGGTGTTAATATCTATGAAAATATCAGACATAACCAAGCATAAAACTCTCAGTTCTTTAGCAGTTAAAGAATCAGCTAAGCCCCCTAAGGAAGCTCAAAGTGAGTTTGCTTTAAAGCTTAACGAGCTAGATGGAGATGCATTACAAGAAAAGCTAAGTAGCTTATTAAGTGACATTAATGCTCAATCAAAGGAAATTGAAAAGCGATTTGATTTAGGAGAAGTTGTGAAGTACAAAAAATTAGTTAAAGAATTTCTGAATTTAACGGTCAATAATTCTCATAAGTTTTCAAAGGATAATTTTTTAGACAGAAGAGGCCGACATAGAGTATTATCTATCGTCAGACAAGTAGATGATGAATTAGAAGGCTTAACAAAGGATTTTTTAAAAAAAGAAAAGGATAAATTGAAAATTATAAATAGACTTGATGGCATCAGAGGAATGCTGTTAGATATATTTCTGTAGAAGGCATCTCTCAATGACGACTTTCTGCGTTAATTAAACTTCAGGAGGTTCGGCACGTACAATAGTACTAGCTAAATCTCCTGAAGTTCAAAATTTTGAACTCCACTCATTCTGAAACACCCTGGAAGCTGACTCAAGAGATTTTTTGTAAGAAAGCCCCTTATTTACAGGTTGTAAATTACGAGTAGTTTTGAAGCCAGCCTTGATAATCTTTATAAACGACTTTTCTATATTGATAGTTTTGATACAAGGTCTTTAATATCTTCAGGCATTTCTGCCTTTACGAATTTTTCTTCCCCAGTTCTTGGTTGGAAGAACTTCAATGTTTCTGCATGCAGCGCTTGCCTTTTTATCAGATCCTCGTTTACTTCACCATAAAGTTCATCTCCAATTAATGAATGTCCTATATGTTTCATATGAACTCTAATCTGATGGGTTCTACCAGTTTCAAGCCTGAGTCTTACAAGGGTGGAGTCATTATATCTATCTATAACCTCATAATGTGTTATGCTTCTTTGGCCACTTTCAATAACCACTCTATGTATCGAATCACTCTCCATACGCCCTATGGGTTCGTCTATTGTACCAAAATTACTTTTGACTCTTCCATTAACAACAGCCAAATACTTTTTTTCTACCATGTCTTTTTGCATTTGGTTAGACAAAGCTTGCTGCGCAAATGGATTCTTGGCAATCATTAATAATCCAGATGTATCCCTGTCTAATCTATTGATAAACCTAATTTTAAAACTTTCTCCTGTTTCATTCAAATAATTGACTAGTCCATTGGCAATAGTATAATCGGGATGTCCCTTTGTTGGGTGTACTACAATATTTGGCTGTTTATTAATAATTAGAAGATCCATATCTTCATATACAACGGATATTGGGATATTCTGTGGTTCAAATTGATTAGCTTCCTCCTCCATTATTACCTTTACCATATCCCCTCTTCTCAAATTGCTGTCAAGGGAAATATTATAGTTATTGACAAAAATATTCTTGCTTCTTTTTAATTTTCTAGTTAGCCTTCCTGAAATCTTCAATTTGTCATACAGGACTTCCTTTAATTTGATTCCAGCTTCATCTTCTTCAATTTTATATATTAAGGTACTTGAATTCATCTCATTATTCATTTTATCACCCTGATTCTATATTATATATTATCTCAGATTATTCATAAAATTTTTCAAACTTTATATAACTAATCTGGATTAAATCTAACTATTTTATCAACTATAGGCTTATCTGCATCTAGAAAATCATATAGCTCAAATTCATTTAAACTTATCCATTTATACTCTACGCACTCAATAGCCGATGCTTTATCGGTGTTTGAATCGCATAGATAGGCTATAAGAAGGATTGTTTTGTCACTATATCTATGATACACTACTTCGAATACTTCTCCAACAACAATATTTAAATTTAACTCTTCAATTATTTCTCGTTTAAGGCAGTCTCTTAAACTTTCGTTTTCTTCTAGCTTTCCTCCTGGAAACTCCCATTTATATAGATCTAACTCTTTTACATATCGTTTGGCAATAAGAATTTTGTTATGGCACCTAATTACTCCAGCTAAAACAATTATTGGATACATACGATCACTTCCTAAAAGTTTTGGGTAAAATTTGCTTTATAAATATATACTTTGAAGGAATTTTAAAATTATTCAAGAATAATACTAACTATAGAGAGTTCCTAGTAAAACTTAATTTATGCATATCCAAATACTCAGTGCTTCTGAGAGTTTTAGATGTGTATAAATTAATAGCTTTACTGGAATCTCTATATAGATTTATTGCAAAAAATAATATTCTAATATATTAATTTAAAGGAGCTTTATTATGGAACCAATTAATAAAATAATAAATGTAGTTTCAAATAGTAAACCAGTTTCTAAGGAGACTGAAAGAATTCTTAAGCATAAGCTTGAAAAGAACAATTTCACAGTCGCAAAAAGTTTTGACCCAAACGGAGATTTAATTATATGTATAGGCGGAGATGGCTCCTTCCTTAGAACTCTTCATAAATTTAACTTCCCTGACATGCCAATTATAGGGATTAACACAGGTCATCTTGGTTTTTTCCAGGACTTATCCCCCCATGAATTAGATGAATTTATCTTCAAGTACAGAAAGGGAGATTATAAGATAGATGAAATTCATCCCGTTGAAGCTATAATATGCACAAGAGATAGTTGTATTGAAATCTTAGGAATAAATGAAGTCCTTATAAGGGGCTATAAATCTACAACGATTCATTTAAATCTTTCTCTGGGTGAAAGCTTTTTAGAAAAATTTAGCGGTGATGGCATACTAATATCCACCCCAACTGGTAGCACAGCCTACAATTACTCCCTTGGTGGAAGTATAGTAGACCCAAGACTTAATATGTTACAAATCACTCCTATTGCGCCTATTAATACCGTTGCGTATCGTTCGTTTACTTCAAGTATAATAGTGCCAAAATATTCGACTATAAAGGTTCATCCTGAATATGCATACGAAAATTCTATTTTGATTGCTTCCGATGGAACTGAACATAGATATAATGGCATAGTTGAAATACAGATAAAATTATCTGAGCTAAAAGTTAAACTTCTAAGATTTAAAGAGTACAATTTCTGGAATAAGGTTAAAGAGAAATTCCTATAAAACAAAATAGAATCAAACAAAAATATTAGGCATTAGCCCTATAATTATAAATAGGCTAATGCCTTAATTAAACCCATACTATATTTTTACTGTATTTTATAGTTTAAAATCAAATGAGAGTTTGTAAGTTCTTCTTCGATAAGAATATAATTGCTAAATGTATTTTCACAAAATTTAATAATTTCCCTTATATCCTCAAGACAATCCTTAACTTCTAAAATATCCACTTCTGCTTCTTGCCACCCACTCATTAGAAGTGATTTAAGTGGCTTATCTTTTAAAAGTTCCTTTGGTACAGAACCAAAAATAGTCCCTTTAATAGTTTTGTGCTGAATCCAAAATTCATTATGAGCATCTAAAGCCTTAGCTTCCTTCAAATCTCTAGATCTATCTTCAGCAAATTTGACAATATAATCTCCTTCAAAATAGTTCTTTACACGTAAAGGCTTATAGACAAACTTAATCGTATTGATTTTTGCACATTTAACATCTCTATATTCAGTTTTACCTTGTTTTTGAAAATCATCTTTAATTTTTTCACAGATGCAAATAATCTTATCTATACTTCTGATGGCGCTATTATCATCATTCATTGATTTGTCTTTTTCAAGCTCTATTATAGCCCTTTTTAAAGCTAGTATCTCTTGTTCCATATAATTCCCCTCCACTATTCTTTCTGCTATTAGAACAAGGCTCTGACGATTTATTTAAGGAATTTTTCATGTACTTTATATTTGAAATAAATGAGTAAATATATATTGTGAAAAAGAGAAATTGCGGAGCAAGAATTGGTGCATCTATGAAACCATGTATCAAGATAGAAAGAAATCCTAAGAATCCCGATACCGCAATATCTCTATAAAAATCATCTTCTAATCTATATATATAATATAGATTTTTAATTAGTGTTAATAAGATTATACCAAAAATAATCAGTCCTACAAAACCTGTTTCTCCAAGTATATTCAAAATAAGATTGTGAGCGTGATCAACAGGTGCTGTAATCACCTGTGAGTAACGATGAATATAGTGTTTCATGGTATTTAAACCCGTACCAAACCAAAAGTGTTCTTTAATAATCTTTAAGGTTGATTTATATATCTCTAGCCTATAAAGCATACTATTATCGTGTAAAGATTTATTTATGCTTAATCTCTCTATTCCAAAACTTCCATTAACTAAAATTATAGAAATTAGAAATATAAAAGAATATAGTAAATATGCAACTTTATATCTATAGACGTACATCAGAAAAACTATTACAAACAGAGATATCCATGCTCCTCTGGAATATGTCAAAATCAAGCAAAAGCTAGATAGTATTATAGAAAAAAAACTAATTTTTCTAGATTTGATGTTTTCCAAGGTAGTCAACTGAATACAAATATAAAATACTAAATATCCTGCTAAAACATTGGGATTTAACAAACTAGAATATGCCCTCATGCTGATATTGTATACTTTACTATCTATCCAACTAGCTGTAAAGTACGAGTTTTCAATAAAGTAAAATTGTATAATACCATATGCTGAGATTATTATATTACTAAAAGTAAAAAATTTAAATATGTCTATAGTATCATTAACTGAATTTATGCACTTTTTAATTACTAAATACAGTAGAATAACTATAATAATTCCTGATGTTGCTATTAGGCTGTCAATTTTATAATTTGATCTAAATAGGGAAAACATAATATAAATAAGAGCAAATAATATACTTTTTTCTTCCATTGCTAAGTGGAATATACTTTTTAACGCCCCTTTACTTATTAAATATGAAAGTAGTATCATAAAAACGATATACCCACAAAATGGTATAATCGAACCAAAAATTAGGGCTGCAATTAGTGTATATTTCACAACCGTGTTCTGTTTCATATGTATTCCTCCGAAATATATTAATTCTTTTAAAAAGTATTTTAGTGATATAATCAAACCATAAAGAAGTCTTTTATAAAGATTTTGATGAGTACTTTTATTTTTACAAAATTACATGCTCAGAAGATAAGACCAAGTTGCTCAAATCCTATTTTACCATAAATGCTTACTAATTATTATTACAATTTTTGCTTATATAAAAACAACACTAATTTTTAAATTTTTCTTGTAATCTTTTGCAATCCGTACTAAACTATACTGGGTACAAGGAGATGATTTTTTGAATAAAGCAGTTTTTCTAGATAGAGATGGTGTTATAAATGACAACTATAAGCCGGTCAATCGACCTGAGGATTTAAATCTATATCCTTGGTCCGCTGAATCTATTCTACAGTTGAATCAAGCTGGTTATTACGTCTTTGTTGTTACCAATCAGGGCGGTATCGAAATGGGATATTTTAATGAAAATGATTTGAAAGATATTCATGAAAAATTAATTAGTGAAGTTAAAAAATATGGTGCTAGTATTGATGAAATAGATTTTTGTCCTCATTTTAAAACAAAATGTGAGTGTAGAAAACCTTCACCAGGTATGCTTAGAAGACTTGCTAAAAAATATGATATTAATTTAAATTATTCATTTATGGTTGGCGATAGAGATGTAGATATTGAAGCTGGACTTAAAGGCGGTTGTAAGGCCATCAAGATAGGAAAACCCTCTGAAAAAGCAGATTATACTGTAGCGAATCTACTAGAGGCTGTAAAAGTCATTCTATCTCAGTGAACCCAGATTATTTATGGTTTAAACCATAATTTGCTACATATTAAATTTTATAATAGTGCAAAAAATATAAAGGGGTGATAATATGACTTACGAATTATCCATTAAAGAAAACAATCATGTAAAAAGCTTCAATATAGAAGCTGAAGAACCTGAGTTGGCTATATATGAAGCTGTAGACACTTTACAACTTTGGATGGGTGCTCAGTGGATGAAAAACGCAAATGAAAGATTAAAAAAATCCTTTAGTACCTTTGAAAAGGAATTGCAAACAAAAGGGAAAACTGAACTGGGTTATAATATCATATTAAAGAAAATGTAGAAAAGGCTGCTATCTATATAGCTGCCTTTTTTTATATTCATTAGCTTATTTTTTTATAAATTTTAATTTATTGCTTTCTATTATTGTAATTAAGCCCTAATTAATTATGCCTTGAAATTATATAGTGGCCTAATAATATCAACTATTTCTACTGTATCCTTTATATTTTCTATGATCTCATCCATAGGTTTATAGGCCATAGGCGCTTCATCTAATGTGGATTCTTTTACCGAAGTAGACCATACCTTCTTCATTGTTTTTTTGTACTCCTCTATGTTAATCACCTCTTTAGCTTTGCTCCTACTCATTAGTCTACCAGCCCCGTGGGGAGCTGAATTATTCCAATCATCATTGCCCTTTCCTAAAGCAATAATACTTCCATCCCTCATGTTAATAGGAATCAATACCTTTTCATCTTTGAGAGCGGATATTGCTCCTTTTCTAACTATCCTATCCTCAAAATCAATATAGTTGTGTATTGTCTGGAAGCTCTCTAACTCATCTATATTTAGACCTAAGGATTCTAGGATTTTTGTAGTCATTACCTCTCTGTTAATATTGGCATATTCTTGGGCTGTTTTCATATCATTTAAGTACTCCTTTAACCTATTCTCCTCAAGAAAACATAGGTACTTGGGCAGATTATATTTTTCAATCAACGGATCAATTTGTTGAACAACCATTTGGATTTCATCTTCCTTGTTTGCCTGCTTTAATAATCCTATTCTTTCACTTTTTTGTTCTTTAAAATATTTAACCTGTTTATTACAATATTCGATTGCCTTCTTTTGATGATATGTAGCAATTTTGTATCCAAAATTTCTACTACCAGAGTGAATTACAAGCCACTTATCACCATTCTTATCTTGATTAATTTCTATAAAATGATTGCCGCCTCCAAGCGACCCTATAGATAATAGATTTCTTTTAAAATCACTTTTCGTTTTATTTGATATCTCAACAACCCTGTCATGAAACTCTTTAGGTAGTCTTGTCTGCATTTTTTTATTAACTTTGTTTCCATGGGGTATATTGTTTCTGATAAATTTATCTAGACTTTGAAAATCTATCTGGGTAGCTCCAAGTTTTACTGCTATCATACCGCAGCCAATATCTACTCCTACTAAATTAGGAATGCCTTTATTTCCTAATTTTGCGGTAAAGCCTATTACGCAACCCTTTCCAGCGTGGGTGTCAGGCATTACCCTTACCTTGCACTCTTTAAATGCATCCTGGTTTAGCAACTCAACTATTTGTGATATTGCTTCGTTTTCTATATTATGGGTAAATACCTTTGCTGTATTATATCTTCCCTTTAGTTCTAACATTAAAATCTCTCCTTTTCTACTAAGATACCCTTTACCTCATCTATCAGCAAATCCTTCTTGCTAATCTCTGGGTTATCAAAGACCCTTTCTAATAATCTTTCTAGCACTCTACCTATTTCCTTACCCTGTGGAATGCCCATTTCCATCAGATCTCTTCCGTTAATTTCTAGATCTTTAACACTTAATGGCTGTTTTTCATTTATTATCTTCACATATAATTCCTTCACTTCTTTGATACTGCTAAAATCATGGGGCTTATTACTTCCTTTTATGTCTGCCCTTTGCAGTTCAAATAATCTTTCTATATTATCTGCTCCCACTCTATTAATCAGCCTTTTTACAATTCTTGGTGTAATCTGATTGAATTTAGACATATGTTCCTTAACTAGAACTTTTACTAGTTCAATAGTTTGATTGTCATACTTAAGACGTCTCAAAATATCTTCGGTCATATCCCTACCCTTCATATGATGGCTATAAAAATGACCAACTCCATCTTCGTCTATAGAAAAGCACCAAGGCTTTGCGATATCATGGAGTAATGCTGCTAATCTTAGCACTAAATCTTTCTTTGTATTATCAAGTACACTCATTATATGATTGAACACATCTTTATCATGATGTGGGTTTCTTTGATCAAAGTCAATGCATTGCAACATTTCTGGCATAATGTGTTCTAATAATCCAGTTTCGAATAATAATCTAATCCCCTTTGATGGTTCCTCTGACAGCAAGATTTTATTTACCTCTTCTCTGATTCTTTCCTTGCTGATATATTCAATATTATTTGAAAGTTCTTTTATGGCCTTAAAGGTTTCCATATCAAGCTCATAACTCAATTGAGTCGAAAATCTTACGGCCCTTAACATCCTTAAATAATCTTCACTAAACCTTTGATTTGGCTCTCCAACACATCTGATTTTTTTACTAGCTATATCATCTATACCGTCATAATGATCAATTAAGCCTTCTCTACGCCCATAGGCCATTGCATTTATAGTAAAGTCTCTCCGTTTTAAATCTTCCTTTAAATCCCTTGTAAACTCAACTTTATCAGGACGTCTGCCATCATGATAGTCCTTGTCAATTCTAAAAGTAGTTATCTCAAAATGTTCATTGTCAATCACTATAGTAACAGTACCATGTTTTAAACCTGTAGGAATCACCTTAAAACCATCAAAAATTTCTATCATTTTTTCTGGTTTACAATTTGTGCATATATCCCAATCATTAGGCTCTCTTCTTAAAATACTATCTCTTACACAACCGCCGACAATATAGCCAACATAATTATAACTATTTAGTACATCTAATATTCTATTTACCTTTTCAGGAATTTGTATTTTCATTTTATTTAAAACCCCCGTATATACAAAAAAGCTTCTTATATGGATTGAATTTCATATAAGAAGGCTTTATATACTGTATTATTTTTTGCTCGTAACTATCTTTTTTATAAGACTTTCCTTTACAAACTCACTCTTACTCATTCCTGTTTTGAAATTAAAGTATCTAACCTGTTTATAATCTACATCATCCATTTTAAAATCCAGTATATCTATTCTATCGCCTTTATAAATTAAGGGATCTTTCTTACCCTTAATAAATATTTGAACTTCCATATCTATTTCTCCTCATGTAAATATCTCTAGTAGCTATATAAGTCACGAAAAATCTATTACATTCACAAGATTTAATATCCCCCAAAACGCCGGCTGTCAAATCTCCAGAAGGTAAGATGTTTATCGTATTATATATATTATTCAAGTTTAGCATTATTTCAAACATTCTTCAAGGCTCTTTTAATTTCTCTGAAACTCTCCTAGCTTTTAGGTTTTTTTGAAGATGTCTAAGTCTTATTCTTGCTGACATCCTTCACAATAGTAGATACTTCCGCCCAAATATGCTTTTTTAATGATCTGTCCATCACAAACCTTACATGCCTCTTTTACAGTTTTCTTACTTAATTTAGTTATATAGCCACCATACATCTGAACAGAGGCAATCAATATTGATTTATTATCAAACCGTATTAACATCTGGTGTTTTCCAGGCAGTTTCTCACCTTTGATAAGGTATCTTAAAGTTACACCATCACCAAATAGTAGTATAGTAGTTCCTAAACTGATTTCAATTAAACCTCCATAAGCTCGGGATTTTCTAATAATCTTGTCATTTAATCTTGCATCATACTCGTAGGGATCACCAAAAGACCAAGCAAACTTGTGGGGTGATTGATTTACAATAACTTCATCAATCCTCTTTCCTGCTAAGGTTTCATTAATATGCTCTGATAACGCAATAGCTTCTGGTATCTCAATCATAGACTTTCACCTCTCAATAATCCGAATTTGCTCTTTTGTATATATTATCATGTCATTACAATTCGTTTTCTCACCCCTAAATTCCTTTCTGAGCTATAAGTTTTTTGACATAATAATAAATGGCATGGATAAAATATAACTAGATAACCTATAAATGGAGGAAATTGAATGGGTAATTCCTTTAAGTATTATATTAAATATATTCTCCTAATCATTATTTCTGTAGTTTTAATACATATCTTTTATTTCCAGTCTAAAGAAATTAATGAATTGAGGATAATAAATAACGAACTTAAGAATAGGGCAAATAGTGCATTCAAGTTTGTTTTTTCAACTTCTAATAAGAGTACTAAACTGGCCGACTCCCTTGAAGCTTTAAGCTATGTAGAACCAGATTCTCATTATGATGATTATAAAGATTTATTCAAAAAAACTTCGAAGGATTTAAGGGAATGGATAGACGAATCCAACCAGTTAGTAAGCTTAGGTACAGGTAATAACATAGGTAGTAACACATCGAGATACAGTTCAACTGTGATAATAAATGTCGTAGAGATGTATAGGTCTAACAATATTTCACCTGCCGATTTTTCTAAGGAATGGAGGATAACTCTTCAAGATACTGCTACGCTCCTTAGATCACTTAATGAAAGCATGGATCATAAGAAAAGTTCAGGTATAATTTATATGCATAGAGATGATTTTGCAAAAAGAGAAATCATAGCAATTTTACATATGTATTTAGATGATATCTATGAAATTAATAATATTGAATATGAACGATTAAAAGATCAGATTGGTGGATTACTAAAAAAAGATTAGAAGATAAGTTAAAAGCAATATGATAATTGTTAATAACTGGTAAAAATGATATAATGTATCTACTGTCATAGTACTCAATAGGGGGGATTCTTCATGAAGAATATGGTTAAAGCAGTCGATGTTCTAAAATCAGCGTTTTTGTTTTATAAGAAACATTTCTTACTCCTGATTTCATTATCAGCTAGTCAGTACTTTGTAAAATACCTTAAAGTTCTTGCAAGTCAATCTTACAATCGTTCAGTTTTCCTAGAAATACTATTTTTTGTATTTGATCTATGGATCTCTATTGCTTTAATAGCAGTAATATCTAAACTATATAAAAATAAGTCATTTGATTTTGCAGAAATATTTGCATGGGTTAGAAAGAAATTTTGGTTATATTTGGGAATAACCCTTGTAGTTGGAATAATAGGAATTTTAGCAGCAATTCCAAATCTGATTGTGCTATTTATGGTAGATAATTTTATTTTTAAACTAATATTAACTATTTTATTTGCTCCACTTCCTATCTATTTTTATACTATATTCAATTTTGCACCTATAATTGCAGTTTTAAGAGGATATGATGATGAGGTGAAAGAACTTGGTAACTCCCTTGAAGCAAGCACCCGTTTAGTTAAACAAAATTTCTGGATAGTGGTTATACTGCTTTCTATTTCCTATTTAGTGGATATTCCAGATATGATTAGAGCTATTAATGCTTTTAAACTTAAGGATATAGCTGCTATGGAAAATCTAATATCTTTTAAATTTATACTTAAAAATGCTTTAGTTGTTCCACTTGTTTATATTATAAATGTTATGCTTTATTATTTATTGAGTAATAACAATAATGATCATTTGATAGAAGAATAGATTATGACTATATTTATAGAGGTATCACATGTGTTTACACTCTTTATTCTCTTGATATTAATTACACAATAAAACATCTTTTCTTTCCTATATTTGAATTGCAAACAAAACGTATCCATATAAAAACCCTGTACCTATCAAGTAAATTGATAAGTACAGGGTTTATTTTATTAAGTCATATCTACAATCAAACTTTTATCTATTCCATTTCCCAGTTATGATACACATTCTGCACATCATCACAGTCTTCAAGAAGGTCAATAAGCTTGTTCATCTTCTTGACTTGCTCTTCATCTGTAAGGCTTGAAGTCGTTTGTGGTAGATATCTAAGCTCTGCCATTGAGAATTCGTAGCCTGCTTGTTGAAGAACATCTCTTACTGAACCAAAGTCAACTACTTCAGTGTATATCTCAAAGTGAGTATCCTCAGAAGCAAAATCCTCTGCTCCAGCTTCAAGAACTTCCATCATGATTTCTTCTTCGTCCATTGCATCGGTTCTATCAATTACAAGAACACCTTTGTGGTCGAACATAAATGCTACGCATCCATTTGCTCCTAGGTTTCCATCACATTTTGAGAAATAGCTTCTAACATCAGCCGCTGCTCTATTTTTGTTATCAGTTAATATTTCTACTAATACTGCAATTCCTCCCGGACCATATCCTTCGTAATTGAATTCTTCAAAGCTTACACCATCTAACTCGCCTGCTCCTTTTTTAATGGCTCTATCTATATTATCATTAGGCATGTTAGCTGCTTTTGCTTTCTCAATAGCAGTTTGTAATGCTGCATTATATTCCGGATCCGATCCACCTTCTCTTGCTGCAACCATTATATATCTTCCAAGCTTCGTGAATATCTTAGCTCTCTTTGAATCTTGCTTATTTTTTCTATTAACTATAGTACCAATTCTACCCATTAGTAACCCTCCGTTTATAAGATATAAATTCGGGACGTCTAAGCCCTCTTTATAAGTAGCATTTCACTTCGTGAAAAGACCTTAAGTCACCAAATATTTTATCACAATCTAATAGATTCAACAAGAAATTCTAATCAAATTGCGGAGGTGCTGGAGGCATTTTTCTTTTATGCTCAGTACGCTTATGTAATCTCTCAATTATCTCCTTATGTTCCTCGGGTATTTCCTTTCCTTCTACAAGATCATCTATCATATCGTAGGTTGTACCCATTTCACTCTCATCGGTTTGACCTTCCCAAAGTCCTGCTGAAGGAGGTCTGTCTAGTACTGTTTGAGGTACACCAAGATACCTTGCCCACTCATATACTTCTCTCTTAGGTAAGTTAGCTAAAGGAATAATATCTACTCCACCATCTCCATATTTAGTAAAATATCCAGTATAAACTTCAGCTGCGTTGTCAGTTCCAACTACTAAATAGTTTAATGAATTTGCAACGGCGTATAAAGTACTCATTCTCATTCTAGCCCTTAAATTGGCATCAGCTAATCTTCTATTAGCATCGATCTTGTGCCCTTTATTTCCTAATTCGCCACATACTTTGATAAGTAGGTCATCCTGTTCAGTAGTTAAGTCAACACAAATGTACTCTATTCCAGCAGCCTTGGCAACCTGGGTAGCATCGTTCTTATCATTTTCATTGCTTTTACAAGGCATAATAACACCCATTGAGTTTTCAGGGAATGCTTTTTTTATTAGGAAAGCAACTACTGAAGAGTCTATTCCTCCGGAAAGCCCCACAACTAGTCCCTTAGTACCCGAGTTTTCAACCTGTTCTCTTAGCCAATCGACAACAAGGTTAATTCTTCCTTCAACAGTTTTGCTCATTTATACCACCTCTTGTATTATAAGTTTATAACTTTATATTTCATTGTGCTTAACCATATATTCAAATATAGATTTACTGTATATTGCTATATAATAGATTATTATAGCATAATTACTGAAAAGATTTTAAAAAATCTTCTTTTATTATAGATTATTCCACGATTTAATACTAAATAACAAAAAGGTGGCGAAAGAATAGAAATAGAGCCGGTAACTTAACCCACTGCATAAAAAAAGATTTGTGATCTGGATTATAAGTATACTAAAAAAGATATCATTGCTTCTTCAATCAAGTCCTTTAATTGTTTTCCACTAAGAGACTTAATATTTATCCATCCCCTTGAATCGATATTGTATCTGTTTTCCTCTAAAAACTTACCACAAATATATCCATTAGCTGTTTTTCGGTTTAAATCCCTTATAAGTACTCTTCCATTATACTTATAATTAACTTTTCCATTGCTAACGTCATATTTTAAAATATCTTCACCTTCATATAAATCAAGTAGAACTTCTTTTTCTTCAAAAGACAAATGCATTCTTATCCCCCTCTGTATAATTTATATGCTTTATATATTTATTAAATAAATCCATGCAAATTCCTTTGACTAGTTTTGTCATAAAAAGGGAAAAGACCAAGTTTGATGTTGAAGCCTTCTGAATGCTTTCTTTCATCCAATCTTATATCGTTCTATTAAGGCGATACTATCACAGGCTAATCACATCTAATGCATATTCATTAGATAATTTGTATGTATATAAATAGCTACTTTTGTAAATAATGATAATATGCTAAATACACAAAGGTTCTTCCTATTAATTATTTTATGTCCGCGGGGAGTTTCTCCCCGCCAAATCTAAAGGAGATTAAGTCTTTCTTTATCAAATACATTGTTGATTTCCAATAAACGGTACAAATAAAAACTCAGGGGCATCGAACCCCTTCGCCTTGGTCAGATTTTTCTTCGAAAAATGACCTCAAAAAATGTTAAAAGCAGGATTTCTCCTGCTTTATAATTTTTGAAAATATTAAAGAGCCTTAAGGCTCTTAATGAAGATCACGGTATTTTAAATGTCATAAGCATCTACGTCTTCTTCATCAACTACAATCTCTAATCCACCAAATTTATTTGATAAAACATTATATATTAATGCAAACAATGCTCCAAATGCACCATATAAGAAAAACATAACTACGGGGAAAATCGAATACACTCCGCCTATAATTAACACTTCACTGCTACCTGTTGCAATCCCAAATATTAAGGCTATTATTCCACCTAAAATCATTAGCACTACTGGGATAACAGCAAAATATAGAGTAATCTTAAATGCACTTTTGGCTGTAACCTTTTTAACCTCTAGCTTTTTCAAGTCTTTTCCTCCCTTCAATGTTATTTGTACTATTGTTTCTACAAAAAAGGTCAATATCCTCTAACTGTATTTCGCAAGTTTCGACATTTTGTAGTAATATATACGTTTCCCTATACATAGTTTCGGTTACTCCTGACTTTTTTTAATATGTTTACTTAGTATGATGCTATAATAGTTTGTCATCTTCCACTTAATCCTCTCCACATCTCTGTATCCTCTGTTTCTATAATAGTCAATCAAATGATGTGCAGTTTCTGCGGTATCTAATGCTAGCTCTCTTACATCACTCATATTTTTTACATCCTTCTCAATAATGTCCATCATCCTGCTCCCTACTCCATATCTTTGTAATTCAGGTAGAACAGCAAACTGTCCAAACTTTGCCACAAAGTCATTGTTATACCAAATGCTTACGTCAGATGTTTTTGGGCCATACAGTGAAACCGTCGATACTATCTTGTTTTTATGAATACCTACATAGCATTTATAGGCATCCTCTATTCTCTTTAAAGTTATACTTTCATCTTGATAGGTTGCTACATATTTTAGCCCCATATCTTTTAAAGCCTTATAGGATTTGTGCAGAAGTTTCGTTAACTCTTCAATTGAATCTTCCTCGGAAATCAAGCGAAATTCTATACATTCTTTATCATTAAAATGAAAGCTATACAAATCGTTTTGTTTCATTTAATCACTCTCCAATATTAAACTTTTTCTTAATTTTAATTCATCAGTAACAATATCAATTATATAAATTTTGTAAAACTCCTTTGTCTATTATTGTTGAATTTTCGCAGGTTTTGTCAAACGTCAAAAAGAACCACTCTTTAGAGTAGTTCTCTATTTTTCATTCCAGTACAAAAAAAATTACAAGCAGGAGTAATCCAATCCTGCTTTATAATATATCTAGTTAAAAATTAAATAGTGGCGTACTTAAGTATCGTTCACCGTAACTAGGAATAATCACTACTATTTTCTTTCCTTTACCTAGTTCCTTTGCCTTTTTTATGGCTGTATATATAGCTGCACCTGATGATATCCCAACTAGGATTCCTTCTTCAACTGCTGCTTTTCTGGCTGTTTTGAGTGCATCATCATCCTTTACCTTGAATACTTCATCTATTATATATGTATTTAGAATATCTGGAATAAAGCCTGCTCCAATTCCTTGTATTTTATGTGGACCTGGTTTTTCCCCTGATAGCACTGCTGAGCTCTCAGGTTCAACGGCTACGACCTTAACCTTATCTATCTTATCCTTTATTACTTCACCTACTCCAGTTATTGTTCCTCCTGTGCCTACGCCAGCTATAAACATATCAAAGTCATTATCCATTTGATCTAGAATTTCTAAGGCAGTATTCTCTCTGTGGGCTTTAGGATTCGCCTTGTTTTCAAATTGCTGTGGCATAAAATATGATGGATTCTCCTTAACCAATTCTCCGGCCTTATCAATGGCGCCCTTCATCCCCTTTGCTCCCTCGGTTAAAACTAAGTCAGCACCAAAGGCCTTTAAGAGTTTTCTTCTTTCTACACTCATAGTATCCGGCATAACTAATATAACCTTATATCCTTTAGCAGCTCCAATCATAGCTATACCTATTCCGGTATTTCCACTAGTAGGCTCTACGATTGTATTACCTTCCTTTAGGATACCTTCTTTTTCTGCTGCTTCAATCATACTGAGTGCTATTCTATCTTTCACGCTGCTTCCAGGGTTAAAAAACTCTAATTTCAAATAAATCTCTGCACCATCCTTAGGATTTAGCTTGTTAAGCTTAACAATCGGTGTATTTCCTATTAGCTCAGTAATATTATTTACTACCTTCATATTCGATCATCTCCAATTCATAGTATTCTTATCGGAATTTATGGTTTTATTTTATTCTATATTTATTAGTATGTCAATAGTTTAATTATATATATATAGATTCCGGTAAAGACTTTAATTTATCCACATCCAAACCTCCCAGAAACACCGAGTATTTGTGTATGTATAAATTAAGTTTTACTAAGAACTCTATATAGTTTATTTATTAATGCTTTTTTTATGTATCTAAGTTTTATAAACAGGTTAAATTAATAATACGGAGTTTTTCTAATTCATATATACAGAAAGGTCTTTTATGAAAAATAACATGATGAAAATATACATATTAGGGATATTTACTGGTCTATTAAATGGTCTATTTGGTTCAGGTGGGGGAACGCTCTTGGTTCCTGGAATGATATTTCTACTTGGAATAGAGGAGCATAAGGCTCATGCTACAACCATCTCAGTAATTCTTCCATTAGCTATTGTAAGCACCTACATCTATTATAGATCAGGAATAATGTCTTTAGGTATTACTCTAAAAGTAGCTATGGGGGGTGTAGTGGGAGGATATATAGGAGCTAGGCTTCTAAATAAAATTCCAAGTTCTATTTTAAGAAAAATATTTGCTGTCTTTATGATGATAGCAGCCTTTAGGATGGTGTTTTAAATGCTCTTCTCTATTATAGGATTCTTCTCAGGTATCATAAGCGGTATGGGGATAGGAGGAGGTACAATACTTATTCCCGCATTGATATTTTTTACAGATTTAGTACAGCAAGAGGCGCAAAGTGTTAATCTTTTTACATTTTTACCTGTTGCTACTATTGCAATTATAACTCATATTAAAAACAAAAATATTGAAAAGTCTATTTGGTTACCTTTAACCTTAACGGGCGTTATTGGAGCTTTTATTGGTTCAAAGCTTGCTGTAAGATTACCCTCGGATTTTCTTAGAAAAATATTCGGTGTGTTTTTGTTTGTTATGGCTTTATATCAATTCTTTTATAAAGAAAAAAGGAATGCCCCAGAATGACGAATTTCTGCGTTATTTAAAATTCATTCATTCTAAGACATCCGTGGATTGAACTCATCAGATGCTTTTATTAAACCGTCCATTTTTTAATGTAATTGTCTAGCCTAATGCAACTAAAACACAATCATAGTATACATATTTTAGATTTTTTGATTCCGCTAGGTCTATAACATCTTCATCAAAGGTCCCTGGCTGAAACCAAACATAATCTATTCCTGCATTTGCAATATCTTCAACTGCTGATTTGCTTACCTTTGGTGGTACAACCATATCCACACAATCAGGCTTTACTGGTAAGTCAGATATGCTCTTATATAGTCTTTCCCCATCAAGTTCTTCATACTTAGGGTTTATTCCATAGACCTCATATCCTTTATCCTTTAACTTTTTAAAAATCTTATATCCAAATTTAGATTCATTTGGTGATGCCCCTACTACAGCCCAGACCTTCTTCTCTAACATTTCGCCTTTAATTTTTTCAATATTATCCATATACCTATTCTCCCCTCTGTATCTAAATATCGTCTACTTCCTTTATACCCATAAAAAAATAAATTATCAAATACTATTTCCAATACTAAAATTATTATATGAGCAAATTGCATGATTACCACCCTAAAAAACTTACTACTATATCTAGTCTTAAATACTCCAGAGCTATACCACATTTATTATGCAATTTCCTCATATATCTATTCTTCAATTACTTTTCCATCATGAATTATGAGGTACACCTCTTCTTTTTCCTCAATAATGGCTTTTCCATTACTAATATCCGTCATCCTGTTAATAAACTTATTGCTCTTATCGGGCTTGCAATAAACAAAAATATTCACCTTATCATCGTAAACAGTATCCTTAATTATGTATTCACCATTCATTAATTCATTTTGTATTTTACCATGTAACGTATAGTCTATCCTTATCAAATACTCATTATTTATTACCTTCTCAACTACCCTTGCCTCATTAATAGCAAGCTTTGCAGCACTAGTATATGCTCTTACTAAACCACCTGTTCCAAGCTTAATTCCACCATAATATCTAGTCACTACTATTACTAGGTTCTTTATCTCTTTCTTTTTTAACATTTCCAGTATAGGTACACCGGCTGTTCCTGATGGCTCCCCATCATCACTATATCTTTGTACCTCATTGTTTTCGCCTATTATATACACAGGAACATTATGGGTTGCATTCCAATGCTTTTTCTTAATTTGTTCAACAAACTCTATTGCTTCATTTTCTGAAGTTACAGGCTTTGCATATCCAATAAATTTTGATTTATTAATAATTTCTTCAGCCTCAGCATATTGAAGCAGTGTTTTGTAATCTTTAGACATAAAATCACCAACCAATTCTATTATAGTCATGACACCCAGAACTTTAGATAAATTTTACTGAAATAATGAATGCTTCTATATATAATACGATAAACATCTTACATTCTGGAGATTTAACAGCCAACGCTTTTGGGGATGTTGAACCTTTGGAATGTAATAGATTTTTCGTAACTTATATACATTCTTTTAGTAAAATTCATTAATCTTTAAAGTATCATTACTTTGTTATACTTTTTCTTTCATATTTCTATGCAATTTATCCAATACTATATATAACCCTAATCTAGACTTATATATAGGAGCGTGGTCAACGTGCATATAGTTTATCATTGTGTTACTGGATGTCATTCTTCATCTGCAGCTGCTGCAATGCATTTGGATTTATTGCCTATAGATACTAACCCCAGTTATCACGACCTAATAATGGTTCCTTTTTATGATGAATTGGAAGAAACGGACCGTGGTCGATTAGTACTTAGAGGAACAGACAATAAAGGCAATAAGGTTTATACTCTTAGTAGAAAATATATTCCACACCTTGTATTACCAGTAGTTTGTGATACATGGAAAATGTTTAATCAATCTGAAAATGATCTAATACTCATAAACACGCAACCAAGTGTGAATGGTTTTATGAAATTTGGTGGATACCTATCGAGAAAACTAAAGTTCACCAAAGTTGGAAAACCTATTGTTGCTAAGGCCACACTTTATTCTTATAATGATATTGCAGACATAGTAAAGAATACAAAGAACTTACTTAACTAATTTAAATTCAATACATTCTATAGCCTCTAAGTATGCTCTTTTAACATAATCCTTTTGTCCACCACTTTCTAACAATTGATTTAGAACTCTAATTGATGTTTCATTTCCAATCTTTTTAAGGGCTTTAGCGGCGTACTGCCTAACCTGAGGTTTGCGATCATAAAGAGCTTTATGCAAAATAGGTACAGCCTTTTCATCTCCCATTTTGCCTAAAGCAGAGCACACCATTCTTCTAACGTTACCATTATTATGTAATATATCCTTAGTCAATAAACTGAGTAATCTCAGATCCTTTAATTCTCCGATCAACCAGATAAGAACGGCTTTATCCTCAGGATTTTTTATACTTCCATATTTCATTGCTATTTCCTTAATTAATGCCTCAACCTTTTCCGACGGTTCATCATTTATGAATGTCAACCGTTCTTCCTTTGTTAATTCTAATATTCTGTCTAGTAAGCTCTTTTGATTATTTTTAAGTTTAATTTTTCTCAGCTTAATCTTCGCACTAATAATATCCTTTTCTACCTTTTCCATGGGGATATTTCGAATTTTGCTTATTAATTCCATACCCTTTCCTTCCATATACAATAGGTATGTTATGATACAATCATCAATTTTATCTACATTATCCCATGATATTTTAAAGTCAACCATGGTTTATCACCCTTTTACAATACTAATCTTCAACAAGATATTGTCTATATTTATTATAATCTGCTTCACCTAACTCTGTTTCCAAAAATGTTCCATTCGCTTCATAGCTTACATTAGAAACATTAGTTTTTTCATGTAGATATGAGTATATTTCGCCCTTTTCAAAAGGAATAAGCATTTTACACTTTATCATATTATTAAACAAATGACTTTTAATGGATTTTATCAGATCTTCAATTCCATAACCTGTTAAAGCCGATATAGTAACAGATTCCTTAGTCCTTGGCGTTATATTATTATCACCGATATCGCACTTATTGAATGCATAGAGTGTTGCTTTGTTCAGCGCCTTTAAATCCTCTAAAACCCCATTAGTAACCTTAATCTGCATATCATAGTTTTCATTTGATGAATCAATGACATGGATTAACAAATCGGCTTCTATAACCTCATCAAGGGTTGCTTTAAATGCTTCAACTAAATGATGGGGTAGTTTACTAACAAAACCTACTGTATCGGTTAATATGAATTCACTTTTATCTTCTAAAACTATTCTTCTATGGTATGTATCAAGGGTAGCAAATAGTAAATCCTCACAATAAACTTTTTTACCCTCTGTTTCTCCTATACTTAAATCAAGTAGTTTGTTCATAAGTGTGGATTTTCCTGCATTAGTATATCCCACGAGCGATACAACAGGTATTTTATTTTTTTCCTTTGTGACCTCTGAACTTCTCTATTTTTTGCCGACTCTTTAATTTGTCGCCTTATATCACTAATTCTCTCAAGTATCCTTCTTCTATCAAGCTCTAGTTTCTGTTCCCCAGGCCCTCTTGTTCCTATCCCCGCACCAGTTCTGGATAAGGATCTGCCAAGCCCTACTAGTCTTGGAAGTCTATATCTCAGTTGAGCAAGCTCTACCTGAAGCTTTGCTTCCTTTGTGGTAGCCCTTCTTGCAAATATGTCTAGGATTAAGGCGGTTCTATCTATGATAGTCACCTCAATAGCTTCTTCAAGATTTCTAATCTGAGAAGGCGATAGTTCGTCATTGAAAATCACTATATTTGCATCTAGAGCAGTTGCTGCCATCTTCACTTCCTCTGCTTTTCCTTTACCTATAAAGTAAGCATTATCTATCTTATCTTTATTTTGGATAACTATATCAAGCACCTCGGCTCCAGCAGCCCTGGTAAGCTCCTTAAGTTCTTCCATTGATTCCTCAATTGAAATCTCATTTCTTCTTCCAGTATTTATTCCTACCAATACAGCTCTTTGCTGATCATCATTTATAGTTTCATTATTATCCTTTAACAGCATATTTTCATCATCCCTATTCTTTTTTTTATGACACTATATGTATTCATACGATAAACACCTTACGTTCTGGAGATTTAACAGCCAACGTTTATGGTGATGTTGAACCTTCGGAATGTAATAGATTTTTCGTAACTTATCTATATTATAATCCACTTTTCCAATTCTTACATCAAAATTTGGCAGAAATAATATTTTTCTCAAAAAAACTTTATCTTCTTAATATCACAAGACAATGCATTTAAAAGCATAGATTTTGTTCTATTTTTCTTTTGTATCTCCAAGTAATAAGTGCTATAATTGTATATAATTTACAAATCATAGAGATGTTTCTTGTAAAAATTTTATTAACATCTTCTACGATAAAAGATCAAGACGGATATTTGAATTCTTAGGAGGTCGACTGCATGAATGATGATTTTCAAAAAATAAATGATTATAATTATGTAGGATTTTGGCCAAGGGTCGGGGCATCAATTGTTGACTCGCTAATTCTTATACCACTGGTATTCATCTTTTATAAGGGGTATATATATGCTGCTGAGACTCAAGTTGTTTGGCCTTTACTAGTTTTTTTCTGTATTTCTCTTTCATATCAATTGTACTTTATAGTTAAACATGGGGGTACACCTGGAAAACTGATAATGAATATAAGAATAATAGATGAAAACGGAAGTTATCTTTCTCTACAGAAGGCTTTAATACGCTTAATTCCATCAATAATAACTTCTATTATTAATTCTGTGTCGATTTTGGCGATAAGCTGGGAAATGAGAAGCCTAATCTCATCATTAGAAGGACTTATTTCCATTTTTACTCTTGTAGATGTTCTATTTGTAGCATTTACTGCTAAGAAAAGAGCAATACACGATTATATGGCAGGTTCCTATGTTGTCACAAAGGATTCTCTCTTTAACCAAGATGATAGAACACTATAAAGCTAAATACTTATTAGCTCAATTATTATAGGACTTGAACCCAAGCTCACTGGGTTCTTTTTCTGTTCTTCTCTATTATTAATATACCATTATTAAATATGATAACCTAGATATTTAAGGTTGAGTCAATTTTTTAGCATTTTATTCCATTTATATTAAAATTTGGTACTATTTTCCTATTATTTTTTTGGTATTTTATAATATAATAGTACTATAGAGGGGATATTTTACCATATATGTAATTCTTTTGCGCTAAGCATTTAGAACTTTGGGATTGGAGGTGGTAGACTTGGGTTTTTCAGTTTCTATAGATGACAATCACCTATGGAAAGGAGGATAATAAAATGTCTATTATATCTCTTGAAAGTATTGCTACAGGGGTTTTGCTTAGTTGTCTCACTATATATGTGGTGAAGTATATCGAAGTAGCTACCGTTAATATAATAAAAAACAGGAAATTGACTAAAGTTATAATTTCAATTGACATTCTAATATTCATCGTTACTTCTTTGCTACTAATTGATTGGATTGTCTGTAAAATTCAACAGGTTAATACTCTTCTAAAATTACAATAGAGAAGAAATTGGAAATATAATTTATCTAGACTCCCCTCTCCCTTTTGATACTATTGACTAAGTTTACTTTAAATAATCTCAAAATTTCTCTTAACCGTTTTAATTTTGTTATGTGATAAGTATTTGTTTTTATCTGAAAATACTTGAGTTCCCTAGCAAAAAAACAAAGTCTTTTATAAAGATTCTCAAAGTAGATTTTTTGAAACACATAACGGAAATTATAGAGTTATTTATAATTTCCTATGTGTTATAGAAATTAGGGACAAGAAGTCTCTCATTTGTAATTAGTATTTTTCTAATAAAATAGCCTATAGAAAAAATAGTTATTGCTTTTTATTTATTTCTTCCTCTGAGCAACTATATGATATTTATCGTCATCGTCTCCACCCTTCGGTGATACCTCAAACCCATTTTCCTTTAGCATATCAAATAGCAAACCTGAATTATCAGCAGCATTTCTGTCCATCATTATGATTAGTTCCTCGCCTTCACCAATATCCTTTATTATATCCTTAAGCTCTTTACTTGAATTCATACCGACATCTTCATTCAAATTTATAAATCTATCTACCATTTTGACCTCCTATATAGTTTTTTCTCTACTATTTTTTGTATTGTCTATTTTATTATTCTCATTTATTCGGACAATAAAAAATAAGGCAGAAAATCAATCTACCTTATTACATATCTCAATAGTTCTAAATCTATCTCTTCGGTATATCCTCCATCATTTATTAGGTCCCACTTCAATAACATTCTTCAATCTGTCTATAACCCATTTTGATGGTGCTTCTTCATCCATAATTAATATTACAAAATTGTCTGCTAAGGTCTCTTCTGGATGAAAGGTATACTCTGTGTTAGTCCCAATTTTTTCATAAAAATCTTCTAAGTCTCCCTTATTAGCTAAAACCAATTTTCCATTCTCGTAAACTGGTTCAGGTCTTCCATCTACTATTTCTATAGCTAACATTTCATCTACTAGCGTTCTAAAAAAAGAACCTCCATCATAGGCCGATGACGAATAAATAACCGGAATGAAATTATACAGTTTGCTCTGGTAAGTACATTCTATATAATAGTTGTTTAGTGGTGCATCAGGATTAGAAATTTTCAGATCTTTTATTTCACCGGGAAACTCTAACTCCTCACACCTTTTATAGTTTATTATCCCATATAAGTCATCATGTAAATCTTGATTATATCTTGAATATACATGGAAAAGCTCGTGAACTATCAGATTCTTCAATCTCTCATCGCTTGTTTTCTCCACGTAATCTTCAGGTAGTACTATATAAGCGCCTCTTGTATACGCTGCTCCACCTTCCTCCATCCCATTAGTTTTTATAAAACCAATTCTCTCAGGAAGATTCAAATTTAAGTCTACAATCCTTTTATTTATATCTTCTATTGCCCCACTAATTCTTTTCTTTTCTAAGTCATTCCAAGCTAGCACTGCATCTTTATAAAATTCTCTTCTTTCTTCTAAGTTTAAAGCAGTATCTGTCTTTAATTTGGCTTTATAGTCAAACCTGCTAAGTCCTTTTATATACTCATCTTCTGTAGATAAAATATTTACTCCTTCATCTTGATCCAAAAATGATATTTGCGAATCTCTAAGTTTCAAGCCTGTAGATTGTTCTTGCTTATCACTTATATCACATGCTAATAATAATGATGCTGTCTGCAAAATTATTATAAATAAAAATAGACTCCTTTTATTTATAATTTTTTTTACCATAGAAAATCTCCCCTCTTTTCAATCTTGAAATTTATACTAACAATTGAAAATTATATCAATTTCATATCAACTTTTCAAGTTCACCATAGAACCATTTTAGTAATTGTCTAACTCCTTATCAAAAGAAAAACTAGTATGCTAAACAATGAAAAAACATAGAGGCCTTCAATTATGCCCCCAAGCTTACTTCCCGTTTTTATCAGTGGTATAGACAATTTTTTGTTCAAAATAGAGTACAGACTCATATAAATATCATATTTTTTCAAATTCTTATGCAGACCAATTTTCCTTAGTATTAATGGTAAAGTGGATATCGGAACTCCACTATTAGTAAATATATCAGCTAAGTATAAATGGCTGAAATAACCTATAAAAAAGGCTCTAGCAATACCATAGATATGTAATCTTTTTTCTAAATATCCTACTCCAACAGTTACTAATATAATACCCGCTGGTGAATGTAAAAAAGTTCTATGCGGAAATATAGCTATAACTAGAAATATGATTCCCCATACTATCCCCTCGATATTTCCTCCACTTAAATATACACATATCCCTCCAACACTCAAATATACAATCGTCATAAAAATCTTTCTTACCCTTGCTGCACCAGTGTTTATCGCCTTTAATCCATCTGTTAAGACAGGTATGTAGATACGCTCACCTACTTTTACTCCATTGAAGGCTAGTACAAGTAATACAGCTATACTAACTATAAGAGCCTTTGAGAAGTTGCTTTTATAGTACATATATGCCCCGATCGATATCACAATTATACTAAAAAATGTAAAGGCAAATAATTGTTTTAACAGTTTCTTAGAATTATTTATAAGCCTATTTGATGTTTTAAAAATTGGATTTCTATTGTTTATTATACTATGGTCAGAATCAGCATCTGGAAATATTGCACCCATTGCTGCTGCCAAAATCCCTATAATCATTGTTTTGCTATCGGTAAAATTTAATATTGTAAATGCAGGTATAATACAGAGCATAAGATAATATAACACCCCTAGGGCGTAGTGGGTTCTTCCCATCATAAAAAATCACTCCACAGAATATATACGTTAAGGATATCCAATTCCTGATTTTCAGAAAAAATTTTCTCCAAGAGATAACTTCAAACAAAATAGCTGAAACCATAGAACCTGAGGCTTCAGCTTATTATTATAACTATATAATTTGCGTTGTCAACTGTTAAAGCGAACAGCACTAGTAAGTATTGTTCTTTCTTAGGCTGTTGCACTTACTCTCTTTCTTATTTTCCTGATTAAATTGATTATTAATACTTAACAGACACTCCGCAAAGCTTTTTTCACTGTCTTTATTAGCTTTCTTGCTTTGTACATGGTTATGCTTCTTTTTTAACGACAAATCTGGATATAAAAATGTTGCCATCACTCTCACCTTTAAAACTCCTTTTTTCTCTTTTATTATAGAGTTCGTATTGGTAATAGTTTTTTGGTACTTCAAAAGGAAGATTTTCTTAATATTCCCTTTACATTCTTCCTATTCTATCTATTATCCAGTTCCTTCGCTAATTTAACCATTTTAATAAATTCAGCTCTATATCCCTCAATATCCTCTCCCTTATTCTTTTCAGCTAGTTCAATAGCTTGGTCGTAGCTTGAATCACCTTTAAACTCCGAGTCTCTTAACAGCATTCCAAATTCAGCCACTGAACTTGCAAAGTTAAAATCCGCTGAAACTTCTTCAGATATTTGACTCTCTGGAATCGGTAGTTCTATTAGTTTACTTACTTCACCATCAGGTTCCTTATATCTCAGTTTTATATGAATCAAGTCACTGCTATCTTTTAATTGTGAGTTTTGATATTTTAGTTCATCTGTACCTTGTATTTCTTCATCTAAACCAACGGGAATTAGCTCATAGAAAACCGTTACAGTATGACCAGATCCAATTTCTCCTGCATCCTTTTTATCATCATTGAAATCTTCATTGTTTAATAATCTATTTTCGTAACCTACCAACCTATAGGCCTTTACCTTGTTAGGGTTGAATTCAATCTGAAACTTCACATCCTTAGCAATTGTAAACAATGTTGACCCCATCTCGTCTACCAATACTTTTTTTGCTTCCAATATATTATCAATATATGAATAGTTGCCATTACCTTTATCAGCCAATAGTTCTGCCTTGGAATCCTTAAGATTTCCAGTTCCAAATCCTAAAACACTTAGAAAAACTCCATCGTTTCTATTTTTCTCAATAAGTCTAGTTAGTGCTCCATCACTGGATGGACCGACATTGAAATCGCCATCTGTTGCCAGTATTATTCTATTGTTTCCATCTTTAATAAAGTTTTCTCTAGCTATTTGATAGGCAAGCTTTATTCCCTCACCACCGGCGGTAGATCCTCCAGCATGCAGGTTCTCGATTGCATCTATTATTTTATCCTTGTTGCTTCCATCGGTTGAATCTAGAACAACTCCTGCTGCTCCAGCATAAACCACTATTGAGATTTTGTCACCCTCATCTAACTGGTTAACCAACATTTTAAATGAAGATTTTAACAAAGGCAGTTTATCTTGTTCATCCATTGAACCCGATACATCTATTAAAAATACTAGGTTGCTCGGCGATCTTTTTTCACTATCAATCTCCCTACCCTTTAATGCTACCATAGCTAAATTGTGCTTGCTATCCCATGGACACTTGCTAATCTCATTTATTATAGCAAATGGTTCATCTTTCTCTGGCTTGGTATAGTCATAGGTAAAATAATTGATCATTTCTTCGATTCTCACCGCATCCTCTGGAGGCATTTCTCCATCCATTAAAAACCTACGAACATTACTATAGGATGCAGTATCAACGTCGATAGAAAATGTTGATAGTGGATTTTGCAAAGACAACTTAAATCCATTTTCCTTTATATTTGCATATTCTTCTGTATTCATCTCCTCTTGTTCATAGATCGGTTCAGAATACTTGTTATCTGCCAGCCCATTATCATATGCAATTTCCTTTTTAGCTTTTTCTTGCTTTGGTGCAACCGGATTATCCTTTTTGCTGGCACAAGATGCTAATAAAAAGATAACCATAATTATTGATACTAACCTCAATACTCTTTTTCCCATAAATGCCCCTCCTCTAATTAAAAAAGATAACTTAATCAATATTTAATGCTTCCATTTTGTTCCTTATTTATTAAGACGATTTAAATTTTAAAATGTTCCGAAGTTTTCAAAAATAAACTATAAAAAAACTAATGGCAAAAATTCTACCATTAGTTTTTTTAACCCAAATTCAATAATGTAAAACTAGTTTTTTCATCATAAAGTCGTTTAGCATCAACTTCTAATATTTCCTGTACAATTGCTTCACAACAAATCCAAGACTTAACACCATTGCGTAGGCAGCCCATAATTGTATTTCCTGATCTACCTAATGCACCATGAATATGTAGAACTGGATTTTCATTTTTATCTGGAGCTATCACGCCGATTGCAATTGTTTCATGTGCCTCATATATAGGTAAATCCATTGGTTGAGGTGGATTGGCCGATGTTTTACGAGGACCTACAATAACCTCACCCTCCATTAGGGTTCCAAGCATACTTACATGTGCTGTAGAAATATTGTTATCCATTGCAAATTGTTCTATACAATCTGGTATCATGTCACCTTCTTCAAGGCGAAGCATAAATACCCTGCCTAGCATTCCCTCTGTAGATTTCAATTTTAAAATCCTCCCCCTTAAACCCATATTATTTATAGAAAATTCAAAACTCTGCTGCGTCCTTTTGTTTCCAAGGCATTCATCAAATTCTCGACGTACTGTTCTAGTATGCCTTCGAACTTGATAAACACCTTAGAAATCAAAACTACTTGCATATTTTTAAACTTTCTATGAATAGTCTGGGTTAAAAATAGTAGCTATATTATACCATATCTAAATTTTCTAAAAAATGAAAAATAACCAACATCTTTAAAAGTCGATGTTGGTTATTTTTCATTTTACAAGTATTAAATCCTATTTATACATTTTATCAATTGTTCTTTGAGTCTCTTCATCCTCAAGGAATTCATCAAAGGTAACTTGCTTATCAAAAATTCCATTTGGAGTTATTTCAATAACTCTATTTGCAATTGTCTGAATAAATTTATGGTCATGGGATGTAAATAGCATCGTTCCTTTAAAAGCTGTTAGACCATTATTAACTGCTTGAATAGATTCTAAATCAAGATGATTAGTTGGTTCATCTAGAATCAACACATTAGCACCTGAAAGCATTAATCTTGAAAACATACATCTAACTTTCTCTCCTCCAGAAAGTACACTTACATCCTTTAATGCTTCATCACCTGAAAATAACATCTTTCCTAGGAAACCCCTAATAAAGGTTTCTGACTTTTCAACAGAATATTGTCTTAACCAATCTATTAAATTCAAATCAGCACTTTGGAAATACTCTGCGTTATCCTTAGGTAGGTAGGAGCTCTTTGTTGTAATTCCCCACTTAAATGTACCTTCATCCGCTTCCATTTCACCCATTAAAATCTTAAACAAGGTTGTCTTTGCCATCTCATTTTTTCCAAGTAAAATTACCTTATCTCCCTTTGCGAGGGTAAAAGAAACGTTATTTAAAACCTTTACTCCATCAATAGTTTTACTGATTCCATCAACTATTAAGATGTCTTTTCCGGCTTCTCTATCAGGTGTGATTCCAACAAAGGGATATCGTCTTGATGAGGGCTCAATATCATCAATAGTGATTTTATCTAATAATTTTTTTCTAGAAGTTGCCTGCTTAGCTTTAGAAGCATTAGAGCTAAATCTTGCTATAAAGGCTTGAAGTTCTTTTACTTTGTCTTCCTTCTTCTTGTTTTGATCCTTCATTAATCTTAATGCTAACTGGCTAGATTCATACCAAAAGTCATAGTTCCCAACGAATAATTTAGCTTTACCAAAATCTATGTCCAGCATGTGTGTACATACCTTATTTAGAAAATGTCTATCATGGGAAACAACAATAACCGTATTTTGATAGTTTATTAAAAACTCTTCTAACCAGGTTATCGTTTTGAAATCCAAGTGATTTGTAGGCTCATCTAACAAAAGAATATCTGGATTACCAAATAAAGCCTGCGCTAGCAAAACCTTAACCTTATCACTACCCATTAATTCTTCCATTTTCTTATAGTGTAGATCTTTATCTATTCCTAGACCTAATAATAACTTCTCAGCATTTACCTCTGCTTCCCAGCCATCTAACTCAGCAAACTCAGCTTCTAATTCTGATGCCTTGATTCCATCTTCCTCACTAAACTCTTCCTTTTGATAAAGGGCATCTTTTTCTTGCATTATTTCATAAAGTCTTTTATATCCCATGATAACGGTATCCAAGACATTATATTCATCAAATTCAAAGTGGTTTTGCTTTAGAACAGCTAATCTTTCACCCGGTGTTATAGATATATCACCTGTATTTGGCTCAATATCTCCAGAAAGAATCTTCAAAAATGTTGATTTCCCTGCACCATTTGCCCCTATTACACCATAACAATTTCCTGGGGTAAATTTCACGTTTACATCATCAAATAGTTTCTTATCTCCAAATCTTAGTCCAACGCCTGTAACTGTAATCAATTTAATTTGTTATACAACTATATAGAATATATTCATGTATCTACATTTTAACTTTTGAATATTCTATCCTTCAAAGATATTCAAGAAATTAAGACACAAAAAATTTATTGCCCTTTCTATATCTGTATAACATCCTCCTCTCAGTTTATATAACTAAAAAATTGCCCAACTCATTGCGCAATTTTTAAATCAACTCATTCTATTATACATTCTTTACGAAGATAATTGAATACTTTTTTAAACAATCTTTTAAACTAACTATAATAGTCCTTATTCCTTATATTATTATAGTTATTATCTCTCATTTATAGCCTTTCTTTTATTTCCATTTTGTGTTAATATAGTTTAAAAATACAAAGGAGAAATTTATATGAAGCTAGCAATTTTTGACTTTGATGGTACGATTCTCCCCAAAGACACTTTGCCATTTTTACTTTCACAATGGTATCATAATAATTATTCAAAAACTAAATTGATGAAGGTATATCTACCTCTTATACCTTTATATTTAATCTATAAATTTGGAGTGAGTTCAAGACTTACCAAAGAGGAGATGCGAATAAAGGCATTGCATGGCTTTAATAGTATATTTGTTGGTATGACAGAGAAAGAAATTGTTGAATATTTCTCAAAAACATGTCAATCTATGAAGAAGTTACTAAATGAATCCGTTGTTCAGGAAATCCGAAAAGCTAATGATTCAGGCTTTCATACCGTAATTCTTTCAGGATCATATAGCATATTACTAGAAATGCTTGGAAAGTATCTAGGTATAAACACAATTATTGGTACTGAAATGTACTTTAAGGATGGCATATTTGATCATGATAAGGGACTTGATCTGATAAGCGGTTCATCTAAGGTCAAAAGGCTATGTGGTTACTTTGACAACCAACAAATTGATTGGACTAACAGCTACGCCTATGCTGATAGTTATACCGATCTTGAATTATTGGAATTAGTTGGAAATCCTATAATCGTTAATCCTGATGAAAGATTAAAGTCTGTAGCCCTCGAAAAAAAGTGGAGACTAATTTCTTAGTGCTAATCTTTTGATAAACAATTTCTATACTACTATTGATAATTAGAGACATTATGGGATTATCTTGATAATCCATAATGTCTCATTTAGAATCTTTAGTTCTCTTTATCTAGGTAACAAAAATAATATGGTAAAAAAGTGACAAATACTTCCTCCCAATACGAAAAGATGCCAAATGGCATGATGATATTTTATCCTTCGCCAAACATAAAAGATTGTTCCTACTGTGTATGAAGCCCCACCTGATACTAAAAGTATTATGCTGGTTTTGTTCATAGCCAGTAATAAAGGTTTAATAGCAAATATAATCAGCCATCCCATAACTATATAGAGAATAGTAGAAAATATTACAAACTTCTTTACCCAAAATACTTTAAATATAATCCCAACAAGGGCTATTCCCCATACAATACCAAATATCGTCCAGCCTAAATAGCCTCTCAGCGAAATCAAAGTTAATGGTGTATAGGTTCCTGCTATTAACAAATATATTGATGAATGGTCAAAAATCTCGAAGATATTTTTCACCTTTCCTTCAGGAAAGCTATGATATAATGTCGACGATAGGTACAGCAATACCAAGGTGGATCCATAAATACTAAAACTTACAATATACCATACATCTCCATAAATTTTGGCAAATACAACTAGAACACATAGAGCCGCAATAGCTAGTCCTAACCCAATTCCATGTAAAATAGCATTAGTAATTTCTTCACCCTTTGTGAAGCTTTCTATATTATCCATTTCCTTCTCCTTGTCATAGAATTCATATTCAAAAAAATTATAACAACTCTTCTTTTGTACATTTATTCGATATAAGTAAATTGTACATTTCCTATTATAACATGATTTTAAAATGCTAAGCCTATATTACATACAAAAAAAGGTAGTGTTTCACCTCTACCTTCTAAAGAATATGGTATTACTACTGGTTCACAATCATATTCTTCTTATATATTCCTAAACCCGCTTCTTCTCTATAGTATTTTAAGAAGAAAAATGAAATAGTTATTGTTAGAAATTCTGCTATAGGAGTAGCTAACCATATTCCATTTATGCCATTGAATTTTGGTAAAATCAACAGACCTAAAATTATAAATATCAAGCCTCTGCATAAGGTAATGATTGTAGAGATTTTTGAGTATTCAATTGCTTGAAAATAGATCGCTATTACCATATTGCAACCCATGAACAAATAGTTCAAAAAGAATATTTTTATACCGCTTGATGCAATTTGTATTACTTCTGGATTATTCTTTAAAAACAACATTACCATTTGCTTACTAAACAACAGTCCTGACAAGCAAAAGCCTATTCCTAAAATCACAGCTATCTTGATGGTCAATTTCAGTGTTTCTCTTACTCTTTCTTCTTCATTTGCCCCATAGTTATAGCTAATTATTGGTTGTACCGCCTGAGCCGTTCCCATAAAAATCATTAACATTAATGGGTGAATATAATTGATTATACTATAGGCGGAAACCCCTATTTCCCCTAACATTCTCATCAAAATCAAATTATGGACTATAGTAACTACAGAAATACATATCTCCGCTAAAAAACTCGGAAGTCCATTTTGAAAGATTCTTATAATATCTTTTTTATAAAATTTTGTTTTAACGAATTTTAGCTTTCCCTTTTTTAATAGAAAGTACATTAATAAAATGATCATTCCTATGAAATTTCCCGCTCCAGTTGCTATTGCTGCACCTTTAATTCCCCAATGTAATTTGAAAATAAACAGGTAATCCAATGTGAAATTAATGACACCTCCAAGGACCATACAAAACATTGCCAACTTTGGAGCTCCATCATTTCTCGTAAAGCAATTTAGAGTATTTCCTAATGTGAATATTAATGAAAAACATAAGATTATTCTCATATAATCCATTACTAAAGGAAGTATTTTATCGTTGGCTCCTAAAGCGTATGAAAGCTTCTCAATATTTAGCAGACCCAAAATTGTAATAGTTAACATTATAACTACTGACAACACCATCGATTGGGTAAATATACTACTTGCTTCATCTTCTTTACCTTGGGCCAACTTGATAGAAACAATTGTAGACCCTCCAAGTCCAATTAACAAACCTATACCGGTAAACACAGTAAAAACCGGTACGACAATGTTTATTGCTGCTAATCCATTACTACCTATGCCACGTCCTACAAATATTCCATCTATAACAACATGTAATGCCATTACCAGCATCCCAGTAACTGTTGGAATAAAATAATTTAGGAACAATTTTGAAACCTTATCATTTCTTAAATCTAAGCTATTGTTCATAAAAAAACAACCTCCTTACCAATAGGTTCTAGAGGTTATTATAAACCTTATAGCAACCATAAGGTCAAGAATTATTTTATTGGCACTTGAATTTCTAGAAAAAATTCTTCTTCATTGGCTATTACAGATGTATCAATTAATGAGATTTCAATAGCATCACCTGTAATTGTGTAATCATTTTCATCTAAGTATTTGAAAAGCTTTCTATATGTTTTATAGGTTTCCGAAAGCAATCCTTTATGATATATGCATGCATATTTATTAGTAGGCAATACTCGGATAGATTTACTATTTGTTGACGCATTGTCATCTACAAAGAAATATACTGCCTTAAACTTATCAAAAATATTATTTTTTAGACTTTCTTTAGATATTATTACTCCAATGTCGCCAGTAAAAAGCAAAGAGCTTTTTTTATATAAATTTTGTAATTGATTTACATATAACATAAATTCTTCATCTGGGATCAATTTATTATTCGTATTAATAGCTGCAATTTTTCGTTCCGGTAGCTCTTTTATTTCGATCTCATCATAACTATCTGTATTAATGTAATTTCTAATAATTTCAATTTTTGTATCAAGTTTATCCTCTATACTGGTATATTCTTTTATCTTAATTTCAACTATCTCTTTTTGATTTTCAAGCATGCTTAGAATATTATTAATATCCATTTTTTCTAAATGATCTTTGATATCAGTTAAACTCATTCCTAAATATTTTAGATATTTTATCGTCTGTAGTTTTTCAAATTGATCTATCGAATAGTATCTATATTTATTATTTTCATCTATTTTTTTAGGCTTTAAAAGACCAATCTTATCATAATATCTTAGAGTTTGTGTTGATGTATTATGCATTTTTGCCATTTCGCCTATTGAAAACTTCATTTCGCTATCTCCTTCTTTAGTAATAACCCCTCATCAACAATCCAGCAACAAAATAACTAATATAGGGATTTAAATAAAGACCTTAATTTATACATCTCCAAAACTCCCGGAAACACCGAGTCTTTGTATATGTATAAATTAAGTTTGACTATGCAAACCCTATACTATTTATCAAATTCCATTTTCCAACTATAATAATTATTTTCTTTATTTTTCTCATAGGTTAAAATAGCGTCGAACTCATTTCCTTTTTTACTTGTTAATCCTTTTACTTTTACCTTGCCATCGGCTAGCAGCTTTTTTACCATTGTCTTTGTTGTCTTTTTCTTCATTGAAGCTAAATATTTATCGTTTTTCCATATAACAAATTTGCATCCGTTTCTCCAGTTACTACATCCAAAGCCCTTTTTGCCCTCAATAATATTATGACCGCATGCAGGACATTTGCCAAGAATCTCTACATCTGCCATGTCTGCAGTTTTTTCTTCGCCATTTGCTCCAACGATTAACTCGCCTGTATCAGCTACAATCTTATTTACACCCTCTTTAGTAAATGTAAAAATATACTTCAAAAAATCACTTTTTTTGAATTTTCCTTTCTCTATATCCGATAGTGTTTTCTCTAATCGCCCTGTATAGTCTAAATCAAATAGTTCTTTTATAGGAAATGTCTCTACCAGTTTAACACCTTTATCTGTTGCATATAAAGATTTTCCCTTGGCACCGATATATTTAGTTAGCTTTAGTCTCTTTATAGTATCAGCCCTCGTGGCGGGTGTCCCAATAGAATATCCGCTCAAAATTGCCTGTAACATCTCTTCGCTATCCTCTTCATCCTTCTTTGAAACTTTTTTCCCACAGTTCTCCATAACCTTTAGGAGAGTTTTTTCTGTATGGGGCTTTGGTGGAGTGGTCTTCTTTGTCTCGACTTTAGCACCCTGTACTGTTACAATTTCACCCTGCTTAACATTTGGCAGCAATTCATCCTTGCCTGATGTTCCTTCTATTTTCAACCATCCCTCTTCCACTAGGATCTTACCCTTTGAAATAAATAATCTATCTCCACCTTGAGTTTCTACCTTAGTAACGATTTCAGTATGGTCAAATTCAGCTACTGGCATAAATTGAGCAATGAATCTATTTTTAATAGCACTATATACCTTTTTTTCGTCTTCAGTTAAGTTCTTAGGTATAACATAAGTAGGAATAATAGCACTGTGGCTTTCTACCTTTTTATTATTGAATATTCTTGAAGAAGTACTAAATTTGATTTCATCTTCATAGGGCAGCCCTTTCTTCAAGGTATTTAGGACTTTTTTAGCCTTATCCTTCAGGCTCTCTTCCAAAGCCAGACTTGCCGTTCTTGGATAGGTAATAAACTTCTTTTCATATAAAGCCTGAGCTACTTTTAACACTTTGTCGGAAGTCCACCCTTTGTACTTGCTTGTTATAAATCCCTGAAGGTTTGATAAGTTGAATAAAAATGCAGGATATTGTTTTTTCCTTTGTTTTTTCTTTTTTATGATCTCTCCTTGCTTCATTCTTATCTCTTTGGCTATCTCCTTTAGCCTTTCCTTATCTTTAAATTTATCATTTTTCCCTTCATAGTATGTCCCATTGTACTCTGCTGTTTCATTTTCAAACTTTGCCATCAATTTATAATAATCTTCGGGAACAAATTTCTCAATTTCCTTATCTCTATCATAGATTATTTTAAGAGTAGGTAACAACACACGTCCTATATTTAAAAGATTTCCCTTACCCCTAGCATACTTTAATGTAGCTACCGACGTAAAGTTTATTCCTATAACCCAATCAGCCAATTGCCTACTTAACCCTGCATCCTGTAGTGTCTTCATTTCTTCGTTAGTTCTTAGCTCATTCATACCTCTGTGAATCTCTTCTGGTGTCCATTCGTTTATAAGCAATCTATAAATAGGCTTATTAACCTTAAGATAATGCCAAATCAAGGTGCTAATCACTTCACCTTCCCTATCATAATCCACTGCTGAAATGATTTCTGTTACATCATTTCTTTGTACAAGGCTGCCTATAATTTTTAACTGTTTATACGCTCCAGAATCTTGCTTATTTTTGTTTTTGGAGCTTGACTTAACCTTATATTGGAACTTTTCAGGTATATATGGGAAATAGCCCATCCTCCATATCTTCATCTTCTGATCATAATCCTTACAATCATAAAGCTGAAGTAAGTGTCCAAAGGCCCAAGTTATTATGTATCCATTACCTTCTATATATCCATCTTTTCTATTCTTACACCCAAAAGCCGTGGCAATGTTCCTTGCTACCGATGGCTTTTCTGCTAATATTAATTTGCTCATTGTAGTCCCCTTCTTACATTCTTAATGTTTTATATTAGTACATTCTTGTCCATAACTATTTTACCATATAGACTTACTATTTCTCTATCGGATATTTGACCTATAGAGATTCCAGTAAAACTATATATAGAAATCGCAATAAATCTTTTACATTTTGAGTCCTCAAATAGCCCTGAAGCGTTGGCTATTTAAGAAATCAAAATATAGATTTATAAGTGCGTTCTATATATATTATTCTACTAACATTTTAACAGCATTATAGTAATCCGCCAAATTTGTAATATATTTTTACAGACTTAATATATTTAATTATATATATGGATTATGAAAGGAGCAAGTTATGGATTATCAGCAACCTTCAATCGAGCCACATCTCACAACCATATCCTTAGATCCTGAAAATCAAGGATGTCCCATTCACTTTATAAATGAATGGATTACTCCAGAACAATTATTCTTTTTGAGGAACCACTATGATTACCCCCAAATTACTCCTATGTTTTTTACTCTTCCATTTTATGGCTTAGTTCAAACTCCAGGCTTTTTTCATTATCAACAGCTACTTACTATGCCTAATAAAACAATAGTATTTCCTTTAGAGTGTTCTGGAAACAAAAGGAAGGATTTTAAGCCTGACACCTTTGGAACTCAATGGGATGATGGCGCAATAAGCCAAGGTTCATGGACAGGGGTCCCTCTCCGCAATCTTTTGTCCATCGTTGGGGTAAAGCCCTCAGCTAAGGAGATAGTATTTGAAGGACATGACTTTGGAAAAATCGTAGGATTAGATGGTGAACATTCCTTTTCAAGAAGTCTTCCACTAGAAGTTGCCCTCCATCCAGATACAATCATCGCCTATGCATTAAATGGAAAGCCTATTACATATAAGCATGGATATCCTATGAGGTTAATTGTCCCTAAATGGTATGCTATGGCTTCAGTGAAATGGCTTAAGAAAATAACAGTTATTGATCATCCCTTTGAAGGTCCATATCAAAAACTTGACTATCAGTATTTTCCCAAGGAGGATAATGATGAAGATGGCGTCCCAGTAACGATTATGAAGGTCAACTCCATTATTCAGCAACCATTACCCCAGTCAAGGTTAGATACTGGAATACATAATATTTATGGGATTGCTTGGACTGGTGAGGGAGTAATTGGCAAAGTAGAAATTAGTTTTGACAAAGGTGATACTTGGCAAAAAACTCATTTAAAACAAAACCCTGGCCATTCTTATTCATGGAGCTTTTGGTCTTATAAGTGGAATGCATCAATAAAGGGACAATATACTATCATGGTACGGGCAACGGATACTACGGGAAGGGAACAGCCTTTCAAAGTTGAATGGAATAGACTTGGGTATGGATATAATGGTGTATCAGTAATTAATTTAGAAATTGTTTAATTGTATTAAATCCAGATTATTCATATTTGATTTTTTGAAATTCTATATGAATAATCTGGATTTTAAAATTCTTTTTCTATTCTTCTCTCTTTGATACTACAATAAATCGATGATTAAGATTTTTTATCTCTTCTATGATTTTTTCTCAGTTGCATCTTAGTTTCTACAACATATAAAAGATTCAGCAGTCCATCGCCTATACAAGCAATCATAACAAGATTTCTCATCATCCGTTATTAATTCTTCCTCAACATCATGAGTAAAATTACAGCATATACTTGCGGCTTTCACTGCCGAATTCCAATCCTCCTTACCTCCTCGAAAAACCCTTTGATCTTTTTTGTTTCTATAAAACACTTATATCATCTCCAAAACTTCTTAATTGCTTTTTGCTACAGCATCTGTATAATTTTCCACCTTCATCGGTTTCTTCTTCAAAAACTAATAGAACAGATTTCCCGTCTTTGATTACAGTCTTTGTTTTCATACCAAAAAGTATTTGCTCACTATCCTTCAATATTTTCTTATCTAAACTCATAATCAAATCAATTTCCTTGTACCTATAGAGTTCTGAAGCTTTATATACATCGTTGGGATTGGCAAATGATAAGTTTCCTCTAAATTGCCCATCATTTCCACTTAACCGAAGTCCTGTTCCTGCCAAAGCACCTATTACGCCTAGACCTGTTCCACCATGCTCAGATAGATGTATGTTTAAGTCTTTAGCTAATTTATATGCCTCTTCCTTTGTTAAAACCTCTTTCTTAGCTCTTTTCCCAAATTCTATTACATCTTTTTTGTTTTGCAGTTCATCCATATTTATTATACACAAGCCAGGATCAGAACCCTTTGCGTGCTCTTTCTCTAAAAATTCTCCCCCAAAGTTAATAATTTCATTGAAGTATTTTTTATCTATTACAGCTGCAAAACACATAGAACTATTATGAGAAGTATAGGGTATATCCTCATGAAGTAATAGCTGATGTCTTGTGATTCTTTCACATTTACCCCAGCCTTTTTCTTCAATTGCTACCGTAATAGCCTGTGCTAAGGAACCAGTTCCTTTACCCTTTTCTAAATCATCGGTATCGTCGATACAAAGTAGAATTTTCATGCTTCTCCCCCTATACTATCTTTTCTTTGGCTTTCTCATTCCCTTTCCTGATAATATCTGCTTAACTTGGTCTTCGCTTAAATCATAGCTAAAAAATTCATGATAAAATTTCTTTGTTTCAGCTGAGATATCTATATCTTGAAATTTGTCAGGATATAGTGTTTGAGCCGTCCATAAAATTGCTAAAGGAGTCTCAATAGAGGTTGGATGTCCCCATCTTGAAATACCATTAGGTAATAAATAGACTTTATCTTTCTTTACGGCTTCAACTTCTTTAAATTGATTCTTGGTCTTCAAATATAAATCTATTCCATCGCCATTTGCAATAATCGCTTCAGGATTCCATAGACAAATTTGCTCAAAGCTCACAAAAAATTTACCATCTACCAACTTTAATGAATCTTCTAATGTTCTTCCTTGGTTCTCTTCACTAGATACATTTTTTGCCCCTGCAATTTTTGTCCATTCTGCCGGTAGTGTACCAGATGAGTCCGTTCTTGCAACCTCATTAATTGCATGATAAATCCTAATTCTATCTTCATCTGGAATATCTTGTATCCTTTCTGTTACTCTAGCTATACAATCATCATAGTATTTATTAAATGTCTTTGCTCTTTCTTCTTGGCCAATCGCTTTGCCTATCATCTCTACAGCATATTGCTGTTGTTCTATAGTTTTGTATTCTACAATGAGGTATGGAATTCCCAATTGGTTTATCTTCTTCTGAGTTGCATGGTCATTTATAACGTCAGTACTAAAAAAAACCACATCTGGATCAGCTTTAATTAGTTCTTCAATATTAAAATGTCCTCCCCCCTTAACTATTACCGCATTTTTTATTGGCGGAGATATTTCATTTAAAACTTTATCTCTTGTTAATCCGTTGGATATAGCAACTATTTGATTTCCTTTGCCCAACATCGTTACAATATGTCCTGAAGTTGCAAAGATACTAGCGATTCTTTCTACATTTTTAGGAACCTGTACCTCCCTACCAATACAATCTGTTATAGTAATCATTTCCTGATTTGAACTAGCATCCGTAACACTCTTTTCCATTTTGCAAGCAGTAAATGTGATCACTATAATAATAAGGTGAGTAAGTATTAGCTTGTTTCTTCGATTTTGTATTCTTCCCACTTTTTCACCTTCCTTCTTGTAGATAATGGTACTATAAACTTTGATTCTTCATAGCTGTCATCTTCATATGATAGTATCTTTACATCCATGTTAAAAATTTTATGCATATTTTCTTTTGATAAAACCTCACTAGGTGACCCTACTGCTTTAAACCTTCCTTCGTGAAACATCGAAACAAAGGTTTTAATTCCACTATTTTCAAAATAGAAAGCGTGATTAGGAAAATGAGTTGCCATTATGATTGCCAGTTTTTTTTCTCTCATCAGATCTACAATAGTTTCTAAGATAGTATGTTCATGCTTGAAATCTAAATGTGATGTGGGTTCATCCATAATCATAACTGGGCTTTGCTGAGCTAAAGCTCTAGCTATCATTATCATTTGAGCTTCTCCACCACTGAGTTGTGTATAAATACGTTCTTTAAAGTTGCTCATTCCAACCGTTTTTAAGGCTTGTTCAGCTATTTCAATATCTTTCTTTCTAGGTGAAGAGAATATAGATGTATATGCGGCTCGTCCCATCAAAACAATTTCCATAACCCTATAGGGAAAAGTCATACTCTGTGATTGTGGCACATATGAAATATGCTTTGCAACTTGATGGGGTTTTAATGACTTTATGGATTGTCCCTTTAGCACCACCTCACCTTGTTTTAGAGTATTAATACCTAAAATACAGTCAAGCAATGTGGTTTTTCCACATCCGTTAGGTCCTATTAAACAAAGGATTTCTCCGGGATTTAGATGAAAATTAATATCCTCAAAAACATTTTTTTCTTTATAAGCAAAGGTCGCATTTTCAACCTCAATAATTTTCAATTTACCACCCTCCCCCCTTTGTTTTTCTGAGTAAGTAAATATAAAAAGGTCCCCCAATAAGGGCTGTCAAAATATTAAGAGGCAATTCCGTTCCAGTGAGTATTCTTCCTAAACTATCAATTGCAATTAGAAAACATGCTCCAAGTGAAAGGCTTGCTGGAAGTAAAAGTCTATTATCATTCCCTACAACCATCCTTCCTATATGGGGAATAATTAAACCAATCCATCCAATTGTGCCACTTACACATACAGCCCCTGCCGTTGCCATTGAAGTACATAATACTACAACTATCTTTGTTAACCTTACGTTTAAACCCAAGGTATGCGCTTCCCTATCCCCCATGGATATTACATTTATACGCCATCGTATCATTATGAGTCCTATAATCCCTAGCATCATAGGTACCATAGCAATCACAATATCCTGATAGCTTGCCCTTGCTAGACTACCCATCAACCAAAATACTATTGTTGGAAGTTGGTCATAGGGATCTGCTAAATATTTTACGAATGAAAGTAATGCAACAAATATAGATGATACTACAATTCCTCCTAAAACCAACATAACAGCTGGAGTTTTATTATATATCCTTCCTGTCAAATAGCTTAAAAACACCGCTAAAATTCCAAAGCCAAAGGCAAATATGTAGGTTAAGTATATATTGTTAAATATAACAACTGATAGCGCTGCACCAAAACCGGCACCAGCATTTACGCCTAAAATACCGGTATCCACCAAGGGATTCTTGAATAGCCCCTGCAGAGCACCACCGCTAATGGCGAGACTACCTCCAACCATTAATCCTAATATTGCCCTAGGCATTCTTAGGTTCCAAATGATGGCCTGCTGCATACTAGATATACCTGGTATATCCTTGTCTGATTTTAAAACCAATATCTTTACGACATCTAAAAGGGATATTGGATATCTACCAATAAACAGAGATATAAACATAAAAAGAGCAGGAAGAGTAAATAACACAGTTACAATAATAATTTTTTTGCTCTTATTCACTTCTAAACTCCTCCTATCTCTTTCTTTTCACATAAAAGATTATGACAATAACTAGTATTGCTCCCCCTAGAATCCATGTTATAGATGATAGTGAGTCTTTTTCCGGTATTGTTGTAAATGACAGGGTTATATCCGCTTCTAATGCCACACCACTTTTTGACATCAAATCCTTTGTAACGATTACCTTATATGCCCTTCCATTGCTTAATTGAACTTTAGGTACTAGGATAATCTCTTTTCTTTTTTCTCGCTCAATTTGATCATCGGCCATTATGACATCAAATGGTATCTCTTTACTTTCCCCATCCTCTAAACGAAAACAATTTTCATTGTTTTCTTTGACAAGTATATTTACAACGTTTTTCGTGAAAGTTAAATGAATCTTAGTATCTATTGGAACTTTCTTCTGCCCACCTGTAGGGCTAGATGATTGTAAAGAAAATGGATTGTTACTTCCTTCTCCACTATTGGCGAATACAACGCTTATCATAGATACATTGAGTAGTAATAGTAATAATATCAATAACTTCTGCATTTTAGATCTCATTTTATAAATCCCCCTTCTCATTTTATAACTACAAAAAATAAAAAACTTCCTTACAAAAAGGAAGATTAACTCAAAACATATTAATCTATTTTATCACTCCTTTCCAAACATGGGAGGCCATACCGTTTCCAGTATAACCCATGGCATTACCTTCATAGGTTTGTCCCTTAGAAGAATAAAGTCGGAGAATACAAAAATAATATTTTTTCTGTATATTCTTATTTAATTAAATATTCTGTGTTCATTTACTATATTAATGAAAGGTGCATTATTTGTCAATAAAGTATTATTTTTCTGTGGTTTTTACTCAAACTCGAGTTAAATGTTCAATAATTTTATTTTTATATTCCTATAGAAATCCAGCTCATTATTCAAATCAAAAAATTAAAAAAGTAGAGCTTCCGCCCTACTTCATTATGTACTGCGACTTAAACAAGCCCAGATTCTCTCAAAGTATTATTTTATTGTGGCACTGTTAAGCTTAATTGTACTATACCAAATGTAAAACCCCATACTACTACAGATAATACAGATCCTACAATTGCTGTTTTTATTCTATTCATATCTATTCCTTCTTTCGGTTTTCTTAGTTTATTTGTTTATTATACTAAATAAATGTTAATATTTTATGTACAAATTGTGATTTTTTTGTTATTTTAATATTAACTCAGTAGCTTACCCCTTATAACGATTATTACCCATATTATTAATATTAAACCTCTTTATTCAAAAAAAAGTAAAGAGGTAGAATTAAATTCACCTCTTTAGGTTGTTAATGAACTCAAATTATTATTTTAGCCTTATATCAAACTCTCTCATAAATCTAAGTTTTCCTCTATACTCTAATTTACCCGAGTCTATTAATGCTCTAATTCTATAATCTATAAATGTGTCCGACACTAATTGATCGGAGTTACCCATAACAGATCCTATTACCCTAGCAGCTTTAAGAAATTTATCGGGTGTATATTCTAATATATACTTATCATAATATGTCTCATCTTCACAGACTATTTTATTATTTTTATAGATTCTTAAAACAGCTTCACTTTTTCTAAGCTTATTCCACTGAGAAATAAGCATCTTTTTTCTATCGTTGTCTATTAAAGAAACTCTCTCTAAAGCTTTTCCCAAATCCTCTAAGTTACATTCTGCCGTAGCCCTTGGTCTATATATTTCTCCATTCCATTCTTTCTCTATATTCTTCGAAACCGATACTTCATAAATCTCATTGTCTCTAAATCTATCAACTAAATACCTTAGTGAAATCTGTTCCAAAACATTTTCACCGTGCCAAATAATTATTTTACTTTCTCTCGAAATATCTAATTGTGAAGTATAGGTTAATTCTATTTCCTTGTCAATATAATTATCTTTAATAAGTTCAGAGTATCCTGTTGCCTTGTATATTTTATTAAACCACTCAGCTCTTTTATTTATGTTATTTTCAAGTTCATATATAAATCCTATAGAAAGGTCTTCCCTAAACTTTCTTACGGGTCCATAAAATATCGATTTCTTATTAGGTTTTAAAAGAGTTTTTAAACTTCCGTTTGCAGAATCTCCTATAGCTATGTGAACGTAATTACTCATATACTCCTCCAATATAATAAATATGAAATATACTTTATAAATATATTAGCATTAATTAGCTGTTTTTTGTTCTAATTGGTGCGAATCAACAGTTTCACGGAGTGAACTGCCGAAAAACAGGATTTTTAATTTTGAAAAAATAGAGCCTTAGCTCTATTTTTTCAGCTCATTATAAATAGATACTATCTGATCACGATATTTTGATTCAGCCTCTATATGACCCCATCCACCGCTAAACTGAAAGATAGATCCATAGGCTGAACTATGATACGATTGAATCATATGGGGGATTTGTCTATCCTTTAGGATTTCGTCCATTAGCTTGGCTTCAATTTCATTACTCAAAACAATTATTTTTTCATATTTACTCATCAAATCGCCCTCCCTTTATTATATCATAATCTACATTTAATCAACCTATAGTATTTTCTGTATAATAATCTAACTTTGAAAACTTTAATTTTCACTCAAAATAATCTTTACCACCTTGTCTAAATATATTTATAGGTTATTATATACTTAATCTTTACCCTTTTTTTGCAAAAATAAAATGTTTTATTATGGAATTTTTAATTCTTTATGAAAATTCACAATTTCAATGAATTCTTAAATATATCTTATATTGATGCCGATATATATGATGAGAATTTCTTTAATTCATCAAAAGGGGTTGAAAAAATGGATGTAGCATCAATGTCAACAGCTATGAGTCAAGCTTCAATAGGTCAACAGGTAAGTATATCTGTTGCTAAGATGGCAATGGATACATCCAAAGAGTCCGGTGATGCACTTAGACAAATGATGGAGTCGAGTGTTAATCCAAACTTGGGTGGAAATATTGATTTAAAATTATAATAGTTAATGCCTAGAATTTTTATATTCTAGGCATTAACTATGTTAATTTCTATTTTTTATAATAAATTTTTAATAGTTTTATTTCATAATTTTAATACTTTCTTAACACTGAGTTAACCTTACTTCGCTATAATATTTATTAATGATACTCCCCCACAAACCTATATATATATGGCTTCTGCATATTTTGCAGAAGCCAATTGTATTTATTTTTAAGATTTAAAAGCGGCATTGTAACTTTTACCTATCTTTTCAATAAATTTATTTGCTTCTTTTCTGCTTTTAAATATATAGATATGCTTGCCATCAGAGTGATCCTCAAGTGCTTTATGAATATTTCCTCTTCTCTTAAGTGGAAAAGTTAAAATCCACTTAATAAATTCCCAGTCCAACTTTTCATCACAGCCCACGGTTATATCAGGTCTTGATTTATTCGCATACACTATCCTTCTTTTAACAGCACCCCACAAACATACCCATACTGGAAAATCAAGAAATATTACTGTATCTGCTTCTTCAAGCCTCATTTCAATAGTACTGCTGTAGTTTCCATCAATTATCCATGATTCTAACTTCATAATATTACCTATGTCCTTCTTTAATTCTTCTCTAGAAATAGATATCCATCCAGGCTTCCCCAAAAATCTATCTAAGTGAAATACCTTTACCCCTGTTATATCACTTATTTTACGAGCCAGTGTAGATTTACCTGCGCCGGCAGATCCTATAATCATTATCTTCTTCATCATAGTTAACCTCTCATATTTTTTATAAGATTGGTCAATCTCTAAATTCTAAATGCTTACTCTGGGTGACTAGGCCTATTGTAAAATTAGAATTTCCCGGGTAATACCTTATCTATTTATTTTATAGGTCCCATTATAGTTACTCGCACATATTTTATTTATTTTTCCACTATTTAAGTTTAATAAAATTTTCAATAATTCCTTTGACTTATTTTGTCGATAAAATAATTTCGATACTTTGTAGTAGCAATTATCTTTTATATAAACATTCAAATTGGTTAATCTATTTATTACCACTTCCCTCAAGAACAACATTCAAGTGATCTTCTTTTGGTACATTTACATAATTTTCAAGAATTTTACCAACTATAATTGTCTCAGCAATAGGAACCGTTAAAAGTGGGAGTATAGCTTTTAATGCCTAAGTCCACTAAAATTAAAGATATCATGTCAATAATTCAACTTTTAAACCCTAACCACTTTGTCTTTTATTGTTTTTTGTCATATTAAGTCGAATTATGCTATAATATTACATACAAGGGAGGAGATTTCATGAAGGCAACTGGTGTAGTTAGAAAGTTAGATTCATTAGGTCGTATTGTTATTCCAGTAGAATTAAGGCGAGTAATGTCTATTCAATCAAATGACCCTATAGAAATATCTATTGATTCTAATTCTATTGTTATTGAAAAATATATAGATCGATGTTATATTTGTAGTAATTCAGAAGATTTGAAAGTCTTCAAAGAAAAGCATATTTGTCAGGATTGTATAGACAAGTTATAAATCTCTAGAATTGGAAAAGGAAACTGCTTTCAAAGTAGTTTCCTTTTTTTCTAAGTGTAATTCTGTTTTAGTCTATGTAAAATTCAGATTATTAGTAATGTCTGCTTCTATGTCAAGGAACCTATATATTTTAATCACTATTTTATTCCAAATCATGATATTTATTAATCCTATATTACTTTGGATGTCCTGGATGAATTGGATCATTAAAAAAAGTTACGGTTTCTACTACATCCTTCTGATACATTCTATATATATTTGTTGCTTTAATTTTCATATTTATATCCTTAGGAGGATCATATGGTGGAGGTGAAAACAAAACATATTCCGTTTTTCCTGTAACTTCTCCTACCGAGTAATAATTACCTCCGTTTAATGACACGTATATTTTATAACTTTCATCACCAGGTACTTTACTCCAATTAATATTTTATGAAATAATTATTTTTTCTGGTATGTAGTATTTCTATGCAAAAACATATCTTAGAGACAGTTGCCAAGATATATGCATAAAGCTTAACTTCTACATCACAAACTGCTTCTCTTTCAATATCTTTTTTCTATCCGCTAAATACACTGTCTATAACCAAATTCTTTTCATTCTCGCAATAAGCAAAAAATAATTCCAATCACAAAGTGCTGGAATTATCTTTTATATAAATATTCAAATTGATTAATCTACTTATTATTTCCACCCTCAGGAACAACGTTCAAAAGATCTTCCTTTGGTACATTTACGTAATTATCAGGGACTTTTCCTACTATAATTGTTTCAGCAATAGGGACCGTTGACTGTACGAGCATAGTTTTTGATGTAAACGGAATAATTGTTTTAACATGAGTATTCACTGTTAAGTATATCTTATGTCTTGTTTGATTTATACCCGACTGCTCAAACTCTGTATAAAAATCTACATTCACCCTTCCGATTGTAGTAACTTCTACTTTTATCTTTGGACCATACTGTGCAAAAATCTGGCTTCCAAAAATATTACCTAGGGGGATTCTGATCATTGTCTCCTCTTCCGTTCCCATTCTCTTCATTCTTTGTTGTACCTCCAATGCCACGTCTGCTGCTAAATTGTTCATCAAAATTGTGTTTGACTGCATAAATGTAATATTACCTTCACTATCAGTTCTTATGAAATATAAATCCTGATATCTTATGTCATCGGTAATTTTTTCACCTATAGATTCATTTATGGCTTTCGAAGCTATTTGTTTGGCTTTGATTTCGGCTATTGTTAGAACAGTTGGCTTAATTTTTTTATCTACTAACATAAATCCGTAAATTACTAAAAGTAAAATAATTATCATAACTATATATGTATATGCAAATAACCTTCTGTTATTGTTTGTACCCTTTTTATACTTTTTCCTGGCAAACAAAAAATCACCTCCTATATATAATATGAATTCAAAAGGCGATTTAGTTCTAGAAGATTTATATCTTCTCAGATTGCTTAAGATAGTCGAGTGATGACAATTTTTAAATTCGATACACGAGAACTATTTCTTTTTCTTCTTTATTTCGGCTATTAGATAAGTAATAAGTGGCAAAAACAGGTAGAATGGTAATACATAGTAATACCATATTTCATTATACTCAAATAATTCCATCATACCTTCATAAGAAAACTGTGCTACGCTAATTGCAAGTAATGCAACTGGTAATACTATGAATCTATAATTAGAACAGTTAAATATCTTAGCAATACCTTTACTAACAACCATCAAGTGTATACTAACTTTAATAAAAATCCCAATTATAAACGAAATGCCAGAAAGTATTTCTATTCTTTGAAAAAATCCCTTGACACTTATTCTAGCAAATGTAGAATAGGATGGAAAATATAAGTTAGCAGTTTCATTTATACCAAGAACTAGACTTATTACAAGTGACATAGATGTTATTATTATTCCACCAATAAAAATCCCTATGAAGTATATTTTGTAAGGAGATTCTCTTCTTTTAAAGTTTTTAAAAACACTACTTAAGAGTAATAACTGAGCAAATGGAAACATAAAGGTCTCAAAAACTCCTTTGAAAATTGGTGTCAAACCATTACTTAACATCGGCTTAATGTTATTTATTTCTATAATCGGAAATAGAAAAAACAATATAAAGAGCATATTTATAATGTATATTAATGAGAAGAGACTTGCCCACCTTCCCAATACTTCTACTCCTTTTTTCACAATATAAACACTTATAAACATTATACTAATTTCGATTACTATTTTAGGTGTCTCTGTCAAAGAAACTGTACCTATAAACTCACCGACAATTATTGGGGAATTACTAAGTTGTTCCAAGTAAAACAAAGTGAGCAGTACTATTACAAATCTCCCGATATACCTTCCAAAACAAATTTCAATAATATCAAATATATCTTTATCATGAAAAATATAATGCATTCTTGCATATATAAGTCCCATACCAAGACCTAAAATCATTGCTATAATATTTGCTAACCATATATCTTTTCCAGCAGATGCCCCTGATACAAATATTGAGTTTGTTCCTATAATAAAAAGAACTACAATTAATATTCCCTGTTTATCAGAAATCACTTCTCTATCCATTGTGTTCCTCCATAAGTCATTATCTAATTAGTATCTCAATTTCTCAGAAAAATTTACATACTAAATTTCTGTACAATAAGATATTTAATTTTTTTAATTCAAAATTTTTTATATTATAGATTGTATTCGAACGTAAGTTCGTATATAATGTGTATATGCTTTTCTTTTAAAAAAAGAGTGAAAAAATATTATAAGACTTTCATGTCAATTCTTTCAGAGTTTTAGACCATTATATATTCAGGAGTGTTAATATGGAAAAATCAATCTGTTTAAAGCATTATGATGTAATAAAGGATTTAGTAACTAGGCTTGGATGCGATGATACTGACAATTATCTTCGTGATAAGCTATCAGACTCCTCAAGGGAAGTAGCCAAGATCAGGGAAAGAATACACGATCTTATGGAGTCTATTACCCTTCAATCCAACAGCGATGAAAAGATGCATCTTCAGTATGAGCTACAAGACGCTACGGATATTCTCAGTAGTTTACTACAAAATTTAAAAACTGATGATGAAATGTACCTTTGTTATAAGTCATACATAAATTGTAGAACATGTCATTATTAATCTTTTTAAAAAGGACTAGTATCATCTAAAATATTGAGTGTAGTCAATCGCTCGCTCATCAATAAATATTTAGATTATCAACTGCCTAAGATTTTTCTCAAAAAGTTAATAGAAAACTTCTTCAAGAAGTTTTCTATCTAAACATGTGCATCAACTGCTGTTTTCAATTCTTAAATAACTCTTCGATCATCCAAGGACTTCACCAAGATCTTTAGTTAATGATATAAATAGTGTATGTATAATAAAAGCTATAACACCAATTCCAAAAGATAAACGGTGAATATATCAAATATTCTTAGAATCCTCTTTATATATTATTACCTTTCCAATGTTTACTTCCTTTGTTTCACCATTACTGAAATGAGCAGTTATCTCGTTAAAGACATATTTATCTTCTCCAGGCTTTACCTCTTCAAGTGAATTGATATTCATCTTAAAAAGACATCTTTTTAGCATATGGTGGTTAAAGTTTTCTACATCATGCTTCAGAAGGTAAAGAGTTAATTGACTTTTAATATATTTAATATATATTTATAGTTAATTAGAGTCTTCAAGAGGATAGTTAAAGGTTCTACTATCTATTTACCTTTAACTAATAAGGGAGTGATTACATGTCAATTAAATATATTTGTAGTGAATGTAGTAAAAAATATGATCCTAAAACCCTAGTTTTTAGATGTGAATGTGGTGGAGTATTAGATCTTGAACATTTTGATTTTGAATTTTCTAAAGATGATATACTAAGTAATGAATGGAGCTTATTTAGATACCTAAAGGCCCTTCCCTTTACTAAAGAATTCAATCAATGGAAAGAAATTAGTATGGGAGAGGGTTTGACACCTATTGTTCCCCTAGATAAAGATATGCCGGACATACTAGTAAAGGTTGATTATTTGATGCCTACACTATCCTTTAAAGATAGAGGTGCAGTTGTTTTAATCTCTAAAGCTAAGGAACTGGGAGTAAAAAAGGTTATTCAAGATAGCAGCGGCAATGCTGGAAATTCCATCGCAGCCTATGCAAGTAGAGCAGGTATAGAGTGTGACATATATGTTCCTGAAGGTACCTCGGCTAAAAAAATCAAACAAATTTCTTGCCACGGTGCGAATGTCCATATTGTTAAGGGTTCTAGAGAAGACACAGCCCATGAAGCCCTAATGGCCGCAGAAAGAGGAGAAGGTTTCTATGCCAGCCATGTATATAACCCATTTTTCTATCAAGGTACTAAAACCTATGCCTATGAAATATATGAACAGTTAGATTTAAATATTCCAGAGGCTCTAGTAATCCCCGTAGGAAACGGCACTTTGCTTCTTGGCTGCTATTATGGTTTCAAGGAACTGCTAAATTTAGGTTTAATAGATAAAATCCCCAAGATTATTGCAATACAGGCTAGTGGTTGTGCCCCAATATATGAGGCCTTTAAAGCCAATAAACGCTTTGTCGAGGCAGTAATAAATACAGGCACTTTAGCTGAAGGAATTGCCATAGCTAAGCCAATGAGGGGCAAACAGATCCTCGAAGCCGTAAGAGCTACCTCTGGTGTAATTATTACTGCTTCAGAGGATAAGATCGTAGCAGCAAGAGAATATTTAGCCCAAAAAGGTTTTTATGTAGAACCAACTACTGCCGCAACCTTTGCAGCCTTCTTAAATTATTATAAGGAAAAGAACCATGGAATCAAGGGCAAAGTAATAATCCCCTTATGTGGAGCTGGATTGAAAAAGGATTAAGGATATTTAAGATGTTTGAAAAAATAGAAGGAGGCTGAACTCATGAGATGACTTCATGAGATAGCCCCTTTCTTTAGCTATCCCTATTGTGATCAATTTCTAGTCCTATACTTAAATATGGCTTAATTTGAACCGATAGATATTTATCAAATATCTTTGATAAACCTTATTAACTTTAATCATATACACTCTCCTAAATATTGATTATTGTCAACTTTTCACTATTAATCCACTTAACTTTACCCATTTTATTAGTTTAGAGTTCACTAATTTTTATTTCCTTTAGATATGTATCTATGTACATATCTTAACCTCATTTAACCAATCTATCAACAATATCGTATGGTTATTGCTTAAGGAGTGTATATTACTTTCTCGTTTTTGTCATATATTATAAGGGATTTTGACTTTATAATATCATCATTGTATTTGAAATCCTTATCAGAGAAATTCGCCACCACCTTTAAGTCAGAACCAAAGGTTGTCATTTGTACTAACCTATTCTCTGAAAGAGACTTAAAATCTGTCATTTCCTTTGTTATGGCCTTTCTATTGAATGTCGACCACTCCTTCACATGGGATGTTATTGTATCCCTATTTTTCTCCCAAACCTCATTATCAATGTGATATAAAGGAGGAACATTATATAAAAATTCATTTAACATTCTATCCTTAAGTCCATTCTTTATTTTTAAGCTTCCCCATTCCCAATGATGGCTTGTTATAACAGAATTGTTATATACCAACTTAAAAAGTGGAACTGAGTAGATTGGGTCTATATAAATATGTCTATATAGTTCTTTTATAGGTACCTGCTTTGAATACCTAGGAGGTACTCCTCCCTTTGGTGACCAATATCCACCAACATAGTATTCACTCTCCTTATTCTTTCTCATATCAGCATCAGACCATTTTATTACTGGGGTCTCTATTCCATGGGCAAATGCTATTGTCTGACTTGAAAAATCATTTCCTCCCTCGGAGCCTATGACCATCCCAAGATCATCCCTTATGTACTCCATTCGCTTTAGCCTTGCCTCCATATCCTCTTCTTGAGTAGTTATATGTTTAGGAGAATAATCATCATAAAACTCTCCTGTGGCATCACAGTCTATAAACCATGAATTGAGATTAATTCCAGTAGATAATATACCTGTAACCCTATCTTTAACACTAGTCATAGACAGGGTTGGATTTAACTTTCTCCCTCTTCCTAAGAATCCTCCAATCTTCTTCCCCTTTTTATTTGTTATAGTAGCCTCTTCATACAGAGTTTCATCCTTAAATGAAGCAGTTTCCCACTTTTCGCTTCCAGGCTCATGTATTGAGTGATAGGAATCATAGGGTCCTATAAGATATCCCATCTCATTTGCTTTCTCAACAAATTTAACCTTGTCATCTGTAAATAGCTGGTCATCAAATCCCATCCATGCATTTTTAACTCCTGATTCATATATACTATTTAGTAACTTTACGTCATAGCCCTTTCCCCATAGATACATATATGGAGCTCCGTAAAGCTTTTCTATATTTCTATTAGTCTTTGCTTTTTCTTCTAGTGTAGTGAATTTACCCTTTTCAACTATATATTTCTTGTATACTTTAGCTATATCCACAGGATTTTTAGAAGTTACATATATCCTGAAACCGTATTCCTTATTATTTTTAATGCTTGGGAACTCATGCTTAAATGTAAAGTTTATTCTTTCTTCTGTATTAAAGCTTATCTCATTGTTAAACATATTTTCTATAATATAAACTATAGAATTCTTCTCCTTATTGAGGGCAAAAAATTGCATAGAAAATGCTTCACTTACGGTATAGCTTTCTTCACTTAGAAACTCTTTCCAATACTCATCGTCACTAGGTATGTGCTTTCCCTCTGCCAAAGGGAGTATATAACTCTCTGCATTAGCCTTAGGCCAATTGAATTCTCCTTCCTTTTTAGACCTAATCTTTATATTTAAGTACTCCCTTTCCTTTTTCAGCTCTATATCAATATTCTCATCTGGATAACTCCATGACATCTGGTTATCGGATTCCATTAGATTTGATACCTTTCTTTCATTTAACGGTTCTGATGCCTTTTCTTTTACTCCATCTACCTCAATAATTATTTCAAAGGTTTTCGGATTTACATTGAACTTAAAATCTTTATACTTCTCCTTTACTAAGACCTCATTAGAATCTTCCTTATCTTTAGCCTTTTCCTCAGCATATTTAGCAAGCCCTTGATTATAGCACCCACTTAATACACTGACAACTAATATGGCACTTACAATGATACTTAATACTTTTTTCATTTCTCCACCTCCACTAACAATATACCACCGGTTTGTTACACCAGTTTTACAATATAAATAAAAATGTAGAGCCTTGTCCCCCTTCTTTCTGGTCAGATGTCTCTCTCAAAAAAGACATCAAAAAAGAGTGTCTCAGAATAATAAATTTCTGAAACACCCCGCTGTTGAATCTGTAATGTTATTTTATGAGGCAACTCCTTCTTCAAAATAAGCGTAAATCTCTATTTGATTTTCATTTATATTACAACCGTATTCAACATCATGCCTTTGCAATATGGCTCTTACAATAGATAGACCTAGACCAGTTCCTGATAATTTTTTATTCCTTGAACTTTCAATAACATAGAATGGCTCCCATATTTTCTCTATTCCCTTTGTATCACCTATATTTGCTCCATTTACAATTGAAAACAATACTCTAGATTCCATATTTTTTAAGCTTATTTCGATTTTGCTATCTGTAGTATATTTGATAGCATTACTTAATAAATTACTTAAAGCCATTTCCACTTTCTTTTCATCTGCAAACACATATGGATTGTTCAGATTCTCTCTATTTGTAGATACAATAATGCCTTCTTTTTTAACGTATATCTTATATTGCTCCAACAGATCTCTAATCATGTCTTCTATGTTAAACATCCTCTTATGGATTGTTTCTTTTTCAAGCTTTGAAAACTCTAATAGATTGTCTACTAAATCAGAAATATCATCTACCTGTTTCACTATAACATCAGAGTATGTTCCATCATCAAGACCATCCTTAAATCCAAGTGAATATGCCTTTAGTAGGGCTAATGGGGTTTTTAGTTCATGGGTTATATTTGATATAAACTTTTTTAAGTTATCATTTTTTTGCTCTAGCTCATTATGTGCTTGTTCAAGTTTTTCGCTCATGATATTTATACTCTCACCAAGCTCTTCTATTTCATCTCCGGTCTTAATTTGTACCTTTTTGAATTTCAAGTCAGAGATGTCTTTAGAAATATCCTTCAGCTTTTCAAGGGGATGTATTATACTCTTTGAAAAGAACCATACAAGGATAATTACAAGGGCTATGGAGATTAGAATAAGATACAGGGTAAATCTGTTTATTATTGCTACAGTGTCACTATCATGGGTTATAGATACTCCTACTGCAACCACTAAATTTTCCTTTCTGATGAAGGAAACTAAAAAACTGGACTTTAGTTTGCCTTGATTGTATATCTGGTTTACTCTTTTACCGTCTATAACCTTGTTTAAATTTTCTTCTATAATAAAAAGTTTATTCAAGGTAATCCTTTTCTTATTAAATTTTACCTTTATGTCTTCATTAAAATCCTCTACCCCTTTATTTAGGTCTTCATATACTATAGTAACCTCATATTCCCTCTCCAATTCTTCTATAGAGTTCATAAAGTCTGTTAGTTCCATTGCTTTAATTTCACTAGAAATATTGGTCAAATGCACTTTCATACTATGAAGATAGTATTTAGGTAACAAATAATTATTCAACATAAAGGAAAAAGCAAATATTCCAATTATCATGGCAGATATTCTAATGGTTAGCTTTCTACTTAGCTTATTCATCTTTTTTCTCCATGCTGTATCCCAAACCTCTATGGGTCTTTATTAAATTTACTCCTATTTTTTCTCTTAATCTCCTTATATGTGTATCAACCGTTCTCTCTTCTCCAAGATAATCAAATCCCCATACAATATCAAGGAGCCTTTCCCTAGATAATATCTTTCCCCTATTACTCCATAGACATTTCAAGAGCATAAACTCTTTTTTAGTTGCCTCTATATCCTTTCCATTTTCAAATATCTTTTTTGCTTCAAAATCTATTTTTAAATTTTTAAGATAGACAATCTTATCTTCTTTTAAAAGCTTTTTAGCCCTAGCAATCAATATTCTTGGATCAAAGGGCTTTTTTATGTATTCATCTGCACCTGTATTCAAGGCCATAAGTTCATCATCATTTTGACTCTTAGCAGTAAGAATTAAAACCTTTATATCACTTTTTTCTTTAATCTTTTTACATATATCTATTCCACTGATTTTGGGCATCATCCAATCTAAAACTGCCAGATGTATTTTGGTACTATAAAATATATCAAGGGCTTTCTCTCCATCCTCTGCCAAAAATACTTTGTATCCTGCCATCTCAAAATATGCCTTTAGTATTTTTAGCATATCTCTTTCATCATCGGCTATCAAGATATTCAAAAACAGTCACCTCAATTCCTACTTAGTTTGTTCATTTAATTACAATGCTATGATATCAAACTATTGTTACGCAATTATTACAAGACAAAAAAATAAGGCCGTCTCATAATTAAGTTATCCTATGAATTCAGCCCTAATGTTGTTTCAGATGGAGTCCATGTCTTGAAACTTTATCATCCTACATAATTTTTTTACTTTTCAATAATAATTTCTTTCCTACCATCATCCTTCATCATAATTTCCTTCGCTACCTCAGATGGTGGTTTCAGTCTACTTTTATCCTTTATATGGCTGGTGTTTTCCCAAAACGGGGTATTCATTCCTCCCATATATACAGCTGTAACTTTTACGACTCTATCCTTCAATTCTTTTTGAAGACTCTCGGTAAATCCTCTAACTGCGAATTTACTTGCGCAATATACTGCCTCATTGACCTTTCCTCTTAATCCTGCAGTGGATATTATATTTAATATCCTTTCATTTAAATAGGGTAGTAAAAACTTTGTAGTCAATATTGTCCCCTTTACATTTATATCTATCATGGCATCGATTTCATCTATGGTGACTTCACCTATTGGACCAAAACACCCTATACCCGCACTATTTATTAGATAATCTATACTCTTATATTTCTCTGATATCTTTTCCGCTAGTACCTTTACAGAGTCAGGATTGCTTACGTCATGGTTCATACATTCAGCTGAGGCACCGCTTTCTCTTATCTTTTTAGCTATGCCCTCTAACTTATCTATAGTCCGTCCAACTAATATTATATGGTTACCCTGCTCAGCATAACACTTAGCAAGTTCTTCACCTAGTCCACTTCCTGCTCCTGTGATTAAAATTTTTTTCATCTATTTTCCTCCTATTTTTCTTTAATCCAAATTTAATATTTTATCAATAAAGTCAGCCATAATTTGTGGAGTTCTATCAAATACATCTTCTTCTAAAACCCTCTCAGTAATCTTATGGAGATCCTTACCCCAAGGGCCAATATTAATCATGGGAAATGACAAAGTCCTTAAATCATCAAAGGGGATATAATATAAGCTTCCCCAACCCGGAGTGTTAGATTCTATTGTGTCGATAATTGAATCTGAACTTAGTAAACCTGTATAGCTAAAATCTGAAATTCCCATAAAGTAATGTCGTTTTTTATAGCCTTGTTGCCATTTTGATGATGTAAACTTATTTACTATCTCTACAAATTCATCTTCCTTTGTTAAGCCTATGTCTCTATTGGCTATATGGGGGTAGAATGGAGCAGAAACTGCTAATACAATTAAAGGCTCCTTATCGTCTAGGAACTCCACTACCTCTTCTATTAATCTCATTGTTGCTTCTTGAATATTTATCTCATCATTAACTATTTTCTCTTTGAAAATATCAACTAAATTATTAAATTTATCTAGAAATCTTTCACCATGCTTTTTTAAAACTATATTGTAGACTTCATCATATGTTAGAACCCTTGGTTTCCATGGTAATTCTATAAATTCCTTGTTGGATTTTCTACAAAACTCTCTATAGGATTTATTTACATTATTAATACATTCTACAAAAGCACTTTCACAGGTATTCTTCAATTGTTCAATTATTTCCTTTGGAGATGTATAAAGGGTCAACATACTAAAGTATGCCGCTGAGGCTTCAGGAATTGAAGCATCGTAACATTTTTTTCTATCACGCAAATATACCCATGAAGGTGGTGGAGATGTTTCTCCATCTATTGAATCACAGAAGTCTACATTGAGTTCGACCCTTGTATGTATCATTGAAAGAAGATAAGATGGATTAAGACCCGTATATATTTGACCAATATGTGATTTCTTACCCCTTACGTATATGACAGGCATAAACTTCCCTACTGATCCCTCGTATACAATTCCTCTATCATCGTCTTCCTTTGAAAAAGGTTCAGAATTTATAATAGATTTATATTTTAAGCCATGCTTTTTTCTTAGCTCTACTAATAGTTTAATTGCGCCCCTCATTCCCGCCGATAGATTTTCTTCATCGGAAACCGATAAAAATAGTATGTTTCCATTAAGCCCTACAATAGATGATGCCTTATCGGTCATCCACATTTGCATAGCAGTACCAGCCTTCATATCTGCCGTTCCCCTGCCAAATATCCATTGACCAGATTCTATATCCTTTACTACATCGTCATCCAAATTTAACTGTTTAAGACTCTTCTTCAAATCATCGGGTTTTAAAGCAATATTCTTAAGTTCTCCATATTCATATATATCTACAGCATCATGATGATTCATCAATACTACTGTATCATCTCCATTTCCCTTTACTAGCGCCCATACAACTGAACGTTTAAGAGGATCGTCTTCTACAATATACTTTCCAACTAGCTCTGGCTTTCTTCTATAGTAAGGTTTATCAGTAAACCACTCATAAATCTTATCTTCAATATCCTTCTCTAGCTTAGTTCCCGTATCACTTTGGATTGACACAAGCTCATAAAACAATTTTTCAATCATCGCTCTATCATCGTAATTAAATGTAAACATAAACCTTCCCCCTAAAGTAATAATTAAAAAGTACTCTATTTGTATTCAACGCTAGATAGTTAATTCCTTTTAAGAGTAGCATAAAGAGTATTATTTTTAATAGAATGTTAAGTAAAGATTTTACATTTACCATGATATAATAGCAATGTATTAACGTTTCTTAGTATATAAATACTTTAAAGGTAGTGATAAAAATGAGTGAAAATGAGAATCATGACAAAAGAGATTTAATAAATCCTGAGAATAATGATTATGAAGAACACCATTCTGATTCTGCAGAAAATCGTAAATCAAAGAAGAGAAGTATTGCTTTAGTTTTTATTATATTATCCCTATTTATAATAGCTATAAAGTTCTCTCCTCTCTCTAGCTATTTTAGTAATATTATAGGCACTAACAGTAAATATAGTAACTACGAGACCCTTTATGACATAAAAGATGAGGGCCTTAAGCTAGCCATCAAAAATAACTTTATACAGGATGTCGGTATATCCGATGAGTATGATGATTTAGTTTTTACAGTGGATAGTCTTATTTTTGATGGAAAAAGAATGGTTCTATTCTACACAATAGAAAATAAAGGAGATCATAAATATATCGAGTATTTTGATTTCGATATCCTTGATGACAAGGGAGAACATCTTCCGGCTAGCTATGGTCACCCCTATTACGATGATAGAAACTTAAACGAGGTCAGAAAAATCCATGACAAATTTGATTTAAGCCTATCTCCTGAGATGGAAGTTCCGGATAGTATCCAGATAAAAATCAAAATTCGAGAATCTGAAGTCGATCCAAATTCTCGTACTGAAATTGTAGGTAGGAATAATGAAGAAGAACATTCTAGATCAAAGGAATTACCGTATACCTGGGATCTAGCTATACCACTTGATAAGGACTTGTTTAAAAATGAAAAGCTCACCTACGATATCAATGAAACAATAGAAATTTCAGGACAGAAATTATACTTTGATAGGCTTACAGTTTATCCTATAACAAGTGTGTTGCATTTACGATATGATGTGAATAATTCAATGAATATATTCTCGGTTGACGACTTAAGATTAGTTGACAATAATAGAGAATGGAAGAATGGTTTAGGAGGTTTTATGAGTTCAAATCCAGACGATTTTACAAGGGATTTATACTTTGAAAGCAATTATTTTAGTAACCCAAGTGATATTCATATTATGGGTAATGGCATAAAAGCAATTGATAATGACAAAATGGATGTAATTGTTGATATAGAAGAAACTAAGTTATTGAATTCTCCTGATCGTGATTTCAAATTTCGTAAAGTAGAAAATAGGCCTAGTACTGATACTATTTCATTAGTCTTTGAATATCCCGATGATGGTTTAACATTTAGCTTCGATTTCAAAGATGCTGAGGGTAATATTCTACGTGCCGATTCACTTGGGCATTCATCAAATGAAAACTCTAGCCAAATTTTCTTTATGATCCCCAAGGATTTAGACTATGTAAATCCAATTACTTTGACATTGTCAAACTATCCAAAAGTAATAAATAAATCTTTTAAGGTAAAAGTGAAATAAGGGCTTTCTCATGAGTTCAGCCCCAGGGTGTTTCAGAAATTCACCATTCTGAAACACCCTTTATTTGTTTTACTCTCCTAAATATAGTTTTTTAACTTTTTCAGCTGCTTCCTTATGAAGCTTATCTGATGCTTTATAAAGTTCATCTATATTATCCATACTACCTAAAACTCCATCTTTGCTCTTTATATATTCCGTTATGCCTTTAACAGCCTCAATTGTTACAGGATGCGAGTCGCCGGCAAGTATCTCTTTATACACCCCATCAAGCTCCTCTAAAACCCTAAATTCTTCATCGACTGTTCCATCAAATATGTTTGGATTTACTAGCTTCCAGATGCATACCATATAGTTCATTGCAACGTCATCAACATTTGATGAGTTTGGAGATTTTTTTAGAAACTCCTCATATCTAAATGCCCTTTCCTTAAGCTCGGCTGCATCTATAGCAAGATACTCTTCTACAAGGGTAGGTCTATCAAGTTCACCGGACATGATATCTAAATACTCAGTAGTCATATCTGTTAGATATTCAGAATACTCCTTCTTAATCGACTTAAAATCGATTACAGGATAATAGCTTCCTTCAGCGCTATATAGCCCATACCCCTTATCAAATAACTTCTTAATATCATCTGCAATCTTTTTATCTTCCATATTCTCTAGTAAAAAGTATTTACTGTCTCCTGCAAATACATACGCTCGTTCAAATTTACTGCTATCCTTTTCATAGGCCTTTTTAATCTTCTCATGAACATCTATATTATTATCAGAATAAAAATAGTTAATTTCTTCTTCAATACCTTTTTTCTGTAGTTCAATATAGTCTTCTACCATTTTATCAGCAGTTTCCTTATCGGCTTTGCTAATATTATCATCGATAAAGACCTTAACATCCTTTAATTGAGGCTTATCAGTCAAAAGACTCTCAAAGTCCTTCAAAACATCTACTTTTTCTTCTTGATTTACCTCTAACTTTGTATTTTCATTGGCATCTGTATTCTGTGCCTCCTTAGCAGCACATCCCGTTAAGGCAACTGACAACAAGGTTATGACGATTACTTTTTTTACATGCCTCTTCATTATTCTTCCTCCAGTTCGTTTATATTGGGTTTATATAGTAAAACTTAATTGCACATCTATGTAGACGTTATAGCTCTTTCTTTTGTTCCTGCTTTTAAAATTGTGCAAAAAAATAAATTGCTTAAATTGCAATCTAAACCTATTATATAGCATTTTACTATAACTATCTATCGATTTTCTACATGTTCACTTACATTTTTGTAATAATATAGTATAAAAATCCAGCTAACAAGTAAAAGCTTGGATTAACTTATCATAATCCTACTGATAATCTAATCCAAGCTCTAAAAATATATCTGGAAGTTTTCTCTTAATATATTCAAGAAATTCCTTAGATACACTATCAATTTCTCCATTGGTTTGTACTATTGGCAGCGCTCCTAGTTGTTTACATTTTTTCAAAACCTCTGCACCTGTCCTAAAAATCCTTAATTTTTCAATATCTATGGACAAGTATCTAATGGAATCATTCTCTTCATCAACTAGTTCTGGAAGAAGTTTTGTTAATTCTAGCTTATGCCCTCTATGTACCTCCTTTATTATATCAGGATATTTGACGAATACACCTTCAATAATTTCTGATAAAATAAAAAACGGTGGATATGTATACTTATCACCAGATATTGTTTCACGAGGTGAGTGTATCTGTTCTTCTATTATATTTTGATACAATCTATTGGTTTTCTCCATAGGACTTATGTTTAACTCACTTCTAAGTAGATTCCCACACTTTTCGTACTGCTTCATTGCCGCTACTCTATCACCGGATAAATAATATATTTTCATAAGCTGTCTATGAATATCTTCATCTAAAGGATTGAAAAATAATAACTTTTCTAGATACTCAATTGCTTTGCTATATTTATTAAGAGTTAAAAGAATGTCTGACAATCTACTTAAAGACTGGAAGTAAATTCGTTGAAGTCTCTCCCTCTGATAAATGATCCAATCATCAATCCCATGACTTTCTCTTATTTGAAGTCCTTGAAGAAATTCTCCATTGTAAATCTCAGTAAATCTTTCAGCCCGTTGCCAATCGTCACTCAATATTTCTTCTGACATTATTTGAAAGTCTTCTAGATCGCATTGCAGGTCTGCTTCCTTATAATGGTTTAATAGGAGTAAGATCACTTTCTGATCCTCCTGCAATAATCCCCCCATTAGCAATTATTGTTGCATTTGGATTTGTTCTTTTCGCCCGTATCTTCCCCAGTCTCTTCTGGTAGGTTTTTCCCTCTCCACCCCAAAAATACTCACAAGCGGGTTTCATAGACAATATTACATTAAGTTTAGATGCTAATTCGATTTGGTTTAAATTTGGAAGCTCAAAATGCTCTATACGCATCCTACTTTGACTTAATGGGAATTTGTTCTTTGCCCTATAATAGACATTTAAAACTTGGCTTATTGCCCTACTTCCCACTGCATGAACTGCTGTATCCATTTCTTTTTCTATCCCTGCAAAAATCAACTGCTCAATCTCATTATCTGAAAAATATAGTTCTCCCCTTGTTTTCTCCATATCTTCATAGGGATATTCCAAGGCCGCAGATCTAGCTTGAAAAGATCCATCTAAAAATATACTTCCCCCTATTCTATTTAGGCCCATTGCCTCTACCTTTGCTATATCCGTAGTTTGAAAGAACAATTCAACGGCAATAGGAAATTTGCTGATATTTTCATGAACTATTTCAGCATCTCTATCATGAAATAGAAAGCCGCCCTCCATTGCATGGACCGTTGTTACTCCTTGTCTTATGGCATTGTCTAGAACAATATCTGCCCCTTGTTTTCTTATATTATCAGGAATAATCCCTAATAGCTTTTTTCTAGCAATAAAATTTGCTCTCCCTGTTAGAATCCCAGTAGGTATTCCTCTGTCGTCCCTCTCGATACCGTCTAAGTTAAAGGGTAGATTTAAAAATTTAAATGCCTGAGTATTCACAATGGTTATCTGGTAGTCCACAGTTGAAATCCACACCATTCTTTCTAACTCAACTGAATCTAATTCCCAACGAGTTGGCATGCGAGATTCTTTAAGCTTTATTTCTTCAAGTCCAACACATCGGATTATTAGACCAAAGTCACTCTCCTCAGTCTTAGCTGTTTTTATAGAGTCTAAAATTTCTTTAATAGAGTGACAACTTTTAAGATTGTTTGCCAATATATTTAGCCCCGATTGAACCAGGTGTACATGACTATCAATAAACCCCGGTGATGCCCAGTTACCATTTATGTCTAAGCATTGAACTTCTGTCTCATGCTTTTTATATTCATCATCGATTCCCATATCAACAATGTATCCATTACGAATATATATCCAGTCAACCACTGGTCTAGATGGATTTAGTGTTATAAATTTTCCGTTGTACAATAACAAAGTACTATCTTCCATTGTATCCTCCACCGCTCAAAATTTAATTCCTATCATCCTTAATTTAACCATTGAAAATAGAGCATATTTTGGTGGTATTGCTCTAGGGATTTTAAGACTATGTATAGTAGTAAGTTCTTTTAGATGGCAATTGTGCAATTTGCTCAGATAAAAAATTATATAAAAAGAAGATATCTTTTTAACTTAGCTGTTAAAAGATATCTTCTTAGTCAACTCAGCAAAATAGCCTAGTTCAACATTAAATTAATATATTGAATTCCAAATTATACTGCTTTAATTCTTGTTGTGGTTATTTTACCATTAACTTTACTCAAATTTTTAATTTTTAAGGTTGGGTTACTGACACCACATTCATCCATGATATCCTCAAGTATCTTAAATTCATTTCTCTTAATTACGACTTCAACCTTATATCTTCTGTCCCCATTACTACCTCGGGCCAGAAAATTATTAACCGTATAACCTTCTTCTCTAAGTTTTTCAGCTATTTCAATCATTCTATTTTTATTCTTTAAAAACACATCTACTTCTAAAATACCAAGTGCTAACCGCTCTTCAATTTTGCTCCCGATAAATACTCCTACCGTCCTACCTAATGCATAGGCAACTGTAAAATGCAATCCCGTTGAACTAGTAACTTTTGTAACGACTGTTGCAAAAATCATAGCATCTACAAATACTACTAGATAAACTGGATTCATGATTTTTTTTGATATCAATATCGTTTTTAGGGTTGCTAAAATATTGGTGAACGATGTTATTAGAAATAAACCGATCAATCCAAATATAACATTCTCTGTGATAATGTCACTTCCTTTTCTATTATTCGTTGTCATTTTCATATGAAAATCAACATATTTTTTTATTAGTGTATTGTTTAGTTCAAAGCTCCTGTTTGATTTTCGGCATCTATACTAATTCTAAGACTACTATACTATTCAAAACATATTCTCAAAAATTTGAATACTCTCAATCAACCTCTTTGTGAGTAAATAAAAGTTTTGCCCACAAAAAAGCTACTAATCATATATTAGTAAAATAATCAAGTATTCAAATAACTTATAATGAAATTTCAAGAATAGATCAAATCTACTTTAGTTAAATTATATGAATATTCTAGGGATTTCTAACATTAAACAAGAAAGGCATCTGATTCTTGTACTACATAGAAATTGAATGGAAAGTATGCACTAATAATTTTAGATATAATGATAAGATTATTGTAAAAAATTATATATACTTTTATTCAGCTTATTTATACCAATCGACTAACTTTACTAGTATATCATACATAATAATTTTCCGCAAGTTTTTTTTATTTTTCTATACTCGATAAAATAAAGATAAATTGTAAACACGAGACCATTAGCAGGCACATAAAAAAACAGCCATGAAAGGAAAAGTTTCTTGTAGCTATTTTTTTCATGGTCCGTGTATGCTGCTGTAATAACAAGTGTCACCGAAAGTGTTTCTTTAGCAAAGCTATACTTAAATATATTAATTCCTTTCTTTCAAAAGATTTTCTAGCTTGCAAATTTGTACTATTTATAAATCAAATATCTCATTTACTAAAAAGCGCAACAACTTTGGTCCAATATCAAAAGAATAATTGGTTAATATCCTCTCTGTATACTTATGGGGGTTTCTTCCGTGGGGGCCAAAATTCAATACCGGGATATTTAGCTTCTTTATTTCCTCTATAGGGAATTTATATCTGAATCCCCAGGATGGAGTATTTCCTGCCAAATATTCAATGACATCCTCTGCATCCTGTAGGGCAAAATAACTTAGATCCGATAAGCCTTGAAAGTATTTTTGCTTTAGTATCTTTTCGCCATAATCATTATCTGCCACTTTAATTAATTTATCAGCTAACTCAATTAGTTTCCTATCAAATTCATTATTATCTTTGAGTCCGACATGGGGATAATAGGGTGGTGTATAATATAATACAATCATTGACTGACTAATAGAACAGAAACTATGCACCTCAGAAACCAACTTTAAGTTTAACTCCCGCTCATCCATTGATGAATCTTTTGTCCAATTTTTTAAACAGTTCTCCATATGTGTTTTGAATTTTTCTCCATGGGCTCTATTTGCTAATTCACATAACTCTGAATAATATAGTATCTTTGGTTTGAAATCTCTTATTTCAACGGGTAACCCAGACATGCCTTTGTATCTTTCTCCATGAACCTTTACTTTTTCTATAGCTGCGTCAAGGGCGTATTCAGCTATTTCCCTTAATTTTTCTAAAGCTGTCTTTGGAGACATTTGCAGGGTTTGAATATTATAATAGGCTACGGATGTCACGGGAGTCTGTCCCGAATACAGTTCTTTTGAATCCTTGTATTTTAAGCTAGTAGGCGGTACGGTTACCTCATCATCCTTTACATCACATAAATCCGTGTTGATATCTAATCTTCTAATAAATTCTGCAGCAATCAGATTAACATTTAACCCAGATAATGATTCACCAACATGGCTTTCCTTACCCACAAAATAAAAACCCGGTACAAGTTTTCCAGCCGTACCTAAATAAATATATGTATTGTTATCTCCAGGATAGGCACCGAAATTAGGTTCACAATTCAAAGCGGCAATAGGATTCAAGTTCTTTTCTTTAATTATTTTATTTAAAAATGGTATTCCCGATAATCTTCCTGAAGAATTGGATTCCTCATCGGGTACAACAATAAAAAGCAAGTTGCCATCAAAATCTTCTAGAGTGCTATACTCCTCTAAAAGCGCCATTTGCCATGCAACACCGGCCTTCATATCCATAATTCCTCTGCCAAAAAGCCAGCTTCCAGAAAGCAAATCATCTCTAGCATCCTTTGGAAGCGTATCTGCATCTAGCCTTTTTGTATATTCATATGGATCTAAGGCATATTCCTTTAGGGTAATAAAATCTTGGACATCTACCGTATCCATGTGTCCGACTAATATCAAAGTGTCCTTTGACTTCCCCTTTCCCTCTACCAAAGCCGTAACAAAGTTCCTTTCTAAAAGATCATCCTCTAGGCTCTGTAAAAATAAGTTTTGTGGCTTTCCCTTAAAATATGGTACATCCTCAAGTAGACCATAAATCAACCTTGCCATGTCAATTTCGTTTTTTGTTCCTGAAATACTATTTTGTTTAACAAGCCGTACAGCAAGGGATTGTAATCCCTCTGAACTTTTCCATTTTAACAATCTAATCTCCTCCACTCATTATCTGTAAGAATCACAAATTCATATTACCTTAATAATAATCTAAAAGCGATTGTTCAAGTGTTTTATCTACTATTTTAACGACTGTTTTTTTTGGTTGGTTTCATAAAAAATAAAAACGAAGGGGTATCGACTCCCTTCGTTTTGGTCAGCTTTCTCTCTGAAAAATGGCCTCAAAAAAACACCTCTTTACTACATTGAGGTGTTTTTCTTCTATTCATTTTTAAACTAATCTAATTTGATGGTATACCTTTTTACCCTTCTTAACAAGTAATTTACCATCCTTGAAATCTTCCTCTTTGACAGTATGGTTAAAGTCTGTTACTTTTTCACCTTCAATCGATAGTCCATTTCCTTTTATTATCCGCCTACCTTCACTTCTTGATGGAACGATATTGATTCTATCTAAAAGAGTTAATATCTCCATACCTTCTGAGAATTCTGATCTTGGAATTTTAGTAAATGGAATATTTTCATCACTTGCACCCTTGCCAAACAATGCCTTCGCTGCTTCCTCGGCCTTCTTAGCTTCCTCTTCACCATGAACAAGCTTAGTTACTTCAAAGGCAAGTACTTCCTTTGCCTTATTTATTTCTGAGCCTTCCAAGGCTCCAAGTCTCTTTACTTCCTCTATTGGTAAGAAGGTCAATAGAAATAGACATTTTTCAACATCAGCATCATCAACGTTTCTCCAGTATTGGTAAAAATCATATGGTGATGTCTTCTCAGGATCAAGCCAAACTGCACCTGATTCAGTCTTACCCATTTTTTTGCCTTCACTAGTTGTCAGTAGTGTGAATGTCATTCCAAAGGCAGGTTCACTTTTCACCCTTCTAATCAAATCTGCACCATAGATTATGTTTGACCATTGATCATTGCCTCCAAGTTGTAGCTTACAATTGTATTTTTCATGAAGCTGTAAAAAGTCATATGACTGCATGATCATGTAGTTAAATTCCAAGAAGGATAGTCCCTTCTCTAAGCGTGCCTTGTAACATTCTGCTCCAAGCATCCTATTAACTGAGAAGTGTCTGCCAACCTCTCTTAAGAATGGTATATATTCTAAATTCATTAGCCATTCTGAATTATTTACCATTATTGCTTTTCCTTCAGAAAAATCAAGCATATTTGCTACTTGTTTTTTAAAACACTCTCCATTATGCTCTATCTGCTCCGGAGTAAGCATTTTCCTCATATCTGTTTTTCCAGATGGATCACCAACCATTGTAGTTCCGCCACCAATTAGAAAGATAGGCTTATGTCCTGCTTTTTGCATGTGAGACATTACCATTATCTGAAGAAAGTGTCCTACATGTAAACTATCAGCAGTCGGATCGAAACCTATATAAAAGGTAACAGATTCCTTACCTAAAAGTTCACGAATTTCATCTTCATGGGTAGTTTGCTGGATAAACCCACGCTCCATTAACGTATCAAAAACGTTCTTCATAATATTCCCTCCTATACTATTTTAATATATTATATACCGTCTAAATACAAGGCCTAAAGGTCATATTGGGTATTCGGTATCACCCACAATCTAATCCTTTTTTAGAATACAAAAAGGACCTCCTCATCATTTAAGGACGAGAAGGCCCGTGGTACCACCTTAATTTACATAATATTATGCCTTTAACCACTATAACGGATGGAAACCGTCGAATTTTTTTAACTTCGAAACTCCAGAGTGTAATTCACCTTCCCATGTACTACAGATCTCTCACCACCCGATCTGCTCTCTTGCATTGTAACCATAGGTTGCTACTTTAAGATAATAATAATTAATAAAAATTTAAGATTTGAAAAATATGTATATTAATCCCATGATTTCCCTATCTAAATCACTTCAAAAATGAATGCCCAATAATAATGTTATCTAGATCTCTTCATTTAATAAAGCTAATCAATTAATTACTTATATCTCAGCTCTTTCATAGTCTTTACCTCAATATATATTATATTTATACTATCATACTATATTTACTCTGACAAGAAAATAATAGAAATTATCTCAATATATGAGCGGACCTTGCTTCATTGTAAAATATTGAAATTTTCCCATATTTTTAGTGTTTCTATTTTCTCCAGTCCAATATAGAATTAACAAGATTCACATGATATGATATAATGTTTTCTATAGTTTATACTATTTTTAGGCCTTTTATGCAAATTTGGGAGGTAATTATTTATGAGTGAAAGTAATGGACGTAGATCAAGGCAAAATAACGATAAAAGGAGTAATAAAACAAAGACAAAAGCTAAAAAGAAAAATAAAATATTGTTTTTTCTGCAAATCTCATTTCTACTTATCATAGTTATTGGATTTGTGGGAGCTGGAGTAACTGTTGGTCTTGTTAAAGCAGCTTTAAAAGATGTAAAACCTGTTGATCCATCAAAAATCCCTATGATGTTAGATGAAAACTCTGTAATCTTTGATAGTTCAGGTAACCTTTTAGAGAAAATCCAAAGCACTGGTTTACGAACTGTTGTTAAGTACGAGGATATTGATGAGGATTTAAAAAATGCTTTCAGAGCTACTGAGGACAGAACTTTCTTCGAACACCAGGGTTTTAATTATAGAAGATTGGCTGGGGCAATGATTGAAGGTCTAAAAAATCAAAGAATGCCCAAGGGTACAAGTACAATTACTCAACAATTAGCTCGAAATATCTATTTAGCTGAAATCAAAAGTGAAAAATCTATAACTAGAAAAATTAAAGAGGCCTATTATGCAGTTCAGATTGAAAGAGCACTAAAAAAGGAACAAATATTTGAAGCATATCTTAACACTATCTATTTGGGCAGTGGCGCAAAGGGTGTTCAAGCAGCAGCTCAAACATATTTTTCAAAGGATGCTAAGGATTTGGATCTAATTGAGTCAGCGTTAATCGCTGGAATTACGCAAAGTCCCACTAGACATTCACCATTTGTAACTAAAAATAAAGTAAATGTTTCTGATGATGACTACATATTAGATGATAGTGATGAGCTTTATACAATTGTTTTTAACGAAGACTCTCTAGATCGATTTGGTGATGTTCTATATTTTATGAGAATCAATGACTTTATAACTGAAGCTGAGTATGAAGAAGCTAAAAACGTAGACTTGAAAACAAAATTGAAGCCTGGAAAGCTTAAAAATACTGATATTTCTTCATTTTTTACTGATTTAGTTAAGAATGAAGTAATAGAAGCTCTTATGGCTGAGTTTCCTGATGAGATTACTACGAGAGAACAAGCTCAAAACATGTTATATACTCAAGGATTACAAATTTACAGCACCTTAGATTTGGGTATACAAACTAAACTCGAGAACATTTATGCCAATAATGGAAATTTTCCAAAGATAACGTCAAAGAAAGATAAAGCTGGAAACATTTTAAAACCTGTAAAAAAGAGCGGTAGAATAGTAAGATATACATTAGTTTTATATAAACAAGAAAACCTTATTTCTAAGGACAGTCATTTAATAATACCTAAGGATCAATTCAAGTATAGCGACAATGGTGACTTGATATTACTTAAAAATAATAGATTAACATTTTCCAAAACAAAAGATGGTGTTCTAGTAAGAGTAAAGGATTCTTATAAGGTAAATGATAAAAATGAGTTATTTAGTTATAAGGGAGGCTCCGTTAGAATTCCTCCACAATATAAGTTCCTTGATAAAGGTAACAATTTGATTGTGTCAAGTGAATTCTTACAATCAACGCCTGACTTTTTTACAAAGGATAGCAACGGAAATCTTCTTATTTCTAAGGACAACTATAGCATTAGTAGTAAAGGCACAATTCAGCCGCAATCCTCTGCTGTAATTGTTGACTATAGAACCGGTGAGTTAAAAGCCTTAATAGGCGGAAGAAATATAAAAGGTCAAAAACAGTTTAACAGAGCAATAAACCCAAGACAGCCTGGTTCTTCAATTAAGCCGCTTGCAATTTATGCTCCAGCTCTTGATAATGGGTGGACAGCAGCATCAATTATAGATGATGTTCCTCATTATGATGGTAAAGGAAATAGATGGCCTAAAAACTGGTATCGTGACGGTTTTTGGGGTCTTATGACCATAAGAAAAGCCTTGCAATGGTCTTCTAATGTTCCTCCAGTAATCCTTTCCGAAAGAATTGGAGTATCTACATCGGTTGACTATCTAAAGAAAATGGGTATAACAACTGTAGTGGAGTCAGGGTCTAGAACTGATATGAACTCTTCGGCCATGGCCTTAGGTGGTATGACTAATGGTATCTCACCTTTAGAGTTAACCGCTGCCTATGGAAGCTTAGCAAACAAAGGGGTTCATATAAAACCTTACTCCTTTACAAAGGTTACAGATAAAAATGGTACTATCATTTTAGAAAATAAACCTTTAAAAAATTACGTAGTTAGCCCTCAAGTTGCCTTTCTTATGACAGATATCATGAGAAGTGGTGTCGAAGAGCAAGGGGTTGGAACAAAGGCTAGAGTAAAAAATATGTCAGTAGCTGGTAAAACAGGTACGACCTCAGATAAAATAGATGCATGGTTTGTAGGATATACTCCTTATTATGCTACTGGAGTGTGGATAGGTAATGACCTGCAAACAGCTCTTCCTGATGGAAGTAAATTGAGTGCTATACTTTGGAGCAAAATTATGACAGAAGTCCATAAAGATTTACCAGATAAAGAATTTGAAAAGCCAGAAGGTATTGTTCGTGTAGCAATAGATACTAAGTCAGGTAAGCTTCCTACAGAGCTTTCTCAACAAGCTGGCACAGTTAGAAGTGAATACTTCATTGAGGGTACACAACCTAAAGAGCGTGATGATGTTCATGTTGAAGCAGTAATATGCGAAGAAAGCGGAAAGCTTGCCACTGAGTATTGTCCTGATACATCAATCGGAAAGAGAATAATGGTAAAAAGGCCTGTACCATATAATCCAGAGGAACATGATGGGATTGTTCCAACAGATTTTAAGGATGAGTTGCCGACTGAATACTGTGATATTCATACATCAAACTTTATTGAAAATAATGTTCCTCTTGATGACTTACCTATTGGTACTATGGTGTTACCAAATGGTACTAAGGTTTTACCAGATGGCAGTAAGATACTCATAGATGGTACAATTATCTATCCGGATGGAACTATTAAACATCCTTCAGATAATTCTAATTCTGAAGAGGGAACAAACTTGCAAGAACCGGATACTGTTGACAGTAACGAAAGCAATGACAATAATGGATATGATTGGTAATAATTAAACCCGGTAGTCCTCTACCGGGTTTTTCTTGTCCAAAATCATTCGCTTTCTCTATTGGATTTTCCTATTGAAAAAAGTTTCTATGCCTCTTTTTTAACTTGGAGTCTCCTCATCGGGAGGCGCAGCATCCTTATCAATGGTTTTTAAAAATCCTGGTCTACTTCTCACCTCAGGGATTGGTTTCCTTGTTAGTATAGTAGCTAAAGCCTTACCATCAAACGGAATAAAAGGCCATGTATATCTTATATATCCAAAGGATTTCGTTGTAATAAAAACTATACATATAAATACTAAAGCTATCAGGAATCCATATATTTTGAAAAGGCCTGTTGATATAAGCAAGATTAACCTAAAAAGTCTCAATGCCATTGAGAACTCGATACTAGGTGTAGCAAACATACCTAGGGTAGCTACTGCCATATACAGTACAGTTTCTGGAACAAACCAACCTACTTTTATAGCAAACTCACTTAGAATCAATCCACCAATGATTCCAAGTGAGGTTGATAAAACATTTGGGGTATGTATTGATGCAATTCTTAATAGATCTATACCTAATTCTAGTATGACAAATTGCAGAAAAATCGGGATTTCTCCTGTTTTTTTAGGTCCTAGAAACTCAAGCCATTCAGGAGTACTTCCCTTGTAGTATACTAGTAAAAGCCATAGTGGCGGAACTATTAGAGAACATATTATTCCCAAAAATCTTACCCACCTGAAATATGTTCCTACTGCAGGATTTTGATAATAGTCCTGGGCGTGCTGAGTAAAATGAAACATTGTAACGGGTACTATCATGACACTTGGTGAGGTGTCTACAATAACAATTATATGTCCTTCCAACAGATGGGATGCAGTAACATCAGGTCTTTCAGTATATCTTGCCTGTGGAAGAGGGTTCCAATTTTTACCTAGCACAAACTCCTCTAGAGTCTTTTCTGCCATTTCCAATGCATCTGTGTCTATTTCATCGATTTTCTTTTTTAAGTCTTCAACCAGCTTAGGATTTGCTATATCTTCAATGTATCCTATGACAACATCGGTTGCAGATCTTCTTCCAACTCTCGTTATTTCAAACCTTAAATTTGGATCTCTTATTCTTCTTCTGATTAATGCGGTATTAAATACCAAAGTCTCTGTGAACCCATCCCTTGATCCTCTAGTCACCTTTTCGAGTTCAGGTTCTTCGGGTCCTCTGGCAGGATATGTTCTTACATCTAAAATGATTGCCTTATCTTCCTTATCTATCAAAATGGCCAAGGCACCGGACAAAACCATAAGTTCAACTTGTTTAGTATCCTCAGTCGTTTCTACTTCTAGATATGCAATCTTCTCGGTCATTAGTATTTCAATAGTATTTGGATTTATATCTTCTCTTTCCAAACTCTGAAGAGTTTTTTGTATAAAGAGCATTATGTCATCCTTAGCAAATCCGTCAACAAATATTAATGAAGCCGCTCTTCCCCCTATTTTAACCTCTCTATTTACTACATCAAAGCTTTTAGATATCCCTAGACTTTGATCTAATACCTCAAGGTTTTCATTTATTTTCTTTGAGAGTTTCATTTCTATTACCTCTCCTGCTTATTATTTCCTCCATAGCCTTTGTAATAATAGGAGCTCCTATTTCACAATCATCCTTACCATCCATTTTCCCTATATCCCCTATTCCTACAATTAAAGGAATACTATATTCACTTAATACATCAACAGTATCTCCAAAAAGAGTCTTTTCATTTGTTTTTTCCCCTGATTTATCTACTGCTCCATCTATTATTTCACCATCACTTGTTATAGAAAAATCCACATCAACACCATTGACATAGTGTGTATTTGATGCTACTGCTATTACTCCTAGTACTTCGATATCATGATGATTTACTAAGTATTCTAATGCCTCTTCTCCTTTTCCCATTCTGTTATGACCTCTGTCATCTACCATAACTATAACAGGATCATGCTTCGCTTGCTTTATATAATTAACTATTTCCTTGCCTCTTATTGGTGTAGGATTTCCCGCAGAACTTGAGATACATCTTCCACCAATATTTGAAGTAGCTGTTTCTACAGCTCGTTTTGCGAATCCATCACCATCAGTAACAATTATTACTCTTCTTTTTTCTTCCATAGTCATATCCTTTCTAAACATAGTTTTCTATATAGAGTTCATATAGCAAAACTTAATTTATACATATCAAAATACTCAGTGTTTCTGGGAGTTTTTGATGTGTGTAAATTAATAGTTTTACTTGAATTTCTATAACACATAGGAAATTATAAACTTCTTAAAATTGTAAATATATATAATTTCCGTTATGTATTTCAAAAAAAGTCATCCTTGAGAATCTTTATCAGAGACTTTTTTATTTTTTACTTTTAGGTTTAAAAATTACTGCCATCAAATATCCAAATACAACGGCTGCAGCTACTCCTCCTGCATTTGCCTCTATACCTCCAGTAAAAGCACCTAGTAGGCCCACCTTCTCAACAGAATCAATTGCTCCCTTTGCCAAGTTATGTCCAAATCCTGTTAATGGTATAGTTGCGCCAGTTCCACCAAATTCTACAAGGGGTCCATATATACCAAAGGCGCTCAAGATAGCTCCCGATGTCACAAATGCAACTAAAACATGGGCTGGAGTAAGCTTAGTACCATCCATTAGAAGCTGTCCAACTACACAAATCAATCCTCCAACTACAAAAGCCCTAACGTATTCCATATAAAGCCTCCTAACTTCCCTTATTTACTATTGATACAGCGTGGGCAATTCCGGGTATTGATTGACCTTGCTGTGTACTTGTAACAGAAAGTAGTGCACCTGTAGAAATCAATAAAACTTTGTTCAGATTATTATTCATCATCTCTTTATATATATATCCACAAAATACTGAAGCTGAGCATCCACATCCACTTCCACCAGCATGAGTATCTTGAGCCAAATTATCAAATATCAAAAGACCACAGTCATTATAATTTTTCAATATATCGTATCCTTTATCAAGAACTAGCTCTTCAGTTATCTCCTTACCAATCTGCCCTAAGTCTCCTGTTACAATCAGGTCATAATAATTAGTTGGCAGTCCTGTATCCTCAAAGTGTTTAACTATTGTATCTGCAGCCGCAGGTGCCATGGCCGCTCCCATATTATTGGCATCCTTTATTCCTAAATCTATAACCTTTCCTGTGGTTACATAATTGATTTCTGGCCCATCACCAGAGGAAGATACAACAGCAGCTCCTGCTCCTGTTACTGTCCATTGAGCAGTAAGCTTTCTTTGATTTCCATGCTCTAGTGGAAATCTAAACTGCCTTTCTGCAGCGCTGAAATGACTTGAGGTTACAGCTATTAAATTATCTGCATATCCACCATCAATAAGCATTGAACCTAAACTTAGGGACTCTGTCATTGTAGAGCAAGCTCCATAAAGCCCAAAAAATGGAATACCTAAATCTCTAGCTGCAAAGGATGCTGACATTAATTGATTTAGTAAATCGCCAGAAAGCATATATTCCATATCGGATATATTTTTATTTGCTTTTTCTACTGCAGATCTTACGGTTTCTCTAAGCATTTTACTCTCTGCGAGCTCCCAACTCTTTTCTCCATAGAGATCGTCCTTTAATACTACATCAAAATGCTGACTCAGGGGTCCCTCTCCTTCTTTTGGTCCTACAGTACTTGAGGTTGCAGTAATTACTGGTGGTCTATCGAATTTTACTGTTTGAGTTCCGATTTTCTTTAATGCCAAATATATCCCTCCTTATTTAGTAAAAACGTAATACAGCAATCCAATAATAACCGATGATCCAAATCCATATACTAACACTGGCCCAGCAACACTAAACATTTTTGCTGCCACTCCTAATACATATCCTTCGGTTTTAAATTCCATTGCAGGTGAAACAATTGAATTTGCAAACCCTGTTATTGGAACAATTGACCCTGCACCTGCTTTTTTTCCCAGCTTGTCATAAACACCTAATCCAGTCAAAAAAGCTCCTAAAAATACCATTATAATAGTCGTTACTGTTCCCGAATCAGTTTTATCTAAGCCCTGGTTCTTTAGAAAATTTAGGATGAGTTGTGCAAAGGTACAGATTGCTCCACCTACCATAAATGCCCAAAAGCAATTTTTTATATAATTAGGTTTTGGTATCTTGTTTTTAACATATTCATTGTATTCTTTTTCTTTGTTAACTTTTGATATCTGTTTTTTCACATTCACACCACCCAAAAAAATAATCTTACTATATAGAACACACTTATAAATCTACATTTTAATTTTTTGAATAGCCAATGCTTCAAAGCTATTCAAAAAATTAAAATGTAAAAGATTTATTGCGGTTTCTATAAAGCTTAATAGTTCTTAATTTCGTCTAAACCTTGCTTAATATTTGAATTTGTAATATCTCTATTAAATACTAATGACTCAAACTCATGTCTCTTTTCTTTTTCTTCAATATTTTCTATAAATAATAAGTTGTTATTTAACTTCTTTATATAGCTTTGTTCCATTGTCATGCCTCCTAGAGGTTGTTTACAGCTCTTCATAAAAATTGTCATTAATGTTAGGCACATTCAAAACTAACTTAGCTGAAATTGGTCGGTTGATCTTAAATTTCTTATATGCATAATAGAAGGAAGTAACAGAAATCATAACTAAAAACACTATTAGTATCCTTCTACTATGTTTAGAAGTCTTCATATTAGTCACCTCATAATCTTTGTTAATGGAGAAACTTGCATAATTAACATATTTGACTTTAAAATATATAATGTGGTTAACTTTCGTGACACGAGCTATGACATTTTGTATTTTGAAATTAATTACATGTATTATGCAATTTCCTCAATCTTTATAAGCTCTTCTTAAGTATAGTATTAACCATATTTCCTTTTCTTAATTCCAAAAAAATAAAGGGACATCGAGTCCCTTTATTTTAGTCAGATTTTTCTTTGAGAAATGACATCAAAAAAATAAAGACACGATTTTATCATGTCTTTTCTAAAATATTCTTCATTATTTCCAATACTTTCTTTTCAATTCTTGATACTTGTACTTGAGAGATACCTAATCCTTTAGCTATCTCTGACTGAGTTCGATCTTTAAAATACCTTAATATTATAATCTGTCTCTCCCTAGGTTTTAGTTTGCTTAAAGCTTCTTTTAATGCGATTTTATCTATTAATTTTTCATTATCAGTGCTCTTTGTTTCGCTGATTTTGTCAATTAAGTGTATCGGTGAACCGTCATTTTGGTGTATAACATCATATAAGTAATCTGGTTTAGCACTGGATTCTAAAGCTAGCACAATTTCTTCTTTGTCAATCTTTAACTCATCAGCTATCTCCTGTATGGTCGGTTCTCTTCCAAATTTCTTCGACATAGCTTCTTTAGTGATTTTTACCTTTGTAGCTATTTGCTTTAAGCTTCTGCTTACCTTTATAATTCCATCATCTCTCAAAAATCTTTTGATTTCTCCTATAATCATTGGAACTGCGTAGGTAGAAAATCTCACACCATATGTAGCATCAAATTTATGTATTGCTTTTATTAAACCGATACATCCCAATTGAAATATATCGTCTCTTTCATACCCTCTGTTGTCAAATCTACTTACTAAACTCTTCACGAGTCCTAGGTTTTCATCAACCAAGGTAGCTTGAGCCTCTTTATCACCGTTTTGTGACATTTCAATAAGTTTAAGAGTTCTTTCTGTGCTGAAGTTATTGTTTTTCTCAAATGAAGCAGTCACCCCCATAATATCTACTCCTCATTTTCTATAACCTTTATTTTTTTTGTCATGTTTATCTTTGTCCCTTTACCCTCTTCAGATTCAATACATACTTCATCCATGAATGTTTCCATTACTGTAAATCCCATACCAGATCTTTCTAATTCAGGCTTTGACGTATATAAGGGTTGTCTAGCAAGCTCAATATCTTTAATGCCTTTTCCATAATCTTCTATAACAATTATTATAGTATTTCCAATAATTTTACATTCTATAACCACTTCTTCACTTGGGCTATTATAACCATGAATTATTGCATTTGTTACTGCTTCTGAAACAGCGGTCTTTATATCTGCAAGTTCTTCAATAGTCGGATCCAATTGTGATACAAATGACGCAACCACAACGCGTGCAAAAGACTCATTCTGAGATTTGCTTGAAAACTTTATCTTCATATAGTTATCGAAATTCAATCTGTTCACCCCTTTACATATTAGCTAAAGCTTCTGCTTTAGTTTCATATTTATGAATAATCTTAAATATTCCAGCCATCTGGAAAATTCTATCAACATGGGGATTGGAATTAACAACTCCAACTTTACCGCCTAATTTATCTATCTTCTTATATCTTCCAATAACAACCCCTATTCCTGAACTATCCATAAACTTCATATCTGAAAGTTCAAAAATTAAGTTATGAATATTTTTTGAATCAATAGCATTGTCGATATCTTCTCTTACCTCTTCAGTAGAATGATGGTCCAATTCACCATCTAGATAGACAATTAATACATTGTTTTCTACTTCTAATTTAAGTCGCAATCATATCCCTCCTATATTTTTACTTCTGTATTACAACATATCTTCATTGCATATATTAATATTCTTTAATTTGTGATTTTTTCCTTCAGTGAAATTTAGCTATTTTTGTAAATTCTGATTCTAATTTTGTCAAAATAGAAATAAAATACATTTTGCTCAGCATTTTTCTTAAATAAAAACTCAGAAACATCGAACCATCTTCCTTTTATCCAGGTTTTTCTCCGAAAAATGACTTCAAAAACAAAAAAATGGTGTCACTTATGACACCATTTTTTTAATCATCTGATACCCCAAGAAACCCTGTTATTAACAGATTTACAATACTTAAGATTACAGAGGCTATAATAGCTCCAAATAATCCTCCTACATTAAACCCTGACACAATACCTGCACTTAGTTTTAATATAATACCATTTATCACAAAGGTAAATAATCCTAATGTCAAGATATTTACAGGTAAAGTAAGAATAACTAAAATTGGCTTTATAATTGTGTTAGCTAAGCCAAATATTGCCGCAGCCCATAGGGCTGTAGAAAATCCTGCTACATAAATATTATCGAAGAGTTTAGCAATTACAATCAATGATATAGCCATGGATATCCATCTAAGTATAAACCTTCTCAAAAATTCACCCCTTTCAACATAGGTTGAGATTAATCTTGCTGCTTTACTATAATAACTTCCATATTATCAACCGCTTCATTAATCAATCCTTCAACATCTATTAATTTTTCAGACTCTGTAATCCTTTCTAGCCTAGGCTTTGTTACTGGTCTATCTGGTAAAAACACAGTGCAACAATCCTCAAATGGTAATATTGATGTTTCATAAGTATCAATTTCTTTAGAAATCTTCACTATGTCAACCTTGTCCATTGCAATTAATGGCCTAAATACCGGCATATTTACAGTAGAATTTGTTACGTTAATACTTTCCAAAGTCTGACTAGCAACTTGACCAATACTTTCGCCTGTAACTAAGGCCTTACATTTTCTTTCTAAGGCTACCTTTTCAGCTATAGCCATCATAAATCTTCTAGAAAGTATTGTCATCTGCTCAGCAGGGCAATTCTCATTAATGGCCTTTTGTATATTCAAAAGATTAACTGAATGTAATCGAATTCTCCCACAGTATTTACTCAAAATCCTAGCTAGATCTATTACTTTCTCCTTTGCTCTATCACTAGTAAATGGATAGCTATGATAGTGTATAGCTTCTATCTCCACTCCTCGTTTACCAACAAGCCAACCAGCTACGGGGCTGTCTATACCTCCTGAAAGAAGAAGCATAGCCTTTCCACTTGTTGTATAAGGCATTCCTCCAAAACCAGAAATTTTCCTTGAGTATACATATGCTTTATCTCTTACTTCTACATTTATTTTCACATCTGGATTGTGAACATCAACCTCTAAACTTCCGGCATTTGATAATACATACCCACCTACAGTCCTTGATATTTCAGGTGATTTCATAGGAAACTTTTTATTCCCGCGTTTTGATTCTATCTTAAATGTTTTAACACCATCTTCTTCTATGCACTCTCTAGCATGTTCTAGAGCTACTTCGCATATTTTATCCATATCTGCTTCAAAAATATATGCTACGCTTACTGAAACTATACCAAACACCTTAGTAACTTCTTCAATTATTTCATCCTCATCTTGGCCCTCTAGGTCTACATAAATCCTACCGTGAGCCTTATATGGCTTTATATCTCCTATACTTTTTAAAGCCCTCCTGATGTTTTTCAGAAGAGTATTTTCAAAGTACGGTCTATTTAATCCTTTTAAACTTATTTCTCCATATCTTACTATTAGCACCTTTTCCATATTATCATCTCCTAGCAATGACTTTTCTTAAATCTTCAACGATATATTTTAACTTATCTATCGTATAATCAATCTCTTCCAATGTATTATGAGGACTTAAGCTAAATCGTATAGCTCCTTCCATCTGATCCTCTGTAAGAGACATTTCCTTTAACACATGGCTAAATGCCTTCTTCTTCGAAGAGCATGCAGAACCTGTGGAAACGTATATCCCTTCTTGTTCCAATGTATGTAATAAAACTTCACCTCTCATTCCTTCAAATGATATATTTAGTATATGTGGCGCCGTACCTCCTCCAGCATCTCCATTCACTTTTATTTGTTCTAAATTATTCTGGATACCAGTTAACAGTCTTATCTTTAATTCATCCATCTTCTTAGTGTTAGATTCAAAATCCTTCTTCACCCATTCAGCTGCTATCCCTAAGCCAAGAATTCCAGGAACATTTTCAGTGCCTGATCTCAATCCTAATTCCTGATTGCCTCCAAAAATCATTGACTTTATTTTTATACCTTTTTTTACATATAATGCTCCAATTCCTTTTGGTCCATGAATCTTGTGACCACTTATAGACATTAAATCAATGTTTTGCTTCTTTACATTAAGCTTTATTTTCCCAAAGGCTTGTATAGCATCAACATGAAGTAAGGGTTTACTTTTTCTGCTATTAATAATCTTAGTCACTTCTGAAATAGGTTGTATTATTCCCACTTCATTATTTACATACATCATGCTTATTAACACCGTTTCATCTCTTAGCACATTTTTTAATTCATCTATGTTTATTTCACCGTTTCTGTCTACACTCAAGTAGGATACCTCATATCCTCTTTCCTCTAATACATTAAATACGTTTAATACTGATGGATGTTCAATTTTTGTAGTGATTATGTGATTTCCCTTTCGTTTGTTACCTTCTAATGCTCCTAAAACAGCTAGGTTATTTGATTCTGTTCCTCCTGAAGTAAAGTAAATTTCTCCTTCATTAGCTCCTAAGGCTTTTGCAACTTGTCTTCTAGCCTTTTTTATCAGCTTTTCTATTTCAACACCTTTGCGATGAAGAGAAGATGGATTACCATAGTTTTCTCTCATTGATTTCACCATAATCTCAATAACATCTTCACTTGGCCTTGTAGTAGCACCATTATCTAAATAAACTTCCATTTCAAACACTCCTACCACATTTTTCTTTCCATATTCTATCTTATCCAATAGTTTTTGTAAAGATCTGGGTTGTATTCAGATATTTTTTTGCTATTAGCTTATAAAGGAAGTGTTTCAGAATGACGAATTTCTGCGTTATTTGAAACTTCACCGACTTGACACGTACGTAAGTACTAGCCAAATCGGTGAAATTCCAAACTATTGAACTTCATTCATTATGAAAACCCAAGGGACTGAACTTAAAAGATATTTTTATGACATAGCCCCACTTAAACCCATATTATAAACTATTAAACTTCTCCCTAATCTCCTTTATCTTTCCACAAGTCATATTTCCTTCTGGACATGGCTTATTTAGGCAGTTAGGTCCAGCATATTTAAATAGGGTTGGAGCTGCATCTTTCACCTGCTTAACCATCTCAGTCGCTAATTCTCTTATTTCCCACTGAGCTCTATTACAGCATCTATGTTTAAAAAAATTGTAAAGAGCCCTTGCGTTCATTGTAAATACGATTTTTGTCTCGCATGCATTTGGAAAAACATATCTAGCATCTTCGATAGATTTCTTTTCTGCTAGTCTCTTTGCATCTTTATCACTACAACCCTCTTTTTTGTATGCCTGATAATGCTTGTCCAAAAGTATTTGGGCTAACTCACCATAGTACCTTTGGTCATCCTCCATAGCTCTAATGAACTTTTCTTTAGCCTCTGGAATGCATTCAATAGCCGGAGGTACTATATATTCAAATTGATCTAGCTTAACATATCTCTGAGATTGCTGTGAATATGAACATCCAATTCTGTGTCTTACCAATTGATGTGTTAGTACTCTACTAATACCTTCAACACCAAAAGTAAAACTAACGTGCTCTATTGGTGACTCATGTCCCATACCCATCAGCATAGCTAAAAACTTCTCAGTATTTTCATCTGATAATTTGTTCTCTATTTTATCTACTCCCACCGGGGAATAGCAAAGTTTAGCTGCCGAAGCTATTAGTTTTTCTGCATCCGGCGTGTATCTTAAAAGGTTTACCTTTAGTTTTGCCTTCATTTTTCTCCTCCTAGTTTTTTTTCTACACCCTAGAATTTTTTTCTACATAATTATACCATAATTTTTAAATTAAGATTTATACAAATTACCATAAATCTTTTAGATTTTAATTAAAAAATATTATATACTCACAAAATCTAAATATGCATTTTATGTTAAATAGTTGCACGTTTTTTACATTTTAATACCATTTCATTCAATTTTTTCCTTGAATAATATCCTTTTTTTGAAATTCTTAATATTTTTTCACTTTTTTTGCGACTTTTTCTTGCATTTGATGTCGAATTTTGTTATAATTTTTTTGTGGTTATCCCCCTGGAAAACCTCAATCATATAATCTCTATTCCCAATACCCCTAGCAAAAGATTTACCAAAAGGTAAATCTTTTGCTCTTTTTTGTAGAACATTTGTCTGCTCATATATTAATAGATATTAATACTATTTTTCTATTTTCAATGTTATTATATAATAATAATGTTGTACTATATGATTAGGAGGAGAATTATGTCTAATAAAAAAGTAGCTGTCATTTTTACAGGTGGAACAATTTCTATGAAAATAGATCCAAGAATCTCTGCTGCTATTCCCGCTTTATCTAGTGAAGAAATTATGTCCATGGTAACAAACATAGATAAGTTTGCGGATATAGAAATAGTAAATTTTGAAAGAATACCTGGCCCCCATATGACACCAAACAAGATGATCGAACTATCAGGGCTAATAAAAAAATTAGTTAAACGAGTAGACATTGATGGAGTTGTAGTAACCCATGGTACAGATACTTTAGAAGAAACAGCCTTCTTGTTAGATTTAAATATATCTTCAAATAAACCTATCGTTATTGCTGGAGCTATGAGAAATGGCTCTGAACTGGGTTACGATGGTCCAAGTAATTTGGCCTCAGCTATATGTACTGTGATTTCTGATCAAGCAAAAAATAAGGGAGTTCTTGTGGTTATGAATAACGAAGTGAACGCTGCAAGTGAAGTCACAAAAACCCATACTCTCAGTCTTGATACCTTTAAATCCCTAGAATTCGGGCCTTTAGGAATAGTAGATAATGATGAGGTAATATTCTACAGGAATATTGTAAAGCGACATCATATAGATACCGACGATATCGAAGAAAATGTATATCTTATTAAAACCTATGCAGGAATAGACTCTACCCTATTAGACTTTTGTGTTGAAAAAGGTGCTAAGGGTATTGTAATCGAAGCTATGGGAAGAGGTAATATCCCTCCAGAAATGGTTAGTGGTATAAAAAACGCTATATTAAAGGGAGTAAAAATAATTTTAGTTTCTAGATGTCCTATGGGAAGAGTTCTTGATTCCTACGGCTACGAGGGTGGAGGAAAAAAATTGAGAGACCTAGGCGTAATTTTTGGCGGCAGTCTCAATGGGCAAAAAGCGCGAATAAAGCTAATGTTGGCACTTTCAATTACTGATGATCATCAAAAAGTTAAAAATATATTCGAACAGGGTTTTTATACAAAATAAGAGAGGATTGACGTTATCCTCTCTTTTTTCTATATGAAGAAGCCACCTAAAAGAGATTAATTGACTTTTTCAATAGTCTCTTTCACAGCATACAATTTTTTTATATTACATCAATGATTTCATACTGATAGTTTTGAGATAAATCAATAAATCCTGCTGAGGTCTTAACCAAAGGTCTAGTTGGATTATATTTATTAACAAATATAACTGTTCCAATTTGATTATCATTTAACTTTACAATATTTCCAACATAAAATTGAAATATATTTTTTAAAAATGTATTAGCTATAACGGGATCAAGTGGTCCAAAACTATCTTGAAAAATGAGTTCAGCGACTCTAAATGGACAAATTTTGCTCTTATAGACCCTCTTTGACGTCATGGCATCATATACATCTGCTACAGCTATTATTTTTCCATACATGTGAATTCTATTGCCATATAGTCCTAATGGATACCCCTTACCATCTACCCTCTCATGGTGTTCAAGTGCTCCAAGTATGATGCTTTCATTTATTCCCGAAGTATTCTTCAAAATATCATATCCATAATCTGCATGCTTTTTCATAATCGCATATTCTTCATCCGTAAGTTTTCCGGGCTTGTTTAGTATTTCGTTTGGTACACGGCTCTTGCCAATATCATGTAACAGTCCAGCCATAGCTAGATCATAAATCTCGTTCTTGGAAAATCCCATCCATTTACCAATCATTGTAGCTATTAGAGACACATTAATAGAATGTTTATATGTATATTCATCATTTATTTCTATCTGTCTAAGTCGACCTAGTACATTATTACTTTTTATAATCTCATCTACTAAGGATTTGAGAGAATCATCAAACTCGTCAACTATTAACTTCTTTCCCACTTTTACATTAAAAAAAATATCCTTAAAATTGCTGACCGTTCTTTGATACTCTGAATTTAATTTCTTGTCAACTACAACGGCCTCTTCATGATCATCCACATCATCAACCACACAGACATACTTAATATCTATTTTCTTTAATCCTTCTATGGCTTTTTGAGAAAGTATGGTTCCACTTGCAGAATACAAAGTTCCGAACCTTCCAATTATATCTTCTGCAAGTACCATCCCATCTTGAAGTTCATTAACTTGTAACAATTTCACGATACTTCCCCCTAAACTACATCTGTCTATCTTTATTATTAGTATTCATACCCAATTAATATTTTAATACTTCATTTTTATTTAAAGTCATTCCTATATATATTTTTTTACAAAAAAAGTACGTACGTTCATTTTTCCCTGAAATAGAAACTCTTTCCTAGTCTATAGACCTTACTTAAAATTATTTTTCATATACAGGTAATTTCTTAGAAATTAATACAGTTAATATTAAAGCCGTTACCAAGCGTACTGTAAGTAAAAAGAATCCGTTTGCTCCAATAGCAACGAAAATCAAACTATCTTCAACCACTGCATGACAACAAACTAAAAAAATACTGATAAGGATTAAACTTCTTTTATCTAAATTTCCTTCCTTAGCACTTTGGATTATGACTCCTGCTCCATAGGCCAATCCAAATACTAATCCAATGGCCAGTGGAAATGCTGATTCCTTTGATACTCCCATCCACTTAGTCAGTGGCTTACAGAAATCTGATATCTTATCAAGTATATTTAGGTCCTTAGCAATTTCCATTACAATCATTAGAGGAAATACTATTATGGCTATATTTAAAACAGATTTTAATCCCCCAAGTATTCCTTCTGATATTATTGTAGTTATATCAAACATATGTAATTCCCTCCAAATTAAATCACTAAATTGAGTATTAACCCAGACATAACAGCTAAACCAATTCTTATTGCTAAGACTACCATGACACTAACTCCCATTTTTTTACTAACAGCTGTTTCAACGGGAAGAGTATGTGAGAATGATAACATCACTGCAATAATAGTTATTTGCTTTGCTGTTAATGTTATAGATGTTATTGCTCCTATGGCAGCATAAATATTAAGAACATTACCTAAAACTACAGGTACTGCAGCTTCCCCTGGCAAACCAAAGGCCTTCATTAAAGGTTCAAAAACAGAAGCAATGTAATCTAAAGCATGAGTATACTTAAGTACGGTTACGGCAAAATAGACTGGTATTATAATCTTTGCTAGCTCCACTACAGTATTAAATCCATTTTTAGTACCTCTTTTAATAGTATCAATAGTAACCATCTAATCCTCCTACTTTACAAATATATTAAGTTGAGATATTGTTTCGACCGTAATAGCTATATCGTGTTATATATTCTACAAATTTCTTACTTTTCCTTCCTCTATCAAGAAAATACCTATGTAATATCCTATCATTTCTCTGACATTTTAATGTATAATATATAGATAGAGTTAAGGGAGGTATATCAATGGATATAATTCAAAATACAATGAAAATTTCTTTCTCAATCCCTAATATTTTATCTGAAACTCTTTCACATAAGAAATTTGTTCTATTCGACATCGAGACTACCGGTTTAAGTTCAAACTATAGTAAGGTTATTCTAATTGGAATTCTATATATTGAAAATGAAAATATTGTCATCAAACAATTTTTTTGTAACAATTCTAATGAAGAACTTGAATTGCTTAAGGCTTTTATTGATTCCTTTCAAAACTTCGATCTCTATATTACCTTTAATGGTGGAAATTTCGATGTGCCTTTTTTGAATAAGCGTTTTTCTAAGTATAATTTAAATTATAGAATAGATCCATATTTGAATTTTGACCTATATAAAGTAGTAAGAAAAAGTAAGAATATATTGGGTCTAAATGATTGTAAACTTAAGACTATAGAAAAGTATTTAGGAATTACTAGAGAGGACACAATAGACGGAGGCGAAAGTGTTAAGCTATTCAATAAATACGAGCAAACTGGTGATGAAGGTTTAAAAAGAAAGATACTACTACATAACTATGAGGATATTCTACACCTTTTGCCTACGCTGGATATTCTAAGCTTTATAGATTATAATAAAGCTTTCGCTTATATGCCAAAAGAGTTTTTACTTGACAATAATCTTAAAATGAGAATAGTTGATTATAAGGTCAGTAAAGATTTTTTGTTAGCATCTGGTACCATTTCCGGTTCTCTAAAGCAAGATTTTATCTCTTATAATCATGGCTATGATTTTAGCTTTTTAAAAGACACTAATGAATTCACATTAAAAATCCCTTTATTAAATGTTAGCATTGGAAATGGACAATCATATTCTTTTATTAATTTAAATGAGCTCCATTATACGAAATCCACCTTATCTGAAATGAGTAATAAGGAAAGGTCAAAATACCTAGTTAAAGTGGACAATGAAATAAAAGATTATAATATCTATAATTTTATCAAGGAATTTTCTTTATTAATACTTAAGGAAATATATATTAGCCTGAGTTTATAATAAGCTTTTCATCTTACTTTTATAGAATAGTAGACAATTCGCCGTAAAGGACATCGAGCCATTTTGGGTTCTGGTTAGATTTTGCTCTCAAAAATTGCCTACAACAGGGCAGGGTATTCTTTAGCGGATTTTAAAGGAGTACCTTATTGAAATAAATAATCGACATTATAAAAAACCTATATGCATTTGCATATAGGTTTTATTGGTGCCCAGAGGCGGAATCGAACCACCGACACGGGGATTTTCAGTCCCCTGCTCTACCGACTGAGCTATCTGGGCAAATTAAATTTTGGTGGACCTTCAGGGACTCGAACCCCGGGCCTGCCGGTTATGAGCCGGACGCTCTGACCAACTGAGCTAAAGGTCCATATGGTGGGCTTAAGTGGACTTGAACCACCGACCTCACGCTTATCAGGCGTGCGCTCTAACCAGCTGAGCTATAAGCCCCTAATAAAATGGTCGGGGTGGCAGGATTTGAACCCGCGACCCTCTGGTCCCAAACCAGATGCGCTACCAAACTGCGCTACACCCCGATTATATATGGCAGGGGTAGCAGGACTTGAACCCACGACATACGGTTTTGGAGACCGTCGTTCTACCAACTGAACTATACCCCTAGAATATTAATGAAATTTTATAACTTGGTGGGCCTTCAGGGACTCGAACCCCGGACCTGCCGGTTATGAGCCGGACGCTCTGACCAACTGAGCTAAAGGCCCAAGTAATGGCGGAGAAAGCGGGATTCGAACCCGCGCGCCGGTAAACCCGACCTAACGGTTTAGCAAACCGTCCTCTTCAGCCTACTTGAGTACTTCTCCACATTTTGGCGGAGGAGGTGGGATTCGAACCCACGGCCCCTTGCGGAGTCACTGGTTTTCAAGACCAGCTCCTTAAACCACTCGGACACCCCTCCAGATTGTAAATAGTCTTTTTACCTTTTGGTAAAAACTACAAAATTTCCCGCGAATTTTCATTCACTATAAAATTTTGTTGACTTGGTGACCCATCCGCGACTCGAACGCGGGACACCCTGATTAAAAGTCAGGTGCTCTACCGACTGAGCTAATGGGTCATAGCACTAACTAACTTTAAGGTACTTTTTAAGTGTTAGTTATGTATATCTGGCTGGGGATACAGGACTCGAACCTGTGAATGACGGAGTCAAAGTCCGTTGCCTTACCGACTTGGCTAATCCCCAACATTTTATAATGGCGTGCCCACAGGGATTCGAACCCCGGACACACGGCTTAGAAGGCCGTTGCTCTATCCTGCTGAGCTATGGGCACCTATTGGAGCGGGTGAAGGGGATCGAACCCTCGCAACCGGCTTGGAAGGCCGGGGCTCTACCACTGAGCTACACCCGCATATATTTACTAGCAATTCTTACTTTGTACATCTTTTAAACTTCAAATGCAAACACCATTAAAGCAAAATTGTTTTAATGGTGGAGGGAACTGGATTCGAACCAGTGAAGACTCAGTCAACGGATTTACAGTCCGCCCCCTTTAGCCACTCGGGCATCCCTCCAAGACAAGTATTAAGTTTAAAATTGGCGATCCAGAAGGGACTCGAACCCTCGACCTCTAGCGTGACAGGCTAGCGTTCTAGCCAACTGAACTACTGGACCGTATTTTCAAAGGTAGTTTATTTGCCTAGCGGCAAATATAGTAAAATTTCTCTCGAATCTAAAGATTCGTTATAAAATTTTGTAGACTTGGTGGGCGCAACAGGACTTGAACCTGTGACCCCCTGCTTGTAAGGCAGGTGCTCTCCCAGCTGAGCTATGCGCCCAAGTCAGCTTCTAATAACTAGAAGCTGATCAGATTGGTGACCCCTAGGGGACTCGAACCCCTGTTACCGCCGTGAAAGGGCGGTGTCTTAACCGCTTGACCAAGGGGCCAAAATGGTTGCGGGGACAGGACTTGAACCTGCGACCTCCGGGTTATGAGCCCGACGAGCTACCAACTGCTCCACCCCGCGTCGATATTTATATTTTTTGTTGATGGTGCCGGGGACCGGAATCGAACCGGTACGGTCTTTAAGGACCGCAGGATTTTAAGTCCTGTGCGTCTGCCAGTTCCGCCACCCCGGCATATATTGGCTCCAGAGGTGAGATTCGAACTCACAGCCTACCGGTTAACAGCCGGTTGCTCCACCATTGAGCTACTCTGGAATATCAAACCGGCAACGACTTACTCTCCCAGGCAGTTGCCCGCCAAGTACCATCAGCGCTGAAGGGCTTAACTTCTGTGTTCGATATGGGTACAGGTGTATCCCCTTCGCTATTGCCACCGGATATATATGCATATTTTATACAGTTTATCTTGGAGAATAACCTAAAAGTATCTTAGTATCTCATCCTTGCCAGCTATTGTTTTTCTTAGCGACAAAATATATAA